>Ga0302237_1000061_pt1 | contig 131688 bp, 134 predicted proteins | sample AAG_UR_Ala_MG_FD_193530 | JGI IMG/M metagenome (GOLD analysis project Ga0302237, IMG submission 193530) | Enriched activated sludge microbial communities from anaerobic digester in WTTP, New Holstein, Wisconsin, United States - AAG_UR_Ala | ecosystem: Engineered > Bioreactor > Anaerobic >... | reverse complement strand
AAAGAGCATGCACAAGGCTTGGAATCAAGCTCTTATTCGCAAAGCCCTACCACCCGGAGGGGAAAGGCAAAATCGAGGCCTTCAACCGCAGAGTGGATTCGTTTCTTTCGGAAGTAGCCTTGATGAATATGACCTCACTTGATGAACTCAACCACTATCTTCAGCTATGGATTTCAAATCATTACCACAAAACAGAGCATTACGGACTCGGAGGAATTTCACCGGAGACGGCTTTCAAAACCGACTCTCGGCCCCTTAAGTTCATAGACATGGCCGCTTGCACCGAGGCTTTCATGCATACCGATGAAAGGCTTGTTGACAAGACCGGCTGCGTCAGCTTCGCTGGCAAAAAGTATGAAGCCGGACTGCAGCTCATTGGCAGAAAAGTGGAGGTTCGCTATGATCCGTCATGGTCGCACGAAGTTGAAATTCACCATAAGGACTTTGAGCCCTTCAAAGCAAAAGAGCTTGAAATAGGAGAAAACTGCGGCGCCAGGGCTTCCCTGCCTCAACAGCTTGCTCCCGTAAAAGCCGATGGCTCAAGGCTTTTGGAAGGACTAAACAAAGCCAACATTACCAACCGGACTAAGAAAGACATTGCAGTAGTCTTTAGAAAGAATCGGGAGGTGAAAGAAAATGTATGAAGCCTTCTTTGAGATGCAAAATACGCCATTTGTAAACAGCGTACCAACAGGCAGTCTCTACATGTCGCCAATGCTTGATGAAACGCTCGGAAGACTTGAGTTCGTCGCAGAAAAGCGTCTGTTTGCACTGGTTACGGCAGATGTAGGCTGCGGCAAAACAACTGCCATTAGAAAATTTACTGCATCACTTCCCTCAGACCTCTACCAAGTACTGTATCTTTCAGATTCAAAGTTGACTCCCAGATGGTTCTATAAGGGTCTTCTTGATCAGCTCGGAGTAGAATCCAAGTTCTACCGTGGCGACTCAAAGAGACAGCTTCATCAACACCTGGAGGTTATCCGCGGTGTTCACAGCAAGACAGTTGTTACAATAGTCGACGAAGCGCATCTTCTCGACCGGGAAACACTTGAAGAAATCCGATTTCTGCTAAACTACAAGATGGACTCCTTAAACCCGATGGCTCTTATCCTTGTTGGTCAAAATGAGTTATGGGACAAGCTCAAGCTTCAAAGATACGCGGCTATCCGCCAAAGAATCGACATAAAGTGCGAAATACCGCAGTATGACCGAGCACAGACACAAGAATACATAGCTGCGCACCTTGCATACGCAAAGGGTGCACACGAAGTTTTCACCGACAAGGCTATTGACGAGGTCTACAAATATTCGGCCGGCTCAGCCAGAGCCATCAACAAAGTATGTACCCATGCGCTTATGTATGCCTCGCAGCGAGCTAAAAAGCTTGTGGACGACCACATGATCAGAACTGTAATCGAGGGAGAACTTCCTTAAAATGCGGCCATGACAGCATTGTCATGGCCAAAATCAAACCAGCTTGCGGCAAGATAAGCGAGCAGTTTGAGGCAACATTGCTGGTCAACTCATAGACAGAGTTAGCGATTTATAACATTTTATGATAAAATTCACTATGATTAGCCTGAATTCATTTCGGTATGTATTACTTATAAGTAACTCATCAAATGAACGGAGGACAATTAACATGGCTTTAGGTTGGGACGAAATAACAGGCAGGGCTATGGCTTTTTCGAAGAAGTGGAAAAATACAATTGATGAATCAGCTGAAGCCCAAAGCTTTCTTAACGATTTTTTTAATGTGTTTGGAGTTGACCGCAAAAGGGTTGCCACTTTCGAGACTAAGGTCCCAATAGGGAAAACCCGCAACGGATATATCGATTTATTATGGAAGGGCGTAATACTTGTTGAAATGAAATCCATGGGTAAAAGTCTCGACAAGGCCTACGATCAGGCAAGAGACTATGCTTTCAATCTCCACGACGAGGACCTTCCTGAGTATATAATGGTTTGCGACTTCCAGAACATAAGGCTGTATCGAAACACTACAGGGCAGGTATGGAACTTCAAAACATCCGAGCTCCACAAGAAGGTAAAGCTATTCTCGAGCTTGGCCGGCTACAAGACTTCAACCGACATGCCGAAAGACCAAGAAGTAGATATTAAGGCTGCCGAAAAAATGGCGAAGCTTCACGACATACTCAAGTCTCACGGATACGAAGGACATCCGCTGGAAGTCTACCTCGTGAGACTCCTGTTCTGCCTGTTCGCAGATGATACGGGCATATTCGAAAAGAATATATTCTTTGACTACATAGAAAACTCTAAGGAAGACGGCTCAGATTTGGCCTTTAGAATAGCGCGCCTTTTCGAGGTGCTGGATATGCCTGACGAGCAGCGCACCAAGCACACAATGCTGTCAGACGAGCTCAAAAGGTTTAGATACATAAACGGAAAGCTATTCGAGGAGCCGTTGCCATTTGCTGACTTCGATCATAAGATGCGCAAGATGCTCCTCGAATGCTGCGCTCTTGACTGGGGCTATATATCCCCTGCTATATTCGGAGCGATGTTCCAGGGAGTCATGAATCCAAAAGAACGACGTGAGCTTGGAGCGCACTACACAAGCGAAGAAAACATACTCAAAGTGATAAGGCCGTTGTTCTTGGATGAACTCTGGAAGGAGTTTGAACATATTAAGGGCGACAGCAAACAGCTCCAGCTATTCCATGATAAGCTAGGAAAGCTCAGATTTCTAGATCCAGCCTGTGGCTGCGGCAACTTCCTAATAATCACATATAGAGAACTTAGACGCTTGGAGCTTGAAGTGATTAAAATGCTGACAGATAACCAGGCACAACTGATGCTAATACACGGAATTACATCGTCTATCAAAGTGAATGTTGAGCAGTTTTACGGCATAGAATATGAAGAATTCCCTGCACAAATAGCTCAAGTTGGCATGTGGCTTATGGACCACCAGATGAATACTCTCGTTGCAGAACATTTTGGTTTGTACTATGCTAGACTTCCATTGAAGCAGTCAGCAACCATAGTTCATAGTAATGCGCTAAAGGTTGACTGGGAAGATATAGTGCCGAAATATGAATTGAGTTATATTATAGGCAACCCACCTTTTGTGGGTGCGAGGTGGATGACAAAAGAACAAAAATCGGACTTATTAGATGTTTTTGAGAATCATAATTGTGCTGGAAATCTGGACTATGTATCTGCTTGGTATGTAAAAGCTGCGCAAATGATGGATAGCACCACAGTGGAAACCGGGTTTGTTTCAACTAATTCAATTACACAAGGTGAACAAGTTTTTATTCTATGGAAATATTTGATTGAGAAGTATAATGTTGTTATAAATTATGCTTATAGAACATTCTTTTGGAACAATGATGCAAAAGGAAAAGCGAAAGTTCACTGTGTGATTATTGGATTTAGCAATCGCAGCCGAACCAATAAATTGTTATTTGATTCTGATGGTATCCCAATTCGAGCTGAAAGGATCAATGGATATTTAATTGATGCTCCAGATATATTTATCCAAAGTAGATCAAAACCATTATGCAATGTACCTGAAATGAGATCGGGAAATAAACCTGTTGACGGAGGCAACTATCTTTTTACTGAAGATGAGAAAAATGAATTTGTTAAACTTGAACCACTGTCAGAGTGTTATTTCATGAAATTCTTAGGTTCTGATGAGTTTATCAATGGCTACAATCGCTGGTGCTTATATTTGGAGAATATTACACCCAGCGAACTAAGAAAAATGCCGCTTGTCATGCAACGGGTTGAAGCAGTTAGAAAATTTAGGGAAAGCAGCAGTAGCAAACCCACGCAAAAGTTGGCTGAGACACCTTTGCAGTTCCATGTTAAAACAATAATGGAATCATCATATATTGTTATTCCTCAGGTATCATCATTTAGAAGAAAATATATCCCTATAGGTTTTTTATCTCCTGATGTTATTTGCAGTGACAAGTTGAGACTAATTCCCAATGCAACTCTTTATCATTTCGGCGTCTTAACTTCAAAAATTCATATGATATGGACAAAAGTTACATGCGGCAGATTAAAGAGTGATTACCAATATTCAAAAGATATTGTTTACAACAACTTCCCTTGGCCTGATCCAACTGAAACGCAGAAAAAGGCAATTGAAGATGCAGCTCAGACTGTTTTGGATGTCAGAACATTATATCCCAATGATTCTCTAGCTGACTTGTATGATCCACTTGCTATGCCTCTTGAACTTGTAAAAGCTCACAATAACCTCGATAGGGCTGTCGTGGTAGCATACGGCGGAGGTGGCTTTAAAATCGAAGCTGAGCGTGTTGCTGATTTAATGCAGAGATATTCAGAGCTGGTTAATGCGGAACAAAAAAATAAGTAAGAGTAAATTTCCTGAAAACCAAATCTATAAAAATATATAATTAAGAGCTTCGGCTCTTTTTCTTTACCCAAATTTCTGAACGTACGTTCTTTTTATTTTTAGCAAAATAACTATAATAGTATTCAGGAGGTGGAATCATGAAAGCAGCACTATACGTTCGCGTTTCTACTATGCATCAGATAGACAAAGACTCCCTGCCATTTCAGAGACAGGAGCTTGTCAACTACGCAAAATATCTGCTTGGCATAGACGACTATGAAATATTCGAGGATGCCGGATATTCTGGTAAGAATACAGACCGTCCCAAATTCCAGGAGATGATGTCCAGGATTCGTGCCGGTGAATTCACTCACATGTTGGTCTGGAAGATAGACCGGATATCAAGGAACCTTCTAGACTTCACAAAAATGTATGACGAGCTTAAAAAACATAACGTGATTTTCATTTCCAAGAACGAACAATTCGATACATCCAGCGCGATGGGTGAAGCGATGCTCAAAATCATCCTGATTTTCGCCGAGTTGGAGCGTAAGCTCACAGGCGAGCGTGTGTATTCAATCATGCTTTCAAGAGCTGAGAAAGGCCTCTGGAACGGCGCACCGATGCCTCTTGGATATACATGGGTTGAAGAAGGCGAAACGAAATTTCCGGTTGTGTGCCCTGACGAAGCCAGGACAGTCCAATTCATATATGATTCTTACGAAGAGCTTCGCTCCACAATGTCTGTCAAGCACAGGCTTGAAGCTAATGGTATCAGTACAAAAAAAGGCCGCACCTGGACAACTAAGACTATTGCAGACATACTTCGCAACCCTTTCTATGTCGGCACCTATAGATATAACTACAGGGAGGCTGGAAGAGGCAATAAAAAACCTGAGGATGAATGGATTGTAGTGGAAGATAACCACGAATCTATCATATCTAAAGAACAGTATGAGAAGGTCTGCAGCATACTTGATGCACAAAAGCGTGGTCGCAATGTGACACGCACAAGCCATATACATGTTTTTAGCCATCTAATCCATTGTGAAAACTGTGGTAAAAAACATATAGCGAGTATAGACAGACCTAGGGATGGCGGATACAGGCCGTCGGTATATAGATGCTTCAACTATGTGCACAGCAATAAAGCTCACAGGGCGTGTGGATGCGCAATCGGTGAAGTCAAATTGGGACCGTTCATGCTCAACTATCTTGCCAATTTGGTAAGGGCTCATGATGATGCCAAGCTTACAGGCAAAACCGAGCATACAGAAAAGCTACTGCTCCAAGGAAAGCTGTTCAAGGAAATAGCCGGGATACATCCTGAAGATCTGCAAAACATACACAGGGTATTCACGGGCTCAACCCAAGACATATTATTCGACAAAATTGAAGATGAAGGTAAAAATATCGAAAAGGACTTTACCCTGGATACGCTAAAGGAAGAAAAGAAAAAATGTGAAAGGGCAATGCAAAGACTTGAGGATCTCTTTTTATTTTCAGACGATGCTATGTCGGAAAAGGACTATCTTGTAAGAAAACAGGATCTTAAAACTAAGATTGACAATATAAACAAAAAAATAAAAGACAGGTCCGTCGAATACTCGAAGAACCTGCCCGGTCATGATTTGAGCTTTATCAAGAAGGCCACCCAATACCTCTTGGCTCAAAATCTATTGGAATCAAAACATATCGATTATAATAAGCTTGTCATGACTATGGACAAGCAGCTGCTCAAAGATCTAATGCTCAGTGTCATAAGTCGAATTACTGTCAGGGAGAACAAACAAATAGCTTCAATTGAGTTTACAAACGGCATGAATCATAGGTTTGTATATAGGGATTAGCTTGCGCTAGTCCTTTTTCATTCTCAATTACAGAATGCATCTCACTGCATTCACTGGACAGCCATAAGTGAGAACTATATATTTTCTGACGCGCCTCGTTTTTTCGCGTTGCTCATCGTTTATCCTTCTTACTTCTCTTGTATAGTATTCCTGCTTTTCAATCTCATGAGCAGATATTTCAACTTGCTTTCTTTCTCCCAAAACCAATGCCTCCTCGTACAATTTCACTAGATATGATTATACCATATCAGAGTATTTTTATGGAATATTTTTGGCATGGCATTTTGAAATCGCATTATCCAACCTTCTTTGAAAGTATAAGTCGAAAAATTAAAGACAGGTCCGTCGAATACTCGAAGAACCTGCCCTCGTCTATCGTTTATAAATCTCAATATCAGTGTTCTCCATGCCATTGAATAATCCGTTGAGCTTCCAAGTGATATCAAAGCTGCCTACATTGAAGATTTTCTCCTCAAACAAGCATACTGGCATAACCCCCATAAGGGAATTTGTAATGAAAATCTCATCAGAGGTCTTGTAGAAATCCTTGGCGAATCCTCCTTGGACTACTTCCATATCTAATTGACGGCATAATGTAATTGCCTTCTCCCGGGCAATTCCGGCAAGAAGCCCGCATTCCACAGAGGGCGTGAATATTTTGGCCCCTTTTACGAAAAATATGTTAGATACGGCTCCCTCGCTCAATTCGCCCCTGGAGTTTATAAAAATCGGCTCTTCATACCCTTTTTCTCGCGCTCGTGCTATCTGCAGCATGTTTTCCATATAGTTTGTACTCTTTATATATGTCAAGTCGGAGTTTTCATTTTTGAGCACACCTGCATAACAGAGCTTAAGACCTCGATTGTATACATCCTCTCCATATATCTTCTCGCCAACGCTGATTACAACATCCGAACTATCCTCATTTCTTTTTAGACACATTATCTTGAGGAAGCCTCGGGAAAGCCTGTTTTCTATGATTACGCTTTCACAGCTTTGTCTTATGCTGTCGAAATTCTCTTTCATAGCAATTCCTGCCACTATGCAGGATTTTTGAAGCCTGCTGAAGTGCTCTCTTAGAAATACCGGCTTTCCCTCAACAAGCTTAATCGTCTCGAATACCCCCCAGCCGTGAGCCGTTCCACTTGATAGCGGGCTAAATATTAGATCTCTCGATTCTATAATCTCGCCGTTTATATATATATTCACTGGGCTACTCCCCGCCGCAAAGAGCTTTTACAAGAGCTCTTGCCTTGTGAAGTGTCTCCTCGTATTCGAATTCCTTGTCCGAATCCCAGACTATGCCGCCGCCCGCCTGGAAATATGCATTTTCTCCCTTTTGAAGTATCGTCCTTATTACTATGTTGAAGTCGGCATCGTCGTTAAAGCCTATATACCCTATTGAGCCGGTGTATATGTTGCGCTGGGTGGGCTCCAGCTCGTCGATTACCTGCATTGCCCTTATCTTTGGAGCTCCTGTTATAGAGCCTCCCGGGAATGACGACTCTATGCATTCTAGCGCGCCTACATCGTCTCTTAGCTCCCCTTCCACTGTAGATACAAGGTGGAATACCGTCGGATATTCCTCTATGCAAAACAACTCTGTCACTTTTACGCTTCCCGTCTTGCATACCTTTCCAAGGTCATTCCGCTCAAGGTCAACTATCATTAGGAGCTCCGACTTGTCCTTTTCGCTGTTTTCAAGCTCCTTTCTGTTCGATTCGTCCTCGGCGGCGTTGGCGCCTCTTGGCCTTGTACCCTTTATCGGCCTTGTCTGCGCTTTTTTGTCCCTTATCTGCATAAACCGCTCGGGCGAGCTGCTGAGTATATGGCCTTCGTCAAAATCCATGTAGCACGCAAATGGGGCAGGGTTTATTGTCCTAAGCCTTGTGTAGAGCTCATAGGGTTGAAGCTCCGTTTTGCAGCGAAACCTTTGTGTCATGTTCACCTGGTATATGTCTCCAGACCTTATATAGTCCTTAACTTTCTGCAGCGCCTCTAAATAATCCTCCTTGGTGAAGTTGCTCTCTATTACCGGACTATCTTCAACCTGAGGCATCTCTATTGAGACCCCATTTTTTTCAGCCTCTGAAATGGCCGATTCTATTTCGCTTATGACCTCCTGCGCATCACTTATTATTCCAAGGGCAGCCAAATACGTCTTTTTCTCGACATGATCAATTGCAACGATTCCGTCATATATTCCGAAAAACATATCCGGTATGTTCACATCGTCTATTGCCGTTCTCGGCAACTTTTCAACGTGATGGCAAAGGTCATAGCCAAGGTATCCCACCGCTCCTCCTGCAAAGGGGATGTCGCAACTATAGCTGGTCTTGTACTTGTCAAGAATAATGCCCAGCTCTTTGAATGGATTTGAGTTGAGCTCTCTCTTCTCTCCAACGGTTTCTATTGTGACTTTGCCGTTCTTGCTCTTGATTGTCTCTATTGGATCAAAGCCTATAAAAGAGTATCTGCCTAGCTTTTCGTGATCCATGCCGCTGTCGAGGAAAAAAGAGTTTTTTCTGTCCTTAAATACAGTGAATATTTCGAAGCTCCCAAGGGATGTTTTTAGTTCCTTTATTATCATTTATTTTTTCCTCCTTTGTTTTGCATGCACAAGGAAATTCCTCAGCATTTCAAGGCCCATTTCAGTCAGTATTGCTTCAGGGTGGAACTGTACGCCTTCAATATCATACTCCTTGTGTCTTAAACCCATTATCTCGCCGTCCTTAGTCTGAGCGCTTATCTCAAGGCAATCAGGAAGCGTCTCTTTTTCCACAACTAACGAATGGTATCTAGTTACCTTGAGAGGGTTCTTTAGACCTTCAAATACGCCCTTGCCATCGTGGAATATCTCATGCACTTTACCGTGAACAGGCTCGCTGGCTTTTACTATGTTGCCACCAAAAACTCGTCCTATTGTCTGATGTCCAAGGCATATTCCAAGCACCGGGATCCTGCCCTTGAAGCTTTCAACTGCCTGCTTGGATATGCCGGCTTCGTCAGGGGTGCACGGCCCTGGAGATATTACTATTATGTCTGGATTTAGCTCCTCGATCATTTCTATTGTTATTTCGTCATTTCTATAAACTTTTACTTCCTCGTTCAGGCTCGACAGGTATTGTACAAGGTTGTACGTAAACGAGTCGTAGTTGTCTATCATAAGAATCAAGCGGATCACTCCTCAAGTATATTATTGTTGTCATCAATTTTTCTTAAGCGTTTAAATTTCATAATTTGTGTCTCATTATTATATATTATTAGAAAGAAAACATCATTTCAATTCGAATAATTATTTAACGAAAAATAAAAAATTAAAAATTATATATCATTTACGATAATATTAATTAAATTATATGTTTTTCTCTAAATTCGTAGATTTTGGCTCCCTAGAGCCTCCGGAAATCCGCGAGCATTTTTAGATAGGTATGTGATATAATATTGATATATCATTTAAGATAATATTGTTTTAGGTTAGTTCCTTAGGAGGTGTTTTTTATGGAAAAGAATAAGCGAAACCATCTTGTTGCTCCAAGGTCTGTATTCAATACGACCGAGCTTTACAGGATGTATGTTTTAAAGGAACTTTCTCTTGGAAAATCAATATACGGTAAGCAGATATTCGACGCCTTTACAGAGCATTTTGAAGGATATCCTTTCCCTATATCCTACAGCACCATATACACCACGCTCCACAAGCTTGAATCAGAAGGCTTCATAAAGAGCTGGTGGAAGGATGACTCCTCTTCCAAGAATCGCTCCACAAGACTCTACAGAATCACAGATGAGGGTACAAGATACTTCAAGCTAAAGGACAGGGACACCCTCGATTCACTCAAAAAAACAAAGGCACTGATAGACAAGTTCATTGAGCTGCTCAGCCTCTAGGTCAAAATCGAATATAATTAAACCAAATTAAAGAAAGAGCCTGCAATACGTCAGGCTCTTTAATGTCCACTCAACTTACTCTCTATAGTGTGAGATATCTGATTTTTTGATTACTCTGTATGAATTCTGCGTCTCGTCATATTCCAAAACGCTAAGGCTTGTAGGATGGACAAATGGCGGCTGCCACAGATCTTGCATGCTGCCGTTTTCTGCATGGAGCAGTATCAGCTTGAGCACTACTCCGTGTACTACCATTAGCAGATTTGAACCGCTGCTGCTTTTAACTATGCCGTCGAACTCCGTGATGATACGCCTGCTGGCTTCCTCATAGCTTTCTCCGCCACACGGCACAAACATGTGCGGCCTGTTCCAGAAGTTATGCAGCTGCTCTGCACTGCCTACTTTTATCTCGCTTTCAGACATGCCTTCCCAGACTCCAAAGTTCATCTCCTTGAGACCTTCACGGCTTTCTATTTCAATGCCCTTTCCCTCTGTGATTATGCGGGCAGTTGTGTACGCCCTGGGCAGAGGACTTGAGTACACCTTGTCTATTGGGGTGTTTTGTATGGCATCCCTTAGCCATTGCGCCTGCCTTACGCCCGTTTCTGTAAGTGCCGAATCCTTGTGCCCCTGGAATCTTTTTTGCACATTCCACTCTGTCTGTCCATGCCTTGTCAGATATATCCTCTTCATTATTTCATTCTCTCCTCAGCTTATGTTCCTTAATATAATAATATTAAGCAAATATTTGATCCTAGTCAATTGTTTTCAATAAAAACAACGAGCATACAGCAGTTGAAATTACCGGATCCAGCCACTTCCACCGTGCGTTATTTATAATTTTATTTTAATTTTTATTGATTTTTATGTTTAAAACAGTATAATCTTAGGTATAGCCAAAGCGCAGCAGAAAGGAATGATTATATGATAAAAACATTAAAATTCATACGCAAACCCGCAGCATTGAGACTTCTGATTGTTCTCACAGTTTCAATAATGGGAACCTCGATTATATTCGCTCAGACTGATTCAGATGAAAAGCTTGTGACGGCAGGCTACGCCAAACCAGGTACAAACATTATCCTGGCATCACAAAGCGGCATACCGATTAAGAACTACTATGAAACGCTTCTTGTAAAGCAAGTGTCAACATTCAAGAGCAATCAGCACTTGCAAGCACTTAATGCCGAAGAAGAGTATATCAGGAATACTACATACGGCAATGCCCTCGACTGGTGGAGCCAGGTTCGCGGCAAGCTGATTAAACAGAGTGACATACTTAAGGTGAAGGACTTTAACACAGGAAAAGTGTTTACAATTGTCATAGAAGGCGGCACAAATCACGCCGACATCGAACCTCTGACTCCCGAGGATGCTGCTATTATAAAAGAGCTCTGGGGCGGCTCGTATAATTGGAGCAGAAGACCTGTAATCGTATTTGCGGGTGGACAGGCAATAGCGGCGTCCATGAACGGCATGCCTCATGCCGGTGTTGACGCGCAGCCGCACAAGGCAATAACAGCCAACAGGAGCGCAGGCTACGGGCGCGGTATAAACTACGACATGATCAAAAACAACGGAGTCGACGGGCATTTCTGCCTTCATTTCAAAAATAGCATGCTCCATGTAAACGGCAAAGTGGATCCCGCCCACCAGGCTGCCATAAGAACTGCCGGAGGCAATTCCTAGTATAGTGATTTATAAAATACCTTGAGGCTCGCATTTTCGCGAGTTTCTTTTTTTACTCGAAATACCCTCATACCTTCAACCGCATCATGCTATTCGTTAAAAGCACCCAAATGGGCTGAGGTGGGACCTTTTTATGTTGATTTTACTGCTTCACCTTTGCTATACTGTAGTTGTTGCAAAAAACAGCAAGGAGGATTCCAATGCACGATATTTTAAAATCACTCATACTTTCGCTCGTTGAGGGTGTAACAGAATTTCTGCCCATAAGCAGCACAGGCCATCTGATACTCGTCAACAAGTGGGTCCAGTTTTCAGGCACCTTTTCAAACTCTTTCAATGTCATAATCCAGTTTGGAGCGATTCTCTCGGTTATAGTGCTCTACTGGCACAAGCTGTATCCCTTCAGTTCTAAAAAAAGCAAGCTTGAACGCGATGCATCGCTTGACATATGGAAAAAAGTTATTGTGGGCTTCATCCCCGCAATGGTTCTGGGATTCCTCTTTGGTGACTTTATAGAGGAGAAGCTGTTCAACCCCACTACTGTGGCTGTAATGCTCATAATAGGAGGAATAGCCATACTTCTTCTTGAAAAGCGCTCCGGCAGCTTCAAGATAAACAGCTTCGGTGAACTTACATACAAGAATGCCTTCCTGATAGGTCTGATACAGTGCATAGCCATGATTCCGGGCACTTCCAGGTCTGCATCCACAATCATAGGTGCGATGCTCCGAGGCACATCCAGGGAGATTGCAGCCGAATTTTCTTTCTTTCTGGCAATACCTACGATGGCAGGAGCTACAGCTTTTTCGCTGCTCAAAAATGGACTATCCATTTCGGGCGGAGAGTGGATAACCCTTCTCTCGGGCGTGTTTTTTTCCTTCCTTATAGCAATGGCTGTAATATCTTTTTTCATGAACTACATAAAAAAGCATGACTTCAAGCTGTTTGCCTATTACAGAATAGTACTCGGCGTAGTCGTACTTTTGTTTTTTTCTAAGTTCTAAAACAATCAATAAATACCGTACAAAAAAGCAGCCGGTTTTTCGGCTGCTTTTGCTTTGCATTTATTTTGCGTATTCTATTGCCCTGCTCTCTCTTATTACATTGACCTTTATCTGACCTGGATATTCCAGTTCATTTTCGATTCTCGATGTAACTTCCTTAGCCATCAGATATATCTCCTCATCCGCAACAACCTCAGGCTTGACTATTATTCTTACCTCTCTGCCCGCCTGTATTGCAAATGACTTGTCGACTCCTTCGAATGAATCGCATATCTCCTCAAGCTTTTCTAATCTCTTTATATATGACTCGAGCGTTTCTCTTCTGGCTCCAGGTCTTGCTGCTGATACTGCATCTGCGGCTGTCACCAGCACAGCTTCAACACTTTCAGCTTCATAGTCGCCGTGGTGAGTAGACATGGCATGAATTACTTCCTTGGATTCCCTGTACTTTCTTAGAAGATCCATTCCGATCTCTACGTGTGTTCCTTCTATTTCGTGGTCTACAGCCTTGCCTATGTCATGCAGAAGTCCGGCTCTCTTGGCAAGCTTCACGTCTGCACCAAGCTCTGACGCCATTATGCCCGCTAGGTGCGAAACCTCTATGGCGTGCTTGAGCGCGTTTTGGCCGTAGCTTGTCCTGTATTTCAGCCTTCCTATGAGCTTTATAAGCTCAGGGTGCACTCCGTGGACACCTGTTTCGAATGTCGCCTTTTCGCCCTCTTCCTTTATAGTCTCGTCGACTTCCCTTTTTGCCTTCTCTATCATTTCTTCTATCCTGGCAGGGTGAATTCTTCCGTCAACTATAAGCTTTTCAAGAGCTATTCTTGCTACTTCCCTTCTAATAGGGTCGAAGCCTGAGAGTATTACTGCCTCAGGAGTGTCATCTATTATAAGATCTATGCCCGTTAGGGTTTCGAGAGTACGTATGTTTCTGCCCTCTCTTCCTATTATCCTTCCCTTCATTTCATCGTTTGGAAGGTTGACAACAGTTACTGTCGTCTCAGCCACGTGGTCAGCTGCGCATCTTTGGATGGCCTGCGTTATTATTTCTCTTGCCTTCTTGTCAGCCTCGTCCTTAGCCTGGTGCTCTATGTCCTTCATCATTATGGACATCTCGTGTCTTGTTTTTCTCTCTGCGTTTGTGAGTATGAGCTCCCTTGCCTGATCAGAAGAAAGGCCCGAAAGACTTTCCAGCTTTTCAAGCTGCTGCTGCTTTACTGCCTCAACCTCAGCCTCTTTGTCCTGGACATCCTTGAATTTGCTCTTAAGCTGATCTTCCTTCTTTTCTACGTTGTCAAGCTTCTTGTCAAGAGTCTCTTCCTTTTGGATAATCCTTCTTTCGAACCTCTGAAGCTCGTTTCTTCTGTCCTTGATTTCTCTTTCGCTTTCACTTCTTTGTCTGTGAATCTCCTCTTTAGCCTCCAAAAGCTTTTCCTTTTTTATAGTTACAGCTTCCTGCTTAGAGTCCTCAATTATCTTTTTAGCTACTTCCTCTGCAGAGCCAATTTTCTTTTCGGCAACATTCTTTCTCATTATATATCCTGCAAAGCCACCTATTCCGGTTCCAGCTAAAGCCGCTGCTACTAAATCAATTACGCTAATGTTATCCACCTCCTGCTTTCTTTTTTTCCAAGTTACGTTTCATTATCAAGTTAGAATCACTGTTACAGCCTATGCTGACAGCTTTTGATTCAGCTTACGCTAAACATATTGTATAATTTTTTTATTAAAGTGTCAAGTTATACAGAATATGGCAGAACAAAGGACTGCATAGTAATTGCTCCGCAGTCCTTTGTTCTGTATTCCATAAGAAATTTTATGATATTTCAGCTGCCTTCTTGTCTTTTGTTTCCTTGTCTTTCGCAGGCGTCTGCTCGTCTTTCTCCAGATCAAAATGGACTCTTATTGCATGTTCAATCTCGTCGGCTATCTCCTTGTTGTCCATGAGGAATTTCTTGGAATTTTCTCTGCCTTGGCCAAGCTTTACATCGTTATAGCTGTACCATGACCCCGACTTGTTTACCACGTCTATTTCAGCACCTATGTCCAGTATCTCGCCTATCTTGGATATGCCTTCTCCGTACATTATGTCGAACTCGCACTGCTTGAAAGGCGGCGCTACCTTATTCTTTACTACCTTGACCCTCGTCCTGTTTCCTATAACCTCGTCGCCCTGCTTTATAGCCTCTATCCTTCTTACGTCAAGCCTTACAGAAGAATAAAACTTTAGCGCCCTTCCGCCGGTAGTTGTCTCCGGATTTCCAAACATCACGCCTATTTTTTCCCTTAGCTGGTTTATGAATATGGCCGAACAGTTTGATTTGTTCATGGCGCCTGCCAGCTTCCTGAGCGCCTGTGACATAAGTCTTGCCTGAAGGCCCATATGGGAATCGCCCATGTCGCCCTCTATTTCGGCTCTAGGCACTAGTGCTGCTACCGAGTCCACAACTATTACGTCTATGGCTCCGCTTCTTACAAGAGCCTCCGTGATCTCAAGGGCCTGTTCTCCCGTGTCTGGCTGGGAAATAACAAGGTTGTCCAGATCCACTCCAAGGTTCCTTGCATACACTGGGTCAAGAGCATGCTCCGCATCTATGAACGCTGTTATGCCTCCCTTTTTTTGGGCTTCAGCTATTATGTGGAGTGAAACAGTTGTCTTACCAGAAGATTCCGGACCGTAGATCTCCACTACCCTTCCTCTTGGCACTCCGCCTATCCCTATAGCTATGTCAAGTCCAAGTGAACCTGTAGGCACGGCTTCCACGTTGAGCTTGGAATCCGCACCCAGCTTCATTATGGAACCTTTTCCAAAATCCTTTTCTATTTGAGCAATGGCACTATCTAGAGCTTTTCTCTTTTCATCCATTTTATTCACCTCTTTATAATCAATGAGAACAAACGTTCTGATTTGATTATATCGTATGCTCCCGTTTGAGTCAAGCCTTCCTTGGCTATTATACAAAATACAAATCCCCCCTGGATTTCAGGAGGGATTATCAGGTCTAGCCTATTATTGCCTTGTTCAGCTTTATATAGTCGTATCCCGAGTATACTGTCAGTATGGCTGCAAGCCACATTACATATATGCCTCCTGGAACGCCAAGCAGCATCATGAGTATGGCTGCAATCTGGGATATAGTCTTTGCCTTCCCCCACTGGCTGGCCGCTATTACCACTCCGGAGGATGCCGCTATGGCCCTTATTATGCTTATTGTGAACTCCCTGGATATTATTATTACAGGTATCCATGATGAGAGCATTCCAATCTCCACCATGGTTATGAGTGCAGCCGATACAAGCACCTTGTCAGCCAGAGGATCCATAAGCTTTCCGAAGTTGGTTATCATGTTGTACTTTCTGGCTATATAACCATCTAGAAAATCCGTAAACGACGCTATGCCAAAAATAACAGCGGCCATATACATCGAGTATCTAAAGTCAGACAGCATTATTATCATGAATACCGGTACAAGGGCCATTCTGAAAATGGTCAGCTTGTTTGCCAAGTTCATATCGTTTCCCCCATGACATCATATTCTGTAGCCTGCACTATTCTCACATCGACCATGCTTCCAACCTGGAGCTCATGGTTTGCCTTTACATATACAAGGCCGTCTATTTCGGGCGCCTCCTTCTGGCTTCTTGCTGAATACAGCCCCTCTTCGAGCTGTTCCTCCACCAAGGCCCTGCAGGTCTCCCCAACTCTTTTCATGTTGTTTTCAAGCGAGATTTCCTGCTGCAGCAGCATTATTTCCTCTCTTCTTGCAAGCTTTTCATCTTCGTCAACCTGTCCGCTCAAATTGGCTGCCGCTGTGCCCTCTTCCTTGGAGTATGTGAACGCTCCGAGCCTGTCGAACTTTGCCTCTCTTACAAAATCCTTGAGGTCCTCGAAATCCTCGCTGCTTTCTTGAGGGAAGCCCACTATGAGAGTTGTCCTTATCACTGCATCCGGCAGGGCTTTTCTTATCATGCTGATTTTATCAAGCATGTCCTCCCGTGTCGTTTTTCTGTTCATTAGCTTCAGTATCCTGTTGCTGCTGTGCTGAACAGGCATGTCGAAGTAGCTGCATATCTTGCTGCTGCTTTTTACCGCGTCTATGAGCTCATTGTCTATCTCCTCGGGATATGTGTAGAGTACCCTTATCCACTCGATGGCTTCAATTTTCGAAAGTCTTCTAAGCAGCTCCGGGAGCGTTTTTTTGCCGTATATGTCGGTTCCGTATCTCGAGGTATCCTGCGCAATTAGTATGATTTCTTTTACTCCTGACTTGGCAAGCTCTTCTGACTCTGACACTATGTCCTCGAGCCTTCTGCTCCTGTATTTCCCCCTGAGCTTGGGGATTATGCAGTATGTGCATTTGTTGTCGCAGCCCTCTGCTATTTTCACATACGCCATATAATCTGGAGTAAGCTTTTTCTTGGGCAGATTTTCAGCTATGTCCTTGTCTATGTCTTCTATTATGCTTGTTTTGCCTTGCCTGTCGAGACCTTCTATTGCCTGTGCTATCTGAGGAAAGCTTGTGGTGCCCATAACAAGGTCAATTTCAGGTATCTCGCCCAGCAGCTGCTCGCTGTACCTTTGGGCCATGCAGCCTGTTACTATGAGATATTTGAGCGATCCGCTTTTTTTGTAATCCGCCATTTCAAGTATAGTGTCAATAGACTCTTCCTTGGCAGATTCAATGAAGCCGCAGGTATTTACTACTATTATATCAGCTGTTTCGAACTTATCCGTAAGTATGTAGCCGTTTTTTTCCAGAATCCCGGCCATAATCTCCGAGTCGTTCAGGTTTTTTGAACATCCCAACGATTCAATTGCAATTTTGTACATAATCTTCTCCTTCTTATGAATTAGATAGCGACGCCCTGAAGTCCCTAAGACTTCTAAGCGCGCTGTCAATGTCGTCAGTGTTTATGAAAGCGTCGTATTTGTACTTGTCTATTGAATAGTTGTACATCGGATCATAGTATTCCTCGATTAGCTTTTCTACTGCCGAGCTGTAGTCCTTTGCCTCTATGCACTCGAGCAGAAAATCCACCTTTTCGTTGCCCATTCGCTTTCTAAGATAACCGATGGATTCCATCAGCTTGTCGTCGTCCTTGAGGCTCAGTCTTACATACTGGTCCACAAGCCTCTTTGTCCTGTCCGCAGGGCTTGCCTCAAGCAGTATGTGAAGCGACTCATGGCTCACTATCATTTCGTAGATTTCGTTTGGCAGCATCACGCTGCCCACTCTCTTGCTTTCGCTTTCAGTAAAAATATACTTGTCGCTTGAGTTATATATTACATCGAATATAGCCGTCTCAAACAGCTTCTGCGAAGGCGGATCTTCCAGATAGCATATGTGGCCGAAAACTGAGCCGCAGTTTTTTGCAAGCTCCTCAAGATCCAGCACGCAAAGTCCCTCCTCCTGAAGCAGCTTAAGCAACTCCGTCTTACCTACACCTGTCAGGCCGTGGAGCACTATGAACTTATTGCGCTGCGCAGCGCTGCTTAGATATTCAATGACATAATTTCTGTATGACTTGTAGCCGCCTTTCAGCTGCATGACACTCATGCCTGTTGAGTTCATAAGCTCTACAACAGACTTGCTGCGCATGCCTCCTCTTGAGCAGTATACTACTACGTTATCGTATTCATTTGCTATATCGGCAAACTGCTTATAGTATTCTGATAGCTTTGGTGATACAAGCTCTAGTCCCATCTCCACTGCATTCTCCTTGCCGGCGTTCTTGTAGAGAGTTCCGACAATCTTTCTCTCTTCATCGTCTAAAAGAGGGAGATTTCTCGCATTCATTATCCTGTTGTCATTATACTCGCCAGGGGATCTTACATCTATGAATATGCAATTATCAAGCCTGAGAGCCTCTTCTATTTCTATAATCTTGCTTTTCAAAATTAACCACCTTCCAAATATGCCTAGTCCTCTCTTGCACGGAGCACTCTCCTTGGCCTGCTTCCCTCGCTGGGCCCAATTATGCCTTTTTTCTCCATTTCCTCTATCATCCGCGCCGCCCTGTTGAAGCCTACACGGAGCCTTCTTTGAAGCATTGAGGCGGACGCCTGATTTGATGATATTACGAGTTCTATGGCTTCTGACATGAGCTCGTCCTCGAATTCTTCGTCTGACGCGGCCATGCTTTCTATTTCCTGCGAGACTGCGCCCGATTCCGAGTCTTCTCTGAAATCCTGGCATTTTACGAATTCCACGACACTCTTGATTTCGCTTTCGTCCACAAATGCTCCCTGGACTCTTGTGGGCTTGCTTTGTCCTACCGGATAAAACAGCATGTCGCCTCTCCCAAGGAGCTTCTCGGCACCGCCCGAATCAATTATAGTCCTTGAATCAGTGGCCGACGATACTGCAAATGCTATCCGCGATGGTATATTGGCCTTAATAAGACCAGTTATGACGTCTACAGACGGTCTTTGAGTAGCTATCACAAGGTGCATGCCTGCGGCCCTCGCCATCTGTGCAAGGCGGCAAATGGAATCCTCGACTTCTTTGGGGCTTGCCATCATAAGATCGGCAAGCTCGTCTATTATCACTATAATCTGAGGCATCTTCTCTTCTGATTTCTGGTTGTAGCCTTCTATATCCCTTGCATTGTTTTCGGCGAATACGCCGTATCGCCTTGTCATCTCAGATACAGCCCAATTAAGTGCCATGGCCGCTTTCTTTGTGTCTGTCACTACAGGTATCAGCAGGTGCGGTATGCCATTGTAGCCGCTTAGCTCCACCACCTTTGGATCTATCATTATGAACTTGACCTCGTCGGGCCTTGCATTTAGAAGCACGCTCATTATGAGCGAATTCACGCAAACGCTCTTTCCTGCGCCTGTGGCTCCTGCAATAAGCATGTGAGGCATCTTTGCTATGTCTGCAACAACAGGAGCTCCGGAAATATCCTTGCCTATTGCAAAGCTGAGCTTCGATTTTGCAGACTTGAAGGCGCCTGATTCAACTATATCTCTAAGCAGAACGCTCTCCCTTGATTTGTTGGGCACCTCTATTCCCACCGCAGACTTTCCGGGTATCGGCGCTTCGATTCTTATGCTCTGCGCCGCAAGATTTAGTGCTATGTCGTCTGAAAGGTTTACTATCTTGCTTACCTTGACTCCGGATTTTGGCTGTATTTCATACCTTGTTATGGATGGGCCTATGCTCACCTGGCTGACCTTTGCATCTACTCCAAAATCCTGAAGCGTCTTTTCAAGCATCTTCACTGTATCCTTAATTTCCGCCTTATCCTCGCTCGAGCTCCTGCTTTCATTTTTGCAAAGCATAGCCACCGAAGGCACCTTGTAGTTGCTGTAGCAGGCCTGAATCTGCTGATTGCATGCATCAATGCCTGCATCTTCCTCCCGAGCCTGAGTCTGGCCTTTCTTGCTCTCTGCGGCTTCTTCAACTTCAAGCTGTCCTATGGGATTCGAAGCAGCCCCAATTGCTTCTTCGTCGCCATCTGATGAATTCGCTATCTTGAAGTCCACAATCTCAAATGCTTCGCTCGCCTTAACTTCCTTCTTTTGTTTTGCAGCAGTCTTTTTGCGTTTCGCCGAAGCAGCCGATAGCTTCATTGCAGATTTGACTGCGAATGAGAAAGTCCCTTTTGCAAGCCCAGCTGCTTTTTTAAGCAGCGGCACGTCAAATCCGAATGCTACAGAAAACAAAAGCATGGAAACAGCCATAAGCATGCTGCCGTCGCTGCCCAACAGCCTGACAACACTGGCCGATACAACCAGCCCTGCAAGCCCGTAGCCCTGCATGCTCTCTCCTGCGACGAACGCCTTCCTTAAATCCTCCATACCGTCTATGCTGACAACATTCCCATGGGAATTTATTACACAATATATGAGCAAAGCTCCGCCAAAAAAAACGTAATGAAGCCCGTATCTTGTGAATTTGATGCTTTCCATATTCGAAGAAAGCTTTCCGGCAGCTATCCACATGAGCAGCAACGGCACGGCAATTGAAAAGCTAGAGAACACTCCTCCAAGCAGCACCCTTGTCCAGTTTCCGACTTCACCGGTTGCCATGCCCACGAGGCTTAGCAGCATGAACATTGCCAAAAACGAGAGGGCCAACCCTTCAACAAGACGCATGTGTTTTTTCCGGCCTGAAACCTCTTTAGAGCCTCTTTTTTTTCTTTCCTGGCTTTTCCTGTTTTTTTTCAATTCGTTCACCCCGTAAGGCATCTACATGTAAAGTGCGAACTCATCATGCAGTGAATTCACAGCTTTTTTTACGTCTTCTGTCTTTATAAGACATGATATAGTCATATGCGAGTCCGTAGTCTGGAGTATGTCTACTCCCGCCCCGCTCAGAGCTGTCACTATCCGTGACATAACTCCTGGTATGCCTGTAATCCTGTCTCCTATGACCGTAACCTTGGAGCACTCTGTAGCAATTGTATATTCTGCATTATGTTTTTTGAGCGTCTCCTCTATTTTGCTTACCTCGTCGCTGTTTACCGTGAACGCCTTTTGAACCATGAAAAAGTTGATCATGTCTATGCTTATGTCCTGGGCCTTTATCTCGTCAAGTATTTCGGAGAAAATACCAATATCGCTTGTATTAACTATGACTTGAGCAACGTTATCCTTGCTGGCAACTGCAGTTATAAGCTTCTTGCTCATATTGTAAGTATCCTTTCCCTTGTTGTAGCCGACACTAGTGCCTTCGCCCTCGCTGAGCGTGTTTTTGATCTTCAGGACTATATTGCTGTTTTTAGCAACCTCCACAGCTCTCGGATGAATTACCTTGGCTCCGGTTTCGGCCATCTGGAATACCTCATCATAATTTATGCTCTCTATTGTGCGCGCATTCGGCTGTATTTTAGGATCGGCCGTCATTATTCCCTCTACATCGGTATATATCTCTACTACGTCTGCATTCAGAGCGCTTCCTATCACCACAGCTGAGGTGTCGCTTCCGCCTCTTCCAAGAGTTGTAACCTCGCCGTCCCTGGTCACGCCCTGGAATCCTGTGATTATTACAACCTTGCCGTGTTCCAGCTCACTTTGAATCCTCTTTGGATCAACTTCAAGGACGCTGGCGTTCGAAAACTTGTCGTCTGTTACTATGCCCGCCTGCGCGCCGTTTAGCAGCACTGCGCTTATGCCGCAGTCTCTTAGCACATGAACCAGGAGCGCTCCCGATATAATCTCACCGCAGGACATTAGCATGTCCATCTCCCTGATGCTGATATCGCTGCCGCTTATGTCCTTGCACAGTCCTATGAGTGTATCTGTCGCGTAGGGTGCCCCTTTTCTTCCCATTGCGGAAACTACTACTACAAGCTGGTCTCCCCTGTCGACACAGCTTTGTATTATGTCCGCCACTCTTCTCATCCTCTGTATGCTTTCAAGCGATGTTCCGCCGAATTTTTTAATTATTATGCTCATATCGTGTTTCCTCCGTTCAATCACAGTAAAGTCTTCTATACCATTATAAGTTACCTGTTTTTGATAATCAATATTTATGCTGTATTCGGCGCGTGACAACAAAAAAATAAGCACAAATGTGCTTATTTTTCTAAAAGTGCTTTCCTTGAAAGGTTTATTCTTCCCTGCTCATCTATCTCCATAAGCTTAACCTGTACAATGTCTCCAACATTCAGCACGTCCTCAACTTTTTCAATGCGTTCATGCGCTATGTTTGATATGTGTATAAGCCCTTCCTTGCCTGGCAGTATCTCTACAAATACTCCGAACTTCATGAGCCTTGTAACCTTGCCAGTGTAAATTTCGCCCACTTCAGGCACTTTTACAATGTTTTCTATTATAGCCTTTGCCTTGTCTCCAGCCTCGAGATTTTCAGCTGTTATGAATACTCTGCCGTCGTTTTCGATATCAATCTTGACACCAGTATCCTCTATTATCTTGGTTATCACCTTGCCCCCAGGTCCTATTACATCTCTTATCTTGTCTGTATCGATAAGCATCTGTATTATTCTCGGCGCATAAGGTGAAAGCTCAGGCCTTGGCGCTGTCATTGTTTCCTGCATCTTGCCAAGTATGAAAAATCTGCCGTCCTTTGCCTGTCTCAGTGCATTCTCAAGCACGCTTCTGTCGATACCGTGTATCTTTATGTCCATTTGTATAGCAGTTATACCTTTTTTAGTTCCTGCAACCTTGAAATCCATATCTCCAAGGAAATCTTCCATGCCCTGTATGTCTGAGAGTATGGCTATGCTGTCATCCTCTTTGATAAGTCCCATGGCTATGCCTGATACCATGTCCTTTACAGGCACTCCTGCATCGAGCAGTGAAAGAGTGCTTCCGCATACGCTCGCCATTGACGATGAGCCGTTTGAGCTTAGTATCTCTGAAACAAGCCTTATAGCATACGGGAATTCATCCTTGCTTGGCAACACAGGCTCCAGGGCCCTTTCTGCAAGCGCTCCGTGTCCTATTTCTCTTCTTCCAGGCCCTCTAAGAAACCTTGCCTCTCCCGTACTGAAAGGAGGGAAGTTGTAGTGGTGCATATATCTTTTTTCTTCCTTTTCATCTAGCCCGTCAAGTATTTGAACGTCTCCGAGGGCTCCCAGAGTAGCTATAGTCAGCGCTTGAGTCTGTCCTCTTGTGAACAGCGCAGATCCGTGAGTCCTAGGAAGCACGCTTACCTCACTCCATATAGGCCTTATCTCTTCAAGACCCCTGTTGTCAGGCCTTATGCCCTCTTTGGCTATCATTGTCCTTACCTGCGTTTTCACAAGCGAGTCGAGCGCAGCCTTCACATCCTTTTCAATCTCGCCGAAGCCTTCGGCGTATTTCTCCTCGAAATGAGCGATAGTCTCGGCTTTCACCTTGTCCATGTTTTCGACTCTTTCAAGCTTGTCGGCAGTCCTTATAGCAGAAATCATTTTTTCTGTTGCATATTCATTGACCATTTCCTTTATTTCAGGATCGGTTTCGAATACTACATATTCCTGCTTTGGCTTTCCTTCCTTGGCGGCTATATCCTCCACGAAACCAACTACATTCTTAACCTCTTCGTGCGCCTCCATTATGGCCTCTATCATTATCTCTTCGCTTACCTCGTCTGCTCCGGCTTCCACCATCATTATGGCGTCTCTGGTGCCTGAAACAACAAGGTACATTGCGCTCCTATCCCTCTCGTCAAGCCTTGGATTGACTACAAGCTGTCCGTCCACAAGTCCTACCGAAACCGCTCCTGTTGGTCCAGCAAACGGAACTGACGATATTGAAAGGGCAATTGACGAGCCTATCATCGCAACTATGTCAGGATTGCAATCCTGATCCACAGAAAGCACCTTTGTAATAACCTGAACCTCGTTCCTGTAACCCTTAGGGAAAAGCGGCCTTATAGGCCTGTCTATAAGTCTTGAAGTCAAAACAGCCCTCTCAGACGGCCTTCCTTCTCTTTTTATGAAACCTCCAGGTATCTTACCCACGGCATACGATTTTTCCTCATAATCGACGCTCAGAGGGAAAAAGTCTATACCTTCCCTTGGTGAAGCCGAAGCGCATACAGTTGCAAGGACAACCGTATCCCCGTATCTTACCAGGCAGCTTCCATCCGCCTGCTCTGCCACCTTGCCAATCTCAACAGTCAGTTTTCTTCCTGCAAGATCCATTTCATAACTCCTGTACATAAACTACCTCCTTCCGAAATAGCAACGCCTTAATATTGCTTGTCCTTCTACTATAGAAAAAGAGCAGGTTTAACCCGCTCTTGCTACTTTCTTAAACCAAGTTTTTTAATTAGTTCCTGATATCTTACAAGGTCTTTCTCCTTAAGATATCTAAGCAGGTTCCTTCTTTTACCAACCATCTTGAAAAGACCTCTTCTTGAGTGGTGGTCCTTCTTGTGAGTCTTAAGGTGATCATTAAGCTGGTTTATTCTTGTAGTAAGTATTGCTACTTGAACCTCCGGAGAACCAGTGTCATTTTCACAAGTCTTGAACTGCTCGATTATGCTCTGCTTTGCAACTTTTTCTAACATTATTACAGCACCTCCATTAATTTATCCCCATTTGCCAAGTATACGTTGGTGACTCGAATACTTAGCAAAGGTTAATTACCACTTTGTATTGTACCATATTGAATTTTGCAAGTAAATAGTTTTTTAATATTTTGGACGTCGTTTTGAAGCTGCTTTTTCAGCTCTTCTATTGAATTGAATTTGATTTCATTTCTAAGCCTGTCCAGAAAAATTATTCTGGCAGTCTTTCCATAGACATCGCCGCAAAAGCCTATTACATGAGTTTCGACGGAAAGCCTGCTGCCGTCAATTGTTGGATTGTAGCCGACGTTCGTAGCACCACAGTACTCTTTGCCGTCCATTATGACCTTTGTGTAATAAACTCCCGTCTTGGGTATTAGAGCGCTTTCGTCTGCATGTATGTTTATGGTTGGGAAGCCTATCTGTCTGCCGAGTTTTCTGCCGTGGACTATTGTCCCGCTCACATCATATTCTCTCCCGAGCATAATGCCGGCTTCCTTTACATTGCCTTCGCTGAGCATTCTTCTGATTAGCGAGCTGCTTATCTTTTGCCCGTTCCTTAGTATTGGCTCTATTACATCCAGACTGTAGCCGTAATCCTTGGAGAGTCGCTCGAGCCTATGTATGTCGCCTGCCCTGTTTTTGCCGAAGCGAAAGTCATATCCGACTACTACCGCCTTTGCTCTGAGCTTTTCAATAAGCACATTCTTTATGAACATTTCTGGCTCCAGGCCCGAAATCCTTTCATCGAATGGCAGACTGACAAAAATATTTATGCCCATATCCTCTATAAGCCTCAGCTTTTCAGGTTTTATTGTCAAAAACCTTACGTGCTTACCCTTCAAAAAATCGCTGGGGTGATTTTCAAATGTCAGCAGCAAGCTTTTAAGGCCTCTTTTTTCCTGAACATCTACTGCCTTTTTTATAAGGCTTTGATGCCCAAGGTGAACACCGTCGAAGTTCCCTATGGTGACTACCGTGTCTTCATTGATTGTTATTTCGTCCAAACTGCTGTATATCTCCATAAGTCCATCTCCAAATTACACAAGTAATTTATAGCATTTTATGCAAAGCTGGTCTTCTTCAAGGCAGCCTCTGCCTATGCCGTAGAAAATGCCCTGGGAATAAACCCTTACCAGCTCGCCTTCCTCTATGTCATCCTCAGCTGCAAATCCCTTGCCATACACGTAGGCTCCATTAAGAAAGGATTTCATTGCGGACTCGTATATTTCAACTTGCTTGTATTCTCTGAGTGCAAAGTCAGTAGGCAAAAGAATTCCCCTGGCTCCGTCAAGCCTTAAGGCCTCTTCAAATTCCTCCAGAGTATATGAGTTCTCTAGGTTGAATTCGCCAGATGACATTCTAAGCAGGAATGACATGTAAGCGCACAGCCCAAGCTTATCGCCAATGTCATTGCATATGCTTCTTATATAAGTGCCCTTTGAGCATTCCACATCAAACAGCACGCTGTTTCCTTTAATTCTAACCACTTTGATGTCGTGAATGAATATCCTCCTGGACTTTATCTCGACATCACTTTTGCCTGCTCTTGCCAACTCGTACAGCTTTTTGCCGTTGACCTTGAGAGCCGAATATATGGGAGGCTGCTGAAGCTGCTCGCCTCTGAAGCTTTCTATAGTCCTTAAAATATCATCTTCCGATGGCATTTCAAAATCAGAGATTCTCTCCAGAACAGCTCCGAAGGAATCGTATGTGTCTGTCTTTATCCCGAGGGTCAGCTCGGCCCTGTACTTTTTTTTCTTGTCCTGTATGAACTCGCATATTCTTGTAGCCCTGCCTATGCAGACCGGTAGAACTCCTGCTGCATTGGGATCGAGTGTTCCTGTATGGCCGATTTTCTTTATCCCTGTTATTTTCCTAAGCATTCCTACAACATCATGCGAAGTCATACCTGTTGGCTTTAATATGTTAACTATGCCGTTCAATATATCACCACTTTATATTATCGCTTAAGAGCCTTCTTTATTTCCGATAGGACTAAATGCTTTGCATTTTCTATTGTGTCAGCTATTGTGCAGCCTGCAGCCCGGACATGGCCTCCTCCGCCAAACTTCTGGGCTATTACGTTCACGTCCGCATATTCTTTGGACCTTAGGCTCACTCTTATGTCGTTTTCAGCTTTTTCCTTGAAGAGCGCTGCAATTTCAACATTTTCAATATCTCTTGCATAGTTTATTATGCCTTCCGTACTGTTTGATTCAACGTTATGCCTCCTGAACATCTCCTGGGTGAGCTCAATAGTTGCAATATTGTCGCCGTGGAGCGAGAGCGTATTTAGAGCATCCCCCAGGAGCTTCATCCTGCTGAAGGAATTGTTCTGGAAGAGGTTCTTGACTATGCTGTCCTTGTCTATGCCAATTTTTATGATCTCACATGCCATATTGAAGCTATCTGCACCGGCATTCGAATACATGAAATTCCCTGTGTCTGTTATGAGCCCCGTATAGAGGCTAGAGGCAATATCAGCATCTATAATATCGAGTTTTTTTTCCTTCGAAATCTGCTTGAGTATATAATAGACTATCTCGCTAGTCGAGGACGCCTCTTTGTCCACATAGTTGACATCTCCGAAGCAGTCATTGCTTACATGATGGTCTATGTTTATAATGCTTGATGCTCCTGTTTTAATGTCCTCACGGCAGCATAGCCTTTTGTAATCGCCGCAGTCGAGGGCGATTAGGCTGTACTCTCCTGACATGTCTCCTTCCAAAGCGGCAACCTTAGAAGGCTTCATGAGAAACTCAAGATTTGAAGGCACAGCATCGTCCATGGCTATAAATACCTTTTTCTTGAGCTTCATCAGCGCCATGCATAGTCCGGTAATCGAGCCTATGCTGTCGCCGTCAGGATTGCAGTGAGAAGTTACAACGAAACACTCCCCATTGAGCAGCTTGTCTATAAGCTTAATCATTGTTGCCCTCTTCATCCTTTAGCTTGTCGATTAGTTTGGACATGTATATTCCTCTTTCAATCGAATCGTCCAGCTTGAAGACTATCTCGGGGGTGTATCTTAACTTTATGTCCCTGCCGACTTCCTTTCTTATGAAACCGCTCGCGCTCTTAAGGCCCTTGAGCGCAGCCTCCTTGTCGCCCATAAGCACGCTTACATAAACGTATGCATATTTAAAATCCTCAGTGACATCGACTTCTGTAATGCTAGTAAGAGTCGAAACTCTTGGATCTTTTATTTCACCGGATTGGATCATTGTGCTGATGATTTTTTTGATCTCCTCGCCAATTCTCTTTAATCTCATTTGTCCCATGGCCTTGTTTCCTTTCTAAGGTCTGAATCACCTATTTTTTCCTTGCAACTTCCTTCATTACATAAGCCTCTATCACGTCTCCAAGCTTGAGGTCGTTGAAGTTTTCGATGCTCATTCCGCACTCATAGCCAGAGGCAACCTCTTTGACATCGTCCTTGAATCTCTTTAGCGACGCCAGCTTGCCATCATGTATTACTATTCCGTCTCTAACTAGTCTTATCTGGGAATTCCTCTGTATCTTTCCGTCTGTGACGTAGCAGCCAGCTATAGTTCCTATTCCGGAAACCTTGAAAATATCCCTGATCTCAGCCTTTCCGGTTTCTTCTTCCACGAATTCAGGCTCAAGCATTCCGTGCATTGCATCCTTTATGTCCTCTATTGCATCATATATTACTCTGTAGGTCCTTACGTCGACGCTTTCCCTCTCGGCAAGAGATTTTGCTCCCGGAACAGGCCTCACATTGAATCCTATTATTATGGCATTTGAAGCTGTGGCAAGCATCACGTCTGATTCGTTTATTGCTCCTGCTCCGCCGTGTATTACCCTTACAGCAACTTCTTCATTGCTGAGCTTTTCAAGTGACTGTTTGACGGCCTGAACCGAGCCCTGAACGTCAGCCTTTATTATTACATTAAGGTCCTTTACGGCCCCTTCCTGCATCTGCTTGAAGAAGTCATCAAGAGAAACCTTCTGGCCTGCCTTTAGCATTTCTTCCCTTGCCTTGGCCTTTCTCTTGTCAGCTATGCTCCTTGCTATCTTGTCGCTTCCCACCACTACAAACTGGTCGCCAGCGTTAGGAACATCCGATATGCCCAGTATCTCAACCGGCATCGAAGGTGTAGCCTTTTTCACATTCTTGCCCTTGTCGTCAATCATCGCTCTTATTTTACCGTATGTCGAACCAACAACCACAGGGTCACCCACTCTGAGTGTTCCATTTTGAACTATTACGGTTGCTACAGGTCCTCTGCCCTTGTCCAGCTCGCCTTCCACGACTGTACCGACAGCCTTCCTGTCTGGATTTGCCTTGAGTTCTTCCATTTCAGCTACAATCAGTATCATCTCAAGCAGCGTGTCTATGTTTTCATTCTTTAGGGCCGATACTGGCACAGATATAACTTCTCCGCCCCAGTCCTCTACAAGAAGTCCCTGGTCTGCAAGCTCCTGCTTTACCTTGTCAGGATTTGCCGAAGGCTTGTCCATCTTGTTTACCGCCACAATAATTGGCACATTGGCCGCCTTGGCGTGGTTTATAGCCTCTATAGTCTGAGGCATAACGCCGTCGTCAGCTGCAACTACGAGTATGGCTATGTCTGTCACCTGGGCTCCTCTTGCTCTCATCGAAGTAAAAGCCTCGTGGCCTGGAGTGTCCAGGAAAGTTATTTTTTTGCCGTCTATTTTGACTGTGTATGCGCCTATGTGCTGAGTTATTCCGCCGGCTTCTTTAGCCTGCACATTTGCATTTCTTATAGCGTCAAGCAGCTTTGTTTTACCGTGGTCAACGTGTCCCATTACTGTAACTATAGGCGGTCTTGACACAAGATCCTCTTCCTTGTCGGCTTCAATATCTATATCGCTGACTTCCTCTTCCTCTTCCATGCTGATTTCATAGCCGAACTCAAATGCTATTTCATTGGCTACGTCTATGTCCACTTCGTTGTTGATAGTGGCCATTATGCCTCTTTTGAAAAGCACTGTTATTATTTCTGCTGGCGTCTTGCCAAGCAGCTTTGCAAGCTCCGCAACCGAAAGCACGCCCTTGAAAGTCAGTTTTTTCAGATCGATGTGCTCTTCCTCAGACTCGTTTTGCTCTTTTGCTGATTCTCCCTCGCCTGCTGTCTTCGCCGACGTAGACTTGCTCTCGTCTCCCAGCAGTTCCATTATAAGTTCAGCTTCATCTTCCTCTATGGTGCTCATATGGTTTGCCACTTTTATATCCAACTCCTCCAGCCTCTCAATGAGCTCCTTGCTTGAAATACCCAGCTCCTGTGCCAGTTTATATACCCTTGTCCTTGACATAAGGCTCACCCCCTAATAATTCCATTATTCTCTTGTGAAATTCTGCATTCTTTATTCCGACAGCAGCTCTATTTTCTTTTCCTATAGCCCTGCTTATTTCGTCCTTGCTAAAACATATATAGAAATCTACACCGTAGCTTTTAGCCTTGTCTGAGAGCTTCTTTCTAGTGTTCTCGGAAGCATCCTGCGCTATTATAAGCAGCAGCAGTGAATTTCTCCTGATTTCATTAATCAAGGCGTCTTCCCCTGTGACCAGGTTCCCGCTTTTTGCGGCAAAACCAAGCAACGTAAGAACACTATTTTTCATATTTTCTTAGCTCCTCTCTGAGCTTATCATATACTTCGTCCGGTATTTCGACGTTAAGCGCCCTTGACAGCGACTTCCTCTTTATGGCATCTTCCAGGCACGCAAGACTGCATATATAAGCTCCTCTTCCGTTTGCCTTGCCGGTATGATCGAGGAAAACCTCGCCTTCCTTTGTTCTTACTATTCTAAGAAGAGTCTTCTTGTCGCTTCTTTCCTGACAGCTCACGCACTTTCTTAAAGGTGTTTTCCTTTTTTTCAAATCAAAGCACCTCCAGACTTAATTGTTTTCTTCGAGTTTGGCTTCTACTTCATTTTCCTGCTCGGCTCCCTGCAAAACCTGCTCTTGTGAATCACAGCTTGCATCCGCCTGACTTTCGCTTTTTATGTCAATCTTCCAATTTGTAAGCTTTGCCGCCAGCCTTGCGTTCTGGCCTTCCTTGCCAATGGCAAGTGAGAGCTGGTAATCCGGCACAATGACCTTAGCGCTCTTCTCGGCTTCGCATACTTCCACCGATATAACCTTCGACGGGCTTAGCGAATTTGAAATGTACTCCGCCATGTCTTCGCTGTACTTTATTATGTCGATTTTTTCTCCGTTTATCTCGTCCACCACAGTTTTGACTCTGGCGCCTTTTGGTCCAACGCAAGAACCTACAGGATCTACGTTCTCGTCCACCGATGATACTGCAATCTTTGTTCTTGATCCGGCTTCCCTGGCTATAGAGTTTATCTGTACTGTGCCTTCGTATATTTCTGGCACTTCAAGCTCAAAAAGCCTCTTTACAATTCCCGGATGGCTTCTTGATAGGAATATCTGAGGTCCCTTTGTTGTCTTTTTGACCTCAGTTATATACGCTTTTATTCTTTGTCCTATATTGAACTCTTCGCCTGGAATCTGCTCTGTCGCGTTCAGTACGCCTTCCGTCTTTCCAAGCGACACATATACTATGCCCTTTGACACCCTTGCCACAGTGCCTGTAATTATCTCCGATTCTCTGTTTGTGTACTCGCTGAATATTACGTCTCTTTCAGCCTCTTTGATTCTCTGTACTACTACCTGCTTTGCATTCTGCGCGGCTATCCTTCCAAAATCCTTCGGAGTCACTTCTTCCTCTATTATGTCTCCCACTTCTATTGAAGCTCCGTATTTGGCCTTTGCATCCTCTATTGTAATCTCCAAAAGCGCGTCTTCTATTACGTCAACGACATTTTTCTCGGAAAATACCTTTATGTCACCTGTCTCGCGATCGATTTTGATTCTCACGTTCTGGGAAGAACCGAAGTTTTTCTTGTAAGCTGAAACCAGAGCCGCTTCTATTGTGTCAATGAGTATGTCCTTGGCAACGCCCTTTTCCTTTTCTATCTGTTCCAGAGCCAGTATGAACTCAGCATTCATGATTATTATTTCCTCCTTAAAACTTTACGGCAAGTTTGATAACCGCCACGTCTTTTCTATTGAATTCAAGCATGTTGCCGTTTGAATTAATCTTTATTATGTCACCCTCGAAAAGCCCGACAAGCTCTCCCTCAAAATGCTTTTCGCCTTCCACAGGCTTGTAGAGACTTAGCTCCACATCTCTTCCGGCGAATATTTCGAAATCCCTTTCCCTCTTGAGTTTTCTGTCGAGTCCCGGTGATGAGACCTCCAGATAGTAATTTTCTTTTATTACGTCCGCCTCGTCGAGCTTTTCACCTACATACTCGCTCACCTTCTGGCAATCGTCGAGGTTGACTCCGCCCGGCTTGTCTATATATATTCTAAGGAACCAGTTCTTTCCTTCTTTTACATATTCCACTTCGACAAGCTCATAGCCTTCGCTTTCAATCACAGGCATTGCCATTTCTTCCACTAACGCAACCACATGTTTGCTCATTGCCCTTACCCCCATGGTTTTATAAAAGCAAAGAGTGGGTAATTTCTCCCACTCCTTCAATAGATTCATAGTTGATAGTTTTTGCCATAGATAGTATAACACACAACGATTCTAATTGCAAATCATTAAAGCAACGAGAGCTGGTTAGTCTCAGGCATGTCACCAGCACAACCGCTTTGTACCATAAGCTCTATAACTGTCTTTGACACCTTTGTCCTGTATCTCATATCCTCTAGTGAAAGGAATTCGCCCTGCTCCCTCTCGCTTACTATGTTGAGAGCTGCGTTTTCTCCTAGTCCAGGCAGTGCCAGAAGCGGTGGAAGCAATTTGCCGTCTTTTATCTTGAACTTCCTGGCGTCCGAACTGTATATGTCAACATTCAGGATTTCGATGCCGCGAAGATACATCTCTTTTACAACCTCCAAAAGCGTGTATAGATTTTTCTCCTTGGCCGTGGCCGAGTTGCCGAGGCTCTCTATTTCTCTCATACGCTCTGCTATAGCTCCTTTTCCGCGAAGTATGAGAGTTATGTCGAAGTCTTCGGCCTTTGTGGTGAAGTACGTCGCATAAAATGCTCTTGGATAGTGGACCTTGAAGTAGGCTATCCTGAATGACATCATCACGTATGCCACGGCATGTGCCTTGGGAAACATGTATTTAATCTTGTTGCAGGAATCGATATACCACTGCGGGACGCTGTTTTTCTTCATTTCAGCCTCGTCCTCTTCGTTAAGGCCCTTGCCCTTCCTTATCTTCTCCATTATCTTGAACGACTGCTTTGGCGGCACTCCCTTAAGAATCAGGTAGTTCATAATGTCGTCCCTTGTTGATATTACTTCCTTGAGCTCGGCAACCCCCTTACGCACGTATTCCTGCGCATTGTTTAGCCATACGTCAGTACCGTGCGAAAGACCCGATATCCTCACTAGTTCTGCAAATGTCGTCGGCATAGTATCCACAAGCATCTGCCTTACAAACTTTGTGCCAAACTCCGGCACCGCAAAAGTCGCCACAGTGGAATTCAGCACCTCCTGAGATACCCCTACGGCTGTTGTCGCGCTGAAAAGGCTCATCGTCTCCGCGTCATCCAGAGGAATCTTTGTGGCGTCAAGCCCTGTCAGCTCCTCTAGCATTTTTATTATTGTAGGGGTATCGTGGCCGAGTATGTCTAGTTTCAGAAGCCTTCCGCTGATGGCATGATAATCAAAATGCGTAGTTATCACCCCGGAATCGGGATCATTTGCCGGATACTGTATAGGGCAAAAATCGTATATTTCCTTGTAATCCGGCACAACCATTATTCCTCCCGGGTGCTGCCCAGATGTCCTCTTTATGCCCGTGCAGCCGCCTGAGAGCCTTTCTATCTCGGCGCTTGTACATGTGATATTGTTTTCCTCCACATACTTTTTGACAAAGCCGTAGGCAGTCTTGTCAGCTATTGTGCCTATTGTTCCGGCCTTGTACACATAGCCCTTGCCAAATAGCACCTCTGTGTACTTATGAGCTGTGGCTTGATACTCTCCGGCAAAGTTAAGGTCTATGTCCGGCTCCTTGTCGCCTTCAAAGCCCAGAAAAACTTCAAAGGGTATGTCATGCCCGTCCTTTAGGTATCTGGCGCCGCATTTAGGGCAGTCCTTGTCAGGAAGGTCCGCACCCGAGCCGTAGCTTCCGTCCGTTATGAACTCAGAATTCTTGCAACTGCTGCATACATAATGTGGAGGCAGCGGATTGACCTCTGTTATGTCGCTCATCGTCGCCGCCAGTGAAGAACCCACGGATCCCCTCGACCCTACCAGATAGCCGTCTTCCAGCGATTTTGTCACCAGCTTCTGGGCTATGATATACATTACTGCATAGCCGTTGCTTATTATGGATTTGAGCTCGCGCTCGAGCCTTTTTTCTACTATCTCCGGAAGTGGATTGCCATATATTGAACATGCCTTTTCATAGCACATATTCCTCAGGTCCTCGTCGGCCCCCTCTATACGCGGTGGGAACGTCTCGTCGGGAATCGCCTTTACCTCATCCACCATGTCTGCAATCCTGTTTGTGTTCTCAATGACCACCCTGCTTGCAAGCTCGGCTCCGAGATATTCAAAATCTGCGAGCATCTCGTCTGTGGTCTTGAAATACAGAGGATTTGTGTCATTATTGTCACCGTAGCCCTGGCTGTGCTGCAGTATGTTCCTGTACATGGCTTCGTGCTCGTCGAGGTAATGTACGTCTCCAGTGGCTACTACGAGTTTGCCGGTCCTTTCGCCGATTTCAATTATCCTGCGGTTTATGTCCTCCAGCTCGCCATGTCCTGATACAATGCCCTTTTCAACCATGAAGCTGTTGTTTTCAATGGGCATAATCTCATAGTAGTCGTAAAACTCTGCTATAGGCCTTAGTTCGCCTTCGTCTGCGTTTCGCAGCACCGCCTGGTACAGCTCGCCTGCCTCGCATGCGCTGCCAACCAGCAGCCCTTCTCTGTATTTTGTGAGCAGTGTCTTTGGAATTCTGGGGCGCTTGTAGAAATAGTCAATATGCGATTTGGAAATTAGCTTGTAAAGGTTCTTGAGCCCCTCCTGGTTTTTTACCAGTATAGTCACATGGTATGTGTTGAGCTTTTTATAGTCGGCCTGTTTGAAATGGAAGTTGACCTCATCCAACCTTTGAATGCCCTGCTTTTTGAGTTCTTCCAAAAACTTAAGGTATATCCTGGCAGTAGCCTCTGCATCATCTACAGCCCTGTGGTGGTTATTGAGCGATACCCCCATATTCTTGGCTATAACGTCAAGCTTGTAGCGTTTGAGCTGTGGCAGGAGTGCCTTGGCCAGCCTCAGCGTATCCACATAGAGACTTCCAAATTCCAGCCCTATCCTCTTGCAGCTCTCCCTTACAAAACCCATATCAAAATCGGCATTGTGAGCCACAAGAACGCTGTCCTTTGCAAAGCTTAAAAAATCTGGCAGCGCCTGGTCGATTGTAGGCGCATCCTTTACCATTTCCGCCGATATTCCGGTTAGCTCCTGTATCTTGAGCGGTATGTCCCTTTCGGGATTTACAAAACAGCTGAACCTGTCTACTATTTCAAAATTCCTTATCTTAACAGCCCCTATCTCAGTTATTCTGTCATTCGTATTAGAAAGGCCGGTGGTCTCAACATCGAACACCACAAATTCCTGAGAAAGCGGGAGACTGTTGGGCTGGCTTATAAGCGGTATGTTGTCGTTGACAAGATATCCTTCAACGCCGTATATGACCTTTATTCCGCATTTTTGCGCTGCGCTCATGGCATCAGGAAAAGCCTGCGCCACCCCATGGTCTGTAATGGCCACTGCCTTATGTCCCCAGCTTGCAGCCCGCTTAATTATATCTCCGACTGGCACCACAGCGTCCATAGCCGACATCTGCGTGTGTGCATGAAGCTCCACCCTCTTTACAGGTGCGTCGTCACTTTTTTCCACGGGCTTTGACTTTTCAATGTCGCTTGCATTGAATGCCATTTCTTTGCTGTACGAGTCGTATACAGCCTCGCCCCTTATCCTGAGGAAGGATCCTTTTTTGACCTCATCTGATACCGCATCCTTTTGTTTTTCCGAAAGAAAAGCCTTACAGGTTACCGAGCTTGTATAGTCGGTCACCGAAAATATAAGCAGCCTTTTCCCGTTTTTCAACTCGCGCGAGTCCGTATTGAACACCGTACCTTCAATTACTGATGCTCCACCTTCTATGCGCAGCTCCGAAATCTTTAAGGCCTCTCCGCTTATCTTCTTGCCAAGTATTAGCGCTGAATTCAAACCGCCTTCCTGCTTTGTCTGCGCAGCGCCCGAGCTCCTTTCTTTCCTTGCGGGCTCAGCTGTTTGTGAAAGTTTCATTTTAGCTATCTCTTGGGCTTCTTCTTCTTTTTGAGCTGCCATTTTTTCAGCTCTCGAATCCATATTGTTGAACTGTGCAACAAACTCGACATCAGAATATATGCCAGTCTGCTCCGCAACGAGACATCCCAGCTGCTGCTGTAGCCTTTTTTTACCTACAACATCCAGCATGAATTGGTTTGATACTGCGATGTCCAGCTTTTCGCGAGTTCTGTCCCATTCTATATCCTCGGGTTTGCAGTTTAGTGACCTGAGCTGGCAGTTAATATAGTAGGCCAGATTCTCAATATATTGTCTGAAATCCTTATCCGAGCAATCTGTGGCAAAACATCTGTAGAAAACCTTTATCCTTACTCGCTCAAGCCAATCCAGCTTTGATTTTATATGCTGCTGGAGCTTTGAAAGCTCCGCTGCACCTATGACCTCCTGCGGCTCCAAATGGATATCTAGAGCTTTCTCTTCTCTGAAATATACCGCCTTGGACAAAAAAGCATCCCCGATTGAAGGATGCAATTCTTGCAAGTCTATTCCTATTTTTTTAACGTATTCTCTTGCTGTTTCCATACCTATTCCTCTTGCTCTTTGCCGTGCTGCTCGATTTCCTTAAGAAGCTCTTCGACAAGCTTGCCGTCCTCTATTTTCCTTACAGGCTTGCCTTTCTTAAACAGGAGTCCTTCGCCGTTGCCTCCGGCTATTCCTATGTCTGCTTCCCTGGCTTCACCTGGCCCATTTACTGCGCAGCCCATAATTGCCACTGTTATGTCCTTGTCCATGCTCTGCACCTTGCTTTCGACCTCCTCAACAATTCTCATCATGTCGATTCTTGTCCTGCCGCATGTTGGGCATGAAATCAGCTTGACGCCTTCATCCATGAGTCCGGCTGCCTTTAGTATCTCCTTGGCAACGTAAATTTCCTCGCAGGGGTCTGCTGTAAGCGAGACCCTCATGGTATCGCCTACTCCCCTTAGCAGGAGATAACCTATGCCGACTGCAGATTTTATTGTCCCGCTCCTTAGGCTGCCTGATTCAGTTATGCCAATGTGCAATGGATAGTCCTTTATATTTGAAAACATCTCATATGCATCTATTGTGGTTCTTATGTCGCTCGATTTGAGGGATATTACCAGGTTGGTGAAATTCCTTTTTTCGAAATATTCAACGTGTCTGAGGGCGCTTTCTACAAGCGCCTGGGCGTTGGGCCTGCCATGTTTTTCTAGTATGTCCTTCTCAAGCGAGCCTCCGTTTACGCCTATCCTTATTTTCACGCCCTTTTCCCTGGCGGCTTCTATTATGGCGTCTATTTTCTCGAACGAACCTATGTTTCCCGGGTTTATTCTTATTCCGTCCGCTCCCTGATTAATCGATTCTATGGCAAGCTTATAGTCAAAGTGTATGTCTGCAATAAGGGGAATGCCTATGTTTTTCTTTATCTCCCCAAGTTTGGCTGCAGCCTCCATATCAGGCACAGCAACCCGTGCAATCTGGCAGCCGCATTCCTCCAGCCTTCTTATCTGCTCCACAGTACTACTAACGTCTGCTGTGTTTGTGTTCGTCATGGACTGTATGACTACCGGATTGCCTCCGCCTATTTTCACTCCGCCGCAATCTACCACCCTTGTAGTCCTTTTCATAATATCACTCCCGCATTATTTGTCTATTAGCTTTATAATGTCCTTGTAGGTTATAACCAGCATCAGCAGCATGAGAAGGGCAAAGCCTATAAGGTGTATCATGCCTTCTTTCTCCGAGTCTATCTTCTTGCCTCTTACCAGCTCTATCACGAGAAACAGTATCCTGCTTCCATCGAGCGCCGGGAAAGGAAACAAGTTTATGAGCCCCAGGTTAATGCTTATTACAGCCGCCAGCGATATGACATTCAAATATCCAACCTTGGCCGCTTCGCCTACGACATTTATTATGCCCACAGGGCCCACAACATCCGACGTATTAACCTTGCCTGTGACGAGCGTGGCGAAAAAGTTCATCATTTGCGAAAGAATATAGCCTGTTCTTTCTGCGCTGCTTTTGACAGAAAGCGAAAGGTTTTTTTCACTTTCCGGAAGTATGCCTATTACACCCCTGCCTTCCTGAAGTACCGGCACAACTTCAAACTCCATAGTATTGCCTTCTCGCTGAATTTTTATATCTATGCTCTTTTCAGCCGAGCTTCCTACTATTGATGTCACCTGGTTCCAGCTTTCTATTGCCTTGCCTTCTATCTCTATTATTCTGTCACCAGCTATAATCCCTGCGCTGTGGGCTGGATAGTCCTTCATGGTCTCCTTGATGGCCGTGGTAGGTATTCCCACCACCATGAATATTACAGTGAAAAGGAGTATTGCCAGAACAAAATTCATAATTGGCCCAGCGGCTATTATGCCGATTCTCTGCAGCACACTTTTTTTGCCAAAGCTTCTTTCGTCCTCTGAGTCCTCATCCTCTCCCAGCATTTTTACGTATCCTCCGAGAGGGAGCAGCCTTATCGAGTAGTCTGTTTCCTTGCCTTTTATGGATGCAATTTTCGGCCCCATGCCTATTGCGAATTCGTGCACTTTTACCTTGCATAATTTTGCAACTATGAAATGTCCGAACTCATGAAACAGCACAATCACTCCAAAGACCACCAAAGCTATGAATATCGACATATGTTCACCTTCCAATAATCATTTATATTGCAATCTGCTGCTTAACGAATTCTCTCGCCCAAGTGTCAGCCGCAAGAATGTCTTCTATGCCCGGCTCTTTGGCCGAGCTGTGTCTTTCAAGTGTTTTCTCAATGTAATGCGGTATGTCATAAAATCCTATCATGTCATTTAGAAACTGCTCTACAAGCACTTCATTTGCGGCGTTGAGTGCGGCCGCATATGTGCCTCCTAGTCTAAGCGCTTCATATGCAAGCTTCAGGCAAGGAAAGGTTTCACAGTCCGGTTTCTCGAATGTAAGTCTGCCTGCCTTCAAAAGATCCAGACTTTCTATTCCTTTGCCCTCTTTTCTTTGAGGATATGTCAGTGCATACTGTATGGGTATCCTCATGTCAGGATTGCCCATCTGGGCTATCACGCTCTTGTCCTTGAATTCCACCATTGAATGTATTATGCTTTGCGGATGCACTATGACGTCTATTCTGTCCGCATCTATTCCAAAGAGCCATCTGGCTTCTATTACTTCAAGCCCCTTGTTCATGAGTGTGGCTGAATCTATTGTTATCTTTCTGCCCATTTCCCAGTTTGGATGCCTCAGTGCATCAGCCTTGCTGACCTTCAGGAGCTCCTTTCTCGTTCTGCCCCTAAAAGGCCCGCCTGACGCCGTAAGTATCAGCTTTTCCACGCTCTCCATTTCCTCGCCGTTTAGGCATTGGAATATTGCCGAATGCTCACTGTCTACGGGGATTATGCGTGCTCCAAGCCTGCTGACTATCTCACCGCCTGCAACCATTGTTTCCTTGTTGGAAAGAGCTATGTCCTTTCCTTTTTTTATAGCCTCGATAGTCGGAACTAGTCCAATCATTCCAACAACTGCTGTTATAACCATGCTTGAATCTGAATCCGCTGCTACCGCATTTAGTCCTTCGAGCCCCGTCATTATCTCGACACCCTTGAAGCTTGAATCATTCTCTATCTTTTTCTTGAACTCAAGGGCTTGCTTTTCGCTGTATATGGCCACAAGCTCCGGCATGAACTCACGTGTCTGCTCGTAGAGCAGCTCTATGTTTTCATTGCCTGAAATTGCTGTAACCTTGAATTTGTCTGTGTTGCTTCGCACTACGTCAAGTGACTGTCTCCCAATTGAGCCCGTCGAGCCTATTATGGATATTTTTTTCATGTCATTATTTTCCTTCCTGGTGCAATTGTATATTAACGCTTGAAATGTTTCTACAACCATATTTTATCATATTACTAATAATCGCATACAAATATTTATAGCTTCAGAAATTTTTCTGAAGCTACTTTATAAGCAGTTTTACTTTATGAAAATGCTGGCATAATAATATACGAACGGAGCGGTGAATAGTATGCTGTCAAACCTGTCCAGCATACCGCCATGGCCTGGTATTATGTGTCCATAGTCCTTTATTCCTATATATCTTTTTATCGAGGAGGCGAACAAATCACCCAGCTGAGCCACAACGCTGCCCAAAGCCCCAATTACTATCGAGTCAAACATTTCAACACCTACAAAATGGCCGTATATAGCGCATACAGCAATGCTTCCCACAGTTCCTCCTATACTTCCTTCAACTGTCTTCTTAGGGCTTACTTTAGGTATAAGCTTGTGCCTCCCAAAAAAATAACCGCTGAAATATGCAAACGTGTCGGTTATCCACGCAGCCAGGAATATGTACCACAATATTTCGGACCCCAATTCTTGCCTTGTTATTATTATATGGCCGAGTGCTCCCGATATATATATAGTCCCAAAGAAGGTGATTAGTATATCCATGAAGCCTATTTTGCCGAATATGAGAGGCACCGTCGACAGAATAAGAAAAAAGAAAACAGCGGCGTTTAGATATAGGAAGTCCACATTATAATATACCGAAAAGAAGAAAACTGCGCTCAGCAAGTATCCGAACAGCTTTATCGGATTAGTATTGTGATGCTTGAAAGCATTGTAAAACTCAAAAAGTGCCAGCATGGAAACTATTGCAACGCTAACACTAAGATAGGCTCCCCCTTTTATGGCAACAAAAAACAAAAGAGGCAAAAGAAGTAAAGAAGACAGTATTCTCTTTAACATGTAATCGCTCCTATTTTAGGCCTCCGAATCTTCTCTCCCTGTTTTGGTAGTCTTCGACCGCCTCATAAAGAGTGATCTCTTTGAAATCAGGCCAAAATATATCTGTAAAGTAAAGTTCTGCATAAGCACTCTCCCACAGCAGGAAATTGCTAAGACGCTGTTCTCCGCCTGTTCTTATGAGAAGGTCGGGATCCGGCAAATCCCCTGTAGACAAATATGATGCAATCATGCCTTCATCTATATCTGAAATGTTTATTGCTCCACTACAGCAATCTCTGGCTATCTTTGAAACGGCATTTTTCATGTCATTTCTGCATCCGTAGTTTAACGCCAACGACAAAACAAGCTGAGTATTCTCTTTGGTCATATCGATTGAACGTTCAAGCTCTTTTTTCGCTTCTGATGGAAGTTCTTCGATATCTCCTATTACATTGAGTCTCACACCTTCCGACAAAAGTCTCGGTGTTTCCTTCTTCAGATACTCAACGAGAAGTTTCATAAGGAGCGTAACCTCGGTCTTAGGCCTTTTCCAGTTTTCGGTCGAAAACGCATACAGGGTGAGGTGGCTGATTCCAAGATTTGTGCATGCTCTTATCGCCTCTTCTATCGCCTCGACTCCCGCTCTGTGGCCGAAAGTTCTTTCCTTAAGCTTCTGCCTGGCCCATCTTCCATTTCCGTCCATTATTATCGCCACATGCTTTGGCACCTTTGCTTTTTTAAGAGTCTCTATGTTCAAATCAAGCATAGCATATCTTTCCTTCCAAACATATTAAACGCATCCTCCAGCCCTTAAAGCGGACTGGAAAAATGCGTAATTGTTAATTCCAGCTTGCCGCACTTTGATTCAAGCACTCTTATTATGCGAGGCTCAGTCAAAATAGCGGCATCCTTTCTGCCTTGTATTTTATTGACTTCATATTCTATCTTATTTACTTCAAGAATATGCTTTGCATCTTCCATTTCCATCCCAAGAAGCATTGAAGGCATGTCCAATTTAAATTATACCTCCATTATTTCCTGTTCCTTCTTGTCAGAAAGTTCGTCTATGAGCTTTACGTGAGCATCAGTTATCTTCTGTATTTCGTCCTGAGCTCTTTTTGATTCATCTTCAGCTATTTCGCCGTTTTTTTCCATTTTTTTTACTTTCTCATTGGCGTTTCTTCGCTCGTTTCTTATGGCAACCTTGGCGCTTTCTCCTGTTTTTCCAACAAGCTTTACAAGCTCTTTTCTTCTTTCTTCGGTAAGCTGCGGCACTGATATTCTTATGGTTTTGCCGTCGTTTGTAGGATTGAATCCAAGGTCAGAATTCATTATGGCTTTTTCGATGTCCCTCACAGCAGTAGCATCCCACGGCTGTATAAGTATAGCCCTTGGTTCAGGCGTTGACACGCCGGCCATTTGCTTTAGGGGAGTCGGAGTTCCGTAATAGTCTACTATTATTTTGTCAAGCATCTTGGGATTAGCCCTTCCCGCTCTTATTACTGAAAGGTCCTCCTTGAAAACAGAAATAGTTTTTTCCATCTTTTCTTTTAGTTCATTGATAAGTTCCAGGCTCATACTATTCCTCCTCTACTCTATATATGTCCCGATATCTTTACCGAGCACAACATCGATTATATTGTCGGGATTTTCAAGTCCAAAGACTCTTATTGGTATTTTGTTGTCCATGCAAAGGGAAGTTGCCGTAGAATCCATGACGCCAAGACCTTTGTTAAGTACATCTATATATGAAAGCGTCTTGAACATCTTCGCATCCTTGTTAATCATAGGATCGCTATCATATACTCCATCCACTTTCTTAGCCAGAAGTATAACATCCGACTCTATCTCGGCTGCTCTGAGCGCAGCGGTAGTGTCAGTGGAGAAGTATGGATTGCCTGTGCCTGCCGCAAATATTACGATTCGTCCCTTTTCCAGATGCCTCATCGCTCTTCTTCTGATATAAGGCTCTGCAATCTGCCTCATCTCAATGGCTGTCTGAACACGAGTAGATACTCCAATGTTTTCAAGCGCGTCCTGAAGAGCAAGCGAGTTTATTACAGTAGCCAGCATTCCCATATAGTCTGCAGTCGTCCTGTCCATTCCTTCGCTTGTCCTGCCTCTCCAGAAGTTGCCGCCGCCCACAACTATTGCAACCTCTACTTCCATCTCGTGCAGCTTTCGAATGGCCTGAGCTATATTCATCACAGTTTCGTTGTCTATTCCAAAGCCGCTGTTGCCAGCTAGAGCTTCTCCGCTTAGTTTTAACAATACCCTTTTATATATTGTATTAACCAATTAAAATCCTCTCCCAACTGTCTTCTCAATTAGTTTTTTCGCTTAATTTTCTCTGAAAAAAGAGAACACAATAGTGTTCTCCTTTTTAATTATTTCTTTAATTGCTTAGCTACTTCTTCGGCGAAATCTTCAGATTTTTTCTCGATTCCTTCTCCAACTTCGAATCTCACCATGTTCACTAGTTCTATAGACTTGCCTAGCTTTTTAGCTTCAGCGTCTATGTATTTTGCTATCGTAACGTCAGGATTCTTAACAAATGCCTGCTCAAGAACGCAAACTTCGTTTATTTGCTTGTTAAGTCTTCCAACAACCATCTTTTCAACTATTTCAGCTGGCTTGCCTTCGTTTAGGGCTTGCTGAGTCAGTATTTGCTTTTCGTGCTCAAGGTATTCCTGATCCACATCATTTCTTGATATATATTTAGGATTCATAGCTGCTATTTGCATAGCTACATCTTTTCCAACTTCCGCAACTTCTGCAGCTGAAGCATCAGTTCTTAGCTCTACAAGAACGCCTATCTTTCCGGCTCCGTGTATGTATCCAACAGCTCTTGTTCCTTGTCCTTCAAACTTTGCAAATCTTCTTATGTTCATGTTCTCGCCTATTGTCGCTATTTTTGAGTTCAGTGTTTCCTGAACTGTCTCTGAGCTTCCTGGGAAGCTAGCAGCTAGCAGCTCTTCAACAGAGGCAATATTTGACGATAGTACAAAGCTTGCAACATCGCTTACAAAAGTCTTGAACTCGGCGTTTTTAGCAACAAAGTCAGTCTCAGAGTTTACTTCAACTATTGCAGCCTTTGTTCCGTCTTCTGATATACAAATATCTACAAGGCCCTCAGATGCAATTCTGTCTGACTTTTTAGCGGCCTTTGCCAGTCCCTTTTCTCTTAGCAGGTCTATAGCCTTTTCCATGTCTCCCTCAGTTTCCTGAAGAGCTTTCTTGCAGTCCATCATACCTGCGCCAGTTTTTTCTCTAAGTTCTTTTACCATTGATGCCGAAATTTCCATGTGATCGCCTCCATATATATTATTAAAGGTAAGGGAAGAATCTCCCTTACCCGTAGTATTATCAAACTAATATTCTATTACTCTTCAACCTGAGCCGGAGCAACTTCCTGCTCTTCTACAGGCATCTCTTGTCTTGCAAGTATTATAGCGTCAGCCATAGTTGCTGTTATAAGCTTAACCGCTCTTATAGCATCGTCGTTTCCTGGTATAGGATAATCCATCTCATCTGGATCGCAGTTAGTATCAACTATTCCTACTACTGGTATGCCAAGCTTGTGAGCTTCTTTGACAGCTATTCTTTCTTTTCTTGGGTCAACTATGAAAATAACAGCTGGCAGCTCAGGCATGTCTTTTATACCATTAAGATATTTTTCAAGCTTGCCTTTTTCAGCTTTAAGCTTTATAACCTCTTTCTTTGGAAGAACTGCGAAAGTTCCGTCTTCTTCCATTCTTTCAAGTTCTCTTAGCCTGTCTATTCTTATTTTTATTGTCTTGTGGTTTGTAAGCATTCCGCCTAGCCATCTTTCATTGACATAGAACATGTTGCATCTTTCGGCTTCTTGCTTTATAGCTTCTTGAGCCTGCTTCTTAGTTCCTACGAAAAGAACCGGCTTTCCTGTTTCAGCAGCTTCCTTTACGAACTTGTAAGCCTCTTCAACCTTCTTAACTGTCTTTTGAAGGTCTATTATATATATTCCGTTTCTTTCAGTGAAGATGTACTTAGCCATCTTAGGGTTCCATCTTCTAGTTTGGTGTCCAAAGTGAACACCTGCTTCAAGTAGCTGTTTCATGCTGATTACTGCCATTTTTATTTCCTCCTATTTTGGTTTATCCTCCGCCTTGCTCATTTCCCTGAAATGCCATGAGCGGCACCTTCTCAGGAATTACAAAGCGTGCGTATTCTTTTACCTTTGATAGTATAGCACACTGCTAATGTTTTTACAATATTTTTATATCATAAAAAAGCATATCGGTGTATTGTAGACAGGTGAATTGCATAGTTTCATATTCCTCTGCTTCTTATGCAGCTGTCTTCGAGATAGAACTCACTTGATTTAATCTCGTTTCTCACGTACATCACCTGATTGCCTATAGTCAGTCTAACCCCCGGATAAATAGTATCTTTGACTTTAAGGCTTGCAGAAATTATGTCCTGCATCTGGCTTTGAATGCGATCTATTTCACTATTTATTATTTTCAGCTTGTCAGTAAGGTTGTTGTATACCGACACCGTCTTTTCTAGAAGTTTTTTCTTCTTTTCATCCATTTCTCCCTTTGAAATCGAAACCTTGAATGCATTCAGGCTTTTGCATATGTCGCTTAAATTCTTCTCTACAAATTCCTTTTCATCAACATAAGCCTGCAGCTTAATTTTGAGATTTTCATCTACTCCCAATTCTATCACCGTCTTTGTTCCCATGGGTGAACCTATTGTGGCTGCTGCAATCTCTTTTTTTACAAGCACCTCACCGCCTGCAAGAAGCGCTTTTTTGCCAATCAAATTGAGGCTTCCCATGCAGCTTATGTTACTATGCATTACAAAATCTGCTGTGATATCGCGCTCTGATATTACTTTTTTTGCATTTTCAATGAATTTACATATGAGGTTGCCACTTGAATGAACGCTCGCTTTTTCGTTTCCTTGTATGCCTCCCTCAACTACTATATCACCCTCTGATACGAGTATTGCGCCTTCCACTACACCGCGCACTAATATATTTCCCTCAGCCTGAACCAGAAAGCCTGTCTTCACATCGCCGTTTACAACAACATCTCCGTTGAACCTTATATTTCCAGTAGAATTATCTACGTCTTTTTCGATAGTAATAGTTTTGTTTACAGAAATCCAGCCGTCCTTGTAGTCTACGCTGCCGTCGCAATCGCTTATGAGCATTGAACCGTCTGGAGTTATTGTTACGTTTTTTCCCGCCTTGAATTCCACTCTTTTGCCGTCTGTCGCCGGAATTTCCTCACCGTAAATATTCATGCCGCTCTCCCCTGTTGTGGGCGACTCCTTTATTGCCAGTATGTAGCCTTTGTTAACGTTCTCTATTTTGTTGAGTTCCTTGAAATCAATCCTACCTTGATCGTCTATTTGTGGCTCCCTTTTGGCGGTTTCCCTGAAATTTATTATTATTTTTTCGTCCTTGCCGCAAACCATGCCGCGGCCGCTAGCTACTTTGATCCTTGTGCTGTATGTTTTTTTCTCCGAGATTTCTTTCACAGCATTGAAATCGATGCCATATACAACCTTGTTTTTTTCTAGAAAATTGATTATTTCCTGCTCTTCTATGGCACGCTCCATGCCCTGAGCGCTAATGTCTAAAAATGCCTCAAGCTTCTCCCTGGTTATGTCCAGCCTGAACAGCATCCCGTCGCATTCCTCTTTTATCGTAAAATAATTTGCCATGATAACCTCCTTTCTAGAAAGCCGCTTTTATCCTTACAAGCGCCTTGCTGTGTATTTGCGAAATTCTGGATTCAGTTACATTGAGAAGACAGGCTATTTCCCTGTATGCCAGCTCTTTGTTGTAATAAAGGTCTAGAACAAGCTGCTCTCTCTCACTCAGCCTTTTAATCCCATGCTTGAGATTTTCAAGCATCTCTTTTTTTATCAGGGCTTCCTCCGGAGTGGGATTTACCGAATCTCTCACTTGGAGCCTATAGCTTTCGCCTAATTCATCCTCAATGGATATCACGTTAAAGCTGCATGTTTCAGATAGCATCTTGTTCACATCGTCGCTTGTCTTACCCAATCTTGCCGCAACCTCGTCAACAGTCGGCTCTCTGCCAAGCTCCATTTCCAGACCGGAGTATGCCTCCTTAAGTAGCTTCGATTTTTGCCTTACCGAACGTGGAACCCAATCGAGATTTCTTATTTGGTCAATTATGGCTCCGCGTATCCTGATGGTGGAATACGTTTCAAACTTGGTATCCTTGGCAGGGTCATACCTTTCGATTGCATCTATCAAGCCAATCACGCCATAGCTCACAAGATCTTCGTACTCTATGTTTGATGCATAGAAACTGTAAAGTCTGGCTGCTATTATCTTCACAAGCTCAATGTACCTTAGTATCAGGTTTTCCCGAAGCTCTTTAGCTTTTGATTCACAATCACAGTCCTTATACTGTTGCCATAGTTCATTTTCACCAATCATAACTTAAACCTCGGCTAGTTTATATTGTTTATATCTTCGAGCCTGATTTCATCAAATGCTTTCTCTTCTTCCCTAATTGAGTCTTTTAAAATATTTCTGAGCTCATCATCATCATTAACGGTCATGTCAATTTCACTTGTGTATTCACCAGAATTTTCACTGGTTCTCTGGCATTCTGACCTTATCTTGCTAATGAGCAAAGCGCAAATATTTAAACACGCAAGCAACATGGCAATGTCTACCATGAAATCCATGACTGCAACGCTTTTGTCCAATATCATCGTAATCAAGGTATAAAGCGCAACAGTCAGATAATTCAATATCCCTAAAACGACCAGACTGCCTTTCACGGTTTTGCTCCTTTTGCTTTTTTATATTATTTTTATGCCCTTGCCTACGCTCTTGATTTTAAGCTCCCCGTTATTGCAATTGAACTCGATAGTCCTACCGTAATTACCCAAAGTGTCTTCCGCGATAATCGGAATCCTAAGCTCGCTTAGCTTTTCTTTCACGGCGTCGACATTCCTCTGCCCTATATTTAGAGTCATTCCCTTGGCAGCTATGCTGAACATCTGTGCTCCACCTGCAATTTTTGCAATAATCCTGCCCTTGATGGCTCCTTTTTTTACAATTTCAAAGAGCATTTCATCGAGTGCTGTGTCTGCGAACTTTGCCCTGTTTGCATTGTTTCTTATTTCCTTGCTTGAAGGCAGCATTATATGAGCCATACCGCCTATTCTCTTGAACTTGTCATAAAGCACAATCCCTACGCATGAGCCAAGTCCAAGTGTCACAAGGACATCGTCGCCTGCTCCTATCTTGAAATCAGCCATTCCCACTTTGATATATTCATTATTCATCTATGGGCACTCCCAAATTGCTAAACAACAGCTTGAAGGAATCAATGTCAGGCATGAAATAGAGATTCCCGACAATTTCATTGTCTCCTTCAAGAATCTTGTTTTCAATTAAAATTATCTTGTCACTGACTTCACTGTATTCTATGGCAGGGACGCTCAATATTGAACCCGCCATGTCTATGCTTACAGACGGAACCGACATTTGAATGTTGAGGTTTGACAGCTGTGAGATAGAATTTATATACGAGCTTGATAGAATATTCCCGATTTCTTGTATGGCTGACATTTCCATTTCACTGTAAAAATCATCGTCACTAACTTCACCAAGGAGTATTTTAATGAGATGATCTGACGAAGGCTTGTCTAGCACCAGCATTATATTCCCGCTTATGTCTCCCCAGAACTTGACATATACTCCCACTATCAGCATCTCAGCAGTTTCAACCGTATTAACTATTTTTTCAGTCTCTATGACTTCAATAACCGGCACTTCCATATCTACTTTTTTATTTATAATTTGAGAAAGCGCCGTAAGAGCATTGCCTGCCCCTATATTTCCGACTTCTTTCAACACATCCAGGTAATAACTGTTAGTAGTCAAATTCATAATGCTATTTACACCCCTATTATCTTATGTACATCCAATATTATTATTACACGGTCGGTATCCTTTGCAATGCCTCTGACAAAACCTTCATTGAAATTGTCTGCAACTATGATTATATCTATATCTTCATTCGCTATATCCTTCACTTCAGATGCCGAATCTACTATGAATCCAATCATCATCTCGTCGATTCTGTTTATTATTATTCTCTTGTCAGCAAATGAATCTGCCGCAGAGAGGTTGAAACGTTCCCTAAGATCAACCACCGGGACTATGTCGCCTCGCAGATTTATTACTCCCTTTACATATGCTTCGGCTTTTGGAACTCGCGTTATATCCATCATCTTTTCAATTGTCTCAACATGGTCTATTCCGACGCCGTAAAACTCATTCTCCAGTTTGAATATGACATACTTGTTTGCAACAGCGCTCTCCAAATTTTATCACACTCCATATGTTTTAATTAAATAGCGAATTGGTGTCTATTATTAGCGCCACACTTCCATTGCCCAGTATTGTAGCTCCCGCAACAAAGTTGATACCCTTAAGATACTTTCCAAGAGATTTTATTACTATCTCCTGCTGTCCTATTAGATCATCTACTATTATTCCAAGATCTCTTTCACCTTTTTTTACCACTATCACATTTATGTCCTTTTTATCCCTGTCCCTCTCGCCTACTTCCAGCACATCTCCAAGATCTACAAGCGGAAGTGTCTTGCCTCTGTAGAGAACTATGTCTCTGCCTTCTACGCTTCTTATCTTGTCCTTTTCTATGTTTGTTATTTCCTTTATATTATTGAGAGGAATGGCGTACTTTTCATTGCCTATCATAATCAGAAGAGCTTGGATTATAGCAAGCGTGAGCGGAAGTCTTATTATGAACTTGCTCCCAACGTTTCTTTCTGTTTCTATTTCAATTATGCCGCCTAAAGACTCGATCTTTGTCTTTACTACATCAAGACCAACACCTCTTCCCGAAATATCAGAAATCTTATCGGCCGTGCTGAATCCCGGCATTAGGACAAGACTGGCAATATCCTTCTCATCCATTGCTTCAAGTTTCTCTTGGGTGACAAGTTCTTTTTCTATTGCCTTTTTCTTGATTTTCTCGATATCAAGACCTGATCCATCATCGGCAACCTCTATGACTACGTTGTTTCCATCAGGATATGCCAGCAGTTTGAGCGTACCCACTTCTGACTTGTTGAGCTTTGCTCTGACATCAGGTTTTTCAATGCCGTGATCCAATGAATTTCTAAGCAGATGTATAAGCGGATCTCCTATCTCGTCTATTACTGTTCTGTCGACTTCTGTTTCCTCTCCAGACATGATCAGGTCCACTTCTTTGTCAAGGCTCTTAGAAAGATCCCTTATCATTCTCGGAAATCTGTTGAATACCCTTTCAATAGGCACCATACGGACCTTCATGACAGCATCATGCAGGTTTGTGGTTATTGTTTCCAGGTACTCTATTGCGTCATTCGCATTTTGATTTTTCGAACCTATCTCTATGTCTTCTAGCCTGGTTTTGACTATTATAAGCTCACTGACAAGGTTCATTAGGTTGTCGAGTCTGTTTATGTCTACTCTTACCGTTTTTCCGACCTTGCCTTTTCTGTTTGTTGTCTGTTCGCTTTCTTCCTGTGTCTCATCAGCCTTGATTTCAAATTCGACTTCTTTTTGCTGCACTCTTCGTTTAATGATTTCAATTTCCTCTTCAATGCTTGTTTTCTCAATTGCTTCTTCAACTGTTTCAATCTCACCGAATTCTTCTTCTATGGCCGCCTCAGCCTGTTCAATGATTTCGTCCGCAGAATATTCGCTGATGGTTGCGTCTTTGACTTCCGAAATGTTTATTATCTTGGTTTTTAGTTCTTCCGGCCCAATGCTTGTAACAACTATGAGCCCGAATTCCAAGTCAAATTTTTCATCCTCAATGTCTTCTGTGGGAGGATTCGAATATATTATTTCGCCGTTTTCTTCAATCGTTTTGAACACTAAAAATGCTCTAGCCGCCTTGAGCATACAGTTTTCATCAAGCAGAACATTTATTTTGTAGGCAGACAGATTCTGTGCCTTTGCGCTCTTTACTACATTTGCTATGTAGCCTTCATTCTCCTTGGTTTGTACAGACTCCGCCTGCTCCTGTTTGCCTTCTTCTTCCGCGCAGAGAACATTCTCAAGCTTTTCAATCAAGTCATCTATGGGAAGATTTCCTTCCTTTCCGGTTGATTCAATGCTTTTTATGAAGTTGTCCACTCTGTCTAGAACCTCAAAGAGCAGGTCTACCATTCTTGTGTTTATAAGTGCCTGCCCGCTTCTTATGTCATCCAACAAGTTCTCCATCTTGTGCGTCAGCTTGGCTGTCTTTTCAAATCCCATGGTGGCAGACATCCCTTTAAGGGTATGTGCTATTCTGAAAATTTCATTTATTGTTTCTATGTTGGAAGGATTGCTTTCAAGCTCTAGCAGATTGGTATTTAAGTTTTCCAAATGTTCTTTTGATTCATCTAGAAATATGTCTATGTACTGATCTAGTTCAAACAAAATCTACACCCCCAGCAACTTGTTTATTTCTACTGCAATTTTATTTACAGGCAATACTTTGTCCACTACTCCAAGATTGATTGCTGCTTTTGGCATTCCAAAGACTACACATGTATCCTGATCTTCAGCTATCGAAATTATGTTTGACCCGCCTTTCAATTTGAGCTTTTGCATGCCTTTGGCCCCGTCCTGACCCATTCCTGTCATAATGACGGAAATTATGCTTTTGCATCTTACCTCGCTCAGCGAATAAAACATCGAGTCTACCGATGGCTTGTGCCCTGAAACATTTGCTCCATTATCAAGGACAACCCGAATATCGCTTCCTTCGTTTACGAAATTCAAATGCCGATCACCGGGAGCTATGTATGCGACTCCATTCTTTAGTACTTCCCCGTTCTCAGCTTCCTTAACTCTTATCTTCGATACTCCGTCAAGCCTGTCGGCAAGCGATTTTGTGAAACCCGGAGGCATATGCTGGACAACTACGACAGCTGAATTTATATCCTCATCAAGGTTTGGTATGACATGCTGCAATGCCTTTGGCCCTCCCGTGGAGGTTCCAATGGCCACTATATTTTCAACCCTTCCTGCCCTGCTAATAAGCTGTCTTGGCGCGAGTCCTTTTGTCGTGCTGGCCCTTATTTTCTCGAAAACACTTTTTTTGGTTTTTACGTCAATAACTGCCGCTGTTTTTATCTTTTGTATTACACTGCTTCTGAGTTCCTCCTGGCCTTCCTTGAAAATATTTTCAGGCTTAGTTATAAAATCTACCGCTCCCATTTCAAGAGCTGTTATTGTAAGATCTGCTCCCTGCTTTGTAAGGCTGCTTAGCATGACAACAGGAGTGGGCTTGATTTTCATTATTTCAGAAAGCGTTTCAATGCCGTTCATTACTGGCATTTCTACATCAAGTGTCACAACGTCAATTTCATTGCGCAGAAGCTTTTCTATTGCTTCCTTGCCGTTGCGCGCCTTTTCCACAACCTTTATTTCATTGTCGCTTTGAAGTATGTCTGTTACGACTTTTCTTATAAAAGCCGAATCATCAACAACTAACACCCTGATAAAGCTCATCTATATCAATCCTTTTTGTCTTAATATTCTCTGTTGTTTGAATATGTACTTGATTATCATGTTTCTGTCTTCTTCGGTTATCATCGTAAATTTTATAGCTGCTTCGTACTCATCCGGAAGTTCATAGTTTGGTATGCTCCTTCTGAGCACCATACCCTTTGAGAGAAATCTTTTTCCATCAAGTGTTATTGCAAAATAGTACTCTTCTCTCTCCTCCAGACGTTTAGAAATGAAAAGTCTTATGCCTCCCCCGCTGATATCCAACGTGTTGCCATTTGCAACAGGGTTTCTCTCCATATCATACACTTCAACAGGCAAAAGCACGTTAAGTCTGTAGTAGTTGCGTCTTTGAGTCTTTATTGTCTTATCTATCTGCCGCACCTTCATGTGGGGTATTGGATTTTTCTTGCGTTCCTCCACAACAGCCTGAAAAGAAAATGTTCCCTTGCTGTGAACCGAATAGTATAAGGTTATTTTTTTTCCCTCTGAAATAGGAATAAGTCTTCCTTTTTCGGTAGGCAGCGATATGTAGTACATACTTTTACAGTCTGAGACTTCGAGCAGCTGGCTCTTTAAAACACGCGGGTCTCCGAATTGCTGCTCAAGCTCTATTTCAATTTTGTCCCCGATTTTAAAGTGGTTTTCAAAATGCATTGATTATATTACCTCCTGCTGGATACGAAAAAGGATGCCAACCTCTTGACAAAGCCTTCGCTGCTTTTTGTATTACCCTGACCAGTGAGCTTACCGCAAATTTGTTCCACATTGCGGCTGGCCGCAGAGCTTTCATACTTGAGATAAAAGGGCTCCTGTTGCTTTACCGCCCTTATAATATTGTTGTCAGCTGATATATGCCCAATATAGCTTATTCCTACACCCAAAAATCTCTTAGATACCGTCTCCAGCTTTTTAAACGTGGCCTCTGCCTCGAATTTACTTTCAACTTTGTTTATGACGACTCCAATTTTATCTATGGCTTCTCTCCTGAGAGTCTTAATAAGCGCATAAGCATCAGCTATGGCAGTTGGTTCTGGCAATGTGATTACTATCACTTCATCCGCAGCTTTTGCAAATGATATCACTGACTTGGAAATTCCAGCACCGGTGTCAATAATTATAAAGTCAAAGTCTTTCTCAATTACGGCCAAATTGGAAAGAAGCTTATTGAGCTTATATACAGGCAGGTTGGCCGTTTCGCTTATACCTGCTCCGCCTGATATTATCTTTATGCCCAATGGTCCGTCCATTACAATATCTCTTATACCCATTCCGCCCTCAATGACATCCATGAAATTATATTTGGGTGCAGCGCCAACTAGCACTTCTATGTTTGCCAGGCCAAGATCCGCGTCAATAATCAGCGGATTGAAACCTCTTTTTTTGATAGCAAGCGCCAGATTCAGCGTCAAATTAGTTTTGCCTACACCGCCTTTGCCGCTTGTAACACATATTACTCTTGCTCTTTCTGAATTGTCATTGCCGTGATTTTCAATGCTGACTTCGCCGATACTGCCTTTTTTTATCACGGCGCTTCTGAGTTTAGAGGCTTGATCCATAACCGGTTACTCCTTTAGTACCTTTTCTATGAAATCCGACACAACTAGGCCTGATATGTCGTCGGGGACATTTTGTCCAAAGGTTATATGTGAAATCTTTCGTTTGTATTTGTGGAGCACATTCATTACTACAGCTTGCTTTGAAGTTTCATCCAGCTTTGTTATTATTATATTGAAATCGTCAATGAAATTATATTCATCAACAATGTCGCTTATATCTTCAATATTGTAGTTTGCGCTTATTACAAGAAATATGTCTTTTTCAGGGATGGAGTCCAAAAACCTTCTTATTTCTTTCATATGCATTTTATTCCTGTGACTTCTTCCTGCAGTATCCACTAGTATAATGTCTGAGTCCGAAAGATTTTCCAAGCTTTCCTTTATTGAGCTGGTGTTATATGCCACCTCAAGAGGCATATTAAGTATCTCTGAATATATCTTTAGCTGTTCGACTGCAGCTATCCTGTAGGTATCAAGCGTCAGGAAACCAACTTTCTTGCTTTCATTGAGCACGCAGTTTGATGCAAGCTTCGCCAGAGTTGTAGTCTTTCCAACGCCCGTGGGTCCTATGAATACATTTATCTTGTTCTTGAATTCAAATGCTTCATATTCCGAACTCAGCTCGCTCTGGAGATATTCCCTGAACAGCTGCTTGAAGTTGTCGACTGTTATTTCATTTTTTTCAGACACACTCTTGATGAATTTATCTATCAGTTCCTGTGAAAAACCTTTTTTTCTAAGACTCGCCGTTATTTCATCCTTTAGAGTTTTTGCGGCAATTTGTCCGGACTCGCCTATGGCTGGACTGCCGCTTAAGGTCTTCTTTATCTCTGCGACCATGTCCTTTATATTGCTGACTTCATTTTCTATGCTGTTGTAATCTTTTTTTGTGACGCCGACTTGATCATCAGCTTCAAAAATTCTGCTTTTGAAGTCCTGCTTCACTGCCTTATGATGGTCGCTTTTTTGCTTCGGCCTTTCCTGCTGTTTCCCTTCGTGAGCAGCAAGTATTTCCACCTGTTCCTTTTCCCAAAATTTGAAAATATTGTTGCTTTTTATGCGTTTTGTATGCAAAATTACTGCATTTTCGCCAAGTTCATTTTTCACCATGTTCATGGCCTCTGTAACGCTCTTCCCGAGAAATCTTTTTATCATCATGCCTTATATGCTCACCATCCCGATTGACTGGATTTTCACCTTGGGGTCTATTTCATTATATGAAACGACATAAATATCCGAGCTTATCTGCTCAACGAATTTTTTTATATAGAATCGCACTATAGGTGCTGTAAGTATTATTGGGTTTTCACCTATTGATACAGCTTTCTCAATCTCACCGCTGAGTTTGTTTATGAAACTCGATGAAATTTCAGGGTCGAGAGCCAGGTATGTGCCTGTTTCCGTGTTTTGAAGCGATTCCATCACTACCTTTTCCAGCTTCGGACTTATAGTTATGGCCTTGAGCGAAGCCGCTCCCGCAGTGAACTGCTTTGTAATCGATCTGAAGAGCGACTGCCTGACATATTCGGTGAGTATGTCAGTGTCTTTTGTCACAGTTCCATAATCGGCCAGCGTTTCAAATATCGTAACGAGGTCTCTTACTGAAATTCCTTCCCTTAGCAGATTCGAGAGCACTTTTTGAATGTCTCCCAGCGAAAGCAGGGACGGTGTAAGTTCGTCGACAAGCGCAGGATAATTTTCCTTGACTGATTCTATAAGCACCTTAGTTTCCTGTCTTCCAAGCAGTTCGTGCGAATATCTCTTTATCACCTCTGTCAGATGCGTTGAAATTATGGACGGAGGATCGACTACTGTATATCCGAGTATTTCTGCTCTTTCCCGCTCTTTTTCGTCTATCCACTTGGCCTTGAGTCCGAATGCCGGTTCTACTGTGTCGATTCCCTTTATCTCTCCGTCTGCGCCGCCTGGATTCATGGCAAGATAGTGGTCAAAGAGTATCTCACCCCTTGCTGCCTCGACTCCCTTTATCTTTATGAGATATTCATTTGCCTCAAGTTGAATGTTGTCTCTTAATCTTATCATCGGTACTATTATTCCCTGCTCCAGGGCGCACTGTCTTCTTATCATTACGAGCCTGTCAAAAAGGTCTCCTCCCTGGGATTTGTCGGCAAGAGGGATTATTCCATAGCCAAACTCCAGCTCAATTGGATCCACCTGGAGAAGCGGCAATACATTTTCCGGTCTCCTTATATCCTCGACTTCGCTCTCCTCAGCCGTCATTTCTTTTTCCGGCCTCTGTGAGCTTTTTTGTTCCTGCTTCTTAAGGCCAAGTCCTATAAGCAAAAAAGTTACAGACAAAATGAAATATGGCAGAAATGGCAGCTTTGTGAACGACAAGGCGAAGAGAACTCCCGAAATTATAAACATCGCCTTTGGATGCCTTATCATCTGGTTCATTACATCCTGGCCAAGGTCCGCCTCAGAAGCTGCTCGAGTTACAACTATGCCTGTTGCTGTAGATATCAGGAGCGCAGGAATCTGAGAGAGAAGTCCATCCCCAACGGAGAGCATCGCGTATTTGGATATCGACTCTGCAAATGGGAGTTTCTCGACAAGCATCCCCATTACAAATCCTGCAGACAGGTTGACTGCGGCAATTATAATACTTGCTATGGCATCTCCCTTTACAAATTTGGATGCTCCATCCATTGCCCCGTAGAAGTTGGCTTCATCCTGTATTTTCTTTCTTCGTTCTCTGGCCTGGATTTCATCGATGAGGCCTGAATTCAAATCAGCATCAATTGCCATCTGCTTTCCAGGCATTGCATCTAGTGTGAATCTTGCTCCAACTTCCGAAACCCTCTCCGCACCTTTTGTTATTACCATGAACTGAACTATTACTATAATCACAAATACTATGAATCCCACAAACGCATTCCCTTGCATTACGAAACTTCCAAAAGCTTCTATCACATCGCCTGCATATCCAGATCCGAGTATACCTCTTGTTGTTGATATGTTGAGCGCAAGCCTGAACATCGTTGTTATAAGCAATATTGAAGGAAATATTGAAAATTCCAACGCTTCCTTGTTATACATGGCTATAAGCAGTATTAGCAGTGAAATTGAAACGTTGAGGCTTAAGAGGATGTCCAGCAGCACAGGGGGCACTGGTATTATTATCATAAGTACAATACCTATGACGCCCAATGTTACAAATATTCCTGAAGATCTCATCCAATCTCTCCAATCAAATTTTCTTTTGCTTGTATTTGTCTCTCGAATAAACGTATGCCAGAATCTGGGCTACCGCATCATATAACTCGGGAGGAATGGTGTCCCCTATATTCAGCTTTGAATAGAGCTCTCTTGCCAAAGGTTTGTTTTCAACCATCGGAACCTCGCTTGCTGCGGCTTTTTCCCTTATCCTTAGTGCGATCAGATTCTTTCCCTTGGCTATTATGAAGGGCGCCTCATTCGCATTTTCATCATACTTTAATGCAACCGCATAGTGTGTAGGGTTTGTTATAATAACATCAGCCTTAGACACGTCTTCCATCATTCTGCGCATTGCAAACTGTCTTTGCTTTTCCTTTATCTTGGATTTGATCTCTGGATTACCTTCCATCTGCTTGTACTCTTCCTTTATCTCCTGCTTTGACATTTTAAGCTGCTTTTCATGCTGGTAAAATTGAAAAAAATAGTCAAAGACCGCTAGCGCAAGTAGAATACTTGAGAGTGTGAGTCCCAGATTTATGGCTGAATCATATAGAATATACGAAAACTGATACTTGTTAAGTTGATATGTCTTGATATAAAGCCCTAAGTTTGATTTGATGTATATTGTTGACACGACGGATAACACTACAAGCTTTGCAAGTGATTTTACAACTTCAAAGGCGGATCTTGCCGAAAACAGCCTCTTGATACCTTCAAATGGATTGAGTCTGTCTATCTTGAATTTCAAGGTTTCTGTTGTAAATACATTTCCCACCTGCGAATAGCTGCTGGCAAACGCCGTCACGTAGTTTGCAAGCACAATTACTGCAGTCGCCTTCACCATAAATATCATACCCGTGTAAAGAACCTTGAAAGCCATGTCTGAATCTATGTCATCGTTGAACAGCTCTCCGTAAAACGGAATAGGCTCAGCTATGCTTGTGAGTATGGCTTTGCCGCCAAGCTTTAAAATAAGCATTGAAATTATAAGGGTTACCGCCGAATTTATCTCACGGCTTTGGAATACCTGGCCTTTCTTTCTTGCATCCTGACGCTTTTTGGGTGTAGCCTTTTCTGTTTTTTCGCCCGTAAAGAGCTGCAAATCAATATTCAAGTACATCAGCTTCCTTTAATGAGCCTGAAAAGCTGATTTTCATAATTGAAAATAGCTTTGAGTATATCTATCATTATAGAATCGTACTGCATAATCACGAAATAAATCATTATTATTCCAACAAATATCTTAAGTGGCATGCTCACAACGAAAACATTCATCTGTGGCATTGTCCTTGCAAGTATTCCCATTACTACGTTAACAACGAACATTGCAATCACAACAGGTATTGCGATTTTAACTGCATAAAGAAACATATCGTCTATAAGCGCTATTATATAGCCTAAGTATTCAATTTTAAAACTAAGGTTCATACTGAGCGGCAATATAGTGAAACTGCCAGCTACAAGTCTTATAAGCTGATGATGGGCGTCTATGGCAAGATATGCCAGCGCTGCAAATATGAAGAGAAAGTTGCCGCTTATTGACATATCGTAACCGCTGTAGGGATCTACAATTCTTGCCATTGCAAAGCCGACATCTGTATCCACTATTCCGCCCGCTATCATGAATACAGCAAAAAAGAGATTTACAATATATCCTATCAGGAGCCCTATTATGAACTCCTTAACTGCAATAATACATATATAAAAAAAACCTGCACTCCTTATATTCTCGACCGTTGCCAAATCCAAGGTGGTGAATATGAGAAACGACATTGAAAGCGAAAACGCTAATTTAAAAATATTCGGAAGATTGTTTCTTCCGAATATGGGGTCTGCTACAAAATATCCCGCAATTCTCGAAAATACAAGAAGCAAGACATTCAGTTGGGCGATGAAATAATCCAAAGTATATTCCATATGAATCCTGCCGTTTACTTTATATATTTGTCCATATTTAGAAACAGATTCTGCGTAAAACTTACAGCCGTGTTCATAAGCCAAGGGCCAAACACTACTACTGAAGCCAATACCACTACTATCTTAGGCACAAATGCAAGTGTGGCCTCTTGTATTTGCGTTGCCGCCTGAAATATGCTCACAATTAAGCCCACGAGCAATCCCAATACCAGCATGGGTGCTGAAAGAAGCAGTATCATTGTCAGCGTCTGCTGACCAAGATTTATTGCCATATTTATATCCATAAAATTCTCCTACTTGAACCCCATGACAATCGACTTTATTACCAGGTTCCATCCGTCTGCAAGTATGAAAAGTAGCAGCTTGAATGGCAACGAGATCATTACAGGAGGCAGCATCATCATTCCCATGGACATGAGTGTACTTGCAACAACCATATCCACAATCAAAAACGGTATGAAGAGTATAAAGCCCATCTGGAATCCTGATTTGAGCTCACTTATCATGAAAGCCGGCAGGAGCACTCTGTTTGGAATGTCCTCCACTTTCTTAATATCGCCAGCCTTCATCCCTGCCATTTCAGAAAAAAGTACAATATCCTTTTCCCTGGTCTGCTTAAGCATGAAATCTCTCAGCGGAACCATGCCTTGTGTAAAAGCCGCCTGCTGTGTTATCTGTCCGTCAACATACGGTTTGAGTGCCTGCTCGTAAACCTTTTCGCCCGTGGGTGCCATAATAAAAAATGTAATAAAAAGCGAAAGGCCCAAAATAACCTGTCCTGGCAAATTCTGCTGAACGCCTATGGCGCTTTTTAGAAAGGAGAGTATTATAATAACTCTTGTAAAAGAAGTCATCATTATTATTATTGTTGGCAAAAGCGATAGAACTGTAAATATTATAATTATCTCAATTGAACTCGAAAATGCCCTCGGATCGTCAGTGCCTCCTATTTCAAGAGAAATATTAGGATACTTTGGCTCACCAAAAGCGATTCCGGAAATAAAACCCATAAATACCAGGGTGCAAATTATTATATTCAGTTTATTCTTCATCATTACCATCCCTGAGTGTCAGTGAATCTATAGTGTTGATGGAGTTGCCGCATATTCCGACTATGTACTCCTTGTCTTTATATGACAGGACTGCAATTTCCTTGTCCCTTGACAAGAAAATGCGTTCTTTTATCTTCAGGGCTTTTCCTTCAAACACCTGCATTCTCCTTTGAGCTACAAACTTTGAAGTAAAGTGAGCCATATAAAGAATAAAGACAAATACGAGCAGATACCCTATAGCTTTAAGTATCGCAAGAAATATGTCCAAACTACTCAAGCACCTTTCTGACAGATTCGAGTATCCTGTCGGCCTGGAAAGGTTTGACAATGAAATCTCTGGCCCCCGACTGTATAGCCTCGATAACCATCGCCTGTTGCCCCATAGCTGAACACATTATTATTTTGGCATCCTTGTCTATTGCCTTGATTTCCTTTACCGCCTGTATGCCATCCATTTCCGGCATAGTTATGTCCATGATTACAAGCTCAGGTACTAGCTCCTTAAATTTTTCAACAGCCTTCAAGCCATTTTCCGCCTCGCCGACTATATCATAACCATTCTTTGTAAGTATGTCTTTTATCATCATTCGCATAAATGCAGCATCGTCAACTAACAGTATCCTTTTTCCCATATTATTGTTATCCTCCTTTTATTATATAAGCTTAAAAATTATATGCTTCTCAGTCTTTTGTCAGGTTTAATGATATCGGTTATGCGAATACCGTAATTTTCATCAATAACCACAACCTCACCTTTTGCTATCCTTTTCCCATTTACAAGAACATCAAGCGGCTCCCCGACAAGCTTTTCCAGCTCTATTACTGTCCCGGGGCCAAAAGCAAGTATTTCATCTATGCTCCTTGCTGTTCTTCCAAGCTCAACTGTTACCTTCAAGAATACATCTTTTATTATCTCAATGTTTTCGGGCAACTCCGTCTTGCAGGGATTTAGTTCGTCAAAAGACTCGAACTTTGCAGGATTGATATTGATATGATTTTCATTGGCACGCATTTCAACATTATGTGCCTTTTCTTCATACTCTGCTCTGACAGGCTGTTTTTGTGAATTATCAGATGCAGTATATGTGCTGGCAGGTGCGCTGTGCTGCTCTTCTCCAAATGCCGCCAAGTTCTCTGCTTCATTTGAGCTGTCAACTTCCTGACCTTCACTGCCATATAACATATTATTGATTAAATCCCTTGCAAAGTCAATAGGCATGAGCTGCATTATATTGCTGTCAATAAGGTCTTCAATAGTCATTTTGAAAAGCACTCTGACATAGTCGCAGGTTTTATCTATGCCGCTCATTTCAATACTGTCATCCGTCAAATTGACCTTGAATACTTCAGGTGGATTTATGTCTATCCTTTTGCCAATCATCTCGGAAAGAGACGTTGAAGACGAACCTACCATCTGATTCATAGCTTCGCTTATCGCGCTAAGATGTATCTCGTTTAGCTCCTCGAGCAATCCCGATTTCCCGTCTCCGCCCATCATGAGTGAAGCTATTACCTTAACGTCATCTTCCTTGAGTATTAGCATATTCATGCCGTTTAGACCTTCTTTGTAACCCACTCTTACTATTACATATGGTACCGGCTGTTCCTGAGCCATCTCATCGATGGATATAACATCCACGCTTGGAGTTGTGATCGAAACTCTCTTTCCTAAAATTGTAGAGAGTGTAGTAGCCGAGTTGCCCATGTTGATGTTTCCTATTTCGCCGATTGCATCCTTTTCATACTCATCCAATTCAACACTGCAGCTTGTAACGTCGTCGGCAGATGCCCCTTTTAAAAGGGCGTCAATTTCGTCCTGCGAAAGTAAATCATTCATCATATTCATTATCACCCTCTTCAATTACTTGTGTTATCTTGACAGCCAGGTTCTTGTTCAGCGATCCGGGTTTTCCGAAATATTTGATTTTTTCCCCCACCATTATTGTCAATTCGTCGCTGGTTCTAGATGCGAGCTTTATGACGTCTCCTTCCTGAAGAGTCAAAAATTCTCCAACCGTTATATTGGCTTCGCCCACATGACATGAAATTTCTATTTCAGCTCTTCTTAGCCTCTCCTTTAATATCTTTTCCTGCTCGTGAGTAATTTTCTTTGTATTGTTTGTAAACCAGAGCTTCGTGCTCAGCTTTGGAAGTATAGGTTCTATCAACAAGTGCGGCATGCACAGGTTAATTAATCCCTCCACGTCTCCTATGTTGACTTTGATTGTTATTAGGGCCACAGTCTCATTCGGAGATACTATCTGTGCAAACTGAGAATTCGTTTCAATCTTATTTAGCTTTGGATTTAGCTCAATGACATTCTCCCAAGGATCTATAAACAGCTTTGTCATCTGGGAGACTATTTTTTTCAGTATTGTAAGCTCTATTTCAGTGAAATTCCTGCTTCCAGCGTCGAATTTGCCGTCTCCCCCAAGTATCCTATCTATTATTGTAAAGCAGAGTCTGTTTGACATTTCAAGAATCATTTCACCCGGAAGAGGTGAAAAATCTATAATTGCCAGCATGGCAGGATTCGATATCGAATTGCAAAATTCATAGTAGGAAAGTTCTTCTACCGACAGGATCTCCATTTGCACATAAGTTCTTAGTGTTCCTGAAAAATATGTATTAAGCAGGCGTGTGAAGTTGTCATACATCATTTGAAGTGTTCTGAGCTGATCCTTAGCCAGTTTTTTGGGTATCTTGAAATCGTATTTTTTTACTTTGCGTTCGTTTTCCTCTTTTATCTCTTTTACGTCAACCTCTCCAGCATTCAACGCCTCCAAAAGAGAGTCGATTTCATTTTGCGAAAGAATTTCTGACAACTGCTGCACCTCTCTTTATTGAACAATGTAATCCGTAAAATATATATTTTCAATGGAATCGATTCCGATCCTTGTTTTTATCTTGTTAATAATGTCTTTTTTTATGCTGTTCATCCCACCTGGATTCACCATATCCTCAGGTTTTTGCTGGATAATTATCTCAAGTATTATGTCCCTTATTTCTGCATTTTTTTCAGTGAATACCTTCTCCGCTTTTTTATCGGTTGATGCAATTATTATGTTGCCCTTGAAGAAATTCTTTGTTCCCCCAATATTCGTGGAAAACACTCCCATGTCGTAATTATATGTTTTGACTTTTTTGGCTTCCGCTTTGCCTGAAAACAGGAAAAACGCCGCCGCAAAACCGATTGCCAGTACAGCCACTCCCACAATAGAGTATATCGCAATTTTCTTCATCGTTTAATCGTTGCCCCCATTCCGAAATTATTGTAGCCCGTCCTTCAAAATAAGTATGTCCACACGCCTGTTTTTGGCCTTGTTGTCTACAGTATCATTTGCCGCTACGGGATGATATTCACTATAGCCTGCTGCTGAAAGCCTCTCTGACATTACTCCGTTTTGCTCTATCATGAACCTTACAACATTGCAGGCTCTTGAAACTGAGAGCTCCCAATTCGAGGGGTATTTTGAATTGTATATTGGCACATTGTCTGTATGGCCTTCCACTCTGATTTTTTTTCCGCTGAAATCGCTGGCATTGAGCAGGCTGCATATATAGCTAAGCGTAGCCATAGCCTGTGGCTTGAGGTCTGCTTTTCCAGAGTCGAACAGTACGTTTTCATTGAACCTAAGTATGAGACCATTATTTCCATTTATAATGTTGACACTTTCTCCAAGCCCGTTTTGATTAAGATAGTCTTCGATTTCCTGCGACAAGTGCTCATATATGCCGTCCGACTCTACATCAATATCTGCCCCGTTTGTAGCAAGCGGCAATTCGCTGAGCGTCTTGCCGCCTTCAAGTATCCCAAGCGAGCCTTGAAAAGAGCGCATCATTGTTTCAAATTTTTGAGCATCTACGGATGAAAATGAAAACATAAGTATGAAAAAGGTTAGAAGCAGAGTTACCATGTCCGAGTATGTAGTCATCCACTCAGGCGCACCTGCGGGTGCCTGCTGTTTTTTCTTTCTCATTATTATGCTTCCCCTTCCCTGAGATTAGCGGCTACATCACCTGCAGTCTCCTGTCTCCTTTTAGATGGCGGTATGAACGCCTTAAGCTTTTCGCTTATTATCCTTGGATTCTCACCTGCCTGTATAGAAAGCAGTCCCTCGAGTATTATTTGTTTTTCAAGGATTTCCTCATCACTTTTGATTTTGAGTTTTTTTGCCAGCGGAAGAAAAACAAGGTTTGCAAGCAAGGAACCGTAAAAAGTTGTGATTAGAGCTATCGCCATTGAAGGCCCTATTGTATCCGGGTCATCAAGCGAAGCAAGCATGTTTATAAGGCCTATGAGGGTACCTATCATACCAAAAGCCGGAGCGTAGGCACCCATAGCTTCAAAAAGCCCCTGTCCGCTGCCGTGCCTTTCTGAGATGAAATCCAGTTCAGTCTCCAGAAGGTTTTTTACCAGCTCCGGATCAGTCCCGTCCACAACAAGCATTATGCCTTTTTTCATAAAATCATCATTTACGCTCTCAGACGCCTCCTCCAGAGAAAGCAATCCTTCCTTTCTGGCCTTGTTTGCAAGCTCGTTTATGCCGTCAATTACTATGTTCAAATCACTTTTCTTGCCCTGGAATGCCTTTTGTGTAATACTTATTACTTCAAGGAATTTCGGAAGTGGGTATGCAACCAGCGTGGCCGCAATTGTTCCTCCCAAAACTATTGCAACAGAAGCTATATCCACAAAACCAGTTATGTCTCCACTTGTTGCAATAGATACTACTATGAGAAGAAAACCTCCCACAATCCCTATAATACTAGCTAAATCCAAACGCCACACCTCTTTTCCTATTCATTAGTCCCAAATTGGTATATGCCTCTTTTAAATAGAATCACCCTGTTTATTATCTCATCGACACTTTCCTTCACGACAAATCTGTGTCCGTTAGTCAGGGTTATTACCGAATCTGGGGTATGTTCCACATGCTCTATAAGATCGCAGTTAATTACGAACTCTTCTCCGTTGAATCGTGTGACTTTTATCATGACTGCTCCTTTTATCTCTTGAGATTTATGAGTTCTTCAAGCATCTGGTCGGTGGTGTTTATTATTCTGGAGTTAGCCTGGAATCCCCTTTGAGTCTGTATCATGTTAGTGAATTCTCTTGCAAGGTCAACATTCGACATCTCAAGAGCTCCGCCGACCGTAGGGCCAAAGCCGTTGCTTGCCGGTGTACCTATTATTGCAATCCCCGAGTTGGCAGTGTCTATGTACAGGTTTGAGCCTTTCTTTTCAAGGCCCGATGGATTCTTGAACTTTGCCAGGGCTATCTTTCCCAGTATCGACTTCTTGCCGTTTGTGAAGTTTCCCATGATGTCTCCATTTTCGCCTATCGAGAAATCATCGAGCGAGCCCTGCTTGTAGCCGCCTATGCTGGCTGCTGTAACAGAAGATTCGTTGGCCGATTGTGTTATTGTTGGATTGCCGTTTTGATCAGTGAAAGAAAGGTTGAAATTGAAGCCTCTGGCTCCGTTGGCAAAATATCCGCTTCCGTCGTCGCTCGGCATGATTCTTATATTTGTCATGTCTCCAGAAACAATCTTGCCATTTTCAAAAGCCAGCACTACAGGATTGCCATCCGCAGTTTTCATTGTTCCGCCAAGACCGTCCATTGATTCAACTTCTACAACCCACTTGTTTGGATCAAAAATCTTTGTTTTATCATTTGTAGTTATTTCATAGTTGCCATCTTTAAGTTCAATAGGCTCTGTACCTGCATCAGATGAAAACTTTCTTCTTATAGTCATCTTTATTGTGTGCTCTCCGCCCATCTCATCATACACTGTAAATGTAGTCTGCCTTGCTGTTATATCGGCCCTGCTTATGGTATATGGCGATGCATCTCCTGTGATTGTTGCGTTCAGGCCTGTATTTACATTTATGTTTCCTTCGAATGTGACATCCTTGTCTTTTGATATGTCTGTATCTTCAGTCCCGATGCTTCCTGTGCACTTCGCCGGAAATACTGTTGCCTTCGATATTACAAGTCCTTCAATGGCCTCCTTCAGTTTCGCGTCGGGCCCAACCGTGCCCTCCTCAACCCTGTAGCCAAGAACCTTGAAACCTCCCGATGCAAGAAGGTTACCGTTATCATCGATTGTAAAGTTACCCGCTCTTGTATAATACTTGTTGTTGAAGCTTGGGTCGTCTGAAACCATGAAGAAGCCCTCGCCGCCTATCATCACGTCGGTTGGGTTGTCTGTCCTTTCTATGGCGCCTACTGTAAACATTGTGTCAACGGCAGCCACGTCTATACCAAGACCAACCTGCATTGCATTGGAGCCGCCCTTTCCATCTTCAGCACCTGTAGCACCCTTGAGTGTTTGGTTGAAAACTTCTTTGAACTGTACTCTTGCTCCCTTATATGCAATTGTATTTACGTTGGCTATATTATTGCCTATTATGTCCATTTTTGTCTGGTGTGATTTCAGGCCTGATACTGCAGCATAAAGACTTCTCATACTAAATTCCCCCTCGGATTATAAAACTTCACCTTTCAGATTTGCAAGCTCCTCCATTATGTAGTCCATAATATCTGAATTATTCTGACTTTCTATGTTCTGGAGTCTTTCATTCATGTTCTGCAAGCTAGCTATCATTTGCACATATGCGCTGAGTCCAGTTTCATTTTGGTCTTCCATCCCCTGGAGCTTTTCATTCATGTCCTCAAGATTGCCTATCATTTCCTTTTGTCCCGAATCAACTATTTTTGCAAGATTTTGAATCTGCTCGAGAGAGCTGAATTGAGCCATTTGTGCAATGAATTCCTTGTCTTGCATTGGGTTTAGCGGATCCTGGTTTTTCAGCTGCGTGACTAGCAAATTCAGAAATTCGTCCTTGCCGAGGCTACTAGAAATATTAGAAGTGCCGCTAGTTGAAGTCGTGTTAGATTGGCTTTGGGTTGTTGCATTTACATTCATTTCCTCACCCCTTTAAGCTAGATAGTTTATCTCTTCAGTATCTATGTATGGATTGTTCGCATCTATCTCACTCTTAATAGCTTTATCTTCTAGAATATCATTGAATATGGCGGAGCTTATTCTCCTGCTTCTTAGTGCGGCTTCAAAGCCATCCTGGTTTCCCTGCTCGCCCTGAGCCTCTGAGTCTACCGAAACGTCAACAGCAGTTATATTTATCCCCTGCTCGAGCATGCTGTCTTTAAGTTCAGAAATATTTGACTCAATAGCCGTCTTGACTTTCTCGCTTTCGGCTATCAACTTGGCAGTAAGCACTCCATTTTCCATAACAACCTTCAAGGTCAGTTTGCCCAGCTGTTCAGGCTCCAGCTTTATTTCAATCGACTTAAGATTATCCGCATCTGTTATTTTTATTTTGTTAATAACCTGGTCGACTACCTCTCTTTGAGAATAATATACAGGTCTAGCCTTCATTAACTCTATGTTGGTTCGGCTTGAGGAAGCCTCCGCTGAAAGGCCTGGAAATTTGAAGTCTCCCGACTCCTCGGAAAGTTTAATGATTTCGTCTTTTATGGTCTCCAGAGTGTCTTTTATCTCTTCGCCGGAAAATCGCTGTCCGGCAGTATTCCTTTCAGCTATTAATTTTTTTATACTTTGACCCAGTATGTCGTCTGGTTTCTCTTTATGTAATTCATTCTGTAAATCCGTGATTTTGATATCTTTCTTTTTCCCGCCCTTGTCCTGTAACTTAATGCTGTCCGGAATGGACGCAGTCATTGCATCATTTACTGCTTTATACTCACCGTCTGTATTCTGAAGGTTTTGCACGCTTGTTTCTGGAATTTCTTTTGAAGCTTTCGCCTGTACCATTTCATCAACAATTGCTCCACCCGCTCCAATAGAGGCCTCAATTTGTATTTCAGTCCCGGCATCTGATGCTTGAGCGTATGATGCAATGGTATCTGATGTATTTCCTGCAGCTTGCGCTTTAGTCTCTGACTGGACTGCGAGTTCTTTTAACTCGTTTATTAGTGATTTGTCTATAAGCACACTCTCTGCTCCTGCCAATTTGGTTGCTTCATTTTCCGCAAGAAACTGCCCTGTTTCATTTTCCTTGTCATTGTTGATATTTTGATTGCTGACCGTATCACTTTGAATTGACAGCGCTTTTTTGTCCGAATCAGTGACTGCTGCGTTATCCTCCTTTTCAGATATGCCGCTTTTCTCTGCTCTAAGATCATCCCTTTTTGCATATTCAGACTCCCGCTTTTTAACAGCTTGGAACTTCATCTTCTCGAGCGTACCCGCAAACTCATCCCTTGCAACTGACTTGCCTTTCGAAGAAATGTCCTTCACCTTGAAGTCTTCTTTCATATTCGCTGGTAAAACTGACAGCTTGTTCATCAATATCCCCCTTCTTCAGGAAGTCCCATTTTTCGTGTAAGCTCTGATGCTTTCTGAGCTCCAAGTTCTTTTAATATCTTTGATATGGATTTTGGCGGCATTCCCCTCAATATATCCACAAGCAGTTCCTCCTGCGTTATCCTTAGAACTCCTTCTCCTACAGGGTACTCCTTGTATATTTCATCCCTGCCCAATATATTTTTAATTATGTCTGCCAAAGCTGTCGCATCCATTTTTTTGTATGATTCTCTCAACTCATCAACTTTCCCAATATAACTGTCCATAATATTAACAGTTGTATAGAGGCTTCCAGTATCTATCTGATCATTCAGAAGCTTTATTCTGTTTATTTCTTCTATGACGTCATTTGAATATGTCTTATCCGAAAAAGACGCCAAAATCTTGCCTGCCTGCACAACATCCATATTGGCTATGATGTAGGCTACGTCTTCCGCTTTGAACTTTTCTTTGTCTTCGAGCTCCAGCGAAGCCTGCCTGTATTCCTTGTCTGCATACAGCATTGTCATGCTGTCCATTTCCTCAATATATTTCTCAAAGGAGAGCATCTCCCTGCTTATCTTTTGCGCCGCCTCTCCCTTGAGATTAGTTTCTACGGCGTCCCGTATGTCAGCATCTATGTAGTAAATGACTCTGGCTGCATATTTTGGTTTCATCTCCTGAAGCAGACTAGCAGCATATGTGCTGTCTATTTCAAGCGATCTTATGTCATCCTCTATATCTCTTACCGTCTGAAGCAATCCTACTTTTGAGTAGTACTTGGCCTTTTCAGAAATGTCTCCTGCTTTTTCCCTTTTCATGCTCTCAACTTCACGCCTTAGGGTGTTTTTTTTCGTTTCCTTGAGCACTATTTCGCTTAAAATGTCCTGGGTGAATTCAAAGTCGCCATCCTTCATGAGCTGTACTATTTCCTTGTATAGCCTTTTATCCTGCTTTTTAAGCAGCATAAGCTTGTCTATAATCCGCTCCTCATCCAGTGAAAGATAATATTCAGCCAGGTCACGCTTTTGAGCTTCTATATTCTCCGCCGAATCACCAACACCTGCTATCGACGAAATCAGAGGCATTTCCCCCATTGCTTTATCCGCTGCCACTTTGAACTTGGGATTTATTATGTAGACAATTAAAAAGGCAAATAAAATGGCTACCAAAAAAGATAATGCCAATATGATTTTTAGTCTCGGGCTTACTTTTTTGACATTCCTGTCTTTGTCCTTTGCCTGGTCCATTTATGCCTCCTAGCTGGTACCTCTGATTCTGAAAGTGTTTATTTGGTCTAACGCTTTTTCCTCATTTAGCTTTAAAACCTGCTTGAACTCGTCAATGTGCTTTTCCTTTAGCTTTTCAAATGATTTTCTTTCCTTCATTACCTCAAGATATTCCACCTTTTTGAAGTTGAAGCTCTCGCGCAGGCTTGAAAGCTTCTGCTGCAGCCTTTCTATGCTTATATCTGCGCATTCTATGGAGTAGCTGATATTTTTTATGTCTGTGATGGAAGCCCCTGACATCAAAGTTTCCTCTAAGATATCATATCTCTCGCGTTTCATTTCCTCCATTTTACTGATTTCATTTTCCAAATCCCTTATGCTGTTTGATATTATTGCCATTTCATTCTTTTTGTTGTCTTCAAGCTTTTCCTTCAAGCCCAGTATCTTTTCAAACTTGAAACCGAATTTCATGGATTTCACCCCTAATCCTTGAATATTTCAAGCATAAGCCCTATAGTTTCCTCGACTCCAATATTAGTGTCCACATCCTGCTTGAGGAATGAATTCACCCTGTCTATTTTGTCAATTGCGTAATCGATTTTTTTATTGGTGCCCTTTGAATATACACCTATGTTGATAAGGTCTTCTGCCTCTTTGTATATCGAAAGCACTTCTCTCAGCCTCTTTGCCGCGTCCTTGTGCTCCGGCGAGGCAATGCTCGACATTACGCGGCTTACGCTGGAAAGCACGTCTATTGCAGGATAGTGGTTCTTGTTGGCTATAGCTCTTGAAAGCACAATGTGTCCGTCTAGTATTCCCCGAACTGCGTCCGCAATAGGCTCGTTCATGTCGTCTCCATCTACTAGCACGGTATACAGGCCTGTTATCGATCCGCTGCTTGAATTCCCTGCTCTCTCAAGAAGCCTGGGTAGCACTGCAAACACTGAAGGCGTATAACCCTTTGTAACTGGAGGCTCGCCTACTGCAAGGCCTATTTCCCTTTGAGCCATCGAAAATCTGGTTACTGAATCCATCATGAGCATTACATCAAGGCCTTTGTCTCTGAAGTATTCAGCTATCGAAGTAGCAAGAAGCGCTCCCTTCATCCTCACAAGCGGAGGCTGGTCAGATGTGGCTACTACAACTATAGACCTTTTGAGTCCTTCCTCCTTAAGGTCATTTTCAATGAATTCCCTTACCTCTCTGCCCCGCTCTCCTATGAGTGCGATTACATTGATATCGGCATTCGTATTCCTGGCTATCATGCCTAGAAGCGTTGACTTTCCGACTCCGGAGCCTGCAAATATCCCCATACGCTGTCCCTTGCCGCAGCTCAGGACTGAGTCTATGGCTTTTACTCCAAGTGAAAGCTGCTCAGAAATTCTATTCCTCTCTAACGGATTGGGAGGCTTATTCATGACCGGATATGTATGCCTCAGTTCATTTATTTCTATGCCGTCGATTGGATTCCCTATTCCATCGAGCACCCGTCCTAAAAGCGCCTCACCGACTTTGACCTGAAGCCCCTTGCCAGTAGCTACAACCAGGCTGCCTGAGCCTATTCCCTCCATATCCCCGTATGGCATAAGCACGACATTTTCATCTCTGAATCCGACAACTTCGGCGAGTATAGGCTCCTTTGAATCGATGGGATATACATAACACATCTCGCCTAGTTTTCCGCCAGGGCCCTTTGATTCTATTGTAAGCCCAACAACCCTGAACACCCTTCCTGAATACTTGATTGTCTCCAGGTTTTCCAGGCGCTCTGCATATTTTCTCATGTCAATTTTCAAATTGCACACCGCTTTCAAGCATTGATTGGAATTCTTCCCTTATAGCCGTCAGCTGAGTTTGTATTCCAGCGTCTATGCTGCCGCTTTTTGTTTCAATATGTACGTTCCCATGTTTGAGTGACGGGTCAGCCTTAAATGTGATGGTTTTCACACCTTCTGACGAAACAAGAATTTTCTTTTCATTTTTTTTGAGCGTCTCTATATCTTCGATGCACGCTCTTACAACTATATCTTGCGCATAAGTCAGCTTCTCAAGCCCCTTTAGAAGGACCCCTGCCAGGAGATCGTCATTTTCCTCAAGTTTAATTCCCATAATCTTTTCTACGCTTTGCAGCACCAGCTGTATTATTTCAGGCTCGAGCATGTCTATTTCAGCCTTCTTTTTTGCCTCCAGGCTTTTTTTAAGTTCAACGGCTTCGTCAATAATACTTTCATACTGCTTTCTGCCTTCTTCAATTCCTGCGCTATAGCCTTCTTCATATCCTTTTTTTCTTTGTTCGCAATATACCTTCTCTGCATCTGCCCTTAGCTCTGCGACTCTTCTTTTTTCAGCTTCAAGTCTGTCTCTTTGCAGCGCAAGGAGCTTTTTTTCTCGTTGCAGCAAATCTCTGAAATCATCCTTTTCCCTGAGCAGCTTGTAGAATCCGTACGAAACCTCGTCTTTTACCACCTCTTCACTGCCTGTGGCTGTTTTAATAGCTGTCTGGACTTGAGCAGTTATATCTCCTGCAATAACCTTGGGCTTTTTGAGCATTACAAGCTGGGATTTAATAACCTTAGACAATAAGCTCATCTCCTCCGCCTCTTGATATTATTATCTCGCCCTGATCTTCAAGTTTTCTTATTATGTTAACTATCTTCTGCTGCGATTCTTCTACATCCCTAAGTCTGACAGGGCCCATGAATTCCATATCTTCTTTTATCATTTCAGACATACGCTTGGACATATTGGCAAATATCAGATCTGCAACCTCCTGGGTTGTGCCCTTTAATGCCACTGCAAGCTCACTGTTGTCCACCTCGCGTATAAATCTTTGTATGGCTGTGCTATCGAGATTTATTATATCTTCAAACATGAACATCCTTCGCTTGATTTCATCAGCAAGCTCTGGTTCACACATTTCCAGGCTCTCCATAATCCTCTTTTCAGTACCTCTATCAACCGAGTTGAGTATATCGACAATGTTTTGCACTCCGCCGGCTTTTGTGTAATCCTGAGTTACAATATTGGAAAGCTTGTCTTCAAGTATTGTCTCAACTTCCTTTATTATCTCAGGATATGTCCTGTCCATTGTGGCAATACGCTTGGCCACTTCAGACTGCTTATCCTGCGAGAGGCTGGAGAGTATCTGTGCAGCCTTGTCATTTTCAACGTGCGAGAGTATGAGAGCTATCGTCTGAGGGTGCTCGTTTTGTATAAAGTTGCTAAGCTGAGACGGGTCGGCCTTTCTGGCAAAGTCAAACGGTCTCACCTGCAGCGATGCTGTGAGTCTGCCGATAATTTCTATAGCCTTGTCGGTGCCGACAGCCTTTTCAAGTACTTCCTGTGCGTAGTTTATACCGCCCTCAGATATGTACTCCTGCGCAAGACACACCTCATAAAATTCCTCAAGAATTCTATCCTTTATTTCAGGCTCTACGCGCTTCATGTTTGCTATTTCAAGAGTCAGTTCCTCTATTTCTTCTTCGGAAAGGTTTTTGAATATCCTTGCAGAGTATTCAGGTCCAAGTGTTATAAGCAATATGGCTGCCTTTTGTTTCCCTGTGAGTTCAAACCCCTTTTTTTTGACTCTAGACATTGTAAATTCCTCCTAATCCTCGCTAAGCCAGCTTTTAAGCAGCTGTGATGCAATTTCCGGATTTCGTTCAATAAGCGATTCAATGCTCCTTTTGTATCCAGAATCTTTTATGTCAACTTCAAGCTCCTTTATTTCTTCCTCAGGTATTTCAAGAGTAGCCTGTGCATTTCCAGCAAGCTCTGGCCTTAGTGTTCTTTTCCTCATAAAGTAAACTGCCGCTCCGGCTGCTGGTATCAGTATTAATATTATAATAAGGGCTATAATCCATGCCGGCATGTTGTTTGCACTGTCCTTCTCTGAGTCTTCAAAAGCCTTATTCATACTGTCATCAAACGATCTTGCGTACACCTCGACTGCTTTTGCATCCAAGCCCACCGCTGTAGATACTATCTTTTCTACCTGTGTCTTTTGCTCCTCATCAAGCTCCTTACCCTCGAGTGTGTCGCTGTTGATTATCACGGCTACCGTGATATCCTTTATCTGGCCTTTTGCCTTTTCCAGTTTTTCTATCGTTTCATTCAGCTCGTAATTTACTACCTTCTCTTCATTGTCATTTTGAGTGCTGCTGGATTGTTGCTGCTCAGCATACTGAGTTGCTGCATCGGCATCAGTATTACTTTCAGTACCCGCCGGCCCGCCTTCTCCCGTGGCCGATGAGCTGGAGCTCTTCTCCTGAAGACTCCTGATGAGACCGTTTTCCTCTCCTTCGACTGGTGTGTTGTATGTTTTTGATTCTTTTATTGTAGTGTCAAAATCAAGCTTTACGCTGGCCATTACCGATACATTAGAATAGCCATATACAGGTCCTAAAAACTCCATAAGACTTTCCTGAACCTTGCTCTTTACCTCTTCCTGAAGCTTTATTTGCGAGTTGGACATGTTTGAAGCATCATCTTTTTCGCTGTTTAGAACCTTTCCTGAAGCGTCATGAACAGTTACATTTGCGCTGTCGAGTCCTTCTACCGAATTTGCCACAAATTCTGCAATTCCGGCTATTCTTTCAGGTTCAAGTTCCTGACCCGATTTCATGCTAATCCATACGGCAGCCTTTGTCTTGTCCTTATTTTCAGATAGAATAAAGTCACTGCCCTGTGGAATTGTTATATTGACTATCGCGCTTTCGACTCCGGGCATTGACTCTATGTCCTGTGCAAGACTATTTTTGAGTGCTATGTTGAAAGCCTGCTGCTTTTCTTCCTTGCTCAAAAATATATTATTCTTATTCAGCACATCTTCGTAAGAGAATTTCTGAGCAGGCACACCTTTCATCGAAAGATCTATCCGTGCCTTGCTGGCATCTCTTTCCATTACAAGTATTGTGTTTTCGTCCTGTATCCTGTACTTGATACCCATTTCATCCAGATTCTGAGTGATGGCTCCGGTTTCTTCGGGTTTTAAATCCTTGTAGAGTACAACATATTCCGGTCTTGTTATGTAAAATATTGTGAATGCCACAGTAAGCACAAGCAATACCGAGCAAATCAAGAAAATCGTCTTTTGTTTTTTTGTGTATTTTTTAGTCAGCTCATCCGATTTGTGCTTGATATTCGAGAACAGTTCTTCCAATTTATACACCTCAAATTATATTTGCATTCTCATTATTTCTTTGTAGGCATCTACTATTTTATTCCTTATTTCAACTATTGTCTGAACTGCCACATCGGCTTTTTGGGTGGCTATAGTAAGGTCGTGCAGATTATCTAGTTCTCCCAGCACAAACTTTTCTCCCAACATCTCCTGTTCCCTTTCGAGATCGCTTGCTGAATAAAGAGCATCCATAAGCGCCTGCTTAAAACCCTGTCCATTGGCTGCTGTGGAATTCTGAACTCCGGCAGCTGATTTGATATTCGAAATAGATTCCATACCTTGTATTTGCATCTAAACACTCCCTTGCCTGACAATTATTATCTGCCTATTTCCAAAGCCTTAAGCATCATGGATTTAGTGTTGTTTACGGAAGTCACATTGGATTCATATGCCCTCATGGCAGTTATCATGTCGACCATTTCCTGTATTGTGTTCACATTCGACGTAAGCACGTAGCCGTCCTTGTCTGCGTCCGGATGACCCGGATTGTATTTTTTCAGGAACGGCGACTTATCCTCTACAATCTTATCTATTTCAACCGTCGTTTTAGCTGATTCACCGCTTCCTCCGGCGTATGCAGCCAGTTGCTCCTTGAATGAAGTTGTATTTTGCGCCTTGAAAACGACGACTTGCCTTCTGTATGGCATTCCGTTTTCAGTCTTGGTTGTATTGGCGTTGGCAATATTTTTCGATATGACATCGAGTCTTGTTCTTTCGGCCGAAAGGGCCGTTCCGCTTATGGTCATGCCGCTAAAAAGTGACATAATTATCTTCTCCCTTCACCAATTACGCTCTTAAGTCTTTTGAACATGCTTTGCATCTGTTCGACTGAGGTATTGTAGCTGATGCTGTTCTTGGACTGCTCTATCATTTCAAGATCCAGATCCACATTGTTGCCGTCGATTCTGCTTCGTGTATTTTTATCCACGCTTATTTCATATAGCTTTGATGCAGACGGATTGATTTTTATATGTCTCTCATTTGTAGCATATCCTTCTACAGCGCTGCTATTCTGCTTGTCTTTGAGCACTTCGCTGAAAACAACATCCTTTCGCTTGTATTCAGGCGTATTGATATTTGCTATATTAGAATCGATTACCTTGCTGCGCTCCCAGTAGTAATCGAGCGCCTTATTGAATATTTCAAATCCCTTAGTAACCATGTCATCTCTCCATCAAAATGCAATTTTATAAAACTCACCATCTTTAATTATATACTGATTTTTAGATATTTAAAATACTTCTTAACAGTTCTTTAATATTAAACATGCAATTTTTATCTAATTTTAAAATCTGTTTATTTTTTGTCATTGATTGCATTTTTATATATACTATATCAATTCATGAACAATATCAATCATGGCTATAGTCCTATTGCATTTCAAACGTAAAAAAACCTGCCCAGGCAGGTTTTTCGCAATATGACAAAATATACTTTTGAGTTTTTATCTTGGTTCCACAATAAGTTTTATCGCTGTTCTTTCTTCCCCGTCAATTTCAACATCAGTGAAAGCAGGTATGCAAATAAGGTCCATGCCGCTAGGAGCCACAAATCCTCTGGCTATAGCAACAGCTTTTACGGCCTGGTTGATAGCTCCAGCGCCAATTGCCTGGATTTCAGCCGACCCCTTTTCTCTTAAATATCCTGCTAGGGCTCCTGCTACGGCATTTGGATTGGATTTGGATGAAACTTTTAATACTTCCATTTCTTATGTCCCCCTTTATTCGAAATAAATATTTTGCTGCATTCTATAGAAATAATAAAACTTATTGCCCCTTGAACACACTTGTCAAATTTAAAAGCAGTATTTTATCTACTCAATTCTTCCATAGAAAAATGTTTTCAGCGCTTTGAGGTTGTACTTGCTTGGCATTATTATCTGCTCAGTGCTTCCGACAAACAGGTAGCCTTCTTTCTCAAGCGATCTGCTGAATTTGGTATATATTTCGCTCTTGGCCTCTTCGGTGAAATAAATGAGGACATTTCTGCATACTATGAGGTCGCACCTGTCCATATATCTGTCGCTTAGAAGGTTGTGCCTTTTGAATTCAACTCGCTTCTTGATCGTTTCTTTAATTTCATATATACCACCTTTTTTATCGAAATAATCTCTAATAAAATTATTCGGCAAATTTTTTAGGCTTTTTTCTGTATATTGGCCGCGCTTTGCCTTTTCGATAGCCTGTTCATCCAAATCAGTCGCATATATCTTTATCTGGTCAAGCGGCATAAAATTGCTAAGTAGCATTACCATCGAATACGGCTCCTCCCCCGTCGAGCAGGCAGCACTCCAAACCCTGAGCTGCTTTTTTTTGCTGAGCAGCTTTGGTATTACGTCATCCTCAAGCACCTTCCACTGCTCCGGATTTCTGTAAAATTCCGAAACATTTATTGTCATGTAATTTACAAACTCTTCAAAAAGCTCTTTATTTGTTGATATGCCCTTGTAATAGCTTTCGAAATCGTCGAAGCCATTTCTTTTGGCCAAGGATGAAAGCCTTCGCTTCATTTGTTTTTCCTTGTATAGTGATAGATCTATGCCTGTTTTATTCAGCACTTTCTGCTTAAAGCTTTCGTATCCTTGCATGGACTACCTCCTGTTTTCATCTGCTTCTTTGATATATTCTACCGTCTCTTCTATTATCCATTCAGGCGTGGAAGCTCCTGCAGTTATTCCAATTGTAGAGTAGCTGCAAATTTCTTCAACGTCCAAATCATCCTTTGTTTCTATGTGCATAGTTTTGCAGTTGTTGCTGCACACCTGAGCAAGTTTTCTTGTGTTTGAGCTGTGAAGACCCCCTATAACTATCATCAGTTCAACTTTTTCCGAAAGCTTTCTCGACGCCTCCTGTCGCTCACACGTGGCAGAGCATATAGTGTTGTTGAAAACTACGCTTGGAAGCATCTCCTCAAGCTTATTTTGAATGCTCTCATAACCATCGGAATTCATAGTAGTTTGGACGACAACAGAATATTCCTTAGTTTTATCCCACTCCATATTGTCCAGATCGCCGAGCTCCTTTATTATGACAGCGCCGTTTTCACACCATCCGTTTATCCCTATAACCTCAGGGTGCTGCGGATCTCCCACTATTATTATGGCCTTGCCCTGAGCATAGTCCTTTGATACTATTTTCTGAATCTTGCTCACGAAGGGGCATGTGGCGTCTATTATTTCTACATTCTTGCTCATTAGCTCGTCATAGACAGACAGAGCCACGCCGTGCGATCTTATTATCACAACGCTGCCGTCTTCAACTTCCTCTACTGAATCCGCTATTTTAAGCCCCTCCTGCTGGTATCTTTCCACAGCCTGCTTATTGTGTATAAGGGGCCCCAGAGAGTATATAGCGGTTCCGCTGTTTTCATGAAGTTTTTTCCAAGCTACGTCCATTGCTCTTTTTACCCCAAAACAAAAGCCCGCAAACTCAGCAATTTTTATTTCCATAGTTTATCTCCCATCTCTACAAAACTTATTATAGTATCAGCAACTTCCTCTGCAGTTTTGCTGGTTGTGTCTATTTCCACCGCATCATGGGCTCTTACAAGCGGAGATGCTTCTCTCGTAGAATCCTGGATGTCCCTGTTTTCTAATTCATGCTTTATTTCACCGAACTCTACCTCGTACCCTTTTTGTATGAGCTCAAGACTTCTTCTCCTGGCCCTCTCTTCTAAATCGGCAACCAGGAAAAATTTAAAGCTTGCGTCCGGAAACACATGGGTGCCGATGTCCCGGCCGTCCATTACTACAGATCTTTTTCTGCCCATTTCTCTTTGGTGCATGACCATTATGTCTCTGACCTGCTTTATCTTGGCCACCTTGGAGACATTCTCGTTTATTACCGGCATCCTTATGTGTCCGTCAACCCTGATTCCATCAAGCAGCACTTTCTCGCCTTCAAGTTCAATTTCTATAGCCTCCGCGAGCTTTGCGATACTCTTTTCATCCTCGAAGCTTATTCCCATGCCGTATGCCTTATATGCAAGCGCTCTGTACATTGCCCCTGTATCTATATATACTATCCCCAGCTTTTGGGCAATCAGCTTTGCTACTGTGCTCTTGCCCGAGCCGGCGGGTCCGTCTATTGCTATCACCATGTGCGTGCTCATAATTTGCCTCCTTCTAAACGTTAATGCCTGCAATATATCCAGTGGAAAAGGCTATCTGAAGATTGTAGCCTCCCGTTAGCGCATCCACATCTATAACTTCGCCGACAAGATAAAGTCCCTTTATTATCGTGGATTCCATTGTGTGCGGGTCTATGAATGAAACATCTGCTCCTCCCGACGTAACTATGGCGCTTTCCATGCTGTATGTCGATGTGCAAGTTAGTGTCAGTTTCTTTATGCCACTTATTATATCCAGCTCCCTTTGCTTTGTGAGCGCATTAGGCTGCTCCTGTATCTCCAGATGCTCCAGCAGGCATCTTGTAAAATTCAAAGGCAGTATATCCTTTAGGTTGTTTGCTATGCTCTTGTTTGGATTTTTCCTTATTTCCCTCGCAATTTCAGATTCGCTCATCCCCGGCAACAAGTCAAGCTCAAGCCTTACGGCTTTCGCCTTGAGCATCCTGTTTATCCTGCTTGATATGTTCAAGGCGGCAGGTCCGCTTATTCCAAAATGAGTGAAAATAACATCTCCGTTTTCTTCGCCAGCCAGCCTAGTCCCGTTGTACGCCCGCACCCTTATGTCCCTTAAAGAAACCCCTTGAAGATTTATTGTCCACTCGTCACTAATTACCAAAGGCACTAGGGCTGCAATCGGCTCCTTTATAGAGTGTCCTAAGGCTTCGATGCAGTTGAAGAATTGTCCGTCGGAACCCGTGCCCGGATAACTCTTGCCTCCAGTTGCAACAATTACACTTGCCGCGGCATATTCGCAGCCGTCCGATGTCTTCACGCCTGCTACGACTCCTGACTCGACAATCAACTCAGCCGCCTTTTTGTTGAATACAATGTTAACTTTGTTTTTTTCCAGCTCGCATCTGAGCACGTCTATTATTTCCTGGGCCTTTCCGCTGCGAGTATAAACTTTCAGGTCGTCTTCTACCGAGAATTCAACGCCCTTTTCCTCCAGAAAATCTATCAGCTGGCTGTTAGTGAAACTGTATAAAGCACTGAAGAGAAATTTCGAATTTGTAACTATGTGTTCGAAAAAATCTCCTATATCTCTGTTGTTTGTTATGTTGCACCTTCCACCACCTGTGATTTTGAGCTTCTTTCCTATCTCGGAGTTCTTTTCGAGAACAAGGACGCTCTTGCCCCTTTGGGCAGCTGCTATGGCCGCCATAACGCCAGCCGGACCGGCGCCTATTACAACCACATCATTACTTTTCAAAACTGCCTACCTCCAGATGTGTCGTGTCGTTTACCCTTAGTATCACCGGGCCATACTCTCTGAATTCAACTACATTCAGCGCAGTGTTGTCCTGCTTTATCTTGTATATGTTCGAAAGGCTCGAATTCAGCAGTGTCAAGAGGAGCACCTTTATTACTACGCCGTGCGAAACCAGAAGTATGTTCGAGCTTTTATGCGCTTCATTGATTTTGTTTATGCCCGCTGCTATTCTGTCCGCCACCGCTTGAAGGCTTTCTGCGCCAGGGATTCTTGCCTTGTCAGGTTCTTTTCTCCACATCCTGTATTCAGCTTCATATGATTTTTTGATATCTTCGATTGTCAACCCTTCCCATTCTCCAAAGTCGATCTCCCTGAGGCTGCTGTCAAGGCTGTACTCCTTCTGGAGCTGAGCCGAAATAATGTCCGAAGTCTGGATTGTTCTGCCCAGATCACTGCTGTATATATGGTCTATGTTGAAAGCAGACAGCCTCTTGGCCAGCTTCTGTGTCTGTATCATGCCTATTTCATCAAGGCTCGAATCCTGCTGGCCCTGTGTCTTGAGTTGGGTGTTCCACTTTGTCTGTCCGTGTCTGACTATAAAAAATCGGTTCAATTCAATCCCTCGCTTTTTCTATTTGTTGTCTATGGCCATGTTTACAAGTGCGTCGGCTTTCTTGTTCAGATTCCTTTTAACATGCGATATTTTAAAACCATCAATCTTGCCTATGAGTCCAATTGCTGCATCATAGAGCTTCTTCAACTCTTCATTTTTCACCTTGTATTCGCCTTTTATCTGCTTTACTACAAGCTCGCTGTCAAGGAAGAACTCTGCGCCTGAACCCCCGAGCGTGATTATTTCCTCCAGCCCTCTTATAAGGCCCTTATATTCTGCAACATTGTTTGTTGCAATTCCTATATATTCTCCTATCTCTTTTACAACATCGCCGCATTCATTGTATACAACAACCCCAATCCCAGCCTCGCCCGGGTTGTTTCTTGAGCCTCCGTCAGTATATACGCTGTATTTCATTGTAACCTCCGTTGCCGCTTTGATTTTTTTGCATTTCCTTTATATCAATAGATTATATCAAATCACCATTAATTGCTACAAGATTGCCATTAGACTCTAAGGTTTAAACTTTTACATCTATAGGTATACATTATGTAGACGTAAAATGGCCGCTATGAGTCATAGATCTATTATGCACATGTCAAAATATTGTTTTGGGGGTAGTTGTTACATGGATAAACCAAAAAAGATACTAATTCCTGTTGATGGTTCAGCTTCTTCTGAAATACTAGCCGAATACGGCAAATTTCTCGCAGAGGCATTCCCTTGCGAGATAACTCTTCTCAACGTTCAAAATATAGATGCTTCAGACAGACCGTCTATGAACATAGGTTCCGACATTGTTGAGGAAGCCAAGCTCAAAATAGGCCATTTATCAAATAGCAATTCAACAATATCAAAACGTGTGGCTTTTGGCGATCCTGCCGATGTCATTTTGGATATTGCCGAAAGTGAACATTTTGACATCATAGTCATTTGCACGCATGGCCTCGGTGCAGCCAAGCGCTTCCTGCTTGGCAGTGTCACAAGCAAGGTTGTAACTCACTCCTTGATACCTGTCCTTGTACTACGATAGCCATTTTGCGACATATAAAAAACGAGCGCTTTTCTGGAAGTGCTCGTTTTCAGCTTGAAACCGCATTTCATCTAGTTATTCTTCTTCTGGAATCCACTCGTCATTAAGCACCCGTTTTGAGATTGTAAACTCGCTGTCATAGGGATGCTTTCCATCTTTAGTCCATACAAGTATGCCTTCCATGAACTTCAGCCTCAGCGACGGCTCATCCTCCTCAAGCCTTTTGTTTATGAATACAAGATTGGGATTCTCGCTAAAAGCCTTTATCATTTCCCAAGTTTTCATATATAGACACCTCCGGAAATTCTTATTTTAAACAACATTCCCATATTAACTGTTTACCCTGCTATAAGCCTGCAAATCATTTCCAATGCGCTTTAAGCTAAACGCATTCAAACACATCCTTGCCTTCAAAGGCTTCAATGCTGATTTCGCCGTATCTCGCTTCTAAAAAATCCTTCATCATTTTCGAAAAATGCTTCTCAGTGCCGTAGTGGCCAGCATCTACTATGGCTATACCTCGTTCCAGCGCTTCCTGGGCCTGATGATACTTTACGTCACCCGTTATAAGCACCTGAGCTCCCGCTTTGACCGCATCAGCAATGAATTCAGCGCCCGAGCCGCCGACCACGGCCACATTATCAACAAGCATGTCCAAATTTCCGCATACCCTTACAGAATCAAGCTCAAGCCTAGCCTTGACTTCCTGCACAAGCTCAGAGAGCTTCATTCTCTTTTCAAGGGTACCCACTCTGCCTATGCCCTGTGATTGTCCCTTGTTTATAAGCTCATATATGTCGTATGCCGGCTCTTCATAAGGATGTGCCCGAATGACTCTTTCAAGCACAGCTTTTATGTTCTCACGGGGACATATGGTTTCAATTTTGACTTCCTCCACCTTTTCAATTGTATTGAGCGCTCCTATAAAAGGCTTGCTGCCTTCAAGCGGTCTGAAGGTTCCAATCCCGCTTGACCCGAATGTGCAGCTGTCATAGTTGCCTATATGCCCTGCGCCCGAGCTGGCCAGAGCCTCTCTCACAGAGTCTTCATGACTCTTTGGCACATACACTGCGATTTTGCACAGCTGCTGTTCCCTTGTGACTCCAAGCAGCCTTGTAGCTCTAAGTTGCAACAACTCGCATATATGGTCGTTTAAACCCTCGCGTGCAATGTCATAGTTGGTGTGCATGCAGTAGACGTTTATTCCGTTCCTTATAAGCTCGAGCAGTTCCTGGCCCTTGCTTGTGCTGCTATTTATCTTTGTTATACCCTTGAAAATCAGAGGATGATGGGATATTATAAGATCCACATTGCTGCTTAAGGCCTTTTGTATTGCAGCCCTGTCAGCGTCCAGGCACGTCATTACCCTTTTAATTTGTGAGTCATCGCTCCCCACCACAAGCCCCACGTTGTCCCATTCATACGCCAGCTCAAGACTGTATCTGCTCTCTATGTAATCAGTTATTTCCTTCAAGCGCATGCTTTCTCAGCTCCTTTAGCCTCTCTATTTTCGAAATGCAGTATTCCTTGCGTTCCTGCGCCTTTTGAGTCTTCTTCTCTTCAATTGAAATTACAATGTCTTCATATTTCTTTATCTTACGATCTATGAATTCAGCTAAAAGCGGGTCATGTGAGTCCAGCAGCCGTCTGCCAACCTCGAAGTATGTTTCGTCATCTTCGTAGCTTCTAACGCCTGTATAGTGCACCTCCATTATCTCGTATATCTTGCCTTCTTCCTTTACAAGAGCCTCTCTTGCGATTTCAAATCCGCCATCCAAAAGATACCGTCTTAGCTCATCAGGCGCCTGCATAGGCTGCAGAATAAGCTTTCGGGCACTCCTGGCCACATCCAGGGATGCTTCGATTATATTGGCCATGAGAACTCCCCCCATGCCGGCTATTATCACCTCGTCCACCTCGCCTGGCTCGAGCACGCTAAGCCCTCCTCCGAGTCTTGTCTCGATGTTTTTTTCAAGCCCGTTAAGTCTGACGAATGAAATCGCCTTTTCAAGGGGCCCTTTATTTATATCCGATGCCACGACAAAGGAGCTGTATCCCTTTTTCACAAGATATACGGGTATATAGCCGTGGTCGGTGCCTACATCTGCTACCCTGCTGCCCTTGTCAACAAAATCCGCTATAGCCTCAAGCCTCTTTCCTATGTTCAATTGCATCCCCTCCGCAATACTTTTTGATACAAAAAAATTCGTCATAAGACGAATTTTTTTCTAATCCAGATAATCCTTTAGCTTTTTCGATCTACTTGGATGTCTTAGCTTTCTGAGCGCCTTTGCCTCTATCTGCCTGATTCTCTCTCTTGTGACATCAAATTCTTTGCCCACTTCCTCAAGCGTTCTTGCTCTGCCGTCCTCGAGTCCGAATCTCAGCTTAAGCACCTTTTGCTCTCTTTCGTTCAATGAGCCAAGCACATCTTCAAGCTGTTCCTTCAAAAGCGAGTATGCAGCCGCCTCAGCCGGAGCCGGTGCATCGTCATCAGGTATGAAATCTCCCAAATGGCTGTCTTCTTCTTCGCCTATTGGAGTTTCGAGCGACACAGGCTCTTGTGCTATTTTGAGTATCTCTCTTATCTTGTCTTCAGGCATCTCCATTTCAAGTGCAATCTCGTCAGGTCTTGGCTCTCTTCCGAGCTTTTGCAGCAGCTGTCTCGACACTCTTATTAGCTTGTTTATAGTCTCTACCATATGCACGGGGATTCTTATTGTCCTTGCCTGGTCGGCTATGGCCCTTGTTATGGCCTGTCTTATCCACCACGTTGCATATGTGCTGAATTTGAAACCCTTTTCATAGTCAAATTTCTCAACAGCCTTGATGAGTCCTAGATTGCCTTCCTGTATCAAATCGAGGAAAAGCATTCCCCTTCCCACATATCTTTTTGCAATGCTTACAACGAGCCTGAGGTTGGCTTCGACAAGTCTTTTCTTGGCATTTTCGTCGCCTTCCTCCATTCTCTTGGCTAGCGAAATCTCCTCTTCGGCGCTTAGCAGCGGTATTTTACCAATCTCCTTCAGGTACATTCTGACGGGATCGTCTATGCTTATGCCTTTTGGAACACTAATATCGCTCAGATTTACTTCGAGTTCAGCTTCAGTTTCGGTTTCAGCATCCTCGTCTTCGAATTTTTCTTCCTCTTCATCCTCGAATTTGCCTTCTTCGAACTTCTCCTCTTCTATGACTTCGATACCCATCTGCGCAAGGCTTTCGTATATGCTCTCAAGCTGATTCTTGTCCATGTCGAATTCTCCAAGGACATCGATTATTTCGTCATATGAAAGTGAACCCTTCTTTTTCCCCTTTTTTACAAGGTCATTTATAATTATCTTCTCGTCTTCAGAAATTCTTCCATTCATAATATCCCTACTTTCAGTTTAGTATTTTCTCAGCTCATTTTCTATGCCGAGTATTTGCATTCCTATTTTCAGGAGTTCTTTTTCCTTTTCTTCACAGTATCCACTGTCAAGCTGCAACTGTAGGTGTTTTTGAATCTCTTTTAGTCTTTCACTCTGCTTCTTTAAAGAATTTTTTTTCACCCTGCTAATCAGGCTCTCCAATTCTTGCTCGTCAACAGGGCCTTCCCCGTCAAAACTTAAAGCTTCAACTTCGTGTTCATCCAAAGCGGCAGCGATTTTTATCTTTTCAAAAATATCCCTGTTCAGACCGTTTTGAAAATCTTCCCCTTCAAGCTTTGCCATTATTACAGGCTTAAGACTTTCTTTTTTTACCGCCATCCAAAGCAGTTTTTTTTCAGCTATATCCAAACCATCTTTTATTGCATCCAGCTTGATGCTGCTCTTTACCTTTTCAGCAGGAACAACATTAAACTGCCTAGTGCTGAAATACTTGCCATACACCTGTTTTCCCAGAGCGCTCACTGATATTCCAGTTTCATTCGATATTTTTTTTATATAGTACTCTGCCTCAACAGGGCTATCCAAATCCTTAAGTATTTTTGAAACTTCCTTGCAGAAATTAATATTACCTTCATCAGTATTAATATTGTGCTCACGTTTTATCTCATCTATTTTAAATTGAACACTAGACACCGCTGCTTCCAACGCACGTTGAAAGCTATCCGCACCATTTTTTCTTATATATTCATCCGGATCCTTGCTGCCTGACAGATCAAGTACCTTGACATCTATACCCTTGGAGCTTAGTATGTCTATTCCTCTGAGCGTGGCTGCAATTCCTGCCCTGTCACTGTCAAATGCTATTACAGCCTTGTCAGTAAATCGTTTAACCAGACCTGCCTGGTCCATTGTCAGAGCAGTTCCAAGTGGCGCGACTACATTTTGGACGCCGTACTGATACAGTGCAATGACATCCATATAGCCTTCTACGATTATCAGAGGCTTTTCCCTTGATGCTATGTTTTTCTTTGCAAAGTTGATGGCGTATAAGTTTTTGCTCTTGCTGAACGTTATAGTTTCGGGTGAATTGAGATATTTGGGAAGTGATTCATCGAGCACTCTGCCCCCAAAGCCTATCACATTCCCTGTATGGTCGAATATGGGGAACATAATCCGATTTACAAACCTGTCCCTTATTCCATCCCCGCTTTTCTTTTCTGTCGCAAGGCCTGCATTCAACAAATCCTCTTTGCTGTAGCCCAAGCCAAGCAGATGCTTTGTCAGATTGTCCCATGCATCTCCAGAGTATCCCAGGCCGAATATTTTTATGGTCTTGGGATCCAATCCCCGCTTCGAGAGATAAGCCTGCGCCTTATTTTGGCCATTCCACAGCAACCTGAAGAAATATCTTGCAGCCTCAACATTTATGTGTTCATATCTTTTTCTTTGGTTTATTTTTTCACTCATCTCGGGATCAATTTCCCGCACAATCTCTATGCCAGCTTTTTTTGCCAACATTTCCAGAGCTTCTTTGAATTCAACATTTTCCATCTTCATTACAAACTTAATCACATCGCCGCCTTCTCCGCATCCGAAACACTTGTACATCTGCTTTGAAGGGCTGACAATGAAAGAAGGTGTTTTTTCACCGTGAAAAGGGCATCTTGCCTTGAAATTTGTTCCTGCCCTGTGCAAATCCACGTATTCAGAAATAATCTGGACTATGTCGCTTCTTTCTTTTATTTCGTCAATAAAATCTTCTGCAAAATAGTTCATCCCCATCATCCTTTGGACGGAATTATTGAAAAAAACGAATGAGCATGTATGTCTACACATTCATTCTGCCGTCTCCAAACAGGCAATATTACGCGCATTATAAAATCCCATCATTAAATTATACCACCAAAATAGTAAAAGTCCATACTTTTTTATCTATTCTCCTGCATCATTCCTGTTGTTTTCATAAGACTCTCATAAAGCCGTCTTTGTTCTTGTGTTAGTATTTTAGGATTTACAATTTTTATATTAATATACAAATCTCCCTCGTTTCCGCTCATATCCTTGTAACCGAGTTTTTTAAGCCTAAGGCGCTCGTCTGTCTGCGCGCCCTCCGGCACATTCACTTTTATTTTTCTTCCCAGCAGATTGATGGTAATGCTAGTGCCAAGCGCCGCCTGCCACGGATAAAGACTTATATCTTTGATTATATCAATTCCCTCTAGCCTCAAGCCCGGCTCTTCTGCTATGTCCACAGTCACCAATATGTCCATGTCCTCACTTACAGCTTCGCTTCCTGCTTTTTTTGATATTTTTAGCTTTTTACCACTTGTAATTCCTGCCGGTATGCTGAAGGATATGGTTCTTTCTCCCGCCGCATCCTTGATTTTGATGTTCTTGTGTACTCCGCCGTAAGCCTCTGCTATGCTTATGCGGGCAGTCAGCTCAACTTGCCTTCTAGGCTTTTTTTGATCGCTGCGTAAATGGCTTCTTTCTGCTCCAATATCGCCCCGGTGCGATCTGAAAAAGCCAAAATCCCCAAAAAGCATGTCAAAGAAATCGCTAAAGTCGCTCTGCTCCGCTCCGGTTCTGGTGTATGTCTTTTCCCAGCCGCCAAAGCCAAAGCTGGATGGGTCAAATTCGGTTTCACCCCTGAAATCGTAGCCTTTGCCAATTGAATCGTACTGCTTCCGCTTGGCTTCGTCCCCAAGCACTTCATAGGCTTCATTTATCTCCTTGAACTTTTCCTCAGCTTCTTTGTTTCCGGGATTCTTGTCGGGATGATACAGCTTTGCAAGCTTCCTGTATGTTTTTTTTATGTCCTGTGCGCTTGCGGACTTGTCAACACCCAATATAGAATAATAGTCTTTGTACTTCACCCAAATCCGCCCCCTGTAATTCAAAAAAAGAATATAGCTTAATTATACCCATAAGCAGCACGCTAACAACCATGCCCCTCCTCAATTAAACAAAAAAACTCCCAGCTCAGTAGCATGACTTAATATCACCCGTCTTGCCCTGATTTTGCCGTGAGCTTCATTGTCCAAATTTCATCTTAGTTATCTTGTAGAATAAAATATCATGCCGTCTATGAATTTTTTAAGGCTTATCTTGCCTCCCTTTGGAGCCTTGCCTCTTATAAAGTCCATTTCCTTCTTAACCTGTTCAAAGTTGTAAAGACCATTTGAGTATTCAGTGAATACATCATTCATGTAGTCTTCAATGCCAATGTTTGCTATGTTTACCATGCCAAGTGTAGCTGTTCGCCTAATCCTTTGCTCCATAGATTTGGGGTTGTCTGTGAACTTGGCGCAAAGCTCCTTTATTGTGTAGTCCGCCATACTCTTCTTGGAATCTATAAGATATTTGACTACATTTATTATATCGATGCTCCCTATTTCACCCATTATACCTATGCTTTTCATTATCTCTTTTATCGAGCTGTCAGCATCCTTGCTCTGCACAGGTTCGACCTTAAGAGTGCTGCCCCCGCCGAATATCTTCTGTATCTGGTTGAAAGCATTACTCATTTCAAGCTGATTTTTGACCTTGCCGATTATATTCTCAACCTCAACTGCATTAACAGGCTTGTAAACGTAATACTCGACTCCATTTTCGTAGGCTTTAGCAATCATATCCTTTGAAGACACCTGAGAAATCATAATAAACTGAACGTGAGGCATGGCCTTTTTCACCTCACCGACTAGTGTTATTCCGTCCTTTCCAGGCATAAGCAAGTCTACAAGTACAATATCAGGATTAAGGAGCTTTATATCATCAATGGCGTCAGTGCCATTTTGAGCATACCCGACTACATTTCCAAGCCCCCTGTCGTCCACTATCTTTTTGAGTATCCTTATGACATTTATATCGTCCTCTGCTATGAATATCTTCAACTCTAACACACCTCCAAAATACTTTTGGGTATCAACACCCTGAACACAGTTCCCTGCCCTTCCTTTGAATCTACAGCTATTCTGCCGTTGAGCTGTTTTTCCACAATATCTTTGACAAGACAAAGTCCAAGACCTCTGTTAATCTGCCCCGTATTGTAGTCTATCTTCGTCGAAAAACCCGCCGAAAAAATGTTCATGCTGTCTTCCATGCTTATGCCGCAGCCGTTGTCTGCCACACTGAAAATATAATCCGTATCGTTTTCCTTTTGACTGAATACAATCCTGCCGTTGCCTGCGCTGTCTATGGCCTCCATGGCATTCACTATTAGATTCCTGAATATCGACATGAGCTGATAGTGCTTTTCTGTATAAAAATTGCTTTCTTGGTTGAACTCCAATGTGAGCTTGTGCCCCTTTATTCTAGCTTCTGTAAGCATACTATCCTTTAATATCTTTATTATATCATTTAGATTCATGCCGGGGTCATTGAGCTTGTTTTCTATTATCTCCTCCACGCCCCTGAATATCAGGCCATATTCCTTTTTTATCTCGTGAACATCCTTGGCAATGTTGACTGATATTTGAGCCCAGTTGTCCTGGTCCTTTCCATTTGTTATTTTGTCAAACAAAGAATATGCATTGGACATGACATTTTCAATATTGTCCATATTTTTTTCCATCCAGTAAAGCTCTGTCTTGAGCTGAGATATTATCCACAGAAGCTTTCTGTACCTTTCCTCGTGGTTTTGCTTTAGCACAAGCATTCTGTAGTATTTGAGCGCTACAATTATGGCACATACTGTAAGCGCTCTTCCGACCGCTACAAGCATCAGCCATCCAGCTATCTCAAACTTCGGCTCCAACAGTTCCCAGTTTATTCTTATATAAAGCTCCACTATATTTGAAAAGAAATCGCATATCACTAGATTAGTAAAAAGTCTCTTCATGCGCATATTAGAGTTAGTATCATTCATCAGATGATAGAGCATACCGTATGCTACATAGAAAAACGTCTCTGGAAAATATGAGTCCACGGCAGACATGTAATCCCCGTTATTTAGCGCAAATATACCTATCCTCAGCATATAAACGAATATAGCCGCAAGCAATCCGGTTTGCGAAGGATTTATGCTTTCAAACAGATATAGTAGAACTGGGAACATTATTATTCCGAATGAAATTTTGAAATCTGATACAAAAAGATTGATGTAAATTTGCGATGCCAAGGCTACAATAACAGCAACAGTTACCATCCTCTTGATGTTTTCAAACAATATTATCGCCTCCAAAATCTGTCATACACTCAAAAGCAATGCAAGATTAATTATAATACAACAGCAATCATTTAAACACACTCTAAAGTGAAAAAGCAGGAATTAAACAGGCATTTTTCTAGCCGTTTACTCCTGCTTTATTGTATGTGGGTTATATTACATAGCTATTTGCTCGTTTTCTGGAAGCTCGACTGAAGCAGTAGTTTCTACGTTCTTTTTCTTGAAAGCAAGTTTGTACAGTGTGCTTCCTACAAGTCCGCCTATTATACCGCCTACCATCGCCAGACCCAGAGCCTTGACTACTAGTATCGGATCGTTGAATGCAAAAGGCGCTAGAAGCCCTGGTATAGGTGATGCTGTTCCCGGCGCGTTGTTGACTATTCCAAAATATGCTCCTGCCATACCAGCCAGACCTCCACCTATCATATTAGAGCCGAATATTGGTATTGGATTTTTAACTACTATATCTGCCTGTGTAAGAGGCTCAAGCATAACTGCTATTACATTACCCTTGCTTCCAAATTTAAGTCTGCTGAATACAACTCCGTTTGTGAAAGAGCCGCCAAAGCACGCTATTGCCGCTATGCCCATTGGAAGCCCCTTGAGGCCTAGCATTGCTGTAAGAGCCATAGAGCTTATAGGAGATGTACATATCATCTTCATCATACCGCCAAGCAGGAATCCCATAAGCAAAGGTGACTGTTCCGCTGCAACGATTATCATGTCTCCAAGGCTTGCCATCGTACCATCCACAACAGGCGCTACACCTGAAGCTATAAGTCTTGAAAGCGGTGCCAGTATAAGAACGCCGGCAATAAGGTCAATTCCCTCAGGAAGCCATTTTTCAAGTTTAGGCGCCACAAAGCTGAGCAGATATCCCGCTATGAAACCCGGAAGTATTCCTATTCCAAGCAGAGAAGCACCTATCGCAACAGCATATACCGGGCTGACACCCAGATTCATAGATACTAATATTCCCGCAGCAACGCCGCCCAGGCTGCCTGCCGCCGTGCCCACTTCCCCCAGGAAGTTTATTCCTATGAAGTCTCCGAAAATATATTTGTGTATAGCCTCTACGAGAAAGCTGGCGACTGCTGCGTTTGCCATGCCGCCCATTGCAAGCTGTCCTTTTGGCGCTTTGAAGCTGAATACCGAAAACAGCGCCAGTGTCAATAATAATAAGCTCATCCCTTTTACAATTTCCATTTTGTTACCTCCTGATTAAATATCATGTAAAGTTCGCACGAGCAGAAAAACGTTTTCTCAAGCATTAAAAAAATAATTGCTGACCGTCTTGAATTGAAATTTTTAATACTCATGCTTATGTTAAGATACTACATTCCCGGATACAAAAAAACTCAGCATACCTCAAATAACTCGATATTTTTTTCTGAAAAAATACAAAAAATCCGAACCTGTAACTAGTCCGGATTTCTGAAGACTCAATATGCTTATTTTGGTCATTCTATGATTTTCTATTCCATAAATTTTTTGCCTGCCGAGAAAGCGTCGGCTGCCTTTGCGCCGAATTTGAGATAATGCCTTATCTCAGGTGTAAACAGCACAGGATTTATCTTTTCAATATCAGGCTGTCCGTTTTCATCAAGGCATTCCTGCCTTATCCTAACATCCACAATCTCTCCTATCAGCTGTATGTGAACGCCTATTTCGACAACCTTGTGCAGCCTGCATTCTATTGCCACAGGAAACTCGTCTATGTACGGTGCATCTACAAGTTCTGACTTGACAGGCGTAAGCCCTGTTTTTTCAAATTTGTCAACATCCCTGCCTGACACCATTCCAAAATAATCAGCTTCTGCAATATACTCCTCTGACGGCAGGTTTATTGTAAAAGCCTTTTTATCCATTATGTTATCGTATGTCTTTCTCTGTGCCCTTAGCGAAACGCTTATGCATGGCGGATTAGAGCTGCATATGCCTCCCCACGCCGCATTCATTGCATTTGCTTTCCCATTTTCATCATAGCTGCCTACTATGAAAACAGGAGCCGGATATGCGATTGTTTTTGCTCCAAAGCTTTTTCTCATTGATAATTCCCCCATTATTATTTTATATTAATATATATTACAACAACTTCAGACTATGCTGTACAGCTGTCGCGGAATTACTCGCAGCTGCCTGTCTCAGCCTATTTTTTTCGAACTTCAACTTTTATATTTTCAAAACCCATCGCGCCCAGATAGCTATAGAGCACTTCCTTTGCCCGTTTGTTGGCCTCGTCCAGAAACCCTCTCTCCAGGGCTTCCTTTTCAATCCTATCCTTTTCCCGCGCGAGCAGCTCAAGAATGTCATTTGATTCTATCCTGTTGAAAAGCGAGGACTTTTCATCATATATGCTGACATCATTTTCATCAATAACGTTGTCTGTTATGCTTGCCCCATCAACATAAACGGTTATATTTTTGCCATTTATATCCAGTTCTACGCTTTCCATATCAACACCGGCCTTCATATAGCCGCTGAACACTATAAGCAGCGACTTTTGGGTAAATGGAAGCGCAATGTCGTTTATCTTTTTTGAGTCCTCAAGCAGCGCTATGTCCTTGTATTCATACTTGAGGAGAGCCAGCTCCGAAATACTCGTAATCCTTTCCCTTACAATGTCTGATTTCATATTGTCTCTTTGTGTTCCAAAATCCAATACTGCATACACGCCAACTAGGAGCGCTGCTAATGCAGCAACTATTATAAGTTTACGGCTGCCTGCCTTCATATCAACAACCTCCCTCCGCCCGCAATTAATCCGGTTTTACATAAGACTTTCGGAATTGTTTCATATTACTATTTTACAGCAATATTTATGTTTGCGCCACACCAGCTATGATTTGAAGGTTTTTATGTTAACTTTACTCTGTTTCTCTGCCCTCTACAGGGGTATCAATACAATGTTTCAACTTTAAACTTTACACTAGGGGGCTTTTAATATGAAGAAGATGATTTCACTTGGCATATGCACAATTCTTATGACTGCAGTTTTTGCTTTTACTGGCTGTTCCCAGAAAGACAACGCTGCAGAGCAAAGTGATAAAAAGGAGCTTGTAGTCGGTATGGAGCTGGCATATCCTCCATTTGAAATGACCGATCAAAAAGGGAATCCTACAGGGATAAGCGTGGATTTGGCCTACGCTCTCGGGGAGTATCTCGGCCGTGATGTTAGGATTGAAAACATGGCATATAACGGGCTTATACCTTCTCTTATGACAGGTAAAATCGATATCATTCTTTCTTCAATGACCATAACTGAAGAACGAAAAGAGTCTATTGATTTTTCTGACCCCTATGCAAAGGCTTATCTATCCTTGCTTATAAACAAAAATTCACCTGTTCAAAAATTTGAAGATCTTAACGTTGAAGGCAGAAAGATAGCAGTAAAGAAGGGGACAACAGGTCACTTATACGCCGAGAAAAATCTGCCCAACTGTGAAATAATGGTTTTCGACAAGGAAAGCGCATGTGTGCTTGAGGTTGTACAGGGCAAGGCCGATGCTTTCATGTACGACCAAATGACAATATACAAGAACTGGCAGCAAAATCCCGACACTACCAGAGCTCTCCTAGAGCCATTCCAAGAGGAACTTGAGTACTGGGGAATCGGCCTTAGAAAAGACGATTCCGAGCTAAGGGATCAGATAAATGCGTTCCTCAAGGAATACAACGAAAATGGCGGATTCGACGAGCTCTCTATGAAATATCTTGCTGAGCAAAAGAAGACATTCGACGAACTTGGAATACCGTTCTTCTTCGATATCGAAAAATAAGTTGAGCTATTACTGCAATTAGACATCTAGCCTAAAATGATCAGGAGTTGTAATAAAATGGACAGTAAAGAAAAAAAACCACTTTCAAAAAATTTCAATATCTTTTGGGCCGAAAAAGGACTTGAATCCGACTCTAACAGGATCAAACGATTTGTAAATATAGCTCTGGTAGCCCTTATACTGGCCGCTGTTCTCGCGTACTCGTTCAGCAAACTTAATTACAGCATGCGCCCTGAGACAATATATGAATACAGGTATAAGTTCTATACCGGATTTGTAATGACAGTCGTAATAAGCTTTTTTTCGCTCATACTGAGCCTGGGCATAGGGACATTTTTTGCATTTGCCCGAAAATCAAAATTTTTGCCCCTTCACTATCTAAGCAAATTCTATGTCGAGATAATAAGGGGCACCCCACTTCTTGTGCAGATATACGTGTTTTTCTATATTGTGGCTACTGCCTTCAGCCTGGAAAACAGATATGTCCTTGGAATCTTAATACTTTCGATATTCTCAGGGGCATATGTGACCGAAATAATTCGTGCCGGAGTGGAGAGCATTGAAAAATCGCAGATAGAGACGGCACGCTCTCTTGGATTCACGCCGTATCAAAGGTATAAGTTCATAATAATACCGCAGGTTGTCAGGCGAATAATGCCTCCACTTGCAGGCCAGTTCGCTTCGCTTGTAAAGGATTCATCGCTGCTTTCCGTAATAGCCGTAAGCGAATTCACAAAAAATGTGCAGGAGGTTGACTCGATCAACTTTGCATCTATTGAAAACTATATGGCTCTTGCAATTGGATACATCATTTTGACATTCCCAATATCCATCATTTCCAAAAAACTCGAAAGGAAATTCTACTATGAATCTTAAAATATCCGGGCTCAACATGAGCTTTGGCGTGAATAAAATTTTAAAAGACATAAACCTGGAAATTGAGAATGCCCATTCAATTGTTATAGTCGGACCTTCAGGCGGCGGTAAATCCACACTCCTCAGAATTCTAGCAGGCCTTCAGCTGCCAAGCAGTGGAAGCATAGAAATAAATGGCAAGAATATGATTTTTGAAGAAAAGAATCTCCAGGAGTATAGAAAAACGGTGGGCATGGTGTTTCAGTCCTATAATCTTTTCCCCCATCTTACTGCAATGGAGAATATTGTATTGCCGCTTGTTGAAATACACAAACTAGCGCCAAGTGAAGCTCTTGATCGTGCAAGCAAGCTTCTTGGAAGATTCCAGCTGCTTGAACACGCCTACAAGAAACCAATCCAGCTTTCAGGCGGCCAGCAGCAGCGAGTCGCCATAGCGCGAGCTATAGCTATAAAATCGCAGTTCCTCCTGCTGGACGAGCCCACCTCAGCCCTGGATCCCGAGCTTACTTCGGAAGTGCTGGAGATGATAGATGAGCTCAAGAATGATTTCAGAGACCTGGTGCTTGTGACACATGAGATGGGCTTTGCAAAGAGAGCCTGCGACTACACTCTTTTCATGGCTGACGGCAGAATCCTAGAGCACGGACCGAGCAAAAACCTATTTGAAAAACCTGAATCAACGCAGCTGAAAAGCTTTTTGGCAAAAATACTTGAATGGCACTAAAAAATCCCCAAACGGGGATTTTTTATATGCCTATATTCAGTCAATAATTCCTATCTTCTTGAATACGCATGACACATAAAAATATGTGATTGCTACAGCAGACCAATTAACTGCAAATATCCCCCACCATATACCGATAATTCCCATTTCGAGTGTGCTGGCGAATAAGTAAAATACTGCTATAGGGACTGCAAGCTGCCTGTATAATCCTATATATACTGCAAATCCGGGCTTTTTTATTCCCTGGAGTGCAGAAGTGGCTATGTTGAGCAGCACATATGTGTTGAAGGTTAATACCTCTATTCTAAGATATGCCGCTCCAGCCTTTATTACATCCAAATCCCTTGTAAATAGTCCCATGAGCTGACTGGCAAACGGAAATACAACAGCCATGGCGCATGTCATTATTACAACTCCATATTTGGCAGCCTTCGAAACTGCATGTCTTATACGTTCATATTTTTTAGCCCCATAGTTCTGACCTACAATTGAAAGCACTGCAATATTGAGCCCAATAGCGGGCAGAAGAGCTATCTGCTCTATTCTTATTGCTATGCCATATGCAGCTACTGTCTTTGCATCTGAATACTTCATTATGAAATAGTTAATTACAAACATGCCAAGAGCGACAGTGACCATGTTTAAGCTTGAGGGTATTCCCTGCCTCAGAATTTCCATGTAGTGTTTTGTAGAAGGAACGAGCTCTGCAATCTTTAATTCAGGTATTATGTTCTTCGACACTATCTTTTTGGCCAAGTACAGATTTCCCACAAGCTGAATAAGCACGGTGGATAGAGCAACTCCGTATATGCCCATAGCAGGTACAACACCCCAGCCAAGCACAAACAGCGGATCAAGCAGGACATTCATGAAGAAACCCAGTATGAGAAAATTTCTATAGGGCTTAGTATCGCCATTTGCTGAAAGAATGGCATTGAGCACCGCATTTAGGGCAAAGAAAACAACTCCCAGGAGTATAACTCTCATATATTTTAATGCTTCTGCAAGCGGCTCTCCCTGTGCTCCCATGCTCTGTAATAGTATTTTTGCCGTGACACTGCCAACTATAATCAATGCTGCTCCAAGCAGCAATCCAAGCGTCACCGAGTCAATTGAGTATTTTCTGGATTCACCTTCAGCGCCCTTGCCAATCTCGTTGGAGATGATAGCCGTGGTTCCAGTTCCAATGCCGGAGCTGAAAGCAAGTATTATAAAGAAAACAGGGAACGAAAACGCCATTCCTGCCACTGCTTCCGTCGACACCATCGCAGCAAACAGAGTGTCCACAACGTTAAACATGGTATTGAAGAAAAAGCCAGTACTTGCCGGTATAGAAAGCTGCTTTATTAGGTTTTCGATTTTGCCTTCCGTAAGCCTGATTTCCTCCATATAATCCATTCCTCTCAGCATTAATCATTTATTTGTCACACTATTCAACCGCTTTTCAGATTTATACCCCAAACAAAACAAAATCTGCGAACTTATGTCCGCAGATTTTGTTTTGTTTTATATTATTTTGTAACAAGCTTGAGTTCAACAGGCATGAACTTTTCAACACTTTCGCCATTCAATATCTTTTGAGCTGTTTCAACACCAAGCGAGCCTATCATGTCAGGCTGCTGAGCTACAGTTGCAGCCATTTTTCCGGCTTCAACAGACTTAACAGCATCGTCTGTGGCATCAAATCCTACAACTATTATGTTTCTTCCGCTTGCTTCTATTGCTTGTAATGCTCCAAGAGCCATTTCATCGTTGTGTGCAAACACAGCGTCTATTTCCGGCTGAGCCTGGAGTACATTCTCCATTACTTCAAGACCCTTTGTTCTGTCAAAATCAGCAACCTGCTTCGCTACAACTGTATAGTTTGTTTTTCCTGCAATCGCTTCGTTGAATCCCTTGCCCCTGTCTCTAGCAGCCGATGTTCCGGCTATGCCCTCAAGCTCAACAAGCTTTCCTCCATCAGGCAACTTGCTTATTATGAATTCTCCTGCCATCTTTCCGCCTGCCACGTTGTCTGAAGCAATATGGCTTACAACTTCTCCTCCGTTAGCTCCTCTGTCCAGAGTAACCACTGGAATCTGTGCATCGTTAGCTGCCATTACTGCATTTACAACCGCATCAGAGTCGGTAGGGTTTATAAGTATTAGTGACACCCCTTGAGTTACCAAGTCTTCAACGTTTGCAATTTCCTTGGATGGATCGTTTTGAGAATCAAGCACTATAAGCTCATAACCAAGCTCCTGAGCCTTTTTCTCTGCGCCCTCTTTGAGAGTCACAAAGAATGGATTGTTAAGAGTAGATACAACAAGCCCTATCTTCTGGTTGCCTTCCTGTGTCTCTCCTCCTTTGCCTGCACATGCTGTCAAAGAACCAATTGCCAGTAAAGCTGTTAATAGAATTGCAAGAAACTTCTTCATAAAACATCCTCCTTTTTATTGTATATATTTTGCTGGAATACTCCAGCCTAAAGCCTACTTGTTCTTCCTGTCAATTAGTACTGCAGCTAGTATTACAAGTCCTTTGATCATCATCTGAAAGTAGGACGACACATCCAGAAGGTTGAGCGCATTTCCCAGTATTCCAATTATAAGCGCTCCAAATACTGTACCTATTATTGTTCCTGCTCCGCCTGCAAGACTTGTTCCTCCAAGCACTACAGCTGCTATTGCATCTAGTTCGTATCCTGTTCCTGCTGTAGGCTGCGCCGAAGAAAGCCTCGATGTTATTATTATACCCGCAAGCGCTGCAAGCATTCCGCTTATTGTGTATACATACATCTTCAGTCTGTCTGTGTTTAGTCCTGAAAGCTTCGTTGCCTCTTCATTCCCACCAAGAGCATAGACGTATCTGCCCAGTCTTGTCTGTGTCAAGACATAAAATCCAAGAGCAAATATTATCACCATTATATATATAGGTACGGGCACTCCGAAAATATAACCCGATCCTATGCTTCTAAACGCATCAAAATATTGCGAGCCTGTAAATGTTATAGGCTTTCCCTTAGTAAAAACTAGAGTTGCCCCCCTAAGTATTGTCATAGTTGCCAGGGTTGCTATGAAGGGCTGTATTTTCCCCTTGCTTATGACAATGCCGCTGAAGAGTCCTGATGCAGCTCCTATTCCCAATGTTATGATGACTGCGAGCAATATGTTCATATCAGACGCCAGGAGGCTCGCGCATACAGCACCTGTAAATGCAAGTATTGCTCCTACCGAAAGGTCTATTCCGCCTGTTAAGATTACAAAGGTCATACCTGCTGCTATGACAGCATTAATTGAAGTCTGTCTTAAAATGTTAAGTATGTTGGGCAGGGTCAGGAATCTTGGATTCATGAAGGATATTATTATTGCAAATATTACAAGTCCTATAACCGGCCTGAGTTTTATGATGGTGTCTTTTTTCATCTACTGCTCCTCCTTTAATCCTACGGCACATCTCATTATCCTGTCTTGGGTCGCATCCTTAGAATCGAATTCGCCCGTTATTCTGCCCTCGTGCATTACTACTATTCTGTCACTCATTCCGAGTATCTCTGGCATTTCAGAAGATATCATTATTATGCTCATGCCATCATTTTTGAATGAATTTATAAGGTCATATATCTCTTTTTTTGCGCCGACGTCCACTCCCCTTGTCGGCTCGTCAAGTATAAGCACCTTGGGCCTTGTCATCAGACATTTGGCTATTGACACCTTTTGCTGGTTGCCTCCGCTGAGGTTCTTAATTTTTTGCTTGATTCCCGGGGTCTTTATGCTGAGTTTTTCTACATATCCGCTAACAGCGGCTTCCTCATCTTTTTTATCTATACTGAAAAACTTGCCTTTGAGGCTCTTTAAAGCCGACAGACTCATGTTGTCTCTCACGGAAAGGCCAACAATAAGGCCTTCTCCTTTCCTGTCCTCTGATACATATGCAATGCCGTTTTTCAAGGCATCTATGGTCGAATTAATGCTTACGTCCTTGCCGTCAACATATATTTTGCCCTTGTCCTTGCCAATATAGCCGTATATTGTCTTTGCAAGCTCAGTCCTGCCCGCACCCATAAGTCCGGCGATGCCAAGTATCTCACCTTTTTTCACATTCAGTTCTATGTCTTCTACATACTTGTTGCTAAGTCCGCTTATCCTGAGCGCAGTTTCTCCCAGAGCTGCTTCGATTTTTGGAAACTGCTCGCTGAGCTTCCTTCCAACCATCATCTCTATTAGCACGTCCTCATCAATTTCAGCCACTTTTCTTTCGCCCACATATTTACCGTCTCTTAGCACTGTGACTCTGTCACATATCCTAAATATCTCGTTGAGTCTGTGGGATATGTATATAATGGCTTTTTTCTCACTTTTCAGCTCCCTAATGACACTAAACAGGCTTTCCGTTTCGGTATCAGTAAGTGCATCTGTAGGCTCGTCCATTATTATAACCCTTGCATTTAGAGAGAGCGCCTTAGCTATTTCCACCATCTGTCTTTGGCCTATGCTCAGATTGCCAACAAGCTCCTTTGGACTCTGCTTGACATTCAGCTTGTCCAGGAGCATCTGAGTGTCGCTATTGAGCTTTTTCCAGTCAATCCTGCCAAGCTTGCCCACAGGCTCCCTGCCTATGAATATGTTTTCCGCTATGCTAAGCTGAGATATGAGGTTGAGCTCCTGGTGTATTATTGCAATACCCATGTCCTGGGCATGCCTTGGCCCTTTTATGCTTACATCCTTGCCGTCGTATATTATTTCTCCCATATCGTTTGAATATACTCCACTCATTATTTTCATGAGCGTGGATTTGCCGGCTCCATTCTCGCCTATGAGTGCTAGAACCTCTCCTTCGTATACGTCAAGATTAACTTCATCGAGAGCTTTCACTCCCGGAAATTCTTTTGTAATTTTCTTCATCTGCAGGATTGGATTTTTCAATATCATCACTCCTAGAATACTACTCCGGATTTTAATATAACATTTGCATAAGGCGTAAATTCTCCGGTCCTTATGATTGCCTTAGAGGTTTCTGAAAGCCTCTTGAAATCTTCATGAGCTATCTTCGTTATTTTTACCTTGCCGTTTGATTTCTCAACGGCTTCAAGCAGACTTGCACAAACAGCAGGACTTGCAATCTCAAATTCCTCTGCTATTACAATCTCCTCTACCTTGAGCTCCAGCAGAACAGCCTCCACGGTTTCTATAAACGTGGGAATGCCTTTGACGAGCGCCAGATCAATCCTCTGTACGTTTTGGGGTATAGGAAGTCCGCTGTCGCATACTGTAATGCTGTCGGTGTGCCCCATGCCTGCTATCGCAGCTGAAATGCCGGAGTTGATAAGACCTGTCTTTTTCAATTTGACTCCCCCTTTACGCCTCTATCTCGTGTATATACGGTATGGAGCTTTGAGCTCCTTCTCTCGTAACTGTAACTGCAGCCGCGCTCGTAGCCAGCTCTATGGCTTCTTCCATACTCTTGCCCTTTGAAAGTGCTGCCGCTATTCCGCCTATGAAACTGTCTCCTGCTGCTGTTGTATCAATAGCAGTCACTTTTTTTGCTTCGTATCTTTTGCTGTATCCTTCCTTCACATGAAGCGAACCGTTCTCCCCAAGCGTAACTATTATTTCCCTGACGCCCATGGAGATCAGTTTTTCTGCTGCTGAAACCGCATCTTCAAGGTTTTCTATTCTCGTGCCGCTTATTATCTCAAGCTCAGTCTCATTCGGCACAAGCAAATCAACATTCTTTATTGTTTCTTCATCAAGCTCCTTGGCTGGAGCAGGGTTAAGTATTGTGTATTTGCCAAGAGACTTTGCAAGTGCAAGAGCGTGCCTTACAGCATCATCTGGTATTTCAAGCTGCATTACAACTATGCTTGAGTCTTTTATGCTTTCCATGTTCGAATCTATATAATCGCTGGTCACCTTGAAATTGGCACCTGAATTTACAACTATGCAGTTATCTCCGCTGGCATCTACAGTTATTATGGCAATGCCTGTGGAAATTCCAGATTCAGAAGCTACACCTTGTACGTCTATTTTGTCTTTGACGAGACACTCAAGCAATTCCGTTCCAAATGCGTCGTCGCCGACTTTGCCCACCATAGCAACATCTCCTCCGAGCCTCGATATTGCAACAGCCTGATTCGCACCTTTGCCTCCGGGAACTTGCTTGAAGCCCTTGCCAAGCACCGTCTGCCCCACCTTAGGCATACTTTCTACGCTGGATACCAGATCCATATTTATGCTTCCGATCACAACAATTCTAGACATTCAAACTCCTCCCGTTATCCTTTCCTTACGGAATCTCTTATAATAAGATCCGGCTGCAGTATGAGCCTGGCATCCTTCAACCTCTTGCCTTCTAATATTCTCAAGAGCATCTCGACCGCCTCAAAACCCATTTCGTACTTTGGCTGCCGCACTGTTGTAAGTTCAGGCTCTATAAGTCTTGATACGTATATATCATCAAAACCTATAACTGAAATATCCTCAGGAACTGAAAGTCCGATTTCCTTGAGGCTTTTGACAGCACCGATTGCAATTAGGTCGTTGCCGCAGAATATTCCGTCAAATTCAATACCGGTTTCAACTGCAGCTCTTGCCGCTTCCCAACCCCAGTCTTCGTTGAATTCGCCTTCGAGCAGATAGCCTTCATCATATTCCAGGCCATTTTCCTTGAGAGCATATTTGTAGCCTTCCAATCTCTCTATTGAGGCCTTATTTGTCAGCGGACCTGATATAAAGAGTATCTTTTTTACTCCCTGATTTATCATATGCTCAACTGCAATACGCGCACCTTTGAAGTTATCAGTGAACACACGTCCCTTTACATAGTCCATTTCCACGTCTATGTCCCTGTCTACAAGCACAACCGGCACAGAATAGCCCTTCACCGTAGCCAATCTCTCATCTCTTTTTGACGATGCCGCCATTATTATGCCATCTACCATTTTTTCTGCCAATATCTTGAGGTATTCATCTTCTTTTTCTATTTTGTTATCCGTATTACAAAAAATTATATTATATCCAGCGCTGTTTGCCCTATCCTCGACGCCTCTTGCAAGTTCGGGGAAAAAGGGGTTCCTTATGTCAGGTATAATCAGTCCGATTGTATTCGTCTTCTTAGTAACAAGGCTTCTTGCAACCGTGCTGGGAGTGTAATCGTATTCCTTCATCAAGCTTGTTATTCTATCCCTGGTCGCCTGGCTTATGCTCTCGTCTTTGTTGTTTATAACCTTGGATACGGTTGTTGTTGAGACGCCAGCCAGCCTAGCAATATCTTTAATAGTTATTTTCATAGTCACTCACTTCCAGATATTTTCATTGCAGTTTAGGTAACCGATTTAGTAAAACGTTTACCCAATAAAAGATACCATTAAACTCAAATTTTTTCAATATTTTTTTCACACTTTCCTTTATAATTTCTCCAGCTGCATTTAAAATTACAATCAGCAAGTTTTTTGGTGTCTTATTAATAAAAATTTACCCCTTTATGATTTTTTTAAATACAAAAAAACCGGATAACTAGTATCCGGGCTGAATATTTTTGTCCGACTTCTATTTCTTGTGCCTTTTATCAAGCTCTTTCTTTATATCATCTATTTCTATTCCCATATCCACCATGAGAACAAGCAGATGGTATACAAGGTCTGATATCTCGTATACAGTCTCGTCCTTGTCGCTGTTTTTAGCCCCTATTATGACTTCACTAGCCTCTTCTCCAACCTTCTTGAGTATCTTGTCAATTCCTTTGTCAAAAAGGTAGTTAGTATATGAGCCTTCAACAGGATTTGATTTTCTCTCAGTTATAAGTTCATAAAGCCTGCCCATTATTCCTGCTTCTGCAGGAGTTTCGTTGCTTTCCACAAGTTTGTTGAAAAAGCATGACCTGCTTCCCGTATGACAGGCAGGTCCAATCTGCTCAACCTGCACAAGTATTGAGTCTGCATCGCAATCGAAATACATATTTTTTACACTCTGGAAGTTGCCCGAAGTCTCGCCTTTGTTCCACAGCGACTGCCTGCTTCTGCTGTAGAACCACGTACGCCCTGTTTCAACAGTCTTTTTGAGCGACTCGCTGTTCATGTAGGCCAGCATTAGCACCTCTCCCGTTTTGAAATCCTGTACTATTGCAGGTACAAGTCCGTTTGCATCGTATTTTATGCCACTTAATATATCCATAATTACCACTCCATTCTCACAGGTATTCCTTTTTCGTTAAGGAAACCTTTTAGCTTGGGAATCTCAATTTCCTTGAAGTGGAACACCGAGGCTGCCAGCGCTGCATCCGCTTTCCCCTTTGTCAGAACCTCGCTGAAGTCTTCAAGCTTTCCTGCCCCGCCCGAAGCAACTATCGGCACATTTACAAGGCTCGATACTGCGCTTGTAAGCTCTATGTCATATCCGTTCTTTACTCCGTCAGCGTCTATGCTGTTTATGACTATTTCTCCAGCTCCAAGCCTTACGCCTTCCTTGGCCCATTCAATGGCGTCCATTCCCGTATCAACCCTTCCACCGTTGATGAACACATTCCATCTTCCGCTTTCAGGCATCTTCTTGGCGTCTATTGAAAGAACAACGCACTGCGCTCCGAATCTAAGGGCGGCCTCTGTTATAAGCTTTGGATTCTTTACTGCCGGGGTGTTGATTGAAATCTTATCGGCACCGGCTCTCAGTATCTCCTTGAAATCATCGACTGTTGTTATGCCGCCGCCGACTGTGAACGGAATGAATATCTCGTCGGCTGTTTTTTTTACAACATCAAGCATAAGCTTTCTGCCCTCATACGAGGCTGTTATGTCATAAAACACCAGCTCATCAGCGCCCTGCTCGTTGTAGTATTTAGCCAGCTCAACCGGGTCGTCTACCTCTTTTATGTCTTTGAACTTTGTGCCCTTAACAACCCTTCCATCTCTTACGTCAAGACACGGCACTATTCTTTTAGTCAGCATCTGCTCATCTCCCTGTTAAAGGTTTTTTAAATCTTCAAAATCAATAGCCCCGCTGTACAGAGCCTTTCCAACTATTGCTCCGTCAACGCCCATAGCAGCAAGCTTTTTTATGTCCTCTGCGCTGCTGATACCACCCGAAGCAATAACTTCAAGCGAGGTCTTCTCCTTAAGTTCGCCATACACTTCAAAATTAGGACCGCTCATCATGCCGTCTTTTGAAATGTCAGTGTATATTACCGTCTTGACACCGACCGTTGAAAGCTCACTTGCAAGCTCAATGGAGTCTATCGAGCTGACTTCCTCCCAGCCTTCAACAGCTACCTTGCCGTCTTTGGCGTCAATTCCAACAACAATCTTATCTCCGTATTCCTTTACAAGCTCTTCAAGCAATTCTCTGTTTTTAACTGCCATTGTGCCGACTATGACTCTCCTGACTCCTGCTGAAAGCAGCAAGTCCACAGTCTGCCTGCTTCTTATCCCGCCTCCTATTTGCACGGGGATATCAACACCATTTGCTATCTCTCTTATCACTTCAAGATTCTTGGGTACTCCTTCGAGCGCACCGTCAAGATCTACTATGTGTATATATTTGGCGCCCTTTCCCTTCCACAAAGCCGCAGCCTCGGCCGGATTCTCATAGTATACCGTTATGTCATCGAACTTCCCCTGCTTCAATCGCACGCATCTGCCGTCCTTTATGTCTATAGCCGGATATATCATCATAGAACCATCTCCCCAAACGCTTTGAGTATTTTAAGCCCTGTCTTCCCGCTTTTTTCGGGATGGAACTGTATGCCATATATGTTTCCCCTGGCAACTATTGCCGGGAAATCGACTCCATATTCGCAGGAACAGACCACATGGTCGTCCCCGGGAGCTGCATAGTATGAGTGCACGAAGTATACGAACTCGCCTTCGCTTATATACTTGACGATAGGGTCGTTTTTCCTTATCTTGAGGCTGTTCCAACCCATATGAGGTATTTTAAGATCCTTCATTTCAAACTTTACTACATCTCCCTTTAGAAGGCCCAGACCGTCCCATTCTCCATCCTCAAAACCCTTCTCATAGAGAAGCTGCATTCCCAGGCATATTCCAAGTATTGGAATTCCTTTTTCCGCCGCTTCCCTAATGGTCTCATCAAGACCTTTGCTCTTCAGGTTGTCTATTGCATCCTTGAAGGCGCCTACTCCAGGAAGTATTATTCCTTTGGCGGAGAGTATCTCCTCCTTGTCTTCTGTTACAATAGAACTAAAGCCCAGCCTCTTGAGACCGTTGTCTATGCTGTTGAGGTTTCCCACCCCATAATCTACTATTGCTATCAACTATATCACCCCTTTTGTGGACATTACGCCGCTTATTCTCGAATCCTTTGAAACCGCCTGTGCAATCGCTCTGGCAAGAGATTTGAATATCGCCTCAATTATGTGATGGGTGTTTTCACCCCTTATAACGTCTACGTGTATATTGCAGGCAAGGCTGTTTGAGAATCCTATCAGGAACTCCTTTACAAGCTCCGTGTCGAAACTTCCCACCTTGTCCCTTTCAAACTTGTAGTCAAAAGAAAGGTACGGCCTTCCTCCAAGATCTACAACAGTCCTTGCAAGCGTCTCATCCATTGGAACGTAGGAATAGCCGTATCTTACTATTCCCTTTTTATCGCCGAGCGCCTCTGCAAATGCCTGTCCAAGCGTTATTCCTATGTCTTCAACCGTGTGGTGGTCATCGACATCCGTGTCTCCCTTTACAATTATGTCAATGTCAAACAGCCCGTGCTTTGCAAGCAGCGTCATCATGTGATTGAAAAAGCCTACACCCGTGTCAATGCTCGATTGGCCGCTGCCGTCAACGTTCAGGCTGATTTCTATTTTCGTTTCTAGAGTATTTCTGGATTTTGCAGCTTTTCTCAACCCTCCCCCCCCTTTCACTACTCGAATCTCACCTTTATGGAATTGGCGTGTGCATCCAGCCCTTCTTCCATGGCAATCTTTATTATGTCATCCTTTGATTTTTCCAATGAAGCCCTATCGTAATATATAAGGCTTGATTTCTTGACAAAGTCGTCAACTCCAAGCGGCGAGAAGAATCTGGCTGTCCCTCCCGTAGGAAGCGTGTGGTTTGGACCCGCATAATAATCGCCCAGGGGCTCTGGGGAATACTCGCCAACGAATATGGCCCCTGCATTTTTGATTGAGCCCAACACAGAGAAAGGCTCGCTTACAACAAGCTCAAGGTGCTCTGGTGCTATTCCGTTAGCAAATTCAATGGCTTCATCTATGCTGTCTACTACAAGTATTGCCGCATAGCTTCTTAGCGCTTTTTCAGTTATGTCTTTTCTGCTGAGTCCTTCAAGCTGTATTTCAATCTCCTTGAGGGTTGCCTGCGCCACATCTCTTGAAGTGGTTAAAAGTATCGAGGATGCCAGAGTGTCGTGCTCCGCCTGAGAAAGCATGTCTGCCGCCACATATCTTGGGTTTGCAGTCTCGTCTGCTATTATGAGCACTTCGCTGGGACCTGCTATCATATCTATGTCTACCCTTCCAAACACCATGCGCTTTGCAGCTGCGACATATATGTTCCCCGGGCCCACTATCTTGTCTACCTTGCCTATCGTCTCAGTTCCATATGCTAGCGCCGCGACGGCCTGAGCCCCGCCTATGCTGTATACCTTGTCGACGCCTGCGATTTTGGCTGCAGCAAGTATGTTCTTGTTTATGCCGCCTTGCGATGTCGGCGGCGTCACCATTATGATCTCTTTTACACCGGCCACCTTTGCCGGTATCGCGTTCATTAGCACCGAGGATGGGTATGCCGCTGTTCCTCCCGGAACATATATGCCCACTCTTTCAAGAGGATTGTAGAGCTGTCCCAGCATTATGCCCTTTTGATTGTTCGTAATCCACGATTCCTTCAGTTGCCTCCTGTGATAGTCCCAAATCCTCTCCTTGGCATTCTCCATGGCAGATATGAATTCCTTGTCACATGTATTGTAGGCCTGCTCTATTTCATCTCTTTTCACTTCGAAATTTTCAAGTCCCACTCCGTCAAATTTGAGAGTGTAGCTTCTGACGGCCCTGTCGCCGTGGCTTGCAACATCTGCTATTATCCTCTCAACTGCTTCAGTAATGCTTTTTGACTCTTTGTCGCCTCTTTCGATTATCCCCTTAAGCACATCGTATTTCGAAGCTTCCCTGCTCAAATCAATTATATTTATCACGTTAAGCCTCCTCTTTTATAATTTCCTTGATGCCTTCAATTATCGCCTTTATCTTTAAGTTTTTAGTCTTGAAACTCACCTTGTTTACCACGACTCTTGCGCTTACATTGTACATGTCTTCTATTACCTCAAGGCCGTTTTCTTTTAGGGTGCCGCCCGTTTCAACTATATCGACAATCACATCAGAAAGACCCACCAGCGGTGCGAGCTCTACAGATCCATTGAGCTTTATCACATCTATCTGCCTGCCCTTGCTCATAAAGTAGCCTTGGGCAACTCTTGGATATTTTGTTGCAACCCTAAGCATGCCCTGCATTTTCTCTGGCTGAAAACTGTTAGGGGCCGCCACAGAAAACTTGCATTTGCCAAAGCCAAGATCTAGTATCTCATAGAGGTCTCTTTCCTCCTCCATTATTGTATCCTTGCCCACTATCCCTATATCTGCCGCTCCTCTTTCGACATATATCGGCACGTCCTGGGCCTTTACTAGTATGAATCTTATGCCCTTTTCACTATTCTCAAAAACCAGTTTTCTTGATTTTTTCTCAAAATCGCTGCAGTCATATCCGATTTTTTTGAAAATTTCGTACCCCTTTTCAGCAAGCCTTCCCTTTCCAAGGGCAACGTTAATATATTCCATGAATGCTCTCCTATTCTATTTCAAAGTTGTATACAATTTTTTCAAACTCTTCGACACTTAGCTCCTTTGTTTCCTGAGTTGCCATGTCGATTATGGTAGCGCTCTCGCCTTCGCAGATTACTACCTTGCCTATTCCTGTTTCACGAGCATAGTCCATATGGTAGCCCGAGCCTTTTAAAAAGTCAGTCTCAATTACCATTTCACGCTCTCTCAGGAAGTCTGACACCTTGATGATTCTTTTTCTGTTCTTGTCCGAATATACAAGCAGATAGTCCGTGTTCGCAGCTTCGCTTCTGTCAAGCCCCAGCTTTTTAAGCCCGGTTATAAGCTCGTCGACATCCATTCCAAAGCCTGTAGCGGGAATGTAATGCCCATAGCTTTCCGTGAGCTTGTCGTACCTTCCCCCGCTTAGAATTATCTTGCCGTAGTTTGACATGTAGCCTTTGAATATGACTCCCGTATAGTAATCCAGGTGATTAATAAGGCCAAGGTCTATGGATATGTAGTCTTCATATCCATAGTCGAGGAGTATGTGGTAAACATGCTCCAGGTTTTCTATGGCGTTCTCCATCTCACTGTTTAGGCATATGGACTTGGCTTCCCTTATAACCTGCTCTGTATTTCCATAGAGCTCCGGTATCTTTATTATTACCTCTTTTACTCTGTCTTCAATATCATTGAATAAAAGAAATTTTTCAAGCTCGACAAAATTCTTGTTCTCTATTATATTTTTCAGTCTTTCCTTGTCTGCCGCCGGAATATTCACTTCATCCATCAAACCCTTGAAAAAGCTTGATTGTCCTATGTCAATCTGAAATTTCTCAATGCCGCATGAAATCAGCGTCTTTATAGCGATATTTATTACCTCAGCATCTGCATCCGGATTTTGGTTGCCGAAATACTCCACTCCCGCCTGGGTAAACTCCCTCTTTCCTTCGGCATCCTTTGTGTCTATCCTGAAAACCTTAGATACATAAAATAACTTCAGGTAGTCCTTGAAGCGTTTCCTGTTGTTTACAGCCATTCGCGCTATCGGTATGGTCAAATCCGGCCTTAGAACAAGCACGTCCCCTTTTGTATCTATAAGCTTGAAAAGCTCATCTTTCTTTATTGTGCCTGGACTTTGGACAAAGAAATCGTAATATTCGAAGACAGGTGTGGAAATTTGCTTGTATGCATAGCTTCTGAATATTTTTTTGAAGTTTCTCACTATGCTCTCTTTAGTCTGGAAAAACTCGTAAAATTCGTCTTTTGCCCCCTGTGGGACCTTGTAGAATATATTTACCATGACCTACCCCCGTTTGCTTTATCGATTTAACGCTTTACCACGTTAAATCGCTACATCATAAATTTTACTACGTCTTTTCCCTATTGTAAATATCCAAATGCAAAAATAAACAAAAAAAGGCCATAGGCCTTTTATTCTTTTTTTTCTTTTTTTTCCTTTTTCTCTGTATCAAGATATCCGAGCCTGTCCAATATCAGTCTATATCCGCCCGCACCATAGAAGAGACACTTGCTTATCCTGCTAATAGTGGCGGTGCTGGCTCCCGTTTCCTCTTCAATCTCGCTGTATGTCTTGTTCAACTTAAGCAGCTTTGCAACCTGGAGTCTTTGAGAAATCGATTGAATTTCCTTTATAGTGCATATATCCTCGAAAAACATATAGCATTCTTCCTCTGTCTTGAGCTCCAACACTGCTTTGAAGAATTCGTCTATATCCTTATTTTTGATATTGCTGTTATATGACACTTGCACTCCTCCCTTAACTACACATTGGTAATGCTTGCCTGCAAAATCGATTTTACTTTAACTAATTATAGCACTAAACCGCATTGTAGGCAATATTTTCAAATAAGCTTGTTTAAGCAGCTATTAGTCTCTTTTTAGGATTGGCCTGAATCCCAGCTCGACACTAAAGGCCGCTTCGGCTTTATTTTCCTCCATAGCAATACTGCAAAACTTTTCCTGGCTGTTAAGGGCTTCCTTGCCCCGTCTGTCTATTTTCTTGTATGTGCCGTCATTTCTCATAACCCTTGCCTTCATTGTGTCATTTAGCGATATGTCAAGTATCCTTTTTATTTTATGCTTGTTCTCCCTGCCCTCAATTGGAAACAGCAGCTCGACCCTCCTGGTCAGGTTTCTTGGCATCCAGTCGGCGCTTGATAGGAATATAAGCTCGTTTCCGCAGTTGTGGAAATAGAATATCCTGCTGTGCTCCAAAAATCTGCCGACTATGCTTATCACCCTTATGTTCTCACTTAAGTTCTTTACTCCAGGCCTCAAGCAGCAAACACCTCTGATTATGAGATCTATCTTTACACCGGCGCAGGAGGCTTCGTAGAGAGCATCTATTATGCTCTTGTCAACAAGCGAGTTCATCTTGGCGATTATACGCGCCTTCTCACCCGCCCTGGCATTTTTGGTTTCGCCCCTTATGTATCTTATGAACGTCTGGTCAAGTCCTGGTGATATTTCAACCTTGTAGAAATCGTGGTTTTTCGAACTGCCTGAGAGCATGTTGAAAAGCGTAGATGCATCTTCTCCAAAAAAAGGATTCGATGTAAAAAATCCTATATCCGTATATAGTCTGGCTGTAACATCATTGTAATTGCCGGTGCCCATGTGCACGTATCTTTTTATGCCATCTTCTTCCCTTCTCACAATGAGGAGTATCTTACAGTGAGTCTTGAGCCCGACAAGGCCGTATATGACATGGCAGCCAGCCTGCTCAAGCTGCTTGCCCCATTTTATGTTGTTCTCCTCATCAAATCTGGCTTTTATTTCAAGTATGACCGTGACCTGCTTGCCGTTCTCAGCCGCCCTTGAAAGCGCACTCACTATTGGCGAGTTGCCGCTTACTCTGTAGAGCGTCTGCTTTATGGCAAGTACGCTTGGATCATCTGCCGCCTTCTCTACAAGCTTTACTACATGTTCGAAAGAGTCGTACGGATGATGCAGTATGATGTCGTTTTCGGATATGACATCAAAAATGTCATCGTATTCAGAGAATATCTCAAGCCTCTGGGGCTTATAGTCAGGATACTTGAATTCAGGCTCGCCTAGCTCTCCTGCAAATTTCATAAGGAATGTCAGGTCTATGGGGCCGCCAACTTCGAATATCCCTTCCTTTGGCACCTCCATTTCTGAAACAAGAATGTCAAGGAGCTCAGCGTCAAGTCCCTTTTCGTATTCCAGCCTTACAACATTGCCCCATTTTCTCTGCTTGAGAGACTCCTCTATGGCCTCAAGCAAATCTTCTGCACCTTCCTCGTCTACGCTGAGGTCGCCGTTTCTTGTTATCCTGTAGCAGCCCATGTGGAGTATTTCATGCCCTTCGAATAAAAATCCCATATGGTGCTTTATTATCTCCTCCAGCAGTATGTAGCACTTCCCGCTGCCACTTGTCAGCTCTACATATCTTGGCAGTACTGATGGAACCTGGACAGTGCCAAATATGCTGCCTCCCTTTTCATCCGCCAGAATTATGCCTATGTTGAGACTCTTATTGAGGAGTGTCGGAAATGGCCTGCTCTGGTCTACAACCATGGGCGTCAGGACTGGATATACATTTTCTCTGTAGTAAGCGTCAATAAAGCTTCTTTGGTTATCGTCAAGCTCGCCGTAATCGAAAAAATCGACACCTTTTCTCCTCAACGTCGGGATTAGCGATCTGCCCAAGCAGTTGTATTCGGAGTAGAGCTGCTTTTTGACACGTTCACTTATCGCCTTTATCTGCTCTGCTGGGGTCATGCCTGCAATGTCCGGCATTTTAAAGCCTGCATTCACCTGATCCCAAAGTGATGCCACTCTTACCATGAAGAACTCGTCCAGATTTGAGCTGGTTATAGCCAGAAATTTTATCCTTTCTGCCAAAGGATTGTTCCTGTCCTGCGCCTCCTGAAGCACCCTCCTGTTGAATTCCAGCCAACCCAGTTCCCTGTTTATGTAGTTTTCATAAGTGCTACTCCTCAAAAGAATCACCTCTTGTCTTAATCATGACCTTTGTCCCCATAACTTCTTCGAAAAGACTGCATTTTCTGGCCAGCATCCATTTTTCAAGGAATATATCTCTTTTTGATTTAATCTTGAAAATTACAGTTTCGTTTTTGAATGCTATTTTTATTTCTTCTATTTTCTGCAAGTGAGATTTGTCAAGCGCATCTGCCATTTTAAGTATTGCCGCCAGCTTGGCTACTACTATTTGATCCTCGAACCCGAGATTGGCTATGCGCCCCTGTCTTATGCAATCGTCTTCATCTCCGTGGCTGAGCGCCACGTTTGCTATTATTTCTGTTTCACGATTTGAGAAGCCTATAATGTTTTGCGCCTTTATGATGTCATATGAAAATGAGCTGTGGTCTTCGTGCGATATCGCCTTGCCCACATCATGAAGCATTGCGGCGACTTGCAGGTATAACCTGTGTTCCTTTTTTAGCCTGTGCAATTTTTTGGTATGGTTGAATATGCTCACGGCCATCCTTTCAACATATTCCGAGTGTTTTCTTTCCACGCCGAACCTGTCAGCTATGTATCTGACTGAGCTGAGCACGTCTTCGGCAAAACCGCCGGCAGAATCAGTTCCAAGTGATTTTTCCATAATATCAACCAGGAGTCCATGCCTGAGTGACACCCAGGGAGCATTCATCACCTTGGCTTTGGTCATCTCCAGCATCTTCTTGAATATCATAATCGAGGGCAGCATTATCTCTGCATCCTTGTAGTCAAGCTTGTATGCCTTTGATATTTGTGATGTTGTCTTCGAAAACACCTCGGAGTAGAGCCTGAATACCTCTTCCCTGTGTATAGTCTCGTTTCTTTCGCCGCTCTTTTGAGTAGCACATAGGTTTGAAATGCTCCTTATACCGCTTCCCAGCGCTATATATTCCTCTATCTCGAGATGCTTTATCTCATTTTTAACGCCCCTCAATGTCTCGTCTACATACTCCTCCATTATGCCCGGAAAATTGAGGGTCATATTTTCAACGTCTGCAAGCAGTTCCCTGATGCGCAGCGTACCCGACTTTAGGTAGTGCGTGAATTTGAGCCTGCCCCCCGAAAATGTTGATATTTCAAGACCTCCAGAACCTATATTGACTACAAGTACGCATTTTTTCATGAGACTTTCGGATTGTGGCGTATAATATCTTATGCCCCTGAAGGTCAAAAACCTCTCTTCAGCATTGTTAATTATATCTATGTCAAAACCAGTTTTAGCTTTTATTTGGTCAACTACAAATAGACTGTTATCGGCCTCCCGTATGCCGCTTGTGGCTACAGCCTTGCAGTTTTCTATGCCATACTCGGCCAGCTTCTTCGAGAAATTATCCAGCGAGCTGCACACATCTCGTAGTGTTTCTGGACTTATCCTTCCAAAGGTGAATGTATCCCTTCCTATTCCAGTGTCCTGCCTGAGTTCTTCAATTATTTTAATTTTTCCATTCTTGTCGCTTTGCCCAATAACCATTCTCATCCTGTTAGAACCTATGTCAATGCAGGCTGCGAGTTTTGTTGTGTTCATGAAAGTTATCCCCTTTTATTTCGCATTATATCACAAGTATAATATTTTAAAGTTTATGTGTTTGCCAACTTAAGTTTTGCCTATACATATATATATACATTTATGGGTCCGTCAAAACCAAATTTGGCGGCTTCAATAAAAATCGCTTGATACAAGGAGACAATCATATGAAAAGACTCGGAGTCATAGATATAGGTTCCAACTCAGTAAGGCTGGTGCTTGTTGATATAACTGCGCAGGGCCACTTCAAAATCTTCAACGAATTCAAGGAAACTGTAAGGCTCGGCGAAACCGACAGTAACGGCATGCTCACTTCAGAAAAGATGCAGGTTGCACTTGAAACACTTGAGATGTTCAAAACTATATGCGAGGCTGTAAGGGCCGATGAGATAGTGACAGCTGCAACGGCTGCTGTAAGGCGTGCTCCCAACAAAAATGATTTTCTCTCACTCGTATACGAGCGCCTGGGCTTGCGCATACGAGTGCTTTCCGGTCAGGAAGAAGCCTATTATGCATACTGCGGCGTAATCAACAGTATCGACGAAAAATCAGGGCTAATAATGGACCTTGGCGGAGGCAGCACCGAGCTTGTCCACTTTGAGGATGGAAAGGTCAAAAATAGCATAAGCCTTCCCTTTGGTGCAATTGATATCACGCGAATGTTTGAAACGTCAAAATCAGTAACCCCAGAGCAAGCGCAGGCTCTGCGGAATTTTTTGTTTGATGAGCTCGGGAAGGTAGTATGGCTTAAGGAGCTGAAAAATAACGTCCCGCTTATTGGAGTGGGCGGAACAATACGTAATATAGGCAAAATAGACAAAAAATCAAAGGACTATCCTCTGGATATGGCGCATTACTACACATTGGATCCTTCAAGCGTACACAGTGTGTACGAACTCACAAGAGAAAGAACTCTCGAGCAGAGAATTAAAATCAAAGGGCTTTCAAAAGACAGGGCAGACATATTCTTTGGCGCCTGTGCAGTTGTATGGCATATTCTCGAATACTGCGGCGCCGGCAGGCTGGTTGTAAGCGGCAGCGGCTTGAGGGAAGGACTAGTATACGACTATATCGGCAGCAGCTACTCGCCAGTTGGCAACATACTGGATTTTTCGCTCAATAACATAATTTCGCAATTCAGCATAAACAGGGTTCATGCCTTCCAGGTGTACAAGCTAGCCAGCTCCATGTACGTGCAGCTCGAAGAGCTTTTTGGCAAAAACAGGGAATTCGAGAAGGTTCTCAAAACTGCAGCGCTGCTTCACGATTCCGGCATAAGCATTAATTTTTACAGCCACGACAGCCATGCCTTCTACACGATACTCAATTCCGGTATAAACGGGCTTACGCACCGCGAAATACTTATGAGCGCCTATGCGGCATCGCTTCACAGAAATACCAAGCTGAAGCTCAAATGGAAGCAATACAGCCAGATTCTGTCCGAAGATGACGTCAGGACAATAATGAAAATCAGCATGCTCCTTAGGCTTGCAGAAAGTCTTGACACGTGCATGGACAACTTCATAGATGATATAAAATGCAGCATTGACGGTGATACGGTAGTAATGACCCCTATGGCCAAGAAAAAACCCAACGTAGAAATAAGCAGAGCTCTCTATTCAAAGAATGACTTTGAGCATGTATTCGGCAAAAAACTTATCATACATTAAAAGCACTGAAGGACCCTTAAAGGGTCCTTTTCATTGATTCCTTGACGGCACTTACAACGTTCAAAGCTGTCATTCCGTATTTTTTCATCAGGAGATCTCCAGGCGCAGATGCCCCAAAGCAGTCTATTCCGATTGTCATTCCAAAGTCGCCTGTATATCTGTCCCATCCCATGGTAATACCAGCCTCGACGGAAATGCGCACTTTTATCTCTGAAGGTAGCAGCTCTTTTTTATATTCGGCGCTTTGCGCCTCAAAATCTTCAAAACATAAGAAGCTCACAACCCTGCAGTCTATCCCATCTTTCAAAAGAATAGTCCTTGCCTCTTCTAGCAACTGCACCTCTGAGCCGCTTCCCATTAGTATGGCATCCGGCATTTCTTTATCCTCTTTTATTACAATGTAGGCTCCTTTGTCCATATCTCTGCTGTATGGCCTTATGTCCCTTATCTTTTGTCTTGTGAGGATTATTGCGCTCGGCCCATCGCACCTTTCAAGCGCCTTTTTCCAGGCAAGCGCCGTTTCCATTAGATTCATCGGCCTGTACACACTGAGATTAGGTATTGACCTAAGGTTCATGACATGCTCTATAGGCTGGTGGGTAGGACCATCCTCTCCGACTCCTATGCTGTCATGCGTAAATACAAAAATCGAAGGTATCTTCATGATCGCTGCCAGCCTTATTGAAGGCTTCATATAGTCGGAGAAAACCAGGAACGTCGAGCAAAAGGCCCTGTAGCCTCCGTGTAGTGTTATGCCGTTTGTGATGCCTGCCATGGCATGCTCTCTTACTCCGTAGTATATATTATCGCCTGTGCGATATTCTCTTGAAAATATGCCCGAGTCTTCAAGGTATGTCTTGGTGGAAGAGTTAAGATCCGCAGAGCCGCCAATCAAGTTGCCCATTTGCTCCCTCGCAATGTTCAGAACGTCCCCTCCAAGTATCCTTGTGGCCTCGCTGGAGTAATCCTTGGTTATCCTCTCGTCAGACAGCAGCCAGTCAAGCGAATGTTCGCTTTCAAACCACTCAGTAAGCTTTTTGTATTTTTCTGGATATGCAGCCTTGTAATTTCCCAGTAGCCCGTCCCAGGCTTTCTTGACGCTGCTTTTTTGCTCGGCTATTTTATCCATGTATTCATATACTTCCTCGGGCACCATGAATTCGCTCTCCTCATCCCAGCCCAGGTTGACTTTGGCAAGCCTCGTCTCGTCTTTGCCAAGCGGCGAGCCGTGTGCTTCAGCCTTGCCTGCCTTGTTTGGGCTTCCATAGCCTATGACATTTGTCACCATAATTAGTGATGGCCTGCCTGTCTCGGCTCTTGCCGCCCCTATTGCTTCTTTGAGGCTTGTCAGGTCGTTGCCATCCTCCACCTTCAGAACATGCCAGCCATATGAATTGAATCTCAGATCTACGTCTTCTGTAAATGTATTTTTTGTGCTGCCGTCTATTGTTATGTGGTTGTTGTCATATAGGCATACTATCTTGCCCAGTCCAAGATGTCCTGCAAGAGAAGCAGCTTCCGATGATATGCCCTCCATCAAATCGCCGTCTCCCGCCAGGATATACGTATAGTGGTCTATTATCTTGTGCTCTGGGGTGTTAAACTCTGCTGCCAGCTTTCTTTCTGCAATTGCCATTCCTACAGCATTTGCAAAACCCTGTCCGAGAGGTCCCGTGGTCGTTTCAACACCGGGAGTGTGTCCATACTCAGGATGTCCGGGAGTTATGCTGTCCAGTTGCCTGAAATTCTTTATATCATCAATTCCCATTCCAAAACCGAACAGATGAAGCAAAGAGTACAGAAGCATTGAGCCATGTCCGGCCGAAAGCACAAATCTGTCCCTGTCAATCCATTCGGGATTCTTGGCTGATATCTTCAAAAAATCCTTCCAGATAACATATGCCATCGAGGCTGCTCCCATGGGCAGCCCCGGATGGCCTGAATTGGCCCTGTCCACTGCGTCAACTGCCAAGAATCTTATTGTGTTTATAGCTTTTCCATCAATGCTGTTCACGTTATCACCCCTGGTAATCAAAGTATTTACTACTCTATTAATTACCCAGAAGTCCAGCATATAATAAAAAAACTGCAGGTTATAAGCCTGCAGTTTTTTTACCAAATCCTGTAATCGGATTATTTGTCTTTTTTAATTAATCCCTTCTCTATCAAGAAATTTTCTGCCACTTCATCGATATTCTTCTCTTCAACGTCAACAGCTGCATTAAGTTGCATCATTGTTTCATTATTGATCAGTGCACTTAATTTATTTACCAGCTCTGGAAGTTCAGGATACGCTTCTATAATTTCTTTTCGGAATACAGGCGTAGCATTGTAAACCGGGAAAGCATTCTTGTCATCATTTAGTATTTCAAATCCAGAGGCAGCAATCATTCCATCTGTTGTGAAGCCTACAGTCAGTTCACCCTCTTTATTTGTTAGCGCAGTGTAAAACAGGCCCAAATCAAGCAGTATCCTGTCTTTTTCTGGTAATTCAAACCCGTAAGCATTTTCCACTTGCGGCATTCCATCAGCTCTTTCAAAATACTCAGGATTTGAAATAAACCTTAGCGTTTCTCCCTTCTTAATACAGTTTGCCATGTCTGATATTGTTTTTATGTTATATTTTTCCATTACATCTTTTGTAGTCACTATGCAGTATGTATTATTTACAGGAGCATAATCGAGCCATATTATATCATTATTTTCTTCGTCCCACTTCTTAACCAGATTGTAGCTTTCTTCAGCATCAAACGAAGGTTCGTGCTTCATAAAACCCATGAGCGCAGTCCCTGTATACTCCCAGTAAGAATCTATTTCTCCTGATTCAAGAGCAGTCCTGATTAATCCTGATGCCCCAAGCCCCGTTTCGTCCTTTACAGGATATCCGTTGTACTCCAGATATTTTATCAGCATTTTTCCAAGGAGCATGTTTTCAGTGAAATCCTTTGAGCTTATAGTTATTTCAGTCTTTTTTTCAGTCTGCCCGCCTGAAGCACCAGAGCATCCAACCATTGCCGCCATTGTTGTAACGATTAATGCGATTGCAAGTATTAGCCTTGAAACTTTGTTCATAATTTTTTCTCCTCCTAGTGTTTATTACAAATTATCACAAATTGATAAGTTGATTCATCCCAGACCTCACAAGGCCTCTTTTCGCACTATCTGCATGCCAATCGGGTATATTTGTTTTCGATATACCCCAATATCCTGTCCAAGATTATGGCCAGTAGAGCACCCAGCGTAGCGCCGATTATTATATACTCCTTTAAAAACAGATTCAATCCTTTTGATATCAGCACCCCAAGTCCGCCTGCTCCAATAAAACCGGCTAGTGTTGCTGCACTGACCACAAAAACAGTAGCTGTTCTTATCCCATTCAAAATCACCGGAGCCGCTAATGGCAGCTCAATTTCAAAAAGAATTTTTCTCACAGGCATACCCATTCCCTTTGCTGCTTCCTTTAGTCCTTCATCTACCTCCAGTAGGCCTACGATTGTATTTCTGGCAATTGGCAGAAGGCTTTGAAGCGTTAAAACCACAATTGCCGGCTTATATCCAATCCCCAAAATCGGCATTGCGGCTGCAATAAATGCAAATGCCGGTATCGTCAAAAATACATTCAACATATTCAAAGCAGGGTTGGCAAATTTCTTGTATCCAACCCTAGTCAGGATTACGCCGGCCGGAACCGCAATAAATACGGCTATTGCTATTGTTGTTAAAACCAATGCCATATGCTCAATTATATGTATTGGTGCTTCCTCTAAAATGGCTTTAGTAAGGCGAGCTGTGTCCATCTATACACCTGCTCTCTTGTTCATGTAGCTTCTTATATCGGCAAACGATATCATTCCTGAGAGCTTGCCTTTATTTATCACTCCAACATACTCAGCATCTTTTTCTATCATGAATGACATTGTTTCCTGTATTGAAGCTGTATGCTCAATGGCATGCATCATTTCACAGCCACTTAAAGAATCTATTCTCTTGGCGATTTCCCCTGCTGATATCAGCTTCAATCTTTTAGCCAGTCTGTCAGAGCCTATGAAATCCTTCACAAAATCACCGGCAGGATTTGTCAGGATATTGCTCGGCGTATCAAATTGTACTAGCTTTCCCTCGTTGAATATAGCAATTTTGTCGCCCATTTTAATGGCCTCATCGATATCGTGGGTAACAAAGCATATGGTTTTTTTCATGTTTTTTTGCAGTCTCAGGAATTCATCCTGAAGCCTTGTTCTAGCAATGGGATCGACAGCTCCAAAAGGTTCGTCCATAAGCATTATTGAAGGATCAACCGCCATAGCCCTGGCAACACCTACTCTTTGCATCTGGCCGCCGCTAAGCTGCGAAGGATATTTGTCCTTTTCGACAGCAGCGTCAAGCCCTATGGTATCCAGCAGTTCAACCACCCTTTTTTCAATCAACTCCTTTGGCCATCCATACAACCTGGGCACTATAGCTATGTTTTCACCCACCGTCTTATGAGGCAAAAGTCCGATTTGCTGGATTACATATCCTATCCTCATTCTTAGCTTGTCCGGATTACTCTTGGTGATGTCTTCCCCGTCTATTTTAATTGTTCCGTTTGAAGGCTCTATCATTCTGTTTATCATACGCAGCGTAGTACTCTTGCCGCATCCAGACGGTCCTATGAAAACACAAATCTCCCCAGCTTCAATCTTGATACTCAGGTTGTCTACTGCCAGCTTTCCTTGTCCATTGTATCGCTTCGATACACCATCAATTTCAATCAAAGTATTCTCTCCTCTTCAACATGTTTCCAATCTCAACTTCTAATTTTTTTCTATTCTCAGTCCTTTGGGAACTATTTTTTTCCCAGCCAGCTCAAGCAGCATGTCCAATATTATTGCTATGATGGAAATGAGTATAGAGCCTGTAATAATCATCTCCATGTTTTGTCTTTGCAGACCCTGGCTTATCAACCTGCCCAGATTTCTCTCTCCAATGTATGTAGCAATCGTAGATATCCCTGTAATCATTACTACCGTCACTCGAAATCCTGAAAATATGACGGGCGAAGCTAAGGGCAATTCTATTTCAAATAAAATTCTCCTCGCACTCATCCCCATGCCCTTTGCCGCTTCAATCACCGACTGATTTACACCCTTGATGCCTTGGTGCACACTTTTCACAAGTGGCATCATGGCATATAATACAAGAGCTGTTAAAGCAGACTTTCTGCTTATACCTAAAGCTGGTATTGTAATCAATATGGTAAACATGGCCAAACTTGGTATGCAAAAAATTACACTGGCAGTCCCAACAATAGTTTTTTCCCATTTTTGATTTTTGGAAATAGCTATTCCTACTGGAACCCAAATTGCTAGCGAGAGAACTGTTGCCAATACAACAAGTATGAATGTGCTTCCCAGATACTCAAATATCATGGGCATGTTTTTGTCAATAAATGCAATTAATTCCACACGCTTACTCCTCTCTGTTTATCTTTTGGTATTGCTGCTTTATTTCCCCAGTTTTGCAACTCCAATAGAAGATCCATAATAGTTTTCACCTAACAGTATGTCTAAACTCAACCCTTTTTCATTTGCTCTTTTAATAATATCTGCTTTCCTCTCGTCCGGCTCCGCGGCATTTGCAGTTGCCATGACACCATCGACAACTTTTGAAAACATTTCAAACGGCATAGCTACGCCCATATCACCATCATTCCATCTGCATGAAAATCTCGTATTTGAACATAAGACAGAAACATTCAAATCATTTGCTTCATACGGCCTTGCTGTTAGCTCCGAGCATACCCCCTGGTTCCCTGCACATCCTATTTTTTTTGCCATTCCATATGTGTATGCGTATCCCTGGAGCATCCTCATGACATTGTATGGATTCGAAATCATGATTGCAACATCCGGCTTTTCTTCAAATTCTTCGATGGGCTGCGCTATCAGCCCGTATATTTTTTTGCTCATATATGCAACATCATCATGTACTTTTTTTGCAGTCTCCAAACTTCCATACATATTGTACGAGTAGTACTCCTTGCCTGAATCGACATAGTCGCTGGATTCAACAAGTCCCAGAACCCTGGCGGAGGAGTTACATTTGAAGTTAGCCTTTTTTACCTTTACAGGCTTTCCTGAACTTGCAATCTTAACCATCATGCAGTAGGACAGCATGTTTTTTGATTGCCCTATCTTTGAATTTTCATACTCTGCTTCTGAATACAAAAACTTGATTCCAACAATGCTTTTATCCATTTCTAGTAGAATGTAGAGCTTATCTATTTCCTTTTTGTACATCTCAAGTTGTTCCCCTTTAAAATATATCTAACTGAATTCTATCGTTTTATGCATACAAATGATAATTAATCACGATTAATAGATTAACAGCAATCCTGATTTATGTAAAATTGAATATTACTATAACGAAGCAACGTTCTATTACAAATGTCAATATCTTGTTCCTGGATTTGAATCTGCGAAATTAAAATGTTATAGTTATAACATCTTGTATATGAAAGGTGTTTGAATACATATGTATATGGATAGAATGACATCCGCAGAAAGGATGAAATCACTAGCAGAAAATAAGGCATTGGACAGAGTCCCCTTTATATCCTTAGCTACAATGTACGCGGGAAATATTGCAGGTTTGTCATCTGCAGAATTCTTCCTCAATCCACGCGCTTCGTACGATGCGCAAAAACTCAGCGCCGAATTGCACGTTTGTGACGGCAGCCCAGGATTCGATTTGCCCGGCTGGATGGGATTGGATTTTGGAGCCGAAGTATCATTCTCAAACGGCATTGGCATCAAAATGCCTAAATTTGTAAAAATGCCTGTTGAAAACATTGAAGATGTTTCAAATTTAAAAATACCAGATTTCAACAAGGCGAGTGGTTTTATTAAAAGACTCGAATTCTACAGAATTTCAAGGAGCAACAATCTTCCTGCATCTATACCAGCTGGTTCTCCTCTTGAAGTTATTGCTCATCTAGTAGAGCCGCCTAAGCTAATGCGGTGGCTATATAAAAGCCCTGAAACGGTGCATCATTTACTGAGATTATCAACCGACTATCTTCTTGGCATTGCCGATTACTATATAAACGAGTTTGGAGCAGAAAACTGTTCGGCTTTCTCTGCTTATCCTATTGAATCGAATACCGTTATTTCTGCAAAGCTTTTTGAAAAGTTTAGTTTCCCTTATATCGTGGAGATACACACGCATTTGAAAGCAAGAGGTATAAAAAATTTTGGCATACACTTGTGTGGTAATCACCTTCGCAACCTGAACTATTTCCTGGATCTTTCTTTGCCTGATAGAAGCTTTATTAGCGTCAGTGAGGAGATGTGTATTGAACATGTGGCCAAAGCTTTTGGTGACAATTACATTATTGGAGGAAACGTCCCTACCCCCTTACTTATATCTGGTGATAGTAGTGATGTGTTTAACGTTTCTAGGGAAATAATCGAAAAAATGAAATATCATGGTGGAGGTTTTATTCTTATGCCATCATGTGATCTCCCTCCGCAAACCCCACCGCTAAATCTTTATGCGATGCTTAAAGCTGCAAGAATGTTTGGATCATATACATAGTATTAATGCACTCCTTCCTCATAGCTGTTTAGTGCAACGTTAAAAAGCGACGTATATCCTGTTTGTTACCGGATTTACGTCGCTTTTACTTGTTTTTATATATGCTGCATCCCGCCTGCATATTAATCCTTGTATATCTTGATTCCGTTAGACTTCATTATATCGAGTATTATACCGGCAGTCTCTTCTATGGCCTTGTTTGCCACGTTAATAATAGGACAGCCAATCCTTCTCATGATAGTCTCAGCGTAGCTTATTTCTTCCAATATTCTCTGATATGATGCGTAGTTGGCGTTGCTTGCAAGGCCCAGGGCCTTGAGTCTTTCAGTCCTTATCTGGTTTAGCTTTTGAGGCGAATTTGTAAGGCCGACTATTTTCCTGGGGCTTATGTCGAATAACTCCCTTGGCGGCTCGGCCTCAGGAACCAGCGGGATGTTTGCAACCTTTATGTTCTTGTTTGCCAGATACATGCTCAGCGGTGTTTTGGATGTCCTTGATATGCCTATGAGTACTATGTCCGCCTTCTCGAATCCTCTCGGATCCTTGCCGTCGTCATATTTAACCGCAAATTCGATTGCCTCGACTCTTCTGAAATACTTTTCATCGAGCTTTCTTATTACTCCCGGCTCCCTTTTGGGGACAAGATTTGTCCTTAAGGCTATGCAATTTATAAGATCGCTTAGCAAATCCACATTTGGTATGTTCTCCCTGCTGCAGAAACTCACAAGCTGCTCTACGAATTTTAGGTTTACAAGCGTATACAGTATGACTGAATTTTCCTCCTTGGCAAGATTCAGAATATCCCCCAGATTTTCCTCGTCAAGCACATAGGAATATCTTTTTATCTCATAATCGGTGGTGGCGAACTGGCTTATCGATGCTCTTGCAACCTGTTCAGCCGTTTCCCCCAGGGAATCCGATATTACGTATATAACCAAATGATTCATATTGCGCCCTCCATATTTATTCTCCTGCCAGTTCTACAAAAAATCTAGCTATGTTTGTCTTCGAAATTTTGCCCAATATCTTGTAGCCTTCTTTTCCGTCCTCTCTCCTGACATGTTCAACAACAGGGACTGAATCTACTTCGTGTTCTATTATTTTTCTTGCCACGTCAGATATGCTCTCGTCAGGAAAAGCCATTATTATGTTGGGCATCCTGGTCATTATAATACCCACCGGAATCTTGTTTATATCAATTCCGCCTATAGCGTTTTTGAGAAGGTCCTTCCTTGAAACTACGCCTGTTAGAAATCCTCCGTCAGTAACAAATACGCTTCCAGTATCCTCAAGGAATATTGTCACAATCGTATCATACACAGTGGCTTCCTCACCGACAACCACAGGGAGACTCATAAGGTCCTCTACCTTTTTTGATCTTAGCTTCTTGGCTATAAGGTTGTTTTCATCTATGCCCACATAGAAATATCCCACCTTTGGCCTTGCATCTAGTATGCCTGACATTGTCAGTATGGCCAGGTCGGGCCTTAGCGTAGCCCTTGTTACACTCAGCATTGTGGCTATCTGCTCACTAGTAATGGGTCCGCTTTGTTTGACAATCTCTATAATCTTCAACTGCCTGTCTGTCAACTGTATTTTAATCACCTCTTTACAATGTGATATGCCATTTATGATATACTATTTATATAGTATATATTATAAGTCTATTATCATAAAATGTAAATAATCTGTGCGCAACAATTTAACAAAATTAAAGCCCCCTGGAAACAGGGGGCTCTAGCCTTATTACTATTCTTTTTCAGATTCTTCCTTTTTTTCTTCCTCTGTTTTTTCTTCCTCTGAGCATTCTTCAGATTTCTTGCCAAAGCTCATTTTTTCTTTCATTTCGCATATTTTTTCTTCGGTGATGTCATTGAGGTCAACTACTTCGCCGTCATCCTTTACTATCTTTATCTTATACTTGGCGAATACGGCTGCAGAAACACCTATCATTGCCGCTATAGGAGCCAGTATAAGTCCCAAGGCGCCTATTGTAACAGGCAGATTCAAGAGTACATCTCCATCCTTTTCAAGTATGACTCTTGTGACATTCCCCTTTTCAAGAACTTCCTTCAGCTTGTCTATCGCTTCACTGCTCTTTTCGCTTATTTTGGCGTTCATATCCTCAAACTTTCCTCTGCTGCCCTTCTTCTCAAGAGCTATTATGGCTTCTATAACGTCGCCTTCAGCACTCGAGAGAGCATTTCTAGCCTCCTCATAGCTTTCCCCTGTTCTTTCTACAATCCTGTCGATCTTTTCAAGAGTTATTTCGTTATCCATATTCACTGCCCCCTCATCAAACTATTTATTGTATTATCAATAGGTTATCTGCTCTTCATAGCCGTCAATGTTAGCTCTGAGGCATAGCCTCAACACCTTTTTCAACTGTCCGACTATGAAAGGCGAAACCTTGGCCTTGACGCAAACATTAAAATCAGTAACTATGATGTATCTCATCAGTTCAAGAGTCGTCGGATCTATGCGAATGTGAGGCTGCCCGTCCCTCGCGCAGGCCCCGCATATGCAGCTTCCATTCTCAGGCTGAATCAGACTTCCTGCCAATTCCTCGCTGCCACAGCAGACGCATTTTGTGACTTCCGGCCTGTAGCCGCTATAGTCCAGGTATTTGAGCTCAAATATACGAGTAACGTACTCAAAATCATACTCTTTGTATGCATAGCAGTAGAGCGTCTTGAGCAGCAGCGCAAATAGCCTGTTGTTAGTCTGATTCTCCATAACCGCGTTTTTTGTCAGAGTGAGCACATACGAGGCATACGAAAGAGTTTTCAAATCCTTCGATATGTCAAAGAAGGTGTCCTTGACATCGCACTGGCTTATGTTGAACATTGACGATGACTTATAGAGCATGAAGCTTCCGTACGCAAATGGCTGAGAGCAAGCAAGCAGCTTGCTGTTGCTCCTTCTTGAGCCCTTCGCTACCGCAGACACCTTGCCCAGCTTTTTTGTGAAAAGTATGAGTATGCTGTCTGTGTCGGAATATCTTATGTTTTTTAATACCACTGCATCAGTTTCAATAAACATATTATTACCGCCTTATGTTCTTTTATACCCATTGTTTCTCGGCTGTAAAACCCAAAAAAACACAAAGACCCGGAAAGGGTCAATGCTACGCTTGCAAAAGAATGAGTGTTGTAAGTGTGAAATATATTGTTATGCCTGTTATGTCAAGGGCTGTTGAAATGAAAGGCGCAGATGCCACCGCCGGGTCTATTCCCGACTTCTTAAAGAGTATGGGCACAACAGTTCCTATCGTAGCTGCTGTTATCATATTTGCAGCCATTGACATGCCTACAACTATGCCCAGCTTTATATTTTTCATCCAAAAAAAAGCTACACCGCATATTAGCAAACTGCATACCATGCCTACGCAGAGACCTATGCTCATCTCCTGGAATATTGTCCTGAGGCTCTTTCCCGCATCGACATTGCCCGTGGCAAGTCCCCTGACTGTAAGGGTGGAAGACTGCGTTCCGACGTTGCCCCCCATTCCTGTCAGCATGGGCATAAAGTACGCCACCGCCGCGTAGCTGTTTAGCGTTTCCTCATATCGGCTCAGTATTGTAGCAGACAGTATTCCTCCAAAGAGCGTCACAATAAGCCATGGCAGCCTGGCCTTTACGGATGAGAATATCCTGAGGCTCATTTTATCTTCTTCGTAGAGCTCCGCCTCGGCCTCCATCGTTCCCGCAAACTTATATATATCCTCTGTTGCCTCTTCCTCTATGACGTCCATTATATCGTCGAAGGTTATTATTCCGCGCAGCCTGCCGTTTGTATCAGTAACGGGTATGGCAAGCAGGTCGTACTTTTTAACTACCCTGGCTACTTCTTCCTGGTCATCATTGATGTTTACATATATTATGCTCTCGCTCATTATATCTTCAACCAGGGCATTAGGTCTTGCCACTATGAGCTCTCTTAGCGATATTACGCCTGAGAGCCTGTTGTTTTTGTCCACCACGTACACGTAGTATATGGTCTCCGCATCAGGCGCATGCTCCCTCAGGTGTTCAATGGCGCTATATATGGTTATGTCTTTCCTGAGCGACACAAATTCGGTGGTCATTATGCCACCAGCTGTATCCTCTTCATATACAAGCAGCTCCCTGATGTCTTCTGCATCCTCTGCATCCAGAAGGTTTATTAGTTCAAGCCTTTTTTCTTCAGAAAGCTCGGCGAGTATGTCGACCATATTGTCTAGCGACATGAGCTCCAGGAGCTTTTTTTTGTGTTCGCTTGTAAGAAGTGAAACTATCTTGGAAAACATGTCTGAATCCAGCTCATCAAGGACTTTTGCGGCAAGTTCCCAGGAGAGCACCTGGAAAAGTTTGTGCATTTTGTCTTCCTGAAGCTCTACCATTGTTTCTGCAATGTCGGCGGGGTGCATTTCTTCAATATATTCACTGAGTTCTACGATTTTTTGGCTATCAATAAGTGCTTCGATTTCTACAAGTTTTTCCTCAAACAGCTCCTTATCTTCCACGCAGCCCCCTCCCTTCTAATTTCCTTGTTAATCCTGCCTAAAGCCCAGGCTTCTTATGGCGCTGTCCCTGTCTCTCCAGTTTTCTTTAACTTTGACCCAAAGCTGAAGATTGACCTTCGAGCCAAGTAAAAGCTCTATCTCTTCCCTGGCTGCTTTTCCGATGCCTTTAAGCTTCCTTCCGTTTTTGCCTATTATAATCCCCTTGTGAGAATCTCTCTCGCAGTATATTACAGCCGATATGTCTACAAGTTCCTTGCCTGATCTTGATTTAATCTGCTCGATATCAACAGCTATGCCGTGCGGTACTTCCTTTTCAGTGTAGTTGAGTATCTTTTCCCTAATAATCTCTGATATAAGCACTCTTTCCGGCTGGTCAGTAACCATGTCATCAGGGAAATATTTTGGACCCTGCGGCATATATCCTTTTATGACCTCTATAAGCCTTTTCAAATTGTTGTGCTTCAATGCCGATATTGGTATTATCTCGTCAAAAATGCCAATCACGCCGTAACGCTGCACAAGTTCTATGAGCTCCTCTTTTGTTATCTCATCAATCTTGTTTATAACAAGTACCTTGGGCGTTTTTATGGATTTTAGGCTTTCGATTATCATCGAATCCCCCGCTCCCATTTTAAGCGAACTGTCCACCATGAGCACTACAAGGTCAACCTCTCCAAGTGTCTGATTCGCAGCCTTCATCATGAACTCACCCAGTTTGTTTTTGGGCTTGTGCATGCCCGGGGTGTCAATAAAGACAACCTGACTTTCACCATCCGAATACACGGCCTGTATCCTGTTCCTTGTAGTCTGTGGCTTGTCGCTTATTATTGCAACCTTTTCTCCTACAAGAGCGTTTATTGTAGTCGACTTACCAACATTGGGCCTTCCTATAACGCTAACAAATCCCGATTTAAAACTCACTATATCTCCTCCATAAGCTACTCTATATTAGTTTTTGTAAATGCATTTGGCAAAAGCTCTCTTATATTGAAAACCTTCAAATCAGTTTCGCCCGTTCCCACTATTATATCAATGTCCTCACCGAATTCCACTATTACCTGCCTGCATATCCCGCATGGAAATGTAGAGCCCTTTGCATCAGACGCTATGGCTATAGCCTTAAAGCTTAACTCTCCTTCGGATACCGCTTTGACTATGGCCGTCCTTTCTGCGCAGCTTGTGGCGGCATAGCTTGCACATTCAACATTGCATCCAGTATAAATTTTACCGGTGCTTGTCAGCAGTGCCGCGCCTACCCTGAATCCTGAGTATGGTGCATAGGCTCTGTATTTTGCCTCCTGGGCAAGTTTTAAAAGCGTCTGATAATCCATACAGCACCTCCTTCAACAAGTCTTTGTACAAGTAATGCTTTTATCTTAGCAGCCTGAAAATTATGATTGTGACAAGTATACCTATTGCGGCACCTGCCGCAGCCTCCATCCTTGTGTGTATGCTGGAGTGCACTCTGCTTTCAGAGACTATAGCTGCCAGCAAAAACGCCAGGGCAGCTGCAATAATCTTTTCACCTGACATTGCTATGGCAGTTGCAATAGAAAATGCAATTGCCGAATGACCGCTGGGAAATCCTCCCTTGATATAGCTGCCTCTTTTAAAGAATATCTTCAGCCCTATTACAACGGCAATATTAACCACAAGTGCTATGACCAAAATATTTATATCAGCTTTGATTATATTGTCGAGTGCCGTGAGCGGAAAAGACATCAGCTTATCAAAAAAAACGAGGTATCCCACAGCTGCGGCATTTATAGCTGCAAGCATCACGGCTGCCGCAGACACATCCTTTACAAACCCCGCCATTTCGCTGTATTCTCTTGTGAAAAGGTCTACTGCCTTTTCAATCGCAGTGTTTACGAGCTCAAGAGATATTACGAGTGTTATAGAAAAAATCACCGCTGCCATTTCAAGTTTTGATAAACCAAGCAATATGCTGAGTATTACTGCCGTTGCTGCAACGAAAAGATGTATCCGAAGATTTCTCTCGCTCCTAATCGCCACGACCATACCCTTTATAGCGTTGTCAAAGCTGCTTGAAATGCTTTTATTTTTCATCCGGCTCCCTCACTATTCCCAGCGATGAAAGAACGGCCTCCTCTTTCTCTCTCATTTCCTTTGCACTATCATCATCCATATGATCATAGCCCATAAGGTGGAACATGCTGTGGCACACAAGAAAGGCCATCTCTCGTTCAAAGCTGTGGCCATATTCTCTGCTCTGTTCAAGAGCCTTTTCAAGCGATATGACAATGTCTCCCAGAAGGTTGTCCTCCAGGAATTCATCCTGCTCGCCCTTGCTGGCAAGCGGAAAAGACAGCACGTCAGTAGGCCTGTCGATTCCTCTGAACTCAGAGTTTAATCTTTTTATCTCTTCATTGTCAACAAAGAGTATGCTGACTTCATACTTCATTCCCCAGCCTTCATATTTTAGGGATTCTTCAACAACAGACCTAATATTGTCCTTGAGGCCTTCGTCAAATTCCACCTTGCTTTGGGCGTTTGTAATCTCAATATTCAAGATCAGACCTCCGTAAAGTTCCATTTTATGTTCATCTGTTCATCTGTTTATCTATCTTTTTGAATCTTGCGCTCCTCTGCTCTTTCGAATTTTTCATAGGCCTTTATTATCCTTTGCACAAGCTCGTGCCTTACTACATCCTTTTCTGTCAGAATTGAAAATCCAATGCCTTTGACATCAGAAAGCACCTGCTGGGCATGCACAAGGCCTGTCTTCTTTGAGGAAGGCAAATCAGTCTGCGTTATGTCGCCTGTAACGACAACCTTTGAGCCAAAGCCAAGCCTAGTCAGAAACATCTTCATTTGCTCTTTTGTGGTGTTCTGGGCTTCATCGAGTATTATGAAAGAGTTGTCCAGCGTCCTCCCCCTCATGAAAGCAAGCGGCGCAACCTCGATCATGCCTTTTTCCATATACTTGTTGAACCTGTCAGCCCCGAATATTTCAAAAAGCGCATCGTAGAGCGGCTTGAGATATGGATCGATTTTTTCCTTGAGATCACCAGGCAGGAATCCCAGGCTTTCCCCAGCCTCCACCGCAGGCCTTGTCAGTATTATCCTGTTTATCTGCTCCGTTTTGAAAGCCCTTACAGCCATTGCTACTGCCAAATATGTCTTTCCCGTGCCTGCCGGCCCAATACCAAATGTTATGTCGTTGCTTTCTATGCTTTTTATATATTCCTTCTGCCCGAATGTCTTTGGCTTTATTGGATTTCCCTTGGCGCCTACTACTATTATGTCCTCAAGAAGCTCTGATGCTCGCTTCTCCTCGCCGGAATCCTGCTTTATCATCTCAAGCGAATATGCCACATTCTGCTTGTTTAGAGATTCGCCTTTTTTTACAAGTCTGAAAAGGTCGTCAATTAGCTTTTCGGCCTTGATTATATCCCCTTCTTCTCCTATAATAACAACATTGCCCTCCCTGAGGACTATGTGTATGCTTAGCGCATCCTCAATAAGCTTGATGTTCTGGTCAAATTCACCAAATAGTTCCCTTTGAAAATTTTCGTCGCTGACTTCCAGCTTTTTTTGTTCTACCAAAAATTTTCCTCCTCGCAGTTTAACAAATTTCCATAAATATTATAACATATTTATTTTTTTAAAAATCAATTATTCCCGATTTATTATTTTTCAACGTCCGTTATGGGTAGACATATGTTATAGATTTTGCAAAGACATACGGTAAAATGTCAATCACTTAAATTGGAAAAAGATACATCATCAGACTCAAAATGAGCGCAAAAAACCAAGCCCTCGCAAATGCAATTTTTGGGAAGGAATGAGGATTCAAAACTATGCATTTGGATGCATCATTTTAAACCATGACCTCCTCCGTTGTAGATTTGGCCTTTGCTCAGCATGGCATAGACCAGGCGGATAAGTTTTCGTGCGGTTAGCA
>Ga0302237_1000058_pt1 | contig 134326 bp, 135 predicted proteins | sample AAG_UR_Ala_MG_FD_193530 | JGI IMG/M metagenome (GOLD analysis project Ga0302237, IMG submission 193530) | Enriched activated sludge microbial communities from anaerobic digester in WTTP, New Holstein, Wisconsin, United States - AAG_UR_Ala | ecosystem: Engineered > Bioreactor > Anaerobic >... | reverse complement strand
CATGTGTTAAGCACGCCGCCAGCGTTCATCCTGAGCCAGGATCAAACTCTTAAAAAGAAATCCTTAGGACATTGTCCTTTTAGCTCATTGTGACATCTTTCGATGCCTCACTGACTTTAAATAATTTGATGGCTGAGCCATCTTTAAAAAATAAGCCTGCTGTTTAGTTTTCAAGGTTCAATTTACGACTTAAATATCTTATCATTTCAAACCGCTAAAGTCAATACTTTATTTGTTGATTTTGTGATCTGTTTCGTCGCCGCCCTTAGCGACAACATAGACTAATATACCAGCTTTTTTTATTTGAGTCAATACTTTTAATCCGAAAAATTAAATTGACTCATTTGCTATTCAAGGCTATGTTATTAAAAAGCTTAAACATAGCCCTTTGCAGTTATAATGACATCTTTTCATATTCTTTCTTCAATTTTGAAAGTACCTTTTTTTCTATTCTAGAAACTGTCATCTGCGAAACGCCCAGCTCGTTTGCTATGGCCATTTGGGTCTTATTGCTGAAGAATCTGTCATTTATTATTTTGAGCTCTATTTCATTTAGCTTCGACATGGCCCTTTCCAGGAAGTCCTTGTTTTCTATGTTCGTAAAGCTCTTGTCTTCGCTTCCTACAAGGTCCATAAGCTGTATGTCCTTGTCATCCCCATCGTTATCGTATGAAAGGTCAAGCGATTTTGGCTTGTATACGTATGAAGCATCTATTGCTTCCAGCACGTCTTCCTGGCTGCATCCAAGGTAGTTTGCTATATCCTCAACCTTTGGAACCCTGTGGAGCTGCTGCTGGAGGTACACACTTGCTGTGTTGACCTTTTTTGAAAGCTCCTGGATTCTTCTTGGAACTCTTATGGACCATCCTTTGTCCCTAAAATATTTCTTTATTTCACCTATTATAGTAGGAGTCGCAAAGCTTGAAAATTCAAAACCCTTGTCCGTATCGAACCTTTCTATTGCATATATGAGCCCAAGAGAAGCCACCTGGTATATATCTTCATATTCAATGCCTTTGTTTATGAATTTCTTTGAAAGTATTTCGACTATATATAGATTTCTGTTTATAAGCTCATTTCTTATATCTACGTCCTTATTTTCACGGTACAGCAAAAAAAGCTCTTTGTCACTTTTGTCAGCATAAAAGGAATCCCTGGGGCCAGTTTTTTTGTTAGTTTTTTTTGCCATCAAATATCACTCCTAATAATTCTCATGCAAAAACTTGACCATCTTTATTTCTGTCCCTTTTTCAATTTCACAGCTGAAGCTGACTTCATCCATAAGGCTTTTTATTATGAATATTCCAAGCCCGCCTTCTTTGAGCTCTCCTAGCTGAGGCTCCTTGACATCCTCCACTTTTATGCCTTTCCCGTCATCCCTTACTACTACACCAAGACTGTCTATTCCGATTTCAAAAGCAACATAAAAATTCGATTCATCGTTGTAGCTGTGCTGTATGGCATTTGTGCACGCCTCTGCAACTGCAACTTTAATATCTTCTATATCTTCAATATTGAATCCTATTCTGTTTGCAATAGCCGACACAGTCAGTCTTATAACACCTACGTATTCTGGCCTGCTTGGGATCGTCATTGATATGACATCAATTTCAGAAGCCCCTTCATTATCTAATATTTGATTCTTTATAGCATCCAAAATCTATCCCTCCAACTTAAATATTTTATCAAGTCCAGTTATGTTGAATATCTTTCTTACGTTTATCTTGGTTTCCCTAATATATATATCCTTATCGTGCTGCTTTAATCTCTTCAGCGCGCCTATTAGAACACCAAGACCTGTCGAATCTATATACTCAAGACTTGAAGCATCTATCAATATATCCTGCGGCTTCTCTGAAACCATGTCTATGAGAGTTTCCTTGAGCTTATTTGCAGTATATATATCTACTTCTCCCTTTAGAGCTACATCCCAAACATTTTTTTCCTCGTCGAAATTCTTATTAATGACAAGTGACATTTTGTATCTCCCTCCCTGGCTGCTATTTGTTTTTTGCCTTTGATATGAAACCTGTAATAATTGACGAAACATTGGTTACTAATTTTACATTTTCAACTATGCCGCTGGTATTTTCAACTATCTTGTCTATTTTGGGTTCATTTTTCTCAAGCATCTCTGTAGTTTTTCTTACAGTCTTGTCAATACTTCTTACAGCATACGAAAGGTTTATACATAAAATAAAAAAACCTAACGCAGATATGAAAAGGCTTATCTCCCATAAGCTAACCCTCATTTTCAATGTTCTCCTTTATGGTGTAATCCTTGCTTATTATAATCTCTTCTTCTGGCTGCACTATATCTGCTGGCATCTTTTTATTTGAAACAAACTCCTTTATAACCTCAATAATGTCATCTGAACCGCCCGCTATTTTTTTTGCTGCAGCAGCAGTTTGAATTCTAAGCTGTTTGCCTGTCTTAGGAGTCAGCAACGCCGCGGCAACAGCTCCAAACAAAGCTCCAATTGCAACATATTTTGCTTTTTTCAAGTTTATCTCCCCCCAACTGCTTATAAAATTGAGCTGTATGATTTTTGAAAAATTCAGTTTTTACATTCACAAAATATGCAGACATAGTCATTTATACACTTTTAAATCAAGTAATAAACATTTTTTTTATTTACAACAGTGTCTGTTTTATTTAATATCAAAATTTTAAAACACTAAAATACTCATGCTGTAATTATACAATAAAATGAGCTCCATGTTTCAAAAGCGTTTATTCAAAATTCTATTTTTATATAAAAAAATCTTGGAGCCATGCTTGTGGACGTCGTCCAAGTACGGCTCCAAGATTAAATATAAAAATTCGCATTACCTGAGCCACCAGATTTACAAACCTGTTGCCTACTCTTGTTCCTCGTCTGCAAGTATCTTGGCTATTGAAACTATATGTGCATCCCCTTCAGTCTTCATTAGCTTGACTCCACTTGTAGCTCTTCCAAACTGAGATATGTCCTCAACCTTTAGTCTTATGAGAACTCCGTCTGAGCTTATAATCATGAGCTCGTCATCTGTGTTTACAGTCTTAGAGCCTGCTATGAATCCTGTTTTATCGTTTACATTGTAGGTTTTTATTCCCTTTCCACCCCTTGACTGAATCCTGTATTCGTCAAGAAGTGTCCTCTTGCCATATCCGTTTTCACTTACAACAAGCAGCTCTTCACCCTCGCCAACAAGACTTATGGCAACAAGCTCGTCATCTTCTGAAAGTGTCATCGCTTTTACACCCATAGCGCTTCTGCCCATCGGCCTTATATCCTGCTCGCTGAACCTTATTGACATTCCTTTTCTTGTAACTAGAATTATCTCCTGATCGCCGTCAGTCAGCCTTACACCTATAAGCTCGTCGTCATCGCGAAGGTTTATGGCTATAAGCCCGTTCCGCTTACTCTTTCTGAATTCTGAAAGCAGAGTCTTTTTCATTATGCCCTTCTTTGTGCAAAGCAGAAGGTATTTTTCGGCCTCAGCCTCTATATATGGGACTATTGCTGTGACTTTTTCATCCTTTTCAAGAGGGATTATGTTCACAAGTGCCATGCCCTTTGCCTGTCTCTTGCCTTCAGGAATCTCATAAGCCTTTATCCTGTACACCCTTCCCTTATTCGTAAAGAAAAGTACTCTGCTATGCGTAGTTGTTGTCACAAGATGCTCAACAAAATCAGCTTCCCTTGTGCTCAGGGCGCTTATGCCTTTTCCACCTCTTCTTTGGCTCTTATATGTGTCAGACGTCACCCTTTTTATATATCCAAGATGTGTAAGTGTTATGGCTATCTCCTCTTCTTCTATGAGGTCTTCTATGTTTATTTCCTCTTCAACAGCCCTGATTTTTGTCCTTCTCTTGTCTGCAAATTTTTCCTTTACTGCATTGAGCTCGTCTTTTATTATGCCCATGAGCAGCTGCTCGCTTGCGAGTATCTCATTGAGCGATTTTATGAGCTCGAGCAGCTCATTGTATTCTGTTTCTATCTTTTCTCTCTCGAGTCCTGTGAGCCTTTGCAGCCTCATGTCCAATATTGCCTGTGCCTGCGGATCGGAAAGCGCAAACCTTCCTATCAGCTCTTCCTTTGCTATTTGGCCGTCCGAGCTGCCTCTTATTATCTTTATGACTTCATCCAGGTTGTCCAAGGCTATCTTTAAACCTTCAAGTATGTGGGCCCTGTCCTGTGCCTTTTTAAGGTCGAATTTTGTCCTTCTTGTTATTATTTCCTTTTGGTGCTCTACATAGTGGTATATCATCTGCTTGAGGTTGAGTACCTTCGGCTCGCCGTTTACAAGCGAGAGCATTATTATGCTGTATGTGTCTTCAAGCTGAGTGTGCTTGTAAAGCTGGTTGAGCACTACATTTGAGTTTACATCTCTTTTGAGGTCTACAACTATCCTCATTCCCTGCCTGTTGCTCTCGTCCCTAAGGTCTGATATTCCTTCTATTCTCTTGTCCTTTACAAGGTCTGCTATCTTTTCTATAAGCCTGGCCTTGTTTACCTGGTAAGGTATTTCTGTTATTACTATCCTCTCTCTGCCCTTGTTTGTCTCCTCTATTTCAGCCTTCGCCCTGACCCTTACTTTTCCTCTGCCTTTTTGGTAAGCAGCCTCCATGTCATTTTTGCCTAGTATTATACCCCCTGTCGGAAAATCAGGTCCTTTTATATGCTGTACCAGTTCAGGTATGCTTATTTCAGGATTGTCAATGAATGATACTACTCCATCTATGACCTCCCCCAGATTGTGCGGTGGTATCGATGTGGCCATGCCGACAGCTATTCCATTGGAGCCGTTTACAAGCAGGTTCGGGTACTTTGCAGGGAGCACTGTAGGCTCCTCCCTGCTTTCATCGTAGTTTGGGGCAAAAGCCACAGTCTCCTTGTCTATGTCTCTTAGAAGCTCCATTGCAAGCTTCGAGAGCTTTGCCTCCGTATAACGCATAGCAGCGGCGCTGTCGCCATCCACAGAACCGAAGTTTCCGTGGCCGTCGACAAGTTGCTTTCTCATTGAGAAGTCCTGCGCCATTTTAACCATGGCGTCATATACTGACGCGTCACCGTGCGGGTGGTATTTACCCAGAACTTCCCCGACAACTGTTGCCGATTTCCTGTAGGCCTTTTCAGGGTACAGACCCAGGTCGTTCATCGCATAAAGGATCCTCCTGTGAACAGGCTTTAGACCGTCCCTTACATCTGGAAGCGCACGTCCCACTATTACTGACATAGCGTAGTCAATATACGATTTTTTCATTTCTTCTTCTATCTGTATTTCAATAACTTTATCTTTTTCTTCTGAATTCATCAAATCTTTTCTCCTCTCCGGACAAAATTTTTCCTGCAAGATATGCCATCTGATCTACTAGAAATCCAGATTGCTTACATATCTTGCATTTTGCTCTATGAATTCTCTCCTTGGCTCAACCTTGTCTCCCATGAGCATCGAGAATATTTCATCTGAATGAGCTGCATCATCTATACTAACCTGGAGAAGCGTCCTGTGATCAGGATTCATAGTAGTCTCCCAAAGCTGCTCTGGATTCATTTCTCCAAGACCTTTGTATCTTTGTATCCCTATGCCTTTTCTACCTATCTCTTCAAGCAATTTCTCGAGCTCCTTGTCATTGTATACATAATACTCTTTTCTACCCTTTTTGACCTGATAAAGAGGCGGCTGGGCTATATATATATATCCGTTTTCAATAAGGTCCCTCATATATCTGAAGAAGAACGTAAGCAGAAGCGTCCTGATGTGAGCTCCGTCGACGTCGGCATCCGTCATTATTACTATCTTGTGGTATCTAAGCCTTGAAAGGTCAAGCTCATTGCCTATGCCGCAACCGAATGCAGTTATCATATTTTTTATCTCGTCAGACGAGAGTATCTTGTCCAGCCTTGACTTTTCAACGTTTAATATTTTACCCCTTATTGGGAGTATGGCCTGCGTGTTTCTGTCTCTGCCCTGCTTTGCAGAACCGCCTGCAGAGTCTCCCTCAACTATATACACCTCTGATTTTGCAGGATCCTTTTCTGCGCAGTCGGCCAGCTTTCCTGGAAGCGATGTGCTTTCAAGAGCACTTTTTCTCCTTGCAAGCTCTCTTGCTTTTTTTGCTGCATTTCTTGCCCTTTGAGCTCTGAGGCACTTTTCAACGGCAATCTTGGCTGTATTTGGTGTTTCCTCCAGGAATGCCTCAAGATTCTCAGTTGTTACGCCCTCAACTATTCCTCTCACTTCAGTGTTGCCAAGCTTAGTCTTTGTCTGTCCCTCATATTGAGGATTAGTAAGCTTCACTGATATGATTGCTGTAAGGCCTTCCCTTATGTCCTCTCCTGTGAAATTCTCTTCTTTTTCCTTTAGAAAACCGTATTTTCTTGCATAGTCATTCATCACCTTTGTAAGCGATGCCTTAAAGCCTGTAAGGTGGCTTCCGCCTTCATGTGTATTTATATTGTTTGCAAACGAATATATGTTCTCAGTAAAACCGTCAGTATACTGCATTGCCACTTCTACATTGCAGTCCTCGACTTGCTTTTCGAAGTATATAACGTCATCCTGTATAGATGTCCTATTCTTATTTAGATGCTTTACAAACTCTACTATTCCACCCTTGTACATGAATTCTTTCTTCTGCTGCCTGTCGTCCCTTTTATCCTCGAGTATTATCTTAATTCCCTTATTTAGGAAAGCCAGCTCCCTCAGCCTGTGTTCCAGGGTATCGAATTTATATTCCGTTTCTTCAAATATTTCTGCATCAGGCTTGAATCTGATTGTAGTTCCCGTTTCGCTTGTTTCGCCTACAACCGAAAGATCTCCTTTTGATGCTCCCCTCATGAAAGTCTGGGAATATATTTTGCCTTCCCTTTTCACTATGACTTCAAGCTTTTCTGAAAGAGCGTTTACAACAGACACACCTACTCCGTGAAGTCCGCCTGAAACCTTGTATCCACCTTCTCCGAACTTGCCTCCCGCATGCAGAACGGTTAGCACAGTTTCTACTGCTGATTTTCCTGTTTTTGGGTGTTTATCTGTAGGTATTCCTCTACCGTTGTCGACTACTACTATCGAATTGTCCTGCTCTATCGAAACATATATGTCTGTACAGTAACCTGCCAGCGCCTCGTCTATACTGTTGTCAACCACCTCGTAAACAAGATGGTGAAGTCCCCTTGGACCTGTGGATCCTATATACATTCCCGGCCTTTTTCTGACCGGCTCAAGCCCCTCTAGTACCTGAATCTGTTGTGCTCCGTATTCTTGCATTATATTACCTCCATTTCAAAAGAAGAAAAATCATATTGATAAGACCTTTTTAGCAGAGTGGTTGAAGATATTGACGAATAATATGCTTTTACAAGATATCCTTTTGAAGTCTTCTTCCTTGCAACAATTATTGATTTAGGCTTGCCGCTGCTGAGCATTACGCTGTTTCCAGAGCTTTTCGCCTTTTCTATGAAATCCCTTGTTATTTTAGAGCTCATAGCCGACTTTATATCTATAATCATGAGTATTTCCTTAGCATCAATGTAATGGTTCTCTCCCAGGTGAAAAAACATAAACTACCTCCGCCTATAATACTTGTCCCCCATCTATGTTGAATACCGCATACTCCTTGCCCTCAAAAATATCAATATGTGCATTTTCTGCAGTAGTTACAAATGTTTGAATGCCGCTGATGCTTTCTATGAGCAGCTTTTGTCTTTTTTCATCAAGTTCACTGAACACATCATCCAGAAGCAGCACAGGATATTCTCCTGTTTCAGACCTTATAAGCTCAAGCTCCGAAAGCTTTATTGCTATTGACGCTGTTCTTTGCTGGCCCTGAGAGCCGTAAATCTTAACATCCAGCGAATCCACAATAACTTGAATATCATCCCTATGTGGGCCATATCCAGTGCTCCTTTTCCTCATGTCTTCTTCCCTTTTTTTAGAAAGCAGTTCGAATAGAGCAGACTCGGCGCTATGAGACGTATCGTCATCACTTAAATTCAGCTGGTTTAAATATCTAATGTCAAACTCCTCTTGCCTGCCCACTATCCTTGAGTGAAATTCGAGTGCGTATTCAGAAAGCTTGCTTATGAAATCCCGTCTGGAAGTATATATTTTACCGGCGCAGCTGCAAAGCTGCCTGTCAAATATTTCAATAAGCGACATGTCCAGCCTGTCATTTTTCAGATAGTTGTTTCTCTGGGTTAATATCTTGTTATAATCAGACAAATTAGCATAATATCTTGGTGATATCTGGGATATCTCCCTGTCAATGAATCTTCGCCTTTCAGAAGGAGAGTCCTTCAGTATTCTTATATCCTCAGGCGAAAATACGACCACATTGAAATTGCCCAGAAGCTCTGACATCCTAAGAAGCGAGAGTCCGTTCTTTTTTACAGCTTTCGAGTTACTGCCTATTAGAAATTCCAGAGTATTTCTGTGTCCGTTTTTTACGAAAAATGATGATATATATGCATTCTTGCAGCCAAACTTCACAACTTCCTTGTCCCTGCTTGTTCTGAAAGATTTGCCCACTGCTAGAAAATATATCGACTCAAGTATGTTCGTCTTGCCCTGGCCATTTTTTCCGACTATTATGTTTATGTTTTGATTAAACGAAATCTCAACATCCGAATAATTCCTGTAGTTTACAAGCCTAAGGCGTTCAAGATGCATCTAAAAAGCTCCTTCTTATCCTTCTATCTCGATTTTTTCACCGCTGACTTCAACTGTGTCTCCAGGGAAAATCTTCTTGCCTCTTCTAGTTTCAACTTCCCCGTTCACTTTTATTTCTCCGTTTTGAATCATAAGTTTTGATTCGCCTCCCGATGAGGTCACTTCCGCATATTTTAAAAGCTGATCCAGCTTTATATATTCAGATGTTATGCTTATTTTCACTATTTTCCCCCCTTAGTAATATATTATCAAAAGCCAATCATAATATTATAGCACAAAAATATTTGTGTCTGTTTTTAATAAATATGAAAACAGAGCCTGTGAACTCTCCAGTACCATTGTGGATGCCGGAAAATATCCAAAAGCCCTGTTTTAATTATAAAGTATTGTTTCTATATTGATTTAGCTGATTTAGCTGCCTGAAGATATCCTTACAGGCAATAGCATGTATGTGTAGCCTGGATTGTCTGCAGGTTTTATCACGCAAGGACTTACACTGCTTGAAAAATACATGTTCATTTCTTCACTTTCAAGCACCTTGAGAGAGTCGAGCAGGTATCTTGAATTAAATGCTATTTCAAGATTTTCACCTTCCAGCCTCACATTAACCTCTTCGTAAACATTTCCAACCTCTGAATTTGAAGTTATCATCATAAGTCCGTCTGTTATTGAAAATTTTATAAGATTGTTTCTTCCTTCTCTTGCAAGCAACGATGCCCTTTCAATGCTGTCCTGGAGATCTCTTCTACTTGAGGTGACAACAAGTGAGTTGTCCTTTGGTATTATCTGCTTATAGTTGATGAACTCACCTTCGAGAAGCCTTGTTATTATTCTTGTGCTGCCAAGAGTAAACAGTGCATGTTTTTGGGTGAAAGACATGCTGAGGCTATCCTCTTCTCCGCTTATTATCCTGTTTATTTCCATAAGAGCCTTGCCTGGTATTATAACATTTATGTCACCTATTGAATTTTCTATTGTTGACGTGCTTATGGCTAGTCTGTATCCATCTAATGCAACCAGACTCATACTGCTGCCTTGTATTTCTAATAGTTCGCCCATTAGCAAAGGCTTAGTCTCATCCTGAGATATTGCAAAAACAGTCTGTCTTATCATATCCTTGAGTTTTTGAGGTTCAATCTCGTAAAGCAAACCTTCATCCAGTTCCGGAAGCTGAGGATATTCGACCGGTGAATGTCCCTTAAGTGTAAATTCTGAATGCTCGCATTTTATAGTTATGTTGTTTAGTTCATCACTTTCTATATGTATGTATGATTCAGGAAGCTTTCTTACTATTTCACCGAACAGCCTGGAATCGATTATTACAGATCCTTCTTCTATCGTCTGGGCATCAACATATGTTTCTATGCCAAGTTCAAGGTCATTTCCTACAAGCTTGAGCTTTCCATTGCCAGTTTCAAGAAATATACCTTTGAGAATGGGCATAGTTGTTCTTTGTGATACTGCTCTTTGTACTGTATTTATAGCTTGCAACAAATCTTTTTGACTGCATAACAATTTCATTGTGGACAACCTCCTTAATATACAAAAAGTAATATAAATAAGCTAGTAGTAACAGTAGGCGCTGTTGATATGTGGAAAACCCACAAAACAGCGATGTGCCATGCGTTTGCGGGAATTGAAAGCATGTGGATAAAAAAAACCCAAAATCCTCGTTTTTTTCCGAAAAAAAATTACTTCAAAATGTTATCAACAAATAGCTGCAGATATCAACCGATTATGTGAGTAAATAAAAAATACAAAAAAAGTGAGCAAAGGCTTGTTTAATTCAACAAGCCCCATTTTTTACACTACTCTTTAAGATCATCTATTATTTTTTTAATTTTATCGCTTGCACTGTTGTCCTGCTTGATATCATCAGATATCTTGTCGTATGCATGAATTACAGTTGTGTGATCGCGTCCTCCGAATTCATCTCCTATCTTTGGAAGAGACATCTCAGTGAGCTCACGGCACAGATACATTGCAACCTGTCTTGGATATGCAATTGAACGGGTTCTTTTTTTGGAGCTGAAATCATCCATTTTTATGTTGAAATTTTCAGCAACCTTTTGCTTTATAAGTTCTACAGTTATTTCCTTAGGTCTTGAAGGGGTAATTATATCTTTCAGGGCTTCTCCAGCTAGCTCAAGGGTTACGTCTCTGTTTGCAAGCGATGAATAAGCAACTACTCTTATTAGTGCACCTTCAAGCTCTCTTATGTTCGATTTAATATTTTTGGCTATATAAGACATAACTTCATTGTGAATCTCTATATTTTCTGTCTGAGCTTTTTTTCTAAGTATGGCCACTCTTGTTTCAAAGTCTGGAGGCTGTATGTCTGCTATTAGACCCATTTCGAACCTGGACCTTAGTCTGTCCTCTAGAGTTGGTATCTCCTTCGGTGTTCGGTCACTTGAGATTATAATCTGCTTGTTTGCACCGTGAAGGTCATTGAAGGTATGGAAGAACTCCTCCTGAGTTCGTTCCTTTCCGGCTATGAATTGTATGTCGTCCACCAGGAGTATGTCCACGTTCCTATATCTGTTTCTGAACTGCTCGTTTCTATCGTCTTTTATGGAGTTGATGAGCTCATTTGTGAATTTTTCTGATGAAACGTACATTACTTTTGCTGATGGATTCTGAGAAACCACATGATGTCCTATTGCATGCATGAGGTGGGTTTTGCCAAGTCCTACTCCTCCATATATGAAAAGAGGGTTGTAAGCCTTGGAAGGCGCTTCTGAAACTGCAACGCAGGCTGCATGGGCAAATCTGTTGTTATTGCCTATTACAAATGTGTCAAACGTGTATTTGGGATTAAGATTAGAATATACTAAGGTTTCAGATTTTGTAGAATCAGCAGGTTCATCTGAACATGCCTCACCATCGTTATCGTCTTCCTTTTCAATAGTGAATTTAACTGTATATTTTTCTGAAGAGAGTTGATTTATTGATTTTTCAATGATATTCATATACCTTGCTTCTAAAATGCCCTTCATAAAATCATTTGGTACATTCAAAATCACAGAGCCCTTGCTTATTTTAACAGGTTCTATAGTAGAAAAAAATGCGTTGTAGCTTGCGGGAGTGAGTTCTGTTTTTATTATTTTCAGGGCGTTTTCCCAAAGGTTGTTTAAATTCATTATAAAATCCTCCCAAATAAATATAAAGTATAGCTAAAAGTTATTCACATATATATGAACAATAAATGTAACTTGAAAATAGATGGATAAAAACAGTAAAATTAAAAAAAAGGATGACACGAGGTGTGGATATCCGTGTGCAAAACAAAAAAAAATAAAGCGTTGTCCAAGCAGTGTGGATAAAAACGATAACATGAAAAAGTAGTGAAAATCTGAATGCAGTAAAAACTTATACACAACTTATCCACAAAATGTGTATAAGTTGATATGTGTATGTGAGTTATCATAGTTATCAACAGGTAAAAATATAATAACAAATAAAAATAAAAACATCAATAAAAAACGAATAGTTTATCCACAATAAAAGCTAATGTGGATAAATTCCAAAATAGAATAACAACAATATGTCCACAAGTCATAATGTATTGATAAATCACAAAACTGCAAAAATGGAGGATAAAAAAATGAAATAACAGTGTGTTTTTGTGGATAAATCAAAAATAAGCGACAAGGGTGCCTTGCAGTTAAAAAATTTGTTGACAATGAAAGGCAGTGACTTTATAATCTATATGTATGCAATACATGAATTCATGAAAATTTAAATTTAATATATGTACATTTAAAGGAAAGGCGGTGTTTTGTAATGAAAAGAACTTACCAACCAAAGAAAAGACAGAGAAAGAAAGAGCATGGTTTCAGAAAAAGAATGAAAACTAGCAATGGAAGAAACGTTCTTAAGAGAAGAAGAGCTAAGGGAAGAAAGCAGCTTACAGCGTAGTCTCTTAAAAACCTATAAACTTTTGCAAATTGAAAGGCCGCTTCTTAAAGTGGCCTTTTTGTGTAATGTTTTTAATTGTCATTTGGCGGGGGAAATAATCTATGCAGTTTAATAATGGAATAGGTCTGAAAAAAAATCAGGATTTCAAGAATGTATATTCGAAAGGCAAGTCCTATGCTAACAGACTCCTTGTAATATATGTACTTAAAAATAAACTCGCCACCAACAGGGTAGGTTTTTCAGTTTCCAAAAAAGTCGGAAACAGCGTAGTGAGAAACCGGGTTAGAAGGCTCATGCGTGAGAGCTTCCGGCTTAATTGCTGTAACATAGGCTCTGGATATGATATAATTTTTATAGCCAGAGTTGCGGCCAAGGAGGCAGACTATGCCTCGGTAGAAAAAGCAATGAAGAGTCTTTTCAAAAAAGCCGCCATCGAGATTGGAAGGAGCAAGTCAGATGCAAAGCCTGGCAAGCAAGCTGCTCATTAGTATTATAAGATTTTATCAGATAGCAATATCGCCGCTGATGGGGAAAACATGCAGGTTCTATCCAACATGCTCAGCCTATGCAATTGAGGCCATAAGAAAATACGGACCTCTTAAAGGCGCATTTCTTTCATTAAAGAGGATACTAAGATGTCATCCATTTAATGAAGGAGGATACGATCCGCTTAAATAAATAAACACACTATTGGGAGGTACTTATTTTGTCAGCACTGTCGGGAGCTCTAGGAGCTTTGTTAAAGCTAGTATTCGAAATGATAAACAACTATGGAGTGGCTATAATAGTGTTCACCATACTTGTGAAGCTTGCGCTGTATCCGCTTACCAGAGCCCAAACGAAATCTATGAAGGAAATGCAGCATGTGCAGCCTATGATAAAACAGCTGCAGGAAAAATACAAGGACAATCAGCAGCTTATGCAGCAAAAGGTAATGGAGGTATACAAGGAGCACAAGATAAACCCGGCAGCGGGATGCCTGCCAATACTTATACAAATGCCAATACTTATAGGGCTGTTCAATGTGCTTAGGGAACCTGTAAAATATGTGTTCAAATCTCAGGCTGCATACGATGCCATAAACACAAGCTTCATGTGGATTACAGACCTTGCAAAGCCTGATGTTGTACTCCTTGGAGGTTTTGAGATGCCGTGGATACTGCCTATACTCGCAGCTCTTACGACATACTTTGCATCTGCAATGATGAATGCAAAAACGCCAAAGACAGACAAGAAGGATCCAACTCAGATGACTCAGATGATGATGCTCTATATGCTTCCGCTGATGATACTTTGGTGGGGAAAAACATTCCCTGCTGGACTTACTCTTTACTGGGTTGTAAGCAATATTTTCCAAATAGCGCAGCAGTATATAATAATGAGGCCGGAGAAAAGCTAAGGAGGGTTATGTCATGAAAACAGTAGAATCCGTAGGAAAGACTATAGAAGAGGCTTTGGAAAAGGCACTTGCGGAGCTGAAAGCAACCTTGGATGAGGTTGAATATGATGTCATAGAAGAGCCTACTAAAGGATTTCTTGGAATACTCGGCGGAAAAGCTGGCAAAATAAGGGTGACGCTCAAGGACAACAGCAACAAAGTGGCAAAGGAATTCATTGATGATATTCTAAAATGCATGAATGTAGACCTTGCATCTAGTGTGGACAGTGAAGACGGGACTCTCAACATCAAGTTTGATGGAGATGATGACCAGATGGGCTATATAATAGGAAGAAGGGGCGAGACACTAGACGCTCTTCAGTTTCTAACAAACCTTGTTGTGAACAAAAATAGCTCAGAACACAAGAAGGTGCTTATGGATGTGGGCAACTACAGACAAAAAAGAGAAGAGTCGCTCATTCGATTCAGCATGAAAATGGCCAGAAGCGTTGTCAGGAAGAAAAAGCCGGTGAAGCTTGAGCCAATGAATCCGTACGAGAGAAGAATAATACATGCAGCGCTTCAAAATGATCCTTATGTAAGAACCTACAGCGAAGGAGAAGAGCCGAACAGAAGAGTAGTGATAGCACTCAAAAAATAGCCCCTACATCCATGTAGAGGCTTATTTTTGTATAAGAGAAGGTGGATTGTTATGATGGATGAAACCATAGCAGCCATATCCTCTGCCCCGGGAGAGGGCGGGATAGGCATAATACGAATCAGCGGAGAACGCTCATACGACATATTAAAGGCCATATTTGTGCCATCAAGCGGCAGGGCTTTTGAAGACTATGGGCCAAGGACGATGGTATACGGGCATGCATACGATGGAGATGTTGCCCTGGATGAGGTTCTTGCAGTGTATATGAAGGCTCCTCACAGCTACACAAAAGAGGATGTTGTCGAGATAAACTGCCACGGCGGTTATATATCACTGCGAAAGATACTTCATCTGATTTTGAAAAGCGGTGCAAGGCTTGCGGAGCCCGGAGAATTTACTAAGAGGGCATTCCTGAACGGCAGACTGGATCTTTCGCAGGCTGAGGCGGTAATGGATATTATAAAAGCCAAGACGGATTCGAGCCACAGTATTGCCCAGAACCAGCTTGAAGGCGGACTTTCGGCCAAGGTCAGACTGCTCAAGGAGAGCGTGGCGGCAATACTTGCACACGTGGAGGTATCAATAGATTTCCCCGAAGAGGACATAGAAGAGATAACAATGGGTGTTCTGAGGGAAAAAACAGAGCAGCTCATTGAAGAAATGCAGGAGCTTTATAAGACAGCTCAGACTGGAAAGATACTAAGAGACGGACTCAGCACCGTTATAGCAGGAAAGCCAAACGTAGGCAAGTCATCGCTTCTGAATGCCCTTATAGGCGAATCAAGAGCTATAGTGACGAATATCCCCGGAACTACTCGCGATGTAATTGAGGAGTTCATAAGCATAAAGGGAATACCTCTTAGGCTGGTTGACACAGCAGGCATACGGAGTACAGAAGACATTGTCGAGAAAATAGGAGTCGAAAAGACAAGGCACTCAATAGAAACTGCGGACCTTGTAATGCTGGTTCTTGACGCTTCGGAGAAGCTCTCGGTTGAAGATATCGAGATACTAAAGCTGCTGGGCGACAAAAAGTGCATAGTCATAATAAACAAGACGGACCTTGCGCCTGTGCTTGATGAAAGTGAGCTTGCGGGCTATGTGGACGGCAGAAGCATAATAAGGATTTCAGCTGCCGAAAGCAGAGGCATACAGGAGCTGGAGAACGAGATTGCCGAGATGGTATATTCAGGCTCGGTTTCGTATGAATCAAGCGCAATAATATCTAATGTAAGGCACAAGCATGCTCTGGAAAAGGCGATAAGTGCTGCGGAAGAATGCATTAACGGAATAGATTCGGGGATGCCGCTTGACTTTGTTGAGATAGACCTTAAAAATGTATGGGACAGCCTTGGCGAGATTACAGGAGAGACTGTGAGCGAAGACCTGCTGGATGTAATATTCAGCAAATTCTGCCTGGGCAAATAATTTTCATGTTTCACGAGAAACTAAGGAGCAAGGAGAGGAGGTTTTTGCTGCATGAAGTTTAATGCGGGAAGCTATGATGTAATAGTTATAGGTGCGGGCCACGCGGGCTGCGAGGCGGCCCTGGCTTCTGCCAGGATGGGTTGCAGAACGCTTGTCATAACGCTTTCAATTGAATCGATAGCGCTAATGCCGTGCAACCCTTCTATAGGAGGTTCGGGCAAAGGGCATCTTGTAAGGGAGATAGACGCGCTCGGCGGAGAAATGGCCGTAAATGCGGACAAGACGCTTATACAAATGAGGATGCTAAATACGACAAAGGGACCGGCTGTACACTCGCTAAGGGCACAATCGGACAAGTACAAGTACCACATGGAGATGAGGCGAGTGCTCGAGAACCAGGAGAATCTCGAGATTATAATGGACGAGGTTGTGGAGCTTGTATCGGACGGAAACCGCGTAGAAGGAGTAGTTACAAAGCTGGGAGCACACTACTGCGCAAAGGCCGTCATTCTTTGCAGCGGAGTATATCTAAGATCTAGGATATTCATAGGAGAGGTCAATTTCGAGTCGGGTCCCCTTGGGCTTATGGGAGCCAACGAGCTTACGAACAGCCTTATGACCCTTGGCGTGAAGCTGGCTAGATTCAAGACAGGAACGCCTGCAAGGGTGCACATGGACAGTCTGGATTTTTCAAAGATGGAGATAGTTCACGGCGAGGATAATCCGGAGCCGTTCTCGTTCATGAATGATTCGCTTGAGTTCGAGCAGCATCCGTGCTATCTGGTAAGGACCAACCAGAGGACGCATGACATAATAAATGAGAATCTGAGCCGCTCGGCAATGTATGGAGGCTATGTAGAGGGCGTAGGGCCAAGATACTGCCCTTCCATAGAGGACAAGGTGGTTAGGTTTGCCGACAAACCCTCGCACCAGTTCTTTGTAGAGCCGGAGGGGGAATACTCAAAGGAGATGTATATATCTGGCTTTTCAACAAGCCTGCCTTATGAGGTGCAGCTCCAGATATACAAGAGCGTAAAGGGTCTTGAGCACTGCAGGATGATAAGACCGGCATATGCGATAGAGTATGACTGCATAGATCCGCTGCAGCTCAAGGCCACGCTAGAGATGAAGGATATTGAGAGCCTGTTTTGTGCAGGGCAGTTCAACGGCACATCGGGCTACGAGGAGGCTGCTGCGCAGGGTCTCATGGCCGGCATAAACGCCGCTCTCAAGATAAAGGGCAAGGAGCCGCTGATACTAGACCGCTCAGAGGCTTATATAGGTGTGCTCATAGACGATCTTGTAACAAAGGGCACAAGCGAGCCTTACAGAATAATGACCTCAAGGGCCGAATACAGGCTGCTGCTCAGGCAGGACAACGCCGATTTGAGGCTGACTGAAAAGGGCCACCAGATTGGTCTTGTGACTAGGGACAGATATGAAAGGTTCCTTAGAAAAAAATCAGATATTGAAATAGAGCTCAGCAGGCTCAGCGACGAGAGAGTCTACCCTGCTGAGGTGGCAGCCATATTCGAGGAAATGGGCATTGCTCCGATGAAGGCGCCTATGTCGCTTTATGAATTCATGAAAAGACCAGAAGTAGACTACAAACTGCTTGAAGCCATCGGAAGGGCTCCTGGCAATGAGCTTGACTTGCGTGTCAAGCAGCAGTGCGAGATTATAATAAAGTATGAAGGTTACATCCAAAAGCAGCTCAAGCAGGTTGAGCAGTTCAAGAAGCTCGAAAAAAGGGGAATACCTGAGGATGTAGACTACGAGGCCATAGAAGGTCTAAGGCTGGAGGCCAGGCAAAAGCTGTCCAAAATCAGGCCGCTTTCAATAGGCCAGGCGTCAAGGATATCAGGAGTATCGCCTGCTGATGTTTCTGTGCTGCTGGTCTATCTGGAAAGCAGATCAAGAGGTCAGCAGAGCCACTAGGAGCATTAAGGGAGGACATATGGAAAATAGGGAATATTTCAAAAAAGGAATTGAGGATATAGGGTTGTTGGCTGACGACAAGCTGGTTGAAAAATTTGAAACATATAAGAGCCTTTTGCTGGAGTGGAATGAAAAAATCAACCTTACGGCCATAACAGATGAAAAGGAAATATATATCAAGCACTTTGTGGATTCACTATCGTGTATTTGCAGTGGTGTTATAAAAAGCGACAGCCGTATAATAGATGTTGGAACTGGCGCTGGGTTCCCTGGGCTGCCCCTTAAGATATACGATGAAAGCCTGAGGCTGACTCTTCTTGATTCACTAAGAAAACGCATAAATTTCCTTGAGAGCGTGTGCACAGAGATAGGCCTGGATGGAGTAGAATTTGTGCACTCTAGAGCAGAAGACGCGGGGGCGGACAAGAAGTATAGGGAAAAATATGATGTAGCCGTATCGAGAGCAGTAGCCTCACTCAACGTGCTCCTTGAATACTGCACGCCCTTCATAAAAAAGGGAGGCTATTTCGTATGCCAGAAGGGGCCGGCGGCGGATGATGAGCTTGTAGCGGCTGCGAAGGCGATGAAGGAGCTTGGGATGGTGCTCGAAGAAAAGCTCAGCATAAACCTTCCGTTTACAGACATAAATCACTATGTGCTAGTTTTCAGGAAGGTGTCGAATACGCCTTCGAAGTATCCAAGAAAAGCAGGTCTTCCATCAAAAAAACCAATTATATAACCGGTAAAGAGCCTTGGACACAACAGAAGCTCGGTTCATATCAAAATGACCGTAATATGGACTGTTGGAAAAAGTGTCCGGGGCTTGCTTTTTTCAATGCAAATAGCTTGTGTATAGAATACTTGAAATACTTGAATGTTTTATCAAAAAAATTGCTTAAAAAATCGGGTTTTTTATGTATAATTAGGTTATAGTAAAAAATTAAAAATCAAATAATATTTGAAACTGGGAAACTAGGAAAATATGACTACTGCAAGGGGATGAGACTTTGGAAAAGCTAGGAGTGATGATTCCTATAGACAAAATAACTCCAAATAGCAATCAGCCGCGCAGGGATTTTGACAACGAAAGGCTCTTGGCGCTTTCGAATTCGATAAAGCTCCATGGTTTGCTGCAGCCAATAGTTGTTCAAAAAATAGGTTCAAGGTACATAATAGTAGCTGGAGAGAGAAGATACAGGGCTTCACTCATTGCGGGTGCAGAGCAAATGCCATGCATTGTGCTGGAGTCGTCCCATCAAAAAAAGATAATGGAAATGGCACTTGTGGAGAATATTCAAAGGGAGAACCTCAATCCCATTGAAGAGGCACTGGCGTACAAGGCGCTCATAGACGAGCATGCCACTACACAAGAAGAAATATCCCGGGCGGTAGGCAAGAGCAGGCCTTATATAACAAATACACTCAGGCTTTTAAACCTTCCAGGCCAAGTGATAGAACTGGTGAGGAATGGAAGTATTTCTGCAGGACATGCCAAAGCCATACTTAGGATAGAGGATGAGCAGCTGCAGGAGCAGACTGCAAAGGATATTATAGAAAAAGGACTTTCTGTAAGAGCTGTTGAAGATATAGCCAAGGCATTGTCAAAAGGTATGACCAAAGACCGTCCCAGCAAGGCAAGTACGGATATATATATTGAGCATCTTAGGGAAAGGTTAGTGGAGACTCTTGGGACTAAAGTCATAATTACACAGAACAAGAAAAAGGGCAAGATAGAGATAGAGTATTATAGTGATGAAGAGCTCGAAAAAATCACAAGCCTCATACTTGATAAATAAATTGTAGGAGGCTGTTTTACATATATATAATAAGATTGCAAGCATACGGAGTTATAATCAATATTTAAGCAGATTAAGTTTGGAGGATAAAGATGGAGATACTTACACTGGGTCAGAAGATCAAAAAGCTCAGAAAAGAGCGTAATTTGACACTCAAGGAATTGGCCGGCAACAGGGTTACAGCTGCACAAATAAGCCATATAGAAAGGGATAAGTCATATCCGAGCCAGGATCTTCTGGACTATTTTTCTCAGAAGTTGAGCGTTTCTGTAGACTATCTTGTAGAAAGCAAGGAAGCTCAGGTGAAGCAAATAAGTGAATCAATCCTCCTTAAAGGGGAGTACTACATAAAGAACAAGAAGCTAAAGAGCGCCAAGGATGAGCTTACCAAGGTAATAGAGCTTTGCAAAGAATATAACGTAAATTCGCTCTGCGCAAACGCCAAGTTTCTGCTTGGACAGGTTTACAGGGATGAAGGCGACTACACAATGGCGGCGAGCATGTTTGAAAGAAGCCTCATACTCAACATCAAGACATCAAATGTCAAAGGGGCGCTTGGATGCTATCTGGAGCTTGGGAAAGTATACATGCTTCAAAAATGCTACAAGCCTGCCACGGACAAGTTCATACAGGGTAAAAACTATCTTGTGGACAATAACGTTATAAATTATGACATTGAAAGGCTTTTGTACATAAACCTCTCATACTGCAGCATGGAGCTTGGGGAATATGATGATGCAATATTCTATTCAAAAAAGGTAGACGAAATTGAAGAGAAGATGAAAGATTACAAGCACAAAGGCAACAGCCTGTTCCTTCTGGGAAACAAATATATGGGAGAAGGCGACTACATAAGAGCTAAAAAATATTTTTCGAAGGCACTCGATGTATTCAATGAGCATGAAAAGAAACTCGAGCAGGCAAGGACATATGTGGTTATGTCATACATACATGAAAATCTAAAGCAGTATGAAGAAGCTCTTGAAAAGGTCAAAATAGCCTATGAAATACATAAAGATATAGAAAATGAGCATCTGGTTGAAATAATGTTCGATTATACAAGGGCTCTTTTGAATAAAGGCGACATAGAATCAGCAAAGGAGTTAAGCAAAAAAGCGCTTGCGATGTCAATAAAGCTCAAGAACAAGCTGCTTGAGGCAAAGGCCATAAAGTACTATGCAAAGGCACATCTCAAAGAGGGAAATGTCGAAATAGCACTTGAAAACATGAACAGGAACATAGAGCTCGTAAGCAAGTATGGCGCCAAAAAAGACATTGCTGACGCATATTTTGAGGCAGCTGACATATATGCACACGTATCGAAAGACAAGGAGCTCGAGTGCTATTCAAAAGGAGTAGAACTCTATAAAGAGCTAAAAATAATATATTATTAGGCCCTTGCAAAAGGGTCTTTTTGTTATCGGGAGGATTGACATTTGAAAATCATTAAACCATTGCTGATAACAGCTTTTGTAGCAGCCGTCCTGCTTTTGAATCCAAAGGCAGTTCAGCTAATAGGTAATTTGATAGGTAAATCTACTCATCAATTGACTGAAACGGCAAAATTTTCGTATGGCAATACATCGAATATGAAGATAGTGGGATTCCAAAATGGCATAGTAATCTACAACGGCAGAAAGATAAGCCTGCTCGATAAAAAAGGGCAAAAGCAGGGCGAGGCCGAGCTCAGATCAAACGACTATGACATGACTGTTCAAAATGGCAGAATACTGTTTCTTGACAAGGTGAAGAGGAATCTAGCTGTAATTGAGAAAAGCGGCAAGATATCAAGCCAGATTAAATTTGCAGAAAAACCTGTTTTTGTAGAAGCCATAGGCAAGGACAGGTTTGTAGTCCACTATGTATACGATATGAACGAAAAAGCTGAGGGTCTCAGAATATTCAACATGTCGGGAAAGCAGATAAAGGACATACAAATATCAAACATAAGCATAAACTTCATTTCTCCTGATGAAAAAGGCCAGGGATTTCTGGTAAGCGGGCTTACGCTTGACAAGGAAAGGCTCTACAACAGCATGATGCACTACAATGTAAATGGGGAACTGGAGACTGCAGACAAGGCTGAAAACAGGGTGTTTGTCGGAGGGATGCTGATTGATGACAGATTTGTGCTTTGGGAGGAAGGCTATGTTGAGCTGCGTGATTCAGAGCTCAAATATATCAACTCACTGAGAGTAGACAGCGGCATTGTGCAGCTCAAAAGTGAAGAAGGCGGTTTCACCGTACTGGACAGCTCAAGCAGCATCAGGGATTTCAACCTTGAGGGAGCTGAAGAAAAGAAGGATAAGTATGCGCACAGAATATACGGCGTTATAGATGTATCAGGCAAGGATATATTGATTTCTCAAAGAAGCATAGAAGTCATGGGCACAAAAGAGAGCATGGACTTTACCAATGACATAATAGATACAATCAAGATAGGAGATGACTGCCTAGGGCTTGTTTTCAGGGGAGAAATAAGGATAATAGCAGTAGATTAGGGGGTGGGTTTGATGGGCTATGTTTCCCAGCTTAATCACATAGACATAATAATAATCGTAGTAGTGTTGTTCTTTGGAATACGAGGCTTCATAAACGGCTTTGCAGTTTCGGTCATAAGCCTTGCAAAATATGCCTTGTCCATATTTTTCACAAGCATGTACTATAAGCAGCTGGCGCAGTATATAACATCAAATTCCACGATGCTGGAGTTTTTAAACAGACTTTCCAATAAACTTTTTTCGAATCTTCCAAATTCAGAGACTGTAATAGCAAATTCGGATGTTGTTTTTGCGCAGGCTATTGCCATAGTGCTGCTTTTTATTTTTACAAACATGCTGGTAAGTTTAATAGCATCATTCATAGACGGCATGTTGAAGATAAAGTCCATTGGCTTTATAAACAAGTTGGCAGGCTTTATTTTTGGAGCTGCCAAGGGGACTATTCTAATAATGCTCGCATTCATAATAATCAATCCTTTTGCGGCGCTGAATCCGGAAGGCAGCTTTACAAGGAGCCTTAACGAATCCCTTTTAACAAAATACATGTATATGTACAACTTCATGTTCAAATATTTCAATAGCCTTATAGAAATATTCAATAACAATCATCTGGGGTAATGATAATCAGGGATGTTATAATTGAAATAAAAACTAGGAGGATTCAATGATGATACAAGTAGATGCGAGAGGATTGGCTTGTCCTCAGCCTGTAATACTGGCAAAAAAGGCTCTGGAAGCCTCAAATGACCCTATAATGGCTATTGTAGACAATGAAACCGCAAAAGAGAATATCATAAAGCTTGCAAAATCAATGAACTGCGAATACAGAGACTATGAAAAGGACGGGCTCTTCTATATAGAAATTTCTAAGGGAGAGTTGCCAGAAGGTTCTACAACCGAAGAATGCGGAGCAGAGTCAAAGCTGGGCGACACTGTCATATTTGTTCAGGCCGACAAACTAGGAAGAGGCGATGATGAGCTAGGAGCTCTGCTGATGAGAAACCTAATATACACGCTTACTGAATCAGAACCGTATCCAAAGGCAGTACTCTTTGTAAACGGCGGAGCAACGCTCACAACTGTAAACGAACATACAGTGGAAAACCTCAGGATACTCGAGGGCGCAGGAGTGAAGATAGTCACATGCGGAACGTGTCTTGACGTTTTCGGACTGAAAGAAAAACTCAGCGTGGGAGTAATAGGCAATATGTATGACATAGTAGACAACTTAAAGGCGGCAGGAAATACCATAACTATCGGATAGCGTGATAGACTACATCCATGTAGTCTATTTTTTATAGGGAGGACAGCATGAACGAGATGTATGTTGTGGCATTCAATTCAACTCACTATGCCATAAAATTTGAAAAGATACTTTTGGAGGCAGGACTCAAAATAATGATGATACCTTCACCAAGGGAGATTATAGCAAGCTGCGGCCTTTCAATAAGGTTTGACAAGGCTGACATGGACATTGTGTTAGACAAGCTGAAAAATTCAGAGGTGGAGATAAACGGAGTATTTAAGCTTACAAAGTTGCCAGATATAAAGGAAAAGCAGGCAGAGAAAATCATATAGGCTAATAGGAGGTGGGCGCATGCCTTTGAAGCTAAACGTCGGAGATGTAGTAGTGCTTAAGAAATCTCATCCGTGCGGTGGCAATGAGTTTGAAATAAAAAGAGTAGGCATGGACTTTAGGATTAAATGCATCAAATGCGGCAAGGAACTCTGGATAGACAGAGTCAATCTGGAAAAGAGGGTCAGAAAGGTGTTGCAGGCAGAAAGCGGCGATGAAAAGGCCTAATTTTCTTTGTTTTTCAAAAAAACACAAAATTCTGTATATTTCCAGTTGTATAGGCAACCTAAAATCAAAGTGCTATAATTATGGATAATAAGAGGAAAATGTTTTCACGCAATTCAAATGACTATGGGGGTGCTTTACAAATGGCTATTAAATTTGCTGATCGTATGGAAAACCTTAAAGCTTCGGAAATCCGTGAACTTCTAAAGTTTGCTGCGGATCCTACAATAATATCTTTTGCAGGCGGACTTCCCGCTCCAGAGCTTTTCCCGGTGGAAGAGATGAAGAAGGTTGCCGTAGCTGTGCTTGAGGAAAGCGGACAGACTGCACTTCAGTATACTACTACGGAAGGCAATGTAAGACTTAGAGAACAAATAGCAGAGAGAATGAACAGAAAATTCAAGACAAATGTAACTGTTGACGAGATACTTATAACAAGCGGTTCACAGCAGGGCCTTGATTTTTCAGGAAAGATATTCATAAATGAAGGCGACGTAGTGCTTGTTGAAAGCCCGTCATATCTTGGCGCTCTAAACGCATTCAAGGCGTACGGACCAAATTTCATAGAGGTTCCAACTGATGACCACGGAATGATCATGGAAGAGCTTGAAAAAATACTAGCTAGCACTGAAAATATTAAGATGATATACGTAATACCTGACTTCCAAAACCCAAGCGGAAAGACTTGGACAATGGAAAGACGTACTAAGTTCATGGAGCTGGTAAACAAGTATGAAATACCTGTAATAGAGGACAATCCTTACGGAGAGCTAAGATTTGAAGGAGAAATAATGCCTTCTCTTAAGGCCATGGACACTAAAGGTCTTGTAGTATTCCTTGGAACATTCTCAAAGATATTCGCTCCCGGACTAAGAATAGGCTGGGTTTGCGCACCAGATGCAATACTCCAGAAGTACAACTTCGTCAAGCAGGGCGCTGACCTTCAGTCTTCAACTATAGCTCAGATGGAAGCAGCCAAGTACTGCGACATGTATGACCTTGACGCGCACGTTGAGAAGATAAAGTCTGTGTACAGCAAGCGTAGAGACCTTATGATGAAAATCATGGAAGAGGAATTCCCAGAGGGAATCAAATGGACTTACTCAGAGGGCGGCCTTTTCACGTGGGTTGTGCTTCCAGAGCACATAAATGCAAGAGACCTTCTCAAGAAGTGTCTTGAAGAAAAAGTAGCTTTCGTTCCAGGCGGAGCATTCTTCCCTAACGGTGGAAATGAAAATACATTCAGGCTCAACTATTCGAACGCAACTGACGAAATGCTTGTAGAAGGAATGAAAAGACTTGCAAGAGCAATAAAGGCAATGATGTAATACTGAAAAAAGACAAAAAAAGCGGGAGTGGAAAATTTTCCACTCCCAATTTTTATTAGGGGGAGATTGAGATAAAAAAAGTATGTGGGATACTTATTATATAGTTACCTTTTAATGAGAAAATTATAGATAAAATTTAAAAAAAAATCAAAAAAATATTAAAAAAAATCGGGCGGTAGTAATTCAGCCTGATTCCAGGCCATGCACGGCAGCTGAAAATAAAAAAAAAGGCAAAATATTATTTTGTGTTTGCTTTTTCAACATATTAGTGCTAACATATTAGGGTATATAAATATCTCTGCTCTATAAGAAATAGAGCCTTAAGTCCAAAGGGAGGTGAAACCATGAATACAAGAAGCTACGAGCTAGTGTACATCCTTAAGCCAAATCTTGATGATGAGGCGAAGGAAGCTGTATTCAACAAGGTTAAAGATCTAATAGCAGTAAATGGAGAAATTTCTTCAGTTGACACTTGGGGAAACAGAAAGCTTGCTTACCCAATAAAGAAGTTCAACGAAGGATTCTACAACCTTGTTAACTTTACAGGAGGCAACGACGTAATAAGCGAAATAGACAGAAACCTTAAGATAATGGATTCTGTAATAAGACACATGATAGTTAGAAAAGATGAAAAATAGTCTTAAAAATACAAGCTATTAGCGATTAACAAGGTGGTGCATTAAATGAACTGTGTTATTTTGATTGGAAGGCTCACAAAGGACCCTGATCTTAGATACATCCCAGGAACGGGAAACCCAGTAGCCACCTTTACGGTTGCAGTAAATAGAACGTTTAAGAACAAGGAAGGCAACTATGAAGCGGACTTCATACCTGTGCAGGTTTGGGGAAAGCAGGCTGAAAACTGTGCCAACTATCTTCAAAAAGGCAGGCAGGTAGGAGTTAGCGGAAGACTTCAGGTTAGAAGCTACGAGACCCAGAATGGCGAAAGAAGATGGGTTACAGAGGTTGTTGCCGACAGGATAGAATTTTTGGAATGGTCAAGCAAGGAGAGTGGCTCAGGCTCATCTGAAGCTCCTAGGTCTTTCGAGCCTACGGGGCTGGATCCTGAAGGATTCCAGGCTCTCGACGACGACGATATTCCATTCTAATAAGGAGGTTTGGAAATGACCGAGAAATTGAGAACAAGAAAAAGAAGAAAGAAAGTATGTGCTTTCTGTGCGGATAAAAACAAGACTATAGACTACAAGAACGTAGACGGTCTTAAGAAGTATATTACTGAAAGAGGCAAGATACTTCCAAGAAGAATTTCTGGAACTTGCGCTAAGCACCAGAGAGAGATAACTCTTGCAATAAAGAAAGCTAGAACTATAGCTATACTTCCATACACACTAGACTAATTGATTTTAGTTGAAAGCATGCGGCGAACCTTATGGTTCGCCTTTTGTTTTATTTATAAAAGTGTTGTGATATAATAATAATTTAAGGGAGCCTGGAAAAGACTCTAATCAAACGACATGCCAGGAGGTAAAAAAGTGATTGAAAGAAACAGCAGGCAGAGGCTTTCGGAGTCTGCGCTCATATCTGCAATAGGAGTAATATTCATCTTGGCAGGGACGTACATACCGCTTCTGGGGCTGCTTACATTTTTCACGGCCGTTCCCTACATTCTCATAACAATGCGAAATGGCCTCAGATACGGCGTGATGGCTTCGGTGATTTCTGCGGCGGCCGTATCGATGTTCACAGATCCCATATACGGAATCACACTGGCGCTTTTGTTTTTTGTGCCGGGAGTTGCAATAGGCTATAGAGGCATATCGTCAAAGGAGCCGTTTGGACCTGTGGCGTGGGGATTCATAACCTCAATAGTGCTTGTCATGGTGTATGTAAAGTTAATGTCAATAGTGCTTGGAGTCGACATAATAGAAAAAGCTGTGCAGATGTTCGAGCAGGCCGTTAAGATGCAGGGCGACATGATGTCAGGCCTTGGACAAAAACAGGCGGCAGCCGATGTCGGAGCGCTGCTTGAGTACATGAAGCTCATAATACCGGGCGCCATAGTGGTTCAGGCGATGCTGATGTCGTTTTTCAACTATTATCTGGCTCTTTCAATACTCAAGAGGACAAGGGGGTATTCGGGCAATATACCAAAGCTTAGCGAGTTTACGCTGCCGGGCAACATCGCTCTTGGGATGCTAATAATATATTTTCTTACAATGAGCGCAAAAGGACTCTCGTGGATAAACTACGAAAATCTAGTGGCTAACATAACATTCATAATTATTTTCATGTTTTTCATGCAGGGTTTTGCTGTCACAGGATATTTTCTGAACAAGTCGAAAATCAACAAGGTCATTAGGAACCTGCTTCTTTTCATGATGATTTTTTTAGGCCCACTATCTTCAATAGTTTCGGTCGTAGGATTCTTAGATTCCATAATAGATTTCAGAAGGATTAGAAAATGATGATTTAGGAGGCCTATGCCATAATGAAAACTAAAATGAATTTCAAGTTTTGGTTTCCTGAACAAAACACATATATGGCAATTATACTGCTGCTTGCCGCTACGGTCTTGTTCTACAACTGGATTTTGGGAGCGCTGTGGATAATAGTGATAGCGTATCTTTTAAACCATAACAGAAAAACATCGGACGTCAGGACAAGACAGTGGACAAAATATATTGAAAGCCTTTCTGCGGACATCGACGAGACTGTCAAAAATGCCATGCTCAATCTGCCAATACCATTTTGCATACTTGAGATTGACGGCAACATAAACTGGTACAACAACAAGTTTTCTGACATGCTCAAAAAAGAGGAGTTGCTTGGGCAGAATATCGAGCAGATAATACCAAACCTCAACCTCAAGAGGGCGCTGAATGAAAAAAGCGAGCTCTACACCACTGTGGCGCTAAATGACCGGAATTTCAACGTCACATACAACATTGTAAAGATAGACAACAAGGGTGAGGTAAAGTACCTTATAATGGCGTATTTTGTGGAAAACACAAGGCTTCTCAGCCTTTCAAAGAGGTATTATGAGGAAAAGCCGGTTTTCGGGATAATACAGGTGGACAGTTTCGATGAGGTGCTAGAGAGCGCAGGATCTGACATGCGTCCTCTTCTGATTGCAGACGTGGAAAGAACGCTCAAGACATGGGCAGACGGTGTAGGAGCGGCACTTCAAAAGACAAGGAGCGACCGATATATACTTTTTATGGACAACTTGATACTCGAAGGCCTGGAAAAGCAAAAGTTTGCCGTGCTTGATGAAATAAGGGAGATAAACTATGGCAACTCGCTTCCAATAACGCTCAGTATAGGAATAGGCACCTGGGGCAATACGCTTCTAAAGAGCCTTGAATACGCTGAGAGCGCCCTTGATCTGGCTCAGGGAAGAGGCGGAGACCAGGCTGTAATAAAGCGAAAAGACAAGTCAACGTTTTATGGAGGAAAGTCAAAGGGTATAGAAAAGAAGACAAAGGTAAAGGCCAGACTCATAGCATACGCATTAAGAGACCTGATAAATGACAGCAAAAATGTGCTTATAATGGGGCACAGGCATCCGGATCTCGATTCCATGGGAGCTGCTCTGGGAGTTCACAGCATGTGCAGCCATATGGGCAAGGAATCAAGCATAGTGCTGCAGGAGTCCAATCCCTCGATAGATGTGCTTGTAAAGAGTGTGAGCGCTTTTGGAGACTATAAGAATATATTTGTAAAAAAAGAAGAAGCTATGAGGAATGCACATTCCGACACGCTGCTCATAGTTGTAGACACACATAGACCCAACTTTACAGAGTGCAAGGAGCTGCTTGATATTTGCGACAGAGTGGTGGTAATAGACCACCATAGAAGGGGCCTTGAGTTCATAGAGAATGCTGTGCTTTCATATCATGAGACATACGCATCCTCGGCAAGCGAGATGGTGACAGAGCTTATACAGTACATTTCGGAGAAGCCTTATATTTCAAAATTCGAATCGGAGGCACTGCTTGCGGGCATAACTCTGGACACCAAGAACTTCACTTTCAGGACTGGCGTGAGGACCTTTGAAGCAGCAGCCATGCTCAAGAAAATAGGAGCCGATACGGCGGCAGTCAAGAGGCTGTTCCAGGGAGATATGGAAACCTTCTTTGGCAAGGCAGAGGTCATTAAAAATGCAGTCATACTAGACAAGATAATAGCCATGTCGGTATGTCCTGAAAATACTGAGAGTCTACAGCTAGTAATAGCGCAGGGAGCTGACGAGCTGCTGAACATAAAGGGAATAAAGGCGTCATTCGTCCTCGGCAAGGATACGGACGGCGTTATATACGTAAGCGCGCGTTCAATGGGCGAGGTGAATGTGCAGGTGATATTGGAAAAAATAGGTGGAGGCGGCCATTTGGATGTTGCCGGAGCCCAGATAACAGACTCTGAAATTGAAGAGGTAAAATCCAGACTAGAGAACATAATAAGAGAATATCTAAAGGAGGTAGATTTATAATGAAGGTTATCCTACTTAAGGATTTGAAGGGAACAGGCAAAAAAGGAGATGTAATAAATGTAAGCGACGGTTATGCGAGGAATTTTCTTTTTCCAAAAGGAGTTGCAAAAGAGGCATCTGAAGGCAATTTGAAGATACTTAGTGAGCAGAAGACTTCTCAGAAGATAAAAGAGGAAAAAGAGCATGAGGCTGCCAAAGAACTTGCAAAATCAATGGAGGAGCTAACAGTGACTCTGTTTTCTAAGGCAGGAGAAGGTGGCAGGCTTTTTGGCTCTATCACATCTAAGGACATTGCTGAAAATCTCAAGAAAAAGCATGGGATCGATGTTGACAAGAGGAAGATATTGCTTGACGAACCTATAAAGGCACTTGGCATGAGCTTCGTGGAGATAAAGCTGCATCAAGATGTTGTTGCCAAACTAAAGGTAGAGGTTAAGGAAACTGACAAATAGAAAATCTGGAGTGGTTTTAGTGGATTTAATGGGAAAGGTACCGCCGCACAGTATAGATGCAGAGCAATCTGTGCTCGGCTCGATACTTCTCAACAAGGATTGCATAAGCGAAGTGGCCGACATACTAAGGCCGGGTGATTTTTACAAGGAAGCACATGCTAATATTTATTCTGCGATAATGACTCTATACAGCAGAAGCGAGCCGGTAGACTTGATTACGCTTACCGAAGAGCTCAAAAGAAGAGATTCTATGGAATCGGTGGGAGGCATAGCCTATATAACTGAGCTTTCTACGGTTGTGCCGACGACTTCGAATGTGCGTAACTATGCAAAAATAGTAAAGGAAAAAGCCATACTAAGGGAGCTTATAGGAGCTTCATATAAAATTCTTGAGGCAAGCTATGCCGACAGTGAATCGGTGGAGAGAATCCTAGAGCTGTCTGAAAAGAACATTTTCGACATTTCACAGGAAAAAAGCGGAGACAATATGCGCCCTATAAGCGAAGTGCTAATGAGTGCATATGAAGTAATGGAAGAGCTCGCAAGGAACAAGGGAGCAATAACGGGAACTACGACTGGTTTTACTGACCTTGACAGAAAGACAAGCGGACTCCAAAAGACAGATCTTGTGCTTATAGCAGCCCGTCCTGCGATGGGCAAGACGGCTTTTGCGCTTAATCTGGCGCAGAATGCGGCGCTCAAGGCCAAGAGCTCGGTTGCCATATTCAGTCTCGAGATGTCAAAGGAGCAGCTCATACAGCGTATGATAGCGGCCCAGTCGCATGTGGAGTTAAACAAGATAAAAAGCGGGGGCCTCAGCGAGGAAGAGTGGCCCAAGATAATAGAGGCCATGGGCGTGCTTGCCAAGGCCAACATCCATATAGACGATACTCCGGGCATAAGCGTTATGGAGATAAGGTCAAAGTGCAGAAGACTCAAGATGGAAAAGGGCCTGGACATGGTACTCATAGACTACCTGCAGCTCATGGAGAGCGACTCGGGCGGAGAAAGCCGCCAGCAGGAGATAGCCAAGATATCGCGTTCGCTTAAGATAATAGCAAAGGAGCTCAATTGTCCCGTGATTGCGCTTTCGCAGCTTTCACGTGCGCCCGAGCTCAGATCCGACCACAGGCCTATGCTTTCGGACCTTAGGGAATCCGGAGCGATAGAGCAGGATGCGGATATAGTTATGTTCATATACAGGGATGACTACTACCATGAAGACACAGACAAGAAAAATATAGGCGAGATAATAATAGCCAAGCACCGTCATGGCGAGACGGGAACGGTGGAGCTTGTCTGGATGGGAGAATTTCAAAAATTCCACAATATTGCAAGGGAGCTGTAGCTTGACTAATCCCGACAAAGCTGTAGCCTGATGGGGAGAGAGTGCATTTGCTATCAAAGGGAGAAAAGACACTTATTCGAAGGATGGAAAGAGAAGACGTAGACGTCATGGTTACATGGCCTCCATATGAAGATCCCCTTCTTGCAGACTACTCATTTCCGCAGTTTACACACGGCGAGAGGGATGTATGGTATGGCATAAAAAACAGCGGATTGAAAAAATGCTTTACTGTGCTGACTATGACAGGTGAAGTCATAGGATATATCTCGCTTAGGAATGTGAACATATTTTCCAAAAAAGCAGAAATGGGGATAGTTTTCAGCCCAAAATATGTTGACGCGGGATATGGGCGTGACGCCATAACGGCATTTTTGAACTATTACTTCGACGGAATGAAATACAAGAAGCTGGTGCTGAGGGTGGCGGCCTTCAACAGGAGAGCCTACAGATGCTATCTGGCGTGCGGCTTCAAATATGTCGACAAGTCATATATGAAAGTAAACATCAAAAAAAGTGACATTCCGAAGGATGAGGATTTCAAAAGAGACAAGGTGTTCATAAAGCGGGGCGACAATATAAAGGCACTTTTTTACAGAATGGAGATATCCACATAATCAACAGACAGCCTGTTGATAAGTGTGGATATCTTTTATGGAATGACACGGCGCGTATGCGGGAGGGCAGTTATATGGCAAGACCAAAGAAATTCAGACGGGTGGAATTCTTTCCGGAGGCTACATACTTTGTGCCCTGGGGGAAGCCAAAATGTGAGATAGATGAAATAGTCTTGAATGTGGAAGAGCTTGAAGCGATGAGGCTCAAGGATATACATGAGCTCAACCAGGAGGAATGCGCCGAGAAGATGCAGGTATCGCGCCAGACATTCCAGAACATAATTGACAGTGCAAGGAAAAAGGTGGTGTCAGCACTTATAGAAGGCAAGGCCATCCGAATCAGCGGAGGTCACTATACCACCAGCATGTGCAAATACAAATGCCTGGATTGTTCGACTGTATACGAAATCAAATACAAGCAGGACAGGTTCACATGTCCAGCCTGCGGATCTGAAAAGGTCCTTTGCAGCAAGAAGGCGGATTTTTGCATTAAGTGGTGCAAGGGTGAAGACTAGAAAACTTCGTTATAAAACTTAAAGGTTGATTTGGCATTTGCCAAGTCAGCCTTTTTATATTGCAGAATCTGCATGGTTGATAGCATATGCATTATTGACAATTCTAATATACAACGATGAATTCATAAAATACTTCTATGGAAAATTGTCTCTAAGTTTTGTTTTTTTGATTTATTTATGATCTCTTTTATATTATTATTAGGAGTGATACAAAGCTGTATTTTCCAAAGTCATTGAAAAAACAATCTGATTAACTATAGAAATAAGCGAAGAAAATATTTTTTGTGGAGGTACCAATGATATGAAAGGTATATACATGGACAACGGAGCGACAGCATTTCCAAAAGCTCCAGGCGTGGCTGAGGCCATGGCCAACTATATCACCAATGTCGGCTGCAATGTAGGCCGAGGGGCATACGAAGACGCCTTTGCGGCGCAAAGGATAGTCCTTGAAACCAGGGAGCTGCTCTGCGAGCTTTTCAACTGCGACAAGGTGGAGAACGTAGTTTTCACAAAGAACATAACTGAAAGTCTGAATGCAATAATGAAAGGTCTGCTAAAAGCGGGCGACCACGTTATAATATCATCAATGGAGCACAATGCAGTCACAAGACCTCTCAACAGCCTCTCGAAAAAAGGTGTTGAATTTTCAAGGGCGAAATGCTTTCCGGATGGACAGGTTGACCTTGAAAGCGTAAGGAGCCTTATAAAGGAGAGTACTAAGGCCATAATAATGATGCACGCTTCGAACGTATGTGGAACTGTGCTTGATCTGGAGGGTGTGGGCAGAATAGCCAGGGAACACGACATATTCTTCATAGTAGACGCGGCTCAGACTGCAGGAGTGCTCGATGTTGATATGAAAAAGCTAAATGCCGACGCGATAGCTTTTACCGGACACAAGAGCCTGCTTGGACCTCCAGGGATGGGCGGCTTTGTAATAAATGACAGGCTGTGTGAGCAGGTGGAGCCTTTCATAGAGGGCGGAACGGGCAGCACATCTGAATCAGAGGAGCAGCCGCATTTCATGCCCGACAAGTTCGAATCAGGCACGCAAAACATTGTCGGAATATACGGCCTTAACGCATCGCTTAAATTCCTCAAGGAAAAGGGCATAGAAAATATAAGAGAGCACGAGCTTGAGATGACAATGGAGTTCATAAAAAGGGTCAAGGACTTGCCTGGCGTAAAGCTGGCAGGCAAGGAAACTGGGGAAGGCAGGGTTGCTGTGGTCTCGATAGACTTTGAAGGCAGCGACAATGCGGAGATAGGTTTTGTACTTGAGCACGAATACCACATTTCGACAAGGGTTGGCCTTCACTGCGCGCCTTCGGCACACAAAACACTGGGAACATTCCCGCAGGGAACTGTAAGATTCAGCTTCGGCTATGCAACAACGCTAGAGCAGATCGAGTATGCAGCCGATGCGATTAAAAGGACTCTCGAGTCGATGGAATAAATGGAAACCGCCTCATTGCAGGCGGTTTTTTTGACGCCTTGCCTGCAGCTCTCAAAAGGCCTGACGCAATTAGCTTACAATTTAAAGATTGATTATAATACGTATATTTGATAAAATAAAACTTGTAGTGTTCGAATATATGTGAATAATATTTTTTATAAATAAAGAGGTGAAGAGATTTGTCAAGTTTGGTAGTAGTGGGATCCCAGTGGGGGGATGAAGGAAAAGGAAAGATAATAGACTTTCTTGCGGAAAAAGCTGACGTAGTTGTAAGATATTCAGGTGGAAACAATGCAGGCCATACGGTTGTTGTAGGAGAAGAGGAGTACAAGCTCCATCTTATACCATCTGGAATACTGTACGGAGACACGCCATGCATAATAAGCGCGGGCGTCGTAGTTGATCCTGAGGTGCTGCTTTCAGAAATCAAATATCTCAACGAAAGAGGTATAGGCACAGACAACCTCATGATAGATGAAAGAGCTCATGTCATATTCCCTTATCATAAGAGTCTTGATATACTCAGCGAGCAAAGAAGAGGCAGCGAGGATATCGGAACTACAAGGCGCGGCATAGGACCATGCTATAGAGACAAGACAGACAGGATGGGAATAAGGATTTGCGACATGCTTTCTGATTCCTTCAAGGAGAAGCTTGAAGGCAACGTGGCTTTCCAAAACAAGCTTATAAGAGCAGTGTATGACAGTGACGGTTTTGATTTCCAAGAAATGTACGATAAATATATTGGCTATGCAGAGCAAATCAGAAAGTATGTTTCCGATACGTCTATAACTGTCTTTGACGCCATAAAAAACGGCAAGAAGGTTCTATTCGAGGGAGCACAGGGCACCCTGCTTGACCTGGACTACGGAACTTACCCATACGTTACATCCTCAAATCCTGTAGCGGGCGGAGTATGTACAGGTACAGGCGTTGGACCTACAATGATAAACGACGTTGTCGGCGTGGTGAAGGCCTATACTACAAGAGTAGGAAAAGGTCCATTCCCAACTGAGCTTTTCGATGAAGACGGCGAAAGAATGAGAACTGTAGGCCATGAATTTGGAACTACTACAGGAAGATCTAGAAGATGCGGCTGGTTTGATGCTGTGATACTAAGGTATGCGGTAAGGATAAACGGCCTTACATCAATGGCGCTTACGAAGCTGGACGTTATGAGCGGCTTTGAAAAGATAAAAGTTTGTGTGGGCTACAGGAAGGGCGATATAGTCCTTACTGAATTCCCGGCAAGCATAGAGGAGCTTGCAAAATGCGAGCCTGTATTCGAGGAGCTTGACGGTTGGAACGAAGACATCACATCAGTAAGGAGCTTTGACGAGCTTCCAGAGAATGCGAAGAAGTATGTAAGCAGGATAGAGGAGCTTTGCGGCGTAAAGGCAAGCATAGTGGCAGTGGGACCAAAGAGGGACCAGACTATGGTGCTAAAGGAGCTTTACTAGTATATAGCTATTGAATGGCGAAAGCATACGCTTTCGCCATTTTTGTCTTTGATAAGCGGTCGCATTGGCTGACTATGTAATATGTCTTTTCAAATATTTGCGGCATAAGTGTTGACATACGGTCCAAACGATAGTAAAATAAAACACAAGTTAAAAATTCGTGGGAGCATAGCTCAGCTGGGAGAGCATCTGCCTTACAAGCAGGGGGTCACAGGTTCGAGCCCTGTTGCTCCCACCAATAAAAAAAGGATGTCCGAAATGTTTCGGGCATCTTTTTTTTATTGGTGGATTATCTTTTTTACCTGTTTTCCCACCTCAGGTCTTTGCCGAAGAATCTAAGTAAATTGAAGTTACTCGACAGCCTTGAAAATATTCTGCCTGTATAACGTTGATCTAATTCTATAAGCGTAAGGTTGGTAGATATAACAGTTTTTTTACCATTTATAAGACGAGTGTTTAGTATATGAAAAAGTTCGCTGATGGTGAAGGTGTTTTGAATTTCACTGCCAAGATCATCTATTATAAGTAGGTCGCATTCAAAGAGCGATTCGTAGGATTCCCTGTCTATAGCGTTGTCTCTTTTTTGGAATCTATAGTCTTCTATTATAGCAAACAGAGAAAAAGCAGTTTGATAAATGACAAAATGGCCTCTATCCAATAGATCCTTGGCTATGCAGTTGCACATGAATGTCTTTCCGGAGCCGGTGGTGCCATAAAAAAGCAGGTTTTCTCCGTTGCTTTCGGCGAAGTTCATTATGAAATTATCGCATGTGGCCAGTATTGTGGCCATATTTTCCTTTGGAGAAAGCTCAGAATTGCTATTTTTTTCATCTGAAAAAATATCAAGGTTGAAAGTCGCGAGGTTCTCCCTGAGCAGAACTTGCTTGAGATTCGACATCTTATAGGCTTCTGCAATAAGCTCCTGCCTGAGGCAGGTACATTTCTCGCCGCTGGCCAGAAAACCTCTGTCTTTGCATAGAGGGCACTCGTACTGCATTGAAAGGTAGTCTGCCGGGAAGCCGGAGGACTTCATTATAGCTTCTTTTTCGCGTTTTAGAGTCTCGAGCTTTTGCTTGCTGTGTTCCACGATGCTTTCGAGGTCATCTGGATTGTCGAGTGCCAGCTTGCCCATCTTAAGGCCTAGGCTGAATATCTCGCCCTCTATCTCCTCAAGCCTTGGAAAAACGGAGTAGAGCTTTTTTTTGCGCAGCTCGAGGCGGTTGGCGGCTGCGTCACGTTTTTTTTCATATTTTGAAAGTATTTTTCTTAGAGTTTCTTCTCTCAATTTTTCACCTACTTATTAAATCTTTTTTTCTGGCTTTCGAGAACTATTTTTTCAAATTCTTCCGGAGTATATCTCGAACTGCGCTCCTCTGCAAAGTGGAATTTTGTCTTATATGGGTTTGCAGCAGGTTTATCAGTTGATTTGTGGCGTACCAAAGATTTTTGATTTTTAGCTCGCGATTCAATTTCAAGCTCTGCATCTTCAACTGTTTTGATGCCCTTCTCATGCCAGTTTCTGAGTATGCCATTTATATAAGCTATAGACGGGTTGGACGTATTTTTTGACCTAGAGCAGGCCTTGAGTATGAGCTCGATATCAAAGTGCATGCTGTCGGTCCAGGAATCCATAACCTTCTTTTCCTCGGCTGAGGGTGGTCTTGCAAAACCAAGGGCCTTGAAAACTTCGCTATAGAGGGATATTTTTTCGCCCTGGCGGCCAATATGCTCCTCGAGCTGCTGCATATTAGTGATTTTAAGATCATACCAGTTGCGCAGTATCGACTCTATATAGCTGATATTCTTTATGCCTTTCTTGGACATGGCCTGAGTATAAGCCATCTTGACAACGTCGCAGGTCATGTTGTACTTTTCCATTATTTCAAGTATTCTGCGCTTTTCGTTTGGCACAAGTTCCCTGGATATGGTATCGTTTATGAAGTTGAACATTGACTGTATGCTCTCGTTTTCATTTAGAAGTATCAGATCGTCGACGCCAATTCTTTCACTCTTTGACTTTTGGGTTCCGGGCATTATCTTTTCCATATAGAGTTTCTTAAGGTCCATAAATTCAACGCTGTAGTCGGTTTCGTCAGCGGAAGAGTTGGCATGTTTTTTTATAAGCCCACGCTCCTCCCAGAAGCTCCAGGCACCCAGCACATCCGAAAGCGGGATGCCAAGATTTCTGGCTATCATCATGTTGCTTGGAGGACTCTCAAGCTCACCGCCCTGGCAGGCATACCTGTAGCCCAGGATATAGACCATTACAAAAGTGCCATTTGACATGGGCATGAATATGTCTATGAATATATTGTCAAGAGGCGTCTGCCCGAAGCTGACATCGCTTTTTTCCTTGTAAAACATCTAAATATCACCTCATAAAGATTATATCATAACAGCATTAGAAAGTCGCAGATGGTAACTGTTCCCACAAAAACTTGCAATAAAAAATTAATTGTTATAAAATAAGCTGTATGTGATTTTTTTGATACAAATAAAATTATTATATCAAGAGCATTATTCAATAGAAAATATTAATCAAATTTAATGTATTCATTTGAAATTATGTATGATTTTTTGTTATAATTAGTTGAAATGTTTTGAAAGGAGCTTTAAAAATGAAAAATACGCTTTTAAATAGAGTGGCTGCAAGCACCAGAAAAGTCACGGAAAGCATCACTAGACTGATTAAGAACTCGAGGCTTGCGGATAAGCTTCCTGAGAGACTGCTAAGAGGCAACACTCCCGCATATGTGGCAGCGGGCACATGCGCAGTGGCTCTTTCGGCGGCGGCGTTCTTTGCCACAATGGATTACGAGCTGTACATAGACGGCAAAGCCATAGGAGCGGTTGACAAGAAGTCTGAGGTATACCAGGCGATAGAAAATATCAAGAAAAGTGTTCCAAAGGAGCTTGGAAGCGACATTAAGATAGGCCAGAAGATAGAGCTAAAGGGAGTTCACGTGGCAGACAGCAAGCTGCTGAGCGCATCAAATCTTGAAAAGAAGATAAAATCGGGTATAGACCTTCAGGTGGATGCATACGGCATAAAAGCTCAAGGCAAGCTTGTAGTGGCGTTAAAGAGTGAAGCGGAAGCAAAGAAGGTGCTTGAACTTCTAAAGCAGCCATATACGAAAAAGCAGGACAATGCTTCAAGCATCAAGACGGATTTTCTACAGAAAGTTGAAATAGAAAAGCTCCAAGCGGACATAGGGCTGGTTAAAACGCCGCAAAGAGCTGTGGAATACATAAAAACCGGCGGCCACGAGCTTCATACATACACCGTGCAAGCGGGAGACACGACGTGGAGCATATCAGAAAAATTCAAAATCGGCGTTTCACAAATACAAGACGCCAATCCGGGAACCAACATCGAAAACCTCCAGATAGGACAGACTATAAGCCTCAGCCTTCCCAAGCCTTTTATAAGCGTAAAGACAACACAAGATATAGCATATGAAGAACGCATACCTTTCAATGTGGTCTATGAAGACACAAGCGCCATGTATAAGGGCGATAAAAAGGTCAAGGCAGAAGGTGAAGAAGGCCTTAAGAAGGTACAGGCCAAGCAGATTATGGTAGACGGCGTAATTGCATCTACGACCGTGATAAACGAGGATATAGTAAAGGCGCCAAAGGACAATATAATAGTACAGGGAATCAAGGAAAGGCCAAAGACTCTGGCATTTGGAGCATTCATAACTCCAACCAGGGGCAGGTTCACTTCGCCTTTTGGAAGAAGATGGGGCAGGATGCATACAGGCATCGACCTTGCGGCTCCCATAGGAACTCCTATAGTTGCAGCTGACGGAGGCAAGGTCACTTTTGCCGGCTGGAAGAATGGATATGGCAAGATAATAATTGTAAATCACGAGAACGGCTATCAAACTTATTACGGTCACTGCAGTTCATTTAGCGTCAAAGCCGGAGACAGAGTATACAGGGGACAAAACATAGGATCTGTAGGAAACACAGGCAGATCGACGGGACCGCACCTGCATTTTGAGGTCAGAAAAGGCGGTTCGCCTGTGAACCCGAAGAAATATATATAATAAAAGATTTTAGTCTGGCAAATTGCATGACATTACAAAAAGCTGTTGGAGGCAACAGCTTTTTGTTTTAGAAATATGCGAATCCGTTAGGGGGAGCTAATATGGGAAAAAAGATACTAGTTGTAGAGGATGAAAAGCCTATCGCAGACATTCTAAGGTTCAATCTTGAAAAGGAAGGCTACAGCGTAGAGACGGCGTATGACGGGGAAGAGGCTGTCAAAAAGGCATGGGAATTCGAGCCGGAGCTTGTGCTGCTTGACATAATGATACCAAAGCAGGATGGATTCCAAGTATGCAAAAAGATAAGGGAGAAATTCTCAATGCCGATAATTATAGTGACAGCCAAGGAAGACGAGGTCGACAAGGTGCTCGGGCTTGAGCTGGGAGCTGATGATTATATTACAAAGCCCTTCAGTGTAAGAGAGCTTGTGGCCAGGGTCAAGGCGAATCTGAGAAGGATGGACATGTCTAATCTGAACGAAAAGCAGGGAGATGTGCTTACATTCGGAGACCTTACTATAGATATGGTGAAATATGAAGTCACAAAGGGCGAAGCGGTACTCGAGCTGACGGTCAGAGAATTTGAGCTCCTCAAGTTTCTTGCCACGCAGAAGGAGCAGGTGTTTTCAAGAGAGCAGCTGTTGGAGAAGGTATGGGGTTATGAATATTACGGGGATATAAGAACCGTAGATGTCACGGTTAGGCGTCTTAGGGAAAAGATAGAAGAAGATGCTTCGAATCCAAAGTACATAGTCACAAGGCGCGGAGTTGGCTATTACTTCAAGGGGGAATAAGGATTGCTAAGGAGCATAAGGTGGAAGTTCATAACCATATATTTTCTCCTTGTATTCATAGCTATGGTTATAGTGGGGATATTCATGACCAGCCAGTTCGAGCAGTACTATCTCAACAAGGTCAGGGACGATCTCAAATATATCTCCAATAACACAGTCAGAAAGTTTTTGCCCGAGGAAAACTTGGGACAAAACAAAGATAACATACAGAAAGATATCGAAAGAATACCTCTTTCAATAGGATATCAGGTGATAATAGTGGATGCGGCTGCTGATTTTGAAATAGTGGCATCTTCAAATCCGGAGATAGCACGTATGAATGCTCTGGATCTTCTGGACGATTCAGTCATGCTTGCCGCTTCGGTGGGCAAAATTTCAGAAAAAAACGTGGGTTTTGGCGACAATGGCAAGTATGCAGTAAAGCACATGGCATTCCCCTACAAGGACAGGAGCGGAAAGGTCATAGGAATAATTTACTGCATGGCCAATCTGGATGACATATACAAGATACTCGACAACTCTAAGATAATATTCATAAGGGCCATAGAGCTGGGCCTTTTTGTCACAATAATATTAGGATTCCTGGTGGGAACATCCATAACAACGCCAATAAACGACGTTACAAAAAAAGCGCTCAAGATGGCAAAGGGAGATTTCGATCAGGTTGTCGAGGTCAAGTCGGATGACGAGATAGGCCAGCTGGGCAGGATGTTCAACTATCTGACGGCAAAGCTAAGACAGACACTTTCCGAGATATCAAGCGAAAAGAGCAAGCTTGACGCCATTATAACACATATGGCCGACGGGCTATTGGCGGTTGATTTCATGGGCGGAATCGTTCACCTCAACCCCAGATTTCTAGAGATGATGTCTATAGAAGGCAAAGACATAGACTCTATGGGCTATGACGACATAATGGGAAGATACAGCAAAAACCTCATGCTAAGCAGCATACTCGAGCGAGGCAGCGATTTTGGCAGTGAGGTGGTTGAGGTCGAAAGCGGCGCCATACTCAAGGTCAGTTTTGTGTGCATAAGAGATGCCAGCAGGCAAGTATCCCTTATAATACTGGTACTTCAGGATATAACAGAGCATCAGAAGCTCGACAACATGAGAAGAGAGTTTGTCGCCAACGTTTCGCACGAGCTGAGAACTCCAATAACTACAATAAAGAGCTATTCGGAGACTCTGCTGAGCGGGGCTGTAGACGACAAGGATACCAGCATGCAGTTCCTCAAGGTCATCGAGAGTGAGACGGACAGAATGGCGCTTATTGTAAGAGAGCTGCTGCAGCTTTCGCAGCTTGACACAAAGAATGTCGACTGGAAATTTGAGCAGATTGAGCTTGTGGCGTTCACATCGGCAATAGCAAAAAAACTCAGTCTGGCGTTCAATGAAAAAAATCATAATTTCATACACATGTTTCCCGAGGAGCCTGTGCTTATAAAGGCAGACACGCACAAGCTCGAGCAGGCCATTCAGAACATACTTACAAACTGCATCAAATACACGCCTAATGGGGGTGACATAAGCCTTACCGTGTCATCAGACGCTGAAAAGGCCTATATAAGGATAAGAGATAACGGAATAGGAATACCGAAAGAGGCAATGTCCAGGATATTTGAAAGGTTTTACAGGGTTGATAAGGCAAGGTCTAGGGATATGGGGGGCACGGGCCTTGGACTCTCGATAACGAAGCACATAATAGAGGATCACGGCGGAAATATATCAGTGGAAAGCGAGCTTGGAAGCGGCACCATATTTACCCTTAGCCTTCCGCTGGATAAGTCTGTGTAAAACCCTGTTGATAACCCTGTGGAATTGTGGATAATGTAAAAACCTTTTAATCCGTTTGTAATAGTTTTGTAATATAAATTATGTATAATTTTATAGAGTACAAATGCTATTATAAGGGAGGTCTGCATGATGAAGAAACTTGTTTCAGGTGTTTTGATCGGCCTGATGCTTGCCGGGAGCGGATTTGTGGGAAATCCAGCGCAAGCTGCAGGTGTTGAAAATGATAGCTCGGTGCAAACGGAGCAGTCAATAGAAGCAATAAAGCCACAGGCAAGCTACACAGTCACTACAAACTCAACAGCAGTGGTATCAGGAAAAGGAGATCCAGGGACTCCTGTGCTGCTGGAGGTTTATGCACAGGCTAACAATATCAGCATGCAAAGAGATGCGGATACAAAAACCGTTAAGTTTACGAAGCTCACGACGAAGGAATACTTCAAAGTAGGCTCTATGGGGATATTCGTAAAGGAAATTAAGCTCAGCCTTGGAGAAAACAAGGTAATAATAAGATCATTATCAGATGGAGCAAAAATCGAAAAGATAGTTAATTTCAAGCAGCTCAGAGAATCGAGTGTCAAAAAATCAATGGAGCAGCTCAAGGAAAGCTCCGTTACTCAGCTAGTGAACAGCATGATATCTCAATAATAGGGGAAGAGCAGTATGATTAAGGAGAGAATTAAGACGTTTGTGCTTACGGCTTTGTTCATAACAAGCCTTGTTCTTACTGCTTTGAATCTGGATTTGGCAGACTATTTCAGCGGATACGGCAATTTTTTTGCAAGTATTGAAAATACAAGGGATATCGAATATCATTTCAAGCCAAGCAGGCTGTTTGTGCATTTTGCGGGCGGTGATGGCAACAATGTGGAAATCATCGAGCAAAAGAGCGAGTACTGGCAGCAGCTTAAGGAGATTTTGAATGCAGAAATAGGCAGGGCATCCCGAGTTGGCGAAGTAGACGAAAGCGGAGTCCAGAAACTGGCAGATATGAGAACTATCGAGGTGCAGCTCGCTTTTCCGTCGGAAGGCAGAATCTTGTCCAAGGCAATAGGTTTGGACAAAAGTATACTCGACAGATATAAAGGAATAGATACAATAATTATTCCCCTTGTTGACGACGGGGGGATATATTTTTTGCTCTCTCAAGGAGGCGCTGTAAGAGTTGAGACGGGCGGGGTAAAAAAGCTGACAATTATTGACGAATTGGAAGACAGCATGAATGAAGGCAATCTTGTAAAATACTATTCTATCAAATCATTGCTTGGAATTGAAAGCAATCTGCTCATACCAATAGACCCATCAAACTACAAATACCCTTATTTCAAAAGCAAAAGCAGCATTGATATAAAAAATGAAGATGCCCTTGTCGAAATGGCACAAAACGTGTTCAAGGAAAAATACGATTTTGTGAACAGAGTAATTGAGACGGGGGGAGCCAATTCCTTCATATACGGATTTGGGGAAAGAGTGCTCAGAATACAGCCCGACGGCAAGATAGAGTACCTCAATGAAACTGTAAGCAAGGCTCAGATTGACCAGTTTGAAGCTTTTTCAAGGGTTTCAAGGCTTCTGTCTGAAATGGGCATAGACAGCAAGGAGATTTATCTCGTTGCAGCTGAAAAAACAAAGATAAAAGGCTCTGACGCCTATGTATTTTCGTTCTCATACAACATTGACGGTCTGAGGTTCAGCTCTGACACAGGAATAGAGCATATCAAGGCCACAGTGGCAGGTAACGAAGTTTATTCGCTTACGGGCATGATTGTAGGCATAGAAGACAACATGGCATATAATGTATTTTCTGATTTGAATACGCTAAGTCCGCAGGCCATACTCAATGAAAACTTTGATTTTTTCAAAAGTGAGCTTGCTCCAGGCGAGGAACAAGGCATAGAAATGACTGAAAATGTGCTTAGCAGATTCAGATCAATAGAGCTTGTTTATTTTTTAAGCGATGAGAATATGTTCATACCTTCGTGGAGTTTTGAAACCGAGGACAGCAGATACGTATTTGATGCATACACAGGGGAGAGGCTTAGCTATGGACTGGGCAAAAGCTAAATTCATACTAATAATAGCGTTCATAATAACGAATATGTTTCTGGGGTATAGCTATTATAAGACAAAGAGCATAGCACAAAACGAGCATTTTTCGGACGGTGAGTACAGGGAATATGTACAGATGCTCTTGGAAAAGAAAAATATAGAGCTTAAGGTAAAGGTGCCAGAGCATGAACAAAGGCTCGGGCCGATTCTGGTGAAATACGAAATGCCCGATAAGGATATGTACAAAACGCTTGTGGAAGACAAGGGAGCGGTTTATGAATTTGAAGGTGCAAACAAATCAGTGCTCACATTCGATGCAAAGCTTAAAAAGTATGATGTGGAAAGCGCAATCGACTATGCAAACGGATTCCTCAAGCTGTATGAACTGAACGGACGCGGTATAAAGCTGAAAAAAGCTTCGGAAAATCCTGAATATATCGAAGTTGTGTATGCGGGTGATCACGATGGCTATTTTCTGGAAAAAAGCTACATGAGTTTCAAATTCCAAAGGGATGGGAGCCTCAAGGTAGAAAGACTCTGGCTTATACCTGAGAAATCCATCTTCCAAAAGAGGATGCTGATATCACCATATGAGGCAATAGTAAAAATATATCCGGAACTGGATGATTCAAGCGTGATAAGCGACATAAGTCTTGGATACTATTTCAAGCTGGGGGAAAATCTGAATATAAAGGATACAAAAACAGCGAAGGCCTTTCCAGCTTGGAGGATTACACTCTCGGACGGAACTGAAAAGTATGTTTCAGCCCTTGATTTCTAATCGGGGGCTTTTTATAATTATTTTTACAAAATTTTAATACAGGGTTCAATAATTTGGTATAATTTAATTGTATTGACTAGAAAGAAGATATAATGACTTGCTATAAGTAATGAACATAGATAATAAAAGAAGTGATTTGTGAATTTAACCAAAATGGAAAAAGGTGATGACATGGGTAAGTTTATAATAGAAGGCGGAAACAGGCTTTGTGGCGAAGTAAGCATAGGCGGATTCAAGAATGCTGCAGTTGCAATACTTCCGGCATGTATACTTGCAAAGGGCAAATTCAAGATAAACAACCTTCCTAATATAAGCGACATAAGGATGCTGTGCAAGATACTCTCGAGCATGGGTGCTGATGTCGAATATGACGGTAAAACAGCCGTAATAGACACTACGAATGTCACGGAATGTTTTGCTACATATGAAATGGCTAAAATGCTAAGAGCCTCTTATTATTTCCTTGGCGCAGGCCTTGGCAGATTCAGCCATGCAAAAGTTGCATATCCTGGAGGCTGTGAAATAGGCACAAGACCGATAGACCAGCACAAGAAGGGATTTGAGGCGCTTGGAGCCCAGGTGACCCTCGAGCACGGGATAATAGAAGCTTCAGCAGAAAGGCTTGTCGGGCAGGAAGTCTACATGGACATAGTGAGCGTAGGTGCCACAATGAACATAATGCTTGCAAGCGTAAGGGCGCAGGGAACCACAGTGATAGAGAACGCCGCAAAGGAGCCGCACATAGTAGACCTGGCGAACTTCCTCAACTCCATGGGCGCAAAAATAATAGGCGCCGGAACCGACACAATTAAGATAAGAGGTGTCGAGAGTCTGAGTGGATGCGAATACACTGTGATACCAGACCAGATAGAGGCGGGCACATTCATGGCCATGGCAGCTGCAACAGCGGGAGACGTGCTTGTAAAGGATGTAATACCTATACACATGGAGCCTGTGAGCGCAAAGCTGCGGGAGATGGGCGCAGAAGTCATAGAATATGACGACAGCATAAGGGTTGTAGGCAAGGAAAACATGCACGCAGTCAATGTAAAAACTCTTGTATATCCGGGCTTTCCAACTGATATGCAGCAGCCCTTCACTCCTCTTTTGCTCAAAGCCAATGGAACCTCAATAGTGACAGAAACCATATTTGAGAACAGGTTCGGGCACGTGGACGAGCTCAACAGAATGGGTGCCGGGATAATGGTTGAAAACTCGACTGTTATAATAAACGGGCCTCAGAAGCTATCGGGAACAAGTGTGAAGGCTTCAGATCTAAGAGCAGGAGCATGCCTTATAATAGCGGGGCTCATGGCTCATGGCGTCACGGAAATAGAGGACATATACCATGTTGAGAGAGGATATGACGATATAGCAGAAAAGATAAGAGGCATAGGCGGAAAAATAAGCAGAATAGGTGAGGAAGAAGACGATGGGCTTTAATTATGCTTCTGTGGCAAGCGGCAGCTGCGGCAACTGCCACTACATAGGCTTTGAAGGCACGGGAATACTCGTGGATGCCGGCCTTTCAGGCAAGAAAGTCAGGGAAAACCTTGAAAGCATTGATATAGGAATGGACGGACTAAAGGCCATACTAATAACGCACGAACACGTCGACCATATAAAGGGAGCGGGTATACTTTCAAGAAAGCATGACATACCCATATACGCGAATGCCAGGACGTGGCAGGAAATGGGTGACAAGCTAGGGAAGGTCTCGCCGGAAAACATACAGGTATTCGAAACTGGCAGGAGCTTTGACATAGGAAGCCTCCGGATAAAGGCTTTCGGCATACACCATGACGCTGCCGATCCGGTGGGTTTTTGCATAGACAACGGCAAAAAAAAGCTGAGCATAGCAACAGACACGGGCTGCATATGCGACGAGATAAGAGGGCAGCTGCACGACTCGGACATAGTGGTGCTTGAATCCAACCACGATGTTGAGATGCTAAAGATGGGTGCATATCCATACCATCTCAAAAGGCGAATACTTTCATCAAGCGGCCACCTCTCAAACGAGGATGCGGCATCGTTTTGCGTAGAGCTTGCAAACGAGGGCGTAAAGAGGGTATTGCTTGCGCATCTTAGCCGGGAGAACAATTTTCCTGAGCTGGCTTATGAAACTGTTGTTGGAACACTTAAAATGGAAGGTATAGAAAATATAAACATAGAAGTCCTGCTTCGCCAGCAGGCTTCAAAGCTGTATGACATATAGCATATATTTAAAATGCTGGGGGTGTTTTCATGGGAAAAGGATTTGTAACAGGGATTATAGGAGCGGTGATAGGCTCGCTGCTTACAATCTATACGGTATTTAACGTACTGCCCGACTCATTCTTCAAGCAGGACTCGGCAGGCGAGACTACAAAACAGACAGTTGTTGAATCTACAGAGACCGTATACAAGACAGTGGCGAAAAAGGCCATGCCATCTGTTGTGGGTATAACTACAGTGACAGTCCAGCAAGACTTCCTGTTTGGCAATACGGAGCAAAGCGGCGTTGGAACTGGCGTTATAGTGGACTCAAGAGGGTATATACTTACAAATGCCCATGTTATAGCCAGCGGACAGGCAAAAGACGTGACAGTGCTGTTTTATGACGGAACAAAGGAAGAGGCAAAAGTGCTATGGTATGATTCCTTGCTTGATTTGGCAATAATCAAGGTTGAAAAGCAAGATCTTACAGTGGCAGAACTCGGAGACAGCGACAGTGTGGAGGTCGGAGATCTGGCTATAGCAATAGGAAACCCGCTCGGGCTTGAATTTGAAAGGTCGATGACGCAGGGAATAATAAGCGGACTCAACAGAAGCATAGAAATAAACCAATATGAGACGATGGAAAATCTAATTCAGACTGATGCCAGCATAAACCCAGGAAACAGCGGTGGGCCTCTGCTTAACTCCAAGGGTCAGGTAATAGGAGTAAACTCCGCCAAGATACAATCTGGTGAGGGTCTGGGTTTTGCGATTCCTATAAACATAGCGAAGCCTATAGTAACCCAGTTTATAGAAAAAGGCCAGTTTGAAAAGGTAGTGCTTGGCATACAGGGCGTGGACGTAGCCAGGTATGAACAGGCTTCAGGCGAAGATCTGTCTGCTGATACAGGTGTATATGTGCTTGAAACTGTAGCCGGCAGCGCAGCAGCCAAGGCGGGAATAAAAGCCGGAGATGTAATAGTAAAGATAGGCAAGGCGGATGTTAAGTCCATGGGCAATCTTGTGCGAGAGCTCTACAAGCTTTCGCCGGGAGAAGAGACGACGGTGACTGTGGACAGGAACGGCAAAACAGTAGAACTCAATGTAAAGCTTTAGCAAATATAAAAGGCCCGGATATTCTTCCGGGCCTTTCTAAAGCATATTCAAATTAGTAGAAAACTGCGCGCGGCAGACTTTTTGACTGCTCTATCCACCCTTCAAGCTGAACCTGTGTAGGAAGTTTTTTTACAATCTGCCACTTGGAATTGACTTCCGTCATTTTTTCAAGCAGATTGCGGGCGTTCCTCCTGGCAAGTGAAGGTACAGTATCGACGCCGCAAAGCTCCAGAAGCTCTGCGTATTCGGGTCCTATGCCCTTTATTCGCTCGATATCTATGAGTGTGACCCATTTGAGCACAAGACTGTCAGATATGCCAGTCTCTTTGGATATTATTTTTCTGCCATACTTGTTGAAGCCTTTTTCTATAAGTTTTTGCTTTGAACGTATTCCTATGCTTCTAAGCCGCTGTTCATACTCGCTGTCGATTCCCTGGATGCTTATGAGCTTTGACATTGTCGCTAGACTGCTCATTAAATGCCTCCTTGAAGATGGTAATGAAAAATACATAAGTATTTTTACCCAAATAAAAACCTGGTGAAACATATTTTTTAAACGGCATTTAAATTCCGGTACACGTGAAACAGCATATTCACATGGGCACTATAGTAGAAAGGATGAACTGGAGTGAATATAACGATAGTCTCAGTAGGCAAGATTAAGGAGAAGTACATAAAGCTCGGGATGGAAGAATTCCAAAAGAGGCTCTCGAAGTACTGCAAGTTAAGCATTATAGAGGTAGCCGACGAAAAGGCTCCGGAAAACATGAGCGAAAAAGAGATGGAGAATGTGAAAAAAGCGGAGGGTCAAAGGATACTTTCAAACATTAAAGAAGGCTCGTATGCAATAACACTCGAGATAGGTGGAAACATGCTTTCCTCCGAGGAACTTGCCAATAAGATAGAAAAGCTCGGCATAAGCGGCAAAAGCGATATCACGTTTGTTATAGGCGGCTCCATAGGACTGTCCGATGAAGTGCTAAGGCGCTCTGATTACGCGCTTTCATTCTCGAGGATGACATTTCCCCACCAGCTAATGCGGCTTATACTAATTGAACAGATATACAGGAGTTTTCGAATTATGAGAAATGAACCTTATCACAAGTAACTGCAAACCGTATTTGGCAAATTGAAGTCATGTATTTCAATAGTTTATAAGAGAAACTATATTTTTAACGGTTCGGAGACTTACAATGACATGTTCTATTAAGACTAGAGAATATGCAGAGGTGGGATGGGAATGACAAATCGTTATAAAAGAAAGATTGAGCCGATGGTTAGTGAATTGTTATTGGCAGACATGAAGGATTTGACTAAAATAAAAACGACATTCAAAAGCATTGTAAAAGAAATATTTGATGAAGAGTGCATAGTCTATATCGACAAAATAACAGAATCAAAGCTTCTAGTAGAGACACACTTCGCAGACTATAATTTCTATGAGATTGAATTAGGCGATATTTATATTAGGGATGATATTGTTGATAAAATAATGAACGATTTGATAATTGAAAGGCTAACTGATAAGCGAAATCCAAACACAAACAGAAATAATGAAAGGTACTTTAAAAGATTAAAACGGTATTTGGCTGAATAAAACCATGGAAGAATAAGTGCGCTATAGCGGCACAACAAATCATCAGAGAGGTTTACTAATGGCAGATATCTTTTCAAAAGAGAAAAGACACGAGATAATGTCAAGAATCAGGAACAAGGATACGAAAATAGAAATCAAAGTAAGGAATTGGTTGTTCCATCACGGAATAAGATATAGGAAGAACTATGAAAAAGTCACTGGAAAACCCGACATAGTAATCACTAAATATAAAATAGCGATATTTGTACACGGGTGTTTTTGGCATGCGCATGAAAACTGCAAATTATGCCGTTTCCCAAAAACACAGGTCGAATTTTGGAAAGAAAAACTCGAGAGAAACAAAGAACGGGATATAAGAATAATACAAGATTTAACAAAAGACGGCTGGAATGTATTTGTATTGTGGGAATGCCAAGTAGAAAACAATTTCGACGAGACGATGAATTCTTTGCTTGAAAATATATTAAAGATAAAAGCAGAACACGAAAAAACATAAAAGGATCTTAACTGTTGCCTAAATTAATAAGTTACAAGAAGAATTAGCTGGACTCAATACTTTACATCATGATAAAAACACTATATTCTATATAGTGTGGACATAAATCTGGATGGAGGTTGGTTGTTGTGCATGATAAAAGCAACGGATGTGGCAGGCCGCCGGGAAGAAAAAAAACAGCGAAGATCGAGGTTGTTGTGGAACCACATATAAAAAAAGCATTTATGGATCTTTTGAATGAGGAGGGCAAAGCGGCTTCCGTTGAAATAAGATGTTGGATCAGAGAATACATAAAATCGAAAAATGAATTATAGAAGAGGGTGTTTAATATATGGATGCTGTATCACTGTTCAGCGGTTGTGGAGGTCTTGATCTAGGCTTCGCAAGAGCCGGATTCAATATAGTGTGGGCTAACGATTTTGACAAATTTGCCGTAAAAACGTATAAGGAGAATTTTGGAGAGCACATTGTTCACAATGATATTAATGAGATAGAATTGGATAGCATACCCCGACACGATATTTTAATAGGAGGCTTCCCCTGTCAGCCTTTCAGTATGATGGGAAATGAAATGGGGTTTGATGATGCGAGAGGGACTCTGTTTTTCAGGGTTGTTGAAATCATATTGGACCAGACGCGCAAAGGGCATAAACCCCCAGTTGTTGTGCTGGAGAATGTGAGAACACTAAGAACACATAATGGCGGAAGGACATTTGCGACTATAAGAAAAATTCTGACAGAGGATTTGGGATACAGGGTTTTCGATACGGTATTAAATACAGCTAATTACGGGATTCCTCAGACTAGAAACAGAACATATATAGTATGTTTCGATAATAGTGATATTGAGTTCGAATTTCCCGAACCGGTCCCTCTGGAGCGTACTTTGCAAGACTTGCTTGAGCATGACGTTGATGATAAGTACTTTCTATCAGAAAGAATACTGAGAACTGTAATGTCTCATGGGACAGGTAACTTTAGAGCTAGACCAGAAATAGATCTCAGAATTGCGCGGCCATTGACTGCTACAATGGCTAAAATGCATAGGGCGTGCCAAGATAACTATGTGACTCAAAATGGCAGAGTTAGACGGCTGACACCACGAGAGTGCGCAAGATTGCAAGGTTTTCCAGACGACTTTAGAATCCCTGTGTCTGATACTCAGGCGTACAAACAGTTTGGTAACGCCGTGACGGTTGATGTGGCACATAAGGTCGCATGGCAAATCAGACAAGCGTTAGGCTGGTAATGGAGGTTGTGTTTCATTGAAAGTAAAGAGAAAGTATAATAATCTGGATGTGGATTTTCATAATGACTATACAGAAGTATGCGAGCTTTTAAGAGCCACATATCCTGAGGCTGAATTTGATCCAAATGATAAAGTGAATATTTGCATAAACAGGATTTCTGAAATTTCTCAAGATATGCTCTTGAGTGATAGAGGCCAATATTTCAAAGAGCACGCATTAAAAGACAAGGAACATATAATGGCGGGCTTGACTGGTCTTAGTGCCCACATTTGTTCAGAGGTGCCGAACTGCGGCGAGTGTTGTATATCAAAATATTGCAATCGCTATATTAATGACCAAATTAGAAATGTGGACACTGAAGCTCCGAAGTTTATCGATTTGTTTTGCGGAGCTGGCGGCCTTTCTTTAGGTTTTAGGCAAGGGGGGTATGTCCTCAATCTGGCAAATGATATTGAGCCGTGTTGCATCGACACATATAGCCATAACCATCCAGAAACGCCGAGAAAACACATAGTATTGGGAGACATAAATGATGTAATTGACAATATGGAACAATACCTACGATTTGGGACTACGGATGTTGTAGTAGGGGGTCCCCCGTGCCAAGGATTTAGCATGGCAAACAGACAAAGACTAATAGATGATCCGAGGAACTATTTATACAAAAGCTATATAAGAGTGGTTGAAATGATACAGCCGAGATTCTTTGTTATGGAGAATGTAAAAGGAATGCTTTCGGTGGTCGACCAAGTCAGGGAAGATTTTGAAAATGTCGGATATGCCGTGAGCGCGAGGATACTGAACGCCAAGGATTTTGGGGTGCCCCAAAACAGGGAACGGCTTATATTCATTGGCAACAGAATTGGTATTGACAATGAAGAAATTTTTGCCGACCTGTTCGATTATGCAGAGGAGCAGCAAAGCCATGTATTGAAAGATGCTCTTTTTGGATTAAAGACATTAAGGGCATCCACTATTAAAAATTCAACGAATATTAACACAGAAGAAAGCGGAGGTAAGATTTCGAAAGCATATGAAACCGCGGCTAACAGGTATATGGACAAAATAAATCAAGGTTTAAAGGTACCGTATGTGTTGAATCACAAAGCCAGATATAATAACGATAGGGATATAGAAATATTTGGACGTTTACACCAAGGAGATAAATCCGACGATCCAAAGATTGCAGATATCATGCCTTATTCGAGCAGAAACCATATCTTCAAGGACAAGTATTTCAAACTTGAAAATGACAAGGTCTGTAAGACGATAACTGCGCATATGAAGTTTGACTGCAACATGTATATACACCCGACACAAGCAAGGGGTCTGACTCCTCGTGAAGCGGCAAGAGTTCAATCATACCCGGATGATTACTTCTTTAGGGGAGCCTATACAAAGACCTACATGCAAATCGGGAATTCTGTTCCTCCCCTGCTAGGTCGAGCTATAGCGACTACAATTAGAAAATATCTATAAAAAAAAGAGATATCCCTATGATCATAGGGATATCTCTTTTTTTTGTAATTATAAGTAGTACTTTTTCAAAGTTTCCAAGTCGATTCCTATGCCAGAAAGAGCAAGTACATCTTTTCTCTCTGAGTAGAGCTGCTCTATCATATTGGACACATCATCGAACTTTCCATAGTGGATTTTTGCATGGCAGTGGGGACACAACGGAACTATATTACCCTTGACATCAAGGCTATTTTCAAAATCATCCTCGAAGGCCATGGGTATAAGATGATGAGCCTCTACATAGGGGGAACCGTTTTTAGACTGGAATGTGAGGTGGGAGCTGTCTATGGCACATTTGTAGTCTCCATCTTTTATGGCTTCTTTGCCAATGGCGGCACTTCGTTTTGAACGCTCGCTTAGCGAAGTGACTTTGCCCGCTTTAGGCATTGGAGCATGTTGTGTAACTGATGGCTCTGCCTCAACAATCTGTTGTTGATAAATGGAGTCGGCTATGGCCTCCATGTCAGATATCATTTCATTGTCATCATATGAAGCTTCGATTCTCTTTAGCGCTGACTTTATCTGGATTTTTGCTGTGTCGTGCAGGTTGAAGAAGACGGATGTTCCGACACTTGCGACGGATGAATAATACTCTTTTGGAATCCCAATCGCAAACAGACGGTCGCTATCCGAGTAACCTAAAAAAACGAGCAGGTCATTTTTATAAAGTCCGAGCCTCAAATCAATGAACAGAGAATCGTCGAGTTTAATTTTGCTTATTTGAACCTGATTCTCTTGAGAACGTCTGTGTGCAATTTTTGCCAGTGTAAAGGAGCGTTTGATTTCAAGGTCATTAGGAGAAATAGAGGCTGAATTTTTATGGAGAGCCTTTATATTGGCCAAGGAAACATCAATGTCTATTCTCTCATCTTTGGATGCCGAGGTTCTATTGGCAACCTCTTCGGAAGGAAAGAAAAAGTGTCTTGGATCGCCAGTCACATGTATGTGTGTCTGGTTGCTTTTAGAGGCTCCCGGTTTGTTTTGGGGCATTAGACACACTGACGGTAGGTTTAATATCAAGGCTCTGTTAAAATGATTCTCGTCAAAATATTTTGAAATTGTGTCGTCACTCATGCCAATTGAAGACAGGTAGCCTTTTACCAATTGTACTGGGTTTAAGTTTTCTAGGTTGCTCATATAAATCCCTCCTTTAATTTTCCATATCATGAAGCTTGTAATAATATTATCATGATATCCTGTGAAGGTCAAGAGTATTTTCGGGATTTCCTGTGATTTTTTTTAGAGCTTCGGGAAAAGGTGATTCGGTAAACTACGAAACACAACCTCGATGGCTCCTGCCAGTTGTGGGCAATAATGGTATGCACAATTTTGGAGAAACGAAAAAATGAATGAAAAATAACAAAAGTGAAATATATATTATTTATATGGATGTCTATGCTGATAGACAGTCCATATATGGGATATTCGAACGCAAAGGGACATATAATTTAGAGAATGTTATATTTTGAGTTCTTAATAATATATTCCTCTATACATAGTCTGGGTATACGCCATTTACGCCCCACGCGAAACGCTTTCAAATCACCACTATTAAGTATTTTATATGCGTAGTTCCTACCAATATACAAAACTTCCATCAATTCTTCCACGGTTAGAACATCATTTTCTGAGTTGATCATAAGGTAGTCCTCCTATTAGTTATATTAGATTATTGTTGATTAAATTAGAGCTTGTTTCTTTATGTAGGCCTATGCTTGAGCACGTCAAAAAAATGTGAAATTCTAAAATAGTGGTTCACAGTATAATTTTTTATTGATGTATTATAATAGAGAGTGGAGAATGGAGGGAGCTTAATCAAATGATTAATGTATACGAAAAAATATTTGATGTTTTAGGGATAGATGGAGACATAAAGAGCGTATTGGAAGATAATGACTATTCTGGAATTGATTTTGGAGAAAAATTCAAAGGTCTATGTGCTGATTGGGATATGGATTATGATTTCATGAAAAAATGTATAACGGACTACGCTCTGTACGAAGTTTATCGAGAGGAGTGTTTGTTTGACAATAATGATTTGGAGTTGATGGAGCAATACCAAGATGAACTTGTTTTACAGATGACTTTGGGTGACGTATTAGATGAATATTGTTGTGACTCGCCACAGTCATATTATGAAAGCTATGGATGTTTGTTAAATGAAAAAGAGGATGAGGGAGATAAAAAAGAACGAGAGAAGATAATGGATGCCATTGGCATCAAAGAACAGAATGGAAATAGAGGAGGCAGTCGATATATTTTCAAGGAGGGTCTTTTTTTCAAAATATATAAAGACAAGCGGATGAGGTACAAGCAGCCACTAAATAAGGTGGCAGATAAAATAGATATAGTAAGCGACATAGACAGGTTCAAAGAAGCCACTCTGGGGTTTTTGGAAAAATTAAAATTCTTGGAGGAGATGAATTTCACAAGGGATCTTCACGATTATGAAAATACAACCAATATGCTATTTGTATTTAACCTATATAGAGCAATACGGGAATTACAAGCAGACTTTGAATATGAGGCAGATGATGGTTATCTGAATGCCTTGTCTTCATTGATTTTAATTGAAAACATAACGCTTAAGTTACACATAATGAATAATTTGGTTGAGAAAGAAGACTCAAGAGAAGATTTCTTGTTTTTTTCAAAAAGTGATTTCCGCATGCCGCTACATAAAATTTATATTCTATCCCTAGTGTACCCAATGCTAATTAAGGAATTTATAAAGCGAAATCTATACACAAATGCCGAAAAAGAGGGAGTTACTAAAACCAATGTTCGCGGTGAGAATAAAACTGAAATTGAGAAATTAAAGCATAGAGTTTATATGCTGGAAAGGCTGGGGAAAATAAAAATATATAATTTGGCTGAAATGCAGAGTAGAGTGGCGGAAGTAGAGGTAGAAAACCGCCATTTATTTAAAAGACTCTATTTGAAAGTTTCGAAATTGCAACAGGAAAAGGGTAAGTTAATAAATAATTTTAACGATTATTTTGACGAGAAGATAAATATATTTGAAGAATATGGTTTGGATATTGAGTATGGCTCTTTATTTGATGATGAAGTAACTGACGATGATTACCCGGTATTTGAGAATCAGCAGATAAGCAGAGATGATGCTATAAAAATATTAATGGAGGGCTCTTTGTATGAGTTACTGGACAATATAATTCAAAAATGGAGAAGGGAGAAAACAAAGAAAAACGGAAAAAAATAATTAATAAAACAAAACCCCGCCAATTTTTTTTTGATGGCGGGGTTTTGTTTTATTAATGGTTGCACTGGGATATTGTGATTTTTTTGTTAATTCCGCTAAAAAAGTGTGATGTATCCTCTCTACAGGGGGTGAAGGCAATGCCAGATAAAAAGAATAAAAACGAAATCGGCATAGAAGATTATTTTAAAGAGCATGGCTATAATATTGATTATGATTTGAAAAAAACAAGTAGTGTACGTACATTTGAAAGTCAAGAGGAGGAGGATTTCATAAAATCACATAATGAGAGCGGGCCATTGAATGATAGCAATAAAAGCATTGTGGAGTACGACGTGTATAAAAAGGTGATAAAGCGGTATCGATTTAAGGTACACAATGAGGACATATATAGCTATTCGGAAGAACTTGGATATTTCAAAAAGCTTACACTTAATGAAGTGAGGGTGCTTATTCGAAATGGATGGGGCGAGAAAATCGAGATGTTGCTCAATAAGCACAGAGTAGACGATGTTATTGATCGAATAAAAGGTTGCAGGGATCTTCAAATAACAAGCAACAACTTCGATATGCACGATGATTTTATAAATTTTAGAAACAAGGTTTTTTGCGTATCACAAGGTAAGACTTATGAGCATTCGCCGGAATACAATTTCAAGAGTTTCATAGATGCAGAGTATAGAGAAGACATGAAGAAGAAGGATGGAAGAGCGTTCATGAATTTTATCGCTACATGTACAGGGGGCAACGAAGCAAAAGTGGACCTTATCCAGGAAATATGTGGATATGTGTTCAGTAATTATTCGAGAGCAAAAAAATTCTTTGTTTTCATAGGGAAACCCCACACGGGAAAGAGTACGTTTCTCGACATTCTCAAAGAGATTGTAGGCGGTGAATATACTACCGCAATTCCACTTCACAAACTTGGAGATCGATTTATGACCGCAAGTTTGTTTGAAGCGAAGCTTAATATTTCGGGAGAATTATACGAAGGAGAGTTGAAGGGACTAAATACAATAAAAGCATTGACTGGGAACGATGATGTCATTGGAGAAAAAAAGGGCAAAGATCCTTTTGTTTTTAAAAACCGAAGCAAGCTCATTTTTGCCGGGAACAGTATGCCGACATTAAGGCGACTTGACAGCACATCAGCATATTTTGATCGGATTGAATTCGTTATTTTCAACAACACAATTCCAGAGGATGAAAGAGATTTAAATCTGAAAGAAAAAATTCTAAGTGAGCGGGATTATATAGTGTATTGGGCCATGGAAGGATTGCGAAGACTTATAAAAAACAATTTTGTTTTTACTCGTTGTAAGGAATCCAGGAAATTCAAATCGCAGTATATGCAAGAGGTGAACACTGTAGATTCATTTATCGAGACTTGTTGCCATGTGGATCGCGACAATAAAGAGTTAAAGGCCCACAAAAGGGACTTGTATAATGCGTACAGTAAATATTGCCAGGACAACTGTTTAGCATCGTTAAGCAAAATGGATTTTTTTAGGCAGATAAAAACACTGGCATTTAAAAGTAAAAAGTTTAGGAAAAACGGTTCTTTGCCGCTTGAAGGATTCTGTGGAATAGAGTTAATGGTGTGATGCTTCCAATAGGACTGTGGCCTGGCATATCGAGAAAGCCAAAAGCACTAATTAATAATTATAGAGACAAGAGAAGAATTGCTACATTTGCTACATGACATTGAAAATGATGGCAGGGCAAGGCTTGGGGTGATGAAGCCAAGATGAAGATAAAAGAAGTTTTTCTTCAAGCAGGCTACCATGGCTACGTTATTACAGCTACCATTTTGGAATGCCGTCAGAAAATCCAACCGACTAGGTTGACAAATTTCACCAAGAAAGCGCAAAGTACAACGAAAAATTTATATATTATTTAAGAGAGAGGGGCTTTAATGTGAGCAAGTACGATTATGAAAATCTAATAAGCATAATAGCAGACCTTTTACTTGAGTATAACGGATCTTATAAACAGGAGGATATAGACAATGAAAAAAGTTGTGATCTATGCTAGAGTGTCGACTGCTGAACAGGCAGAAGAGGGCTATTCGATTGATGCTCAATTAGATACGGTTAAGAAAAAATGTGAGCAGGAGGGTAGAGTCGTTGTAAATGAGTATGTGGATAGGGGAATCAGTGGAAAGTCTATAGAAAAACGGGATGCCCTTAAAAAATTGCTCAAGGATGCCGCAAAAGGGCAATTTGAAGAAGTCTGGGTTTGGAAGACAAACAGACTGGCAAGAAATCATTTGGATTTATTAAAAATAGTGGATGAACTAAATAAAAATAATGTGGGTTTCAAAAGTTGCTCAGAAGTTTTTGACACCTCCACTCCGACAGGAAAGTTGATGATGAATTTATTAGCCTCTGTCGGGGAATTTGAAAGAGAAACTATTGTCGAAAACGTGAAATTGGGAATGAAGCAGAGGGCAAAAATGGGAAAGTGGAATGGTGGCGTAGTGTTGGGCTATAAATCGGTTAAATCTGGGGATGACAAGGAGAAATCGAGATTGGTGATTGTTGAAGAAGAAGCTGAAACGGTCCGAATGATATTTCAACTGTATGCGAGTGGAAGAGGGTTGAAGAGTATAGTGAACCATATAAACAAATTGGGTTATAGAAGCAAGAAGGGAAATATGTTTGCGATTGCTACAATAAAGGAGATATTGCATAACCCCGTATACATTGGGAAGATAAGATATAACAGGATGCAAGATTGGAATGAAAAGAGAAGAAAAGGCAGAAACGAAAATCCGATGATAGTGGATGGGGAGCATACTCCCATTATAGAGATTGATTTGTGGAACAAAGTTCACAGATTATATAAGGAACGATCGCATAAACCGGTAAGGAACTTTAGTGGGTCGTATCCTCTAACGGGAATATTAAAATGCCCGCAATGTGGCGCGTCAATGGTAGCTGGCGTGGTCAAAAGAAAGCTCAAAAATGGAAACTATAGTATTCATAGATACTACTATTGCGGACGCTGGAGAAACCAGGGAATTGCTGCGTGCCACTCTAATGGAATAAGGAAAGATTATGTCGAGGAAATTGTTTTCAATAAAATAAATGAAGTTTTGTTCAATGAGCAGGTATTGAGTGACATAGTTTTCAATTTGAACAAGAGGAGTAGCGACATCATAGAGCCGCTGGATAACCACATTAAAAAGACAGAAAAGGTGATTAGAGAGCTTGAATCTAAAAAAGCTAGAATATTTGAATTATATGAGGAGGGAATTATAAGCAAATGCGATATTTCAGATAGGTTAAAAGAAATTATGCAGAAAATTGATGTCGAAAGGCAGAAAATTGAGGAGGCAGAAAAGCAACTCAGTCAGAGCACTTCGGACCCGATAGAATATGAAGTCGTAAAAAGGCTTATGTTAAATTTCAATTATATATTGAAGGAGGCCGATATAGAAAAAAAGAAACTTGTTTTGAATCTGGTTATTCGAGAAATAAAAACAAATCCTGATCGAACAGTAAAATCGATATTGTTGAATTTTAATAATAAGACAAATCAATATCTAGGAAATTCAGAGGATGAGTCAAATGACGACTCATCCTCTTTTTGTTTGGAAATTAATTTGTGTATGGATAAACCATAAAAAAGGAGATGTCTAAGATGGAAAAATATGAATTTCTTAAAAACGGACAGAGGGAATGGGACAATGAAGAAAGTCAAATAAGTAGATCTGCTAAAAGAGTAAATATAGTTAGCATAAAATTGATCAAAGAGGACAGTTTCCTCTATCCAGAGAGAAGGGTTACTTCTCCAACCGATGCGTATAATCTCTTGAAACGCTTTTTGATAGAAGCAGATCGTGAATATTTTGTGGTCGTGTGCCTGGATACCAAAAGGCAACCTACCGCAATAAATATTTGTCATATAGGCAGTTTAAATGCAAGCATAGTTCACCCAAGGGAAGTTTTAAAGGTGGGAATCCTTTCGAATTCAGCATCAATAATTGTTGGACACAACCACCCAAGCAATGACCCCACTCCAAGCAGGGAGGATGTTGAAATAACAAAGAGGTTAGTTGAGGCAGGAAAAATTGTTGGAATAGAGGTTGTTGACCATATCATTGCGTGTTCGGACAGATATATATCCTTAAAGCAAGAAGGCATTATTTGAAAAAGAAAATATTCAATACAGCATCTACGAATTGCAAGATGTCATCTGAATACAACTTATGTATAAGCAATAAAACCGCGGCGTGATTTTAAAATCACGCCGCGGTTTTATAAAATATAAATATACATATGTTAAAAATGTTGTAAAAGTGTATCAAATTGGGTATTGATACTCGTGAGTAACGCCTTTAGTTGAAACTAAAGGCGTTAACGCTGCTATATACAATATTAAATGGAAGGGGTTAAAAGAATGAGGAAGGTAGCACTAATATTTATAGCCATGGGGATGCTATTATTCGGAGGTTGCTCGGATATCACAGCGGACCATATAAAGAAAGAAGCCAATGATAAAACAGAAAACGTGGCTGACAAAGACAACGAGTATGTGGCGATGGTTAAAAATGGGAATCCGGTGGATTATCCTGACAAAACTTTTGGCAATTGTTTTGAAAATTTCTTTGGCTCACCAACATGGAAACACTTTGAGTCGGATGAAGAAGTAAATGTTGTTGAATTTACAGGCGAATGTACATATCAAGAAGTGCCGGTTAAAGCCAGAATACAGTTTATAATAGCAGCAGACGGTGGATCATTCGAGGTGGGATATTTGTCTTTTAACGAGGTTCCTCAAGATATGCTAACAACAACCGCATTGTTGAGTACTGCTTTTGATAGTTACACCAGCGCTCCGCAAGGTGAGACCAACAGCGAAAAGGGGGAAGCTCACAATGCTTCGCAAATCAATGAAACGGATGAGCCTGTGGGTTATATATCTTTTAATAATGTAAAGGCATCATCTGAATTAGCAGAAAGTAAGCAGGCAGATTACATAGCTCAAAACACAAGAGACTCTGTCAAAGAAACTGCGTGGGTGGAAGGGAGAAGTGGGAATGGCATAGGAGAGTGGATATTATTTGCCGATAATTCCCAAAAAGAAATAAGCGCAATAGAAATATTGTCGGGCTATCACAAAAATAAAGATTTGTATTTGAAGAATAACAGGGTGAAAAAAATCGGGATAGAATTCTCCGATGGTAGTTATATAGAATCGGCTTTAGAAGACAGTTTTGGAATGAGCAATACAATCACATTAGAGCAGCCAGTGAAGACATCAAGTGTCAAATTGACGATATTGGACGTATACGGAGGTACGAAGTATCAAGATACTTGTATTTCGGAGATTGACTTTATTGGCAGATAAGAGGACGAGAAATTTTCTGACATCGTTTTTTGAACGGTGTCAGATTTGTTTTACTAAAGAATGGATGGATCAATATTCGGTATGATTAATAGTGTTTATGGTTCTCGTTGTAGGCTATATGAAGGAATAAAATGGAATTGGTTTGCAGGGTGCGTCAATGAGGGGAACCCTATCACAAATAGGCAATAGCAGTAAACTTTGCTTAAAGCACCGTATCAAAGGAGGGGATTTAATTGCCAAAGGTTATTAAATTAACAGCTGATACACCAACAACATTTGATCCATTCAAGGATGGCATCAAAATGCCGATTACAGGTTTGTTTGAAAAGGAAGTTATGCTGTCTGATACGATAGTTTGTGAGCGAACTGTTAAAATTTACATACCTGAAGCAGTTGAAGCAGGTGCTTATTTTATTGTATTGACAGTTCCCGACGGGGAAAACACCATTGAATGGTTGAAGTCAAGTGGCTGGATGGCGACGGCTGAGCAAAATAACATATGGTTATATATTATGGAGCCGAAAGATAAGAAATGGGGTAATGTCGAGCAAGAGATGACTTATATCAGCCAGGCATATTCGAATATTTTTACTGACAGAGGAAAGCATTACCTGACTTTTCCGACGAGGTATCTTGTGGGATATGGCACTGGTGGAAAAGCATTACAGATGTTTGCGATGAAAAATTGTATTACAGTTGCAGCTGCAGCCTTTATTGATGCAAGCAATATTGACGAAACTTACTTGGACATAATGAGAAACACAAAATATGAAAAATCGGATATTTTATTAAGTGAAGTGCCTATGCCTGTTTTGCTAATATCTGAAAATTTTTTTGGTGACATCGCAGCTGTTGCAGCTTATTGGAAAAAAGCAAATGCATGCGTTTTCAAACCATGTGATTTTAATGGAGGGAAAATCTTTCGTCAGAAAGAAGGCAGTCGTGACCAATTTACTCCTACTAGCTGCAGCAGCGTAGCTCTTATTAAAAAGAAATGTGAGGATTATAATGATACTGCCTTGACCAATATGATATATACCAAATTTCTTTCGAGATATACCCGCTATGGCGGCTTTGTAGGCGGAAATACATTGGGAATCCGGCCGAACCATAACGCGCTGGGAGTTGAAATCAAAAAGATCATTGTAGATGACCGTGTAAGAGAATATCTTGTATACATTCCACAAAAGATTAGAAAAAGCACCGAGCCTGCTCCGGTATTATTCTATTTTCCGGGTAGTCAGCAAACCCATAAGATGATGTTCGACATATCGCGTATGTGGGAAACGGCCGATGAAGGAAACTTCATACTCATTATTGCTCAAGGTATTGCTGATATAAATTATGATAATTGGCCTATGTGGGACTTGACAAAGCCTGTTGAAAAAAATTATGATTTGAAATTTGTTGAAGCTTTAGTAAAGCAAGCCGATAAAGATTACAATATTGATTCAGGGAGACGCTATATCGGAGGTCAATCAATGGGTGGGATGTTTTCGTTGATTGCGGGCATGAACATATCAGAATATTTTGCGGCGATAGCAACCACCTCCGCATTCTACATTGAGTCGTTTATGGGTGGACCGTTAGATGAAAAAAAAGATGCGACTAGATTTGAACCTATACCTTATTGGACGTTTATTGGTGAATACGATATATGGCCATATGACTTTATTGAGAATCAGGATGTGAAAAAAACATTGGAGTACTGGCTTGGCAGAAATAATGCCGGAGCCATAGGTGACTATATATTTAAAAGAGATGGCCGGTTTTTAACTTATGAATGGACTAATGAGAAAAATGTACCGATGGTACGTTACACGGTGACAATGGACAGAGGTCACAGCATGCTGCCTAAGGAAATTTCGATTATGTGGAATGAGTGGTTTTCAAAATGGCATAAAGACGATAATGGAAACATAATTTTTCTGAAAAAAGAGAAATCGGAACCATAAAAAGCCTGGAGACAAGTTTGTCAACGCGAAAAGACTGTGATAGTATATAGGCATATGCGAAATTCAATATAAGTAATGGAGGAAATGAAGTAATGGAAAAATTGCCAAATTGTCCAAAATGCAACTCGGAATATACCTACGAGGATGGAAGCCTTCTTGTGTGTCCAGAATGCGGCCATGAGTGGAATCTTGCCTCAGAAGCTGAGGCTGCAGGGGATGAAAAGGTTGTAAAGGATGCCAATGGAAATGTCCTGAATGACGGCGACACGGTGACTATAATAAAGGACCTCAAGGTAAAAGGCAGCTCGTCATCTCTGAAAATAGGAACAAAGGTAAAAAACATACGTCTTGTCGATGGCGACCATAACATCGAATGCAAGATTGACGGTTTTGGTGAGATGAAGCTTAAATCGGAGTTTGTAAAAAAGGCATAAATCAAAATTGATTCGAATGATCGGCGAAATCCGGCATTCATAGGGTCTGGCCACGGGATTTTGAACTATACCGTGGCTATTTTTGCGATTGTTTGAATAAAAATACTTTTTGGCTGCTTTTTTTTGTATTATAATATAACAAATGAAATCTATGGCTATCGCCGAGTTCCACAGTGTGGAAGCGGGGGACCCAGTAGTAACAGGGGTGAATCCTGCACAGCAGGTAGGGCAAATCTCTTGCAGCCCGAATCCGTCAGCTAACCTCGTAGGCGTTGGAAGAGAAGGATAAGATTTGTCCTGCCTGTCATCTATCGACCGGTTGAGTGGTCTTTTTTTGATTTCCTTCTCATATAATTTTTGTTTGAAACTATGCGTGTATATTATGGCAGGATAAATATTATCACGTGTATACAGGGAACAAAACATAAGAGGAGGAATTTTATGAAAAGAATAAAGATTGGAATGTTTGGATTTGGAAGAACGGGCAGGCTGGTTGCAGCTGAGTTCATAAAGGATGATAAATTTCATCTTGAGTGGGTGGTTAGAAAACACGGGAGCGACAACCACAAGTATGCCAGCAGACTTTTAGGGTATGAACATGACTACGGCATGATTTTTTCGATTGAAGAGATTAATGACAGCTTATTCAAAGAAAATCCGGTGGACATAATAGTTGATTTTTCGGATTCATCAGGTGTTCAATACTACAAGGACGCTGCAGAAGCAGGCATAAAGATAATTTCGGCCATATCAAGATATGAGCCTGAAGACCAGGCGCTGCTTTATTCTCTGGCGGATAAGGTGGCTGTTTTGCACTCTCCAAACATAACTCTTGGAATAAATATATTACTTGTAGCGTCGCAGATAATACAAAAGATAGCCCCGCATGCTGACATAGAGATTGTTGAGGAGCATTTCAAAGGAAAAAAGGAAGTTTCGGGAACTGCCATGAAAATTGCGAATTTCCTCGGACTCGATGAGAAGGAGCATATAAATTCTATTCGTGTGGGCGGAATTGTAGGGCACCACGAGGTCATATTCGGAATGCCGCATCAGACGATACGGCTTACGCACGACAGCATAAGCAGGGCGGCATTCGGACAGGGAGCAATATTTGCAGCCATGTTTTTAAAGGATCAGCCCAAGGGAATCTATTCCATGGAGAACATAGTTTCGGAGATGTTTTCAAAGCATAGGCCCGTATACTAGGCGAGTCCCCTTATATGAAGCAAAGGAAGTGGTATAATGCCAAAGGATAGATTGCATAAAGTCAGCTGCAGCAACTACAGATGCGAGATTGAAGTTACGCTGGAGATACTATGCGGCAAATGGAAAGCATTGCTCATATGGAATCTTAGCAGGAACAATGTAATAAGATTCAATGAGTTCAAAAGGCTAATCCCTGACATAACCCAAAAGATGCTCAGCCAGCAACTTAGAGATCTTGAGCAGAACGGCCTTGTCCAAAAAACCATTTATCCCCAGGTGCCTCCGGCTGTCGAGTATTCGCTGACTGAATTGGGAAAAGAGCTTGTTCCTATACTTGAGGCAATGGACAAGTGGGGTAAAAACTTTGTGGACAACTACAAGCACAGTGAAAATAGCAATGAAGATTAACATAAAAAAGTGATGGCTGGATTAGACCAAACCATCACTTTTTTGGTGCTTATTATATGGCAGACTAGAAAGTAACATCTGTGCCGTAGTAAGCGGCTTCGAAGAGCTGTTTCATCTCTTCTACAGATATGTCCCTTGGGTTAGTGCCCGTACACGGGTCTCCCACTGCGTTTTTAGATATTTCATCCAGGCTTGACTTGAATAAGTCTTCTGCTATGCCAAACTCCTTGAGTGTATGAGGCATGTTCATGGCAGTTCTAAAGTCCTTAACAAGCTGTACAAGAGATGCGACAAGCTCGTCTGTTGTAGCTCCAGCAAGGCCAAGTCTTCTTGCTATGTCAGCGTATTCAGCTCCCGCAGCCTTTGCATTGAACTGAACTGCATATGAAAGGTATATAGCATTGGCGCAGCCGTGAGGTATGTCGAATATCTTGCCAGTCTTGTGGGCCATAGAGTGAACTATACCAAGTATGGCATTTGAGAATGACATTCCCGCAAGACACTGAGCTATGTGCATGTCCTTTCTGGCCTGGTCTTCACCTTTGTAAGACTGGACAAGGCTCTCCACAGTCATTTCTATAGATTTCATTGCAAGCGAATCAGTTATTGGGTTTCTCACCTTTGAAACGTAGGCTTCGAATGCGTGTGTAAGAGCATCCATGCCTGTGTTGGCAACAAGCGACGGAGTCATGCTTTGAACAAGTCCAGTGTCAACTATTGCAAGGTCAGGAGTTATGTTGTAGTCGGCAATAGGATACTTGACGCCTGTCTCATGGTTTGTTATTACAGAGAAAGAAGTAACCTCAGTGCCAGTACCGCTTGTAGTAGGTATTGCTATGAATCTTGCCTTCTTTCTGAGCTCAGGCAGATTGAAAGGCTTTGCGGCCTCCTCGAATGTGAATTCAGGATACTCGTAGAATATCCACATGGCTTTGGCTGCATCTATAGGAGAGCCTCCGCCTATTCCAACTACAAGGTCAGGATTGAACTCTCTCATAGCCTGCGCACCTGACATTACAGTGGCAACAGAAGGGTCGTTTTCAACTCCTGAAAATATTGAAGTTTCTATGTTTGCTTCACCAAGCAGAGCTTGAATCCTTGGAACAGTACCGTCCTGTATAAGTCTTTCAGAACCTATAACAAGCATGGCCTTGCTTCCATTTACTGACTTTAGATGCTCTATGGCATTCTCACCGAAATAAACGTCTCTTGGAATTGTAAATCTTTGCATATTCTATTTCCTCCTTAAGAAAATTAATAGTTTTAGTAGTGGTTTTAGTTTTTCGGGATAACCCCGGGCACATTCTTAGTATAAAACCGGCAGTCCACTAAAAAAAGAAGGCACTTTTTGGTGATATAGTTCCCAAAAGGTAGGAAATGTGAGCAGAGTTGACATTTGACTTTTAAATTTTTTTGTATATCATTATAGACAGGCAATACAGATCTTGAAAACGAGGTAAAACCATGTCGAATTTTCTTATAAATGGGTTCATGCTGGGGCTGGCATACGTGGCTCCAATAGGCATGCAGAATCTGTATGTTATAAATACTGCGCTTGGCAAAGATAAAATGAGGGCGTACCAGGTGGCTCTGATAGTCATACTGTTTGACATATCCCTTGCGCTGGCGTGCTTTTTTGGAATGGGGCTGCTGCTTGAAATGTCGGGGATTTTAAGGTCTCTTGTGTACCTTATCGGAAGCCTCGCGGTAATATACATAGGGACAATGCTTGTAAGAAGCAAGCCGGATGCCGGAGGCGAAACAGATACGGACAAAACGCTGCTGCAGGTTACAAGTGCATGCTTTGCAGTCACATGGCTTAATCCTCAGGCAATAATAGACGGCTCGCTGCTGCTTGGTGGATTCAGGGCGTCGCTTCCAATTGAGGCTTCACATGTATTCATACTGGGAGTCTGCATGGCATCGTTTGCGTGGTTTACAGGTCTGGCAACGATAGTGTCAGTGTTCAAAAGCAGCTTCAGCAACAGCGTTGTAAGATGGATAAATGTAGTCTGTGGAGCTGTCATAATATATTATGGTTTGAAACTCGGGCATAACTTCATGAATGAAATGATGTAAATTGGATAACACTTGCAAATAATTATAAAAGAATATATAATAATGCATAATAACATATTGAAAAATAGCGATTACAAAAGCTACGATTTATAAATTTCTCAAGAGAGCCGGTGGTTGGTGAGAATCGGCGAAAGGTTAAGTCTTTCCACTTTTGGAGCTGCCGGTGATGAACCGGAAGGCTGGCATCCTTTATCATGCTGTTGACGAGAGGCTGGTTTTCTATGGAAGCTGGCAATTTGGGTGGCAACGCGGATATTACTTCCGTCCCATGGGTATATTTATATATGCGTGGGGCGGGAGTTTTTGTTTTTTAGCAAAAAAACAACATTTATTATATAGGAGGTAACAATATGTTAGATATCAAATTTGTAAGAGAAAACCCTGAAATTGTTAAGGAAAACATGAAGAAGAAGTTCCAGGACGGCAAGCTGGGACTAGTGGATGAAGTAATAGCTCTAGACGCTGAATTCAGAAGCCATATGCAGGAGGCAGACGATCTCAGGGCGGACAGAAACAAGATTTCAAAGCAAATCGGCGGACTGATGGCTCAGGGCAAGAAGGAAGAGGCAGAGGAGCTAAAGAAAAAGGTTACTGCTGAGTCAGAGCGTCTGGCTGAGCTGGAAGTAAAAGAAGGCGAGCTTGAAGAAAAAATCAAGAAAATAATGATGACTATCCCGAACATAATAGACCCGAGCGTTCCTATAGGCAAGGACGACAGTGAAAATGTGGAGGTTGAGCGTTATGGGGAGCCTGTGGTGCCTGATTTTGAAGTTCCATACCATACAGACATAATGGCCAAATTAAACGGCATTGACCTTGACAGCGCAAGAAAGGTTGCAGGAAGCGGATTCTACTATCTCATGGGCGACATAGCAAGACTTCACTCTGCAGTGATTTCTTACGCCAGGGACTTTATGATAGGCCGCGGATTTACATACTGCATTCCTCCGTACATGATACGCAGCGAGGTTGTAACAGGAGTTATGAGCTTTGCGGAAATGGATGCCATGATGTACAAGATAGAAGGGGAAGACCTCTACCTTATAGGAACAAGCGAACACTCAATGATAGGTAAGTTCATAGATACAATACTGCCAGAGGAATCTCTGCCTCACACGCTGACTAGCTACTCTCCTTGCTTTAGAAAGGAAAAGGGCGCTCACGGCATAGAGGAGAGAGGGGTCTACAGGATTCACCAGTTCGAAAAGCAGGAAATGATAGTTGTATGCAAACCTGAGGACAGCATGATGTGGTATGACAAGCTATGGCAGAACACTGTTGATTTCTTCCGCACGCTTGACATACCTGTAAGAACTCTTGAGTGCTGCTCGGGCGACCTTGCAGACCTCAAGGTTAAATCAGTAGACGTAGAGGCTTGGTCTCCAAGACAGCAAAAATACTTCGAGATAGGAAGCTGCTCTAACCTTGGTGACGCTCAGGCTCGCCGTCTTAAAATCCGTGTCAACGGCGAAAATGGCAAGTATTTTGCTCACACGCTTAACAATACTGTGGTTGCTCCTCCAAGAATGCTAATAGCCTTCCTTGAGAACAACCTCAATGCAGACGGCTCTGTAAACATCCCAGCAGCGCTTCAGCCATACATGGGCGGCGCGACAGTAATAAAATAGCATAGCAGGACAAGCTGACTTGAAAGTCAAAGGGTTATCCTTTGGCTTTCTTTTTTATTTTTTCGATTGTGATAAAATTAAAATGAACTTTTAGGGGGGATGGCGACTCTTATATGTGAAAGGGCGGCAGAAAAGGGGTGAGGGGATGGATATGAAGCTGCTGATTAAGCGGGCAAAAAAAGGAGACAAGGATGCCCTGGTGGAGCTTGTGATGGCGCAAAAAAGCGACTACTACAAACTGGCCTACGTATACATGAAAAACCAAAATGACGCGCTGGATGCAACGGAAGACATGATAGTGATTCTTTATGAAAATATCCATAAGCTCAAAAATGAAGATTCATTCTACACCTGGAGCAAGACGATACTTGTCAACTGCTGTAAAAAAATGCTCGGGGAACGCATTGGGACAACTGTTTCGGATTACATAGAGGAAAAGGGACATGATGGAGGAATTGGGGAAAAAGACAATCAACTGCTTATAGAAAAATATATGTCGGAGCTTGACGAAAAGCAAAGAGAGGCAATAAGGCTAAGATACCTTCTGGACTTGGAATACAAGACTATAGCCCAGATGCTCAATGTGCCTCTTGGTACGGTAAAGTCGCGGATTTCAAATGGCATAAGCAGGCTGCAGGATATGTTTGGAGGTGATATCGGTGAGTAATGTCGAAAAAATTCTATTGGAAAGCAAAGATGAACTGGAGAGCATAGAAGTACCATGTGAACTTGAAACAAGGCTAAAAGGAGCACTCGAGAGCAAGACATTTGCAAAACGAAGAAGTAGAATGACGGGAAGGATTGCAGTCGCCATCATTGTATTTATGCTAATTGGCTACCATTTCGACACACTTGCATATTATGGCAAGAAGCTGCTGGGCTACAACGATGTCATGAACGGAACACTAAAGGAGCTAAACGAACTGGGCAAGGGCCAGGCAATAGGCAAGAGCTGCAGTTTTAAAAACGGAGTCATAGTAACGCTGGATGGGATAATGCTGGATGAAAATCACCTCATAGCCTTTTACACGGTAAGCGCACCAAAGGGCAACGTGGATGATACAGTGCCGACAGTCAGTCTCAGAGGGCTGCTTGGGGAATGCACCCCCCGGGGCGGGCAGGGCTTAATGAACGATGGAGGGACTCTCATGAAAAACATGCAAAGCTTTGAGTCGCCAAAATTCTTTGAAAAGACGCTGCACATGGATTTTCGGATTTGGGGAGACGGCAAAGCAGAGCAGAATCAGATAACATTCAAGATAGACAGGCAGGAGGCAATGGGCCACACATTGAAAGCGGCCATAGGCAAAAGTATAAAGGCAGACAAGGCCAATATCCGATTTGAATCAATACTTGCGACCCCGACTCAGACGGTCATCAAGGGAACTATCCAAAATACGCTCGAGTTGGCCATAGACGATATGACAAAGCAAAGGCTTAGGCCAAATGCTATGGAGCTAAGGCTTTACGCAAACGGAAAAGAGGTTCAGGCTCAGGGTTACGGAGTCAGCACAAATTTAGATGGGATAAAGTTTCAATGCGAATACGACGCGCTGCCTCAGGAAGTTAAGTCCCTCGAGCTGAAGCTTGCAAGATTTTCAGCAGACCACGATGTGAACGAGGTTTTTAATATAATCGGCGGCAACGAGGTTCAAAAGCTTAATGTAAAGGGGCAGGAGATAATTATAAACAAGTTGCTCGAGTCAAACGGAAATACTTTTGTGAGCATAACGACGCAGGAAGGCACAGTTCTAACACGGGTATATCTGGACACTGATGGTGAGCAGCTAGAACTCAGCAGGACAACCGACGACAAATACGAAAAGCTAAATGATGGAAGAATACTCCATACAAGGACGCTCGAGTTTGCAGGAACAGGAACGGACTGCAAGCTAGATATAAGAAGGATGACATACTCTAAAGAATATGATAAGTCCATTGATGTCCCTGTAAAATAAAACTAGCCGGGCAAGAATACTCTTGCCTGGCTAGTTTGCCTGATATTCAATAGGAATGAAGCACCGCGCCGATTGACAAAAGTGCGCACTTTTCTTATACTGAGTGTAAATGCATGATATGTGGAGGTGCAAAAATGGCGAGGCAAAGAGGCAAGGTATTCGGAGAGAGAATCAGGCATCTGCGTGATGAGCATGATCTTACACAAAGCGCATTAGCTGACAAAGCGGGCGTATCCATAATGCAGATAAAAAATATCGAGATAGGCAGGAACGGAACCACAAAGGAAGTGGCAGCTGCCATTGCGTCGGCTCTTCAGGTCCCGCTAGAGGAAATATACATAGAGGATTTTCGAAATACGACAATAATAACACTCTCAAATTCAAAGGGGGGAGTGGGAAAGACAAGCTCGGTGCTCGGCCTTGCACATGCGCTCTCAAGGCTTGACGGCAACAAGGTGCTCATAGTAGAGGCAGACATGCAAAGAAATCTGAGCTTCGGGCTCGGCATATCCGAGGACACAGGCAGGAGCCTGTATGCAGCGCTTATGCGAGAGGACAACTTCGCCGGATACATTCAGCCAACGGGAACTGATAATCTCGACATCATAATAGCAGACTACTCGCTTGCCACCGTGGACTTTGAGCTCTCCAGAAAGCAGTACCAGGAGACTATATTTCAGCGCGGGATGAGCGAAATACTAGAAAAGGGGATGTATGACTACGTAGTAGTAGACACCTCCCCGAATCTTGGGCTCCTGAACTTCAACATACTCAGCATAAGCGACTACGTGATAGTGCCGGTTGAGCTCTCGGCCTACGGCCTGCAGGGGCTCGACACCATATTCAGATACATCAACAAGATAAAGGAAGTCAACCATAAGCTCGAGATACTCGGAGTCTTAAAGACAAAGGTGGACAGGAGGGAAGCGGTTACAGATACGGCGGACAGGACTCTCGAGTCCGTGTTCGACAATGTCAGGATATTTGAAAGCTACATTTCCATCGATACGAATGTCAAGAAGGCTCAGTGGAGCAGGGAACACATAAGCGATTTCGATCCGAGATCAAGAGCTGCAAAGCAGTATATGGCGCTTGCGAAAGAGGTGGTCAAGTATGGCAGGTAAGGGCAAGAAGGACTGGGCCAGCTCCAGCTTCGCGGACGATTTTTTCATAAAAAGGGGCGATACAGATAAGGATCCCTTCGGATTCATGAGTGCAAAATCAGGAGCATACGTGCTGCAGCTGGAACTAGAGTTGCTTGATGCTGCGCCGCAGGAGTGGAACTTTTATAAGCCTCTTGCTGAGGACAAGATGGATGAGCTTATTGAGTCCATAGAGCAAAAAGGGCTGCTCCATCCGATAGTCGTGTGGGAGCGGGCAGCGGAATATCCGGAGCCGGCAAGATACACGATACTCTCAGGGCACAACAGAGTGGAGGCTTTCAGAAGGCTATACGAGTCTACGGGCGACAGGAAGTACGCAGTTATAATGGCGCACGTCAAAAAGCCACACGAAATAGACGAGGAACAGGCTAAAGAGATAGTCATCGACACCAACTGGGTAAGCAGGCAGCTGAGCGCATATGAGAAGAGCCAGTCGATTATAAGAAAATACATGATACTCGGCAGCAAGGAAAAGAAGGCACACGCCAACATTCTAAGGCGGGACATAATAGCAAAGGAGTACAACATAACTGGCAGGCAGGTGGACAACTACAGAAAGCTTTCCGAGCTGATAGAGCCGTTTCAAGAGATGCTCAGGAGCCAGGAACTGGGCGTAAAGGCTGGCGTCAAGCTCACTTATTTTGACAGCGAAATGCAGCAGTGGATTTACGACAGTTTCGGAGAAGCCGTGTGCGAAAACAAGATTGCAAATGCCATTAAGGCGGGCATGGGCAAAGAGGAACTTAGCACGTTGTTCAATCCGGGAGTTGAGAAAGTGAGTTTTGTCAAAATGGAGGTTCCGGCAGAACTTCGGAATGAATTCATAGCGATGGCACACAGGTGGCTTAAGTCGAAGACAAAACAATAGTTTGTTAAAAATTAATAAAAGGTGGAAACCGGTTTCCGTTTCCATTGTAAAAGCGCCGCTGATGCTCTGTAAAATACAGAAGGTCAGCGACGCTTTTTTGCAATTTATTCGATGCGGGACGTTTCTCTCAAAACAAGCCCTTTGTTTCTTTCGAGCACATTCCTTATGGACCAATCGTTCTGGAAGAGTACAACCGGGTCTCCCTGCTTGCTCTCGGCCAGCATTGTGTCCATTGCCAGCGTGAATTTGGCTGGATCGAATTTGTCCATTTCAATCCAGCGTATATGTCGGTATGGAAGCATATGCATTGTGATGTCGACATTGTATTCGTTCTTGAGGCGGTATTCGAGCACCTCGAACTGAAGCACGCCCACAACGCCAACGATTACCTCCTCCATGCCCGATTGCGGACGCCTGAATACCTGAATCGCGCCTTCCTCGGAAAGCTGCATTATACCCTTAAGAAACTGCTTACGCTTTAGGGAATTCGGCGTGGATATAGTCGCGAAGTGCTCCGGAGCGAATTGAGGAATACCACTGTATTTGAGTTTTGAGTTGTCCTGGCAGAGCGTGTCGCCTATATTGAATATTCCGGGATCGTGTATGCCTATTATGTCTCCTGGATATGCTGTATCTACAACCACCCTGTCCTGGGCTACAAACTGCTGAGGCTGAGCCAGCTTTATGCTCTTATTTTTCTGGACATGATTTACTGCCATGCCCTTTTCGAATTTGCCCGAGCAGATTCTAAGGAATGCTATACGGTCTCTGTGGGCCGGGTTCATGTTGGCCTGTATCTTGAATATGAAGCCCGAGAAATTTGACGACTCCGGGTCAATATCTCCAAGGTTGCTGCTGCGAGGCTGCGGAGGCCGTGTTATCTCAAGGAACGATTCCAGGAACGGCTCCACGCCGAAGTTTGTAAGGGCGCTTCCGAAGAATACTGGCGTCAGGTTGCCGCTTAGTATCTCATCCAGGTTGTACTCGTCGCCAGCGATGTCAAGCAGCTCTATGTCGCTTAGCAGCTGGTCGTAAAGGGCGCTGCCCAGCAGGTCCTTGAATTTGTCGTCGGCCATGTCTCCTGTTGTAGACTTGGCGATTGACTGCCCGTGGTTGCCGTCATTAAAGAGCTCTATCTGGTTCTTGTGGCGGTTGAAAACGCCTCTGAAATCCTTGCCCGAGCCTATAGGCCAGTTCATAGGGCAAGAGCGTATTCCAAGAGCGTTTTCTATGTCCTCTAGCAGCTCAAAAGGATTCATACCCTGACGGTCCATCTTGTTTATGAATGTGAATATAGGGATTCCTCTCATCTTACATACTTGGAACAGCTTCTTGGTCTGAGCCTCGACACCTTTTGAGCAGTCAATTACCATCACGGCGCTGTCTGCGGCCATCAGCGTTCTGTAGGTGTCTTCACTGAAGTCCTGGTGGCCCGGTGTGTCGAGTATGTTGATGCAAAAGTCGTTATATTCGAATTGGAGCACACTTGAGGTTACTGATATACCCCTTTGCTTTTCGATCTCCATCCAGTCAGAAACGGCGTGCTTTTGAGAACGCCTTGATTTTACAGAGCCTGCAGCCCTTATGGCTCCTCCGTAAAGCAGAAACTTCTCAGTCAGCGTGGTCTTTCCGGCGTCCGGGTGAGAGATTATTGCGAAGGTCCTTCTTCTGCGGACCTCTTCTATGAAAGTGAAATTTTTATCCGACATATTTATCTTCCTTTTTAGTATAATTTATTAAGATCAAAAAAACCTATAGTTAGCGCAGTTTAAAATTGTAACCTTAATGAGAATATACTTTTATCGTTTAGATGTCAACAAAAAAACCAAACGGCACGCAAAAGACAGCTGATGAAATTGCAATCAGTTTAATTTTTATGGAATATCGCATGCTGCATTTTTTATGCTATAATGATAAAGCTGTAATACTAACAAAATTGAAAAACTAATTATAAAGAAAGAGATGACTAAATGACAATAACAAATTTCAAGGCTTACAATATAGGCGATGAGCTGCTAAAGGCGATAGAGCTGCTTAATTTCAAAAGCCCTACCAAGGTCCAGCAGCAGGTAATACCCGCTGCGCTGGAGGGGCATGATATAACAGTCAAGTCTCAGACTGGAAGCGGAAAGACGGCCGCATTCGCCATACCAATATGCCAAATGGTGGAATGGGAGGATAACAAGCCGCAGGCGCTTGTGATTACCCCTACAAGGGAACTTGCCATACAGGTACAGGAGGATTTTTTCAACATAGGCAGATTCAAAAGGCTAAAGGTGGCTGCAATTTACGGAAAGTCTCCATACAGAAGGCAGGAGAGGGAACTCAAGCAAAAAACTCACGTTGTTGTTGGCACGCCGGGCCGAATTATAGACCACATAGAAAGAGGGACGCTCGACACATCGTGCATCAAATATCTCGTGCTAGACGAAGCGGACGAGATGCTGAGCATGGGCTTCATAGAGCAGATAGAAGCTGTGATAGGCAGTCTGCCTAAAGAAAGGATGACTATGCTTTTCTCGGCCACTATGCCTTCGGATATACAGTCGCTGTGCAGCAAATATATGAAAGCTCCAGTGAACATAGAGATAGAATCCAATGGCATGACTGCAGACAAGGTGGAGCAGGAACGATACAGCGTGAATGAAGCGGATAAGCTGGAGCTGCTAAGAGACCTGACTATAGTTGAAAATCCGGACAGCTGCATAATATTTTGCAACACAAAGCAGAAGGTGGACGAGGTTTGCCTAGGGCTTTCAAGGCTCGACTACCCTTGCGATAAGATACATGGAGGAATGGAGCAGGAGGACAGGCTCAGTGTCATGGATGATTTCAAGCAGGGAGCTTTCAGATATCTTGTTGCCACGGATGTTGCGGCCAGAGGGATAGACGTAGACAACATAACGCATGTAATCAACTATGACATCCCCCAGGACAAGGAAAGCTATGTTCACAGGATAGGCAGAACGGGAAGAGCGAGCAGCTCCGGAAAGGCAATGACCTTCGTGACCCGCTACGAAGACAAGTTTTTAAATGAAATCCACAGCTATATAGGCAGAGAGATCGCTTTGAAGGAGAGACCTCAACAGGAAGCCGTGGACAGCTCCAGGCATGAGTTTGAAAAGAAAGCGAGCGCCAGCCCTGAAATAAAGGAGACAAGAGGCGCGCAGGTGAGCAAAGAAATCATGAAGCTCCATGTCAATGCAGGCAAGAAAACTAAGATGAGGCCTGTAGACATTGTAGGCACGCTGTGCAACATAGAAGGCATGAGCGCACAGGACATAGGAATAATAAGCATACTTGATGTCTCCACATTTGTGGAGATACTCAACAACAAGGGCGAAATGGTGCTTGAAAAGCTCCAGAGCACCCCAATCAAGGGCAGGCTGCGCAACGTTAGTAGAGCTTGTAGATAGCAGTGTGAATTGTTATAATTCTACTGTGACAGATTTAGACAAATTTTTTTAGAATAGAGGATAACAAAAATGATTCAAATAGAAAAACTTTCCTATGGTTTTCCCGCAAAAGATTTATATAAAGAGGTTTCGTTTACATTGGAAATGGGGCAGCACGCTGCTTTTATTGGAAGCAATGGCGCTGGAAAATCAACTCTTGTTGATATGATTATTCATCCTGATAAGTATTGGTACGATGGAAAGATAATCAAAGATGAAAGTTGCCGTATTGGGTATGCCAGCCAGTTTGCTGTGAGAGATAAAGAGCAGGAATGCACTGTTTTTGAATATCTAAGTGAGAGATTCGTGCAAAATCAAAAGGCGACACTTGCTGTGTGTGACGAAATGGCAGTGGCTGAGGATGTGGAGCCCTTATTTGAGCAATATCAGGCTCTTGTAGACGCCTTTGAGGCCATGGACGGAGACAATTATGAAAACAATATCCATAAACAGCTATATGTAGCCGGTATGCGTGAATTAAAAGAAACAAAGCTATCGCAGCTTAGTGGCGGAGAGTATAAATTACTTCAGATTATGAAAGAAATGTTATTATCTCAAAATCTTCTTGTTTTGGACGAACCGGATGTATTTCTCGATTTTGGCAACTTAAATGGACTTTGTCAGCTGATTAATGGCTACAAGGGCACATTATTGGTTATTACACATAACAGATATTTATTGAATCATTGTTTCGATAAGATTTTACATTTGGAAAACGGTGATATTCAGGAATATGAGGGTAACTATGCTGAATATCGTTGTTCCCAGCTAAAGGAAAAATTAAAACTTAAACTGCAGAGTATTGAAGAACAGGAAGAAATTGAGCGTACCGAGAAAATGGTTGATAGTCTGCGCACAAGAGCTACGCTGGTTGCTAATCCTGTTATTGGAAGCGCCGTAAATGCAAAGCAAACACAACTGGACCGTTTACTTGCAAGACAAATTAAGGCACCTTTTATTGAACTTCGTGAGCCAAAGATTGAATTGCAGTCAATAGAAGTTGAAACAGGGCATACTGTTTTAAGCATTACAGATTATAATGTTTCATTTGATGAAAGCTTATTGGAAAATATCAATTTTGAATTACTATCTGGCGAAAAAGTAGCCATCGTTGGTGCAAATGGTACAGGAAAAACTACTTTGGTGCGCGATATCTTAAAAAATAACCATCCTTCCATCCATATAGATGAGAATACAAGCCATGCATGTTTGTCTCAGCTTAAGGACGAGAATATGGATGAAACAAAAACGCTATACGAGCTTATGGAAAACTTGGGTTTTGGGACAAGTGAAAGTATCCGTGAGTATCTCGGGAAATATTGTTTGGAAGGTGACACCTTAAAGCAGAAGGTAGGCCAGTTATCAGGCGGAGAAAAGAATTTGCTCCAAATTGCGATGATTGCAAATACAAATGCAGAATTTCTTATTCTTGATGAACCGACTAGCCATTTGGATATTTACGCACAAATGGCTCTGGAAAAAGCCATTTCCGAATATAAAGGGGCCGTACTCATGGTAAGCCATGATTTCTATCTTGTAGCTAATTGTGCGGATTATGTTTTACTTGTAGAAGACAATACGATTAGACGTATGCGTACACGTACTTTCCGTAAAATGGTGTATGATAAATATTTCGATCAGAAGTATTTAGAAATAGACAAGAAAAAACAAGAATTAGAATCCAATATCACATTAGCCTTTAAAAAAAATGAGCTGAAAACTGTAGAAAAACTTTGCAATCAGTTAGAAGTACTTAGCGTCAAGTAGCGAGTAGTATGGAGGGGAAAATGACTGAATTATTAGCTCCGGCAGGAAGTATGGAAGCTTTAAAAGCGGCAATTTCTAATGGCTGTGATGCCATATACCTGGGAATGCAAAAATTTGGTGCGCGTGCATACTCATCTAATTTTGATTTGGAATCGTTAAAAGAGGCTGTTAGGTATGCGCACCTGAGGAATGTCAAAATCTATGTTACAATGAATACCATCGTTTTCGAAAACGAAGTTGAAGAGATGAAAGAGCAGGTGGACGAATTAAATGAAATCGGTGTTGATGGAATTATAGTCCAGGATCTGGCTGCTTTCGATTATATAGTTAAAAACTTTCTTGATATGGAAGCACATTGTTCAACTCAAATGGGAATAGACGATTTAGACGGAACTTTATTATTTAAAGAACTTGGCGCTAAAAGAGTTGTTCTGTCCCGTGAGCTTGAGATTGAAAAAGTAAAAGAGATAAAAAGAATAGCCAAAATACCTTTGGAAATTTTTGTTCACGGCGCTTTATGTGTATCTTATTCCGGAAACTGTCTAATGTCTGGATTAATCGGCTATCGAAGCGGAAATCGTGGAAGATGTGTTGGTTCATGTCGTAAGGAGTATGAACTAATTGATAAGACAACAGATACATCTTTAGGGAAAAACTATATTCTATCTACCAAGGACTTAAACACAATCGATTATATCAATGATTTAAAAGAAATTGATTCTTTAAAAATAGAAGGTCGAATGAAAGAGCCTGCGTATGTTGCTAATGCTGTATCAAAATATCGCATGGCCTTAGATAATAAAATAACCGAAGAAGATAAAGAAAATCTGAGCAAAACATTCAACAGAACATTTACTAAGGGATATTTGTTTCACGAAGATATAAAAGATATTACAAACATCTTAAGACCTAATAACGCTGGTTATGAAATTGGTAGAATCAGCAAGACTGTTAAAGACATGTATGAAATAACACTTACACGTCCTTTAAATCAAAACGATATAATCAGAATAAGTCATAAAAATGAAGATGTTATTTTAACTGTTGTAAAACTCTACGATAAAGATGGCAATTTAATCAACAAAGCAGATAATGTCTGCTATATCAAAATCAAAGAAAAGCTGTCCAAGGGTGATTTAGTATATATAACGAAGGATTATTTCTATTACAAAGAGTTAGAATCATCACTGGAAAAAGAATTTAAACGCTTTAACCTAGATATTAGAGTGTATGCATATCCAGATTCAAAGCTTATCATAGATGCGGAGGGCCTAGGCTTTAATTATTTATATGAAAGCGAGGAAATACTAGGCGAAGCAATTAATAATCCAACTACAAAAGAACAGGTAATAAAGCAATTCTCAAGATTAAATGATACTATATTCGAACTTAAGCATGTAGATTTCAAGGAATGCAATGCATTTATTCCAGCCAAACTGTTAAATGCAGCAAGAAGAGATATTGTACAGGGCTTATATGACTTAAAGCTTAACAGCCAAAAGAAAAGAACCAAAGCTTTGAAAGCAAAAGAAAAAATAAGCTTTGCCCCGCAAAAACCATACCTTACAGTCTCTGTAACGACCAGGGAACAGTATGATGCTTGCGTGAGCTGTGGAATTAAGGAAATTTATTTTGAAAACGTGGTTAGAAGAAACCAGAACGATTATAAGGAAAAAGAAGGGCAGCTGTTAATCGGAGGATATGGCGGAATTTACCACTACAGAAAAACTAATCCTTTTGTTGCGGACTATTCTCTAAATGTTGTTAATTCTACTAGCTGCTATGAATTATATAGATTAGGCGCGAAACGAGTAACTTTATCTTATGAATTGAATAAGAGACAAATTGAAGATTTAATTAATGCCTATTATGAAGAAAATGACGGCTATCCTGCGCTGGAAATGATTGTATATGGCAAGGCTCCTTTGCTGTTTACAAAATATTGTCCGCTGAAAAAAATGAATCAGTGCGGTATTTGCAAAACGAAGAGCTATGAGTTAAAAGATGAGCACGGAACCTTCCCTATCATTTCTCATGATGATTGTACAACGACTATCCTTAATGGGAAGACGCTTAATCTTTTAGATGAGCTACAAAGCATAAAAGGAATAGAGGCATTCAGATTAAGCTTCACAATTGAATCAAAAGAGCAGGTTGTGAAAACCATTAATGAGGCCCTAAGCAAATTAAAGGGCGGAGTGAATAAAGCTGTCTTTAATCAGGACACAGACTCAAGAGGACATTTTAATAAAGAGATTTTGTAGGGAAATCCCAGTTCAAATCTGGGTGTCGCCTCCAAGGACAAAAACCCCCAAACTCATTGAAAATCAATGGGTTTGGGGGTTTTTCATGGCGGTTTCCAATGGAATGGCTACTGTCTTGCATTTTCAAGAGCATTTTTCACGGCATCTCTAATTCCAATTGAAGAATAGGTAGCCCCGCTCACAAGGTCTATGTCAGTGCTCTGGGCTTGTATTATACTATCGGGTATTGCCGAATTGGCTCTGTCAAACCACGGTTTATCATCACGGGTCTGTGTAACTTCAATAGATGTAATCATCTGATTTTTTACTGTCACTTGAGCCACAGTGGTACCTTTGAAGCCAACCCCTTCTCCGATATAGGTGCCGTCAGCGATTCCATGCGCATCGGAAAAAGCGTCACCGCCGCCTTGAACTGAATTAGACTCGCCTGCAGCCGGAGTAGTGACTTCCTCTGATACACCTTTTTTTCCGCCGAAAAAATTGTAAGCGGCAAAAGACCCAAACAGCACAAGTGCTGACAATGCAATTGCTATATATTTTCTCTTTTCCTTTTCATCGGTGCTCATAGGTCCAAATGATAGAGCCCCTTTGAAAGGACAGACTGAAATACACTGGAAGCAGTTTATGCACTGGGGTGATCGCAGATTTGTTGCTTTTGAAACTTTTATGTTCATAGGACATGCCTTATCGCACTTTTTGCAATTCACACATAAGGACTGGTCCCTTTTTATAGTGAATATTCTAAGGATTCCCCGCAGGCCGTATCGGGCACCTTCAGAGCAAAGGTAGTTGCAAAAAGGCCTTTCGAAAAGCAGTGAAACTATTAGAAAAAACGCTATGACTGATATTGCTGCAAATCCGGCAACGCTTCCAACTAGCATATTCAAGAAATTAGCATGTGGGTCAAAGGCCATCAAGCCGAATACAAAGTTGGAACCAATTAAGAGCACAAGGGCAAGCAGAACATATCTGCTAAAAACAAGAATCCTTTGAAGTGAAGATGGCATTTTTATCTTTTTAATTCCCAAAAGGCTTCCGAACTTGCCGAAAAGATCCTGCATGAAGCCATAGGGACATATCCAGCCGCAGTAAAAGACCCCGGCAAACACTGTTAGAACTGCAATGGCAATCATGGCGATTTTGAAGTTTATGAAGAATGAGGTGACGGTCAGAACAAGGCATATAGCCTGGACGGTAAAACGTAATTTTTGAATTTTTTCCAATGGGATACTCCTTTCATAATATATATATAGTGGCCGCTAAATTCAGTGTTGCTAAAAGTTTGTGGAGGATTCAAACATTAACAATAGCAGCAACTTATATATGATTATAATTTATAATTTATCACAAAATTGTTTTGAAAATGTGTTCAAATGGTGAAAAAAATTCAAACAAAAGAGCATGGAGAAAGCTCCATGCTCTTTTGTTTGTTTTTATATAGTTTTCAGGTCGATAAAATCATTTTCAACTTCGCAGATACTCTCATACTTTCCATCGATGCCCATCAGTTTTTTCAGAATAAGCATTTCCCTGTCAGGGAGTTCAAGTTCATCATACCAGGGCCTGCTTTTTTTGCCGGATGGCTTGAAGGAGGTATAGTGGAGGTGAATAAGGAAATCTCCCAGATATGAAAAATCTACATCAGCTGTGTACTTCCTGCCGTCAATGTGTCTTGCAAGCCCGAAGTCGACAAGGTAGACACGGCCTGCGCTGTATACAACGTTGGGAACTCTTATGTCCCTGTGCACTATGCCAAGACCGTGGAGATGCTTGAGTATGTCGATAAGCTGGAGGGCGATATCGTGAATTTCGCCGACGGAAAATACTCGTCCGTCAGCGAATATAATTTCCTCGAAGGTCTTGCCATCTATGAAATCCATGATGTATATGCTGGAATCGCATGTTTTTATATTCTGTATGAAGCGAGGTATTCTTTCATGGCTTACGCACGAGAGGATTTTCTCCTCGAACTCGGCTTTGTGGCCGATTTTTTTGAACATCTTCAGCTTAAGCTGCTTGAGTACGTATTTCTTGCCGTCCTTTTCGGCAATATAGCAAATCCCATAGCGTCCCTCTCCAAGAATGCTGAGTATCTCATAACCGAAGAGCTTATGATGTACGGGATACAGCTTGTCCTTCCTGAAAATATCTAGGACCATGAGCTGGAGTATCGTTTATGCCTTCTGTGAGAATGGTGCTCGTTGTGATGGTGGTGGCCGTGGTGCGAGTGAGAGCTGCGGGACATCAGCTTATTTACGAGGGCCCCGAGCAATCCCGAATGGTGCCTCTTGTAATAGCTGCTGCCTTGATTATGCTTGCGGTGATGGCCTTTGCTTGATGACCTGGAGAAAATTGAAAACAAACCCATTGAAAAACCTCCCGAAATATCAAAAGTGGTGTTATATGCCAACCTAATATCAATTGATAATGCATATGACATATTATACAGTTGTGGTTTGAACGGTTCAAGTAAATATGAAAAATAATAAATGAGAATTTGATGAGAAAATTGTGAGGGCATATTGAACATAAAAATATACATTTGGCAGATTTAAATTAGAAAATTAAAGCTATTTCGGGTATATAAATTATGAGGTGGTAGGCGTGAAAAGCCATGTGACGATAAGATTCTACGGTGAGTTAAATGACTTTCTGGATGCAAAGAGCAGGCAAAAGGAGCAGGACTGCTATTTCTATGGCATAAGGTCAGTAAAGGATCTAATAGAGAGTTTCAGCGTTCCGCATGTGGAAGTCGACCTCATTCTTGTAAACGGAGAATCCGCAGGGTTTGAGCATATAGTCGGTGACGGCGACAGAGTGAGTGTATATCCGGGATTTGGAGGCATTGAAATAGGCGAAGTAACGAAGATTCAAAGGAGCGAGCAGGGAGGAAGCCGATTTGTGCTTGATGTGCACCTTGGGACGCTTGCTCGATATCTCAGAATCATGGGTTTCGACGCTGACTACGACTCACAGCGCGACGATCCTGAGATAGCCAGGATTGCATATGAGGAAGATAGGATACTTCTTACACGTGACAGGAGGCTTCTGATGAGAAACAGCGTTGAGCGAGGACGTATAATAAGGAACAAAGATCCATTGCTCCAGGCCTCCGAGGTGCTCGAACGGTTTGGACTTTGCGGAAATATTAACCCCTTTACTCGCTGCATACAGTGCAACGGAACCATTGAATCGGTTCCATTTGATTCACAGGAATACAAGGAGCTTCAAGAACATATTCCGCCTGGAGTAAAGTCCTGGTGCAGCGAGTACCAGCGTTGCATAAGGTGCGGAAAGATATACTGGAGAGGAAGCCACTACGACAACATGGAAAAGCTCATAGACAGAATAATGGAGGTATGCGCAGAGAGCCGCAAAATCTGAAAAGATTTTTGCGGCTTTTGTTATTATATTCCCAAAACCGTAACTCAAGTTACAACTCGAAGGCCGGCCTGATAATATAATTAACTCACAAGTTGAAAATAACATTTAAAAAATAAAACAAATAAAACGCGGAGGTATATATTATGGGTATGTTTTGTTATCAGTGCCAGGAAGCTGCTGGCTGCAAAGGCTGTACATCAAGAGGAGTATGCGGAAAGACAGAGGACGTGGCAAAGGCTCAGGACCTGCTTGTATATGTGGCCAAGGGAGTGGCGGTATACAGTGACATGGCAAGAAAAGCCGGCATAGTAGACAAGGCGGCTGACAAATACGTAATGAACAGCCTGTTTGCCACAATAACAAATGCGAATTTCGATAGGGAAGGCATAATAAACAGAGTAAGAGAAGGGCTTGCGCTCAAAGAGTCTCTAAGAAGCAAGCTCGAGGTTGCAGGCAAGCTTCCGTCGTCTAATGCAGATGGTATTTTCGACAAGCTCAAAAGACTTGTTGGAATGGAGGCTCAGGGAGTTTCGCTTCCTGATGCGGCGGTATGGTTTGCTTCAAGCGTGGCTGATTTCGACAGCAAGGCTGAAAAGGTAGGCGTGCTTGCGACTGAAAACGAAGACATAAGATCGCTAAGAGAGCTTCTTGTATACGGAATAAAGGGAATGGCTGCCTACATGCACCATGCCATGAACCTAGGACACGACAGCGACGAGATACACGGCTTCATGCACAAGGCTCTTGCGGCAACGCTTGACGATACGCTTTCTGCAGACGACCTTGTAGGTATAATAATGGAGGCTGGAAAGTTCGGCGTGGACGCGATGGCTCTGCTTGATTCGGCCAACACATCGACATACGGCAATCCTGAAATAACAAAGGTAAACATAGGCACAAGAAACAATCCAGGAATACTCGTGAGCGGACACGATCTCAAAGATTTCGAGGAGCTGCTCAAGCAGACAGCAGGTACAGGCGTGGACGTATATACTCACAGTGAAATGCTTCCTGCAAACTATTATCCTGCATTCAAGAAATACGACCACTTTGTAGGAAACTACGGAAACGCATGGTGGAAGCAGGACAGCGAGTTCGAAAGCTTCAACGGACCTATACTTATGACTACAAACTGTATAGTGCCTCCGAAGGATTCATACAAGGGCAGACTATACACTACAGGCGTTACAGGCTTTAGCGGCGTAAAACATATTGAAGACGGCAAGAGTGGCCAGCCTAAGGACTTCTCGGCTCTGATAGAGCAGGCGAAGAAATGCTCTCCTCCTGTTGAAATAGAAAAGGGAGAGATAATAGGGGGATTCGCCCACAACCAGGTAATGGCCCTTGCAGACAAGGTGGTTGACGCCGTGAAATCGGGCGCAATAAAGAGATTCTTCGTAATGGCGGGCTGCGACGGAAGAGCTAAGAGCAGAAACTACTATACAGAATTTGCGGAAAAGCTTCCAAAGGATGCAGTGATACTGACAGCAGGCTGCGCAAAGTACAAGTACAACAAGCTTAATCTGGGGGACATAGGCGGAATACCAAGAGTTCTGGATGCAGGACAGTGCAACGACTCTTATTCGCTGGCAGTAATAGCGCTTAAACTGAAAGAGGCATTTGGACTTGAGGACATCAACGAACTTCCTATATCATACAATATAGCATGGTACGAGCAGAAGGCTGTAATAGTGCTCTTGGCCCTGCTTCACCTTGGCGTGAAAAACATACACCTTGGACCTACACTTCCAGCTTTCCTTTCGCCAAACGTAGCCAACATACTTGTTGAGACTTTCGGCATAGGCGGAATAGGCAGCGTGGACGAAGACATAAAGATGTTCATGGGAGAATAACGAGATAACGAGTAAATATAATCCCTTTTGAAAATCATATAAATGGCCCCCGGCAAAATACAAATGCCGGGGGCCATTGTAATACTCAGATTTAACAGGATTTAAAAATGTACTAATGCTGCCTGGCAGATTGCAGGTCAAATTGGCGTATTGCTTATATGGCAGGCTCTTCTATCAGTTTGCCCTGCACATACCTGTGGAGTATGTGCCTGTCATCGCCTACATATATGAATCTTTCGAGCCTCTGCTCAAGTGTGTAGCCAAATCTGTTCAGCTCGGAATCGTCTATTATGAGGGCATCGAAATCATATCCCTTCTCAAAGCTCCCCACCATGCCAAAGAAGCTACCTCCGCCCTTTGTGGCCATGTAGAACGCCTCAGAATTCGAAAGAAATGCCGTCTGTTTTCCGGAATCAGCCCACAGCAGCTTCGAAATCTGTATCGCATATACCATAGTCTTGAATATTGAGCATGTGTGTCCTCCGCTTATGTCTGAGCCAAGGGCCACTCGTATGCCGGCATCCAGAAAATTTCTAACAGGCATCATGCCGCTGCCCACATTCATATTCGAGGTAGGGCAATGGACAGCAATGACGCCCCTCGAACGCATGAGAGACATCTCCTGCTCGTCTGAATAGACGCAGTGGGCCATGAGCGTAGGAGTCTGGCCGAAAAGCCCGTACCTGTCGTAAACTTCCCCGTAGAAGCTTGAATCCGCATGCAGCTCTTTTACCCACTCGATTTCGCCCCTGTTCTCTGAAAGGTGCGACTGCACGGGAGTGCCGTATTGTGTGGCCAGCTTGCCAAGCCCATCAAGCAAATGATCGCTGCAGCTTGGTACAAAGCGGGGCGTTATTATAGGCTTTACAAGGCTGTCTTTGTTGGCCATGGCTTCAAGCAGCTCCCGGGTGTCTGCGAGCGAGCCTTCGGCAGATTCACGTATGGAATCAGGGCAGTTGCGGTCCATATTGACCTTGCCCACGTATGCGCCAAGGCCCGCATTCTCGAAGAGTTCCATAAGCTGCAGGGCTGCGCTCTTGTGGACTGTAGAATACACTGCTATTCTTGTTGTGCCCTGCTTCCATATCTCGCGTACGAATTCTGAATAGACGCTGTGGGCGTATTCCTCATCTTTGAACCTTGACTCCTCAGGGAATGTATAATTGTCAAGCCAGGGAAGCAGCTCCTTGTCCATTGCCATGCCAAGATTTCTAAACTGTGGGGCATGGCAGTGAAGGTCATTCATGCCGGGAATTATGAGTTTGTCGCTGTAGTCGGTTATTTCAATTCCTGAGTACATACTTGGAAGCGACTTGTATACGCCCTCCACACAGCCGTCTTGTATCACTATGAATCCCTGCTCTGTTATCATAAATTCCTCGGGGGTTGGCGTGAATATTATGTTGCCTTTAATTATTTTTATTGAATTTGATGTAGTCATCGAAATTTCTCCTTTAAACTTTAGCTGAAGATTACAATGCTGCTTGATAGGGTATAAATTTAAGGTTTGTATTTATATAAATAATATACCACAGAATCGATATTAACCTTCACATTGTGAAAAAACATGAAAAATTGCATAAAAAAAATAAATGGTATGGTATTATTTTATATGATAGTACAATTCTGTCAAAGTTAGTACATATGAGTGACTGAAAACACTTGAAAAAGCTGTGATTTGAGCATAAAGGAAGGGCTTGCGATGGATATCGATTTGAAATACATAGAGGAGCTTCAGGAACAGAAGGCCATGACCTGGCTTTTGGGAGAGGTCATAAAAATTTCTTCCAGCCTGGATTCGTTCATAGGTCTCATGGAGGTCACAACAGACATGTTAATGGGTGTCATGGGTCTTGACACGTGCACAATCTGGATGAAAAGCGACGACGGCTTTAAGTCATACTCAAGGGGCATACAAAATGAGAATAGATTTTTAGCTGAAGAATCGAGCGATTTCCCAACGCATATAATACACGTCAAAGACACCTGCGTATTCGACAGCAACGGCGAGAGTCATTGGTTCATACAGGGCAGGAATACAAAGTCAGTGCTCATTTCGCCGCTGAATGACTTCAAGAACAAAGAAAGGGTGGGAGTCATAATAGCGGAGCACAGCTCGGAAGACTATTTTACGAATTCCAAAATAGACTTTTTCGGCTCGCTCTCAATTCAAATATCAATAGCGTCTGAGAATGCAAAGCACTTTGAAGAAGAGAGAAGGAAAGCTCAGGAAGAAGTGAGGCAGAAGAACGAGCAGATAGTGGAAAGCGTCCAATATGCAAGCGTGATACAAAACTCACTGCTGCCTGATGTGTCTTTCATAAAAAAACATGCAGCCGACGCTTTTGCTATATGGAAGCCCAAGGACATAGTGGGTGGCGACTTTTACTGGTTTGCGCCGACACAAAAGGGCTTTTGCACTGCAGTCATGGACTGCACAGGACACGGAGTTGCAGGAGCCTTTATGACAATAGCCCTGAACCAGATGCTTTCAGGAGCTTTCGAGGATTCAAGCCACGAGAGCGCAAGCGAAATACTCGACAAAATCAATACAATGGTAAAGGACACATTTTACAAATTCAACAAGTTTGACGGTTTTCATGCAGGGCTCGACATGGGGCTGTGTATATTCGACCAGGATTCAAGGCGGCTTGTATACTCAGGGGCTCGCATGTCTCTTTTCACACACAGCCAGGGAGTCACAAGGGAGCTCAGGGGAGCAAGCAAAAGCCTTGGTTATAGCGATGAAAGAAGGAAAAAATGTCACGCGTTCGAGGATAAGGTGATTGAATATCTGCCGGGAGACTCATTTTACATAACAACAGACGGCTTTTTAGACCAGAACGGCTATGAAGACATATATCCATTTGGCGCCGAGAGATTCGCTGAAGCGATAGACACCGTGGCAAAATACGACTTTGAAAAGCAAAGAAGTGAGCTTATAAAGCGTTTTTCAGCGCACAAGGGCAGCGTAGAGCAGCGTGATGATGTAACGGTGCTGGCAGTAAAGCCATTATAACAAGCGCGGGATACGCTCGAAATACTATTGGAGGAGCATAACTTATGATAAAAGAAAAGATGAACTCAATGGTCAAGGAACTGAGTGAAAGTGGAGTAGTCATAAGCTTTAACGGCTCATTCACCCAGAATATAATCGAAGACATAGGCGAAGCCATAAAAAAATACATAGAAAAAGACATGAGCGGGCAGGAAGATAATGAAAGTGTCAGCTACAACGTATTTTCAATATATATTGAGCAGTCTCAAAACATCAAAAATTACATACAAAAAAAATTAGAGTGCGAAAGCAACTTGGAATTTTTCAAGGCGGCTTTTGAAAGCATAATCGTAATAGGCAAGGAGGAGGGTGGCTACTATGTATGCTCTGGTAATGTGCTGAGCAACGAGGACAGAAACATGTTAAAGGACAGCATAGACCATATCAATTCCCTTGATAAATCGGAACTCAAAAAGCTATACAAGGAAAAACTGAGATCCGAAAACTGTGACGGCTCGGGAGCAGGACTAGGACTTATAGAGATGGCGAGAAGATCAAGCAGCAAGCTCGAATATATGTTCATAGAAAGGGACGAAAAATATTCTTTCTTTACGTTGAAGGCGGTAGTGTCATAGGAGATGTGAAAAATAGATATGAAGGTGAATAATATGAGTGAAAGCACAAGAGCCCTTTTCAGGGAAGAGCTTGAAAAGCTGGAAACGGCGAAAAAAATCTGCAGCGACCATAAAAACCGTAAAAATGAGCTGATAGAGGAGTTCGAGGAGCTGGTTGCCGTTTTCGAGCGCAACCTCAAGACCACCATAAAGCTCACAAGCATAAGTGACGGACAGCAGGTTTATCTGAAAGAAGTTCAATCGGAGCTGGCGAGGGAGATAGACGAGCGAAGGCGCCAGCAGGAGCTGCTTGAATATTACGCATTCACAGACATGATGACTGGAGTGCCCAACAGAAGAACAGGGTTCATGGCTCTTGACAGAGAGCTCAAGAGACTGCAAAATAATGAGGACACATATTTTTCGATATGCTTCATAGACATAGACGGGCTCAAGACTATAAATGACGGCTATGGGCATGTCGAAGGTGACTTCATAATAAAGACGATTGCAGATATAATACGGGATTCCATAGAAGCATCCGATGTTGTAAGCAGAATAGGGGGCGACGAGTTTTTGCTCCTTATGCCCGAGCGCACAGAGCAGGATGTAGAAGCTGTGATGAAGCAGATATTGAAAAAAATCGAGAGCTTTAAAAACAGCCAGACAAAACCATACGCTGTAGATTTCAGCTATGGAATAATGGAGATTAACCGGGAACTTGGCATGGACTGCATGGACAAGATTATAAGCGCAGCCGACAGCCTTATGTATAAAAACAAGACCCTCAAGAGGGAAATCGGCTTGTGCGAATAAAACTATAAGCGGAGGAATATATGTTTGACATTTGCATAGAAAAAACAAAGTCATCGCCTGAAGTGAGCTTTGAGAGTGAACTAAACAGGTTGAATATAAAGGGAGAATCATATCCTGAGAATGCATTCAAATTCTATGAGCCGCTATTTGGCTGGATGGATGAATATTTCAAATCTGAATCCAGAAAACTTCAGGTGGACATAGGACTTGTATACCTCAACACGAGCAGCATAAAATGTATAATGGACTTAATATACAGGCTTGAGCAGGAATCCTGCAAGGGACATGACATAGCGGTCAACTGGCATTACGACAAAAGAAACAGGAACATAAAGGAGTGCGGAATTGAGCTGCAGGAAGACCTCGAATCTGATATGACATTCAACATAATAGAGCAGGCATAGCCTAGGCATAATAATGCCTTTTTATATAATGCCGTTACTGGCTCTTGAGGAATTAAAGCCGCACCAAATACGGCTTTAATTCCTCAAGAGCTATTTGTTTTTGAAAAGATTTATCCCCGAGATAAGCATGAATATCTCGGCAAGCAGAATATAAATATTGAGCCCGGAAGGATATGCAAGGTATTTTGGCTGCCATTCAGGGCCGAATTTCTCTTTGTATTTTCTGAGTCCGGAGAACCTGTAAATGCTGCCGCCGTATCTGTATGCGAAGCTTGCAAGTCTCTCCTCGCGCATTGAATAAGGGCTTTGGCCCACGTTGGAAAGCGGCGACATGCCAAGATTGAACTGGCGGTAGCCGTTTTGTCTTGCCCAGTCCATTGTGCTGACAAAAAGCATGTCCATTATGCCGTTGGGAGCATCACCACCAAAGCGCATCAGATCAACAGAAATAGCGGATTTGTCATACAGCGGCATTATGCTTGCAAATGCCAGAGTCCTTCCGCTTGCATCCTTTATTGTGGCAATAGGACTGAGGCTGAGATAGTGCTCATCAAACCAGCCAAGGGAGAATTTCTTTTCCCTTTTCCCGGCGAGCCATTGCTTGCTTATGAGATCTAGCTCTTTTATTAAAGCCTTGTCAAAAGGAGGATGCATGATTTCAAAGTTCAGCCCATCCTTTTCAAATCTATTCATGGCGAGGCGCAAATCGTGTTTTTTCTTGCCTGATAGGCTAAAGTTGACTATGTCTATAACCGCCTCCTCACCCATCTTGAAAAATGTGTATCCATAGTCGTGATATACGTGCAGGAATTCATGCGAGACCTCGTAGAATACCACCTTGAGTCCATACACATCCATGAAACTCATGAACTCGAGCAGGGCGCCCCCAAAACGGCTCCTTTCGCCTATCGGATCGCCAAGTACTATCACCTTGTCTCGTATCCGTGAGTAGCCGATTACTACACTTTCCTCCTGAGCAAAGAAGAGTTTCTTGTCTCCAAGGAAAAAGAGATGGGTCATGATATTTCCAGGATGTATTTCCAAGAATTTACGGAGGCGCTCATAGTCGCCTTCTGATGGACTTTCAATGGGGAGCTTTTCAAAGTATACAAGCTGCAGCATGCCAAGTATTAGCCACGATGACATAAATCCGTAGGCTATATTTTGCCAGAATGCATTGGAGCTAGTATACAGGAGATTGCCAACGCCCAGATATCTAGCAAAACCCGTATGGACAAGAGCACCTGACTCGCCGTAGAAAAGAGCTATACAAAGCGTGATTACAAATGTCTCCGTCAGTGATTTTATGCTGAATGTGGCGTTCTTCCTGAAAAATGCGTTCTTTGAAACAACCGTAAGCACAGTTATCACTACTAGTATAAATGCCTCCTCGTAGTCAAATCCTTTGATAAACGTGGATATGGCTCCAAGCACAAGGCAAGCCACGGTTATCTTCCATGAAGCTCTTGTCCTGTTTCGTATCCCAAAGGAAAGCACTATCAGCATGAAGCCGAAGACAAGGGATATCCTATTTGACATTTGTAGGACTGGCAGTGAAAGCAAATCCTTCATCAGTCTCAATCTCTCGACGACCGGTGGAGTGTGTGAGGATACGATAAGTACCAAACCGGAGAAAAATACGAGTGCTGCAAGCGAATGTACACCGAGTTCTTCTATGAATGGAGGAAGCTTGATTTTAAGCTTCGACTGCTTTATCAGGAATTCGTCGACTGCAATAAAGCCAGATATAACCCACGGTATTATATAATAAAATATTCGGTATACTATGAGGGCGGCGCTTGCGCTGTCTATATCCATGCCCATGGTTTTGAGTCCAAATAGGACTACCATGTCAAAGGAGCCAAGCCCGCCAGGGACCATGCTCGCAATGCCCACGGAAACGCCAATGGCGTATACAGCTATTATCGCAGAGTAGGAAGGCGCCGACTGGAAGTGGCCTATTACAAAAACAAAAAAAAGTGCGGCGGCTGACCATTCCACAAACGACGCGGCAAGCAGCTGCAGCCTGAATTTCATATGATCGCTGTCATCTCCCGAAGCATTCAGGATTTTCCTCACGGCCCTGAAGCGGGGCACAAATAGGTATGCAGGAAGATATAGGGCGAAGCCATAGACTATAGCACTGTATACCAGACCCTGCCTTGTCCAAAAGCCTACATCGTATCCTCCGAAAAGGCCTATAACAAATAGGCACGAAAGACCGGTGACATTTGCAATGGCAAGCACAAGAGAGCCGCTGAGTATCTTCGAATTGTCAACGCTCGCATTCCTGAAAAAAAGATTCCTTAGGCCGACACCCACTGCGCCTCCAAATCCTATGAAGTTGTTCATGCAATTTGTTATCCATGAAAGCTTAAAGAGCCTCAAGGGTTTTATGTCAGCCTGCAGATGGCTTCTCAGCGTGAAGTCGTAAAGCGTCGTGAATGAAACGGCTGCAAGACCAAGCATAAAGAAGGCCAGAATCTGCGCCGAAGGTATGCTTCTAAACAGGAGCACTGTTTTGGCATAGTCTATGCTTGCTATCTCACTTTTTAGCTTTGTAAAAAGTACTGCAACGAAGACAACTGAAATAATATATTTAAGATACTTGCGGTATTGTGTGTTCCAGAAGCCGTTTGTTTTTTTACTGCTAGTATCCAGCATGCATAACCTCCGTGAAAATCAATTATTAAACCAGGTATTTAAACAATCCTATAAAATGAAGCGTGCTGCCTGCGAGCACAAAGGAGTGCCAAATGGCGTGGCTGTAAGGTATCCTCTTGGCCGCATAAAAAATCGTGCCCAGGGTGTATACAATTCCGCCGGCCAGCAGCCATTTGAAAAAGCCAACCGGTACTGTCTGCAGCATTGGTTTTACTGCTATTACGACAATCCACCCCATGGCTATGTATATGGCCAGCGAAACCACCTTGAGGCGGTCCATTTTTTTATATGTGCAAATCTTGAATACAATCCCCAAAACAGCTATTATCCATACGCTTGACAGTATTCCGATTCGCCAAGCGCCCTCGAGCGTAAGCAGCGCTACAGGAGTGTATGTGCCTGCTATGAACAGGTATATCGAAGAGTGGTCGAACACCCTGAAAAGCCGCTTTAGTTTCTCTTTCCGGAAGCTGTGGTAAAGCGTTGACGAGAGGTAAAGCAGTATTGAGCATAAGCCGTATATGCTGAATGCGACTATCGAAACCGCGCTCTTTTGCCATATGGAGTATATGAGAAGTATGGTGAGGGCGACAACGCTAAATAGCACTCCTATTCCGTGCGTGATGCTGTTTGCTATTTCCTCTCTTGTGGAGTAATCCATAATATCACCTCATTCACAAATTTTTTTCCCTATACTATTAATGATATCAGATATTTTTGGATAATGCAGGCGAATATATTACTGGTATCTGCAGACTAGATACGAATAATAGTTTACTCTTCATGATTTTTTTGTGATACAATAGATTAGTTGACCGCATAATATGCGATAAGTGTGCAGGAATCGGCGCACGTTTGTTATATTTTGAAAGAGAACAAGGTCGAAATAACATATAAAAGAGGTAATTAAAATAATGAAATTGGATTTTAAAGCGCTTGGCATAGGTGCCGAGCTTAATGAAGCACTTTTGCAAAATGGAATCACAGAGCCCATGCCTGTTCAGGAACAGGCAATACCGGCAATACTACAAAGCGACGACGTTATAGCGCAGGCGCAGACAGGAACAGGAAAGACGCTTGCATTTTTGCTGCCAATAATGGAGATGACAGACACGCAAAGCCATGATGTGCAATCTCTTATAGTTGCGCCAACACGTGAGCTTGCAATACAGATAACAGCAGAGGCAAAGAAGCTGGCGGAGGCCAGAGGGGTAAGCATACTTTCCGTTTACGGAGGGCAAGACGTCGAGCAGCAGCTTAGAAAGCTCAAAAATGGGGTCCACATGGTGATAGCAACTCCAGGAAGACTGCTTGACCACATAAGAAGGAAAAGCATAAATCTTAAAAAGCTCAGGATGCTTGTGCTCGACGAGGCGGATGAGATGCTCAACATGGGATTCCTAAGCGACGTTGAAGCAGTCATTCACCAGACGCCAAAGGACAGGCAGACGCTTCTTTTCTCAGCTACAATGCCAAAGGACATACGTGCTCTAGCTTCTAGATATATGAACTCTCCGGCTCACATAAAGGTCCAGGGAAGCGGAGTGACACTTGATGGAATAACGCAGCTTGTAGTCGAGACTACAGACAGAGGCAAGCAGGAGGCGCTGTTGAGGATAATCGACGAGCACAAGCCTTTTATGTCGATAATATTCTGCCGCACAAAGCACCGAGCAAAGGCGCTCAACGAGCTGCTCAGCAGCAAAGGCTTCAGCTGCGATGAGCTGCACGGAGACATAACCCAGGCCAAGCGTGAGAAGGTAATGAAAGAGTTCAGGAAAACAAGGCTTCAATTCCTTGTTGCCACGGATGTGGCCGCAAGAGGTCTGGATGTCGAGGGCATGACACATGTATTCAACTACGATATGCCTTTTGACGCCGAAAACTACATCCACAGAATAGGGCGTACTGGCCGTGCGGGACAGACTGGAGTAGCAGTAACGTTTGCAACGCCAAGGGACGCTCAGACACTTGCTCTTATCGAAAACGAGATAAAAATGGTCATCAAAAAGCGCAGAATGACTGACGATAAAGATATGAATTCGAAGAAAAAGGGTTCAGGCGCAAGGGGCGAAGCTTTTGTAAAGCGCGAAGGCCATAAGGAAAGGCACGGCGAATCAGGCCCGAGGGGTGGCAGAAGAGGCGGCCAGGGTGAGTCGTCCAGATTCGGCAAACCGGCAAAGAAAGAAGGCGGCTTCAATGCGAGAAGCGCTTCAGGCAAAAGCGGTGCTAATCCAAGGGGAGCAAATGCTTCGAGAGAAGCAGGACCTTCAAGAGGAGCAAGCTCGTCAAGAGGACAGGGCTCTTCAAGAGGCAGACAAGGTTCTTCAAGAGGAAGACAGGGCAGGTAACAATTGCAATGTGGACTCAAAAATCCGCAGAGTACGCAGAGTAAGTAAAGGAATTTAATATATGAACATTTCGAGGCTCCTTTAGCAAACCGGAACAAATGCCGGATGCGTAAGGAGCCTTTTGCTATATAATCTATAAAACGATTGTTTCCATTGCTGGAGTGGGTATCATATCCAAAAGCGAATTAAAGGAGACATGTATGACAATGGAACTCAGAAAAACAATAGATATAGCTTGCGCAAGGGAGAAGGCGCAGCTGGTGCTCAAAAACTGCAAAATAGTATGCGTGTTTACGGGGGATATAATAGAAGGCGACATAGCAGTTGAAAACGGATATATCGCAGGTGTTGGAACCTATGAAGGCAGCAAGGAGCTTGACATGAAGGGCATGTACGTATCGCCCGGCCTGATAGACAGTCATGTGCACATAGATAAGCCAATTGACGGCCACAGCCCGGGACTGACCGGCAACGCTCTGAGCGCATATGCAGCGGCCGGGGTAAGGACTGACCACGAGTGCTCAAGCACAGACGAGATGAGAGAAAGGCTCAGGCTGGGAATGTATGTCCACATAAGGGAGGGCTCCGCGGCCAGGAACCTCGAGGCGCTTCTAGAGGGTGTAACACTGCGCAACAGCTCAAGATGCACCTTCTGTACGGACGACAAGCACCCGCATGAGCTGCTCGAAGAAGGTCACATAGACAGCATAATAAGAAAAGCTGTGAAACGGGGGTTGGATGTCGTGGACGCGATAAGGATGGCCACAATAAATCCAGCCCTGTGCTATGGCCTTAAGAATACGGGTGCGATAGCCCCCGGCTATAAGGCAGATATGGTGGTATTTGCTGATTTGAAGGATTTCAGGCCGAACATGGTATTCAAGGATGGAAGGCTTGCAGCAAGGGACGGCGTGCCGCTGTTTGAAGTCAAGCCTGGAACAAGTGAGTGCATGAAGGCTAGGATGGACATAAAGGCCTTTACCCCCGAAGACATGCAGCGGAGGCTTGACAATCTGCTCGGGAGGAAGGGTGATTAAGACTCTTCCCCTTCCAGTTGCAGGCTTGATGTCAGACAGAGGAATACGCGAAGTCGCAGCTGACCTTAGAGAGATGCTTAAGATTTGCAGGGAGCACGGCGTGCAAGAGGGCATGGATCCGTTCATGACGCTTTCATTTCTGTCGCTGCCCGTAATACCGGAGCTTAAGCTTACAGCAAGAGGCCTCTTTGACGTGTCGAGATTTGAATTCACATCAGTTGAAGACTAAGCCGCGAACTCTTGTGACTTTAGTAATTAAAGCTACCATATTTGACAATCTCAAAAGCTTTTGCCATGTAGAGGCTTTTCGACCAGCAATGAATTTTTGGGATGATTAGAAAGGCAGGGATTGGATTGAGAGAAATACTTGAAAATATTTCATCTGTAATAGGCCTGACAGCCATGGCCATAATAATCTGGGGAGTAGTAGTTGCAGTGTCAGGATTTTTGAAAAATGAAATCGCCAGAAATACACCCGAGGACAATTTCAAAACAAGAAAGGAGATACGCCAGAACCTGGGAGGCTATCTGCTGCTGGGCCTTGAGGTGCTAATAGCTGCCGACATCATAGAGACCGTAGCAAATCCTACGACACAGGAAGTCCTCATACTTGCAAGCATAGTAGTAATGAGGACATTCATAAGCTACTTCCTTGATAAGGAAATAAAAGAATTGAAATAATTTTTACTCATAAATATTCACCGCAGATGTATAACTCAGACACACAACCATTGGGGATGCATTGCTGTATGCATATATACATGTTTAAAATGACATTATATTCATAATTCAATTGCGTCAAGTGGCAGGACGTCAATAAATGTAAACATAAGTATGTAAAATTGTTAAAAAATTTGATATCATTAAACTGAGGGAAATCGTTAAAAAAATAGCTATACATGACAAGAACAGGGATGAAAATACCTTAAAACGAGGTGGAAAAATGATTCAGGAGACTATGTACATAGTAGAAGAAAAGTGCACAGGCTGCAACAAATGCATAGCCGTATGCCCGGTGCATGAAGCCAACATAGCATATTTTGACGAAAATCATCAAAACAAGGTCAAAGTGAATCAGGAACAGTGCATCAACTGCGGCTCATGCATGAAGGCATGTACACACGATGCGAGGGTGTATGACGACGATACGGAAAGATTCTTCAGCGATCTCAAGGCAGGCAAGCCAATATCAGTAATGGTTGCACCGGCCATAAGGGTCAACATGCCGGAGTACAGGCAAACGTTTGCATGGCTAAAAAGCCTGGGAGCCAGGGGAATATACGATGTAAGCTTCGGCGCTGACATAACCTCTTATGTGCATCTTAAGCTCTACACGGAAAAAAACGTAAAGACACTTCTATCGCAGCCATGCCCCGCAATAGTCAATTTCATAGAAAAGCACCACCACGAGCTGCTGGAACATCTGTCGCCTGTACACAGCCCTATGAGCTGTATGGCGATATACCTTAAAAAATATAGAAGCTGCAGCGACAGGATTGCATTTTTAAGCCCCTGCATTGCAAAAATAAATGAAATACGCGACTCCAGGGGTCTCATAGAATACAACGTAACCTTCGGCAGGCTGGCTGAATACATAAAGCGCAACAACATAAACATCGGAAGATATGAAAAGAAGGATTGGGACAACGTCTCGCCTTCGCTGGGCGTTCTCTACTCCATGCAGGGAGGCCTAAGGGAGAACATAGAGGCGGAGGTAGAGGACGCCTGGATAAAGCAGATAGAGGGAATAGGACACGTTTATGGCTATCTGAAGGACTACTGCAGGAACATAAAGCTGGGCCGACCGGTGCCTTTGCTTGTGGACGCGCTCAACTGCGAATACGGCTGCAACAAGGGAACTGCAACAGACAATGAGCTCACACTTGACGAGATGGACTACATATTCAAGGAATTAAAGCGCAGCAAGATGAAGGCTGTCAAAAAGAGCCCGGGGCTGTTTGGCAAAGGGAAATTCAAAAATCCACTCTATAACGGCTTTGAAAAGGAGCTTTCGTATCAGGATTTCCTTAGGACATACAGCAAGAAATCTGTAAGGATATACGGCGAGCCATCAGCTGAAGAGTACGACAGAGCATACGAACTCATGCTAAAGGACGGCGAAGCCGACAGAAAGATTGACTGCAATGCCTGCGGCTACGGAAAATGCCGTGAGATGGCAAAGGCCGTGCATTACGGACTAAATGTACCTCAAAACTGCATATCCTTCAACAAGAGGGCAGTAGACCTCGAAAAAGAGCTGAACCACAAGCAGGATGAGCTCCTGGCGACAATGACAGAAATAGAGCAGCTAAACATTGAAAAGGAGGCCAGCTACAATAGCCTCAAAGAGAATGTTAATTTTATAATTGACTCTATAAACGAGGTTTACAAGGGCAATGAAGACATATCGGAGAATGTTGAGACAATCTCGCTCAAGATAAAGGAGCTGCTTGATTCCGCGAGAATACTCACTTCAGACATGGGCACAATACAGGACAAGATACATGAGTTCATACAAAGCTCCATACAGATAGTAAAGCTTGCTGACCAGACCAACATTGTGGCGCTTAATGCCGCAATTGAGGCCGCCCGCGCAGGCGAGCAAGGCAGAGGGTTTGCTGTCGTGGCAGACGAGGTAAGAAATCTGGCGGGCAGCTCCAAAAAAATAGCATATCAGACTCAAAACGAAGAGAATATAATACTCGAGCATATAGAGGCTGTAAACAAGGTTTCGCAAGAGCTTGAGAGCAAGACGGACATGATAAACAGCGCAGTGCTCAACATAAGCGCGGCGCTTGAGGAGCTTGCAGCCAAGAACCAGGAGATTGCAGACACTGCATCGGCTCTTGTGGAAAAAACTGAATAGAGCAACAGTAGGGAATAAAAAAAAGCGCATGCCATTTGCATATTTACAAGGCATGTGCTTTTTCACATTGAAAGTGGGATATATAATATATCTAAGCAGCTGCTTTGGTGAATATAGGCTTATTTTGGAGGAAAACATGGTCAAGCTTTTAAAATATATAAAGCCCTACTGGAAATCAGCCCTGCTGGCGCCGCTGCTCATGCTTGTCGAGGTGGTGGCAGACCTTTTGCAGCCAAGGCTCCTGGCAAGCATAGTAGACAAAGGGATAGCATCAGGCGACGTGGATTTGATAATCAGAACAGGTGCAGTAATGATAGGGATTGCCATTTTGGGCTTCCTCGGAGGATTGGGCTGCATAGCGGCTTCAAGCCATGCGAGTTTGAATTTTGGAACAGACCTGCGCTCGGCGCTTTACAGGAAGATACAGAGCTTTTCATTTGAAAACATAGACAGCTTCCAGACAGCGACGCTCATAACGAGGCTTACAAACGATGTCACACAGATGCAGAACGTAGTGATGATGTCGCTGAGGATACTTGTCAGGGCACCTCTGCTTGCAGTAGGAGGCCTTGTAATGGCAATAGGCATAAATCCAGGACTCGCTCTCATAATGGGGGTGTCAATTCCGGTGCTGATAATGGCGCTTTCGGCCGTAATAAGAAAGGGTTTTCCGCTGTTTGCAAAGCTTCAGCAGAAGCTGGACAATGTCAACCTCGTTACAAGAGAGAATCTGGTGGGAGTCAGGGTGGTAAAGGCCTTTGTAAGAGGGGCATTTGAGAGAGATAGATTTGCAAATGCAAACGAGGAGCTCGTCGATGTGACGGTAAGGGCATTGAGGCTTATGGCGCTGACCATGCCTCTGATGATGCTCATAATGAACCTCAGCATCGCCGCTGTGCTTTGGTTTGGCGGAATACAGGTAAGGGGCGGAGCAATAAAGGTAGGGGAGATAATGGCTTTCATAAACTACATGACCCTCATACTGTTTTCCCTGTTAATGGTAACCTTCGTGCTCATGATGTTTTCAAGGGCGAAGGCCTCGGCACAGAGAATAAGCGAAGTGCTCGAAACGAGGCAGGACATAGCTGAGATTGAAGGTGCAAGCAACGAGCCGGTATCGGGAGGGGATATAGTTTTTGAAAACGTATCATTCAGGTACGAAGGAGCCAGCGGAGACATGGTACTAAAGAACATATCCTTCGAAATAAAGTCCGGAGAGACGGTGGCAATACTCGGTTCGACAGGCTCGGGCAAGTCCACGCTTGTGAGTCTTATACCGAGGCTTTATGACGTGACGGAGGGCAGTGTTATTGTGGACGGCAGGGACGTGCGCAGCATGCGGCTCGCAGCTCTGCGAGGAGGAATAAGCCTCGTCCTCCAGGAGTCGATACTGTTTTCGGGCACTGTGGAGGAAAATATACGCTGGGGCAGGCGGGATGCCAGCATGGGTGAGGTGATTGAGGCTGCAAAGGCTGCTCAGGCTCACGATTTCATAATGAATTTTGAAAACGGCTATGATACGCTGCTAGGGCAAAGAGGCGTCAACATATCAGGCGGCCAGAAGCAGCGCATATCCATTGCAAGAGCTCTGCTAAAAAAAGCGCCAATACTAATACTCGATGACAGCACAAGCGCCATCGACATGGGGACTGAAGCAAGGCTCCAAAACGCGCTGAGAGCAATGCTCAAGGACACCACCACCATAATAATAGCTCAGAGGGTGAGCTCGGTTATCGACGCCGACAATATATTGCTGCTCGAGGACGGTGAGATAGCTGATCAGGGTACGCATTCCCAGCTTCTTTCAAAGAGCGCCATATATCAGGATATATGCAAGTCTCAGCTTGGCGGGGAGGCGTGCGCAAATGGAGAATAGGCCAATGCAAAGACAGCAGCCAAGATTCGGAGGAGCTCACGGAGCCAGGATTCCGGGAGAAAAGCCAAGGGACAGGAAGGCCGTCATAAAGAGGCTCTGGCCTTACATGTCAAGAAAAAAGGGGGCGCTTGCGGTTTCGGCGCTGCTTGTCGCGCTAAGCTCGTCCTTAATGCTTGCCGGACCCCTCCTGATAGGCATAGCAATCGACAAGTACATAATACCGGGAGACTACGGGGGCCTTCTTGGCATAACATTGCTAATGGCTATGCTATACATCCTGGGAGCGGCAGCAACATGGCTTCAGAACTACGTAATAATAGGCATGGCTCAGGACGCAGTCCGAAATATAAGACTAGATGTCTTTGTCAGGCTTCAGGAGCTGCCGCTGAAATTCTTTGACAGCAGACAGCATGGAGATGTGATGAGCAGGCTGACCAACGATGTTGAAAATATAAGCAGCACACTCAACACGAGCATAACGCAGATAGCATCAAGCGTGCTGATGCTGGCAGGAACAGTAGCCATGATGCTTTATCTGAGCCCCTTGCTGACATTGCTGACACTGACCATAGTGCCGCTGATGCTTTATACGACTGATGCCATAGCCAAAGCGACTAAGGAGCGCTTCCTCGAGCAGCAAAGGGCTATAGGGGAGCTCAACGGCTACATAGAGGAGAGCATATCCGGCATAAAGGCAGTGAAGGTGTTCACACGCGAGAGAGAAGGTCTTGAAGCATTTGAAAAAGGGAACATCAGGCTCAGAGACTGCGCCATACCTGCTCAGATATTCTCAGGAGTAATTCCACCGCTTATGAACCTTCTGAACAATATGGGTTTCGCCATAGTTGCGGGAGCAGGAGGCTACCTGGCGGTGAAGGGAACAATAACCGTGGGAGTCATAGCCAGCTTCATAAACTACTCAAGGCAGTTTTCCAGGCCTCTAAACGAGCTTGCCAATCAGTTCAACACATTCCAGACAGCAATAGCGGGGGCGGAGAGGGTGTTTGAAATAGCGGATGAGCAGCCGGAGCCCGAGGACGCTCCGGACGCAATAAAGCTCGAGCGCGTAAGGGGCGAGGTGACACTCGAGGGGGTGGCGTTTGGATATGAGGAGGGGCAAAGCGTGCTGAGGAACATAAGCATGCACGTGCCGCCAGGGCACTCGGTGGCGCTGGTAGGTCCGACAGGAGCAGGAAAGACGACCATAGTAAACCTGCTAACCCGCTTTTACGATGTCAGCGAGGGCAGAATACTAATAGACGGAATTGACATTAGAAATATAAGCCGCGACAGCCTCAGGTCGTCTCTTGGAATAGTGCTGCAGGACACCTATTTGTTTTCAGGCACGGTAATGGACAACATAAGGTATGGAAGGCTTGATGCGACAGACAAGGAAGTCGAGCTGGCAGCAAGGCTCTCAAACGCTCATTGCTTTATAAGAAGGCTGCCTCAGCGCTATGACACCATCCTCTCGGAGGATGGAAGCAACCTGAGCCAGGGACAAAAGCAGCTCATAGCCATAGCAAGGGCTGTGCTGGCAGACCCGGCAATACTCATACTGGATGAGGCTACAAGCAGCGTGGATACGCGCACGGAGATGCACATACAAGAGGCCATGCTTAAGCTAATGAAGAACAGGACGAGCTTTGTAATAGCCCACAGACTGGGTACAATAAAGAATGCTGACACCATACTAGTGATAAACGGAGGAGAAATAATAGAAAGAGGCAGCCACGAGGAGCTTCTCAGAAAAGGCGGGTTTTATCACGACCTTTACAATAGTCAGTTCAGAAGAGAATAGCAAAATTTGAAAATCAACACAAAACCGAGTGAAGAGGAGTGGTAAAGCGCCTCGGCACTCGGTTTTTAAATGTTATCTTTGTTCCTTGAGTATGTCCCTTATCTCACCAAGCAGAACCTCCTCTTTGCTTGGTTCAGGAGGAGCGGCAGGAGCTTCCTCCTGTTTCTTTTTCATTCTGGAGAGCATTTTTATGAACATGAAAATGGAGAACGCAATTATCAGGAAGTCAATAATGGACTGCATGAAAGCCCCGTACCGAAGCGCGAGCTCCGGGATATCCCCCTGTGCGGCCTTGAATACATACTTAAGATCTGCAAAATTAACGCCGCCTATTACGAGGCCCAAAAGTGGCATAAGCACATCATTCACAAAAGATGCAACTATCTTGCCGAAAGCGCCGCCTATAACAAAACCGACTGCAAGATCTATTACATTACCTCGGAGCGCAAAATCTTTGAATTCCTTGAGCATAAAAGCCACCTCCGAAAAATATATTGTATGAGATATTTCTACCCCGAAAAAATGTGAAGGCAACAAAATTGAAATTGAAATAGTTCCGAATGACTGCACCGGCAGTTTCAAATGCCCGCTTTGAGTGTATAAACTCTATAAGAAAACTGAAAGGAGGCTGGCAGGGTTTTGCTTGCCGGACATATGGCATGGAAAAGGCGAAAGGGAAAAACACCAGACGAAAATTTGCACCGCTGCTTATAGCAGCTATACTTTTGGCCATCACAGCATACATTTTTTTGCAGTGGAAGCCTCTCGAGGAGAGCCGGGCCATACAAAAGCCGGAGCCCACTAAGAAGGAAAAGCTGATGGCTAAGGCAAACAAGGACATCCAGCTGCCTGCGCAGAGCGGTAAAACCATAAACATACTGCTACTGGGGATTGACGACAGAGGCATGGAGTTCAAGGGAAGAACCGACTCCATAATGGTAGTCACGCTTGATTTCAAAAACAAAACCACGAGGCTTACTTCAATAATGAGGGATTTGTATGTAGACATACCCGGCAAGGGATATTCCAAAATAAATGCAGCCTATACATACGGCGGACCCGAGCTCCTGATGAGGGCACTCAAGTACAATTTCAACATAGACATAGGGCACTATGCGGTCATAGATTTTTACGGCTTCCAGAAGGTAGTAGACATGCTCGAGGGAGTCATAGTCGATGTCAAGCCGTATGAGGTGGACGAGCTCAACAACTACATCAAGCAGGGGCCGCAGAACTATCTGAGCGGACCAGGCGTGTATAATCTCAACGGAGACCAGACGCTTGCATACACGAGCATAAGATTTGTTGGAAACGGAGATTATGAGCGGACTGAGCGCCAAAGAAGGGTCATAGCCCTTATAATAGACAAGGTCAAAGGCTTGGGATTAAAGGACGGGGCGGAAATGGCAAAGCAGATTTACCCTTATTTAAGGAGCGACATAAGCATCGGGGACATGCTTGCATTCGGCTACAGCTACACGCAGGCGGAAGGCATGAAAATCGAAAGCCTGAGGCTTCCCGCCAACGGTGACTATGCCACAGGCAAGATAAACAAGCAGTGGGTAATGGTCCCAAGGCTCAAGGAGACGTCAGCCAAGTTTCACCAGTTCGCATATCCGGGAATGGACGCCTCGCAGGTGGCTGTTCCCGACAACAGCTCGGCCTTCAAGAAGCTGGGCACCAACTAAGACGGGGGGATGAACATGAGAAGACTTATAGTTACACTACTAGCCGTCATAGCCGTTGCTATTGCAGGATGCTCGACAAAAACGCCGGAGGATGTCGCGAAGGGCCTGATGCAGAGCTTTGAGAAGATGGTGGCAGCAGAGCATGATGAAAAGAGTGTGCTTGACTTTGCCAAGGAGAACATGAGCAAGCTTTCGCCTGTAAATGCCTCAAGAGTGATTGCGGAGCTTGAAAAAACACAAAAAGAGCTCGTAGAACAGAGAATTTCAGAGGCATTTGAAGGGGATCTGCAGCAGAGGCTCATAGAGCAGTCAGGAATGGCGGCCAAGATAGACAGCAAAGACCAGGTGCAGGACCAGGACCTAAAAGAATTCGTGGAGACAACGAGGCAAAGGGGCTACACACTTATATCGCTTGAAGGCAACTTCTATCCCTATATAGACTACAGCATGTACAAGGAGTATTCGAAGTATGTCACAGAAGACTGGAAATCGTATATAGAGATAATGAACGCCGAATACAGCGAATTTGCAATGGTGGACGGCCATGCTGCAATATCAATGGAGGAGTTTCTTGGAAGAATACTGGCAGCAGAAAAGTTCATGGAAGAATTCCCGGAGTCGCAGAAGGTGGCTGACATAAAAGAGCTGTATATGTTTTATATTGCGGCGTATCTGAACTGGGCCGTATTCGAGCAGCCGGGCAACACGCTCTCGCAGGAGGCCATGGATGGCTACAGGAAGGCGATAGCTATGGAGGAGGACAGCCGGTTCCTCGAGCTTTTCAAGCAGTACTATAAAGTGCTGGAGGCTGAGGGCTTTAAGCTGACACCTACGGTTCAAAACGAGATAAACAAGCTTACGCAGACGCTTAAGGAGCAATAGTAAAAGAAGATTTAGGGTATGAGATTAAAATATCTCAACAACTGACGGGGGTGGAGTATTTGAAAACTGTAAACATTGTAGGGGCGGGCGCCAGCGGCCTATTCGCAGCATATGAGCTGCACAAGCTCCTGGGCGACAAGCTGGAGATAAACGTGTTCGAGCAGGGACAGAGCATATACGACAGGAAGTGTCCTATACTCGAGGGCAAGACAAGAAACTGCATAAACTGCAAGCCATGCGCCATAATGAGCGGCTTTGGGGGAGCGGGTGCCTTTTCGGATGGCAAGTACAACATAACAACAGAGTACGGAGGCTGGCTCACAGACTATATAGACGACAAGGACGCGCTCAGCCTTATGGAATATGTGGACCAGGTCATACTTGAGACGTCCGATGAGGAGCTCGAGGAGGTCTACGAGCCAAAGAGCGGCTACAAGAAGGAGGCCCTAAAGCACGACCTTCACCTGCTTGAAGGCAGGGTCAGGCACCTTGGGACAGAGAAGAATCTTCGCATACTAAAGCATATGTACGAGCAGCTTAAGTCCAGCGGTGTAAAGTTCCACTTCAGGACGAGGATAAAAAATGTCAATGCATATGAGGATTCAAGGCACAGGTTCGAGCTTGAAAGCGACGAGGACATATTCAAGAGCGACTACCTGATAATAGCAGTCGGAAGAAGCGGCGCCGAGTGGTTTGCCAAGCAGTGCAGGGAGAACCTGGGGCTGCATCTTATAAACAACCAGGTGGACGTGGGTGTAAGGGTGGAGGTGCCCTCGCAGGTGCTTGAGGATATAACGAGCGAGATATATGAGGCGAAGATAAAGTACAGGACAAAGGCTTACGGCGACATAGTAAGGACCTTCTGCATGAATCCTAATGGCTACGTGGTTACCGAGAACACGGACGGCATAATAACTGTAAACGGGCACAGCTTTTCCGACAAGAGCCTAGGCAGCGAGAACACCAACTTTGCCCTGCTGGTAAGCAGCCGCTTTACAGAGCCCTTCGACGACCCATACGCATACGGCAAGCGGATAGCGTCGTTTTCAAATCTGCTTGGCGGAGGCGTGCTGGTGCAGCGCTTTGGGGATCTGATAGGAGGAAGAAGGACGAACCACCACAGGCTCACGCAGAGCTTCACAAGGCCTACGCTGGAAGCCACTCCGGGAGATCTCAGCCTGGTACTGCCAAAGAGGCAGCTGGATGATATAATAGAGATGATATTCCAGCTCGACAAGATGTTCCCCGGAATGGCAAACGAGGACACGCTCCTTTACGGCGTAGAGGTCAAATTCTACAGCTCAAGGCTCGAACTCAATGAAGACCTTGAGACGGAGATAGAGGGCATGTATGCCATAGGAGACGGAAGCGGCACTACAAGGTCGCTCTCTCAGGCGAGTGCAAGCGGAGTACACGTAGCCAGAGTAATAAGCTCAAAGGAGTGATAGCGTGATATATTTCAACACGGAAAACGACAAGATAGAAAGCATAATAAATTCCCTTCCAAAAGACACAGCCATAGGCGAGTTCTCGGGAAGGGACAGCGCAGCAGCTATAATAAAGGCAATGGAAAGGGACGACATAAACGACGTGCTTCCTGTGGCAAGCTTTGCCGGCACTGAATACGGCAATCTGGACGCCATAAGGGAAAATCATGCCCTGCTGGTTGAGCAGATAGACAGAATGTATGGCGGCAGGAAGAAGGTGCACGAACTCGTGGTATACAGCAATCCACAGCTGTGGAGCGTCATAAACGGCAGGTTCGCAACAATGCTGATTGAAAAATTCGGCTTCTACAATCCATGCATAGGCTGCCATGCGTATTTCCACATACTAAGGATTCCAATGGCTCTAAGGCTTGGCAGGAAGATAATAGCCGGAGAAAGGGAATACCACGACAACAGGATAAAGGTCAACCAGCTTCCAAGGAGCCTGGACACATACAAGAGGATAGTCGAGAGCTTCGGAGTGGAGCTTGTCGAGCCGCTAAGGAAGATATACGCAGGCAATGAAATATCTGAAATAATAGGCTGGGACTGGGCAGAAAGCTCAAAGCACCCGGAGTGCGTATATAGCGGAAACTACAACGATGCATCGGGCAAGGCGATATTCGATGAGGCGCAGCTTGACCGATTCCTTGAAGAGTACCTGTATCCCGTGTGCGCAAGACTTACAGAGGTGATAATAAAAGACGAGCATGCAGGCAAGAAGGAAATGATGAAAGCTGTAGAGGGCTTGCTATGAAGACTATAATACTGCTTCTGGACGGCGTAGGAGACAGAACCTTCGCCGAGCTCGGCGGCAAGACGCCGCTCGAGTACGCCAGGACTCCAAAGCTCGACGCCATCTGCAAGAGGGCCGAAACCGGGATAATGGTGCCCTGGAGACAGGGCGTGCCCCTTGGCACTGAGATGGCACACTTCATACTCTTTGGCTACAATCCAGACAAGTACCCGGGCAGGACAGTAATAGATGCCCAGGGTGAAGGCCTGATCATAGAAAAGGGCAGAGTCTACATGAGGACCTCCTGGGCGTGGACTGAGAAGCTGGATGGCGGTTTCATGCTGCGTGATCGGTTCACTCAGGAGCTTTCAAAGGACGAGGCCATGGAGCTTTCAAGGGCGCTTCCCAAGGAATTCGAAGGCTGCAGCTTCGAGTGGGTGTTTTCATACGACAGCCACGGCTTTTTGGTTGTGGAAGGAGAAGGCCTAAGCAGCATGATATCCGATGCAGATCCCTTCTACAAGGACCAGCATGTAATGAAGATAGAGCCTTTTGAAACAGACGATGAAAGGGCCGTGCGCACAGCCGGCATAATGAATAGATACCTTCTGGAGTGCTCAAGGAGACTCTACGCCCATGAGATAAACGCCAGGAGGATGGCGGCGGGCATGCAGCCTGCCAACTTCCTTATGATAAAATGGGCAGCTGAGCACAGCGTTTTGACGCCGTTTCACGTGCAAAACGGCATGAGAGGGGCCGTGCTCGGGCAGAGCAGGCTCATGAGAGGGCTTGCACAGCTGTTGGGCATGGACTACATAAAATACGACACGCTCGAGAACGCCATAGAAACTGCCATAGAGGGCGACTGGGACTTTGTGCACATGCACACCAAGGCTCCCGACGAGGCGGCGCACACCAAGAATCCGTTCAACAAGGTCAAGGCAATAGAGGACATAGACAATAGAATCGGAAAACTTGTCGAAGGACTTGAGGATACACTGCTCATAGTGACGGGCGACCACTCGACACCAAGTGGCGGAGCTCTAATACATTCGGGGGAGCCTGTTCCCATAATGTTCATAGGGGAAGGCCTTAGGGTGGATGATGTGGAAACCTTCGGAGAGAGGAGCTGCGCAAAGGGCAGCATAAGGATGAATGGCACAGACCTCATCCCTATGATACTCAACATGACAGACAGGGCTAAGCTCTGCCACCTGCGCTCCGGACCAAGGGACATACTCTACACACCTCAGCAGGTGAACAAGCTGGAAGCTGAATAAGCAAAAAGACAAGGGGACGGTTCTCTTGTCTTTTTGTATGTCTGGTTATAGATGAATCCAAAGGAATAATTGGCCTTTAAATTTCATTTTGTGATTTCCAATTGGCTTATCCATTCTGAAATCTGTGATTTCGAGAACTCGCTTCGCTCAGACACTCAAAATCACGACGATTTCATTCATGCATTTTGCCAGGAAATCATTCAAAACTCATTAAATCAGGCCTGCTTGATTCCATTTGGATTCTTGCTCAGATATAATCAAACAAATTTCGGCGCTAGACAGTGTAAATTCGATATAAGACCGGCTTTTTCAGCGGATTTGCGCTGCATCAAGCATACAAATTGTACAAAAGACTTTGCTAATGCAGGGCGGGGGGGATAGGACGAAATACCATTGAAAAACATTATATAGAAATGGCATATGATAAGAATATTCGATTATACGTGGGATTTCATCTCTGATACAATTTAATATTGTAAAGTATGTAAAAAATATGTTAAGAGATGAAAGGGGAATTTGGATGAAGAGATTTTGGAGTCTTATAGTAGCTTCAATGATGATTCTTTCACTGGCGCTTACAGGATGTTCTCAGCAGCCGGCGGAGGAAGCGTCAAAGGATGAGTTCAAGTCGCAAATATTCTTCAAGGGCTCGTCTACGCTTGCACCTGTTGTATCCCAGATAGCTACCGATTTTATTGACGCTAACGAGACCTGGAACAAGGTTAGTGCTGATTTTCCTGAAAAGAGCATAGACCTCTTCGTATCAGCGGGAGGCTCGAGTGCCGGCGTTAAGTCTGTAATAGACGGTACAAGCGATTTTGGAATGGTTTCAAGGGAAGTAAAGGACGAGGAGAAAGAGCAGATAAAGGACTACAAGGAATTCAGACTCGGTCTTGACGTACTTACAATATCGGTAAACCCTGAAAACCCTATACTTGATGTAAAAAAGAACCTCACTACAGAAGAGGTTATGAAGATATTCTCAGGTGAGTATAAGTACTGGGATGAGGTTGCACCAGGACTTCCTCACAACGAGATAGTTGTAGTTACAAGAGACATAGGCGGCGGTGCTCACCAGGTTTTCCAGGACAAGGTCATGGGAGATGCTCAGGTTAAAGCCGAGGCTATACAGGAGCCTTCAATGGGAGCACTCGTTACTAAGATAATGGAGAACAAGGATGCGATAGGCTATGCATCTTACGGTCTTGTGAATCAAAATGCAGGAAAGATAACGCCTCTTGAAGTTGATGGCGTGGCACCTGTAAAGGAAAACATAATAAGCGGAGCATACAAGATATCAAGACCCCTTATAGTAATAAAAAGCGGGGAACTTCTGCCTCAGGAGCGGATTTTCGTAGACCTTATGCTTTCTGAGGAAGGCATGAAAACCGTTGAAAAGATGGGTTTTGTCCCTGCAAAGTAGTAAAATAAAATACGTGAGTCCAGAACAAAATCCAGAAGGTTTATCTTCTGGATTTTCTTGTCGACTCTACATGAAAGGGGAGTATATGAAAAGGGATAAGGTTTTTGAGTTTATAATAAAGGCGTTCACGCTTGTTTCGGTTGCTATACTTGGCTTCATAATATTCTTTATAGGGGCTGAGAGCCTCCCGGCCTTCAGGCATTCGGGAGTGGCTGGATTTTTTACAAATGAAAGGTGGCACCCCATGGGGACGGATCCCGTGCTTTCGATACTGCCTATGGTGTTTGCCACTGTATACGTTTCATTTCTCGCGGTTGTAATAGCGCTTCCGATAGGTGTCGGTACGGCAGTATTCCTGTCGTGCGTTGCGGGGGAAGCGGCAAGGAGGCTGCTAAAGCCGTTCATTGATCTCATGGCGGGATTGCCTTCTGTTGTATTTGGCTTCATGGGGCTCATGGTGGTCGTTGGATATTTTGAGAGACACTTTTCAATGTCGTCCGGAGAGAGTGCGCTTGCGGGCGGAATGGTGCTTGCGATAATGATTTTGCCGTACATTATATCAACATGCGACACAACAATGGTTGGCATAATGAAGTCGTACAAGACCTCGTCTGACAGCCTTGGAGTTTCTAAATGGCACATGGTAAGGTATCTTGTGCTGCCGGCAGCGAGCAGAAGCGTGCTTGCAGGCGCGGTGCTTGCGCTTGCAAGGGGCATGGGCGAGACGATGGCTGTAATGATGGTCATAGGCAACAGCCCGATATTTCCAAGGCTGCTTGGAAAATGCGAGACAATACCGGCTCTAATAGCGCTCGAGATGGGTGGTGCGCCTGTCGGCAGCCTGCACTATCATGCGCTCTTTGCGGCGGGTTTCATACTGATAATTATGAGGTTCGCAGTCAGTATGCTGGTGTCGCACATAAAAAAAGGTGCAGACTTATAACGTTATGGGAGAATCCAAATGGACAAAAAAAGCAAATACAATAGATTTCTGATATGGAGCGTGCTCAGCGCGGCGCTCACATTTGCTGTAGCATTTTTCATATTAGGCTATATACTCCTAAAAGGGGGCGGGATGGTAAGTACAGAGTTTCTACTGGATTCGCCAAAGGGCTTTCCTCTGGGCTCAAGCGGAGGCATATACCCCGCCATAATAGGCAGCTTGGCATTTACAGGAGTTGCCTGTGCAGTAGCATCTCTACTTGCAATTTCAACGGCAGTATACCTCAAGTTTTACTGCGGCAGCAGAAGGCTCTACAGCATAGTAAGGCTGGTCATAGAATCTACTGCCGGGATGCCTTCAATAGTTCTTGGACTTTTCGGCTACACACTCTTTGTTCTCAAGATGGGTTTTGGCGTGTCGGTTCTCTCTGGAGGACTTGTACTTGGCATAATGATTTTTCCCTTTATTGAGGTTAGGGTTGAAAAAAGGCTGGGCGAGATTGAGCAGGATATGCTGCTGTCATCGTATGCGCTTGGCGTTTCAAGGTACTATACCATAAAAAGGCTTGTGCTGCGCAAGGCGCTTCCAGACATTATCAGCGCTGTGGCGCTTGCAGGAGGCTTTGCAATGGGAGCCACAGCGCCAATAATATTTACAGGTGCGGTAATATACGCAAAGGCTCCGGAAAGCATTATGTCTCCGGCCATGGCGCTTTCTTACCATCTTTATGTGCTCATTGGAGAAGGAGCTCCTACAGAATACGTATATGGAACGGCTACTGTGCTCATGCTTTTGATACTTGCGATAAACGGAGCGGCGATGCTCTTTGGAAAAGTGAACAGAGGAGAATGACATGGATAGAATAATGCAAATAAAAGGAATGTGCGCAACTTATGCGAGCAAAATCGTTCTAAGTGACATAAACGTCGACATATACAAAAACTCAATCACAGCATTAATAGGCCCTTCTGGCTGCGGCAAGACCACGTTCATAAAGAGTCTCAACCTTCTTGTCGAGGACGAGAAGGACGGCTCCGTAAAGGGCAGCATACTGCTTGAGGGCAAGGATGCAAGGAACATTCCGAGAGAAAAGCTAAGAAGCAAGCTGGGCATGGTTTTTCAAAATCCGGCGCCGTTTCCCCTAAGCATAAAGGATAACATGACTTATGCTCCAAGGTACCACGGCATAAGGGACAAGGAGCGTCTTGGCCAGATTGCAAGGGAAAAGCTCCAGGTTGCTGGCCTATACGACGAGGTGTCGCACTGCCTGGACATGCCGGCAAGGAAGCTGTCAGGAGGACAGCAGCAGAGGCTTTGCATAGCAAGAGCGCTCACTGTTGAGCCTTCAGTGCTCCTGCTCGACGAGCCCTGCTCGGCCCTTGACATCCAGAACACGGCCAAGATAGAAGCCATGCTAAAAGAGCTTTCAAGAGACTACGCAATAGTAATAGTAACCCACAACCTTGCGCAGGCAAGAAGGATAGCCGACTACACGATGTTCATGATGTCAGGCGAGCTTGTTGAATTTGGAAGGACCTCGGAGGTGTTTTCAAATCCGAAGGACGAGAGGACAAGGCAGTATATCGAAGGGATTTTTGGGTAGATGTGTTAGCGCAATCCGGTGAAATAATTGGCCTTTAAAACACACCAGCCAGAGGTGGCTATTATCGATGAAAAAGCCGGTCTTATGTCTCGTTTTGGAGGTTGCAAAGGCTAGCATATTTCAAAGCTCTGGAATTTTGAGAACTCGCTGCGCTCAAACACTCAAAATTCTGCGACTTTGTACACATGCATCGCCTGCAACCTCATCAAAACGAGCCTCAAAAAGACCTGGCTTTTTTTCATCGGTTTTGCGCCCTGTAAAGTAAAGCTCATTAAATTAAGGCTGATTTATTCCGTTTGGATTCAGCGATATGAATATGAATTGATGAACTCTGCTTTTACTTGAATAAAAAGGTGCGCAAAATCATTAGAGTTATTAATAATAAAACACTGTACAATAAAATATTCGAATAATAGTCCGAAACATGAGAGAAAACCTGTATTATATATTTTGAAGTCGAGGCACTAGTATATATAATTAGGGCTAAGACGAAAGATAAAAATAAGGAAGGAGTACGTTATGGGAAAAATACTGATTGAGTTCATAAACACCTGCGCTTGATGTGACAAATATGGAGCTTTCGTAGAAAGCTTGGCAAAGCAGCATGAAGACAAGCTGGAGCTGGTCATTTACAGGGCTGGGAAGGATTTTGGATACATAAAAAAATACGGTATGGTCACAAAGAGCATGATAGTAATAGGTGAAAAGAAGAAAATTCAGAACCTGTCTGAAAAAAGCATAACTGAGGCCATTGAAGAGGCCGTGAAAGGATAGATAAACATGTTAGGATTTATTGAAAGAATGGTACTTGCAGGCTTTAACATATTAAACAGCGCATCGGCCTGGCTTGTTTTCAGCTTCATACTGGCAGGGGTGCTTCATGACATAATGTCGCCCGACAAGTTCCAGAGGATGCTGGGAAACAAGAAGCTGTCTTCGCTTCTAAAGAGCACGATATCAGGAATGCTCCTTCCTATATGCAGCTGCGGCGTAATACCTCTTGGGATAAGCCTATACTACTCAGGTGCGTATCTTGGACCTGTGCTTGCTTTTATGACAGCAACGCCTATAATCAACCCGATAGCAGTTATACTCTGCTATGGCCTCCTGGGTCCGGAGATAACCATAATATACGTAATAGCGGGCTTTACAGTGCCTATGCTGATAGGCATTATAGGCAATATGTTCGCAGGTCCTGAGCTTGTGGCTCCAGGAGTGGAGGAGAATATACAGGCCAGGATGCTTGAGCTGGAGGAGGGCACAAGGCCGGTTCTTGCCGAAAGAATAAAATCGGGACTCAACTGGGCAATAAACGACCTTGCGCTTGCGGTAAGCAAGTATGTGATACCGGGAATGCTGTTCGCCGGCTTTCTGCTTACGGCAGTTCCTCAGGATTACATACAAAGCTTCCTTGGCAATCCCAACATGTTGTCGCTTGGAAGCATAGCTGTTCTTGCTACAATAATGTATGTGTGTGCAGTTGGCCACATACCATTTATAGCCGCGCTTATTGCAAGCGGCGCAGCGCCAGGAGTGGGCATAACATTTCTGATGGCGGGAGCCGCCACGAATTTCCCCGAGCTCATAAGCATGCTTAACCTCATGGGAAAAAGGACGGCAATCATATACAGCACAGTAATAACGCTTACGGCGCTTGCATTCGGGTATGTTGCCAATCTGCTGCTCATGCCGGGCTTTGAGCCTGCGATGAACTTTGACAGGACATCCAATTCGATAAAGGCGGCAAACACGCTGCTCATAGATTTTCCAAAGCCTGTAGAGTATATGTGCTCATTCATAATATTTGTTTTTTTTATTCGCGCAGTTATGCCAGGAATAAAGACTGCCATGGCGTCAATATCGAAAAAAGCGGCGTAAGGAGGGAGCAGAAAAATGATAAGAAAAATTTCATGCATCATGGCAATTATGATGGTCATAGCAGGATTAAGTGGTTGCAGCAGCAAACCAGCGAGTGAAAACAAAACAGCAGACCTTGGAGTCTCAGCAGACAACCAGCTGCTTGCATATTTCAAGACCCAGCATCCTGACAGAGAGCCCGTAAAATGCGCATACGACGATATAACAAACGATGGCGGCAAGGATTTGATAGTTATATTCGATAACGAAAAGGGCAAAAAGCAAATGTGTGCAGTCATCGCAAAAGAAAATGAAAAGCACCAGTTGACAGAACCCATACCAGCGCCAGCGGAGAACCAGAAAATTCAATTCAAGGACATAGACGAAAAGGACGAGCTTGAGTTCATAGTGTCAGGCTCCAAAAACGGAAGCGTAGGCTATGCAATATACAGAATTGTAGACAACCAGATAATAAACCTGTTCGGAGAAGGCATGGAAGACTGCTGTGATTAACATGGGATTCCTAAAAAAAGCCGTGTTAATGGTAGCCTTAGCAATTGCAGTCTTCACGTTCATGCCAAAGGAGAGTCTCAGCAGCAATGTCAGAGTAGGAGCATCCACTGAAAGCTCTGGGCTGCTTCTAGACTACATCTCGAGCAGCACAGAAGCCGCGGGCAAGGTAGAAGGCCGCGAGCTGGAAGCATATATAATAGGCGACTGCTGAAGCGCATCGGCTCAATGGGCATTGAGCTCGGATGTGATGGACATGGCATTTCTGTGTCCCGACGCTGCCAGGGAGTTTGTAAAAACTAACAGGGAATTTGAAATAATAGGCGATGTAATGCAAAACACAAGCATGTTCGTATTCAAAGACAGGGAAAATCCAGGCATAACGGGAGTGCCACAGAACAGACCGCATCTGGACAACATAGTGCTTGAGAACCTTGGCAAGAACGCGCAAATGAAAAAATTGATGGGTACGGCCCTGCCGTATGCGCTTGAAAACGGACAGGTAGACTCGGTACTTGCCGACTTCACAAGCGGATTTTTTCTCGCGGGACAAAAAGAAAGCGCGGCCATCAAAGCCGACCACATAACCTGCGTGCTTGTAGTAAACAAGGAATTCAAAAAAAGCGAAGGCTTCCGCGAATTCATAAAACTCTACAACCATTGCGCCAAAGAACTCTCAGACACAAACGTCCTGGCAAAGCAGCTGGAAAAATACAAGGACATGGAGTTTTCGCCCGCAGACAGACACACACTCGGAGAATTGCGGGTTAAGTTCCTGCAGCTTGACTAATAAAAAAGACCTGGCTTTGTTTCATCGGATTTACGCTGCGCTTATCTGGATTATCGCGGCGATTGAATACAAGAAAAACAGGCAAGGTCTTATTGGAGTCTGCTTTTGCAGATTTCCCGGCAAAATGCGATGCTGCGGCAGCAGAATTTTGAGTGTCTGAGCGCAGCGAGTTCTCAAAATTCAAGAGCTGCAGTGAGCATGAGCTGCACGGAAATCCAAAAGCGGAGTCTAAGACCGACTGTTTCTTGTATTCGAGCATAAGCCAAATGGAAATCACAAAACGAAATTTAAAGGCCAATTATTCCTTGGATTAGCTTTTCACGCGAGCCAGAAGAATTTTATTTCGTCTTTTTTCAAAACAAAAAGGGATGCCCTCGGGCATCCCTTCATTTTTTATCCTTACTTCATCTTCTCCGCAACCATATTAACCATATCAACAACCCTTACAGAATAGCCCCACTCATTGTCATACCATGCAGCAAGCTTAACCATGTTGCCGCCCATAACCTTAGTAAGAAGAGAGTCAACTATAGAAGAGTGCTCGTCACCAACATAGTCTACAGACACAAGCGGCTCGTCACTGAAGCCAAGTATGCCCTTTAGATAAGTTTCAGAAGCCTCTTTAAGAGCTGCATTCACCTCTTCAGCAGTAGCGTTCTTTTCAAGCTCGCAAACAAGGTCAGTTATAGAGCCAGTTGGCACTGGAACTCTTAGCGCATAGCCGTCAAGCTTGCCCTTGAGGTTTGGAAGCACAAGGCCAACAGCCTTAGCCGCGCCGGTAGTAGTAGGTATTATAGACTCAGCAGCAGCCCTTGCCCTTCTAAGATCCTTGTGGCTCTTGTCAAGTATTCTCTGGTCGTTAGTATACGCGTGAACAGTAGTCATGAAGCCTCTAACTATTCCGAATTTCTCGTCAAGCACCTTCGCAACTGGAGCAAGGCAGTTTGTAGTACAAGAAGCGTTAGATATTATATTGTGGACTGCGTGGTCGTACATATCGTCGTTCACGCCCATAACCATAGTTATATCTTCTCCGTCCTTAGCAGGCGCTGTAAGTATTACTTTCTTGGCTCCGGCAGTTATGTGTCCTTCAAGCTGGTCTCTTTTTACGAAAACACCAGTAGACTCCACAACTATGTCAACTCCAAGGTCCTTCCAAGGAATGTCCTTAGGCTCTTTAGCCTGGATTACCTTTATCTCTTTGCCGTTTATTATTAGAGCGTTCTCGGCAGTTTTCACATCGTCCTTTGCTCTTCCAAAGCAAGAGTCATATTTGTAAAGATGCGCAAGAGTAGCCACGTCAGCCCTGGCGTTTAGAGCAACAACCTCGATATCGCCTGCAAGCTTAGTCTGGGCTATTCTTAGGAAAAGCCTTCCGATCCTTCCAAATCCGTTAATACCAACTTTTATTGCCATAAAAAACCCCCCTCTATGTAATTGAGTTACAAAATCAATGTGACATACTTTATATAAAATATTACATATTATTTATACATTTACTACGTCGGTTTGTCAAGGTTAGCGGGACTATAAAATTTCCGTATAAATTTGCCGTCAACTATAAATATACCCCAACAGTTACGAACTAAGCAGGCTATGTTGCAGCATGCATACAGAAGTTTTCGAAAAACGCAACATCCTTAAAAGGGTCCCTGACCGGGCTGTTATTTAAAAAACACAGGGATATATGTTTAAAGCTGCTTTTAAGAAGGTATATACTTATTATCTTTTTTAAACGGCGTATGCCGGCCAAAGAACAGGTGACAGACAGAGGGGGGCCAACATTGGAGAACACGGTGAGAATAACAGAGGACGAAATAAAGGAAATAGCGAGTCTGCTGACAGGACTCAGGCTTACAAAGCCGAGCGCTTTTATGTTCAATGACATAAGGACTATAAACAGCTTTTACATAAAAGCCACAGGCAGAGATCTTTTTTCAGAGGACAATATATCCAATCTCGAGAGAGCTTTGGAATATAAACATATATAGATTACAAAAGTAAAGAATATCCCGAATCAGCGCCTCATAGAAATATGCTGATCCGGGATTTTTGATTTTTTGAATGCTATGCTAAGGCTATTCTATTACTATTACGGAAGTCTGACCAATCTTTACCCAGTCATACAGAAACTTCGCGTGTGACGTATAGTTCCTGACGCACTTGTGGGATCTGGGGACTGTTCCCAGAGTATATAGGGTCTCCTTCTGGCCCGGATCGACAAGCTGGCCGTTTTTCTTTATATAGTCCACCGGCACGCCGTGCACATAGGCCCCACCGGAGAAGCGTATGGCATAAGGTGCGTAGCCGGCAATCTCTTTAGTTATATCGTCAAGATACAGGAATTTGGACTTTCTTTCAATCGCCATGAAATAGCCGAGCGGAGTTTCAAACCTGTACTTGTCCTGCGCTCCGGTGGTTGCAAACGTATAGGAAATCATCTGCCATGAGCTGCCTGTCCATTCGAATACTGCCTCATTCTGGTTCTTTCTGTCGACTACTATAACCTGGCCCAGAGAAGAAGGAGCATTTTTTGTGTATACGTACTTCTTGGGTACAAGGTAGCTGCCTGGACGTTCAAGTGACTCAACCTTGTAGTATGAATCCTGTTCGCCGACTATCCTAAGGAGCTTGCCGTCGTCAAAGTAAATAAGCTCTGACTTGTTGCCGAGGCTCGCGTATGCCGGGGCGCTCTGGTCTCGGAGTGTGCCGTATTTGTCGCTTGTGGAACCCTTATAAAGAGGAGGAAGACCGTTCCTGTTCTTGTAGTTGTTAACATAGCCCATCTTTCCGCTGGATATCTGAGTGCGCAGATTTTCAAGCGAGGATGCCATCTTGTCGAACTGGAAACCTCGTTTTTCGACAAGAGAAGAGAACATGTAGCCAGACCGTATTGTCCCATTTTGATACCAGAACACCTTGTACCATTTGCTGGAGTTGTACTTGGAGAGAAACTCTCCTGTCACAGCCTCTGTCACATTGACTTTCTCAAAATACCCGGCTGTCCTTACCACTTTCGAGCCTGTATTAGGAGCTTCCCTTATATTGACAGAACCCTTGGAAAGCAGCACATAGTCATAGGCGGGTAGGTATTTGTCGTATTTGAGATTAAGGGCTATCGAAGCTGGAAGCACAGTGTTGTATGTCTCAATGACATTGCTGGCAGGAGCCACGGCTGCAGGCTCAGAAGGCTGCTGCTGAATCTCCTGCTGGGCAGGTACCTCCTCCTGAGGCACGAGCGTATCAGCTTCTCCCTGAACGGCCAGTTTCTCGTCTTCGGAAATATCCTGAGCGTTCACGTTCTCCTCAAGAGTATAATTCGCCACATCCGCCGTATCCATGACCCCCTGCGTCATCAAGGAATTCAACTGCGCTGCAGTAGCCGAGGCAGTAATAGATGTCACATCGGGATTGGTAGAAATGGGCGCTGTGCTCATTAGGGAAACAATTACAGTTTTTATTAACAGTTCTTTCATAATTCGAATCACCATCCTGGATTTTTTAGAAGAAAAAGTGACGGTATCAGAGTGTATATATTTATATACCCCGTTGATGTATATTTAATTAGGTTTGCAGGAAATGTTTGAGGGTATACAAAAAATGTACATCATGGATATTCCAAATGGGATTAGAAAATCTGAATAAGCGTATAAATAAATATCAAATTGTGGAGGGGATTTTAATGAAGAAGATACTATTGCCGGTCGACGGCTCGGATTTTTGCCTAAAGGCGTATGATATTGCTATAAGCTTTGCGGAAAAGTTCGGTGCAGAAATAATAGTGCTGAATGTGGCAGACATAGAACCGGGATTTACCCAGACTTTTATAACGCAAAATTTTCAGACGATGGATGAATATCTCAAGGCGAGAGCTGAAACAATAATAGAAGGAGCAAAATCCAAATTCGAAGGCAGTGACATAAAGGTTACATTCCACATAGCAACAGGCGACCCGGCTGCAGAGATAATCGACATGGCCGAAAGGGAAGAATGTGACATGATAATAATATGCACACATGGAATGAGTGGAGCAAAGAGATTCCTGATCGGTTCTGTGGCCAGCAAGGTAGTCCACCATGCGTCTATGCCCGTGTTCGTAATAAGGTGATGAGAAATATCCACTATAAAATATAAATTAATTCAAAAGCTTAATCAGCAATACAAAAGAAGGCCTTAGGGGGAACGCGGTGACAAAACAATAACAAAAATCAAAACTCTGAATAAACCTGTAGGATTTGGGAATATACTATGGCAAGCAGTGAGAATAATTAAAACATATAAAGGGGGAAGAGTGATGGCGGAAAATGTAAAAATAACAATTCAGACTGGTTTGAATGAGGTCGCAGACTATCTTAGAGAGAACGGCTATGATGTTTGTGTAATGGGTAACTGCAAAGGCGGCGCAGATATATCTATAGTGGACGTACCGGATTCGGACTGGGAAGAGATGGGCTCTGCCGAATGCAGGATTGACGGAGAAAATGAAATGCTCGTAATAAATGCTGCCAAGTATACTAAGGAAGAAATACTGAATCTAGTCAAGAACAACATGTGCAAAAAGCCAGCCAACTGGTTTGAGGGTTAAGCCTTAAATTTGAATAGAAATCGGGAATCTAAAAGGAGCGCCATGGGCGCTCCTTTTTATTTCTCCCTATCTTGGAATAAGGCCTATTTTCTTTTGCATTTTCCTGAGCATCTTGGAAGCTGTGTAGTTGGCTTTTTCAGCGCCCAGCTTGTATATCCTCTCGAGCTCAGCCTTGTCTGAGAGAAGCTGGCGTACTTTTTCCTGTATCGGAGAGAGCTCGGCTACAACAAGCTCTGCCACGTCCGACTTGAGCTGTGCATAGCCGCAGCCACTGTATCTTTCAACTATAGTCTCAGGCGAGTCTCCGCTTATGGCGCTGGCAATGTTTATAAGGTTCTTGATTCCCGGCTGCTCGTCGTTGTAAGCGATTACTCCCACGGTATCCGTTACAGCCCTTGAGATTTTCTTTCTTATGTCGTCAGGCGTATCGAGTATCATTATGAAAGAGTTCTTGTTCTCGTCGGACTTTGACATCTTCTTGAGGGGCTCCTGGAGGCTCATTATCTTTGCACCCTCTTTTGGTATGTACCCTTCAGGTATCTTGAACGTAGGGCTGTAGGAGTTGTTGAACCTCTCGGCCAGGTCCCTTGAGAACTCAAGGTGCTGCATCTGATCCTTGCCGACAGGCACAAGGTCCGCATTGTAAAGGAGTATGTCGGCGGCCATGAGTACGGGATACGTGAAAAGGCCTACAGGAATGCTCTCGCCTGCCCTCTGGCTCTTGTCCTTGAACTGCGTCATCCTGGAGAGCTCTCCCATATAGGTGTAGCAGTTGAGCAGCCACTGAGCCTCGCTGTGCGCCGGCACGTGCGACTGTATGAACAGCGTCGTCTTCTCCGGATCAAGCCCAGAGGCCATATATATTGCAAGCACCTCGAGCGTTTTTTCTCGAAGGCTCTTTGGCTCTTGTCTTACAGTTATTGCGTGCAGGTCTACAACGCAAAAATAAGAATCATATTCATCCTGAAGCTTGACCCAGTTTTTTATGGCACCCAGATAGTTGCCGAGGGTCAGCCCGCCGGAAGGCTGTATGCCGCTAAAAATTACTTTCCTCTCTTCCATGTATATCTCCTCCAATAACTAGTCATACTAATATGATAAGTTTTTTTTTGATTATAGGCAACACAATAAATCCAAGTGCCAAATAAGCCCGATGAATCCAGGCGAAAACCCGGACAAACCCTGGCGAAAAAGGACAAAAAAATCTGTTGATTTTTCATTTTCAAATTAGTATAATTATAAAAGTGTTCGTTTAGTAGACATAAACAAAATGTTTAGTATTCTTGACTTGGATATCAATGGGAATCTGGATGGGCTCGTGCCTTGTAACGAATTGAGGCGGGTTCGGCCAGATTATTTTGATTGACACTATATAAAGAGAAAGGCGGGGAGTCCCATAAAAAAAGATCAACACAGCATGCCTCTTTTTGAGGCGCTTAAAAAATACCATGAAAAAAAAGTTACGCCATTCGATGTGCCGGGGCACAAGCATGGCAAGGGCCTCCCCGAGCTGGCCGATTTTCTGGGAGAAAAGGTCCTGCAGGTGGATGTAAACTCAATGAAGCCGCTGGATTTTCTAAATGATCCATCTGGCGTTATAAAGGAAGCTCAGGAGCTGGCAGCCCAGGCTTTTTCGGCAGATCACTGTTTTTTCCTTGTGAACGGAACCACAAGCGCGGTTCAGGCGATGATAATGAGCACCTGTAATCCTGGCGAGAAGGTCATACTTCCAAGGAACGCCCACAAGTCGGCTATAAACGGCCTAATACTCAGCGGAGCGCAGCCTGTGTATATACAGCCTCAGATAAATCCGCAGCTTGGGATTGCAATGGGAGTGACAGTTGAAAGCGTTGAACTGGCAATTGCGGAGAACCCTGACGCAAAGGCAGTGTTCATAATAAATCCGACATACTACGGCTATACGGGCAACATAAGGGAGATAGTAAAGCTTGCCCACAGGCACGGCATGGCTGTGCTTGTAGACGAGGCCCACGGGGCGCATTTTGGCTTCAGCGAGGGACTGCCTCAGGACGCAATGAGCGCGGGGGCAGACATGAGCTCTGTAAGCCTACACAAAACCGGAGGCTCGCTAACGCAAAGCTCTCTGCTGCTAATGAGAGAGGGCCTAATAGACCCGGGAAAGGTAAGATCGATTATAAACCTCACCCAGACAACAAGCGCGTCGTATCTGCTCATGAGCAGCCTTGACGTTGCCAGAAAGAGCCTAGCCACAGGCGGGAGCGAATCTCTGCAGGAGATACTCAAGGTATCCAGCTGGGCAAGGGAGAGCATAAACGCCATAGAAGGGCTGTATGCCTTCGGCAAGGAGCTGCTCGACGGCAAGGGCGTTTACAACTTTGACGAGACAAAGCTCGGAGTAAATGTAACGGGAATAGGAATGACCGGCTTTGAGGCGTACGACCTGCTCAGGGACGAATACAACATACAAGTCGAGCTTGGCGATGCGACCAACATACTCGCCATAATAAGCCTTGGAGACGCCATGGATTCGGTTTCAAAGCTCGTAGGCGCATTAAGGGACATGGCAGCGAGATTCGGCAAGGAAAAGATAAAAATAAAGACTCCTCCGCTTAAAAACCCAGAGGTTATAGTCTCGCCAAGGAATGCGTTCTACGGCATGAAAAGGACAGTAAAGCTCTCGGAGGCAAAGGGAATGATATGCGCCGAGTCGGTTATGGCCTATCCGCCGGGGATACCTATAGTTGCAATGGGCGAGAAGATAAGCGAGGAAATGATTGAATATATAGGCTTCATAAAGAGCCAGAAGACGACGCTTTCAGGCACGAAGGACCCGAATGTAGAATACATAGAGGTGCTCGGATACTAGGCAGATTGAATATTTGAATAGAAGGGAGATGCTTGAGCATGAACAAGAACATCCACACGTTTTTAGGCTTTGAAAGCCCGTACGACGAGGCTGACATAGTTGTTTACGGAAGCCCCTTTGACGGGACTACTTCATTCAGACCCGGCACAAGATTCGCGCCAGCCATAATGAGACAGGAATCATACGGACTTGAGACGTACAGCCCATACCTTGACATGGACATAATAGAGGACGCGGCAATATTCGACGGAGGCGACCTTGACCTTCCCTTTGGAAACACAGAAAGAGTCCTCGATATGATACACGAATACGCTCAAAGAGTCGTAAGCGACGAGAAGGTGCCCGTCATGATAGGCGGAGAGCACCTTGTAAGCTACCCTGCAATCAAAGCCGTATTTGAAAAATATCCGGACCTTCATATAATTCACTTCGATGCCCACACGGACCTGCGTGAGGACTACATGGGCGAGAGGCTCTCACACGCCACAGTCATAAGAAGAGTATGGGAGTTTGTAGGCGACGGCAGGATATACCAGTTCGGCATAAGATCAGGCGAAAAGGTCGAGTTCGAATGGGCCAAAGCTCACACGAGCCTTACTAAGTTCGACTGCACAGGGCTTGAAAAGGCTGTCGAGAGCCTAAAAGGCAAGCCTGTATACGTTACTATAGACCTGGACATACTGGATCCTTCGGTATTCCCCGGAACTGGCACGATAGAGCCGGGAGGAATCACCTTCAAGGAGATGATGGCTGCCATAGGCACGCTCAAGGGGCTCAACATAGTAGGAGCTGACGTGGTGGAGCTATCTCCTCACTATGACCAGAGCGGCACATCCACAGCGGTAGCCTGCAAGGTTCTAAGGGAGCTGCTGCTTGCGATAGCGTACAAATAGAATAGAATCAAACCACAGACCAGACCCTGCACAGCAATGCGGGGTTTTTCTGCATTGTTTTTCAAATGCCTGCTCGGTTATAATAAATAATTATAGGATAAAATAAAATTAGACACTCTGTGAGGGGATATATATGAATATAGGTAAAAAAATAAAGGAGCTGCGGATGGCCAAGGCCCTTACCCAGGAAGAGCTTGCCAGCAGGTGCGACCTTTCCAAGGGCTTCATTTCCCAGGTGGAGAGGGATCTGACGTCGCCTTCCATATCGACGCTTGTGGACATACTTGAGAGCCTGGGGACGAATCTGAAGGATTTTTTCAACGAATACGAGGATGAGAAGATTGTATTCACAGGGGACGACGTTTTCGAAACAGCCGACGAGGAGCTGGGCTATACGCTCGAATGGATAGTGCCCAACGCCCAGAAGAACGATATGGAGCCCATACTGCTAACGCTAGAGCCGGGCGGAAGGTACAAGGAGGAGGAGCCTCACGAAGGCGAGGAATTCGGATACGTCCTGAGCGGCAACGTTGAGGTGCACCTTGGAAGTAGAAAGCACAAGGCCAAGAAAGGAGAATGCTTCTACTACAAGGCCAAGGCAAGTCACTTCATATCTAATCCAGGAAAGGTCCAGGCCAAGGTTATATGGATAAGCACGCCGCCGTATTTTTAACCATTTGAAGGGGGATGAGCCTTTGAGCAAGATGTTCGCCAGCGACAACAATTCGGGAGTGCATCCAAGGATAATGGATGCACTTATAAGGGCAAACCAGGGACATGCGCTGTCTTACGGGGACGACGAGTACACAAATCGGGCCAAGGAGATATTCAAGGGTATATTCGGCGAGGACACAGAGGTATTCTTCGTATACAACGGCACAGGCGCAAACGTGCTGGGTATATCGGCACTAGTAAACTCCTACAACAGCGTCATATGCCCTTCAACTGCCCACATAACTGTAGACGAGTGCGGAGCGCCTGAGAATTTCTGCGGCGTAAAGCTTGAGGTTACCGACCACAGCGGCGGCAAGATTGGAATAGAGCACATAAAAGGCAAGCTCCACATGCTGGGCTTTCAGCACCATTCCCAGCCCAGGGCCGTCTCAATAACCCAGTGTACAGAGCTTGGCGAGGTGTATACTGTCGAGGAGACAAGGCGCATATGCGACTTCGCACACGAGCATGGACTGCTCGTACATATGGACGGAGCGAGGCTTGCCAACGCCGCCGCGTCGCTTGGAGCAGGCCTGTGTGAGATGACTAGGGACGCGGGTGTTGACGTGCTTTCATTCGGAGGAACCAAAAACGGAATGATGTTCGGGGAAGCCGTAGTGTTTTTCAACACCTCGCTGTGCTCGGACTTCAAGTATGTAAGAAAACAGGGCATGCAGCTGCACTCAAAGATGAGGTACATAGCGGCCCAGTTCGAGGAGCTGCTCAAGGACGATCTTTGGCTGGAGAACGCCAGAAATGCCAATGAAATGGCACGGCTCTTGGCGCAGAAGGCTTCCAAAATCGACGGAGTCAATGTGGACCACGAAGTACAGACGAATGCAGTGTTTGCAGTGCTGCCGCCCAAGGTGATAGAGGAGCTGCAGAAGAAGTACTTTTTCTTCATATGGGACGAGGAGAAAAGCGAAGTCAGATGGGTGACGTCGTTTGACACGACAAGAGAGGACGTAGAAAGCTTCGTAAGAGAGCTTGAAGCGGCCGTGAGTACATGTAACAAAACCCTTGAGTAACAATTAAAGTATAGGACTAGTATACAGAGCTGCAGACAGCTGGGCGCAATCAATGCAATCCGGCGGTCGGCAGCTTTTTTTGTCAGCTTGGCATGCACTGTATAGTATAATTGCTCTTGGATAGTTTTTGATCTGTATGGATTTCCGCTTGCGAGAGTATTTTGTTTAATTTGACTGCTTTGTCCAAAATCCGCACCTCTGTTCAAATTATTTTGATGGATATAATCTGCTAGCATTGGCTGTTGTGGGTATATAAATAGTTAGAAACAGATATATAGGAGAAATATTAGAAATGGAGATGGTCAATATTAGAATAGGATATGCCTGCATAAATCTTTCAATAGACGCGCCAACAAGCAAGGGCTGCCTCCTGAAAAACGCGACTCCGGAGAGGCTGCGGGAGCTCATAGAGACGAATCTTGCAGGGTTGCGGAAGATACTCGAATATAACAGTGAAAAAAGGATAAGGCTCTTTAGAATAAGCTCAGACTTGATACCCTTCGGATCGCATGAGGTCAACAAGCTGGAGTGGCATCGAGAGTTCGAAGAGGAACTCGGTTGTATCGCCGACATAATAAAGGGCGAGGGCATGAGGGTTTCAATGCATCCAGGGCAGTACACGGTGCTCAACTCCAACAGGGAGGAAGTGGTAAGGAGCGCCGTAAGGGAGCTTGAATACCACGCCAGAGTCCTGGACTCCATAACATCGTCTGCCGAGCATAAGATAGTGCTCCACATAGGCGGAGTATACGGGGACAAGGAGGCGGCATCAAACAGATTCATAGAGAACTACAAAAAACTGCCTGACAGCGTAAAAAGAAGGCTGGTAATAGAAAATGACGAGAAAAACTACAACGCATGCGAGGTTCTCCAGATAAGCGATGCTACGGGAGCGCCTGTCATATTCGACAACCTTCACAACTCCATAAATTCCTGCGGCGAAGCTGAAGCGACCCTTGTGAGGGAGTGCGCAAGGACATGGAAAAGCATAGACGGGCAGCCAAAGCTCCACTATTCTCAGCAGGACCGTGGAAAAAGGAGCGGAGCGCATTCGCAGACGATCGAGGCTGCCCCGTTTTTCGGATTTCTAGAGGAGCTGGGCGGCACGGACGCCGACATAATGCTCGAGGTCAAGGACAAGAACATATCGGCCGAGCGGATTATAGGGCTTCTTGGAGGCTCAAGGGGGGAACTGCAGAGGGAGTGGGCCCGTTACAAATACGCTGTCATGGAAAGATCGTATGCAGCCTACAAAGAGATAGGCGTGACAGTAGCCCAAGGGGCGACAGGAGCTGCGTATATATTCGGAATGATAAACAGGGCTCTGGAGATGGAGCTGCACGCAGGCGAGGCTGCAAATGCCGCAGAGCACGTATGGGGATACTTCAAGAAACGGGCTGGGAGTGAAGAAAAGGAAGAATTCAAAAGGCTGGTTGAGGGCTTCAGATGCGGTGAAATTGGCCTGGATTATGTTAAGAACTTCCTTTCGGAGCTTCGCGGCAAATATCCAGCGCCATACCTTGGCGACTCATACTACTTTAACAACTAAAACAAAAAGACAAGGGGACGGTTCTCGTGGCTTGTATAGGTGTTAGTGTGCTGGAATACAAGAAACATGCGGTCTTTGATGCTGCTTTTTGATTTCCAGACGGCTCATGCTCACCACGGCTCTTGAATTTTGAGAACTCGCTGCGCTCAGACACTCAAAATTCTGCGGCCATGGCATCGCATTTTGCCGGGAAATCTGCAAAAGCAGCCTCTAATCAGACCTTTCCTGTTTTCTTGTATTCAACCGTCGACAAGCTACAGATACAGTCAAAACAGCATATCGAAGTGTGAATCCAAATGAATAAGCCAATTGGAAATCACAAAACGAAATTTAAAGGGCAATTATTCATTTGGATTCACATTCAAAGTGAGACACTGTTATCATGTCCTGTATCAACTCTATGGAATCGAGGTGAGGCACATGAAGAGTTATTTTGAGGGGAAAATAAAAATCTACTTGATCGGCGCCGTGCTGCTGGCGGTGGCAGCAGCGTTTTTTTTATTATCGCGCCCTGCAAAGGTTGACTATATAGATGCAAAGGCTAAGGACTACGCCAGGACTCTGCTCAGTACAGGCAGGGTGGCGCTTGAGGAAACGGCTGAAATAAGGGCCAAGGTTTCGGGAACCCTGACGGAAATCAAAAAAAGTGAAGGTGAGCGCATATCTTCTGGAGAGGTGCTTGCAGTGCTCGACTCGAGTGAGAGACAGCTGGAGCTTGCTAAGGCGCAGTCAGATCTCGCATTGGCAAGGGCAGGCTATGAAAACCTGATAAACAGCGACTATCCTCTGGCCGCAAAGGACTACGAGAAGGCCAGCCTTGAATATTCGGCTGCATATGATGCACACGAGAGGGTCAAATCGCTATATGAGATGGGTGGTATTTCAAAGCAGGAGCTAGACAATTCCAAGAGCAGACTTGATATACTAGCAGCCGAGCTCGAAAAGGCGAGAATACGAATTGGAGCCCTGTCAGATGGCGGAAGCCTCAGGAAGGAAAAGCTTTCCCAGGTGCAAAGGAGCACATCCGACATTGCGCAGCTGAGAAGGCAAATCGAAGACTATACCCTCGCCACGCCTATTGAGGGGACAATAATAGATGCTCAGGCAGAAAACGGCGAATTCGCCCAGGCCGGCCAGCTGCTTTTCACAGTGGGCAATACGCAGAGCAATTATGTGAGCATAAGGATAGACGAGCAGGACCTAGGTCTTTTGAAAGTCGGGCAGGAGGCTGTAATATCGCCGAAGGCATATCCGGAAAAAAGGATAAACGGAAGACTTGAATACATCAGCCCGTCGGTTGAAAGCGAAACAGGCACGGTCGAAATAAGAATAAAGCCACTTGAAGAAGATGAAACCCTAATTAGGGACCTCACTGTTGATGCTGATATCAAAATCGGTGAGTACAAGGCTGTCATAGCCCTTCCAAGCGAATACGTCATATCAGATGGAGGCAGGAGCTATGCATTCGTATACAGGTCTGGCAAGGCTATAAAGACTGAAATCCAGATGAGCAAGGATTCGTCTCAAGGCGAGTTTATAGTTGAAAAAGGAATAGCCCAGGGCGACAAGGTGCTAATTCCTAAAGGTCTTCGGGATGGCCAGAGAGTAAGCCTTGGAAGGCAGGTGGACTAGACATGCTAGAGCTCAAAATAGGGATAAGATTCCTTAAAGAGGGCAGGATGCAGACTATTCTCATACTTCTTGGAATATCTGCGGGAGTCGCAGTCCAAGTGTTCCTGGGATCGCTGATAACAAGCCTCCAGGAGGACCTTATAAACAGGACTATAGGTACAAGTCCGCACATAACTATAGCAGGAGCCAAGCATGGACAGGCGTCTCTGCGCGACGGCATATCGATATCGACAAGCGGGAACATACCGTTGGAAAGAGCCAGGCTCAGGAATTATCAGCAGATAGTTGAACAGCTCGACAAGAACGACAGCCTCACAGCCGTATCACCGGTAGTTTCAGGAAGCGGATTTGTGACAAAATCAGGCGATAACACACCGGTAACAATAAGGGGCGTATCCATAGAAAGAGCCGACAGGATATACGACATAAAAAACAGAATAAGCGAAGGACGATTCGATGTGAGCGGCAGTAACGTGCTTATAGGCACATCGCTTGCAAAGGAATACGGACTCGAGGCCGGAGGCAGTGTGACAATCAGGCTTCCCTCCGGCGTGAGCTCTGACTTTATTATATCAGGCATTTTCGACCTTGAGAGCGAGGCGCTAAATGAAGGGCTTGTCTTTATGGACATAAAAAGAGCCCAAAGCCTCTTTGAATCGATAAACTATGTTTCGCAGATAGAGCTGCAAGTTAAGGACGTGTTTGCAGCTGACGCGATAGCCCTGGACATATCAGCGTCGTTGCCAGACACAAGCGTCAATAACTGGAAGGACGAGAACGCGTCGCTGCTTACTGCGCTAAGGAGCCAAAGCTCTTCGTCCTACACAATACAGGCCTTCGTAGTTGCGGCTGTGGCTCTAGGCATTTCGAGTGTGCTTGCGGTGTCGGTCGTTCAAAAATCAAAGGAGATAGGCATACTAAAGGCCATGGGCATGAGGCCAAGGAGCATAGCCCGTGTATTCCTGCTTCAGGGAGCGCTGCTTGGAACAGTGGGATCGGCGATAGGCATAGTCCTGGGCATTATTCTTATAGAGGGCTTCATATTTGGAACCTCACTTCAAAGCGGAGAGCCGACCTTTGCCATAAGAATAAGACCCTTGGCAATCACGGGGATAGCGGCAATAGCATTAGTCACAGGTACGCTGTCAGCCCTTATACCTGCAAGGCGCTCGGCGGGGCTGGAACCGATAGAGGTGATAAGGAATGGATAACAAAACACCTGTCGAAATAATGCTGAAGGCAAGTAAAATAACTAAGGTCTATGGCAAGACAATTAGAAACCAGGTGCTGTTTGACATAGACCTGGAGATAAAAAAAGGCGAGTTCATGTCTATAATAGGCCCATCCGGCTCGGGCAAGAGCACGCTCCTGAACATAATAGGGGCCCTCGACCGCCCGACGTCGGGAGAGCTCACGATAGACGGCAAGGAGACAACGCGGCTAAACGAAGTAGAGCTTTCAGACTTCAGGAACAGGAGCCTGGGCTTCATATTCCAGTTCCACTATCTCCTGCCGGCCTTTACAGCGCTTGAAAACGTGCTAATGCCCTCATGGATAATGAACAAAAGCCCTTCGCCAAAGCTTAAAGGGCGGGCAAAGGAGCTCCTTTCAATGGTAGGGCTTTCAGAAAAGATGGACAGCAAGCCCGCGGAGCTTTCGGGTGGCCAGCAGCAGAGGGTGGCAATAGCGCGCTCGCTTATAAACACTCCGCCGATAGTGCTCGCCGACGAGCCCACGGGCAACCTCGACACTGAATCCACAAGCCAGGTATACGAGCTGCTAAGAGAGATAAACAGGGAGCTGCATACGACGTTCATAGTCGTAACCCACGACAGGAGGATAGCCTCCAAATCAGACAGGATAGTCGAGATAGTGGACGGCCGAGTGCAAAAGGATTACCCGACGGATGCCATAAACGACGAGGGCTTCTGGCAGGAGGCATACCCCATATACTGCAAGTACTGCAAGAAATACGAGGAAAAGCGCAAGTAAAACAGAAGCAAAAAAGGAACCGGAGACAATCTTAAGCTATCTCCTGTTCCTTTTTTATGAGTCTGTCCGCGTATTTTTCAATGTCTATGCATATGTTGAGCTCCATAGTATCACTCCCTGTAAAAGTTTGTCCCTCATCTTTATTGTACCCAGCGTTTGTCAGAAACGACGGTTAAAAGAGGGTTAAGCAGCATTAACTTTAGGTAAACATGCTTGAACGCCGAGTTTTTTTAGGTTAATCTCGTGTTGAGGGGATATGCAGAGGCCCTTTTTACCATTTCAACACAGATTTTGTAAAAACGCTGAGATATTTAGAATGGATTGGGTATAAAAAGAGTATAGTCCTCGAGATAAATATAAATAAGCTAAACGCCAGCTCGACTTTTCAAAGATGCCATAAATAAATTGGTAATCTGATGATGATAAAGAGCTACAGGCAGCAATGGCTGTTCGAGGATATATATACAACACTAGGGGTTATGGGGCGCAGGAGGTAGTATAAATGGGGAATTCGATAATAGAGCTTATAGAGAGGCTGCAGGGTGAGAGGGAAACCGAAAATACATACGACAATATGAGGAATAAAATAGACAAACAGATAATAGAGTACACTAACCTCATAAAAGAAAAAAAGCCTGTCTAGGCTTTTTTTATTGTTCGACAGATATAGAATGCAAGGGATTGGAGGCGGTTGCTATTAAGATAATACTAGTAAGGCATGCAAAAGCCCAAGAGAGAGGAAGCGCAGAGGACGATTCAAAGAGAAATCTTGTGGAGAAGGGCTACAAACAGGCGGAAAAGGCTGCAAGGCAGCTGAAAGTCATAACAGAGCACTGCGGCAACACCTACATATGGTCAAGCCCATATGCGAGGGCATGGCAGACTGCCCTGGTGCTCGAGGAAGAGCTCAGGATTAAATATGTGCAGCAGATGGATTTTATAGCCGATGGCACGGCGCAGGACCTAATAGCTAACATAAAGGTGGCTGGGAGCACGGACTGCCTCATAATAGTTGGGCATGAGCCTTATCTTGGTGAATGGGTCAAGGCGATAACGGGAGAGAGCGTCGAGTTCAAAAAATGCCAGATAGCAGTTTTGGAATTCAGGGAGGGCTCTTACTTGGAAGGCTCATTCAAGCTGCTCGAGCGGGAGTAGAATTATATTGCAATGGACATTGGGCCATATAATGGCTATAATCGACTTGAGGCTTTTAATACGAAAGCGAGAAAGGAGAATTTAAAATGACAGACGCGGAACTAATAAAGGTGCAGGATGAGGAAGGAAACGACATAGAGCTGGAGCTTATAGAGACTATAGAACTTGACGGCAACGAGTATGTGATACTCGCGCCAGTGGGCCAGGAGGAAGACGCCTACGTTTATAAGGTGATAGACTCTCCAGATGGAAAAAAATACGTGGCTATAGAAGACGAGGATGAATTCGAAAGAGTAGTCGAAGAATACGAATCGTACTTCGACGAGGAATAAAGGAGATAGACATGGAGCCATTCAGAATTATAGTCATGGAGAAGGACCTGGAGTCCGGAATGCTCACAAACGAGATAACAAGCTACAAGATTGACAAAGGCGGAGAGCTCATAGGAGCAGTGCATGCCGAGAAAACTGCAGATGGCTATGTCATAGACATAAAGCTAACAACAGACAGAGATCTTGAGGATTGGGAGTATTCTGCGGTTTTTGACTACTACGACATTGAAGCTCTGGGCGAAGACATAGTGAGCGCGGAGGAAGATACGTCATTTTTCAATCCTGTGTGGGCGGTTAGGCTAAAAATGGACGATGATGACGAAAAGATGGAAGCCATCATACAGAGCCTCACAGAGCGCCACATGGCAGAGCTCGAGAGCGTATATGAAGAAATAAAGGACAAGAGGGAAGACTACAGGGAATTCGACGAAACCCCTCACGTGCTTGACTAATACTGTAAAACCAAAAACCATGGGGACGGTTCTCTTGTCTGAGTGTGTAAAATAAAGTGTGTATCTTCCTTAGAATTGATATAATCAAACTATCATTCAAGGAGGTACGCACTTTTTCTATGGGAATTTTAAGTAAAGACCAAATCAGACAAATGATAAAGCATTA
>Ga0302237_1000057_pt1 | contig 134598 bp, 122 predicted proteins | sample AAG_UR_Ala_MG_FD_193530 | JGI IMG/M metagenome (GOLD analysis project Ga0302237, IMG submission 193530) | Enriched activated sludge microbial communities from anaerobic digester in WTTP, New Holstein, Wisconsin, United States - AAG_UR_Ala | ecosystem: Engineered > Bioreactor > Anaerobic >... | reverse complement strand
GTGTCGCAGGTCCACGCGCAGTCGGCAGGAAGCGTCCAGCCCCCCACCGTCGTGTAGGTGATCGTCACATTCGCGATGGTATCGGTACTGTGCGCCGGATTGTCATTGTTGGTATCGCAGGGCACCTGCTTCGAGTTGATGCATGTGCCCCCTTCCTCGGCGTAGTTCGTGTCACAGGTCCACGCACAGTCAGCAGGAAGTGTCCAGCCACCCACCGTCGTGTAGGTGATCGTTACATTGGCGATGGTGTCATGGCTATTCGCCGGGTTATCATTATTGGTGTCGCACGATACCTCTTTCGAGTTGATGCATGTGCCACCTTCCTGTGCGTAGTTCGTGTCACAGGTCCACGCACAGTCGGCAGGAAGTGTCCAGCCGCCGGCCGTCGTGTAGGTGATCGTCACATTCGCGATGGTGTCGGTACTGTGCGCCGGGTTGTCATTGTTGGTGTCGCAGGGCACCAGTCTTTCATGTATACAGTCGTCGATATCCTCGTCACAGAAATAGTCGGTCTCACAGGGGTTCCCTTCCGAGCCGCATGAGCCCCCCGTGCAGGTCTCGCTACCGGTGCAGTAGAGGTTGTCGCTGACGCAAGGGGTCCCGGTGGGGGCGAAAAGATCCTCGGGACAGTCGTCCGAGTTGCCGTCGCAGTTCTCTGCCACATCGCATTCGCCCGCCGAACCGCGGCACGGGGTCGAAAGTTTCCCGTCGGGGGGGCACAGAGGCCCGGTGCTGGTGCAGTATTCCTCCGCGTCGCAGACGCCCGCCGCGTCGCGGCACTTCTCGGTGTTCCCCTTGAACCCGTCCGCCGGACACGCGATGTTCGTCCCGTCGCATTTCTCGACGATGTCGCAGATGCCGCCCGAGCCGCGACAGGTGTATGCGCTACTGATCACCGTGCAGGCGCCGTTGGCGTTCGCTCCCTTCACCGCGCTGCAGGCCTGACAGTCGCTGTCGTCGCTGCCGCCGCAGGCCTGATCACAGCAGAACCCGTCGGCGCAGAAGCCGCTACCGCACTCGCCCCACGCCGAGCACGATTCCCCTCTCCCCTTCAACACCCGCAGATCGGGCGTGTACACCCCGGCGCTCCGGTCGAACACGAACCAACGCGACATCGAGCCGTCCATGAACTGGTACCGCACCCGCCAGTGGTACAGCGCTTTGCTGAGGTCGATGCCGGTGCTCAGCGTGGTCCCCGCCAGCGTTGTGTCGGTCCACGCGCCCGTCCTCTGGAAGCCGGTGTTGTTGAAGGGCGTCCCGTGCGCCTTCACCTCGTAGAGCATCTTCGCCTTGCTCCTCCCCATGAAGGAACGGGCGAACACCGACAGGGTCAGCGTCTCGTCGTCCCCGATCTTCCCCTGCGGAGAGACCGTTGTCGTTCCTTTTTTCTGCTGTCCCGTCATCCGGACACCGCCGCCGTTGCTGCCGAGGTACACGAAGGCGGTCCCTTCATCGCTCTGGCCGTGGTCGTACCACTCGGCCCCGGTTATGACATCGCTGTAGCCGTCACCGTTCACATCGCCCGCGCCCGACACCGAATAGCCGAAAAAAGCCCCCATTTGATTCAATGGTTCGAGCCTCCGGGCATGGGTCCCTACGATACCGCTCGACGAACCGTGATAAATATAGATGGCCCCCTCGTTGGTCTGCGTGTTGTCATACCACGGGGTGCCGACGACGATATCGGCGTACCCGTCGCCGTTAACATCGCCCGCCCCGGATACTGACCAACCGAATCTTATGTTCGCTTCGTTTTGTTCGAGTCTGATGGCATAGGGCGTGACGATGCCGCTCGCCGACCCGTGGTAGATGTAGACAATCCCTTCGTCGGTATCGGGATTGTCGTAGTTGTATGCCCCGATGACGACATCGCTGTAGCCGTCGCCGTTGACATCGCCCGCTCCGGAAACCACATTGCCCATATTGGCGGACGCCTGATTCGATTCGAGCAGCCGGTTGTGGGTCGTGCCGATACCGGTCGCCGACCCGTGATAGATGAACGCGGCCCCTTCGTCGGTCTGCCCGTTGCTATAACTGGACGCCCCGGCGATGACATCGCTGTACCCGTCGCCGTTCACATCGCCCGCAGAGGCGACTGATCCCCCCAGCTCGGTCCCCGCCAGATTCGACTCGATCCTGCGGGCATAAGTTGTGTTGATGCCGCCCGAAGAACCATGGTAGATGTAAATGGCTCCTTCGTTGGTATTTCCGTTGGCGTAGTAAGGAGCCCCAACGATGATGTCGCCGTAGCCGTCGCCGTTCACATCGCCCGCACCGGCGACCGAAGCGCCGAAATCGTCGCCCCCCAGATCCGCTTCGAGCATGGCGTTGTAACTCGTTCCGATGCCGGTCGCCGAGCCGTGATATACGAAGACGACCCCTTCCTGTGTCTGCCCGTTGCTGTAGTCGGACGCGCCGACGACGATATCGCCGTACCCGTCGCCGTTCACATCGCCCGCCGAGGCGACCGAAGAACCGAAGTTGGCCGTGTTCTGGTTCGATTCGAGCATCCGGGCATAGGCCGCGCCGATGCCGGTCGCCGAGCCGTGGTAGATGAACGCGGCCCCTTCGTCGGTCTCCACATTGTCATATAAGGAGGCGCCGACGATGACATCATCGTAGCCATCGCCGTTCACATCGCCCGCGTTGGAGACCGAATACCCAAAAGAGGCGTCCGCCTGATCCCCCTCGAGCAGTTGGTGATAATCCGTCCCGATGCCGCTCGCCGAGCCATGGTACACGAACGCGGCACCTTCGTCGGTCTGCCCGTTGTAGTAGCTGGATGCCCCGACGATGATGTCGCTGAACCCGTCGCCGTTCACATCGCCCGCGCCGGCGACCGAGCCGCCTAACTGGGCGCCCGCCTGATCCGACTCGACGGTGACGGCGGCGGTCGTACTGATACCGGTCGCCGACCCGTGGTAGAGGAACGCTCGTCCCTCGTTGGTCTGACCAAAATCGTAATAATTCGCCCCGACGACGACATCGGCGTACCCGTCGCCGTTCGTATCGCCCGCGCCGGCGACCGAGATGCCGAACTGGGCGTCCGCCTGATCGGCCTGAAGCGTGGCGTTGGAGGCCGTCCCGATGCCGGTCGACGAGCCGTGGTAGATGAAGGCGACCCCTTCGTCGGTCTGTCCATTGTCATAGCCCGGTGCGCCGGCGATGATGTCGCTGTAGCCATCACCGTTCACATCGCCCGCGCCAGCGACCGAATCGCCGAGATACGCTGAGGCCTGATCCGGCTCGATCATGCGGGCGGCGGCGGTCCCGATACCGGAGGAGGAGCCGTGGTAGATGTAGATGGCCCCTTCATCGGTGTGGGCGGCGCCGCTTTGATAGTTCCGCGCCCCGATGACGACATCGCTGTAGCCGTCGCCGTTCACATCGCCCGCGCCGGCGACCGAGAAGCCGAAGTAGGCCTCTGTCTGATTCGTCGGTTCGAGCGTCCGGGCAGCCGCCGCGACAATGCCGTCTTTCGAGCCGTGGTAGATATAGGCGGCCCCCTCATTGACCTGTCCGCCGTCATACTCGCGCGCCCCGATGATGATGTCCCCGTATCCGTCGCCGTTCACATCGCCCGCGCCCGAAACATCCATCCCGAAATGGGCATTAGCCTGATTCACTTCGAGCAGTTGGTTATAGCCCGTTCCTATGCCGCTCGCCGAGCCGTGGTAGATGAACACGGCCCCTTCTTCGGTCTGTCCATTGGTGTAATAGGGAGCCCCGACGATGACATCGCCGTAACCGTCGCTGTTCACATCGCCCGCGCCGGCGACCGAGGAACCGAAATAGGTCGCCCCATTATTCGCCTCCAGCAGACGGGCATAGGTCGTCGAAATGCCGGTCGCCGAGCCATGATACACGAACGCGACCCCTTCGTTGCTCTGGCCGTTGTCGTACATGGAGGCGCCGATGATGACATCGCCGTACCCGTCGCCGTTCACATCGCCCGCGGAGGCGACCGGCGAACCGAAAGCGGCGCTTGCCTGATCCACCTCCAGCGTCCGATCGGGCGTACCGCTATAGAGAGGATCTATCGTGAGCGGGTAAGAAAGCCCCGCCGCATCGATGATCAGAAGGATGGCGTTCCCCTGCGCCGTGATGGTCCCTTCGCGCTTCGTTCCCTTCGCGTCAACGACGAACAGACTGTGAAGCGAGGCGACCGCCGCGCCGCTCGACAGAAGCGTCACTTTACCACCGCTGCCTTGCGCGTTTCCCGCGACGATCTGCAGTTCGACCGTCAACGCGCCGCCATTCTCCGAGAGCGGGCGGGCTATGTCAAAGCCCTGCTCGATGCCGCCTTCGGTATTGTCGAACCATTCCGTCACCCCGCCGGATCGCCGATCCAGACGCCGCAGGCATTCGCCGTCGCCGCCGACCCGCGCCGCGTCCATGCACTTCCCGAGCGTGGCCGCCTCGCCGTTCATCCCGATGGAGATGTCGCCCTGTGTTACGCGGAGCGTCCGCAGTTCGATCGCCGGCACCTTCCCCTCTCGCGGTTCCAGCGTGAAGCCGGCGCCTGCGGCGAAGAAACGCAGGCCCTGCGCGCGATTCGTTGCGCGGAACCCCTCTCCCGCCGCCGCGATACGGTATTCACCCGTCGCGAGGCGCTTCTGCACCGTCGCGAACCACGCCTCCTGCGTCGCCTCCTCCATCCCGTACAGCGGCTCGTCGCGCTGTTCTTCCCACACCGAGAGCGTACCGCTCGCGGTGGTCTTCTGCGCGGACTCGTCGCCACAGGAAACAGCAAGAAGGAAAAAGGCCACGGCCAAAAGGCATACCACAAAATGTTTCATCAGGTTCTCCCCAGATAGTGATAAAAACATCCGACAGCACCGCATGCTATCCGAATGTGAAAAAAATCTCAAGAAAAGCGGGCGGGCAGATCGTTCAAAAAACCAATGAACAGCCGCAACCATTGTCGGTCGGTTTGTCGGTGTCGGGCCAGACAAGGTCCACATCGACCGGCCCGTCGTCGTTCGCGGGACCGGCGTCGTCTTTGGACGGATTGAAGTCGAAGGGAGAGGTGTGATCGGACGATCCCTCGTCGGGCGTCTCTTCGTCAGGCCCCTCCGTCGTGTCGCTCCCCTCGTTGTCGGACGCCGCCTCGTCGGGCACCGTGTCGTCCGGTCCCGCCGTGTCGGTATCGGGATCGCCGTCGGGCGTCTCGCACTGTTCGGGCGTCTCGCTGTAGAACAGATACCCGGCGGGCGGGAACCGCTCGCTCTTGCCGTCTTTGAACGAGGCGGTGAAGAAGTAGGCGGCGCAGTTCGCCGCCGATACGGTCGCGGTCCACGCCCCGCGCAGGTCGGTGCCGAAGGTGTTGGCGAGCGCGGTCTCGACCGTCCCCACCGTGACGGCGGCCGTCTTGACGGGAGAAGGCGACCTCACGATGAGCCCCGCCTTGAGGAGCGCGCCATCCTCGAACAGCGCGCCGGGGTAGAGCCGTTCCGCCTGCGCGCCGCCGCCGAAATCCTGCGTCCAGTATCGGTAAAAGCAGTTCTGACCCTGATGGTAGCCGGTGCCGAGCGAGGTGTTCGAGGGAGAGCAGATGTTCGTGCGGTGACCCGACGAGTTCATCCACTGGCAGATCGTCTCGTCGGCGGTGTCGTTGCCGGCGGCGATGTTCTCGGCGGTCGGGTTGCCACCGAACATCGTTATCCGCTGGACCCACGGGGTGCCGGTGCAGAAGGTGACCTCGCACGGCTGGTCGGTGCAGGCGGTCCCCGCGACGCAGAGCACCTCGGTGGCGGTCAGCGTGAGCGTACAGCAGGTGTCGTGCTGGAAGCAGGGAGTGTCGTTCAGATGTTTGCTGAGCCAGCGGGCCGCCGTCGCGAGTTTGAAGTCGAACGACAGTATCGGCAGCGTCTCGCTCAGGCCGCATTCGAGCGACACATCGCCGCAATCGTATCCCATCCGTGCGAGGTTGGTGAAATAGTGTATCGCCAATTCCTGCGGCAGGAGCGTCGCGTGGTCAAGTATCGGGATGGCATAGGCCACGGGGCCCTCGGCGGGCCGCCAGTCAGGGTTCACCACCTGCGCCGACAGCGTGAAGCTCACGGCGAGGACGGCGACGAACGCGAGTGCTCTCATGGTATCCTCCCTGAAACGAGAACACCGCATCATAGACCTTGGCGCGATGAAAAGCAAATCGGCGTTTATCATTTGACTCCGTTTTTCTCCGGTGATAAACTGCACCGTGATCTTTCAAGAGGAGGAACAACATGTCGGATCGACTGGCGAATAAAATAGCGCTTATCACCGGCGCGGCGCGCGGTATCGGCGAAGCGACCGCCCGTCTGTTCCGCCGCGAAGAGGCGACGGTCGTCGTGACCGACATTCGCGACGAGGCGGGAATGCGTGTCGTCGCCGAACTCGGCGCACGGGCCGAATACTTGCATCTCGATGTCCGTTCCGAGGCCGACTGGCAGCGGGCCGCCGACCATCTGACCGCAAAGTACGGCGGGGTCGATATCGTCGTCAACAATGCCGGGATCACCGGTTTTCTCGAAACGGCCGGGCCGCACGACCCGGAACACTGCGATCTCGCCTCGTGGGATGAGGTGCATCGGGTCAACCTGACCGGTGTGATGCTGGGGTGCCGGTACGCCATCGCGCTTATGCGGACGCGGGGCGGCGGCAGTATCGTGAATATCTCGTCGCGCAGCGGTATCGTCGGTATTCCCGGCGCGGCGGCTTACGCGTCGAGCAAGGCGGCGGTGCGGAATCATACCAAGAGTGTCGCGCTCTACTGCGCGGAAAAAGGCTACGCGATCCGCTGCAACTCCATCCATCCGGCGGCGATCATGACGCCGATGTGGGACGCGATGTTGGGGGAAGGCGCGGCGCGTGAAAAGGCCATGCGAGAGATAGCGGCGGGGATCCCGATGGGAAAGATGGGGGACCCGCTCGATGTGGCGTACGGCGCTCTGTATCTGGCAAGCGACGAATCGAAATATGTGACGGGCACCGAACTGCACATCGACGGCGGTATCCTCGCCGGTGCTGGCGCGGTAACGGAAAAATAAAAGCGTGCAAGGAGATAATGCGTCGCAAGAAAAAACTGTTAGATCTTAAGAAGAGTTATCCCTGTTACCGTTGTTGCCATTTTCCTCATCCTCATGGGTATTGGCTGTGGTCTATCTGCAGAAGGATATCTGACGAACCCTAGAACCGTCCTTCGAGACTGACGAAGAACGACAGGATGTTGCGGGTCTTCTCGTCGTCCCAGAACAGCACATTGTTCCCCGTATCGGGATCGGGCACCGGCTTGGAACGGTTGGAATCCTTGGTGAAGGAGAGTTGGAACGCGGCGGCGACCGCCGGGGTCAGTTGCGCCTTGACCGTGAAGGCATAGAAGGCGATATTGAGCGGGTTCGCCCCGTCGGGCAGGTCCTCGCGGACCCGGGTCGTGAAGACCTTCTTGGCGTTCGCCGTCAGACGGTCCTTGACCACCGTCGTCCGGGTGCTCCCCGGTGCAAGGTAGGAGGCGGGGGTCTTGATGCCGGTCGAGAAGCCGAACCAGAGCATCCGCCAATTGTAATCGACCGCGAGCGAGCCCGACAGTTCGTCGCGTATCTTCGCATGCTCCGGGAAGGTCTGGAACGGGATGAGTCCCGGCGCGTCGAACACGAGGAACGAGAGCGACCGCCACGAGAACAGGCCGAACACGCGCAGTTTCTCCCAGCGGAACGCCCCCTCGACCGCCGCCGCCATACCCCAGAAATTCTTCGTGATCGGCTCGACCGTCACCGCGTCCTCGCCGCCCGACCACGCGAGATGATCGGCGTTCTGCAGCAGTTCATTGAGGAATATCAGTTCGCCGCGCGCCCGGGCCGCCAGCGGGCCGTCGTAGTCGGGCTCGCGCCACTCGCCGTTGTTCCACGAGGTGATGCCGAGCGGGTCGCCGATCGGTTTTTTCCATTCGTACTGCGTGAAAAGGTCGATCCCGAAGGAGAGTATCTCGTCGTCCTTCGACTTCTGGAGCGCCGCCTCGTCAACCATCACATTGTCGCCCTTGTCGATGAAGGCGCCCTGCAGACTCGCGGTGACGCCGTGGTCCTTGTAGGTCACCCCGCCGAAGCCGCCATAGGTCGTCTCGAGCGGCACCGTCTCCTCGCTCAGTTTGTCCACGAGCGGCTGGAGATGCGCCTTGAACCCGGCGTAGACCGACAGCGGACCCCAGCCGAAGAGCAGTTGCGCGCCGGGGACGAATCCGAGGTTCTGCGGCCACGCGGCGCGGGTCCCCCAGCGGAGGCCGGGGAAGAAGCCGACGGCCATCCGGTCGGAATCGTAGGGCCACGCGGTGAGTTTTATCAGGAACTCCTTCTCGTACTGCACCTCGATGAACGAGCCCCCTTCGTACAGGTTCGTTTTCACGAAGTAGGTCGTGTCGAAGGCGTGCTCGAGATCGAACGCGATGCCGATGCGGGCGGTGAGGTCCGATATCAGCCCGCCGTCCTCGTGGAACAGCGACAGGCGCGTCATCCCCTTGGCACGGTTGCTGTAGCCGAGGAAGCGGTTCATGAAGTTGTCGTAATCGTCCTTCGGGCCGATGTCGGTCTCGGGCGAATACTGCGAGTTGTCCCGCAGGTTATCGTCGCCGATAAGGAACGAAAGGGTGTTTTTGGAGAAACTCGGCGTCATGAGACCGGGGGCGTCGTTCACGCCGCTCTTCGGCGGGACCTTCTTTTCCGCTTCCTTCTTCGCCGCGTCCTCTTTCTTTTTCGCCTCGGCCTGCCGCCGGGCCTCCTCCTTTTTCCTTTCCTCATCGATGGCGGCGAGCCGGTCGGCGACCTTTTTCTCGACGAGTGCCTCTATCTCCTCGCGGGTCATCGCGGCCTGCCCGACCGCCTGCGGGCCGGAGCCTACGGCGGAGGACCCCGAACCTTCGACGACGGCAGGCTCGCTCACAGAGGGCGTTCCCTCGACGGCGGGCGCCTCCTGCGCCGACAGCGTCACCGTTACCAGCAGGAACATCATCGACCACATCGCTCGCATACGCACTCCCCTGTCTCGTTCAGACCGGGCGCATCATATCGTCCTTCGCGTCAATAGGCAATTTTTAGCGCGGCGGTCCCCGTGAAAAAAATGGTTGCAAAGCGGTCGGAGCCCGCTATAATCCCTCTACCATAACAGTGGCATGGAGGAACAGCGCGATGCGACGGACCGTCTTACTGACCCTTCTTCCCCTTTTGTTCTTTGCCGCCTGCACCCCGACCGACGAGGGTGGGCCGGTCGTACAGGTGGGCGAGGCCTGTTCCGGGACCGGGACCATCTGTTCCGATGTGGCGCAGGACCAGTTGCTCCGCTGCGATAACGGCGTGCTCGTCGTGGCCGAGGAATGCGGCGCGTCAGGCAAGGCGTGCCAGAACGGCGCCTGCGTCGCCGACGAGGAGGTCGGCGGGGACTGTGCGGGCAAGGATGGACAGTCGGCCTGCTCGGGGAGCAAACTCGTGGTCTGCACCGATAGCAAGTGGACCGAATCAAAGGACTGCGCGACCGAGGATAAACTGTGCGTCGAAGAGGAAGGCGGCGCGGTCTGCAAGGACAAACCAGAGGAGGTGGACAACACGCCGCCGAGCGATGAGACCGTCGGCGAAGGCGACGCGATCATCCAGCCGGACGGCGAGGAAGAGACGCCCGACAGCGACGCGGAGATGCAGTGCACCCCGTTCGAAACGGCCCCGTGCTACCATGGGCCGAGCAATTCCGACGGCGTCGGCATCTGCAAGTCCGGTCTTGCCACCTGCGGCGCGAGCGGCTATTGGGGCCCCTGCGACGGGGAAGTGCTCCCGACCGCCGAGATATGCAACAACGGCATCGACGAGAACTGTGACGGCGAGGACGGCACCGAGGCCAACACCGATGACTACGACGGCGACGGCTACACCTACTGCACCGGCGACTGCTGCGAGTTCGATTACGAGTGTCCGGTGCCCGTTATGACCAACCCCGACGCCGCCGAGATAAAGAGCAACAGCGTGGACGACAACTGCAACGGCAAGGTGGACGAGACCATCAGTTGCGACAACGGGCTCACCGTGAGCGCCGACACCGCATCGAGCGCCATCGCGCTCGCCAAGGCGGCCGGCATGTGCGATCCGTGGATACTTTCGGCCGAACTCGGGCTCGCCGGGACGCCGGTGACCGAACAGATCGCCGACGGTCCCGAAGGCAGTTCGACCATCAGCCGCCCGTCGCTGACCAAACCTTACTATGACGGCAGTTACAAGACCTACGCGGTGCCGCCGGTCTTCGGGCAGGCGCTCGTCGCGAAGGAGGGCGCCGCGCTCGCCGTCCTTTCGACCGGGCCGTGGGACAGCCCGACCATGGACGCAGCCAACGCGACGCTGCAGGGCGGCGACATGAAGACCGCCTCGACGGTGCCGGAGGACTGGATCAACCGCCAACCCAACTGCGAGGTACCCAAGGCACCTTCCTGCGGCGGCGCCGATCCTGATCCGAACATCCAGAACTCGTGCGCCGGCAAGGACCCGCTCGCCGTGCAGGACCCGATCATGCTCACGGTGAAACTCAAGGTGCCGATAAACGCGGTCGCCTTCCAGATGAACACCTACTTCTGCTCGATAGAATACCCGACGACCGTTTGCTCTTCGGAGAACTACAACGACTTCTTCATCGCGCTCCTCGATTCGACCTACAACGAGGTGAACCCGACCTCCAGCAACCCCAACCCGTTCGACAAGAATCTCGCCAAGGATGAGGCGGGCAATCCGGTCGGGGTCGATCTCGCCCCCGCCGGCCTGTTCAAGATATGCAACCCGACCTGCGGCGGCGCGCTTTCCAACACGAACCCCTACGGCGTCTGCACCGGCGACCTCGAGATCGTGGGGACCGGCTTCGAGTCACAGACCATCATGGGGATGTGCTCGGGCCACGGATGCACCGGCTGGCTTCTGACCGCGGGTAATGTCGTACCGGGCGAGGAGATAACACTCCGCTTCGCCGTATTCGAACAGGGTTCCGTTGCTTACGGACCCGATCATTCGTGGGATTCGACGATACTCCTCGATAACTTCGAGTGGCTCACCAAAGAGACCAAGCCGGGCACCGGCGCACAGGAATAGGTCAGAGCCCGCACCCCTGCTTGCCCCGTTTCTGGTAATACTTCTGGTGATATTCCTCGGCGGGGTAGAACTCGCCGGCGGGGGCCACCTGCGTCGCTATCGGGCGACGGAATTTGCCTGATGCGTTGAGTTTCTTGATGGCGGTGCTCGCCGCCAGTTCCTGCGCCGCCGAGTGATAGAACACCGCCGAACGGTACTGCGCGCCGACATCGGGCCCCTGCCGGTCCACCTGCGTCGGGTCGTGCAGGGCGAAGAAAGTATCGAGCAGTTCCTCGTAACTCACCTTCGCCGGATCGTAGGTCACCTCGACCGCCTCGGCGTGGCCCGTCTCATCGGTGCAGACCTCCTCGTAACTCGGGTCCTTCGTCGTGCCACCGGTGTAGCCGACGCGGGTCGATAAGACCCCCGGCACCTGCGAGAGTTTGAACTCAACGCCCCAGAAACAGCCTGCCGCGAAGGTCGCCTTCGCGGGGCCCGCCGGGACCGCCGCCGCCTTGTCGAACTTCATCGACGCCGAGTTGATGCAGTAATGTTTGCCGCCCGGCGCCGGGCCGTCATCGAAGACATGGCCCAGATGCGACCCGCAGGCGGCGCAGCGCACCTCGATTCGCTCCATGCCGTAGGTGTTATCGTCGCGGTATTCGATCGCCCCTTCGGCTATCGGCGCGGTGAAACTCGGCCAGCCGGTGCCGTGATCGTACTTCGTGTCGCTGCGGAAGAGCGGCGCGCCGCACGCGCCACAGCGGTACAGCCCGGGATCGTAGACATCGTTCAAAGCCCCGGTGAAGGCCCGTTCGGTCCCCGCCTGCCGCAGGATGCGGTACTGCTCGGGGGTCAGTTCCTTTTTCCACTGCTCTTCGCTTTTCACCACTTTCTTCGGGCTATCCATCTTCACCTCCTTTTTTGTTGCCGTCCCTTCCGCGCCCCACGCGATCTGCACCTGCCATGCCGCCGCGAACGACAGGAGCGTTACCACGAGGAACAGCACGATGAGAGAGAATGTTCGTTGCATGGCACACCTCCGTACCTTCATTATTTCTCTATTATAATCAATGATTTGCTACTGGCAACAGAAAAGGTGTCAAGTGTCCGGAATTGATAGGGAACGGACGCGGAGAACTACTCTCCTTCGCGCTTTGCCTTGAGTTCGGAGCCTTTGTTGCGGTGCCGTTCGAGTCCGTCGAGCACCACCTTGCGCAGGCGGATGGTCAGCGGGGTCACCTCGACCAGTTCGTCGTCGCGGATGAAGTGGATCGCCTCTTCGAGCGTCATCGGCCGGACCGGGGTGAGGAGGATGTTGTCGTCCTTCCCGGCGGCGCGCATGTTGGAGAGTTTCTTCTCCTTGCAGACATTCACATCGATGTCGCGGTCCTTGTTGTGTTCGCCGACCACCATCCCCTCGTAGACCTTGTCGCCCGGCACGACGAACAGCCGTCCGCGCGGTTCGAGATTGAAGATGGCGTAGGCGACCGCCTCTCCCTGCCGATCGCAGACGATCGAGCCGGTGAAGCGGGTCGGAAAATCGCCGCGGTAATCGTCGTAGCCGTCGAAGAGCGAGTTGAGGATGCCGGTCCCCTTCGTGTCGGTCAGGAACTCGTCGCGGAACCCGATGAGCGCGCGCGACGGCGCCGAGAACTCCATCCGGACGCGGCCCCGGCCGTTGTTGACGAGATTCACCATCCGGCCGCGCCGTATCGAGAGTTTCTCGGTCACGACCCCCATGAACCGCTCCTCGCAATCGATGTAGACATGCTCGATCGGTTCCTGCTTTCTGCCCTCCTTGTATTTGTAGATGACCTCGGGGCGGCCGACGGTCAGTTCGAACCCTTCGCGCCGCATCTGCTCGATGAGGATGGACATCTGGAATTCGCCGCGCCCCTTCACGATGAAACTGTCGCGGCTCTCCCCTTCCTCGACCTGTATCGAAACATTGCGCAGGGTTTCTTTGGTCAGCCGCTCGCGTATCTTGGATGACTGGACGATCTTCCCCTCCTTCCCGGCAAAGGGCGACGAGTTGATCGCAAAGCGCATCGAGACGGTCGGCTCGTCGACATGGATGCGCGGCAACGCCTTGGGGCTTTCGCGGTTGCAGATGGTATCGCCGATGGTCACCTCGTCGGCGCCGGCGAGCACGATAATGTCGCCCGGTTCGGCCGCATCGACCGGACAGACCTTGATGCCGTCGTAGGTCTGGAGCCGCGTCACCTTGAGCGCCGGCTGGGAACCGTCCTCGGCGATGCGGACCAGTTGGTCGTTCGACCTCACCGCGCCGTTCACTATCTTGCCGATGGCGAGGCGGCCGAGGTAGTCGGAATAGCCGAGGTCGGAAACGAGCATCTGGAACGGCTCGGCGGTGTCGTAGGCGGGGGCCGGTATCTCTTTCAGTATCAGATCGAAGAGCACCTGTAGGTTCTCCCCTTTTTCCTCGAGTGTCTTCTGCGCCGTCCCGTCGCGGCCGATGGCGTACAGAAGCGGGAAATCCAACTGATCTTCGGTCGCCTCGAGGTCGATGAAGAGGTCGAGTATCTCGTCCAAGACCTCCTGCGGCCGGGCATCCTTGCGGTCGATCTTGTTGATGACCACGATGACGCGCAGGCCCGATTCGAGCGCCTTTTTGAGGACGAACCGCGTCTGCGGCAGCGGCCCTTCCGATGCGTCGACGAGCAGGAGCGCGCCGTCGGCCATCGATATCGCCCGTTCGACCTCGCCGCCGAAATCGGCGTGGCCGGGGGTGTCGATGATGTTTATCTTGACGCCGTTCCAGTGGACGGCGCAGTTCTTGGCCGCGATGGTGATGCCGCGTTCCCGTTCGAGGTCCATGCTGTCCATGACGCGCTCGGCCACTTCCTGACCCTCTCGGAAGACGCCGCTCTGGCGGAACATGGCGTCGACGAGCGTGGTCTTGCCGTGGTCGACATGGGCGATGATGGCGATATTGCGAATCTGTTCGTTACGCGCGGTCCCGATCATAAAAACTCCTTATCAAACGGTCGGCACCCGTTATAGTCAGAGATTTGGTATTTGCAATAGTGTTTGAGTCTTTTAGATTAGAACAAGGGGGTCAAGATACTGGAGTGTTTATCGGTTTGTTGACATTGATAATCCGATCCTCAATCGGAGTTTCATTAAAAACAAGTTCGATTTTGTGAGTTCCATACTCTTTGAAAGTTAGGCCAGACATGTTGAATGCAAGTTGAAGAACCACTCTTTCGGTGCCTTTTTTCACACTCAATTCGACATCGGCTTTTATCTCATTCAGTTGATTTCCTTGCGGGCTAATAAATCTTACGAACAATTTATGTTTTTTAGGGTTGGTAGCCTCTTTTTCATTCATTACTATTCTAATTCCGATGCCAACAGATGGAATGGTTGCTGGCAGAGTATCTGTGTTGATTGTGTCAAATGTACCGACAATGGTTAGCTTGTTTCCATTGTCTACCACATAATCGCATAAAGCGAAGATTTCGACTTTCATAGCATTTCTCCGTTCTTATTGGTTGATGGTTTTTATTTGAGGATTTTGAGGTGTTTGGGTTACATCTCCTGGCGCAACTTCTGCGTCTGTGCTTGCTCCTGTCGTCGGAGGCGCGGCTTCTTTTTCTGCCTCTTTGAAACTTTTATAAACCAAAATCCCGGAAAAGAGTGCCATAATATAACTAAGGATTATGGTCAAAAAGAAATAGAAATTAAAACCCTCTTTTGCAAAACTCTCTTGCGAAGATAAAGAAAACCCTAAAGCGAGAATCCAGAAAAACAAAGAAAGAATGGCGTGCATGGAGATATCAAAAAAAGAACGAAAGTGTTGGGGATAAGTGATGCTACTCTTAGTTATTACGCCATGTTGCGTCACTTCAGAGCGTTGAGTCACAAAGGGTCTGCCAACTGTAGATGGGCAAGCAACTACTTCAGCAACCAATGCGCCAATAACCCACAAACATATTTCATGTGGTATTTCAAAAAGCCAAGAACTCATGCCAGAGAATTTTGCTTTTAAGAAAACACCAACCATGTATGCTAGAAGCCAAATTACCACAGCCCATTTTCTTCTACTCATTGACAACCTCGCATCAAGTCCGAGGAAATTATATAAGAAGAAAAACCATAATCAAGATAGTGAGCACTTACTACCTCTTAATCGTCTGACGCTGGGTGGCAGCCATGTCGTGGGAAACATCACAGGTCTTACAATTTCTTTATGACCAATCTGTTTGAGAACTTGTTCTTCAGTTTCTCCCACTTGTCATTGTTTCTTATCAACGCATGGAGAGAAATGTTTTTGTCTTTTATTTCGTCAATGTAAAGATCCAAGAACAAAGTGGCTATTTCTTGCCAGAGTTGCTTGAAGATCAAATCATGTTCCTTTTCCTTGATGAACTTCTTTCCGTTGTTTGATTCCTTGTGCTGCTTCAAGTAGACACTCACAAGAGCCAGCGCATGATAACGGAAGCGACGGAGAAACGAGTGCTCCGGGTGCTCGCGGATATGAGTTTTAGTGGTATCGAGAATCTTTTCAAAGAAGGAAATGGCATTAAGACATTGGTTGAAATCCTCTTTCGGCCAGTTGTCAACCATAACGCCATCAAGCCCAAAGGCCTTTTCATAGACACCATTGTCTTCTTCTGAAGTCCAAAGGTCTTTAGGCGCAGCATGAACAAGCGTTGGTTCATATAAAAAGGCGTAGCGAATTCTGGCAAGCTCTTCCAAAGTAAGAACCAGGCCACTCCCTTTCTTAAAAGATCTTTTCCGTTGATAGGTCAGCGTTGAAAGTGGTGGTTCCGGCCTGAATTTGCTGAACTCGCTTTCAAGCCAGCGCTGAATGGGGTCGTTTGCCTTAAAATCGGAGATCTTGATGATGTTTTGAGTATTATTATAAAGGATGATTTCGGCGTTGAATCCTTTCTCGGATTTGACATTGAGTGTTTTTGTCAGTCTGAAAAGCACATAGAGCCTCGGATTTTCTTCTGCCCGATAGAGCGCGCCTACCGTTTGAGCTCCATTGATGATTTGGAAGTCTTTCGCGGTTAGTTTATTTGTTGTCTTATCTATATCATAGTCTGTGCAAATCGCCGATATACCATTGTTGAAATAGTAAAAATTGCCCGGTTGCTTGTTTGCTGTTTCTATAATGCTTTTATTGATACCTCTTTTGCCAAGGAATCCGCGGATGTTGCGGGCAAAAAGCCTTTCCTTGCCAGATCCCTTGTAAAGATTGCGAAGAGCGTTTCCTTTTAAAAGCGTGATGATTGTCGGATACTGGAGCTCGTTCACACACTCTATATATTTTTCGGCCGGAAGCTGAATCTCGACCTTCTCAACAATGTTTTCTTCATATGACTTTGAGCGTTGATAGTGTTCTTTTAGACCGCTTATATCTATGAGGTAGCAAGTTACAGGCAACGATTGGGCTTCGTACTCCTTGTTTTTCTTATCGACGATGGCGGAAACTCTTTCAGACGCACTAGCGGTAGTCACAAAATAATAGGAGATGGCATAGCCATCTTCAACTTTGTCCCGATAATCCCCGATTTTATCTATAATCGCCTCTGAGCCGTGTTTGTTCACCCAGGATCTATCAAGAAAAAGAGAATGTCGATTGAAAAAGTCATTGACCTCTTCCTCGGCGACATTTTCGGAATGTTTTTTTGAAAGTCCTTCAAACTTGCATTGTCCGATGAGGATGTGCTTTCTGACTGAATCTTCTAGGTAGACATCTGCCTTGAGATCTTTTGATTTGAGGATGCATTCTTCGATCTCTTCTTCTTCGTATCCTTCAGAATATGCTAAAAGTTGAGCGGTCCATATTTGAAAGGCGATGCCTCTTTTCTCATTGTTAGAGTAATCCCAGTTCTTGTTTTTACATATTTCGCCGACCTCATCTTGCACCAGTTCTTTGAATTTTTTGAGAGGCAAAGCATGTTCTGTCATTTGAATGTTCCCCTGTTGTTAACGAACTTTCTGAAATGTAACAAAAGCGTGTCCGAAAAGCAAGCAATGGGATATATGTTATCTCTTTATCGTCTGGCGCTGGGTGGTGGCCATGGTGGTGGCATAGACCTCGTAGCCGTTCTTGCGGATCGCCTCGATGCAGGCGCGGCGGTTCGACCGAAGCACAAAACCGATCACCTTCGAGATGAAATTGTTGAACTTCCTGCAGTCGTTCACCTCGGCGAAATCCTTACAGTCGGCGCACGACGCGATGCCCCTCTCCTTCGTGCATTTCCGTATCCCGCACCACGACGCCTTCTCGTTGGCGTCGCAACCGGGACACTTCTCCGCCAGATAACTCCGGCACGCGCCGCAGTACAGCCCGCACCGCGCGACCAACGCCTTGTCAGCGACTATTTCTTTCATGAAGATGTTCCTCGAATCTCAATCGATGTTGATAAGAGAGCAATCGCAACCGAACGGAGAAGGTCCGGGACCATAGGCACAGATGATCCCTGTGTCGTAGCCATCTTCATCGGCGGCGAGGTCGGCTGTTCCGGCCATCTCACAATCGCATTCTTCCGCTTCCTCCTGCCCGAGAAGCGACATGCCGAGCAGGAATCCGAGGGCCGCGACGATCAGTTTAAAGAATCGTTGCTTCATTTTCCACACTCTGTGCGCCAGACCAAGGCATTCTAGCCGTAATAGAAATAAAATGCAAGGGCGTTTTTGCGGCGGGATCGCGGTTATTTCGGGTACTGCACGAAGCCGAGTTCGAGGCCGTTGGGATCCTTCGCACTCATCAGTTTCACGCCGCTCGGCAGTGTCGCGGGAGGACGGATAACGGCGACGCCATGTTTCATGAGATGGGCGTGCGTCGCCTCGATGTCGGGTACCACAAAACCAATGGAGATCCCTTCGGCCCTTATCGAAGAGCCCATGCCGGCGATGAATTCGAGTTGGCCGCCGCGGCCGTCATCCATGAAGACGATCTCGGTCTGCGGCCCCGCCTTGAAGCGCTTGGTGACGGTGAAGCCCATCACGGTCTCATAAAAAGCGATGGTCTTTTCGAGTTCCGGCACATGGACGGTGACGAACGAGATGTTCATGGGCAAACTCCGTGTAGCGTTATTTCTTGTACAGTGCGTCGAGTTGCGAGCGGAGGGCGTCGAGCATATCCTTAGTGGTCCCCTTGAGCGGGAGCGACAGTTTCTGCGCCGAGCCGTTCGGTTGGATGACGAAGAGCGACGGGAATCCCTTTGTTCCCAGATCCTTCGCTGTTTTTCTCTCGGCGTCGCCGTTGTCGGGCGTTATCTTCACCGCCAGTTTATCGCGGAACAGCGCGTCGATGGCGTTGTCGTCGAGGAACGAGTCTAGTTTCCGGCACCACGGACACCAGTCGGCGCGGACGAGCACGATGTAGGGAACGCCGGCCGTCTTGGCGCGAACTTTGATCGAATCGTAGGAGGCGGCCCCGCTCTCCCACCCGGCGAAAAGGGTCGCGGTGAACAAGAGCAGGCACGCGACGATAAAGGAACTTCTCATGATATCCTCCTTGTTATATCTGAACTATTGAACAGGAGCAACCGGAACTTTCTTCGCCCGGATATTCCTCGTCGGTATACTCTCCGGCGGGGTCGTTCTGTTCGTCGGGCATGATCGTATCGGCATCTTCGGTGGTGCTCTGGTCGGTGATCACCGGTTCATCGGTATCGTCGCCGCCGTTCTGGTCGGGCATCTCGGTATCGGTTATCTCTTCATCCGTGGGGTACTCGTTGTCGATGACGGCGACATCATCCTCGGTCTGCATCGTGTCCTCGTCGGGCAGCGGCTCATCGTCGGTTGGTGTCCCGGACGGTACGAAATCGACGCTCAGGGTGTATTCGCCCGGCAGATCGGTGGTCCCGGTATAGGTATCGACGACGATATAGTAAGTGCCGGCATTGAGCGTCCGGGTGACGCTGTGATCGTCCCGGGCGAGGGCGTTCACCGCCATGCCGTTCGCGTCGAGATCGAGCGACGAGAGCAGGTGGACATCGCAGTCGATGCTCTCGGCTTGGTTGTCGGTCACCGTCGCGGTCAGGTCGCCCGCGCTCTGCAGGTCGATCCGGTAGACGACCTCGGGGCCGAACTCCTTTGTCGCGGGGAGGCACGAATAGGTGTCTATCTCGAGAGAAACGACATTCCGGGTGTTCCCCTCGTCGTAATAGGGCGTGGATGAGATCACGCGGGGGTTCTGCGTGGTCCCCTCGACCGCGCCATCATCCTCGATATCGTCGTAGCGCCTTCTTTCATAACTGCTGGAGGGCCAACTCGACATCCGGCGGAACACCGTCTTCTCGGTCCCGGTCCCCGCGCTCTCCATAATGTAGGGCAGGCCGGTCGACTTGTCGGTGTAAATGTACATGATGACATGACTGCCGGCGTCGTTGAAGACATCGCCTTTCTTCATATCGTTCTGGTTGATGACGGTCGAGATGTCGGGGATCCCGCTTGTCGTGTAATGACCGCTTCCCCAGAGCATCGAAACATAGCCGGAGCAGTCGACGCCGACGGTACAATCCAGCACGCCGTACTGCGAACAGGAAGTGCCGCTGCACGATCCGGCGCGGTATCCCGAAGCGAGCCGCGACAGATAGGTCTCCACGCTCATGTAGCCGCCCCAGTCATAGGCGACCCCGGTATAGTCGTTCCCGGCGCTGTACACATTCGGGATGCCCGACATGCAGGAACTCCCGGTCACATTCGCGCTCGAGCAGGTCCATTTCGTACGAACATACCCGTCGCCCGTGAGGACCGCTTCGCTTCTCGTGCCGGCCGAGAGACCGACACTTACCAGAACAAGGAGGGCAAGCAGGGCGTATCTCATGGCCGCCCCCCGTAGATATGGAGTGAATCACCTCCGGGCGCGATGACATAGACCGTTCCGTCGCCCGCCACATGGATGTCCTTTTCCGGTTTATACAGAGCGGATCCGGGCAGGGTCATCCTCCCGAGAACAGCGCCCTTCCCCGAAGTGACGAGGATATGACGGCTTCCGTCCGCGAGTTCGATCTGGAAAAAGAGATCGCCGCTGTCGGCCCTGCCGACCAGCAGGAACGACAGGAGCGAACGGTCAGTGAAAGAAAGCTCGAAGAAATCCTTGTCGCTCAGGACCACGCGGGTCGCGCCGTTCCCGATGAATTTCGTGTAGGGATAGGCCGTCGCTTTTTCGGTCGCGGGTTTCGCCGCCGGTGTTACCGTATCGCCCTTTTTGGCGTACAGCCGCGCCTCCTTGTTATTGTGGAGGAACAGCGTCCCGCCGCTCACGAAGAGCGCATCGAAGGTCTCGGCGGGAAGGGAAAGTTCCTTTTTCAAGCTCTTTGTCTGAATATCCAGCGAAAGGACCCGCCGGTTCATGTTGTCCAGAATGAAAAGCCCCGTCCCGTCGCCGGAGATCGCGTTCACCCCGAACGGTTTCTCCTCCGTTTTCCCGGGGATGAAGATGCCCACCTGACCGTCCCCTGCCCCGTACGGGATCTTCTTGATCAACTCCAGTTTCTTCTCCGGCACCGATCCGAACTCGACCGGCACCGGCCCCGCGCACAGGAGCGAAACGGCCAGAACGATCCACAGTACGATGAATACCCTCATATCAACCTCCCTTACACGAACCGATGCATGATGTAGGCGTCGGTGAGCCCGAGCCGTTTATGATCGAACGCCTTGGGTATCGTCCCAATGATGGTGAAGCCGCACGAGGTCCAGAGGTGGACCGCCGGCGCGTTGCTGGCCACGACGAGGTTGAACTGGAGCGCTTTGAACCCGTGCCGGGGCGCCTCTTCGATGCTGTGGAGGCAGAGGGCGCGACCGACCCCTTTGCCGCGGGCCCACGAGGCGACCATGTAGCCGGCGTTGGCGACATGCGAGCCGAGGCCGACCTGATTGGGGCGCAGGTAGTAGGTCCCGGCGATGCGGCCGTCGAGGATCGCGACGATGGCGACGGTCGGCGTCTCTATCCAGTAGCGGTAGCCCTCTTCTTTGGTCGTGCCGGGGGCGTGCGGATAACTCTCGCCGCTCTCGAACACCTCGTGTAGGATCGGCCACAGTTCATCGAAATCGGCCGGTACGGCGCGGCGGAAGGTGAACGGCGCGGTCATGGTTCCCTCGCATGCGGATCTCCCCCACTCTACCAACTCTTTCGAGAAAAACAACTGCCGCCGCAGTAAAGATGTTTTACAAAAACCAAGGTGCCGTAAAGGAACTTTGCTGACCGAGATGGTTGTTTGTGTTGTTATTCTCAATAGTTATATGCGGCATGTCTCTTGCTTATATGCGCGCCCTTCTGCTAAGGAAGAGAGAGGTCCCGGTAAGCGATGACGAAACGGCCGATAAAGGTGGCGCTGTTCAGCGAAGTGCTCAAGGAACATCTTGACGGCGTCACCAACACGCTCTATCACATCATCGACCGCATCCCGAAGGACCGGTTCGAGTATCTGTTCATCACCAGTTACCCGCCGAGCGAAACGGTGAACCTCCCCTTCCCGGTCATCACCGTGCCGAAGATAGCGTTCCCGACCAACCCCGATTACCCCATATCGCTCCCCTTCTTCAACGGGAAACTGCGGGCGGCGCTCGACGAGTTCGCCCCCGACATCATCCACCTCACGACCCCTTTCACGCTCGGCAACTACGCGCTGTCGTACGGCGAGGAACGCGGCGTGCCGATCCTCGCCACCTACCACACCCACTTCATCAGTTACATCGAATACTATTTCCGTTACGCGCCGGTCTTCTCGCATCTGCTCGATTTCTCAGGCCGCCGGTACATGCGTTGGTTCTACAACCGGTGCGACCTCACCTATGTGCCGACCGCGAGCATCATGGACGAACTGCTCGACTGCGGCATCGAACGACGGCGCATGGTGGTGTGGGGCCGCGGCATAGACACCGAACTCTTCAACCCGACGCGGCGCGACGACGCCTTCATGGACGGACTGTGCGGCGCGGGGACCCAGCGGGTACTCTTCGTGAGCCGACTGGTGTGGGAAAAGGAGTTGCGGACGCTCGCGGCGGTGTACGAACTGTTCCGCGAGACCCACCCGCGGACCGTTAAGTTCGTCGTCACCGGCGACGGGCCGCGCCGCAAGGAACTCGAACGGCTCATGCCCGACGCGGTATTCACCGGCAAACTCGTCAAGAAGGATCTCGCCAAGGTCTACGCCTCGAGCGATGTGTTCCTGTTCCCCTCGATAACCGAGACCTTCGGCAATGTGGTGCTCGAGGCGATGGCCTCGGGCCTGCCGCCGGTCGTCGCGGCGCAGGGCGGCCCGAAAGGGATCGTGCGCGACGGCGACACCGGGCTTCATGCGCGGCCGAAGGACGCGGCCGATTTCCACCGCAAGATAGCGCTCCTCCTCGACGACCCCGCGCTGGCCAAGGAAACGGGGCGGCGCGCCGCCGCCTATGCCCTCGCTCAGCAGTGGGACACGCTCTGCGAGGACATGTTCTCCTCCTACGAACGGATCGCCGAGAGGTTCGCCCCCCTTTTACCGGAGAAGGCCCATGGTGTCGCTATATAGACCGGCGGTAAAGACCATACTCGGGCGGCTGTTCAAGATAGCGGCGCTCACCGCGGGGTTCTTCCTCGTCTGGTGGTTCATCAGCGCCTCCGACTTCGGCCGCATCGGCGATCAGTTGGGGCATGTCGGCTACAAGTTCGCGGTGCTCCTGCTCGTGACCTTCTGCGCGCAACTGCTCATCACGCGGGCGCTCCAACTCAGTTTCATCGATACCCCCGCCCTGTCGCTCCTGCGCCTCTTCTCGATCCGGCTCATGGGCGAGAGTCTCGCGCAGGTGAACCCGACCAGTTTCGTCGCCGGCGAAACGATGAAGGCGGTCATGCTGTCGCGGCGCGGCGTTCCGTATAACCGCAGCATCTCGGCGCTCACCATCGCGCGGCTCACGCTGTGGCTTTCGAGCATCACGCTGTTCTGTCTCGGCGCCCTGCTGTTCCTCGACCGGCTCGATTTCGCCGGCAACCGGGTGCTCATGACGCTTCTCGCGGGGGGCCTGTTCACCGGCGGGCTCTTCTTCGTCCGCCAGATATCGCGGTCGCTCCCCTTCTTCTCGCTGTTCGCGATGATCCTACGCCGCCTGTTGCCGTGGGTGCGCTCCCTCATCATCGTCGAGCGCAAACTGCACAAGGTGGACGGCGACCTTTCGTTCTTTTACCACCATCGCCGCCGCGAGTTCGCGCGGGCCTACGCCCTGTCGCTCCTCCACTGGCTCGGCGGCGCGACCGAGTTCTTCCTCATCCTGTGGTTCCTCGGCGTCGAGGTGAGTTTCTTCTCCTGCATCGCGATGGAGGTCGGCGTCATGCTCTTCAAGGGGCTCGGCACCTTCGTCCCGGGTCAGATAGGCATCGAGGAGTACGCGAACCGGCTCATGCTCGACCTCGTCGGCGTGCCGGGCGCCGAACTCTGGATAAGCGTCTCGATACTGCGCCGCACCCGCCAACTGTTCTGGATCGGCATGGGAACGCTCCTGTTCTCCGTCACCATGATGCGCCGCCGCCGGACCGCTCCGCTTTCCACCCCGGTCGAGACCTATGGAAATCCTGTGCATCACTCATAAGTATCCCCCCTCGGTCGGGGGCATGCAGAAACAGAGTTTCGAACTCATCCGCGGCCTGTCGCGCCGCATGACGGTCCACACGCTCATCCACAGTGGCGACAGTGGGAAGGCGCTCTTTTTCCTGACGCTCAAAAAAAAGGTCCTGCGGATGCTCCGCGAACACCCGGGCATCTCGCTCATCCATCTCAACGACGGGCTCATGGCCTTCTTCGCCCTGCCGCTCCGGTCGGTGACCGATCTTCCCATCGTCGCGACGCTCCACGGTCTCGATGTGGTGATGCCGGCGGGCTGGTACCAGCGGCGGGTCCTGCCCCGTTTCGCCGCCTATGACGGCATCATCGCGGTGAGTTCCGCCACCGCGCAGGCCTGCCGCCAACGCGGGTTCGACCCCGCCAAGATAACGGTCGTCCCCAACGGCGTCGACGCGGCACTCGGCGACATACCGGCCGAACCGGACTACCGCGCCGTGATCGGGCGGCGGCTCGGGCTCGACCTCACGCACCGCAAACTCGTGCTCATGCTCGGCCGACCGGTGCCGCGCAAGGGCTTTATCTGGTTCCTGCGCGAGGTCCTGCCGAAACTCGGGCCCGAGGTCCTCTGCCTGCACATCGGTCCCTCGGCGGCCGCGATGGGTCTCAAGAATTTCATGCTCCGCCTGCTCCCCTTCAACTGGGGGCGGCAACTGGCGCTCATATTCGGGATGCCGACCGACGAACCGGCGCTCCGTCACGAACTCGCCCTGCCCGAACTCGCGGGCCGCGCCTTCCGGCTCGGCGGGCTCCCCTTCAAGGATCTCGTCCAGACGCTCAAGTGCGGCGACCTCTATGTGATGCCCAATGTCCGGCTCGCGGGCGACATGGAGGGGTTCGGCCTCGCGGCGCTCGAGGCGGCCATCTGCGGCCTGCCGGTCGTCGCCTCGGAGGTCGACGGCATCGTGGACGCCGTGCAGGAGGGGAAGAACGGGTTCCTCCTGCCGCCCGAGGAGCCGGAACTCTGGGCCCGCCGCATCACCGGACTGCTCGCCGATCCGGCGGGGCTCCGCGCGGCGGGAGAGGCGGCGCGGGAGTTCACGAAGGAACACTATTCGTGGGAACGGATGGTGGACGGCTACGAGGCGGTCTTCAAGCGGTTCGCCTGACATGCGGACGCTGTTCGATTGCGCGGTGGTCGGCGGCGGTCCCGCCGGAGCGGCCGCGGCCCTGACGCTCGCCCGGCGCGGGCGGCGCGTCCTCCTCCTTGAAAAAGAGCCCTTGCCCCGCGTCAAACCGTGCGGCGGCGGGATGCCTCCCTCGGTGTTCTCGCTCCTCGGCCTTGCTCCCATCGACGGCGTCGTCGACCGCGTCCACCGGCTCACCTTTCTTTACGACGGCGCATCTCCCGTTTCGCACGAACTTACCGAGCCGCTTCTCATGGTGGACCGCGCGCGGTTCGACCATTTCCTCGTGGGGACGGCCGGTTCGGCGGGCGCCGAGGTCCGCGACCGGACCGCCGTGCATTCCTTCTCCGCCACCGGCGACCACTGGGCTATCGGCACGAGCGCCGGCGTCTTCGCGGTGCGGAGGATCGTCATCGCCGACGGCGGACAGGGACGATGCGCCGCGATCGCCGGGTTTCCGTCAAAAAGAAGAACCGAAGGGCTTGCGATCGCCTGCGAACTGCCGGCCGACCGGCGGCGTGACGAACTGACGGTGGATCTCGGACTTCTGCCGTGCGGGTATCTGTGGCTCTTTCCGAAAGGCGACCGGGTCTCGCTCGGTGTCGGCATCACCAAAAGAGACGGCAACCACTTGCAACTGTTCGATAAAATGGCTGTTTTCGCCGGGCGACAGGGCCTGCCGTTCGACCGATCGCTCTGCCGCGGACACCGCGTCGCGATATGGGACGGCGACCGGCCGCTCACCCGTCTCGATTCGTTCCTGCTCGCCGGAGAGGCGGCGTTCCTCGCCGACCCGCTGAGCGCCGAGGGGATACGCCCCGCAGTGAGAAGCGGCATCGCGGCGGGCGAGGCGGTGGACGCGTCGCTCGGCGGCGACGCGACGGCCTTTTCACGCTATGAGGAACGGATGCGGCGCGAGCTGGGGCGCGAGTTCGCCATCGCCGCGCGGATCGCGAAGTTCTTCTTTCTGTTCCCCGCTCTGTCGTACCGCGCCGCCTTTTTCCATCCGCGCACCACGGCGATCATGAACGAAGTGTTCCTCGGGCGCGTCGCCTATTCGGACCTCGCCGGCAAGGTCCTTTCGACGCTCGCGAGGGCAGTAACGAGAATGACCTCCTAAAAAGAGGGACCCCTCCCCTCTTCCCTTCGTGTTTTCCTTGACACCGAACGGTGCAACGGTATATTCGCACTGTTTTTAAAACGGTCGTTTGACGATTATAAACCTGTTCTTCGCGGAGAGACCCATGAAAAAGATCCTCATCATCGGGGCCGTCGGACAGATCGGCTCCGAACTCACGCTCAGGATGCGCGAACTGTACGGCAACCAGAATGTCATCGCGTCCACCAGAAAGACCCCGCCTTCGGACAAGATCAAGGAGAGCGGCCCGTTCGAATTCTTCGATGTGATGGACCGCAAGAAACTGGAAGAAGTGGTCGACAAGTACAAGGTCGAATACATCGTCAACATGGCCGCCATCCTTTCCGCCGTTGGCGAGAAAGACCCGATGTTCGCGTGGGATGTGAATATGAACGGCCTCATCAACATCCTCGAAGTGGCCCGCGAGAAGAAGATAAAGCAGATACTGATGCCGAGTTCCATCGCCGTCTTCGGCCCCGGGACGCCCCGCGTCAACACCCCGCAGGACACCGTCCTCAAGCCGACCACCATGTACGGCGTCACCAAGGTCGCCGGCGAACTGCTGTGCGACTATTATGTCCGCAAGTACGGCATGGACATCCGCGGCCTGCGTTATCCCGGCATCATCAGCCACGAGACCCTGCCCGGCGGCGGCACGACCGACTACGCGGTCGCCATCTACTATGAGGCGATCCAGCACGGCAAGTACACCTGCTTCGTGAAGGAAAGCACGAAACTCCCGATGATGTACATGCCCGACTGCCTCAAGGCGACCATCGATCTGTTCGAGGCCGATTTCAAGAAACTCAAACACCACAGCGATTTCAATGTCGCCGGTATGTCCTTCACCGTCGGCGAGATGGCGACCGAGATCCGCAAGCATATGCCCGATTTCAAGATAGACTATAAGCCCGACTTCCGTCAGGCGATCGCCGATTCGTGGCCGGAATCGATAGACGACACCGCCGCTCGCGAGGAATGGGGCTGGAAACCGGCCTACACGCTCGCCTCGATGACGGTCGACATGCTGACCGAACTCAAGAAGAAACTTAAATAAACGAAGGAGAGACCCATGTCACTGACGAAACTCAACAAAGCGCTCACCGCCCATGTGAACGGCCTCAAGGAAAAAGGGACCGCGAAAGGCGCCGAGATGGTCATCACCAAGATACTGCCGCCCAAGGGCGCGAACGGCCCCCGCTATGTCGTCGAGGGCTACAAACAGGAATTCATTAAGATGAACTCCAACTCCTACCTCGGCCTGTCGATGCATCCGGCGGTCATCCACGCCGAAGAGGAAGGGACCAAGACCTACGGCGTCGGCCCCGGCGCGGTCCGCTTCATATCGGGAACGCATAAGCCGCACATCGACCTTGAGAACCGGCTGGCGAAGTTCCACGGCAAGGAAGCAGGCATGCTCTTCTCGAGCGCCTATGTCACCTCGCTCGGCGTCATCACCCCGCTCGTGACCGAGACCACCGTCATCGTTTCAGACGAACTGAACCACAACTGCATCATCAACGCGATGAAACTGGCCCGGCCCGCCGCGAAGATGATATACAAGCACAACGACATGGCCGATCTCGAGGCGAAGATGAACGATGCGGTCGGCAAAGGGACCCGCTGCGTGGTCGTCACCGACGGCGTCTTCTCGATGCGCGGCGATTACTGCCCCTTCGACCAGTTCGTGAAGATCTGCGAGAAGTATAACGACAAGTTCGAGGACGGCGTGACCACCGTCGCCGACGACTCGCACGGCGTCGGCGCGTACGGCGCGACCGGCCGCGGCACCGAAGAGGTGACCGGCACGAAGGTCGACATCATCATCGGCACGCTCGGCAAGGCCTTCGGCGTCAACGGCGGGTATGTGGTCGCCAGCAAGGCGGTCACCGACTTCCTGCGCCAGACCGCCCCGATGTACATCTACTCCAACCCGATAACGCTCGGCGAGACGGTCGCGGTGCTCAAGGTGCTCGACATCCTCGAGAGCGAAGAGGGCAAAAAGCGGATCAAGCATCTCGCCGAGATGACGGCGCGTTTTGAGAAAGGCCTCGTGGACAACGGCTACGAGACGATCCCCGGCCCGCATCCGGTCACCCCGCTGATGGTGCGCGACACGCAGAAGACGGCCGACATCGTCAAATGGCTCACCGACCACGGCGTACTCGCCACCGGTCTCAACTATCCGGTCGTCCCGAAAGGCTCAGAGGAGATCCGCTTCCAGTTGAACGCCGACCACACCGCCGCCGATGTCGACTATGTCATCGATGTGCTGAAGAAGTACAAGAACCGCTGATACCGTTCCCGGTAGCTCTTACCACCCGGTGACCGGCTCCACCATGATCATCATCATCTGCTCGGTGTCGAAGGTACCGGCGGTCACGCTCTTTCCTTCCATTTTTTCCGAGTATTTACGGTCGAGTATCAGGTTGTTGGCCATTGCCCCGAAGCCGGTCCCGAAGGTTATCTGACCGATAAGGGCGGCCGGCATCGTGAAGGAACCGTCATCGGTGGCGCGGCAAACGACCGACCCGGTCTCGCCGGTCATCGATATGTCTATCGTCCCGTCGGGGTCGGCGCCGTCCCAGGTCACGGTGAGGTCCTTGGTGGGGTCGACCGTTATCGCCGGTATCGGGAACGCGGTCCCGGTGTGCGGCTCGGGCGCGGTGAGTTTCAGGGCGGGCGGGAAATAGACCGAGCCGCTGAACGCCGCGAGATCCTCCATCCCCTCACCGCTCAACTCGTAGGTCGCGTCGAACGCGAGGATATCGACCGGGACCGACCCGTCGCCGGTCCCGTCTTTTTTATATATCTTATCGTTCGGTTCATAGGCGAAGGTCGCCGCGCCGCCGACAAAACCGGTGATGGTGACCGGTCCCCGGTCGAGCGATTCGCGGTCCGGCGTCACGCACCGTTCACTCCCCGCTATCGGGGAACCGTTGTTATCGGTCTCCGGCAGACAATCCTGTTCCGGCGCGCAGTCCTCCTTCGAGGTACACGACGGGGTCGGCGTCGCGCCTCCCGCTTCGAACACGCAGGTGTCGATCGCCAGCAGGTCCTCCTCTTCGACCACGAGATCCTCTCGCGCCGTTTTAAGGAACAGGCCGAACGCCATGCCCGAGGTTTGGCCGAACACATCCATCGTCATGATCTGGAAAAAGATGTTATAGCCGGAATTCTCGGGGTCGAAACCGCCGTCGGCGTCGGGGAACACTATCTCGTCCTGCGCGAGATCGGGCGTCTCTTCGGTCGTGTCGGAAGCGCCGGTGTCATCATCGGTCATCGCCAGTTCATCGGCGTCGGCGACAAGATCCTCGTCGACCGCGCCCTTTTTCGTTTCGTTGTCACACGCGACCGTGAGTGCCGCGAAAAGTCCCAGAAAAAGCCACATCCTTTTTGTCATGGTCTCCTCCTCTTTACGAACGCATTGGACTCTCGGATATTTCATGCATCGCCTCTTTTGTCAAGTATGTATCGTGAGCCCCCGGAGAAAGCCCATCTCCTGCAGGGCCGCTATCACCTCGGCGACCGGCAGCCCCACCACATTAGATGCCGACCCCGTTATCGTCCTCACCATGAAGCCCCCTACCCCTTGTATCGCGTACGCTCCCGCCTTGTCCATCGGTTCTCCGGTCGCGATATAGTCTGATATCTCCTTTTCTTTCAATGACTTGAATGTTACCGTGCTCGTCACCGAGAACACCTGTTTTTTGCCGCGCCACCAGAGAGCGACACCGGTCACGACCTCATGGTCGGTGCCGGACAATAAACGGAGCATTCGCTCTGCATCCTCGGTATCTCTGGGCTTTCCCAGCACTTCACCTCTCGACACCACCACCGTATCGGCCGCGATGACCGGGTCATTGTCACCGCGACGACCGACGACCGACGCCCCCTTCCGTTCTGCCAGCATCTCGGCAAGCGCGGAGGGCGCAAGCCCCGGTACCGGGGTCTCGTCCACCGCCGGTGCATCGATCTCGAGCGGGAACGAAAAAAGGGTCAGCATCTCCCTCCGGCGGGGACTGGCGCTGGCGAGAATTATCTTCGGCATCCGTCATCTCTCCTCACAGTTTGATCATCTGCACGGCGCTCCCCCACCGATGCTCTTTCTCCCGGTGGAAGGTGCTTATCGTCTGTATCGGAAGTTCATCGAGTAACGACCATGCCTTCGCGCGCCGTTCGGCGTCCATGAACGAGAATATCTCGTCGGCGATGAACACCGGCGGCCACCCGCCATCCTGCAGGAGCGATGCCTCGGCGATACGGAGACAGAAGGCGCCGAACGCTATCTCGCCCGACGAAGAGAGTCGCGCGGCCCGCCCTTTGAGCGACAGGTGTACCTCGTCGAGGTGCGGCCCGTAGAGGAGACAGCCCCGCTCCTTTTCCCGGGCGGCCCGCTCCCGGAGCCGGGTCCGGATCTCTCCGTCGTCGGTCTCCGAGGGAAGCCGTATCTCCGCCGCGATATCGACCGACGCCCGATCGGCGACCCCGGCGAACCGGGCCGTCACCGCATCCGCCGCCATCCGGCGACGACGGCGGATCTCGCCTATGAGCGGCACCGCCGCCTCGTTGAGATGCGTAAGCCCGCCGGTCCTCCCGCTTTTCAACAAGGCGCTCTTCTGCTTCATGAAACGAAGATAGGGGGTGAGGATGTCGATGTAGTCTCGGTCGTGCCCCATGGCGACCTTGTCGAGAAAATCGCGCCGGCGTTTCGGGGATCCGGCCACCATGTCGATATCCTCCTGCGTGCAAACGACGAAGGGATGGGCAGCGACGAGCGACCGGCGGGTGACCGATCGTTCGTCGCGGAGTATCTTCCGTTGTCCTTTGCGATCCATCCCGACAGTGACCGCGTTCTCGGTTATATCGTCCAGTAGCAGGGCCGCTTTGACAAAAGCGTACGGAGCGCCCTCTCGGATGCACTCCTTCAGGTCGGCGGTACGGAAACTTCTTCCGCCCAGCACGAGAGCGCCGGCCTCGGCGAGGGTGGTCTTGCCCGACCCGTTGGGTCCCAGTATGACCACGCGCGTCGAAAGATCAAACGAAATTTCGGTGAACTTCCTGAAATTCCTTAGAGATATGTTCTTTATGCGCATCCGGCGGCACTGCTATATCCGGAGCGGCATGACCATGTGGGTATAGGTGAAATCGGCTCCCTTCTCGATGACCGTCAGGGGACGCAGACCCTCTTCGACCACGAGACGCACCTTCTCGTCGTCTATCACGCTGACCACATCAAGGAAATAGCGCGCGTTAAGGCCGATGGCCCGCTCGCTTTTGAATCCCTTTTCTACCAGTATCTCGTCACTTGAACTGCCACCGAACTCGGAACTCGCGCTCATCCGGAGGGTGTCCCCTTTGAATTCGAATCGGGCGGCCCATATCTTTTCCTCGGTCGAAAGCGCTATGACGCGTTTAATGCCTTCGATGAGTTCGCGCCGGTTGATGTCAGCGTAGTCCTTCTTCTCTATCTGTGAGGGACTCCCCGTCACATTCCGGTAGTTCGGGAATTCGTTCTTGATGAGACGGCAGATGAAGGTGACCGTATCGGAACGAAGGAACAATTTTCCCTCTTTGATGGAGATATGCGCTTTTTCAACATCGGAGAATATCTTGACGATCTCTGAGAAATTCTTTCCCGGCACCACGATACCTTCAGAGAATTCCTTCACCGGCAACTTGAAGTTATCAAGCGTGACTATCGATATGCGATGAATGTCGGTCGTGACCATTTCGAACACTTCCTTTTTCTCTTCGGTCACCTGCGCTAGAAGAACGCCGGAATAAACCTTATTGTAGTTCGGATCGGTCATGGAGAACTGTAGTTTCTTGAAGAACGGGATCATTCTCTTTATCGGAATGAGTACCTCCTCCCCTACTTCGGCTGATACCAATGGGAAATCTTTAATATCGCCGCATGGCAGATTATAGTTCGTTTTATCGGAGGTCACCGATATGATATTGTGCTCGCTTTGATATTCTATTTTAATGGTATCCCCCCGTACTCCTTTACATATCTCATAGAAATACCGGGCGGGTATAGTTATTTTTACCGTTTCGTCGCATTCAACGGGGGTTATCTGTGCGATGGTAGAGGTGTCGAGATTCGTTGAGGTCAGTGTTCCTTTTTTCTTCGACACATCGAGCAGTATCTGCGACAGCATCGGAACGGTGCTCTTCTTTTCGACCGAATTCATGCAGTACTCGACCGCTTTAAGAATGTCGTCCCGTTTAAAGATGATCTTCGACATGGTGGCCCTCCATACGGTTTATTATCGGTGTCTTTATAAGATAAATATATGGGTGACAATAGTAATGATGTTTGAAGTGTTTATTGTCGCATAACTTTATGTTTTTAATTAGCATTTTATTCTTTAAATTCTTAATATCCCATCCGGGTCATCGTGGGTTTTAAGAATGAACATACTATTAACATCGTTATTTTGAACATTTATCAATATTTCATATCCTCGAGTTCTCTTTCCAGTTTTTCTATGATCTTACGGATATTAGTATCATTAAGGGCCATTTTCTCTATGCGGGTTATGGATGATATGACCGTCGAATGATCGCGACCAAACCGCTGTCCGATATCGACTAGGGTCATACCGGTATATTTTTTTGAAAGGAACATGGCTATCTGACGGGAGAGCGATATCTGTTTCGAGCGGTCCTTCGAGCAGAGGTCGGATACCTTTATGCCCATAATAGTAGCGGTCATCTTCATGACCTCATCGATGGTGATATGGGTCTTGGTGCGGATCATGTCTCGCAAACGGTCGATCGCGAAATCCTTGGTGACCTCCTTGCGTCCCACGATCTCCGCCGATATTTGGAGGGTCTTGAGCGCACCCTCTATCTGCCTGACATTATTCTTGAAATTCTTTGCAATAAAAAACACGGCCTCCTCATCCATCGCCATGCCGTACAGGTCGGCCTTCTTCCGGACAATGGCAATACGGGTGTCCAGATCGGGCGGACGGATCTCGATGGTGACCCCCCACTCGAAACGGGACTTCAAGCGGTCGTCGATCTCCCGTATCTCGCCGGGGTACCGGTCGGAGGTGATAACTATCTGTTTTTTCGCGGCGTGGTAGTCGTTGAATATCCGGAAGAACTCATCCTGTATCCCGGGTGTTTTCATGAACTGTATATCATCAAGCAGCAGGAGGTCGAACGAGAGCAGGGTCTCTTGGAATTTCTGCATCCCCTTTTCGCTCATCGCCTTGTAGAATTCGTTGATGAGTTTCTGCGCCGGCACATAACAGGCCGCCTTGTTCTTCGATGCGGCGAAGGCGCCTATGGCCTGCAGCAGATGGGTCTTACCCAGACCGGTTCCCCCGTAAATGACGAGAGGATTGCGATTCGTTCCCGGGTGCTTGGCGACGGCCAAAGCCGTTTCGTAGACATCCCGGTTGCTGGGACCGGCCACGAAGGTGCTGAAGGTGTATTCGGTGGAGAGCGGCGTGCCTTTCTGTTTGTGCTGTTTGCCGCGGGTGGTCCCCTCCTCTACCGCCTCGGAAAGAGGGAGTAGCGGCTGGATGTTCTCGAGGTCGTCCAGTTTCTTGACGATGAAGCGGACCGCGATATCGGGGGAAACGAGGTCGCGGGCGACCTGTGATATCTTGTGAACCAGTTTGTTCTTCTCGAGGAGCGTGATGATCTGCTGGCTGGGGCAGCCGATCACCAGTTCCTCTTCACTCTCCTTGATGGGGCGGAGAGGATTGATGAAGGCCTTGATGAGATAATCGTTCTCCGAGGCCTTGAGTTTTTCCTTGATCTTTTTCCACATGCGGCCAGTCGACTCCCGATAACGGTTCCTGCGATAGTTTCCTTATCTCCCTCTTGTCTGCACAGTCTAGTGAGGATTTTCTCTTTTTCAATTTCATTGGAAGAAAAATCATCACTCAGAAAGAGGAGGCATGCAGTACCTTGGAGGCGATAGCGCTTTCCGCCCCGTCGTTTTCGCGCATGGCCATGAGAGAGATGTCGAGTTTTGACCGCCGGACATCACCGGGGACGCAACAGAAAAGGGCCAGTGTCGGTGGGTCGGCGGGTGCTTCGCTTACGAGCACTATCTGCCGCGGGTACAGCCCGTGAAGCGAGATCGAAAGACAGGCGAAGGCCAGACGCGCCACCGGATACACGAAAAACAACCGCCCTTTCTTCTTGAGGGCCGCTCCCCCGATCAGGAGAAAATCATCCAGCGAGCCGAACAACTCGTGACGGGCGGCGGCTCGCTCTTCGTCAGGTGCGGTCCTGCCCGAATCGACCGCTCGATAGGGAGGGTTGAAACAGACAAGGTCATATCGCTCGTGAAGATCTGATAACATCCTGATATCTTTAAGTGTAGGGAAGATGCACGCATCGAGATGATTGAGTGAGACATTGTGGGTGAGCAACGAGAAGAGGGACCCCTGTCGTTCGATCGCATCGATGGTCCCGCCCAGCCCCCGGCGCTTGAGAAGTATCGAGACGACACCGCTTCCCGCACCGAGTTCCAATGTCCGGGTCACCCGTGCCGGCGCATATTCGTGAGCGAACCAGGACAGCAAAAGAGCGTCCACCGAAAAACGGTACCCCCCGCGTCGTTGCGCGATGACGGTATCGCGGTCGTACATGCGGTCGAAGGAGATCGTGGGGTCAGTCATATATCTTGCGCAACAGGTCCTCTTTCTTGATGGCGCCCTCTCGCAATATCTCGACCTTTTGTGCGTCTACCCGCACGATGGTGGAGGGTATGTTGCTCGCCGAGGTCTTTTCCTCGGACAGTTTCTCGTCGAAAACAAGCACGCCGTCTATGCGATCGGCGAAGTAGGCAAAGACCTCCTCGTAGTTGGTCGCAGGTGGCTTGCCGGCCAGATTGGCGCTGGTCGTGATGATGGGATGCCCGACAAGATCGAGCAGTTTATTAAGTCCCGGGTGTGGAGAACAACGGATACCGACAAAACCGGACCCGCCCGTTATGAGGTCGGGTACGCTGGGGCGAGCCTCGTGTACGATGGTCAGCGGACCGGGCCAGTAGAATTTGGCGAGGCGCTGTGCGATGGGGCAGAAAGAGGGAACGAGTTCGTCAAGCATGCCGGAACGGTTCTTGGTGATCAGGACCGAAAGAGGTTTCGTTCTCAGGATGCCTTTGACCTGCTTGAGGCGAAGGACCGCATCCGTTTCATGGATGATGGTGCCGAGACCGTATACCGTTTCGGTCGGATAGGCGACGACCGCGCCGCTCCGTAGTTTCCAGGCCGCCTCTTCGAGAGAGAAAAAATCCATGGACGGGCCCGACCTATCTCGCTGTTTCCTGTAGCCGGGCGTCCTTTGCCTCGACCTCCCGGGCCATGGAGGCCCGATAGGCCGCGAGCCGGGCGGCAAGATCCTTGTCGGAACAGGCAAGGATGGATACCGCGAACAGGGCGGCATTCTTGGCACCGTCGATGGCCATTGACGCCACGGGGATGCCGGAGGGCATCTGCGCGGTCGAAAGGAGCGCGTCGAGTCCGCCGAGACCGGTCGCGTTAAGCGGGACGGCGATGACCGGCTTCACCGTATGGGCCGCCACTACGCCGCCGAGGTGGGCGGCGGCTCCGGCGCCGACGATGATGCACGCTCCGCGGAAGCCGGTGACGAGAGAGACCGTCCGTTCCGGGGTCCGGTGAGCTGAGGAGACATGCGCCTCATAGCTGACGCCGAATTCCGAGAGAGTCTCGGCCGCTTTTTTCATGACGGGCCAGTCGGAATCGCTCCCCATAAGGATCAGGACGGTCGGGTGGGTCATGGCTCTCTCCTTCTTGGTCTAGTTGTCGCTTTTTTTCGCCGGTGTCACAGTCGGAGACGCCGGCTCTTTCCGATTGAATTTCTTCGTCAGCGCGGAAAGGGAGCCTTCGATCGTTTCGGTGCAGGTCCGCACCTTCTGAAGGCGGTCATAATTCTTGTTCTTGGCATACTCTTTGACCTGTGCCGAGCAGGAAAGCAGGGAGTCGAAAAGACCGCTTATCTCGCCGGTCAACGGGCCGCCGGCGTTCTGTGCGGTCAGGAAGGTCTTGCCGTTATGCAGCGTGTTGTCCACATTGTCCAGAAGACCGGTGATAGCGCCGGCGTCGGTGGCGTTCGCGATGGCAAGGCTGACCGAAAGGGAGATCAGGCGATAGGCAAGCGAGGCCTCTCCGATCGCGAGCGCTTCCATCCGGCGCGTAAGGGGGGCGGGTTCTTCCGCCGGACAGAAAAAAGGCGCAAGGGACAAAAAAAGCCCTATGAACAATACCGCTTTCCGCATGCAGAACCCTCCTCTAGAACACAAAAGAACAAGGCGAGGATAACAGAAAAGGAAAGGCCTGTCAACGCGAGCGGGTAGTACCTGTGCTCAAAAGAACGAGCCGGGTCTTCTTGCCGGAGAAGAGAACGGTCCGTTCCTCGCCGGAGAACCCGCAGGGGCTCTTTTGGGACGGGCCGAGGAACAGGAGCAGTCGACCACCGGGGACAAGCAGGGAGGTCATCTCGTCGATGAATCGATCGTCGGAGGTCAGCGCGCGGAAGGTGACAAGGTCGAAACGGTCGGAAATTTTTCGGGCGTCAGCGCATCGGACCGAGATGTTATCCAGCCCGAGCGAGGCGGCGGCAAAGGAAAGGTATGCGGCTTTTTTGGGAGCCTTCTCAACGAGCGAGAAAGAGATATCGGGCCGAGCCAGCGCGAGCGGCAGACCGGGGAACCCGGCACCTGAACCGATGTCGGCGACGGAAGAGACGCCATCGAAAACCCCCGGTAGAAGAAGCGGAGCCCACGACTCCACGAAATGACGGTGCGCCGCCTCGGCGGGTTCACTGATACGGGTCAGGTTGTGGACCCGGTTCCACTCGAGGAGAAGCGCATACAGGTCGGCGCTTTTTTGAAGAACCATCTCGGGGAGGGAGATGCCTAGTTCGGCCAGCCCCGAGTTGAGAGCGGCCCGGAAAGTTTCACGTGAAACATCAACCGCCACGGGAACCTCCTTCGGAACGACCTTTCAGATGCATGAGGAGGATCGAGACCGCCGCCGGGGTGACCCCTGGTATGCGCGCCGCCTGTCCGAGGTCGCCGGGCCGGTGGCGGGTCAGTTTCTCTTCTATCTCGCGCGATATCCCCGGCAGACCGGTAAAGGAAAAGTCTGTCGGTATCGCGACAAGAGCAAAATGGGCGATCCTCTCCCGCTCTTCCCCCTCTTTATCTATATAAGCGGCATAGCGGACCGAAATGGTTGCCCGTTCCCAGATATCCGCGTCAGCCAAGGGGAGAGGGGATATCCGCGCCAGCATCGTCAGATCGAATCCGGGGCGGCGCAGAAGGCCGCCGAGAGAAGTGGGCTTGATGAGCGGAGCCTCGCCGAATTCGGAAAGAATAGTGTTCACCAGAGAGGTAGGGGGAACAACGGTGTCATTCAAAAAGGCGATCAGTCGATCCTCTGTGTCGAGTCGTCGCCGCTCGGCGACATAGCGCTGGTCAGACAGAAGCCCGCGTTGGTGCCCTTTTTCGAGCAGACGGGAGGCGGTGTTATCATCACGCAGGGAAAGACGATATTCGGCACGGCTCGTGAACATCCGGTAAGGTTCGTCGATCCCTTTGGTGACGATATCGTCGATCAGTATCCCGCCGTATGCTTCATGTCTCTCGAGGACGAAGGGGTGCGCCTCTTTGCCGAGGGAGCGTTGCGCCGCGTTGATCCCGGCGACCAAGCCCTGTATCGCCGCCTCTTCGTAGCCCGAGGTGCCGTTCACCTGCCCCGCGAGGAACAGCCCCGGCAGAAGTTTACTCTCCAGGGTGCGGCCGAGATCGCGTGAGTCGAACGCGTCGTATTCTATGGCGTAGGCAGGGCGGGTGATGACCGCCCGTTCCAGTCCCGGTATGGTCCGCAGGAACTGTTCCTGCACGGAGTAGGGGAGACTGGTCGAGATGCCGTTCGGATAGTATTCGCGCCGGTCCCATCCCTCCGGCTCAAGGAATATCTGATGTCGCTCCCGGAGAGGGAACTTCACGACCTTGTCCTCCAGCGAAGGACAGTAGCGCGGGCCGACCCCCTCTATGCTTTTATGGGTGCCGTAAAGAGGAGAGCGGTGGAGATTGTCGCGGATGATCGCATGGGTCCGTTCGTTGGTGTAGGTGATCCAGCAAGGGACCTGTCGGCTCAGCCGGTCGCGTGTCGCGGTAGAAAAGGGGACGAAATCATCGTCGCCCGGCTGCTTTTCAAGAGATGAAAAATCGATGGAGTCGCCACGCAGGCGTACCGGCGTACCGGTCTTGAGTCGTAGAGAGGCATGCCCCGCCGCGACAAGTGCGTCGGTAAGAAAGGTTGCCGCCGGTTCGCCGAGCCGTCCTGCGGGGTGAGTATCCTCGCCGATGACGATACGACCGCGTAGAAAGGTCCCGGCGGTCACCACCACAGCCTCTGCCGTCACCTCTCCGGCGGTCCGCAGAAGCGCGCCCGTTATGTCCCCTTTTTCCGTCAGCAGGCCGATCGCCTCGTCCTGCCATATCGTGAGCAGGGGGAGGGAAAGAAGCCGGTCGTACAGGAATTTTTTGTACAGGAGCCGGTCGTTCTGTGATCGGGTCGAGCGGACAGCCGGCCCCTTGCTCCGGTTGAGCACGCGGTACTGGATCGCCGAAAAATCGGCCGCCTCTCCCATCAGACCGCCGAGCAGATCGATCTCGCGGACGATCTGACCTTTCGCCTGCCCCCCGATCGACGGGTTGCATGACATCTCGCCGATCGAATCGATTCGAAGGGTGACCAGCAGAGTGCGCGCTCCGAGCCGTGTCGCCGCCGCCGCCGCCTCTACCCCGGCATGACCGGCTCCGATGACGATAATATCGAATAAATTCATATACCTCCGGTGCCGACCGCCGCATTTGCCCTATAACGCGCGAAAACGGGGAGGCCTAGGCCTCGGTATGCATCATAAGTAAAAAGAGCGAAAAGTAAAATGGAGGGAAGGTCATTTACCGAGACAGAATGACGAAAAGATCCGTTCGTAAAGGTCGGGGTCATCGCTTCGTCCGGTGAGTTCGCCCAAAAGGGTCCGACAGCGAGAGATCGCGATAACAAGGAGCGCAAGATCCCCGGCGAAAAGGAGGGAGCGCAACTCTTCGAGAGCCGCGTAAAGTCGTTCGGCGACCCTCCGTCGTTCGGCATGAAGCAGGATCGGCAAAGCGGCATCGGGGAGAAGAGCCATGATCCGCCCGGCAAGAAGGGTTATCATTTCCGGGACCCCTTCGCCGGTAAGAGCAGAGATGAAGAGGTCGGGCGCCATGCTCTCAGCCTCCGGATGACGGGCGAGATCCGCTTTGTTGGCAATGACAAGAGGTTTTTTCGGCGCAAAAAGGGCGCGGGCGGCGATATCAGCGGCGGTCGGGGCGTCGGAGCCGTCAAAAAGAAGGACAATATGCTCTGAAACCTCGCTTAGAGTTAGGGTTCGCGTAATTCCTTCCTTTTCGATCCCCGACGCGGTATCGCGCAGGCCGGCGGTGTCGCACAATTCGACCGTGACGGCGGGGAGAGGGAGCTGCCACAAGGCGGTCAGATAATCACGCGTGGTCCCCGGTTCGGGAGATACGATCGCGCGATCAAGACACAGGAGGCGATTGAAAAGAAGCGATTTGCCGACATTGGGTCGCCCCGCGATGAGGATGCGTGGTGTCGCGGCACGGTCGAACCGTTGTGTGTTCTCGAGTGCAGGAACAAGCAGGCGCTCAGTCTCTTCGATAAGGGTCGATATCTTTGCGAGAGGGAGATGTTCGGTGACCTGTTCGGGAAAATCGACCGTAGCGTTCGCGATAGTGTCCAGTTCGTCCCATTGCGTCAGGAGCGGGACCGCCACTTGTTCAAAAAGTCCGCCATAGGCGGCACGACGCGCGATATCGGCCTGCAGGCGGTCTTGGGTCGCGACCAGATCGGGGATCGCGGCAGCCTGCGCAAGGGTCATTTTGCCGTTGACGACGGCGCGGAACGAAAATTCCCCGGGCGCGGCCGGTGTCGCATCGAGTTCCGTGAGACGGGAGAGCGTTTCCTCCACCGTGCCGGCGCCACCATGAAGGTGCAGTTCGGCCATCTCTTCACCGGTGTAACTCGCCGGAGCGGCGAAATAAAGGACTATCGCCTGTTCAGCGGCGGCGCGGGGGCCGAGATCAAGAGAACAAAGAGTTGCTCGACGAGGGACAAAATGATCGTGACCGGTCAGTTTTTTCAGGACAGCGGATGTCGCGGGACCGCTTATCCGGATAATGGCGATCGCCCCACCGGTGGCAGTAGCGGGCGCCGCGATGGTAAGCCCGATTCGTTCGGCAAGTCGCACGGGAGCCTCCTTTGACCGACCTCATGATACCGATAACGGGCCTGCTTGCAACGATTTCTTGACTCACGGGTCGATCTCGGTGACGATACAAGAAGAAAAAAGGAAGAACCGATGTTGTTCGACGCGCACATACACTTAAGCGAGATCCCGATGGGTGAACAGGCCCGTCCGTTGCCGGCATCGGTACTTACCTCGGTACACGATCCGGAAGACCCGTCACTTTCGCTGGGTGACCCCGCAGTGCTTTGTTCCTACGGTCTTCATCCCCTCTGGCTTGATGCTACAGGCCGATCGTTGGAAACACTGGAAAAATTGTCCAATTCCGGGCAGATATCCGCCGTGGGGGAGTTCGGGTTCGATTTTTATAATGGCCGTGATGAGGAAAAAGAAAAAAAGCAACGGGATATTTTTCGCGCGCAGTGCGCCATCGCCGAACAGTACCATCTTCCGGTGGTACTCCATGTCCGGCGCGGAATGGCCGAGTTGTTCGCTGAAACGATGCTTTTGAAAAAACTTCCATCTGTGATCTTCCATTGTTATCCCGGTACCGCCGATGAGGGGCAGGCCTTCCTGAAACGGGGGGTGAACGGCTTTTTCAGTTTCGGGACGCCGGTCATAAAGACCTATCCGGGGGCCATCGCGGCTCTGAAGGGCCTGCCGCCGGACCGCATCCTCTTCGAGACCGATGCGCCGTTCCAACCACCGCGTGGCCGGGAGCGCACCCTGCCCGTCGATATCCGTGCGATCTATGAAAAGGGGTCAGAATTATTGAAGATACCTCAACCTGAACTTGAAAGTATCGTGTGGCGTACCGCGCAGGGGATATTTCCCGGGAAGTTATGATCCTTCGTCCACGATCCTCGTCTGTGCGACCGCGGTCTTTTTGCGTCGGTTCTCCTCGATGAGTTCGAGATTCGATGCTCCATAGATGACAAGGAACGGGAACATCGTCGCGACGAGAAAAGGACTCAAGATCGGTACGGCCGCAATAAGGGGAAGGAACATGCCAAGGCGGGCAGAGTCCCACGGGTGACCGATGATCCATTCCACGGTCTGGCGCACTTCCCATCCCCGCCGTGAAGAGGGGAAGTGAACGACAAGGAAGGCCGATACCGAAAGAAGTATGGCGGCGCAGATCAACGCACCGATAAAGGGTATGAAATCGGCGATGATCGCAATGACCGTCAGCCCGAAACAGAAAAGCGCAACGATGGCCGCCGCCTTAAGATCCCCCAATACCTCGTCGATGTCCGGGAAGGCGTCCTCCTTCAACTTTTTACCATGATACAGGGCCTCGGCCGATATGGAAAGGAACTGCAGAAAGGGGGCGGCGAGAACATAGGCCGGAAGGAACGAGAGAAAAAAAGAGGCGGCCCGAAGAGAGACAACGAACATGCCGTTCAGGAACCAGAATAACAAGTGCCAAAGCGGCGAGTCCTCCTCGGCGGGAGCGGGTATCACGAACTGTATCTGCGAAGAGACGATGTTGGTGAAAAAAGAGAGAACGAGAAGCATGATCATGAAGAATATCAAGAAGATGAAAAGACTCCATATCAAAAGAATGCGCCGGGAACGGTAGAAGAGCAGAAGATCCAGTAACGGCACAAAGGACCGTTCAGTCGACAAAGACGAGATCGATCCGTCGTTCGGCATGGTTCGCTCCTTCCGAAAGAGTTATTTCGACGCGGGGAGCGTGGTGCCCCCAGAGGGAGGGGAACAGCCCGGCCCACTCGATAATGGTCAGCGCCGAGCGATCCCGCAACAGTTCGGGAAGGTCGGCTGTTTCCAACTCGTCTATCGTCGCTATGCGATAGAGATCCCAATGATATATCAAGATGTTGCCCGTCGTATACTGACGAAGGATAACATAGGTCGGGCTCTGGACCTGTGTCCGGGGAACCCCTCGACCTTCGGCGATGGCGCCGGCGAGTACCGTCTTACCCGAACCGAGCGCGCCATCGAGCGTGATGAGAGTGCCCGGAGAAAGCGAGCCGGCAAGGTTCCGACCGATCCGTTCGGTCTCTTCCTCGGAACGGGAAAGAATTTCCTGTCGTTGCTCCTTCACCACCGGGCCTCCTCGGAAAAACAGGAAAGGGCGGACCCGATCTGTTCGATAAGGTTCGAAATGCGGTGAAAGCTCGGTGAGAATTCGGTTTCAAGCAGTATGCCGGCGCGTCGATGCAAAAGAGCGCCGTTCACGGCCGCCTGCAGAAGGTCGGGAAAGCGCAAGGCAAAAGAGGCCAGTATTCCCGCAAGGGCATCACCAGACCCGCCGAACGAAAGCGCGCGCGCCCCGTGAGGAACGATAACCGTTTGTTTTTTATAGCGTATCATGGAAGCCGCGTTTTTGGCATAGAGCACCTGGCGTGGGCCGAGCGGGAATTGTTCGACCAGTGCGTCCCATCGTCCCTTTTTCCCTATGCGTCCCATAACACGGGCCAGTTCGCCGGGGTGTGGTGTAAAGAAGATCTCTCTCTGACGAAAACGCTTGAAAAAAGAAGCGTCCGCATGGTCGAAGATGCCTGCGTCCAGTACAAGACGAGCGCGGGTTTTGAATAAGAAAGTCTCCAGTTCCGGAGGGAAGTTATGAAGCCCCGGACCACAAATGATCGCGTCCCATCGGTCTGGGTGTGCGCAAGCCTCCCCGGTCGTCGTGAGCATGATGCCGGGGTATCGGCCCGCCAGTTTCAGAAGGCACCTGTCGGGGACCGCGACGGTCGCCAACCCTCCGCCTGATGCCAGGAACGCCTCTGCAGCAATGAAAGAGGCGCCTATCTTTGAAACATCTCCTCCGATGACAAGTAGCCGTCCGTTCGTTCCCTTATGTGCATCGATAGCCGGATCGCAGGCGAGATAATCGGTTTCTTCAAGCAGAGACAACGGTATGTCGGGTGGCGTTTCCGCCGATATGGGGCCGAGCATGATCTCTCCGACATGGGCTGGTCCCTGATCGAGGAAGAGCCCCGCTTTAAGTATGCCGAAACTGACCGTCATGTCGGCGTGTGCCGCCCGGGGGAGCGTTGAGCCGGTATCGCTTGAAAGGCCGGTCGGGACATCGACCGAGACGACCCTTTTGTCTTTGTATTCATTGATAAAATCAACTGCGCGAAGAAGACGGGGAGCAAGAGGGGAGGAAAGCCCGGTGCCGAGCAGAGCATCAACGAAGAGGATGCTGCCGTTCAGTCGCCGGTAGTTCTTCACTCGGGTCACGGAACGAGGAAGCATCCGATAGTTGGTGAGAGTATCTCCCGACAGCTCACCGGGATCAAAAAAAGGTACTAACATCAAAGGGAGAGGACAACCACGGTCGGCGAGTATCCGCAGGAGGGCCATGCCGTCGCCGCCGTTGCCTCCCTTACCGGCGAACACGACGATCCGGTCGGGGCCAAAGGAAGAAAGAAGTTCGTTCACCGCAAGGAACAGGGAGAAGGCGGCGTTCTCCATCAGAAGGAGCGACGGGGTACCTTTCGCGATCGCGGCACGGTCCATCCGGCGCGCATCTTCGGCTCTACCGACCGGCAACATGGACCACCTCTCTGTTCACGGCTCGTTTTTCTCTATCCGTTTCAGCACCTCATCGGCGACCAGACGGTGCCCGGCGCGGCCCCAATGGATGTCGCCCGCTATGAAATATTCGGCTATCACCTCTTCGGCCGGCCGCTCATTGATAAAAAGAGGAAAAAGATCGATGAGTTCAACCCCATGCTCCAGTGCGAAGATCTTCCAGTGTGTTTCGTGCATCGAATGCGATATCTGTTGCCGCACATGCTCGGGCCACGGGTGTATCGAAAGGGTCGCCTTGATACCATGTTCCTTCAGCAGGGCCAAGAGTTTCTCGGTATGAAGCGTCGCCTTTTCAAGTCCCTCTTTGCCCCAGCGTTCGAATTCCGTCGTGTCGTACATCCATCGAGCGCGTACCCGATGATACCCCTTGATCCCTTCCCAATAAGGGCCATATTCGTATTTCGGGTTCTCCTGACGGGTGAAGAATCGCTCATGCCACGAGCGGTAGATCCATGAATAATGAGAAAAGAAGATCATTGCCCGGTTCATGAGTGGATCGATGGGTTCCTTATCGGGAACGAAGTAGTCGTACACGACCTCATCCTGAATGTCCCCGATATCAAGAAAGAGGAACACCTCGTCGATCTGAAGGCCGGCGGCGAGCACCTGTTGCATGCGAAGATAGTAAAGTTTCGGTGAATAGGAGGCGACACCGGCGTTCAGCACCTCAACGCCTCGCGGGGCAAGGTCAGCCGAGAGCATGCCGGCAAGGGTGTCTTCCCAAGGGAGCCCCACGCCCTCTACAAAAGAGTCGCCGAGGAGCAGGACCCTTCTTTTTTCGCTTTTCGGGGGAACAGTGCGCATCGCCGCATCGACCATCCCGAGGTCGTTGGTCCGCACTCGATAGGGCGTCGAGATGTCACCCCATTTAGTTTCCCTGTCGACCAGCGGCTGAAGCCCGTGATGCGTGAAACGGTCCATGGTGCGGAACCGGGCTTGTTCCGGGAGTAGAAGCACCGCGGCGAGCAGATCGAACAACGCGAAAAGGCAGAGGATGGTCAGCGCGTTGAAGAGTACCAATTTCAGCGCCGCCGATCGATGCCGGATGAAACGCGAACCGAGAAAGACGACGACCGCCAGCAGGAAAAGGGGGTTAAGAAAAAAGCCGGCCAGAAGCGACATCAAAAGCCTCTCGTTACAGGGTCGGTACGCATCGTCTCCTCAGGTAACGGACGGGACCATTTCACCTATTTCTTTCGATTTTTCAAGAATGTCCGAGGTTTTTCATCTTCCGGGGTCCGTTCAGTACAGGAGAAAGGGGCGTCGGGCGATCAGCCAGTTCTGTTCGGAGGCCGCCAGATAGCCGTCGATCTCGTCGAGAGGCGCCCTTTTGTAGAACAGGTCTATGAGACAGGTGTCTCCGAGCAGGAGTTCTATCGCCGGGATATCGGTGACGAATTCGTAAGGTTTTACGCGGAAAAAGCCCTCGTCGCCGAGCAGGCCACGGAAGACCGAAAGGAGGGCGATATAGGCACGGAGAGGGCGTACCGCACGCCGGTCGGTGATGTCGATGTAGACACCGCCGCACCGTTTCATCGCCTCTTTCTGGAACATCGGACGGAACTCCAGCGGCAGGAACCGGAGGCCGGGCAGACCGAGCGCAGAGAGTTCGTCGGTCACCTTGAACGGATCGATACCCGGCGCACCGACGACCCGGAACGGGAACGCGGTGCCGCGGCCTTCCGAAAGATTGGTCCCCTCGACCAGACAACCGCCCGGGTAGAGTATCGCGGTATCGAGCGTCGGCATGTTGGGGGAGGTCGGTATCCACGGAAGATCGTACTCGTCGGCGAAACTGTCACGGCGCCAGCCTTCGATCGGGACCACCTCGAAAGGGAACGAGTATCCCTTGAGCGCATAATAACAGCGCGCCGCCTCGCCGGTCGTCAGTCCGTGCCGGTGGGGAAGGGGAAAACGGCCGACAAAACTGTAATACCGCTCCTGAACGGGTATCCCTTCGACCATGTCGCCGCCGATGGGGTTCAATCGGTCGAGTACGATGAGTCGTTTGGGACGTATCGAGAGTTCGTCCATGAAGAGAGAAAGACTCTGCAGATAGGTATAGTAGCGGCTTCCAATGTCCTGCACATCGTAGAGGACGGTGTCGAACCGGTCGAGCAGATCGGAGGAGGGGACAAGACTCGCGGCCGAATCGCCGTAGAGCGGCACGACCGGGATGTTGCGGATCTTCTGCTCCTTCCGTACCGCTTCCATGTCCTGCGCGACGGGGAAGAACCCGTGTTCGAGCGAGAAGATGCATGACAATTTGACGCCGCGGTCGCGGAGCACCTCGACGGTCGATCGGCCCGCGCGGTCCACCGCGGTATGGTTGGCTATCAGCGCGACCTTGCCGCGACCGATCGTCGCGGGATCGAACCGGTCGATGCCCTGCCGTAACGGAAGCGAGGCCATGCGGTCACTCGCCGCCGTCGGGTTGTTCGCGGTGCCGCTCGAGGTGGGTCAGGAAGACCCCGCCGACGAAGTAGAGTATCGGTATCACGAGTATCGCTTCGGGATAGAGGTGAAAGATCGCGAAGATGCCGAGTGCGCCGAAGACGATCCCCTGCAGGACGGTAAGCCAGCGCGAGGAGCGTTTTTTGAACTTGCGGTACTTGAAGGTCGAGACCATGAGTACGCCGAGGATTATCATCACGCCGCTCATGATGGTCTCGTCGGCGAGGAAGGCGAGACCGTATTTGCGACCAACGAGGAATAGCGCCGCGACCGTCGCCCCCGACTGGGTCGAGGTGAGGCCGTAGAAGAAGTCCTTGTCCTCCTTGTCGGCGCAGTTGAATTTGGCGAGCCGTATCGCCGTGAGAAGGATGTAGACGGCGCAGGCGCCTTTTATCGAGAGGGGCACCGCCTCCATGTTGCCGTTGAACTGCCCTTGGAAAAAGGAAAGGACGAGTATCGCCGGAGCGACACCGAACGAGAAGAAGTCGCTGAACGAGTCGAACTCGATGCCGAAACTCGAGCAGGCGTCGAAGGCGCGCGCCGCGGTGCCATCCATCTTGTCCATGATGACGCACAGCAGGATATACCACGCCGCGCGGTCGTATTGGCCGCCGATGGCGAGCCAGACGACGATGAACCCGATCAGCAGGTTGAGACTCGTGAAGAAATTCGGGATGATGACCCGCGGATTATCTTTCAGCATGCCCGCTCCTCAAAAGAAAGTTCCCGATCACCCTTATATGTTCGTGCGGCAGAAAATGCAAGGAAGAGACCTCTTTTCCCTGCAGAGATATCCGGGCCGACAAAAAAAGCGCTATGAACCGGCAGGGAGCCAGACGATGGTCGCGTGGCGCCGATCGTCGCGGTCGCGCCGGTAGGAGAACAGCCCCGGGGTGCACGCGGTGCAGCGGGTCAGTTCCTCTATCTCGCCGATACCTTCCCCCGCCAGTTGATCGACGATAGCCGCGCCGAGATCGGCGAACAGTTCTCCTGCCCGCGTCTCAACCGGGATACCGGCGGCGGCGAAACGATCCGTGAGTTCGGGACCGATGCGAAAACAGCATTTCTCGATACCGGGGAACAGGACCGCGCGAAGCGATCGAGCCCCGAGTTCCTTCAGTCGACGCGCTCCCTTCGCGGCGAAATGAAGTTCGACGCCGCGCCAGCCGCAGTGGAAGATGCCGGCGAGCGCCCGGTCCTTGTCGGCGAGAACGACCGGAAAACAGTCGGCGGTCCGGATGAGCGCGCCGGTGCCGCGTTTCGTGATGATAAGTCCGTCGCCCTCTCCCGAGGCATCTTCGACGATACGGTCGCCATGTACCTGACGAACGTGGTGTATCGTCGTGAGCCCGAGGCCGGCCGCCAGAGCGCCGGTGATATCCTCCAGATGCTCTTTCGCGTCGGGCTGTTCGACGAACAACGCCGGTATCGTCGCCGATTCTACAATCTTCATCGCGGTCCCCGTGCTGGTCCGGGCGACCGTATCAGCCGTTTCGCCGCTTGTCAAACACTTTCTGTTGACAAAGCCGGACCGGTTCGTATAGTGCTTCGCGTTATGGTGTGCTACAGGCAAGCGATATGATCAAACGGATGCTTTCCCGGGTCAATTTTGAGATAGCGGCGCATATTCGCCACAACGGCGTCGACCACCCCTGTGCGGTGCAGAACCTCAGTCTTTCCGGCATGTACTGCGTCGGCGGCCCCGATCTTCCGATGGATGCGGAGGTCGATGTCAAACTGGGACTCAGTTCGGAACATTCGGCGGTCAGCGTCGCGGTGAAGGGCAAGGTGGCCCGCAAGGACGGTGAAGGACAGGCGTTCTCCTTCCCGCACCTTGACCTCGACGCCTTCATCTTCCTGCGCAACATCATGGTCTACAACAGCGGCAACTCCGATCTCATCGACAAGGAGTACCGCGACTATCTCATCTGGAAATCGGATAAGAACGAATACATCCCCGGCTGAGCCCGCCTACTTCCCCGCGTTCTCGATAAGCGTTGCGATGTCGACAGCGCCGAGTTCCTTTGCGAGATCGAGCGCCGTCCTCTGGTTATTGTCGGTGATGGTGAGGTCCACGCCGCGGTCGATGGCGTAGCGGGCGAGCGTCAGGTCGCGGCCCTGCACCGCTTTGTGGAGAAGCGTTTCGTTCCAGACCTGGTGCCGCGTATTGATGTCCATCTTTTTTTCCTCGACGAAATAGCGGACCGTATCGAGACACCCTGCCATGGCGGCATTCATGAACGCCGAGCGCTCCGCCGGGCTTCCCGACGAGACCTCGACGGTCATGTCGGCCCCCTTTTTGTCAAGCAGGCGCACCGGGTCGGTGAGGCATTTTTTCGCCGCGACCACATAGGGAGTATAGCCGGTCCCGGCCTGTCGTGCGTTGATGTCGGCGCCGCGACCGATGAGTTCCCGCGCCGCCGCCTCGTCGCCCCGTTCGAGGGCCGAGAGGAGTTCCTGTCCGAGCGCCGGGTCGGGCGGCGTCTTTTTGCAGGAGGGGAACAGGAAAAGACAGAGCGGCAGAGCGAAAAGAGAGAACAGGGTCCTCATGAGTGCACCTCTTCGGTCATCGTGACGGTCCGATGATAGAAGAGTCTTGAGGAAAAGCAAGAAGAACGGTCGCGCGCCCTTTTTTGCTTTTGTCGTGTTTCCGAGTATGCTCACCCCGTCAACGGGTCTTTTGGCACAAACGAAGATACCAAGGAGGAAGGCATGTTCTCGGATCTCGGTTCGTTCGGTCCCATCATCTGTCTCGGGTTGGCCGCCTGCGGGAGCGCCATCGGGTGTGGCCTTGCCGGTATGACCTCGCACGGTGTCATGTCGAAGACCGACGAGGGTCACGGCCTGTTCGTCGCGCTGTCGGCGATGCCGTCGTCGCAGACCATTTACGGCTTCGTCCTGATGATCCTTATGAGCGGTAAACTTACGCAACTGCAGGATGCGGGCAGGCCGACCGCGGCACTGTTCGCCATCGGCGTCGCCTGCGGCGTCGCGCTTATGCTTTCGGCCATCTATCAGGGAAAGGCCTGTTCCTCGGCCATCCTTGCGGTCGCCAAGAAGCCCTCGATCGCCGGCATGTCCTTCGCCGCCCCCGGCATCGTCGAGTCGTTCGCGATCTTCGCGATGGTCGGCGGCATAGTCCTTTTGCAAGGCCTCAAGTAGCCGCCGCCCGGTTCACGCGGCGCGCGTCATGACCTCCGGCCGTTCCTTCCTTTCCGGTCTGCGCCTGAGCGACACCCAACGCGAGGCGGTCACCGCCACCGACGGGCCACTCCTCGTCTTCGCGGGCGCCGGATCGGGCAAGACCCGCGTCATAACCTGCCGCATCGCCTACCTGCTCGGGGAAAAGAGGATCGCCCCCGAGGAGATACTCGCCGTCACATTCACCAATAAGGCGGCACGCGAGATGAAGGAACGGGTGGCCTCGATAGTGAATGATCCGTCGGTCACGCGGCGGCTCACCGTCTGCACCTTTCATTCGTTGGGACTCCAGATACTCAAGCGGGAACACACGGTGATAGGGTATCCGGCCCACTTCGTCGTTTTTTCGCCCTACGAACAGGTCGAATTGATGAAGAAGGTTATGGAGGAAGAGCGGATATCGCGCGAACAGTATTCGCCCTACTCGGTGATGGCTGTCGTTTCGCGGCTCAAGAACGATCCGGACCTCTTCAACGACCAGCGGTTCTATCTCGGCAACATACGGCACGGCGTCGCGCGTCGACTCTGCGAACCCTACCAGCGGGCGCTCAAGGCGGCGGCGGCGATGGATTTCGACGATCTCATCATGAAGCCGCTTGAACTGTTCGAGCAGAACGAGGAGATACGGAAAAGATACGCCGCCAAATGGCGATACCTCATGGTGGACGAATATCAGGACACCAACCGGGCGCAGTACCGGCTCATCCGTGAACTTTCATCGGTCCACGGTAATGTGTGTGTGGTGGGTGATGACGACCAGAGCATCTACAGTTGGCGCGGCGCGCGGGTCGAGAATATCCTCGAGTTCGAACAGGATTTCCCCGGCACCCGCGTCGTGAAACTGGAGGAGAACTACCGGTCGGTCGCCGAGATCGTCGAGACGGCGGGGCGACTCATCGGGTTCAACCGGACCCGCGCCGAAAAGAAGGTGTTTGCGCGCCGACGCGCCGAGGAGGAGAAGCCGATAACCATCCACACGGTCATGGACGAGGCGGAAGAGGCCGACCGCGTCGCCCGCGAGATAGTTTCGCTTTCGGCGGGCGGCCTGCGCTACACCGACCTTGCGGTGATGGTGCGCACCAATGCGCAGACCCTGCCGTTCGAGAAGGCGTTCGCGCGGCAACGCATACCGTATCGGGTCATCGGCGGGCAGAAATTCTTCGAGAACAAAGAGATAAAGGACCTCGTCGCCTACCTGCGCATCCTTGTGCGGCCCGACGACGAGATCAGTTTGCGTCGCATTATCAACTATCCGACCCGCGGCATCGGCACTGTCGCGGTCGAGAAACTGTTCGAGATCGCGGCGGTCGAGAGGTCGCCGGCCCTTTCAGTGGCCGAACGGATAGGGGAGTACGCCCTGCTCTCACCGGCCCAACGCGACGCGATAGCGAAGTTCAGCACCCTGTATCGCGGGTTGGTCGACGAGATGGCCTGCCGTGAACCGGTCCCCTTCGCTGAGCACCTTATCCGGACGATCGGCATCGAAGAGGCGATACACCGGAGCGGCGAGAGCGACGAGTCGGTCGCCATACGGCTCGAGAACATCCGTGAGTTCGTGAGCGCCGTTTCCTATCATCACGCCGAACGGCCCGCCGAGGTGCCCCGCGAGTTCTGGCTCGACCTCATCAATGCGGTGGCGCTTATCCAGTCGGGCGACGAGAACGACAAGAAGAAGGGCGTCAACATCATCACGGCCCACAGCGCCAAGGGGCTCGAGTTCGAGGTGGTCTTCGTTCCCGGCTTTTATCAGGGCGGCATGCCCAACCGGCTCGCGTTGGAGGAGGGGAACATCGAGGAGGAACGCCGGCTCTGTTATGTCGCCTTCACGCGTGCCCGCCGCCGGCTCTTCATCACCATTCCCCGCATGATAAAGGTGCGCGGCCGGACCATGCCGACGACCGTGTCGGTGTTCCTGTCCGAGGCGGGACTTTCGACGATGAGCGCCGCCGAACGGCGCGAGATGGCCGAGAACTATCTGCAACGGATACGCGAAAAGATAGAACAGGACCGGCCGGAGGAATGACCTCCCGTCAGGCGAGTGGTCCGGCGACCTTCTCGGCCGCGGCGACCAGATCCTTCTCCATACCACGGACCTTGGCGAAGAGCGGGTGCAGGAACGAATCGTGCTCTAGGAAAGGGACCGCGCTCCGCACCTTTTTATAGACCGCCTGCAGTGCGCTACCGGTCTTCAACGGTTTGCGGAAGTCGAGCGCCTGACACGCCGCGAGCACCTCAAGAGCGATCACACAGGCGGTGTTCTCGGTCACCAGCGCGCACTTTCGCGCCGAAATGGTGCCCATGCTGACATGGTCTTCCTTACCCGCCGAGGTCGGTATCGAATCGACCGATGCGGGGAACGAGAGCGATTTCGACTCCGACACAAGACTTGCCGCCGCGACCTGCGCGATCATGAAACCGGAGTTAAGCCCCTTATCTTTCACAAGAAAAGCGGGGGCCGGCGAAAAGGCCGGGTTGACGAGTTGTTCGATGCGCCGCTCGGAGATGTTGCCGAGTTCGCTCGCGGCGGCGGTGAGATAATCCATCACGAGCGCCACCGGCTCGCCGTGGAAGTTGCCCGCCGATATCGTCTCTTTCTCGTCGGGGAAGATGAGCGGATTGTCGGTCGAGGAGTTTATCTCGGTCGTGAGCACCTCGGCGGCGTGCTGGAGCGCGTCACGCACCGCGCCGTGGACCTGCGGGGCGCACCGGAGACTGTAGGAGTCCTGCACTTTGGTACAACACCGGTGCGATTCACGGATGGTCGAGCCGGCGAGCAGGGCCCGGACATTGCGCGATACCTCGAACTGGCCGGGATGGGCGCGGACGCGGTTCACCTTGTCGTCAAAGGCGCGGTCGGTCCCGAGCATCGCATCGACGGTGAGAGCAAGCGCGATGTCGGCGAGTTTCGTCAGGCCGGAGAGCCGCTCGACGGTGAGCGCCCCCACGGCGGTCATCACCTGCGTCCCGTTGATGAGGGCGAGCCCCTCCTTCGCCTTGAGCGCGATGGGCGCCACTTTTTTCTTCTTCAGCACCTCGGCGGTATCGACCGGCTTCATGTCGTCGCCGAGACAGTATCCTTCGCCGCACAGGGCAAGGGCGAGGTGAGAGAGGGGAGCAAGGTCGCCCGACGCGCCGACCGACCCTTTCTGCGGGATGTAGGGGACGATATCCTTGTTCAGGAACTCGACCAGATGTTCGAGGGTAGAAAGGCGCACGCCGGAGAAGCCTTTGGCGAGCACATTGGCGCGCAGCAACATGATGGCGCGGACCGTCGCGCGGTCGAACGGGTCGCCGATGCCGATGGCGTGAGAGCGGATGAGGTTGATCTGGAGTTCGTCGAGGTGGTCTTTGGGTATCGCCACTTCGCTGAGTATCCCGAAGCCGGTGTTGATACCGTAGATCGGCTTATCCTGCGTGAGGAGTTTGTCGACGAAACGGCGGCATTTCTCGACCTTTTTCACCGCCGCGGGGGCGATGCCGACGGGGCGGTCGCAACAGGCGACCTCGTACACATCGCGGATGGTCAGCGTTTCGCCGTCGATGAGGAGTCGTTTCATAGGCATGGAGGCCTCCGTTCACAGTATCCGCCGCGAGTCTAGTGCCCTGCGAGGTAAAATCAAGAAATCAGAACAGCGTGGTCTGTTCGGGCCATTGAGTCAGGCGGGAATCATCAAAGAGTAAAGTGAGGTTGTCTGTTCTTGCTAAAAAAAGCAAAGTGCACTTGACTCTTTCGCCAATATATAGTAAAGTGCACTTGTCTGTTTGACCGGAGGCGCCCATGTTGCAAGAGTTATTTTCCATTCACCAGCAGATCGTCGGCGCAATGAGATCGGATAAAAAACGGTATCTTGCACCGAAGATAAACTGGCAGAACCACTGCATCTGCCTACGCGGACCGCGCGGCACCGGCAAAACCACCCTTCTGCTCCAACATTACAAAGAGACCTACGGATCACCCGACCGCTGCCTCTACATCTCGGGCGACAACATCCATGTCGTTTCCAACGGCCTCTACCAGACGGTGCGCGACTACTTTACCTACGGCGGCGAAGCGATCATCATCGACGAGATACACAAATATCCGAACTGGGCGCAGGAACTCAAGAACAGCATTGACACCTACAAGGACAAACACATCCTCGTGTCGGGCTCATCGTCGCTCGACCTCACCAAGGCGGCCTACGATCTTTCGCGCCGCGTGGTCTATTACGACCTGCCCGGCCTGTCGTTCCGCGAATACCTCTATTTTCGCCACGGATACCAGTTCCCGGTCCGTGCGTTCGACGATATCGTGAACGGTCATACCGCGATCGCCGCCGATATCGCCGGAAAACTGCCGCTACTCAAGCACTTCGACGAATATCTGCGGGTCGGCTACTATCCCTATATATTGGAGGGCGCGGAAGAGTACGCGCAGAAGGTGATGAGCACCGTCGAAAAGACGCTGTTCGAGGACATCGCGGTCACCGCCAACCTGACCCAGCCGAAACTGCCCATTCTCAAAAAAATGCTCTGGCTCATCGCCACGAGCGATCCCTTCGTGCCGAACATCGCGGGGATGAGCCGCGATCTGGGGATATCAAAAGAGTATGTCTACACCTATCTCGAGTATCTGGAACGGGCGGGGCTTATCGCCACCCTCCGGCTGGACGGCTCCGGCGCGGCGCTCGTGCGCAAACCGGGCAAGGTCTATCTCGAGAACCCGAACCTGCTGTATGCCCTGAACGGTTCCCTGCAAAAGGAGACGCTGATCGGCGGCGTACGAGAGGCCTTCTTCGCGAACCAGTTGAAGAACGCCGGCATCAAGGTCTCCCTGCACCCGGCGGCCGATTTTCTGGTGAACGGCCGCTTCACGGTCGAGGTCGGCGGGCCGTCGAAAAAGGAGGATCAGATCAAAGGCATCGCCGACTCGTTCCGCGCTCTCGACGGCATCGACATCGGCGCGGGCGACAAGATACCGCTCCATCTTTTCGGGTTTTTATATTAACGGACAAACATGGAGGTCGCGATGTCGTACCGGACTATAGCCATCTTCTGTGGGGTATGGTTCCTTGTCGTTTCATGCAGTACGCCGGAGGAGACGACCGCCGACGAGATGGCGGTCACCGACACGGAGGTCGCCGACCACGATGCGGCGGACGAGGGGATACAGGACGAAAGCGACATGAGTGGTGAAAAGGACGAAATGGCCGAGGGCGAAGAGGCGCCCGACCTGCTCGACGAGAGTGTCGATATTGAGGGATCCGACGAATCGTCGGACACGGTGGTCGACGAAGATATCGTCCAGCCCGACGATGTGATCCCGGTGGGCGAACTCATCATCGAGCAGATATACCTGCCGGGGATGAACATGGGGGAGGCGGCCCTTATCGTCGGTCCCGACGGGACGACGGTCCTCATTGACGCCGCCAACGACGGTCACGGGCCGCAGATACTCGAAGCGGTGACGCGGCGGAAGGGAGAGGCGGCTATAGACTGGGCGATCATCACTCATTACCACAACGACCATATCGGCGGGTTCGACAATCTCTTCGGCGCCGGGGCTAACCAGCACCTTGTGGTGCGAAAAGGGATAATTCTCCGGGGGTTCTACGATATCGGCGCCGATATGCCGGGAGTCGAGGATTTTAATGAATTCTGCACCTTGGCGCAGGGGGAACTCGTGGCACAGGTCGTGACGCTCTGCGCCGGTGCGGCCGAGATGCCGTGCGGTGACGCGAGCAGTCGCTATCCCACCTCCGGTTGCCCCGGTCTCCTTCTCGGCGACCTCGATACGAGCGATGACGATACGGCGGGCGCCCTCTCGTTCATCCCGCTCGGTAGCGGCGCGAAACTTTACTTCACCCACGCCAGCGGCTGGGTGGCGCAGTCGGGCGGCGCGATCTCAGCCGAGGCGAACGGCATCACCATCGGCTACGGCGAGACCGATCAGGAGAACGCGCGGAGTCTCGGCGGCGTCATCAAGTGGGGCGACTTCAACTATCTGTTCGCCGGCGACACGCAGGGGCGCGACATCAAGGTCGAGGGCTTCATCGCGTCGCACGGCGCCGGGCTCACGATAACGCCGGGAGGCGCCGAACTCCTGCCGTCGGGCGCCGCCGATGTGATACACCTGTCGCATCATGGGCTCGCTTCCTCGACGGCGCAGGAGTGGGTCGACTGGCTGTTCCCCGTAAGCGGGCAGAACCGCAACGCGGTGGTCGGGACGACCGGCATCTATGTCACCTCGCCGGCTCAGCCGGTCATAGATCGTATCGTTCCGCGGCTCGGCACCGGATTCCTCTTCGCGACCGCCAATGCCTACACCCACGGCACGAGCCCGCAACTCATCATTGCGAATGCCGCCGTGACGATAGAAGTGTCACAGGGCGGGTCACAGTATGTGATGGTGACCGGCGTGGGCGCAGGCGCGATAACCTCGGGGGTCTATCCGACCGTTCCGTAACGGCCGCGTATCTCTCCGTAAGAATTCAGGAAAGTGGCAGATGTAGCGAGAAGGTCGAGCCTTTTCCCTGCTCGCTTTCGACCGATACCGACCCGCCATGTGCGAGCGCGATGTGCTTGACGATGGCGAGCCCCAGTCCGGTACCGCCGACGGTACGACTGCGGGCCTTGTCGACGCGATAGAACCGTTCGAAGAGCCGCGGTAGGTGTTCCGACGGGATGCCGACGCCGGTGTCGGCGACGCTGATGGTCGCCTCCGCGCCGGTTTTTCGCGCTTCGATGGTTATCTGTCCGTTATCGTTGGAATATTTTACGGCGTTGTCGATGAGATTTATTATCGCCTGCTCAAGGAGCGCCCCGTTCACGGGAACGGTCAGCGACTCGTCGCCCGTCGTGACGATCCGTATGCCGCGCCCGGCGGCCCGTTCGCGGAACGGCTGTATCGCCGACTCGATCACCGACCGCAGTTTCGTCGGCTCGCACACGATGCCGCCCTGTTCGGTATCCCGCTCTATCTTCGAAAGGGAGAGAAGGTCCTCGATGATGGCGCCGAGTCGTTCGCTCTGTCGCGTGATGGTGTCGAGGAAAGGTCGGGCATTCGCAGGGTCATTCATCGCGCCGTCCCGGAGCGTCTCGACATACCCCTTTATCGAGGTTATCGGGGTGCGCAGTTCGTGCGAAACATTGGCGACGAATTCTTTGCGGATGTTCTCGAGTTTTTTGAGCCGCGTCACATCGTTGAACACAAAGAGCGCCGTTCTCTCGGCTCCCGGTACGATGGTGCCGTGGGCCATGAGGACCCGCCCGTCGCTGTCGTACAGTTCGACCTCGCGTTGACCCGGCCGGCCGGTCGCCAGCACTTCGCCGATGAGGTCGTTCAGCGCGCGGTTGCGGACGATGGCGATAGCCGGTTTGCCCGCCGCCTCGTCGGGAGTGACATGGAACAGCGCTCCGGCGGCGCGGTTGAGCCGGGTCACCAGCCCGTCGCCGTCCACGACGACGAGCGCCTCCTCCATGCTGGTAAGGAGGGTCTCCAGTTCGTTGCGCTGTCCCGTTATCGTCCGTATCCGGTCGCCGATCTCCTCCGCCATCGCGTTGAGCGACCGCGCCAGTTGCGCGAACTCCTCGGTCTCGGGGAGCGGGAGTCGCCGGTCGAGTTCGCCCGCCGCGAACCGCTCGGCCCCCTCCCGCAGGTGACGGAGCGGCACGCTCATCCGTCGCGCCACGAGATAACTGGCCGCCACCGCCGCGGCCGCGATGAAGAGCGCCGCGAGCAGTATCCCTCCGAGTACCGGCAGGACCGCCTCTCTGACCCGAGCGAACGGCTTGGCGGCGCGCAGGACGAACACGGTCTGGCCCTCCTCGCGCACCCGCAGGGCGACATAGAGCAGGTCCTTCCGGAGGGTCGGGCTGTAGCGGGATGATACGCCGACCAGCCCCGCGAAGGCGTTCTTCACCTCGGGTCGGTCGCCGTGGTTCTCCATCTGCGCCGGGTCATCGTCCGAATCGGCGGCCACAACGCCGTCGGGCAGGATGACGGTGAACCGGGTACCGGTCCGCTCGCCCAGTTCCCGCGCCGCCTGTTGGCGGTCGGGCGCCGTGCGCAGTATCGGCTCGGCGAGCGCCGCCTGCGCCTTCAGTTCCTCGGTGATCCGGGCGAGGTGGAAGTTGTTGAAGATGCGAAAAGCGGAGAAAGAGAACAGGAATATCGCCGCCACAACGACCCCCGCGAAGGCGGGGAACAATCGCCAGATAAGCCGTCGCCTCATGTCGGTCTCGGTCCTTCTCCGGTGTGGTGTCTCACGATCTCTCCATCCACGAGGTAGATGACATCCTCCGCGATGTTGGTCACATGGTCGGCGATCCGCTCGAGATAGCGCGACACCGCGATACCGTGCAGCAGAAATTCTATCTGCTCCGGTTTCGCGCACATCTCCTTCGACGCCGCCCGGTACATCTCGCGGTGTATGGTATCTATTTCTTGGTCCTGCGCAAGAACTTCGTACGCGATCCCCTTGTCGAGGTTCACGAGCGCCTCGATGGAGCGATGGAGCATCACCTGCGCTACCCCCGACATCCGGTTGAAATCGAACGGCAACGGCACCTCGGTATGATCGGCGAGCGTCAGGACCCGTTCAGCGATATTGACCGCGAGATCGCCTATCCTCTCGAGATCGTTGTTTATCTTGAGCACCGTGACGAGCAGGCGCAGGTCGCTCGCCACCGGCTGGTTGAGTGCGAGCGTCTTCAGGCACTCCTCTTCGAGATCGACCTCGGCGAGGTCTATATCGCGGTCGCCGTCAATGAGGAGCCGGGCCGCCGCCGCGTCTCGTTCTTTGACGCATCGGATGGTCCGAGAAAAGACCTCCTCGACCCGCACGCTCATCTCCAAGAGTTTCTGCTTCAGTTTCGCGATGTCGCGTTGTATCCGCATCGGCATGGCTCCCTCCCTTATCCGAACCGTCCGGTTATGTATTCCTCGGTCTTTTTGTTCTTCGGGTTGGTGAAAATCTGCTTGGTCTCCCCGAACTCGATGATGTAGCCCTTGAAGAAAAAGGCGGTGAAGTCGCTGATGCGGGCCGCCTGCTGCATGTTGTGGGTGACGATGACGAGGGTGTAGCGCCCCTTGAGTCCTTCCACCAGTTCCTCTATCTTGGCGGTCGCGATGGGGTCTATCGCGCTCGTCGGTTCATCCATCAGGAGCACCTCGGGTTCGACCGCGATGGCCCGCGCGATGCAGAGCCGCTGCTGCTGGCCGCCCGAAAGCGCCGTCCCCGGCCTATTCAGCAGATCGCGCACCTCTTCCCACAGCGCCGCCCCCTTGAGCGCTTCCTCGACGCGGCCGTCGAGTTCGCTTTTCGCTACCGTGTAGTGGAGCCGTATACCGTAAGCGACATTCTCGTAGACCGACATCGGGAACGGCGTCGGTTTCTGGAAGATCATCCCGATGCGGCGGCGCAGTTCGAGCAGTTTCACCGACGGGGCGAAGATGCTCTCGCCGTTGAGCAGGACCTCCCCCTTCGCCTGCTGGTCGCGGTAGAGTTCGAAGATGCGGTTGTAGACCCGCAGGTGGGTCGACTTGCCGCAACCCGACGGCCCGATGACCGCCGTCACGCGGTTGGGGGCGATGTCCAGATCGTTGGCATAGAGCGCCTGATGGTTGCCGTAGAAAAAATCGAGTCCGCGCACCGATATCTTGGGCGTCGGGTCGGCCAGATCGCCGTACAACGGCAGTTTCGTTTCGCTCATCTCGTCTTCTCCCTCAATAAGGTCCGGGCGAACAGATTCACCCCGAGCACCGTCACCATGATAAGCAGCGACGCACCCCACGCGAGCGTCTTCCAGTCGTCGAACGGACTCATCGCATAGTTGAATATCGTGACGGTGAGGTTGGCGGTCGGCTCGGCGAGCCCCTTCATCCAGTAGGGACTGTTCATCGCGGTGAACAGGAGCGGCGCCGTTTCGCCCGACACCCGCGCCACGGCGAGCAGTATCCCGGTCAGCAGTCCCGACCGTGCCGAGCGGAAGAGGATCGAAACGATGGCGCGCCATCGCGGCATCCCGATGGCGAGCGCCGATTCGCGCAAGGCGTTGGGCACCAGGCCCAGCATATCCTCGGTGGTCCGCGCAACGACCGGCAGCATGATGATGGCAAGCGACACCGCACCGGCGTAGGCCGAGAAATGTTTGAACGGCAGGACCAGCAGAGTATAGACAAAAAGTCCCACGATGATGGACGGGATCCCCATCGTGATGTTGATCGTGAAGCGGACCATCCCGCCGAACCTTGTGTTTTTGCCGAATTCGGCGAGATAGACGCCGGTAAAGAGCCCCAGCGGCACCCCGATGAGCGCCGCCATCGCCGTGATGAGGAGCGTCCCGACGATGGCGTTGGCGAGCCCGCCACCCTCGATGCCGGGCGGCGTCGGAAGGGCGGTGAAAAAGTCGTAGTTGAAGGCGGCCAGTCCGTTCTTCGCGACGGTCCACAGTATCCACACGAGAAAAAAGATGCCGATGAGCGACGCGGCGCCCGAAACGAGGCGCATCGTCAGATCGGTCAGTTCGCGCCGGCGGGTGTTAGATGCCTTTTTCATAGCCCCGCCCCCATGCCCTTTTTCAAGCGGCGCACCCACCACTGCGCGGCGAACTGTATGAGGAAGGTCATCACGAGAAGCACCAGCCCCAGATAGATGAGCGAGTGGAGATAGATCGGCTCGGAGGCCTCGGCGAACTCGTTGGCGAGCGTCGAGGCGATCGAATTGCCCGCGTCGAAAAACGATGCCGAGATATGGTGGGCGTTGCCGATGACGAAGGTGACCGCCATCGTCTCGCCCAGTGCGCGGCCGAGCCCGAGGAAACAGGCGCCGATCACCCCCTGAATGCCGTAGCGGAGCGTCACTTTATGCGTCACCTCCCAGGTGGTCGAGCCCATGCCGTAGGCCGACTCCTTGACCACCGGCGGCACCATCGCGAAAACATCGCGCATGACGGCGGTGATGAAGGGGAGTACCATGAGCGCGAGTATGATCCCGGTCGTCAGCATCCCGATACCCATCGGCGCGCCGGAGAAGAATTTCCCGATGAGCGGCGCCTTCTCCAACCCGAGCGTCTCCTGCAGGAACGGCTGGACCTTCTCGGCCATGAACGGCGCGAAGACGAACAGCCCCCACATGCCGTATATTATGGAAGGGATCGCCGCGAGCAGTTCTATCGCCCCGCCAACCACCTTCGATACCGTCGGGTGGGCGAGTTCCACGAGGAACAGCGCAATCACCACGCTCATCGGCACCGCGATGAAAAGGGCGATGAGGGTCGATACAAGCGTCCCGTAGATGCTCGAGAAGGCGCCGTACTTGTTGAGCGCCGGGTCCCACACATCGCTCCACAGGAAGCCGATGCCGAACTCCCCGATGGCGAGTCGCGCGTTCCACGCGAGCTGGATGAACATCGCCGCCATGATAAAAAGCACCGTCGCGGCGCACACTATGGTGAACCAGCGGAATATCGTTTCGAAATGTTCAGAGAGGTAGGAACCGAAACGCGACATCGGGATGCTCCTTCCACGGTCCACCGGAAAGATAGGCGCGCCGTGTTAGCGTATCGTTAAGAGCGTGTCAATTGACCGCCAATTCTCTTTTTGCTTGCCGGAATCTGACCGCGCTTTCATTGTTCTCTAACAAAGCGGCATTACAAATCTCATCGTCCGGCGCCGCTGCGCCGGAGGGTTATTGATAACACAAGAGGAGAGGAGATTATGAGAAAAGTATTGGTCATGTTCATCGCGTTGTGCACCTTCGGGATGCTCGCGGCGGCCGAAACGGTCAACGGCGCGGGGGCCAGTTTCCCGTTCCCCATCTATTCGCAGTGGGCGTTCGATTACAACAAACTCACCGGTATGCAGCTTAACTACCAGTCGATCGGGTCGGGCGGCGGCATCGCCCAGATCAAGGCGAAAACGGTCGATTTCGGCGCCTCCGACGAGCCGCTCAAGGAGGAGGAACTGACCGCGGCGGGGCTCTTCCAGTTCCCGATGGTCATCGGCGGGGTGGTCCCGGTGGTCAACCTGAAGGGTATCGAACCGGGCAAATTGCAGCTGTCGGGCGAAACGCTCGCGCAGATATTCCTCGGCGCCATAGCGAAGTGGAACGACCCGAAGATCACGGCCGAGAATCCGGGACTTGCACTGCCCGACCAGAAGATCGTCGTCGTTCACCGCTCCGACGGCTCCGGCACCACCTGGATATTCACCAACTACCTGACCAAAGCATCGGCCGACTGGTCGGCTAAAGTGGGCAATGCCAAGGCGGTCAACTGGCCCACCGGCGTCGGCGGCAAGGGGAACGAGGGTGTCGCCGCGTTCGTCAAGCAGACCGGCGGCTCCATCGGTTATGTCGAATATGCCTATGCCCTCAAGAACAAGATGACCTACACCAAACTCAAGAACAAGGCGGGCAAGTTCGTCGCCCCCGCCATCGACACCTTCCAGAGCGCGGCGGCCAACGCCGGCTGGCAGAACGCGAAGGGCTTCTACATGGTCCTCACCGACCAGCCGGGCGACCAGAGCTGGCCGATCGTCGGCGCCTCTTATATCCTCATATATAAAGCGATGCCCGACGCCGCGAAGGCACAGACGATGCTCAAGTTCTTCGACTGGTGCATGAAGAACGGCGATAAGACCGCCAAGTCGCTCGACTATGTCCCGCTCCCGAAGACGCTCATCGACCTCGTGCAGACCGCGTGGAAAAAAGAACTCAAAGCGGTCGGTCAGCCGGTGTGGAAGTAGTGCCGCCCCTTCTTCTTTCTTGACAATCTCCCCTTCTTCGGCGAACCTATCCCCGCAACTTTGCGAGGGAGTAACGCATGTTCAAGGTCAACGAGTATTTCAACGGCACGGTCAAGTCGATCGGTTTCATGACCAATGAGGGACGCGCCACGGTCGGCGTCATGGCGCCGGGCGAGTATGAATTCGGCACCGACACCGTCGAGCACATGACGGTGGTGGCGGGCGAACTCACCGTTCAGTTACCGGGCGAGACGGCGTGGAAGAGCTTCGGCCCCGGCCATACCTTCACCGTCGACAAAGGCAAGAAATTCAAACTGAAAGTGAAGGTCGATACCGCCTATCTCTGCCGGTATGTGTGATTGGGCGGAGGCGTACATGTCGAAGATCTACCAAATACAGGTCTCGCTGAAAAACATCAGACCGAAGATCTGGCGGCGGTTGCTCGTACCGTCCGATCTCTTGCTTCTCGATCTTCACCGGGTCATTCAAACAGCGATGGGCTGGACCAACTCTCACCTGCACCAGTTCGTCAAGGATCGGATCTTCTATGTTGACCGCATAGAAGAACCGACGATGGCCTTTTTCGGAACGCGAACCATCGAGTACAAGAAAAAGAAGATCAGTGACCTCCTGAAATGCGAAAAGGAAAAGATGGTGTACGAGTACGATTTTGGAGATGGATGGGAACACGAAATACTTCTCGAAAAGATACTTCCCGCCGATCCGGACGCGACCTATCCCGTCTGCATCGCCGGAAAGAGGAATTGTCCTCCTGAAGACTGCGGCGGCCCGTGGGGTTATGCCAACTTCTTGAAAGCCATACAGAATCCCGAACACGAAGAACACGAAGAGTTCCTTGAATGGATCGGCGGCGAATTCGACCCGGAACACTTCGACAAAGACGAAGTGAACGAAGCGCTCCAAGAAGAGAACTACGGGTGCCTAGAACTGTAGACTCGGTTTTACTTTACCACTTCATCTTGAACGGGCGATAACTGCCTTTGCCTTCAAAGAGTTTTGTCAAGGCCATAGCCTGTTCATCGAGTAGGCGGCTGGGCGATTTTATACCGCACCGGCGCACCGGCGCGTTGGTCCACTGCTTGAGAAATCCCGTCACAAGCGTTTTGCGGCAACGGAACTTCAAAAGATTTTCGGTATCTTGTTCCGGAAGAAAACCGCGTCCCATGAGCGCAACGACGAAACGATCCGCAAAAGGTGCTCGGAATTCTTCTATCAGATCGAAAACCAAACTGCCGCCGTCCCGTTGCGACCCGTGCATGATGCCGAAATACGGGTCAAGCCCGCACCGGCTGACGGCTCGCCACACCTCGCCGTACAAAATACCATAGACATAGTTGAGGCATTGATTGAAGAGATCTTGCGCATGGATGGTGACCCGTCCCGGAAAATCGAGAGCGGCCGGAATCAAGAATGCCAATTCTTTCCAATACAAAGCGGCGGCGCGCCCTTCAAGGCCCATGGCGACGGCCCGCATTTCCGTTCCGCCGGGCGTCAGTTCGGCCACGCGCGCGGCGTGCACGCGAAGCTCAGCCGCGACCTCCATCATCCGCCGTCCCTGCGCCGCATCTACTTTGCGCCGATATTTGGCGAAATAGGAAATAACACCCGCCTGATTCCCGATCTTCGCCGCCAACATCTGCAATCCGGTGCGCGCCACATCGGGATCGTCACGACGCAATACCTGTTGCCGCCGCAGGTTGGCCTTTTCGCTGATGACGGGCGCAAGCACCGCCGCAGGCTTTCCGAACGGCGGCGCATACACCACCGGAACGCCTTTTTCGGCAAGTCTGATCTGCAACGGCACTGAAATGTTCATTGCCGCGCCTTGGAGGTACAATAAGCCGATCTCTTCGATTTTCTTAGCGCAGACATCCTTCTTTTTTCTCCGCACTACCAGCACATCGCCCTCCATGGCGACATAGCCGTGATGGGTCAGCACGAAGACCCGGTTGCCGTGAACCAACACGGAACCCTCATCGATGTCTTCACCCGTTGCGACAACGCGGCTTGTTTCTCCGGCTTGTGCAGCGCCGCCATTTTCGACGGCATCGCGTTCCTGCATCCATCCCGGTGTGGTCTTTTGCTCAACTTTCAGAGGGTATATTCCCGCTACTTCGCGCAACGCGGCGCTCCCATCGGCCGGTTGATCGCCGTGTCCCGGAAGCGTGCGGGCAAAGCGTTCATGAAACCGGAAAACGGGGTCTTCGCGGATGGTGGCGGGCAAATGCCGTTCAGCCAGTTCCCGCATCAACTCATCGAGACGGGTCAATTGCCGGTGAATGGCGGCGCCGCCCGCCGCACGGAAATAATTGCGAAAACCGCGAACAACGGAATTCAGCCGGATCGTCGCCCGCAACCGCGCCATCAACGAAACATTGTCCGATCCCATGATGCGCAACTGTTCGGCGACCGCGTGGATGACGCGGTCGGTCTTCGATTCCTGAATGGCGATCTCGGTATCGGTCATACGAAAACCAAGGAATTCAAAACCCTCGCGAACGGGGACATACGCGGTTTTTGTCGGTTTAAGTTCGAGCCGGAGAGTGTGAGAAAGGAAGGTTCCCATATCCCGCAACGCTTCGCGCGCCGCCTCCCGGTCCTTGCAGAAGATGACGATGTCATCGGCGTAGCGGACAAAATTGTACCCGGCCCGCTCGAAGTGACGGTCCAACGGGTCGAGGTAGATGTTTGCGAGAAGCGGCGAGATGGATCCGCCCTGCGGAACGCCGACATCCACCGGTACGATATCGCCGAAATCAAGCGCATCGGCCGTCAGCCATTGGTGAATGAGCGCCAAAAGCTTCTCGTCGCCGATCTTCCGTTCGACCAGCGAAAGCAACACCTCGTGGTCCAGCGAATCGAAACATTTTCTGATGTCGGCGATCACCGCCCACGCGCCGCCCATCGCGATCATTGATCGGGCCGCGTCAATCGCCTGATGCGCGTTCCGATGGGGCCGGAAGGCAAAACTGAAGTTGCTGAAAGCGGGCTCGAACAGCGGCTCCAAGAGCGTCAGAAGCGCCGTCTGGACGACCCGATCGCGGACGCACGAAATGCCGATGACGCGGACACCGCCGCCCGGTTTTTCAAGACTCACCCGTTTCAGCAATCGCGGCCGATAGGTGCCGGTCGTCAGCTCATCCGACACGCGGGCCAATTCATGATCGAGTTTCTCTTTGAATTGGGGGACGGTCATCCCGTCGGTGCCGGTCGATTTGCGATTGGAGGCCAGCACCTTGAACCACCCGTTGAGAAGAGTTTCCTTTTCGCACAGCCGTTCATACATCTCTTCTCCCGCCTCCGGTCTGACAAGGCCCCGGTCGCCCAACGCTCCGGCGCACTGCCGGAGCGCCGCAACCTGCCGCCGAACCCCCGAAGAAACGCGCAGTTCCGCGGCGGTCGTCGTTTCGACCGGCGGCACCCGAACGCGGATCGAGATACCGGCTTCCCGCTCCTTGCTCATAATGTAGAGCGCCCCGCCGTCGATCCGTTCGGCCGCCGCGACCGCATGTTCCCCAAGAATGGTCGCATACTGTTCTCTCGGGAATCCGGCCTCGCCGCCGAGCAACCATATCTGACCCGCCCCACGCGCCCAAGAACGGGCTGCGACCGACGGCGGCCGCGCCGACAAGCCGAACACGCCGATATGCCGGATCCATCCTTGTGTCGGCTGGACCATATCCACAAAGGAATCATAGGCGTCCGAATGGTGCGGGAATAAATGAAGCACGGTGGGCCGTTCAAGGGACGGGACCTCCGTACCGTCGGCCGTCGGAAGAAAAAGAGACCAGTCCAATACGGCGGTCTGGATGAATGCCGCGACCAACCGGTGTTCATCGGGCTCGAAATGTTCACGCGGCATCTCGATCCAAACGGTGTGCCGCTTTTGTAAAATCTCCCGGAGCGGCATACGGTTGATCCCTTCCGAAACATTGTAGACCGCCGGGAATCGCAGGGCGTAACGCAACATGGCGATACACCGGGCAATCTCGCGGCTGTCGCAATCGGCGTCGAAGAACCGACCGCGCATCATCCGGTCGGCAAGCACCGTCAGCAAGGCGCGCGGTCCGACCTGCCCTTCACGCAAACACCGTTCGACGCCCCGCGCAACATGATCGATAGTGTCGTCGACCAACCGCATCTTGGCGATATCCCGCACCGTCTTAAGGAAATACCGGAACACCGAAACGGCATCCTTGGAAAAAGAAAGCGGAAAGAACGAAACCGGTTTGCGCCGGTTCGCGGTATCGACCCATACTACCGGCCGCTTTCTCAGCAACATTTCGTTCTCCGGGTTGAGCGCGACGGCGCCGACCCCCTGAAAATCGAGTACCAACAGCGGTCCCGCCGTCTCTTTGAACTTCAACACCGTTTTGAGAGCGAGAGAAACGATGTTGCGCGGCGGTCCGAAAAGAGCGAGAGTTTCATGTTTGTTCATGGCCGCCTCCCTCATCGTGCGGACTTTCGCGGCGCTGATCATTCTGTCCGCGACATGCCGAGTCTTCGATGCGGCGGCGGCGCAGGTACAGGAACTCATCGAATCTCAGGAACAATCGACGGCTGGGATAGACGCGGGAAAGTTCGGCGGCGGCGCTTTCACAAACCAGCCGATAGAACACCGCCTTCTCGATCCGGCCGGTGCCGGGCTGTTTCCGCTCCAAAACATCGCGGGTGCCGTAGTCGCGCTCAAGACGCTCCAAGGCGGCGAGCCGGTTCTTGCACTCACGGACGGCCCGCTTAATCTCATACAGATCAAGTACATAGGCCTCATTGAGCATCATCTCGATACCGGTAACGGTACACAACGGCATAACACCACCTCACAAAAGTAGTTACTGTTTTTTCGTGTTGCACCGTTCGGGTCCATATTTCGCCGGCTGGACCCGCCTCGCGACACCCCGGTGCGGGGTCCGCACAAGAAGCCCGACGGTTTCCTTGACTGAAACATCAGAAAAGATAAAATGAGCATCGGGTTCTTTCTCCAGATTGAGGTATCAACGGGGAAATGTCAACCGTTATTTTCGAGGGAGGCCGGAAATACGCGGTGTTCTTCGGATATTTTTACTTTCCCATTTTTTAGGAGGCATCGAAAACTATGCAAAACTTTGAAGTGAAAGACCTTCCTCTTTCTGAAATAACCGAAGATCCCGGTCAACCGCGGCAGGAAATCGACCCTGAACGGGTGGCCGCTCTTGCCAAGAGCATTACCACCCACGGACTCATGCAACCGATCATGGTGCGGAAGTCGCCGTATGGCAGTGGCTATTTCATTATCGCCGGTCATCGTCGGTATCGCGCATTCGTGCAACTGTGCCGTGAAACCATACCGGCCATTATTTCCGATGTAGAGTCGGAAAGTAAGACCCGAGAACTTTCGCTTATCGAAAACCTCCAGCGGGACGATCTGAACGCATGGGAGATCGCGGAAAGTTTCTTCAAACTTGCGGAACTGGGGATGATACAGCGAGCGATAGCGGAACTCGCCGGTTATTCGGAAAGTCTAGTCAGCCAATATCTCAAGACATATAAGGCAGTTGAGGGAAGCAAGGTAAGGATCGAGAAGATGAAAAAGAAGGGCATCCGATGGGCGTACGAGACCTATGTACTTAATAAGGATAAGGAAGGCACGCGCGCGGGAGAGAAAGAGAAGAACGGAAATATATCCATTAAAATCAAAGACTTAAATAATGTCGAGGAGGTCGAAAATGCGATACTCAAACTTGAGGAGCATATAGGCTTCTTGAAATCGAAGATGGGCAAGGCGAGTTAATTCAGATGGTTGCACAATTAAGTTTAACGGTTAAAGTCCAAGAGCAGGAGACATAAAGGCCTGATATGCGAAACGGAAACTTTACTATCAACATCCTATAAGGAGAACTATCATGAACGCCAAGAACGCCTTTTTCGTTGCCTTCTTTGCCTTCGTCTCAATCTTCTTCATCGCCTGTGGCGGTGAGGAAAACAACCCCCCGGTTGACAACAACCAGCCGACCGACGACAGCGTCGTGGTGGATGACACCGAGCCGACAGACAATGTCGAGCCGGTGGACAACGAAATCCCGGATGATGTCCAGACGGACAACATCCAGACCGACACCGAACCGATGGATAACGAGCCGGTAGATGACGATCAGATCCTGGCAGATGAAGAACCTGACCAAGATGTGGTCGACTGTCTGCCCGAAATCCAGATGATGGACGGCTACTGGGTTTATAATAATCCCGGTGGTTATCAGGAACATACCACCATCTATACTGGATATGATCCTGAATCCAAAAGCTGTTACTTTTCTGAAGACAAGTTCTTCCAACTCATTATTATCCCCGCGGACGCCAACCCCCTGATCGGCACAGTAGAAAATGGGGGATGCACTAGTGTGATGTGTTTCGTTTTCACTTATCAAACCGAAACAGACACACTAAAATCCGAAATGTTTCGTCGTGATGACGGTTCCCTTGCAGACATCAGGATTCTCTATCGGGCTACCAAGCCCAATCCTGCAGGAGACATAAAGGCCTGATATGCGAAACGGAAACTCTTGTAATCATTGGGCATTCCGCTTTTCGCGAACTCGATAGAACGCTAATCTCCAACAATAACAATATATTAAGCAATCTTCTCGGTGTGTCGAAAGGCTATTTTCGACTGTTTGCAGCGCCCCGCTTGCGACAGTCAGAAAATAACAATGATATCAATGTGTTGGCGACCTACCTTTCCGCCGCATAGTAGCGGTTGTCGAAAATCGCCCTGCAAACAGACCTTTTCCCCGTTCTGTAAAGATGGATAGGAAGAGCTTTACCCCGTTTTTGTCGCAAGCGCCCCGCTGTATAGACCTAGTAAAAGGTGTTTCGACAAACTCAAGATGTAAAGAATCCCTTTACAACTGAATCCATTCTTTGAACTATCCGGAATTTCCGGATTGTTGAGGGTCTATCCCAGCGTATCCTTGAGCCACTGGTGGAGCGGCAGCGTCTTCCGGAAATGGAGGAAGCACCAGTCGACGAACTTCGCGCTGTAGAAATCCTTGGGGACCTTTGTCTCGAACCCGGCGTAGATACCGTTGTAGCGCAGGAACCGCGCCTGCGGCAGTTCCTTATCATAACCGGCCGGCACCTTCTTGTAGTGCTCGCCGCCGATACCGTAGCCCTCTTTCTCCATCTTCCCGGCCAGCTTCAGGAGCAGTGTCCCCTTTTTCGGATCGGCGACGGCGTCGCGGTAGGCCGACATAAGATCGCGGGGGAACATATACATCCCGGTGCCGAGCATCACTTCGCCGTTCTCGACCTGCAGGTAGAAGCCGCTGCATTCCATCCGCGGCCGGACGCCGCTCCAGAACCAGACGCCGAGATTCGTTTTATACGGGGTCTTGTCGTTCGAGAAACGGGTGTCGCGGTTGAGCCGGAAAATGCTGTGGTTGACCTTCGGCACCGCGTTGATGCCGCTGTCGAGAAGCATCAGCGGCTCCTCCATCGCCTGCACGAACAGTTGCGTCGGTTTTTTCACGAACTGCTCGTACTCCTTCCGGTGCGCATCGAACCATGCGCTGGAGTTATTCTTTTTCAGTCCCGCGAAAAAGGCGAGCGTCTCTTTGGAAAAGCCGTCGAATCGTTGCATGGATGGCCTCTCAGTTGAGTTCCTTGAACCGGTAGCCGACGCCGCGCACCGTTTCGATGTATTCGCCCATATCGCCCAGTTTCTTGCGCAGGTTGAGTATCTGCACATCGACCGAACGGTCGGTCACCGGGTAGTCGTCGCCCTTAACGCCGTTGATGATCTGGCTGCGGGTGAAGACCCAGCCGGGCCGCTTGGCGAGGAACATCAGGAGCGCGAACTCGGTCGCCGTGAGATCGACCTCCTCCTTCCCCACCGTCACCTTATGCTTCGACGGGTCTATCTTCATATTCTCGATGATCACCATCTTGACCTCTTTCTCCTCGGCGATCCGCGTCTTGCGTCGCAGGATGTTGCGGACCCGCGCGATGAGCACCTTGGGGCTGAAGGGCTTGGTCATGTAGTCCTCGGCGCCGAGTTCGAGCCCGGTCACCACATCGCTGTCCTCCCCTTTGGCCGTCAGCATGATGATGGGGATGTGGGCCGTGCGCGTTTCGCCTTTGAGCAGGCGGCAGACATCCAGACCGTCGATGCCGGGGAGCATGAGGTCGAGGATGATGAGGTCGGGGTGACGGTCGCGGGCGATCTTGATCGCCTCTTCGCCGCTCAGCACCGTGTCGAGCTGATACCCTTCGCGCGACAGGTTGTAGCGGATCAGTTCAAGGATGTCCTGCTCGTCGTCGACCACCAGTATCCGTTCGCGTGCCATGGTCACCTCCCAAAGGTTGACGCTTCGCAGGCAAAGTATAGGGAAAGTGTTAGGATTTTTCCAGTACTTCGGTTAATTTTCGGTTAGGAGAACTTAGAACTTATAATTGAGGTCGAGTTGCAGGATGAGATCCTTGTTGGTCTTGTCTTTGTTGAATGCTTTGTCGAGCGTCCAGAAGTAGTTGAGCGTCGCCGCCACCGAGAAGTTCTTGTAGAGCCCCGCCTTGATGTCGAACTTGATCCCTTCGGCGTTCACATTGCCGTCGAGCGGGTCGGCGTCGATGAGAAACGGTATCCACGACGAAATGCCGAGTTGCCGGTAGGATATCGAACTCTGGAAATCGCCGAGGTTCGCCAGCGCCTTGGTGCCTCCCTTGAGCCCGACGAAGAAGGCGAGATTGTCGTCGGCCTTCGCGCCGAGCGCCTCCTTGTTCAGGCCGTACAGATTCGCCGTCACCTCGCCCAGGAGCCCTATCTGGTACTTCTTCTCGATGGTGTATGATGCGTCGAGCGCTGCGGCGATGTTCTTCCAGTAATAGCCCTGCGACACATAATCGCGCATCTTGGAGCCTTCACCGGTGTTCGCTTCGGCGTTCATCAGGTTCATCGGATCGTAGTAGGAGAGGGTCGCCGTCGCGTCGAAGTCGGATACCTTGAGCGCCGCGCCGATCTGGAGCACCGCCATCATCGGGTCGTCGAGCGCCTTCACCTCGTCGAGGATGAAGATGCCGGCGTTGGCGAGGAGCGACAGTTCGTCCATCACCGCATACTTGAACTGGAGCGCCGCCCCCTCGGGGGTGATGTCGCCATCCCAGATGAGTTCGGAGGTGGTGTGGAACGGGTTCTTCATCTTGCCGCCCGTGAGCGTGAGCCAACTCCACGGCGTGAATTCGGCGTAGGCGTAGTCTATCCAGAGCGGCTTGTGGCTGAAGAAATCGTCGAAGGTCTGGTTGGTCGAGCGGAGATCCTGCCCGAGCGACGCCTTCACATCGGAGTCGCCGGCCAACTGGTCGGCTGTTATCTTGCTCTCGTAGGAGCCCGACGCTACGCCGAAGTGGATCTTCGCCCAGTCATTCACCTTCGCCTCCAGCCCGATGCGCGCCCGATAGCGGAGCCGGTTGCGCTCCAGCGTGTCATCCTTCACCGCGTCCTCGTAGTTCTGATACTGATACCGGAACCGGAAGTCGCCCTTGAATTTGATGTTCTTCACCCAGTCGGGCACCGCCGACTCCTCTTTCTTGGGTTCTTCCTTCTTTACTTCTTCTTTGATCGTCTCATCCTTTTTCGGTTCCTCGGCCCCCATCAGCGCGGAACCCCACGCCAGCACGGCGGCCATGATCATCATCGTCGCGATCCGTTTCATACGGTCCTCCATTACAGGTCCATCATGTACGGTCCGATGGATACCCGGCACATGTTAAGGTATCGTTAATGGTTGGTCTCCATTCCGTCAATTGTTTTTTGCGCTTATCGGGACATTCTGGTATGGTCTAGCGGCGCTTGGAGGGAACAAGAGATGCTCAAGACCGACGGCTGGGACCCGAAGAACCACGCGGCGATCGTCGCCTTTCTTGCCGAGGAATCGCGGCGACCGGGCCGCAAGGTGGCGGTGTTCGACTGGGACAACACCGTCATCAAGAACGACATCGGCGACGCCGCCTTCATCGGCCTGCTTGACCGCGGCATGGTCGCGACCCCCGACGACTGGCGCCGGACGAGTCCTTATCTCACCGACGCGGCGGTGCAGGCGCTCAAAAAAGGGGCGACCCCCGAATCTATCTTCACGATCTATAACTCTCAAAAGACCCCCGACGGACAGGCCGCCTTCGCGGGACACGATCCGAATATCACCGAAGCGGCCTACGCGTGGTTGGGTCATCTCCTCGCCGGGAACACCCCCGACCAGATACGGCGGGTATCCCGCGAGATATTTGAACGGCAACTCGCCAACCCGATCGGCGCGACCCGCCGCATCGGCAACGACACCATCGCCGACTATATCCGCATCTATCCGCAGATCGCCGACCTTATTGACGGCCTCAAAAAAAGCGGCTTCGAGGTATGGGTAGTCTCGGCAACCCCGAAGTACATCATCGATCCCTGCGCCGCGCTGGTCGGCATCCCGCGTGAACGGGTCATCGGCATCGAGAATGTGGTCGGACCCGACGGAAAACTCACCTACGATCTCATCGGCTGCGGCCCGGTGAAAGACGGCGAGAACCGGATGATCACCTACCGCGACGGCAAACGGTGCTGGATCAACACCGTCATCTTCGGCATGACCGCAGGCGATCCCTTTCGGCCCAACCCCGGGTCCTCCGCCGAAGGCTTTGGCCCGCAGGCGGACCCAGCGAAACGGCCCCGCTTCGGCGCGGGCGATTCCGATGGCGACATCAGTTTCCTGCGCGACACCACCGGCCTGCGGCTCTTCATCGATAAAGGAAAAACGATCGAGGCACAGAGAGAGGCGACCGGGAACAAAGACGGCAGATGGCTTATTCAGGAGCCGTTCATCCGCTAGACGCGGTTATCGTTCAGTGGTTGTGGGTACAGCCGGGACAGCAGGACTTCGTGCCGGCGGGGCATGAGGGGGCGGCGCTTTTGGTGACGATGGCGCCGAGCGAGACCTTCTTGGTCAGTTTCCCGCCGCACGCCTCGCAGACGGTGAGCGGCGCATCGGACATCTTCTGCGACACTTCGAACTCGCGGCCGCAACCGGCGCAGACATACTCATAGATAGGCATGTTTCTCCTCCTCGTTATTCCTCTTCGACCGAGAAATAGAACATGACATTCGGCACGGAACATTGGGCGTTCTGCGCGCTGTCGACCCCGCAATCCCACGCGCCGTTCCCGTTCGCATCGACCCACTCGAAGGAGCAGTCGGTCAGTTGCACGCCCGGTTTGCCCAATTGCCATTTGATCGTGGTGGTCTTTCCCTCTTTGATGGTGAAGGCGCTCGATTTCTCGCCCGCCGCCTGCACATGGAAAACCCCCTCTTCAAGCGAATGGTTGCCGTTCGGCGAGAAATACTGTGTGATGAGAGTCTCGTCGCCGCAGGAGCCCTGATCGAGCGAACTGGGCATCTCTATCTCCGTGGCCTGATCGTCGTGATAGACCGCATGCATGACGATGGTGTTCTTGAAGACCATCTTGATGCTCTGGTATTCCCCCACCGGCAGGCCGGTATCGGTGAACAGGTAGTCCGGTATCGGTTTGATCGCGTCGCTCTCGCCGATCTTCTCCCAGGTGAAGGTGTCGGCAACGCCGTCGGCGACGAGTCCCTGCGAAACCGAAACCTCGGTCACCCACAGATCCATGCCGGTCCCATGCATAAGATGGGTCGTTGCTTCGGCAACGACATCTTTCAGGGAACCTCCCGCGATGACCGGTGTTTCGCCATTCGCCACGCCGGCGAAGACCAGCGTACCGGTGCCGGAGCCGGCGGTATCGCTGTCGGGATTCACCGCATCATCCGTTACCGGTGTGTTGTCGACCGGATCACCGGGATCATCCCCGCCACAGGCAACGAAAAGCACGGACAAGAGGCACAGCACCAAAACAATAACGCTCCTCATAGATCCCTCCCAAGATAAGTGACCAGTATAGTTAGTGCTTTCTCGACATGAAAAGCAATTTTTCGATGATCAGGCGCGATCTTTTCCCGTCATGGCGAACAGCAGGGTCCCTAGCGCGCCGCAGGCGGCCGCCGTCAGGAGATTGACCGCCGGCGACATCTGCCACAGCCACGCACCGGCGAAGGCGGCCAGAGACACGACGGTATCGCGGACAAGATAGTAGGAACCGAAGGTCGCCGCCTTGCGTCCTTCGGGGGCGAGGTCCATGATGAGCGCCTTACGCGTCGGTTCGCCGAACTCCTTGAGACCGCGCACGATGAAAGCGACCACCAGCATCGTAAAGCCGGTCGAGAACAGGAGGATGACCGGGAAGATCGTGAAGTTGAAGAAGGTGATGAGGACGAAGGGCTTCTTCGATCCCTTGTCGGCGAGATAGGCGACCGGCACATAGATGAGGAGCGCCACCACCATTTCGATCGCCGTAAGGATGCCGAACTCGGTGCCGCTCACGCGGGCTCCCTGCGGGCTCGACATCGCCCATATCGCGAGGTAGGCGTAGGGTATCTGCTCACAGAACCGGATGAGGATATCGGAGGCGAGGAGCGCTCTGAGTTCCTTGGGCATCGCCGCGAGAAGCGCCTGCAGGCCGCCCACCGACGGCTCCTTTTCCTCGCGCCGTTCCTCTATCATCCCCTGCTGGATGACGAGCGACACCGCGCCGAAGAGGAACGCGACGGTGAATGACAGGCGGACACCCGCCGTCACGCCGTAGAGGTCGATGAGCACCCCGCCGAGCACCGGCCCGAGCGCCATCGGGACGCGGCGGACGAGCGAATGGACCGACACCCCCATCGTCCGCTTGTTCTTGGGCAGGACCGTCGACACCAGTTCCATCGTCGCGGGGAGCGACAGCGCCGTCCACGACAGGAAGAAGACCGATCCGACGATGACCGCGATCCAGTGCGGGAAGGCGATGACGATGAGATAGCCGCCCATCGCGACGAGATTGAAGACCGCGAGCGCCCGCTTGTAGCCGAGCCGCTCGGTCAGCCAGCCGCCGGGATAGGAATAGAGCGCCGAGAGGAGGTTGTCGAGGCCGTTGAGTATCCCCGGGATGAGCGGCGAAGCGCCGAGCGCGATGAGGTAGAGCGGCAGGAACCGTTCGGCCATCTTCTCGCCGAGCCCGACGAGCACCACCATCGTAAGGAGCCCGACGATGCTCCGCCTGAGCCCGAGAAATTCGACGATCGGCCTGAACCGGTCCTTCATCCGCATGACCTCTCTCTGAACGCCGCCGCAAGCATAGCATCCGGGCGAATGATGGCAACTTTTCGGCGCGGAGAGCGGTCTGGACTTTTACCGGAGAGTATGATACAAGAAGACATCGAACGGAACGAACGGGGATACGGGATGTGCGCGGAGAGGTCTTTCGGCTCAAAGACGATCCGGATGATGCTCGTACTCCTGTCTCTCTTTTTTGTCTTCGGTTGCGGGAAGGCGGCGCGCTCCGCCGCCGATGCCGATGCGATGACATCATCCGATACCGACCTTTCCGGCTCCGACACCGTAACGCCACTCTCCGACGAAGAGGGGTCGGTCGCCGAGGAGGATCTGTTCCCCGACGATGAAAGGTCCGATGACCTGAACGATACCGCTCTTCTTTCCGACGAAGCGGGCGACGATCTCCTGTCGGACGCCGATGCGCCGGAGGGCCACCGCATTTTCGTGTGGACGCTGATGCATGCCGCAAATGAAGAGCCGGAAGAGGGGATGTTCGACGGTCGCAACTATCCCGCCGTCACCCCATTCAAGGGAAACTTGTGGCTTTTCGGCGGCGAGAAGAAGCGCGATGCGTGGCGTTCGGCCGACGGGGTGTCATGGACGCTCATGGCGACCGAGGTGGCGCCCTCCTTTACCGGCAACCGTTCGGTCGTGGTCAAGGACGGTCTCCTCTGGACGATCGATACGGCGGGAGTATGGAATTCGGAGGACGGCATCGAGTGGTCGCTCGCGCAAAGCGCGCCGCCGTTCGGTCGGCGCGGGCTACACGCGCTGACGGTGTTCGAGGGGGCGTTATGGCTCGTCGGCGGCAGTGCGTCAGGGGTCGGCGCCGGCGATGCGTGGCGTTCGACCGACGGCGTTTCGTGGACGAAGGCCGGTAACTGGCAGTCGGTCGTCTCGGCCCCCCCGGGCGGGTACTGCGAACCGCTCGGCGACGGGCTGTATGGACCGCTCGCGGCGCCGGTCGGCGACCGGTTGATCCTGCTCGGCGGTCATTTCCATGATTCCTGTTATTTTCAGGCCTCTCTGCCCGGGTACTCGGTCGGGTGGTCCCAGTACTATTACGCCGACACCTACGCGACCTATGCGACCTTCCGCGCCGGTTCCTTCAGTTCGCATGAGATACCCGACATCGACATCAACAATGCCTGGTATCGTGTGTTCGGTTCGTACGGATCCGCCGTGCCGTTCGACGGGAAACTATGGGTCTTCGCCGGACAGTGGCAGAACAGCGACACGGTCCAGCAGGATATCGGCCCCGGGGCGGGACCGCCGCAGGTCTGGCTGGGCGGCCTGACGCCGCTTCCCGGCATCGCGGTCACCGCCGACGGCATCCATTGGGAGCAGGCGCCGCGCAAACTGCCGTTGTCGCAGATGTACGGGTTCGGCGTGGCGAGTTTCAACGACGCCGTCTGGCTGATCGGCGGTAACGGCGGCAACGCGATATGGCGCGGAGCATATGTCACTCTGCCGGGGGGCGACCCGGAGGCCGAATGCATCCTCGGCGCCTACCCGGGCGAGGGTAGTTACGGTATCGGCAGCAACGCCGACGCAGAACTTCTGCGCGGCTATACCTCTCTGAAAAAACTGTTTGTCGTTGGAGAGGCGGTCACCGATCTGTCGGCGCTTCACTGCCTCAAGGAGGTCGATGAACTGCACTGGGGGAACGCGGTAGGCCCCACGGACACCCCCGCCATGACGGCTCTGCTCGGACTCACGGGGTTGGAGACCATCACCTCGTACCTGTATGTGAGCTATTCGCCGATCTCCTCCCTGAACGATTTCCCCGCGCTCCGGACCGTCGGCAAGGAGGCGTTCATTTCCTACAGTACCGCGGAGACCTTCATCATCGATACCGTGACGGTCGCCACCCCCAAAGTGATCGTTGAGAAAAGTTCCGTGCTCAATACGGTAGAGGTGCATCAGACGGCGGCGACCAGCATCACCATTCAGTCGAACGAGGCGCTGCGGACGGTGTCATGGCCGCTCCTCGAGGAGATCACCAACCTTTCTTTCAACAACAACCCGCTCCTCGAGACCATCGAACTCCCCTCGCTCAGGTCGATCGGGCACCTCGGGCTATCCCAGAGCCCCGCGCTTGTTTCGGTAAGGGGTTTTCCCGAGGTCGTTTCCATCGGTGCACTGTGGATATCGGAAAGTCCGGCCATCACCGAGTTCGACCTTGCCGAGCAGTTGACCTCGGTGAGCGAACTCACCATCATCGGCGATTATGTGAGCGTGGCGCCGCCCCGATTCCCTCTTCTTGCCGAGATAGGATATCAACTATACCTTTCCGGCGAATTCCCCGCCGATATCGAAGAGAGTCTTGCCCCGCAGGCGAGCATCAAAACGCTCAGGATAGACCATCTCTCCGGTCCGCCCGACCTTTCGTTCCTCGCGGGTGCCCGTCTGGGTGCCCTCACCCTTGACTACTGCAAGGTCCCTGCCCTGACAGGCATCGCCGCACAGGAGGAGATGAGTTACCTCTACATCAGAAACAGTGACTTTTTTCCCAGTATCGCACCGCTTGCCGACCTGCGGCGGGTGACCGACGAGGTCTACTTTCTCGGCAACGACGCGCTTGCCGATATCGCGCCGCTTATGTCGGTCGAAGAGGTCCCGGCGCCCCTCTCTTTCCTCATCAAGGTCAACCCCGCCCTCTCTTCGACCGATGTCCAGCGGGTCGTCGACCATTTCGTACAGGACCTCGGGCTTCCGCCGGAACAGGTCGATGTCGGCTACAACTGCGATACCTGCCCGCCGCTGATACCCTAAAGTCATCTCTTTACTTTCCCCGTCCGTTCGGCTATCATCGGAAGGTCTTCCCCGGTTTTTTTAAGGAGATATCGTCATGGAACGCCTCGCCCTGTTTCTTTTCATCGCCGCGCTCGGCCTCTGCGGCGCCTGCGAGAACAGCACGATGAAACTGGTCGATGCCGATGCCGCGCAGAACGACTCCGCGGCGGTGACCGACGACGATACGGCGCAGAGCGACGAGGTGAATAACGAAGCGAACGACGGGATAGGGGACGAAGACCTGATCTTCTCCGACGGGATACTGCCGGACGAGGACGACCTGCTACCCGACGGCGACGGACAGCCCTGCGTCGGCTACGCGGCCGACTGCGGCGAGGGCTTCTACTGCCTGACCGCGCTCGGAGACTGCTCGGGTGCCGGTATCTGCACGCCGCTCTGGACCGACGGCTGTGAACTTCTCATCGATCCCGTCTGCGGCTGCAACGGCAAGACCTACCCCAGCGACTGCGACGCCGCCACCCACGGCATGGCGATGGACCATGCGGGCAAATGCCCCACGCCCGCGACCTCGTCGCTGACCTACGACAACACCGTCGAGCCGTGGCCGGGCGGGGCGAACATCCTCGAAGGGAGCGCCTCGTTCGTCTCTTCGCCGGTCGATCCGGCGGAGGTCTTCACGGTCCCCGCGCCGTTCGAGACGAACAAGAGTTTCGTCACCTTCGTCATCTACAAGCAGAACAATTCGCCCGAACACCTGCTCGTCACCCTGTCGCGCACCGAGATGGGCGGTACGCTCCCGGCGACCGTCACCCTGCAGGGGCCGCCCGACAACACCGGCCTTTCGCGCGCCGAACGGTACTACGATACCCTGCTCGTGGGGCACCTGACCGGCGCGGTGACGATAACGGCGTTCGATGAGGGGGGCGTCCCCGGAGCGCCCGTCACGCTCGTGCTGTCGGGCGACGCGTTGACCTTTTCGTGGGTGGATCAGTGACGGCTACTTCTTGACCGGCTTGGGCGCCGGCTTAATGGGGGCAGGCGCATTCGGAAGCAGGTCTAATGAGCCGAGTTTGTTGAAATAATACTCCGATAAGCCGAACAGGACCCCATCCTTGCTGATGAGATAGTCGCTCTTGTCCTTCACCTTCTGTCCGACCAGTTCAAAGGTGGCTGCCTCGCCGTTCTTGAAGGAGACGGTGACGACCCCTTTGGCTATCTTTTCTTTTTTCTTGTCCTTTTCCACCTCGTCGGTCATCGGCGGCGGCGCGTCGAAGAACGATCCGATGCGGAGCCCGCCGACCGCCGAGAGGAGCGCCTTCGCCTTCTGCGGGTCGGCCCCGTCAATGCCGGTGACCGTCGCCTCGTCGTTCTCCCCCAGTTTCACCTCGACGGGGGGGCGCCCTTCGATCGCTATCTTGAGCCCGATCGCGTCGGCCGGTTCCCTGCCCGGGAACAGTTTCCGTTCGCGCCACTCGCCGTCATACCGGGCGAAGACATGCCGCTCGTTGCTCGGCGAGAGGTAGAGCGCTCCGTCCACCTTGATGGGGAGCCGCGCCCCGGCGGGGTTGCCCAGAACGAGCGTCTTACCCGCCACCTTCACCTCGACCGCCTTGTCGAACCCGAAGGAGTTCTTCTGCATCTCCTCCTCGTCGCCGATCTGGGTCCCGTAGCGGAATTTAGGAAGCGTCTCCAGAACCTTGTCGACCAGCGCCTTGTCGGCCGGGAAGTTGTTCTTCTCTTTGACCACCCACCGGTCGCCCTGCTTGACGAGCGTTGAGGTGATCTTCTTCTCGGTGTCGGTTATCGCGAACTCCGTTATCTGTTCCTTCACGATTCCCTCGAAGACGGCGCGGTTCTCCTGCGCGATGTCCTTCTGTATCGCCTGCTCGTCGAGATGCTGTTTCAACACGAAGCCGCCGATGAGCAGCGCCAGTATCGCCAGCAGAACGAGATTTTTTCTGTTCATGTCACGCTCTCCCTGAAAGTCTGTTCCTCATCATCATCCGGATGACGCCGAATATCACCACAAGGAGCGGCATCAGCAGGATGCCGGCCCAACGGATGATCTCCTTCATCGCATCGGACACCTCCGCGTCGATGAAGACATACCCCTGATCTCGCGAACGGATGCCGGCAAGGTCGCTCGAATTGGTGAGATAATCCAAGAGGTTGATGAAGAATACCCCGTTCGACTGGAACATCCGCATGTTGCGGTCGAGTATCAGTTCGGGGGTGCCGGCGAGGAAGACCCGCCCCGGCTTCTCGCCCTTCGCGAGGAACGACGCCGGATCGGCCTTCGGCGGCAGATTGCCGCTCGTGAAGGCGCTCGGGAATGTCCCCGAGGCGAGCACTGCGAGATCGAAGGTCTTGAACTCGCTTTCCTGCGGTTGCGTGATCTGGTCGGGCATCGCCATCACCGCGCCGCGCTGTTCCCAACTTTTGCCGGACGAACGGGCGACCGTCAGGTAGGAGAGCCCCTCTTTTTTCTCTATCTCTATCGAGGAGGAGAACGGGAAGGCAAGCGTGCCGAGTTCCCGCAGGTAGCCCGGGAGCGCGGCGTCCATCTGCTTCGCGCCGACCTTTATCCAGAAGGGGTAGGCCTGCAGGTACCGCATGTTGCCCGACGGGATGAGCGCCGGGAAGTTGTAGAGGTCGAGCACCATGTTGCCCTGCAGTTTGAGCCCCCATGCCTCGAGCAGGTTGCCGTAGTTGATGCGCCGCTCCTGCCCCATCATCCCCTGCTGGAACTTGATGCCTGACTGCAGGATGATGAGCGACCCGCCCTTCAGCACGAACTGGTCGACGAGGTATTTCTCCCACTCGGTGAGGTTGTCGGCCTCGTGTATCACGAGCACCGTGGTCCCGTCGGGCAGGGGCTCGCCCTCCCTTATCTGGACCTCGCGCACCTCGTACTGCTCGCGGAGCGCCTCGGCGACCGCCATCGTGTCCTTCGTGATGGAGTGGCTCGGCGGCAACTGGCTCTGCAGTTGCATCCGCATCTGCGGGTCGAGGTCGTCGGGGAGCCGGACCTCCTTATTGAGAAAGACGATGGTATCCTTTTTCTCGCGGGTCAACTTGAGTATGGCGCTCGTCAATTCGTACTCGATGTCCTTGATCCCCATGACGACCGGCAGGACCTCGCTTTTTTCCTGATAGTACAGCGCGATGCCGAGATAGACCGCCTGCACCTCCTCCTTGTTCTTGCCGATGACATTGATGTTGACCTTTTCGATGCCCGCCTTCTTGGCGTCCTCTTCGATGTTCGGATCCTTTTCGGGAACGAGCACCGACAGTTCGATCTTGCCTTTGCCGGAGGTCTCATATTCCTTGAGGATGTCGAGTATGTCGCGCTTGACCGGCAGGACGCGCGGCGGCAATTCGTCGGAAAGATAGAATTTTATCTGCACCGTCCCCGGCAGGTCGGCCAGTATCTTTTTGGTCGAGTCGCTCACGGTGTAGATGCCGCCCCGCGTGAGATCGAGCCGCAAAAAGGCGTAGGAGGCGAGGATGTTCAAGAAGAGCGCGATGCCGGTGACAAGCGCGATGGCGATGAGGGCGTCCAGTTTCCTTTTACTCATGGTATCACCTCCCTACCAGCTGCGCGCTTCGAGCGACTTGATGTTGTAGTACACGAACAGCCCGATCACCGTGAGGTAGAACAGGATGTCGCGCGAATCCAGCACGCCGCGGCCGATGCTCTGGAAATGGTAGTTCAGCGAGAAGTTGCGCACCACCTCGCCGATGAGCGTCGGGAACACCGAGAATACCGGTTCGGTCCCGATGATGAGCAGGAGGAACAGGAGGACCGCCGTGAAGAGGAAGGCCGTTATCTGGTTGGCGGTGAGCGAACTCACGAAGTTCCCGATCGCGACATAGGCGGCGGCGAGCAGGATCGCGCCGAGATACGACGCGATGACCGGGCCCCAGTCGAGCGGCCCGGTGAGCGACACGAGCGCCGGGACGATGAGCGTGAGCAGAAGAGCCACGCCGACGAACGCGACGCCGGCGAGGAACTTGCCGACGACCAGTTCAAGATCCGACGCCGGGAGCGACAGGAGCACCTCCATGGTGCCGCTCTTGCGCTCCTCGGCCCACGACTTCATCGTGACCGCCGGGACGAAGATGAGGAATACCCACGGCATCACACCGAAGAAGTCGTTCACCGAGACGATGCCCTGCAGGAAGAACAGGCGGAAGAACAGGAACGAGAGTATGACGAGGAACAGCGTGAAGAAGATGTAGGCGATGGCCGAGTTGAAATACCCGAGCAGTTCCTTGCGGGTGACGGTCAGTATGTTGTTCATGCGTTGCCTCCTTCGATGAGGGACAGGAAGGTGTTCTCGAGCGACCGCGATTCAAGGTGGATCTGGGCGAGATCCCAGTTCTGCGCCACGGCGGTCCGGAATATCTGGTTGCCCGTCTCGCGTTCGCCTTTGGTCTTGACGCGGAAGGTGTCGCCGGCCACGCGGCTGACCGCCGCGACGCCCGGTATCTTCGTCAGCGCGTCGGCGACCGTCCGCTCGTCCTTCGCCGTCAGGAATTCGATGCGGAAGATGTTGTGGCCGCTGCTGCGTTCCTTCAGATTCTCGAGCGTGTCGTCGGCGACGATCTTCCCCTGATTGATGATGACGACGCGGCTCGCGACCGCCTCGACCTCCGAAAGGATGTGCGAGCAGAGGATGACGCTCTTCTCGCGGCCCAGATCGCGGATGAGCCCGCGGATCTCGGTTATCTGTATCGGGTCGAGCCCGTTGGCCGGCTCGTCGAGTATCAGTATCTCCGGATCGTGCAGAATGGCCTGCGCCAGTCCGACGCGCTGTTTGTAGCCTTTCGAGAGATGCCCGATGATGCGGTGCCCCACCGCGTCGACCGCGCACCGCTCCATCGCCCGCTTCTTTGCGGCGGCCGGGTCTTTGAGACCGCGCATCGCGGCGATGAACGACAGGTACTCGTCCACGGTCATATCCTGATAGAGCGGGTTGTTCTCCGGCAGGTAGCCGATGGCGTTGCGGGCCTTCAGCGGGTCCTCGGTGATGTCGCGTCCGGCGACCGCGATGGATCCGGCGTCGGCGGGCAGATAGCCGATGATCATCTTCATCGCCGTGGTCTTCCCGGCGCCGTTCGGGCCGAGGAAGCCGAGAATGTCCCCCTTGCGGAGCGTGAAGGTGGCGTCGGCGACCGCCGTGATGCGATCGTAGCGCTTGGTCACCCCGCGCACCGTGATCATCTCAGTCATGCGAAAACCTCCTTTTTATGAATACATACAGCATGGTACGCCACTTAAACAACGACGCGTCAGGATTTATTCCGCCGCGCCGGGAACCGGCCGGTCCGCACCTCGTCGCGGTACCGCGCGAGCGCCGCGGTGACCTGCGTGTCGAGGTCGAGGTATTTCTTGAGGAACGAGGGGTTGAACGCCCCGTCCATGCCGAGAAGGTCGTACAGGACGAGCACCTGTCCGTCGGTGTCGGGGCCCGCCCCGATGCCGATGGTGGGGGCGGATACTTCGGTCGTTATCCGCGCGGCGAGTTCGGCGGGGACCATCTCGAGCACGATGAGCGCGGCGCCCGCCTTGTCGAGCGCGATCGCCCCGCGCAGTATCTCGTCGTGTTCGCGCTTCGTGACGCCCCGTTTGCGGTAGCCGCCGAAGAGGTTGACCGACTGCGGCGTGAGCCCCACATGGCCGACGACCGGGATGCCGACCGCGGTGAGCCGCTCGACGAGCGGCGCGACCGCGACGCCCCCTTCGACCTTCACCGCCTCGGCGCCCGCCTTCATGAGCGTGACGGCGTTATCGACCCCCTGCGCGACCGACGCCTGATAGGAGCCGAACGGCATATCGGCGATAAGGAACGGCGCCGGGGCGCCGCGCCGCACCGCGCGGACATGGTAGGCGACCTCGTCCACCGATACGCCGAGCGTGCTCCCCTCACCCTTTATCACCATGCCGAGACTGTCGCCGACGAGCAGGGTCTCGATGCCCGCCGCCTCGGCGAGCCGCGCGAACGCGGCGTCGTAGCAGGTGACCATCGCGATGGGGTCCTTCCCTTTCTTATCCCGCAGGGCGGGAAGCGTCATCTTCTTCATTCGCTTTTCTCTCCTCCGGTCCCCGATACGATGTCGAGCCGCCGCTGCGTCTCCTGTTCCCTCTGCCGGTCACCCTGCGCCGCGTAGAGTTCGCGAAGTTTCGTGAGGTACGCGGTAAGCGGCCGTTTCCAGCCCTGCTCGGAGGCGGCGCGCGCCGCCGTTTCGAGCGTCGCGGCGTCGAACAGGCCGCGCGACACCGCAAGCCCCGCGCCGATGCAGCGCGATAGCGGTTCGTCGATGCCGTCCAGCGCCGCGTTGACCTTGGCGACCGACCGTTCGGCGAAGGCCGCGTCGAGGTCGCGGTACTGCGGCGGCAGGGCCTTCCGGTCCGCCGCGCCGCCCGCCATCTGGGCGCGATAGGCGTCGTTGGCGGGGTCGCCGGCGTAGCGGGTCGCCTCCTCGCACGGGGAGTCAATGAGCGACGCGACGCCGAGCGCGCACCGCATCAGGTACAGTCGCCCCACAAGCGCCGGGTCGCCGGTCCTGGAGATATGTTCGAGCGCCTTTTCGAAATGGATACCGGCGAGCCGGTCGTCCCCTTCGAGATACCGCTGCATGAAGTTGGCGAGTTGCGCGACCCCCTCGTTCTGCCATGCCGGGGCCGGCTGTGACGAGCAGGCGGCGCAGGAGAGAAACAGCGCGACGAGGGCGAGCAGGCGTATCATGGGAGTTTTATCTCCTTTTTCTGGTCGAACGGCAGACTGTTGCGGACATCCTGCAGGAGTTGCCGGAGCGAGGAGACGGTCTCGTCCACATCCTTGCGCAGGAGATTGATGTCCTGCGTCGTCCCCTGCAGGTCGGCGCTCATGGTCACCGCGTTGTCGATGAGCGCGTCGAGCCGCTTGAACTTCGCCTCGATGTCGAGCAGGATGTTGTTGACGGTCGCGAGCGACCCCTTGTCGCCGAACACCCCTTCGTCGGCCTTCGCGGTCATGGAATCGATCCGTTTGACGGTCGTATCGACCGTCGCGGTGATCGCGGCGACCTGTTCGAGCGTCCGCATGAGCGTTTCCTGCCCCTTCTTGTCGCCCGTCGCCATCTCGAGGAGCGACTTCTTATCGGAGAGCATCTTCGTTATCTTGCGGGTGTCGGCGATGATCTTGTTCAGTTCGCTTCCCTCGTTGGTCATCTTATCGACATTGTCGGCGACCGACTGTATCCGTTCGACGAGCGGCTGGGCCTTCTTGATGACCTCGTTGATGTCGTCTATCGTCTTTATCGGGACGATCTTGTCGGCGGACAGTTCGGGGGCGGCCGGGTCCTCGGTCTTCACGACGATGCGCGGGGAGCCGACGAGCGGCTTTTCGAGCGTGAACGCGCTCGTCTCGCGGACCCAGCGGGCGTGTTTCTTCGCCACCGATATCGTGATGAGCACCTCGCCTTTTTCCGACAGTTCGAGCGCCGATACCTTGCCGATCTCGAAGCCGGAGAAAAGGACCGGCATCCCCTGCGACAGCCCTTCGCCCGATCCCGACAGGAGCCGGTAGGTCGCGAGGTCGGCGAACAGGTCCTTCTTGTAGGCGACCAGTACGGCGGTGGCGAGTATGAGCGCGACGGTGCTCACGATGAAGAGCCCGACCTTGTACTGGAGTGTGTCACGCGCCATCGCTACCGTACCGCTCGCCGTTCCATTCGTAGTCGAGGATGATAGCGTCGATGCCGGGAAAGTCAAGGAGTTCCAAATGTTTCCGTATCCATTCGAAGGAGCGGAGCCCCGCGATCTGCACGAAGGGACGCTCTATCACGATGAGCGCTTCCTTCCGCTGGGCGGCCCGCAGGAGTTTCACGAGGAACAGGTCCCGCTCGCTCAGGTCGAACGGCCGTTTTTCGGCGATGCCGCACAGGCCGAACCGTTCGAGCGCCTCGGTGGTGAGCCGGCGTGATTCCTCGGCGCCGAGCCGCTCGTGGTACTGGCGGATGAGCGCGATGTTACGGAAGACCGACAGGTTGGAAAGGAGCGGGATATCGCCCGATACCGGGGCGTAGCGTCCCTTCTCGGCGGTCGCTATCTCCATCATCGCCGCGTCGAGCGCCGCGTCGTCGGCGAAGAATTTCAGAGAAAACGGGCAACTAATGACAGCACCTCGATGATGATGATGGCTATGAACACATTCACCATGCCGCGCAGGACCGCCACCGGCACCGCCGTCAACTGGTATCCGGCGCGCGAGCCGTAGTAGAGCGGGATGAAGGTGATGAAGAACCCGAACGCGGCGCTCTTGATGACCATGATGGCGAAGTAACGGTATTCTATCGCCTTGGCGATGATCTCGGTGTAGGTGTTGAACCCCATATCGAAGATGATCGCCGAGAACACGAGCCCGCTCGCGGTCACGATGATGGCGAACAGCGCCGACAGTAATACGACGCTCACCATCACCGCGACGATGCGCGGCAGGAACAGGTAGTTGGCGATGTCGACGCCGAACGCCTCGAGCGCGTCGAGTTCCCGGTTGGCCTTCATCACCGCCATCTCGGCGTTGATGGCCGATCCGCTGCGCAGGGCGATGAGAAGCGTCGTCATGATCGGCGCCATCTCGAGCACGACGACGCCCGCGATGAAGTCGCCGATGTAGCCGGTCAGCCCGATCTCCTTGATGACGAACAGCGTCATGCCGATGAAGAGCGACCCGAAAACGACCGAAACGACGATGAAGAACCCGAGCAGTTGCACGGCGGTGAAGTATATCTGCGTCACGGCGATCTCGACGGTGAGCGGCCGGTAACTCGACGGCGAGAGGAGCCGCCGGAACACCGCAGAGGCGAAGCCGAGCAGTTGGTGCAGTTCGCGCCAGCCGCTCAAGGCGGAGCCGCCGATCTTTTCCACCCACGATACCGAGTTCATAGCCCTCCGGGGCGACACACCTTCCGAACGAGAGGGCATACTATCAGAGGAAGGACGATTCGTCAATGAAACGGGGGGAAGGGGAGCGGTCGGTGACGGGACTTGTTCAGGGGCAGGCGACGAAGGTGGTGTCGGTCACATTGAGTATCGCGTCCTCGTCGGCGTCTATGTCACAGGTGTCGCCCTCGGAGAAGACGACATGTTCGAGCGTGAGCGTCGCGTCCTGCTCGACCCAGATCTGGCCGTAGTTGCCCGAGCCGCCGTGCATGATGTCGGCGTAGGAGAACCGGTTCTCGTTGCTGCTCGTGTTGTAGAACCCGAAATAGTTCCAATCGCCCGCGGCCGGCGTGGTCTTGTTGCTCTTCACGGTGATCCGCTTGTCGGCGGTGCCGTCGAGTATCAGCGAGCCGTTGTCGGCGATGTTGATGATCTCGTTGGGCTCTATCAGGATGGTCGTTCCCGCCTCGACGGTGACCGGCGACCGGAAACTGAGTCCCTCGAGTTCGTACGGGAGGCCGAGTTCCTTCCAGAGACCGCCGATCTCGGTGTAGCCGCCGACGACGTGGACGCGGTCCTTGCCCGCGGTGAGTTCGGCGGTGGTGATGGGCGACAGGGAGGGGACCACGCTCGCGGTCACGACGAGAGGATATTCCGATATCTTCTTGAACGAGTTGCCGGTGAAACTGCCGAGCGTGACATCCTTCATCTCCATGCCGGGGCCGGTGATGTCGCTGAACAGGCAGTTGTCGAAGGAGACCGTGGCGCCCTGTTCGACCCAGAAGATGCCGTACATGCTGCCGCCGTACTTGAAATCGACATATTCGAACCGGTTGTCCTCGGAGGCGGTGTTGTAGATGCCGATATAATCCCAGTCGCCCGCCTTCGGGGTGGTCTTGGCGCTCGTCACGGTGATACGCTGGGCCACGGTCCCGACCATGATGAGCGCGCCGTTCTCGCTGACATTGACGATCTCGTTGGGCATGACCGCTATCGTGGTCCCCGCCTCGACGGTGACGGTGGCGTGGAAATTGATGCCGTCGATCTCATAGGGTATGCCGAGATCCTTCCAGGTGCCGCTTTCGGTGACGGTCGTGCCGTCGATGTGGACGCGGTTGACCGCGGCGGTAAGGTCGGTGGTGATGACGGGAGAGAGCGACGGGACGATGTTGCCCGAGGTCCAGACCGGGTTGCCGCCGATGCTCTTGAAGGAGTTGCCGACGAAACTGCCTATCGTCGCGCCGTCCTCGATCATGACCGCCGTCCCCTTGATGTGGGCGAAGGTCGAGGCGTCGACGCGGACCGACGCGTTGTCCTCGATCCACAGCACGCCGTAGTTCCCGCCGCCGTATTCGAAAGTGACCTTCTCGAAGGCGTTGCCGGCCGACGCGGTGTTGTAGATGTAGATGGCGTCCCAGTCGCCCGCCGAGGGGATGGTCTTGGAGGAGGTGAAGCGGGTGTCGCAGTCGGCCGAGCCGATGGCGATGATCGAGCCGTTGTCGCGCACGACGATGGACCCGCCGTTCTCCATCTTGATGTTCGCGCAGGCCCGGATGGTGAGCGGGGCGTTGACGGTGAGCGTGCCGCTGATGACATGGTCATGCTCCCACACGGTCGCGACGCTGATGGTCTCGCTCTCGTGGGCTGTGGTGGTGATGGCGTTGATGAGCCCGCAGCCGCCGAACAGGAAGGTCAGCGCGGCGAGCAGGAGGGAACCGACGAACGGTCTGAACATGGGGAGACTCCTTTTTTAATGACGGATAAGATACGGGAGGCACTATAGGAATAACGGCGGCGAAGTCAATTTTCCGCCCGGCCGCGCGGGGGGCGAAAACTTGCAAATCGCGGCACCCGGGGGCTATACTACATCGGCTATCAGAACAGACTTGACGAGAGGCGGCATGATGTTCCTGCTTTCCATCGGCGGCGGCGCGGTGGCGCTGTTCCTCGCGGTCGCCCTGCTCGCCAAGAAGGAGCGGCATCTCGCCGAGAACCTTTTGTCGGCCACGCTCTTGTTGCAGGCGTTCGACCTGTTCCTGCGCGGCTACATCGAAGGTCGCGGGTACCGATCCTTCCCGTTCCTCATCGGGCTCGACCGCTCGATCCCGCTTCTGTACGGGCCGCTCCTCTACCTGCTCGCCGCGTCGGCGGCCGGACAGGTGCGCCGCCTTGCGCCGATCCACCTGTTCCACCTGATACCGTTCGTCTTCCACCTTCTCCTCATGGCCCCGTTCTACCTGAAAAATCAGGCGACGCGGATATTCCTGCAGGAACGGTACATCCCCGGCGTCGCGATGCTCGAGCCGTCGCCGGTCTTCCTGTTCGGGTTGAAGGCGCTCGTGCTCCTCTGCTATCTCATCGCCGCCTTCGCCGTGATGGCGCGCTACGAGCGGTTGCTCCGCGAATTCTATTCCGACCTTGAGCGCCACGCGCTCTCGTGGCTCCGCCTGCTGTTCCTCGTGCCGGTCGCCCAGTGCCTCATCCTCTGCGGAAGTCTGCTGTTCCATATGCTCTACCTGCCGTGGTTCGTCCGCATCAATGTTCCCGCCGGCTACTATCTCCTGCACCCCATGTTCGCCGCGCTCGCCGGCATACAACTGTTCCGCATGCCCGGACGCTGGGGCTCCGCCGTCGATATCGAACGCCTGCTCGAACCGGAACCGGTCGAGGGAACGGAGACGAAGGAGAAATATCAGAAGACCCGCCTCGATCCGGCGCTCGCCGAGGAATACCGCGCGCGGCTCGCGGCCCACATGGAAACCGCGCGGCCCTACACCGATCCTCTGCTCACGCTCCCGCAACTGGCCAAGCAGGTCGGCATACCGGCCCACCACCTCTCGCAGGTCGTGAACGGCCTCATGGGGATGAATTTCTACGCCTTCGTGAACGGCTATCGCATCGGGTTCGCCAAGGAACTGCTGGGCAAGGCCGACGGCCCGGCCAATGTGCTTGAGGTCGCGTTCGCGGCGGGGTTCAACTCGAAATCGGCGTTCAACACCTATTTCCGCAAAGAGACCGGCATGACCCCGACCGAGTTCCGGCGAAGGGCGGTCAGCCGATGAAGAACTATACTTCTTGCGCCCTGACCCCTCTGCCTCTATGATGTAACGGCAAGGCGTGAATGGTAAACAGACGGAGGAGGTAATGATGAATAAGATCGCGGTGGTGGCAATATTGTTGCTGTCCTTGGTGGCTGTCGGTGAAGAAAAATTCAAGATCTTAAAAAAAGGAGGAGACAAGATCATTGTAGATAAGACGACAAAATTAATGTGGACAACAGATATTGAAGGAAAAGTGGACCTGTTGGGGGCAATTGATAAATGTAGCACCCTTACCTATGGCGGATTCACCGACTGGAGAATACCCAAGCTTAACGAATTAAGAACCATAGTGGAAGGATGTCAGAAAATTGAGCCCAATGGGGCATGCCAAATAGTTCCCTTCACATCTGAGATGCTTTCAAGAGGCCAATGTTCATGTTGGGAGGAAAAAGGTGAAACATATAAAAAATGTTTTTGGAACGAAAAATATTTCGGGAAATTTTGTGAGCCCGTGGTTGCTATCGGAACCGCCGATGCGTGTCAAGGTGCTTGCTATTTTGTGATAGATTTCAGCACATCCGGTTTGGGAACATCGCATTATTCTAATAAATATAAGCTCTTTTGCGTTAGGAGTGGCACGGACGAGAAATAATCCATGAACCGTCCATCGGCCGACGGCGGTTTTGATATCGTGAAAAGGTGGTCAAGCGTGGTCAGTCCTTCATTTTACGGTTTCGTTGACGCCCGTCTTTTTCTGCTGAAGGCATGACCCCGACCGAGTTCCGGGAGTACCGGGAGTAGGGGTCAGGGCGCAAGAACTATAGTGCTGATTGTTGTGCAGATGTCTCGCTCTCGTTGATCCTCCGCTCCAGTGCCGCGATGCCCGCCAACACTTCGTCGAAGTCAGGGATCTTCCCGAAAAGTAGCGTCTGCATGGCACGGTAATCCTGCCGGAGCGCGGCGAGGTGATGTTCCGGCGGCGCCAACCGGAGACACCCCGGCTTCGCCTGCTCGTATCCCGCCCACGGACACCGATAGAAACGCATCTTGAACTGAACGACATCGTCAAGGAGTTCCAATTGGGCGAGCACTTCCTCCGCGACGGAAGACCGGCTCATCCGGTACAGGTCATAGTAATGCCGGGAATAGCGCGGCGGCAGCGGCTTGTCTTTCCCGCGGTGCGCCTCTTGATGAAGGATCGTCGCTTTCTCCCAGAAGGTCCGCGCGGCCGCGATGGTCCTGACCGTCGTTTCGGTCTGCGTGAAAAGATCGGGGCGTTGCTGTGCCGCATAGGGGCTGATGGCACGCGGCTCATTGGGGATCCATGCGGCCAGAGGACCGATCTCGAGGATCACCTGCGGCTGGACCGCCGCAAGAACAAAACTCTTGGGGTAATGGACGAGCACTTCCTGACCGCGCACCTCAACGGCGATCGGCGCTGCGGCCCGCTCCGTCAGAGCGGCTTGCAGTACGCTTGCCATCGTATTTGAAAGGAAGGCGGTCGTCCGCAGGTTCGCCTCTTTACCGAAGATATCCTGCTGTGTCGCACTCCGCTCCGCCCATGCCGCCTCTTCCGAATACCCGAGAAGCCGCCAATCCAGTATCAGATCGATGTCTTCCGAAAAGCGCTGGATGAGACCGAACGCCTTGGAGAGACTGGTGCCTCCCTTGAAGGCAAGAGATTCTTTCCACGGACTGTCATGGAAGAGATAGTCCAGTATCCAACAGACCCAGAAATCCTTCTCGATGATCGCCTCATGAATGCGCATCGTTTGAGAGACGGCCCGGAACAGGTCGGCCCGATTCTTCTCGTTCTGTCGGGCGATATCACGCATGCCCCTCCTCCTCCTCCAATCGTTTGATGACCTCGTACACCCACGCCGTCACATAACGGGCTTCTTCGACCGCTCGAGAGCGTTCCTTCCGGTCGAGCTTGCGCCGAAGGCGCTCCATTACTTCAATATCGACGCGGTCCTTTCCCAGCGACTTGAGTGCCTGCACCACCAGCACCGTTTTCGGCGATAGACCGGCTATCTCTCTGTTCGCCCGGCGCGTGAAGATGATCGTACCGCCGCTCCATTCGTATCGCTTGGAAGGACCGTCACTGAAATAGTGCCACTGTGCCGGGACCTGCGTGGACAGACCAAGAAGATTCAGCGCCGTCTCTCCCGCCGGCAGCAGGGTCCATCCATGAGCCCGCGCTATCGTCCGGGCGATGGCATCGGGATCGGGACGCGCCGGCGCCTTGAGAAAATCGCTGAACGCAGGATAGTCGTAGACGCCGCGCAGGAGACGGCGGATAGTCCCCGCCTCGACGAACCGCGCAAGAGACTGACGCACCGTAGCATGATTGGCAAGATCGAGGAAGTCCTTGGGCGTAAACACATAACCCCTACCCTTGCCGTATATCCGCGCAAGTATCTTTCCTGAAAGATTGTTTTCCATCTCTCAGCCCTCCTGTCTGTCACGAATAATACATAGAATATGTGACAAGTCAAGAGAATCTTTTATCAGGAAAACAGGGTGTTATTTCTGACAGAAAACGAGTCGGGTTCGCCGCCGGGCGGTCAGTTCGCCGCATTCTTGAAGACGAAGGGATAGGTGACCACGACGATGCCGCCCCCCTTGGGCGCGGGGAAGCGTATCTTGCGTATCTGATCGGCGACGCAGGTCTCGACCGGCTCGCTCTGGATGGAGGCGCGCTGGACCTTCGAGGATGAGACCTGACCGCTCTTCGAGATGATGAAGTTGACGACCACCTTGCCGAACAGGTTCGCGTTCTTGTTGAGTTCCTTCTCGTAGCACCAGCGTATCTTGGCGATGTTCCGCTTGATGTAGGAATCGATGACGGCGCGGTCGAGCGCCCCCATGATGACCGCCTGCCCGCCGCCCGCGTCGATGGCGGCGAGCGTTTTGCCGCCTATCCGCCCTTTGTCCATGCCGTAGCCGACGGTCGAGCCGTCGCCCCCTTTGCCGCGGGTGTGGAGTCCGCCGATGGTGAGCGCGTTGCCGCCGCCGCCGGTGCCGAAACCGCGCGTCCCGAGCCCGCCGGTGCCGAACTGATCGACCCCCGCGAGCCCGGTCACCGACCCGAGCGTCCGTTCAAGCCCCGCGCCGAGCCCGCCGCCGCCGAAGATGCGGTCGAAGGCCTGCGCGCCGCTCGTGAGCGCCCCGACGATGCCCGAACTGCGGGTGACCTTGTCCTCGAGCGCCTTGCGCGACGAACCCTGCGCGTTGGCGACCCTGCTCGTCTTCGACCCGACGCGCCCCTCTTCGCCGAGCGCCTTGCGGGCCTGCGCCGCGTCATGGAGCCCGTCGTTGTCGCGCTTGAGGATGACCTTCTTCACCGGTTCCGGCTCCTCGACCGGCACCTCGTCGAACGGTATCGGCTTGAACCCGCCTTCGATCGGCACCACGACGAAATCGGTCTCGATGGGCGGCGTCTCGATGATGGCGTTGATGAGAAGCAGTCCGACGATGAACAGGAGCGCGAAGAGCGAGAGCGCGGCGGTGTCCACCTGTTCGAGGAACGGCGCCGGCCGCACCTTCTCCCGCCCCGTCATCCGGATGACGACGGTGACCGGCCCGAACTCAAGCACCGCGCCGCACCCCGGTCCCAGTTCGAGCGTCTCTTCCCGCTCATCGAGGTACGCCGCTACCTCGCGCGAACTTCTCGGCGTGTAGATCCGTCCGTTCATGGCGCGGGTCAGCCGGAGCGTCGCCGTACCGTCGCGCACCGTGATGAGTTCGTGGAGCGGCTCGTCCCACACCGATTCGTCCACCACGATGTCGGCCGCTTCGGCGTGGCCGACGCTCACTGCGCCGCGTGCCGCGATGACCTCCATCAGCGTCCCGTTCCAGATGACCCGGATCTCCGGGTAACTCCGCGCCGCCGACAACTCCCCCCGCTGCGGGACCGGGATGAGGGGAAGATCGTAGAGCAGCCGTTTCCTTTCAGCGTTCATAGCACCCTCCTTCGGTTAGTGTTCCTGTCCGGCATCGGCCGATCGTCCCGCCGCGTCGAAAAGCAGTTCCGCCTTCTCGACAAGCCGCAGGAACTCGGCCCGGTACCCTTCGTCGTCGACCCCTTTGGCCCCCTTCGCCGCCGCCGTGACCGCCTTCCAGTCGAACTTCCCGGCGTAGGGCGACCTTTTGAGCAACATCCCGAACCCGACCACCGCCGCCGCGAACCGGATATCCTCCGGCGCCTCGGCGAAAGCCCGGCGTGAAGAGACCGCCACGGTACGGGTGATGAGTCTGCTCACATCCTCCTTCGGCGCCTTGTAGCGCAGTTTCACGAGCGCCAACTCTCCGCTGTCGGCCGCCGTGGTGTCGGCCTGCGCCTGATATCGGAGCGGATCGACCGCCGGGTTCTCTTCGGCGCCGACCGGCACGATCTCATAGAACGCGGTGACGGTGTGGCCCGCGCCGATCTCGCCCGCATCCTTTTTGTCGTCGTTGAAATCCTCCTTGGCGAGCCGCCGGTTCTCGTAGCCGATGAGCCGGTAGGAGGCGACCGCCTTGGGATTGAACTCTATCTGTATCTTGACATCCTTCGCGATGGTCAGCAGCGTTCCGCCGAGTTGCTTCACGAAGATCTTCTTCGCTTCGAGCAGGCCGTCGATGTAGGCGTAGTTGCCGTTCCCCTTGTCGGCCAGCTTCTCCATCTTGGCGTCCTTGTAGTTCCCCATGCCGAACCCGAGGACCGAGAGGTAGATGCCCTTGTTGCGCTTCTCCTCGATCATTTTCACCAGCGTCGCATCGTCGGAGATGCCGACATTGAAGTCGCCGTCGGTCGCGAGGATGACGCGGTTGTTGGCGTTCGCGGCGAACATCTCACCGGCGGTCTTGTAGGCGAGTTCTATCCCTTCGGCGCCCGCCGTCGAGCCGCCCGCCCGGAGGTTGGCGATGGCGTCCTGTATCTTCCGCTTGTCGCCGCCGCCGGTCGGCGGCAGGACGAGCCCCGCGGCGCCGGCATAGACCGCTATCGCGACGCGGTCCTGCGGCCGCAGTTCCTTCACCAGCAGGGCGAAGGCCTTCTGGAGAAGCGGCAGTTTGTTCGGCGCGTTCATGGAACCCGACACATCGATGAGGAAGGTGAGGTTCGCGGGCGGCATCTGCGCGACCGACACCTCCTTCCCCTTGAGCCCCACCTGCAGCAGAAGATGTCCCGGCGCCCACGGACAGTCGGCGAGCGCGGTGGTCACCGAGAAGGGCGCATCGCCCGCCGGTTCGGGATACCGGTAGGAGAAGTAGTTGACCAGTTCCTCGATGCGCACCGCGTCGACGGGCGGCAACTGATCGGTAGTGAGGAACCGCCGCACATTGGCGTAACTCGCGGTATCGACATCTATCGAGAAGGTCGAGAGCGGATCGTGGAGCGCCGACTTGAAGCCTTCCTCCTCTTTTCCTTCATACTGTTCGGTGTCGTAGGTGTACGACTGCGCCACCGCCACACCGGCGGCGCGGCCGTAGGCATGGAAGGTCATCGAGCCGTAGCCATAGCCCTGCCCCGATGCACCGACACCGCGCGTGCCGAGTCCACCGCTAGAAAACGCCGAGTTGCCGCCCCCCATGCCGGTACCGTGGACGCCCTGAGCGGCGGCGACGCTGTCCAGCGCCTTCCGCGTCGTACCCTGCGCCGCCGCCTTGCGTTCCTTCTTGTCGCCGTCGCTCTTTGCGGTCTCTGCTGGTTCCTCTTTCGCTTTTGACTTTTCCAACTCCTCGATCTTCTTAACGATACCGCTGTCATCGAGCCTGACGAGCCCCTCGTCGGGGTTCTCGTGCGCCTCTTTCGCCATCTCGCCCACCTTGCAGGCGAAGAAGACCACGGCCGCCGCCGTAACGACCGCCGCCAACCCTACGATCCTTTTCATGGTCGCCTCCATCATCTCGGTTGTTCACACGCATCGCCATCGATGCCCTTCAAGCCCACAGTGCCATGTTTTTTTTAAGGAATCGTCCCGGTGCGTGAGGGAGAACGGGAGAGGCGTTCTTCCTTATCGGTCAGAACGCCGAAAGAGGCTTTTTAGGGGGGTATCGAGAAGAGAGAGGAAAAAGTCGTTTAGAACAAGGTCAGCGAACAGCCGCCCGACGACCCCTTCTTCGTGTCGGCCTCATCGGGGACGACGACCGTGTCGGCGTCGGCGAGTTCGTCGGTCGTCTCGTCGTCGGGCACGACATCATCGGGGTTCTCGACGCACTGGTCGGCACTGGAACGGGTCGCGTTCGCCGAGATGTAGGCGACGACCCCTTCGGAAGAGGCGACATTCACGAAATGGAGGTAGTAGCGGGCGCCCGCCTCAAGGTTCTTTATCTCGTAGATGTTGTCCACCGGCTCGACGACCGTGTCGAGCGCGACCGGTACCGGGTAATCGTCGATGGTGTAGGTCACCGGCGCATCCTTGCGGACGAACAGCCAGTAGCGGGGCGCGGTGCCGCCCGACTGCGAGGTCGATACGCCGCGACCGGTCACCGTAAGCGTGTCCATGCAGGCCGGCATATCGAAGTAGAACTGGACATAGGCGGGGGCGATCTTCATCTCGTCACCCGCCACATCGGCGGTGAAGGAACTGGTCGGCGCGCCGTAGGACGACGAGGTGCCGCCCGACATGATGTAGGTCACCGGGCGGGTGATGTCGCGGGCGCGGGCCGGTTCGTTGAATCCACGCTCTTCGAGAAGCGTCGCGACGGTATCCTTGAGCGGCTTGAACTTCGGGTCGTTCTCGATCTCGGAAAGCATGATGTCGGCGTAATCCTGAGGAGTTGCCTCGGGGTCGGCGAACGAGAGGAGCATCCGGAGGAAGAGTCGCGCGAAGTCCTCGCGGGTCAGGTCGTTCTTGAGCCCCTCCTGATACAGCGCCCAGTTCATCCCGACGAAGGGAAGTCCATCCTCGTGCGACTCACCGGTGAAGTCCTCGTTGACGAGATTGCCGTTGTCGGCGCGGCGCATGCAGTAGAACCCCTCCTCGCCCTTCTCGTAGCCCGCCAGCGAGGCGAGCCCTTCGGAGGCGTATTCACCGAGGCAGGCGTCCTGCGACATGATGAAGGAGAAACTGTCGGCGATCCCCTCGTTGATGCTGACGGGGATGTTCGAAAAGCCGTACTTGTCGGCATAGGGCATCGGGGAGAGCCCTGAGGTCGCCGCCTCGACGGCGTGGCCGAACTCGTGGTATATCACATCGCCGTCATAGGCGAAATCGGTCTTGGTCCCCTGCCCGAAGACGAGCATGTCGCCCTGATAGGGGAAATCGGCGAAGAAGATGTCGGTGAAGCCGGGCTGGACCGCCGAGAAGAAGGCGTTGTCCATCGGCGAGAGGCCGCCTCCCTGCGTGGGCATCTGGAAGTTGGCGACGACGATGAGCGGGCTCGGATTGGCCGACCCGACATTGTGGCCGCTCAAGTAGTGGAACCCGTCGAGTTCGAGGTCACGCAGGAACTTGTATATCTTCGAGGCGTGGTAGTACATCGAGACCTCGGGATAGATGTCGGCGGCGTCGAATTTCATCGCCACTCCGTCGTCCCAGTCCTCGTAGATGAAACTGCCGTTCTCGTTCTTGTCGGCGATCTGCTTCGCGGTGCAGATGGCGAGCGTGCCGTACCCGGTCACCTCGATGGTCTTCCCCTCGTCGGGGCAGTTGGCGGCAACGACGGCGCGCACCCCCTCCTCGTCGGGGGCCGAGGTCAGTTTGCCGTCGGTCGGATCGATCCACGGCAGTTCGACCTCGATGGGGGTCTTGTTCCGCTTGGGATTGGTCTCAAAGACCTTGGCCATGTCGGTCGGCTCGGCGAACCGCGTGTCATCACCGCCGCCGAGCAGGGCGCCGTCGCGGGCGTCGATGTAGTAGAACCGGCCGTCGGCGAGCGACACCGGGGTCAGCCGTACTTTCCATACGAGACGCCACGAGCCGTGGTGCCGCACGATCCGCTTCTCGGCCCAGTGACGCGGCGCGGAGAGGATGGACCGGCCGGTCTGCGCGGTGAAGGCGACGCGGGCGGCGTCGGCGGCCGAGAGGACCGGCGTCGTGTCGATGGCGGGTATCGCGCCGAGCGAGTTGGTCACGCGGTACACCGTGCCGTCGCGCAGGGCGACGGTGGTGAACGCCCCCTCGACCGTCACGCCGCCGACCGTGTAGCCGTACCGGAACAGGCGGTGACCGTCGTGGCCGATATGCCGCGCGAGCGTCGGTTTCGCGGCGGTGCGGGGCAGGTAGGTCGGCAGGAATTCGCGGGAGAGCCAGCGGGTGACCGCCGCCTCGTCGGCCGGCAGGGTCACCGTGAGGTCGGTGACGAAGGAGGGGACGGTCCCCTTGAAGGCGATCTTCGGCGCGGCGACATCGGCGGCGCCGAGCAGGAACGCGAAGGAAAGAAGCGACAGGAACAGGGTCTTTTTCATGACGATACTCCGTTATGTGTCAGTGGTTCGTGTAAAGACACCTCATGACTCTTAAAAGAGCAAAGAACATTCCGGGGTTAATGTCCTAGTGATATCGGCGGAGTAGGGGAAGCGGGTTTATATTGCTCCCGGACGGGACCTGTGCTAGGATGCGCCGTTCTTTTGCTTGTGCGCGAGGTATGCGATGGCTGAACAGATCATGGCGGTGCCGCTCGGCGGGTTGCGCGAGGTCGGCAAGAACTGCCTGCTCCTCATCTACCACAAAAAGGCGCTCATGGTGGACTGTGGTATGGGCTTCCCGGGCAACGATTACCTGATGGACGACGATTTCTTCATCCCCGACTTCGACGCGCTGGCGACGCTCGGCGTCACGCTCGAAGGGGTGGTCGTCACGCACGGTCACGAGGACCACATCGGGGCGATACCCTATCTCCTGCGCGACCACGATGTGCCGGTCTATCTCACCGAGTTCCCGGCGGGCCTGCTCAAGGAGCGGATGGGTAAGGTGGCGCGATATCAGAATCTCGTGGTGCTCCCGGCCAAGCGCAAGGCGCCCATCGAGATCGGCCCGTTCACGGTCCGGATGCTCCCGGTGCCGCACAGCATACCGGAGGCGAAGGGGCTGCTCATCGAGGCGGGACCGTTCAAACTGCTCCATACCGGCGACTTCAAGTGCGACGGCTCGGGCCACTCGCCGTTCTACAAGAAGGTGCCCGAGGATATCGACATGATGTTCGTCGATTCGACCAACATCGAGCGGGAAGGGGTCTCGAAGCAGGAGCCGGAACTCATCCCGAACCTCCGCAGGATCATCGCCGGGGCGAAGGGGCGCATCATAGTCACCGCCTTTTCTTCGAACATCGATCGGATAAAGAACATCATCGCCGTCGCGCAGGAATCGGGCCGCACTGTCGGGTTCATGGGTCGCAGCGTCCGCAACTACACCCGCCTCGCCCAGCAACTCGGCTATCTCGAACTGCCCGGGTCGATCGTCACCGACGAGACGCAGTTCTCCCTGATACCGGACAAGAAACTGCTCATGATAGTCACCGGCTCGCAGGCCGAACCGCGCTCCATCATGAAGCGGCTGTCGCTCGACATGCTCAAGGCGGTGCCGCTCAAGTACGGTGACACGATACTGTTCTCGTCGAAGATCATCCCGGGCAACGAGACCGCCATCGGCCGCATGATGGACTCGCTCGTCGAGAAGGGGGTGAACCTCTTTTACGAGGCGACCGCCAATATCCACGCCTCGGGTCACGGGCGGCGCGACGACCTTCTGCTCGCGGCGCGCGAGGTGAACCCGTCGCTCATCGTCCCGGTCCACGGTCACCTGCGTTTCATCGACCACCACTGCCGCGTGCTCGAGAAGGAGGGCTTTTCGGCGCGGCTCATATCGGACGGCGATGTGCTCGTTTACACCAAGAAGGATTCCGAACTGCGCCAGCGGATAGACCTGCAGAAACGCATCGTGAGCAACTACAGCACCGAACTCGTTGATATCGAGACGGTACGCGAGCGGAAACGGCTCGCCCGCTCCGGCGGCATGACGGTGGTGCTGTCGGCCAACCTCATCGCGGGTAAACTGGTCACCCCGCCGCGCTTCTTCTCTCTGGGCATCGCCTCGGCGAGCGCCATGAAGTCGATAGAACGGGCGCTCCGCGATCTCATATACGACTATTTCGCCGACAAGAAGACCGCCGCGCGCGAGCCGGAGGAGATAGAGGACGACCTCCGCGTCATCGTCCGCAGATATCTCACCGAACTCACCGACAAGAAACCGGTCGTGACGGTGGTCGTCACGGGGTGAAACTCAGCCGCCCATCAGCACGATGGCGGCAAGGACGATCGCGATGGCGGCCAGTTCGCGCCGTGTCGGCCGCTCGCCGAAAAGCGCCACGCCGCCGATGGCGATGAGGGCGATGCTCCCGGCGCTGTAAAGCGGGAAGACGACCGACGCGTTCAGCGTCGCGAAGGCCTGTATCAGGAAATAACTCGAGAACAGGTTCGGCACGCCGACGGCAAGCCCCACGAAGAACTCTTGTGCGAAAAGGACATTTCTTCCTTCCGGTCCCTTGTTAACGGGACCTTGACGGGATTTGAATAACGCCGCCGTCGCGATGAGGAACGCGGTGAAGAACACGGCGAAGAGGAAGAGTTCCTTGTACTGCGGCAGGGCGTACTGCTGGAACACCTTGTTCGACAGTTCGGCGCACCCGACCGCGAGGAACATGAGGATGAGCCCCGCGCCGACCCGCGCCGACCCTTCGCCCCTTTTCCCGCTTTGCGACAGCGCGATGGCCGCGAAGGTGAGCGCGATGCCGGTCCACTGCAGGCTGGTCGGCCGCTCGCGCCACAGCAGGACCGACACGAGTATCGGGATGAGTATCGCCGACTTCGAGAAGGCGCCGGTGAGCCCGACGCCGCTCTCGCGGATGCTCCGCTGGATGCTGATAAGCCCGAGGAAGTAGAGCAGACCCGCCGGGACGCCCCAGAGCATTGCCCACCCGGTCGATCCGCCCGCCGAGAAGCGGCCGCTCCCGGAAAGTACGCCGCCCGCCTCGGCGAGAAAGGCGGCGACAAGATCGACCTGAACACCGTCCGGAATGAGCGCGCCGCCCGCGAGGAGGACCGACAGGATAGCGGCGGCGAGGTAGTTCGCGGCGACCACGGGAAGCCGGCGGTATGCGCGGGACTCGGCGTATTTGAGGATGAGCGCCACGGCGCTGCTTGACAGTATCGCACAGAGGAGGAACAGCATGAGACACGATAGCGCAAAGTCCCGCGGAGCGCAACTTTACGGGGCGCCTGCCCCGCGCGGCGTCACTTTGCGGTGAGCGCCTCGATGGCCTTGTTGAGGATGGGATAGATCGCCTTCTCGGCATCCTTGAACGAGCGGTGTATCGCGTCGGCCGCGCTGACGGCGGTCGCGCGCTGGTTCTCGCTCCGGGTCAGGATCGTCTTGCCGGTCTGGTCGGCGAGCGTGATGTTGAGCGTCCAGCGGGCGTTATAGTATTTGTTCTTGAGTCCGGCGTCCTCGACCGTGAAGACGGCGTTCAGCCGTATCTTCCCTTCGGCGGCGCCCGTCTCGAGGAAGCCCATCTTCTTGAACGCCGCGTCGAACGCCGCCTTGAGCCGGTCGTCCTTGTCGTTCTGGACGGTGATGGACACCGGCAGGTCGCGCACCTTCTCGTACAGCAGGTCGGCGACCGCCGAAAGGGGCCGCGAGTCCTTGAGCGCCGCGAGCGCGGGGGCCGCGATGATGCGCAGGGTGTTTTTCTGCGCCTCGTTCTCGCGCGCCTTTTCGACCGCCTGCCGCAGGAACACGAACGCCTTGATCGGCTCCGGCTCCGCCTTCGCCCTCCCGAGCGCCTTTTCGACCTGCGCGTCGAGATCCTTTATCTTCTCGACATAGAGCGGCGCGGTCTTGGCCCGGTCGAGGTAGGCGATGACATAGACCTTGCCGGTCTTCTTGTCGGTGCAGTTCTCGCTGAACTGGACATTCATGAGTTTCTGGTTGGTCTGTATCTTCGAGACATCCGATATCGAGGAGCGGTAATCCTCCTTGCCCCCCTTGGTCTCGGAACTCTCGCGGACCGAAAGTTCGTTCTTGATGGTCACCTCGAAGATGGCCGAAAGCCCGGCCATCGCGCGGGACTGCGCGCCGGAAAGCGAATCGCCGTCGCCCACCGCCGAAAGGAACGCGCCTCCGGGATAGGTCGCCTTCGGGTCCTGCATGAGCGCCATGCAGTCATCGCCGGCGAAAGCGGTGAACGATCCGAGCAGTACGAGAGAGCACAACAGTTTTTTCATGTCACCGACTCCCCAGATAGAAGGTCTCCAACACCTGCAGATCGCCCTCTTTGACCGTGACGGTCTTCTTTTCCTGATGTATCACGCCGCCGCCGTAGTAGTAGGTGACGGTCACCTGATGTTCGCCCGGATCGAGCGCGAGTTCGCCCGCGAAGGCCTCGCCGGGGAAGAAGTAGGAGAGCCGCAGGTCGGCCTTCTCGGTGGCGCTCGCGATGGTGCTCGTGCCGAACCGGGTGATGGCGCCGACCAGCCCGCCGCCCGCCTTGTTGGCCGCCTCGGAGGCGACGACCGCCGCGGCGAACTTAACGCCGGCGCGGATGAGCGTCTTGACATAGGCCGACGCGATCTTCTGCGCGAAGGTCACCTCGGCGACCCGCGATATGTTCTCGATGGGGAACAGGTCCATCTTCTGCGTGCCGTCCACGACCACTTCGATGCGGTGGGCCATCGGGCGCTTCGAGACCATCTCGGGAAATTCGACCGTGAAGTTATAGCCGGGGGGCATGAGCGGTATCGGTATCCGCATCTGGGGATAGTGGAACAGCGCCCGCACATCGGCCTTGGCGCCGTCCTTTTTGTCGTCCAGCCGCGAACTGATGTTGATGCCGCCGCCGAGCGTGTTGATGTTGAGTATCCGCGCCATCTTCTCGGGGCCGAGCCCGTTGAAACTGACGACGCTCACGACCCCTTTGCCTTCCGGTATCGCGGTGGCGAGCGCCTCGTCCTCAAGCGTGATGGCCTCTTCGGGGTTGGAGAGTTTGATGTACACGCCCTTCTGGCCCGACATCGCCTCCATGAGTTTCTTGCGGTCTATCTCGGCGTCGTCCCACGCCTTTTCCATGCGGTACAGGAGCATGCTCATGTAGTAGGCGAGCGCGCTCTCCTTGAACACCGGGAGTTCCTGCTTCTTGACCTCTTCGTCCTCGATGGGGTACTTGTCCTTCAGTTTGTTTATCTTGATGTGGACCTTCTTCGCCTCGACCGCCGCCCCTTCGGCGTCATTGAGCGCGAGGTAGTTGAACGCCTTGAAGATGTTCACATAGACATCTTCGTAGTCCTCGCCGGAGTATTCGCGCGTGTTGTCGTTGACGATGGCCGCGCCCGCCTCCTTCGAGATGCTCACGGTGTACAGTTCCTCGATGGCGTTCTCGGCCTGCGTGAGCAGTTCGTTGCTCTGCTGATACTGGCCGGCGTAGTGCATGAGCATGCCGAGGTCGAGATAGAACAGCACCCGGTTCTTCTCGCCGTACTCCTTTTCCTTCAGGTCGTTTATCTGCTTGGCGACGCTGACATAATCGCCTCTCCGCAGTTTGTCGTCGACCCCCGCATATTGCGCCTTCGAGGTCCCGCAGGCCGCGAAGAAAAGCGCCGCCGCGAGCATGATGGAGATGATACTCCCGCGCTGGAACATGAGAACCTCCCTTGTTGGTGAGAACTACGGTGAGACCGACGGTGCTACCACTTACTCTTCGCCTGTTCGACGACCTTCTTTATCTTCTTGCTGCCGATCCACACCTTCTCGTTCGATTCGATGTTGACGAGTTCGAGATCGACCTGATAGAACACCACCTTCTGTCCTTCGACCGCGTCGGTCACCGAACTGATGGTTCCCTGCAACATGAAGTCGGCGCCCGTCTCGCTGGCCAGTTTCTTGGCCGAGTCCTCGGTCGCGTTCGACTGCTGGTCCTCTTTCTCGCTCCGCAGTTCGCTCCGTTCCGCCTTGCTCGCGACGAACTTGATGCGGCCGCCGTTGATGAGTTCGCGCTCGAGATCCTTGATGAAGACATCGGTCGCGATGTGTTCGGAACTCTTGTTGCGGATGCGGCCGACGATGACGACCGGCTTTTTCCCTTCGTTCGCGCCGTTGAAGTCGTCTATCCACGCGCGCGACAGCACATCGCGGATCATCTCCTCGGCGACCAGCCGGGAATCGGTGTCGTTCCAGCGACCGCTCAGGTCGATCGCCTCATCGGACGCGGTGCGGGTGACCTTGCGGCTCTGGGACGCGCAGGATACCGAAAAGATGACCGCCACGCAAAGCATAAGTACCGTCCATTTCTTCATGATGTCTCCTCCATGTATTAGGGTTGGTGCATAACGCCGTAACGCGTACATCTTGTTTTTTCGGGCCTCTTTTGTCAAGAAAAACGGTTTTTGACCGGCGGCCGTTTTTTTGCTATGATGCATCGTCACGACCCTAACAGGAGGCGCCCATGACGCTCAGGAAATCGCGCAACAAGGTCATCTTCGGCTGTCTCGGCGGCGTATCGGAGTATTTCGGCTGGGACCCGACCATCGTCCGGGTCGTCTATGTCCTGCTGTCGATACTCAGCGCCGCCTTCCCCGGCATCCTCGTCTATCTCATCCTGTTCATCCTCATGCCGTCCGCCGACAGCGGGGTCTGACGGCGTGCGGTATCGGGAGGAACTGAACGGCGGGTTCTTCTCGGCGATCCAGTACGCGGTCGCCGATCGCGGCGGACTCGTCGGAGAGAAGGCCGAGGGGCTGACCGCCTTCGAGCACGGCGCGCCGGTCACTGCGCGAACGATGTTCGATCTCGCGTCGCTCACCAAGGCGCTCTTCACCGCGCCCGCCTGCCATCTCCTGTTCGACCGGGGTCTCGTTCGGCCCGATGACACGCTCGACCGTTTCTTCCCGGGCCAGCGTCCCGTGCCGCTCCTGCGGCTCCTCAACCACACCTCCGGGTATCCCGCCTACCTTGAATTTTTTCGCGACGCCGCGGCGAAACGGTACGACGACCGCCGCGCGGCGGTGCTCGCCCGCATCGCGGCGCTTGGCGACATAGAGCCGCCGGTCTACAGCGACCTCAACTTCACCCTGCTCGGATTCGTGCTCGAAAAGGTCGCGGGCGAACCGCTCGACACGGTGTGGGGCCGGCTCCTCGACGACCTGAACTTCCCGCAGGGAGATATCGTGTTCGCGAAACGACCGCTTCTGAAACAGCATACCGCCGCGACGATGTTCTCGAAGGAGCGCGGGCGGCTCTGCCACGGCGAGGTCGAGGACGAGAACTGCTGGTATCTCGGTTCGGTGGCCGGTCACGCGGGACTTTTCGGGTCGGCGGGAAGCGTGGCGTCCTATCTCATGCGACTACTCGATCGGCCGTGGTTCCGCTCCGCTCTCGACCGGCTGGGCGGCGCCGGGTTCGACCGGCCGCAGGGGCTCGATTCGCACTACGGCCGCACCGCCCACGCCCGGACGGTCGGCCATCTCGGCTTCACCGGCACTGCCTTCCTGCTCGACCCGGAAAAGGGGAGGGCGGCGGTCGTCCTGACCAACCGCACCCATCCCGACCCGGACAAGGAACAGTGGCGTGACCGGATAAAGACGGTGCGTCGCGAACTGTTCGAGGTGCTTCTGCCGGTCTGAGCGGGGTCTGTCGGATCAGAACAGGATCAGCGAGCACCCCGGCTCCTGCGCGCTCATGGGGTGGGTCGCCCGGGGATCGACGGTGTCGTCGGGGGCCTCTTTGTCAGGGGAGATATCGTCGTTACCGGTCAGCGCGTCATCGTCGCTCCCGTTGGGATCGAAGGTGCCGGGGTCATCAGGCGAGAGACCGCCACACTTCTTCTTCAATTCCTCGACCGTGCAGGTTTTTTCGCAGGTGCCGGGGAAAAGTTTCAGAGGGACATTGTGGTTGGTATAGTAAAGACCCTGATCGTCACTGATGGCGGCGGAGATCGTGCTGATACAGTTTTTAGCCAACCCGGTCTTTGGCAGTAACCTGAACCGGATCAGATAGGACATCGCGAGCCCGCGGTCCGTTTGAAAACTGCGCAAGGTATTGGCGATGAGGTTCGGTTCTCCAAGAGGGAACGCGCCTTCCGGCCCATCGAGGATCCTCTGCCAGTTGGTGCCGTCGCCCTTGTCGTCGAATTCGGTCGCTACCTCAGTCGTATCGGGGACATAATCGAACACCGAGGTACTGTATCCGGCCTGCACATACACCGATTCCGCCTTCGCCTCTCCCCAATTTTCCACCCTGATCCGGACATATTGGGGCGCCCCTTCGCAGAACACCTCTTTATCCTCAGGGTAACAGACGCAGTTCTGTATCTCGTCCTCGCCGGGGATATCGAAATTCGACTGTTTGATGTCAACCGAAAAGACAAGGAAATTCGTCAAGATATCGTCCTGATTGATCGAAAAGACCAGGCCAAGGGAAGCGGGTTCCTCCATCAACAGTCCATATACGCGAGGATCTTCCGCGGCGTCCACATAAAAAGTGTCTATGTCGTAAGCGTAGGAGATCTCTTCGACACGGGTCATGCATCGACCGTCGGGAGACCGATCGGTCGTCGAACTATAAGAATCCCATATTTCAACGGGATCGGTCGTGTTCGGCGAACAACGGTCAACCAGCGGATAATCTTCAAGTCCGTTCTGTCCCTGCAGGTAAAGCATCTCGGGCGGCAGTTCAGGTCTGGCCGTGCCGTTGTCGCCTTCCGCCGAGACCATCGTGAATCGCATCACGGGGAGGTCGGGGAGTTCAAGGCCACCGAGGACCGCGGTAAGGGTCTCTCCTCGCAGGCGGGCCAAGCCCGGGTAGAGAAAGATCTTTTTTCTGCCGAACATCTCCGATTGGTACAACAAGATGACCGACCAGTTGGAAACCATCAGGGTGCGACACTTGTAATGCTCGTGATCGGTGCAGTCAAGGCCGCTGAAACTATAATCGCCGTAATACGCCTCGCCGCTGAAACTCGTCTGTTCCAATGCGAAATGATCGTCAAGCAAGGTTTTGAAGAATGTCGTGATATCGGTGCGGTAGACGAAGTAGGCGACATCCGCTGCCCCCGGCGTCCCGGCGTCAGTCTCGCTACATCCGGTTGAGATGTTCGTGGTATACCTCAGACTTTCAAAGCCGAAGGGGTCGGCGAGGTCGTTGATCGTTTTCGGGGCGTCTCCGGCCACGATATCCTTCTCGTGGATATAGCCGTCTTCCCGGACGAATTTGAAATGCACCGTGTTGTCGGTCGGGGCGTCCATCTTGTCCGGAGCGACCGCGCCCATCCACACGAGATATGCTTTGTGGACCACCGCATCGAGGGGAATGAGCCCAATATCGAGGTTCCGGGAACTCTCCAAGAGACAGGTGTCTCCCTGCCGATCGGTCGTTTCGGTGAAGAGCGTTTCTTGATCGTCGATAAGCGTGTTGCCGAATACCGTGTAGTTGATGCCGCCTTGGTCGAAGACCTCGTACGGTTCTCCGCCGAACATGGCGGCCGACAGCTCGGAGAACAGGAACAGAGCCGCGAAGGCGATAACGATGCGTTTCATGGGTCCCTCCATTCAAAAGACACGCCGTGCACATACAGTAAGAGCCCTCTTCGTCGCAAAAAGGTACCGGGCGCGTTTTCAGGGATCGTTACCATTTGATATCCATGATGAAATAATCGCTCGTGCCATTGTAGAGCGTTTCGCTGTTCCGCCCCCGGATCGCCCCGGTGACGGTCGTTCCCGTGTCTTTTGCTATGAGCGCATATGCCCCGTCGTCGCCGACGGTGCCGTATTGCAGATCTTGGAGCCGCTGGCCGTAAAGATCGTAGTGGACCGCGATGATCTCATAACCGCCCGTCGCCGGTTGGGAAAAAACGGGTCCGTACGAGGTGCCCGCGGCGACGATCGTACCGTCGTCGAGGAAGGAAACGCCGTAGAAGGCGTCGGGCCCGTCGTTGCCGTGTTGGCGGGTGAACAGGCGGTCGCCGTTCAGGTCGAACGCGAGCAGGAGCGCGTCGTAGTTCCCGGCGTTTATTTCGTGGGAGAAGGAGCCGAAGGTCATGCCGGCGAGAGCGATATTCGCTTCGTTCGCGGTGCCTTCGAGGATGATGTCGACCTCTGGGGTGCCGAACTGTCGGGTCCAGCGCCGGGAGAAAGAGAGATCATAATTACAGAGAAAACCGTCGAAGTTACCGTAGGCGCCGTTGCCATGAAGCCCCCCGCCGGTGGCTCCGGCGGCATACAGCGTGTTCTCTCCGCCCGGGAAAAGAGCGGTCACCCGGTCGATCCGACTGCTCCCGATGAGCGTCGAGCGGACGATATTCCCGTCGGGATCGAGTTCGACGACGAATCCGTCATCCTGCTGTGGTACGGGACCCGACAGCCATTTTCCGGCGGTCGAGCCGCCGAGGTAGAGCGATTGGCCGATCGCGACGCCGGCGAACGCCAGATCGTTCTCGGGAGAGCCGTACTGTCTGAGCCAGACCGGCACGCCGTCGGCGCCGAACTTGGCGACGAAGATGTCGGCGTTCCCGTAGGAGCGTTCCCCAAGCGTGCCGAAGGTGTAGCCGATCGCGTACAGCGAACCGGACTCGTCACGCGCGAGGGCGGTCAGGATATCGTCCTGATCGCTTCCGACCTGTTTGACCCATTCGCGCACCCTCTCCTTATCGTAGCGTGCAAGCAACACATCTTTTCCCCCCGTCTTTTCCACCGCTTCGATACCGCCCTCGGTGATGCCTCCAAGCAGGATCCCGTCGCCGTCCAGATGAAGCAGCGCGGTGCCTCTATCTGCGGCGGGACCTCCCTCGATGCGGAGGGAGAGGAATGGCTCGTCGATATCGGGCTTTGTGTCGTCGCTAAGGTCGTCGGGTATCCCGTCGTCGCCGGCGACGGTCGGGCCCATTTCCATGAATACCGGCGCTTCGCAGGCTATGCACAGGGCGGCGATCGCACTAAAAAGTGTAAGAAAAGGAGGCCGCCCCGGTGAACTGAAGGAACGAATAATCGGTGTAATCATCTCTATGCTCGCCGATGTTGGATAGTTTTCGCATGACGCTGCCGGTCACCCGGACCGCGTAGTGTTCGAGGAAGCGGTACTCGATCTCGGGTTGCAGGTGGACGGTATGCTCGATACGCCGCTTCTCCCAGTCGAGGTACCGGAACATGTCGACGCCGAGCCAGTACTGATAGACATACCGGAGCGCGACCGCCGCGGTGACCCGTTCATCGACGAAGGCCCCCTCCACCAGCGCCGTGATGCGCAGGTGCTTGTTGCTGACCCCCAACACATCGCCCGTCCGGTCGGTAAAGCGATCGTATTCCTCGTCGCGCAGCCAGTTCAGGTCCACCCCGACCCCCGTTTTGAGGTAACTGGTGTCGGCCGCCGGGTAGATGTACCACCCGCCTTCGACGCCCCCCGCCGGACCCCGGAAATAGTCGAGCCGCCGGTCGCCGAACGGGTCTATGTCGTGATAGTACCCGAACCGCGCGGAGCCGTACGGGGAGAAATGCTCGTTAAGGTCGTACAGTACGGTGACCCAGCCGAACAGGTCGATGGAAAGTTGCCGCGGCACCGGCCACCGTTCGGCGGCGTGGTGGAGCACCAACGAACAGTCGAGCAGGAGATCTTCGCCGAAAAGATGGGAGAAACTCCCGGCGAGATACTGGTCGAATCGCGAGAGTTCGGGCCGGTCGAGTCCCGATTCCGATAGCAGGGAATAGGCTATCTTCCCTAGGTATTCTTCGCCGATGGAAAGAGAGACATCCCCGTTCAACAAGGCGAAAAAGGCCTCTTTGCGCGGCTGTTCGTCGTCGGAAAGCCGGTCTACGAGGTACAGATATTCGACATTGCTGTTGTATTTCGCGCCGACGGTCACCTGTCCGTTCCACTCGGTCTCGATCCCGTGCGCGACCGAGCAGAGGAGGAGCAAACTAATAAGTGAGTTTCGGATCACGGAAATTCCCTTTTTTCCGTTTATTCTCCATCTCCCGGAGCCGTTCTTTCCGTTTCTTTTCCGGGTCGGCGGCGGGTGTCCCGGCCGCGGGAGATGTCTCTTCCTCCGGGGTCCGGTCGGGCAGGATGACCGGTTCCGGCGGTCGTCGCGGCGCCCGCCGTTCCTCTCGCGGAGATGGCGGAGTATCGTCGAGATCTTTTTCTTCGGGGTTCGCGGCGGGGCGGGCTGTCGGGTCCACGGCCGGTTCCGGGGTGACGGTCGGCGTCGGCATCCTGCAGGGGGCCGTTACGGCGCGCCGGTGGTTTATCGCATCGGTATCGGGGGGTATCGGCACGGCGTCGGTGCTCTCTTCCGGCGGGTCATGCGGCGGGAGGTCGCGGAAAAAGTCCCGTTCCCATCCTTTCTTGTATACGCCCGGCTCGACCGTGATGTCGCTTTTGAGCAGGGCTTCGCTCGCGCAGAGAATTACGGAGAACAAGAGTGCGCTCATGACGGGGAGAGCTCTCATAGGGGCACCCGTCCGTATGCAAGATATGTGACCGTCATCGTTTCGCCGTCGGCATGTAGCTCGACATCGTGCCGGTGTCGGTATCCTTCGAATTCGGCAGTGGTATGTATGGTCCTCGTGCCGGCCCTGCGCATCTCGACCACGAACGGGATCTCGTTCCTGCCCGCCTTAAGGTCTCCTTTCCACTCGTATTCGCGCAGTTCGCGGAACGACAGGTCTTCGGTGTGGAAGACGATGTCTTCGTCCAGCCGTATCTTCACGAAAACCTCGGTGATCGGTCGCTCGGCGGTGTAGGTGAGTCGAATAGTGAGGGGTTCTTTGGCGTTCACGACCGAACGGGAAATCGCGACCGGAGCATCTTCGGTCTGTCGGGGGAACGAAGTAACGGTCCAGTAGCCCAAAAGGAACAGGAAAAGGCAGGCGACGGCACCGAGCAAGGTCCTGACGGGCCAGCCGAGAAAAGAGGCCCGCTCCTCTTCCGGTACCGACCGTTCCTCCACCAGTCTCCGGTGGAGCGCGGCGCGTAGTTCCTCGGGCGGGGCATCGTCTACCGGTCGATGTTCCCGCAAAAGGGACCGGGCCGCGAGGAGTGCTCGATATGAGGTGGCGCAGGCGGCGCAACTGGCCGCGTGTTCTTCGATCATGCGCCGTTCGTCGGAGGTCAAATCCCTCGACAGCAGGTCACCCAAAAGGCCTTTGACCCGTTCACAGTTCTCGTTCGTCATGGTCACCTCGTGCCCGGCCCGGGGCCTACAAAAAAAGATCCTTGTGCTTCATCACCAGTTCAGCGAGTCGCTGTCGCGCACGGAATATCCGCGGCTTGAGCCTGTCCACCGGTATACCGATCAGGCGCGCTGCCTCTTCGAAGGGGAGTTCCTGCAGATCTATCAGGGTCAAGACCTCCTGATCGTCGAGACTCAAAAGAGAAATGAGCGTCCGCAGATGGCGCAACCTGTCATCGAGAATAAGAGATTCTTCGGCCGAAGGGGTTCGGGTATCGCCGACGGCCGAACTTTTTTCCCATGATGTTTCGATCGCCATTCCCTTTCGTTCCCGATACCGCAAGAGGGTGTTCCTGAGTATGCGCCACAGCCAAGAAGAAAAGGAACTTTCACCACGGAAGGAAGCGATGCCGCGATAGGCCTGCAGGAGCGCCTCCTGCAGAAGATCCTGCGCCAAATCGCGTCGGCCACCGGAGAGATTGAGGGCGAATGCATGGAGTTTCGTTTCGTGTGCCCGGATCAAACTCTCAAAGGCGACAATGTCACCGCCGCGCGCCCGCTCGACCATCCCTTTTTCGTCTATACCGTTTTTGTCTTTAGGATCCAATCAGTTATCCGTTTTTCCGTTGAGGAGAGCGCAACACCGTAACCACCAGCGGATAATACCAACTCTGCGTGCTCGTTCAAGTTTTATAAAGGGCTTTCCTTCTTTTCCATCGCGCCGCATCAGAACGCGAGCGCACAGCCGCACCCTTTTTCGTTCCCCGTCTCGTTATCAGGCACGGTCGCTTCGTCATTCGTGCTCGCATCGGTATGGTCGGGTATGTCATCGGTGATCAATGGCGCCTCGTTATCGTCTAACAGGGAGTCGTCGTCATTCGCCAGTTCCGCACCGGTAATGATCGTACGCCGTACTCTCCGCGAGGGGCCGGATGGTTTTTTCGATCGATCCTTCCGGATCCGTCGTGCAACCGAACAAGCATAAAAGCAACAAGCCGAACAGAAGCGGAGAAAAAAACGGCCTGCGTGTACTCATGGGAACACCCTCCGTTCATCCGTGAGAAAAATTCTTTTTTGGTCGGCTCGACGGAGCCAAGGCGGGACCCGGAAAACCCTTTGGGAGGTATCGGCCTTAGATCCCGGGTCCGCCTTATGGAGAGGCTCCGTTGCGGGAAAAAAACGAGCGCGCATACCCCTCTCTTTGTGTATCGTACGGTTAGATACAACAAAGGGCCGAAAAGGTACAAACAAAAAGAAAAAAAGCCTAACTCTTCGGCATATCAGAGGAAATAATATTCTTCATGGGCGGTCTGAGCGGTCAGTCCCGTTTTTCCTGTATCCAGCGGACCAGTTTGACGATGAGCCGGCGCGGGATGAACCGTCCGGCGAGGACGAGGAGGCGGTTGTTGAAGCCGTGGACCGCGAGTATCTCGCCGCGCATGAAGGCGCGGTAGCCGTAGTCGGCGACCTCGGGCGCGGTGGCGACATGACTTTTCTGGAATATCCGCGAATGGTTGAAGTTCGATCGCGCCGCGAACTGCGTGTGGACCGGGCCGGGGCAGAGGCAGGTCATCGTGACGCCGGTGCCGGTCAGTTCCTCGGCGACCGCCTCGGAGAACGAGAGGACGAAGGCCTTGGTGGCGTAATAGACCGCCATGAGCGGGCCGGGCTGGAACGCGGCGACCGAGGCGACCTGCAGGATGCGGCCGCTCCTGCGGGCCACCATCGCGGGGAGGAAGAGCCGCGTGAGCGTGACGAGCGACGCGACATTCACCTGCACCATGTCGTCCATCTTCTGCGCGCTCGACTCATGAAGAAAGCCGTAGTTGCCGAACCCGGCGTTGTTGACGAGATATTCGACGGCGATGCCGCGCTGTTCCACCTCGGCAAAGAGGCGGTGCGCCTCGCCCGGTCTCGCCAGATCGGCGGGGATGACGGTGACGGCAACACCGTACTTGGCGGTCAGGTCGTCCGCCGCCTTTTTCAGCGCCGCTTCGTCGCGCGCCGTGATGATAAGATCTATCCGGTCGGCGGCGAACCGGTCGAGCAGTTCGCGGCCGATGCCGCTCGAAGCGCCGGTGATAAGGGCCACGGTCATGGGTACCTCCGTTGCGTCAGGGTAGCCCGATTATGGTCGAAAACCGATGCATGTCAATCGAACGGCCATTCTTGCTTTTTCATGGCGGAGGCGTCTAATGGGGGGCGGAATGTCAGGGGCAGGGACGATCATGAACGCGACACGCCCGGCGGGTTTCGCCGGCAGTTGGTACGAAGGCGATCCGGCGGCGCTCGGCCGCGCGGTGGACCGGCTGGTCGCCGGCGCGAAGGAGTTGCCGTACGCCGTCCGCGGCGCGGTACTGCCGCACGCGGGGCACGCCTTCTCGGGGCGCGGCATCGCGCCGCTGTTCCGCAACCTGCCGCCCGCCGTCCGGTCGGTCGTCATCCTCGCGCCGAGCCACTATGTCCGCCTGCCGGAGGACCGCATCGGGTACGGCGCCTTCGCCGCGCTCGACACGCCGCTCGGTCCGGTGCCCGGGCTTGCCTCCCCGTTCGCGGGGCGCGCGCCGTTCGTCGCGATGGACCGCGCGGTCGCGGCGGAGCACAGCGCCGAGATGTTCCTGCCGTTCATTCGCCGGGCCCTGCCCGATGCGGCGACGGCGATACTGCTGATCCCGCGCCTCACCGACGCCGAACGGCTCTTTTCGTTCGCCGACGCGATAGCCGGGGCGACCGCGGGGCTCGGCGAGGATACGATCTTCCTCGCGTCGAGCGATTTCACCCATTACGGCGACCGGTTCGGCTATGCGCCGTTCGGGACGCGCGACCTTGACGGCGCGCTCGCGAAGGTGGCGGCGCTCGACCGACGGTACGCCGAACTCATCGCGCAGCACCGGTACGCCGAGGTATTCGAGGCGCGGCGGCGCGACGACCCGACCATCTGCGGGCTCGACCCGGCGCTCGTGCTGTCGCGGCTCATGGATGTGCGCGGCCTGCGCGGAGAGGTCGCCGGCTACTACACCTCGTGCGATATCGCCGGGAAGAGCGCCGATTTCGTCTGTTACGCCACGATACTGTTCCATTGACGAGGGAGGGGACGATGCACATGACGCCGGAACGGGAACGCGACCTGCTGAGACTCGCCCGCGAACGGATAGAGGAAAAGATCTTCGGCAATCCGTCGCCGGCATGGGAGCGGCTCAAGGGGGAGCCGTGGCTCGCCGAAAAGAGCGGGCTGTTCGTCACGCTCAAGAAGGATGGCGACCTGCGCGGCTGCATCGGCGCCATCGTCGGCGAGAGTCCGCTCGGCGAGACGGTGCGCGACATGGCGATACAGTCGGCCTTCTTCGACCCGCGCTTCCCGCCGGTCGAGGCCGACGAACTGCCCGGCATCGCCATCGAGATATCGGTCCTCACGCCGCTTGAGATGGTCGGCTCGTGGCGCGACATCGTCATCGGGCGCGACGGGATGATGCTCTCGTACCGCGGGCGGCAGGCGCTCTTCCTGCCGCAGGTGGCGCCCGAGCAGGGGTGGGACCTCGAGACGACGCTCAGCCACCTCGCCCGCAAGGCGGGGCTCCCCGCCGAGATATGGCGCGAGCCCGATTGCCGCTTCAAGACCTTTCAGGCGATCGTGTTCGGCGAAAAAGAGGCGCACCGGTAGGCCATGAAGATCGTCTGCGACCTCTGCGCGCACCGCTGTGAACTGTCCGACGGCGCGCGGGGCAGGTGCGGCGTCCGCGAGAATCGCGGCGGCGTGGTCGTGACCGTCAACTACGGCAGGGTCATCGCGCTCGCGGTCGATCCCATCGAGAAAAAGCCGCTCTACCATTTCCTTCCCGGCACGGCGACCCTCTCGGTCGCGCTCCACGGGTGCAACTTCACCTGCTCGTTCTGCCAGAACCACGAGATATCGCAAAAAGAGACCTTTTCCGCGACCGCCGGATATCCGCTCCCGCCCGCCGAACTGGCGCGGCAGTGGGAGGCGCGGCCGACCCCGAGCGTCAGTTTCACCTACAGCGAACCGCTCGTCTGGCAGGACTATCTGCTCGACGTGGCGGCGATACTGAGGCCGAAGGGGGCGCGCATCGTGATGGTGACCAACGGGTTCTTCTCCGACGAAGCGCTCGACCGCCTCCTGCCGGTCGTCGACGCCTTCAACATCGATGTCAAGGGGGACGACCGTTTCTACCGCGAGCGGTGCGGTGGCCGTCTCGACCTGGTCCTGCGGGGCATCGAGCGCATAGCCGCCGCGTCCGGCAAGGTGCTCGAGGCGACCACGCTCGTCATCGAGGGGGTCCATACCGCCGATGAGATCGTCGCGCTCGGCAAGCAACTCGCCGAACTCGGCGTGCAGGTGTGGCACCTGTCGGCCTACCACCCCGCCTACCGTCTGTCGCTCCCGGCGACCTCCGAGCGGTTCCTGCTCGATATCTGCGACCGGGTGCGCGCCGAGGTGCTCATCCCCTATGTCTACACCGGCAACATCCGCTCTTCCGAAGGGGACCATACCCGGTGCGCCGCCTGCGACCTGCTCCTCATCACGCGGCGCGGCTTCTCCATCGGCGACAACCTCATACGCGCCGGCTGCTGTCCCTCCTGTCACCGTCCGGTCTATGGTCTTTTTGATGACCCGGAGAGCAAACCGAAGTAGACACTCGTCTCATTTTTCAATCATTATGACCGACATGGATTACACTTTTCTTAAAATTAGAGAATAGGCGGCAATGGTAAAAATAAAAAATAAACCCATATATACAGTAAGTTATAAGATTTTTATCTAAAATCGTTGTTTAAGGACCGCACATTGCTTATATAAAGCGCGCAGTAAGGTTCTTTATCAGTTCGAGTTTCAACAAGGCGTGGCGGTTCTTTCAGGTTCCTGTCAAGTGACCTTCGGGTCGTCTTTTGTCAACACCAACACATTCTTTGGCCGTCCTTAACCGGCGGTCCCGCAACTCGTTTCAAGAAAAGGGAACGGCCACGCATATATCACGGCCCCCGCAAGGGGGCTTTTTTTTATCTTCCGTTGACATCGGCCCGGTGGTGCCGGTATAACTCTCCCATGAAAGTGCGCGGCGTGATATTCGACATGGACGGGACGCTCCTCGACACGATGGAGCGGATCGCGCTCGTCATGAACACGGTGCTTGAGCGGCGCTCTCTGCCCGTCCACGAGATGGTGAAGTATCGCCGCTTCGTCGGCGACGGCATCCGGACGCTCGTCGAGAAGGCGTTGCCGGAAGGACGGCGCGACGAGGTGACCGTGGCGCAGGTCATCGCCGAGGTGAAGGTGCTCTACGACGGCGAACGGCTCAAGGGGACCCCCGCCTATCCCGGCATCCCCGAACTGCTCGAAGAACTCCACCGGCGGCGGCTCCCGAAGGCGATACTTTCGAACAAGGAAGAGAAGTTCACGAGAGCCCACGCCGAGATAGACCTCGCCTCGTTCACCTTCGATCCGATCGTCGGGGCGCGCCCCGACCTGCCGCTCAAGCCGGCCCCCGACGGGGCTTTCCTCATCGCACGGACTTGGGGCATACCGCCCGCCGGGATATTGTTCGTCGGCGACATGCCGGCCGATGTCCTGACGGCGCGGGCCGCCGGGATGCCGTGCGCCGCGGCGCTGTGGGGCTTTTCCGATCGCGAGGATCTCGTCGCGGCGGGGGCGACGGTGTTCATCGAGCATCCGCTGGATGTGGTGGGGTTGCTCTGAAGTCCCGCCCTGTCAAGGGAGGGCAGGGTGGGTTTTCCCCGCGCCAGATGATGCAAAACCCCCTCAATCCCCCTTGACAAGGGGATGTTTAACGAGTTTCCCCACATCGTATTTCTGTTCGGCGATGAGGGCGAGTATCTTTTGGTAGCGTTCGTCGTCCATCGTCGGGGTGCGCGACAATATCCAGAGATAGTCGCGGCTCGGGTGACCGACGACGGCCCACTGATACTCCTCGTCGAGCGAGATGACCCAGTAGGCGGCGCTGAAGGGCCAGAAGAAACGGACGCGCAGTTTGGCCGGTTCGGCCGGGTCATCGACCCACGCGACGCCGGTGCTCTGGCGCAGTTCGTTCGGATCTTCCTCCTCGCGGCAGGTGTTGGTGACCGATATGCGGCCGTCGGGCAGGAGCGCGTATTCGGCGGTGGAGCCGGTACAGCCGCGCTGGAACCGGTGGTCGTAGCGCGCGATCTCGTGCCATTTGCCGATGTAGCGGTTGATGTCGAGTTTCGCCACCGTCTTCAGCGGCGGTAGATCGCCCGACGAGGCACAGCCGAACCCGACCGCGGCGCAGATAAGAGCAAGCAGGGTCTTTTTCCTCATAAGGTAAACTCTCTTTTTCTCAAAACACCGTTCACTCTTTCGTATCGGCACTTTCGTCGGTTATTTTCTTCTTGCGCTGTTCCGACTCGGGTAGTTCCTTGTAGTTGGTCTTTGTCGAAACCTTCTTGCCTGACTTCATTTCCAACTCTTTGCGGGCATTCCCGGCGATCTTGCCTCCCTGCTTGGCCGCCTTACGGTTCTCTTTGAGTCCTTTCGCATCGCGGTTCCGCGCTATCTCGGTGGTCGATGCCTCGCCGAGCATCGTGAAGATGAGTTCGAGGTCGTTCATGTGGTCGCGCAGATTGTCGGGACCGCCGAGCTCCTTGAGACCTTTATATTCGCTCGGTGTCATCCCGAAAGTTGCCTTGCTGATGTCGGCGGTGAGTATGGCGTATTCCACCTGTTCCTTGATGCCGCGCTGTTTCCACTCGTTGGTAAGTTCGTCGCGGACCGCGATGCCGCGCATCCGTTTCTCTATCCACTGGTCGCTGTAGCCTTTCGCTTTGTATATCTCGCGCATCCGGCCAGCGGCGAGTTCGGGGTTCTCTATCTCTTCAAGCCGCTCGTAGCCGACCTTGGCAAGCCACCGCTTGAACGGTTCGGCCTTCGGTGACGGGATCGACTGGATGATGCGCAGGATGCCTTCGGCGTCGGCGCAGTTCAGCCGTTGCGGGCCGCCTTCGGTCGGCACGACAAGGGGGGTGACGATTTGTCCCCACCCTTTGCCCAACTCATCGTCACGAATGCGCAATTTCTTGATGTAGTCGGTCACATTCACGCTTTCGGTCAGTATCTGAACGACATCGGCTACCACAAAGAACCAGCGCTTTTTCTCTTCGTTCCAGACCGACCGGACTTTCTTGTTCTCAAAGAGTTTGATGTTCGACATAGAATTCTCTCCCCCTCACGAGATGACACTCCATCGTTCTAAAAATACCGATCCCTGTCAAGGATTATATGGCGCAAGGATCAATCGCAGCGCAGAAGAAAGCGGTTATGGTTTTTAAGCGCATCGGCGGCCTCCTTGTTTTCTCTACTTTTTTAGTTGCAACCGCCGTTCAAAATAACAATCACAAACAATCCTACTATCATAAAAAAAATGTACGCGACACAAAGAAAAGAGATATCATCAAAACAGAACTGGCATACTGAACGTCTTTTTTGTGTTTCAACAGGCCACAGAACCCTATTAATCTTTTCAGAAAAGAAGTCTTCCCTTAGTTTCTTCTTTTTGTCTCGATACCTTGCCATATCATGTTCATATTTTCGTATTAGGTACGTTGCAAGCATAGCTACAATTACGGAAACAATCATAAGAGCATTAGACATACTGCACATTTTCTCATAGGTATACAGTATGGCGCCTTGCAACAGAAAATAGAGATAAGCAACATACCATTGTTGTTTCTTACAGTATCTGATATCTTCAAGATACTGTGCGTATAGCATCATTGCTTCTTCATGTTCTTCTGGCGTAGGCTCTTTCTGTTCAGTTTGGTTTTCCATTCTCCCCTCCCGGTATATCACCACCCGTTCCAGTGCACCTGTTTCGGGTTCCATTTGTCCTTCGGCTTCTCGGCGCCGGTCGGGACGCCGATCGGGATGAGGGCGAGCGGCACGACATGTGACGGCATCTTGATGAGGGCGCGCACCGGCTCGATGCGGTCCGCGTTCGGGTGGATCGCCGTCCACACCGCGCCGAGCCCGAGCGACTCGACCGCGAGCAGAATGTTCTCTATCGCCGCCGAGCAGTCCATGATCCAGTAGACCGAATCGCGGCCGCCGTTCTGTTTATCGAGGTCGCCCGCGACGAGTATCGCCGCCCCCGCCTTCTCGGCCATCTTCGCGTAGGGGAGCACATCGCTGAGTTTCTTGAGGAGCGCCTTGTCGGTGATGACGATGAATTCCCACGGTCGCTTGTCCACGGCGGTCGGCGCCGCCATACCGGCCTTGACGATGAGTTCCAGTTTCTCCTTGGCGACCGGTTCATCTTTGTAGGCGCGGACGCTCTTGCGGTTCATGATGGTCTTGATGGTGTCGTTCATCGGTTCACCTCCGAAAAGCAGGGTGGTCATCATCAGCGTGACGCACAGCGCGACCATTCTTTTCATCATTCCTCCGGTTTTTTGCACAGTTCTTGTAGTGGTATGCGTGCCTGTTCATGATAGTTCTTCCCGTGTAGTGACGCCACGAAGTCGCGGTTGATGTGGTAGAGTTCGGCGTTCATCTCCTCGATGTCGAGCAGGGTCTCGTCGGAGAATTCGACCGGTCCCTCGCCGGTGAAGTTGAGTTCGCAGAAGGATACCCGCCACTCGGGCGTGTCGCCCTCGTCGTCGAGATAGAGGATCGGCAGGCCGTGGGTGCGGCAGATGAGCGGGCGGTAGCGGTAGATGCGGCAGAGCCCGTCGTGCAGGAACCCGCAGGTGGCGGCGGTGTCGAACGCGATGCCTTCGGGCTTCACGCCGTCGTGTTCCATTTCGCGCAGGATAGCGTGGAACTCCACGGAGAACACCGAGAGATTGACACAGCAGGAGGTGCAGCCGGCGCGGCAGGTGATGTCCGCGCCGTGCAGGGCGGTCAGCCGCGCCGCTTCGGAGTCGATGCGGTCGCGCAGTTCAAGATAGCGTGCGACGGGATCCATGCGAAGCGATTCCTCGTTGTTCGGCGCATTTTACCGAAGCGGTACGGGAAGTCAATGCGGAAGGACGCTACGGGAGCGTCATCGGGACCACTTCGAAGAGCGCCTCGCTCGAAAAGCCCGATTCGGTCTCGGTCACCGTCAGCGTGACCTCTCCTTCCTCGACGAAATAGAAGTTCGCGGGCCCGACGAGCCACCATTCGGAATCATCCTCGTACGGCGTGCTGTCGACATTCCTCCCCGGCACCACCATCGTATCGTCGTCGAAAGTATAGGAGCAATCGAAGTTGGCGAGCAGTCGTTTCCCCGCACCGTCCAGCGGCACCGGCACGAAGATGACCTGCGTCCCCTTCTCGACGACGAAGCGGTCCTCTTCCGGCTCTATCTGGTCGAATACCGCCTCCCATGGCCCGCGCCCCTTGACGATCGGCTCTATGTCAGCCATCTCCTTGAAGGTGAGCGTGACCGAATCGATGAGCGTCGAGCCGTCATGTTCCCCTTCGAAGGCCTTTACCGTCACCGTGCCTGCTTTGGTCGCCTTGATCGAGAAACCGGGGATGCAGGCGGTGTCATAGTGGTCGGGACAGGTGTCGCTCGTCACCGTGAAACCGGCGGCATCGACGAAGTAGTGGGTGAGCGAATAGTTGATGGTCTGCCGGTATTCCTTGATGCGGACGCTGATGTGGTGGGTGACGCCGGTCGCGAACGAGGCGTCGGTCAAGGAGACCGTGCCCATTTCGTAGTCGGAGTAAAAGGAAAAGACCAGATTTCCCAGATCGCCCGCCGTGCTGGTGGAATCGCCGCCGCATGCCACGATCAGGGCGAAAAGCGCCGCGAAAAGCGGCCGTGTCATCGTTCCCATGGTTCCCTCCTTGATGCTCAGAATATCAACGAACACCCGCAGCCGGTCTCCTTTTTCGTGTCGGTGTCGGGAATGGTGTCCTCATCGGGATCCTCGGTCATGTCGGCGTCGGGAGAAGCGTCATCATAGTACGAAGCATCGGGCTCGTTACCATAATAATAGTCCGTGTCGTTGCCTTCATCGTCGTCGTTCACGGTCTCATCGTCGTCATTATCGACGATGTCCCCAATGCAATCTTCCATCGATAGTTCGGGGCACAGCGGCGATGCGCCGCACTGTCCCTTGCGGAGATTCAAGGGGAAATTCTTGTTGGTGTGGTACCACAAGGACTCGTCGCTTCCCTCTTCTTTGATCGTGGCGATATTATGGATGATCACATTTTTGGGCAGTCCCCATTGGGGAACGACCTTGAATCGGATAAGGCGCGAATCTGGGCAGGACCAAGAAGCCTTGTTGCAGTACTCCATGATATCGGCGACCTTATATCCCTCTCCGGAGAGAGGGAAGGCATCGTTCCCCTCGCCCTGTTTATCGGGGATGGGTACCCAGAGCATCTCATCGGCCCGGTCGGTCATCTCGGTCGAACCGGGCACATACTCGAGTGCGTCGTCGAGTTCGTCGACCACGATGACATTCTGGGCGAAGTTGTTCCCCCAATTCTCAACCTTTATGAAAAAATACATGGGCTGTCCTTCGCACCATGCATCGTCCGGGTCGTCAATATTCCGGCAGGAACAGTGGTGTTTCTCGCGGTCGTAGGGCCAGTCGATCGCTTCGGGCGGTATGTCGAAATTCGCGGACTGCGTATCGGCCGCCACGACGACGAGATTCGCCAATATCGCGTCCTGATTGGCCGAGAGGGTCAGGTCGAATGCGGTGCTGTAGAAGTAAAAATGTTCTTGCAGGTTCACGTCGTCCTCGGTCGAAAGGCGAAAGGTATCGACATCGATGCCGGGGAACGCGCCGCCGACACCGCCCGTCACGCAGGTCGGCTCGTTCTTGTCGGCGTCCCACGCGAAGACAGAGGAATCGGAATTGAATACCTCGTAGGCCATGTTCTTGTAAGGGTTGCATGTATTGGAAGGGATATAGACCGATGTCGCGTTCTCCCCTTTGACATAGATCATTTCGGGAGGCAGGGTCTGATTCGCGGACATTCGGTCCCCCTCGGCGGTCACGGTGCTGACGGTGACCGTGGGGTATTGGGGGAACAGAAGCCCGCTCACCGGAACGACCATCGTTTCGCCCCGCAGGAAGGAAAACCCCCGGTAGAGCAGGATATCGTGTCCGCGGACCACCCCCGATCGATAGATGAGCACTATCGCCCAGTTCGAGACCATCATACCGCTGCATTTGTACCGATCGTCCTCGGTGCAGTCGAGTCCGCTCACCGTGTAGGTGCCGGTGATCGCGACGCCATCGGACAGGGGCTCGGCCGCGCCGCGATTGTCCAGTTGTATCTTCTCGAAAAGATCGGTGATGTCGGTGCGGTAAGTGAAGAAGGCGACCTCGCCGCTCTCTGCCGTGCCGGGGTCGGCCCCGGTGCAGCCCGTAACGGTGCCTGTGGTGAATCGTATGCTCTCGAACTGGAAAGGATCGAGGGTGTCGTCAAGCATCGCGGGCATATCTCCGGCAAGGACATCCTCGTGAAGATCGTAACCGTCGTCGCGGGAGAAGTCGAGGCGGACCGCGTTGTCGGTCGGGTCGCCGAACTTCGCCGGATCGACCGCCCCCATCCAGATGAGATAGGCTCTTTCAACGGTCGCATCCGACGGGACGAGCGCCGGGTCCAGCACGAAGGAACTTTCAAGGATACAGGTGTCGGCCTGCCGATCCTCCCCTTCGCCGAACAGCGTCACCTGATCGTCGATAAGAGAGTTGAACAGGATGACATGCCCGTAGCCGGCCTGATCCCACCTCTCGTAGGGCTCGCTGTCGAAGGGTGTTCCTTCGTAGGCGGCGAGCGATGCCGCCCCCCAAAGCACCGCGAAGAAAAGAAAAAGCGTCATCGTTCTCATGATCCCTCCTTGTTCTTGGAGCCCTGACCGATCATAGGAAAAAACAAAGAAAAAGTCCAGCAGGAAATAGCACTTGACCTTTTTCTTTTAGTCGGATACACTCCCCCTAAAGAGCGAAGAGGATCCCTTACTAACACATGGCCCGTTCGGTACTACTCATCAACCAGCATTATCATCCCGACTTCGCCGCGACCGGTCAACTGCTCAAGGACCTCGCCGAAGACCTTGCGGCGAACGGTTTCGTCGTGACGGTCCTCACCGGCCCGCCGCTCTATTCGAAAGAGCCGGTCCCGTCCCGCGAGATGCGCGCCGGGGTGCGCATCGTCCGGATGCACTCGCTCGCCCTGCGTAGCATGCGACTGCCCGCGAAGTTCCTCAACTGGACCTCGTTCTATGTGATGGTCTTCTTCTACGGGCTCCTCCTGCGGCGTCACGACATCGTGATGGCGCTTACCACCCCGCCCTACATCGGACTGGTCGGCTGGTTCATCGCGGTGGTGAAGCGGGCGAAGTTCGTCCTCAATGTGCAGGACCTCTACCCCGAAGTGCTCGGCGCGGCGAAGGTCAAGGCGTCGTTCCTCGCGCCGCTCTTCATCCCGTTCTCGAAACTGCTCTACCGCTTGTCGGACAAGATCGTGGTCATCGGCGATGTGATGGCCGACCGGATACTTTCCAAGAACCCCGGCCTGCACGAAAGCCGCATCACGACGATAGAGAACTGGGCGAACGGGGCCGAGATAACGATGGTGGACCCGGCGGAGAACCGATACAAGGTGAAATGGGGCGTCACCGACGAGTTCGTGATACTCTATTCGGGCAACATGGGGCGGGCGCACAATTTCACGGTGCTTCACGAACTCATGCGGCGGTACCGCGAGGAGCCGAAGGTGCTGTTCCTTTTCATCGGCGGCGGGCCGAAAGAGCGCAACATCCGGTTCTTCTGCCGCACCAACGACATCAGGAATGTGCAGTTCCACGGCTATGTGCCGCGCGCCGATCTCGCCCACACCTATTCGCTCGGCGATCTCGCCGTCATCACGATGGAGGAGGGGACCGAGGGGCTCGTGGTACCGTCGAAATTCTACGCCTACGCGGCGGCCGGACTGCCGGTGCTCTGTCTTTCGGCGCAGGAGACCGATCTGCGCCGCCACATCCGCGAGCCATGGGGCCGCATCACGCGCGACGCCGACGATGCGTTCCGGTTCATCGAGGAGATACGACAGAGCGACTACAAGCACCACGACGACATCCGCCGCTATTTCGAGGAGCATCTCGACCGTCCGCTCAGGACGGCGCGGTACCGCGACCTGTTCGCGGGGTTGTAAAAATATCTTCCTGAATTATCCCGGTCGTTTTTCTATGACGGTCGGCTCTTCGCTGTCATCGTCGAGCGGGGCGGGCGCTCCGCCGAAAAGCGGGCTGACGAGCGTCTTTTCGTCGGGATCCTGTTCGCCGTCGTCCGCGAGTGGCGGTGGCGGCGGCGGCGGTGGCGGCGGCGGCGTGTCGGCCCCGGTCAGGGCCTCGAACCGGCCCGGCAGATCGCGCAGGACCCGCAGGATCTCCTGCCGCGCGCCGTGTTCGACCGAGGGGTGATTGAGGAGCGTCCGCAGGGTGCGGACATGCCGCTGGTCCCGTTCGCCGAGCCGGGCGAGTAGCACGACGAATATCTTTTTGGTCTCTATCCGTTTGGCGTCGTTGTGCGGGTTGTTCTCGGTCATCATCGCGACCGCGCGCTCGGTGAGCGCCGCATCGTCGCAGAAGAGCGCGAGGTTGGAGAGGAGCACCTTCTGTTCCTGCGGTATCCGGTGAAAATCGTAGAAATGCGACGCCACGGCGCGTCCGAGGAAGAAGGCGAGCGTCGGGACATGGTCGCGGAGCAGATAAGGGCGCCGCTCGAGGATGGTGCGCAGGATCGACAGCACGACGCTCCGTTGTTCGTCGCGCGAAAGGAGGAGAAGCGGCAGGAGGAACTCGACGGTCGGATGTATCTTCAGCGCGCCGAGGATCTTGTCGATCATCGCGGGGGCGGTGGTCGGCGACAGCAGGAGCGACACCCACTTGTCGAGATGGGCCGGGGCGATAGGCGCGGCGGTCCGGAGCGCGGCGAGGTAGAAGGCGAGGAAATGGATGTTCGAGAACTGTACGAAATGGCGGACATTCTCGTCGGCGATGCCGTAAAGGACCTTCTGCATGTTCGGTGATATGCGCAGGGAATAGATCCGTTGCTGTTCGAACAGGTGCCCCAGAAGTTCGAGGAACTGCTGGCGGTCCTCGCCGAGCGTCTCGCAGAACAGGAAATCGAGTTCGGGCGAATGGTAGGTCAGCGTCGCGATGAACAGGTCGCGGATGCGCCGCAGGAGCGCCGCCCGGAACGCCGGATAGATATCGTGAGCGTTGCCGTCCTCCGGGCGCGGGCATTTTTTCAGGAACGCGTGGAGCGAGGCAAGGTCGAAGAACCGGTTGCCGAACACGAGCGTGGCGACCAGCCGCTCGCACACCGCGTCATCGCGGGCCGGTTCGGCGGGGCCGGTCGCGAGTTCAGACAGGACCGCGCGGAACAGATCGAGCCGCTGGGAGAGGAATTCGGCCTGAGGGAACGGCTCCTCCCCGGTCGCGAGATGCAGGAACCGTTCGATATCGGCGGGGTTGACCGGTTTAGGCATCGGTCGTCCCGGAGAAGACGAACCGCGCGTCGCCGCGCAGGATGATGTGGCCGCGCCCGTCGCGTCGGTAGCGGATCGACCCGCCGGGGAACCGGAGCGTCCATTCGTCGCCGGTGGCGACGAGCCCGTCGTGGTGGAGCGCGGCGACGACCGCGCCGCCGCCGGTGCCGCAGGCGCGGGTGAAGCCCGCCCCGCGCTCGTTGACGATGAGGTCGACGGTGCGCGCGCGCTCGTCGAGACCGGTCAACACCTCGACATTGATGTCGCCCCCGAACTTTTCCTGCAGACGGCTGGCGGTGTCGCGCGCCGCGTCGGCGCCGGGGCCGCCGCGCACGACGAGGTGGCGGTTGCCGATGTCGACGATGGTCCCGTCGGGAGAGGGTGTCGCCGTGGCGATGCCGAGGTCCAGCGTGACGCTCCAATCGCCGTTGTCGCGCGACACGAGGCAGTCGATCGTGCCGGCGCCGGTCAGGACCCGCAGGGAGTTCTTCGCCACCCCGCGCTGTTCGATGAGATAGCGGCAGAAACAGCGCAGGCCGTTGCCGCACATCGTGGCGACGGTGCCGTCGGCGTTGATTATGACCATCTCGGCGTCGGCGTCGGGGGCCGGGCGGTGGAGAAGTATGCCGTCGGCGCCTATGCCGGTGCGGCGGTCGCACAGGGCCGGAGCCTGCGCGGGGATCACCGCCGGGTCGTCGGTGATGATGAAGTCGTTGCCGGCGGCGTGGTATTTATGGAACAGCATCAGGCTTTCTTCGCGAACACGATGAATTTGGACCCGAAGAAGTTCACCACGGTCCCCGCGACGATGCCGCAGAGGTTGGCGAGGTTCATGGTGAGTTGCGAGACGCCGAACAGCACGAGCACCCCCTTGTAGGCGATGAAGCGCGGTATCAGCGAGGTGAGGCTGACGAGCAGGAAGACGACAAGCCCCTTGCCCGTCGGTCGGGTCTCGCTCGTCTGCGCCTTGAAGGTCCAGTAGTGGTTGATGAGATAGTTCTGCACGACCGCGAGCAGGTAGCCGACGACCCAGACGAAGTTGACGAGCACGCTCGCCGGATCGACGACGGTGCTCAGGAGAAAAAAGATGGTCTGATCGGTGACGAGTCCGAGCCCGCCGACCACGCAGAACTTTATGAACTGGGGGGAGAGGAGCGAGGAGAGGTGTTTCAGCACGGTCAACTCTCGACGCGGTTGCGACCGTTCTCTTTGGCCTTGTACAGCAGTTTGTCGGCGAGCGCGACGAGATCGTCGGGCTTTTCCATCGCCGGGTCGAACGCGGCGATGCCGATGCTGATGGTCACCGTGACCTCGCGTCCGTTGTCGTCGAGTTTGATGTTCGATACCGCCATCCGTATCCGTTCGGCGGTCAGGTGGGCCGACGACATCGGCGTTTCGGGCAGGATCACGCAGAACTCCTCCCCGCCGAACCGCGCGATGAAGTCGGCGGTGCGGAAATAGTTCTTGAGCACCTCGGCGACCATCACGAGCACGCGGTCGCCGACGAGGTGACCGTAGGTGTCGTTGATGTTCTTGAAATGGTCGAGATCCATCATCATGAGCGACAATTGGCGGCTGTAGCGCTTGCACCGCTGGAACTCGTTGTCGAGCGTTTCGAGCAGGTTCTTCTTGTTGTAGAGTCCGGTGAGCCCGTCGCGGATGGTGTATTGGTACAGTTGGTCGAGATAGTCGGCCTCCATGTCGTCGGACCAGATGAACTTGAATATGGTGGTGCCGACCTTGATGCGGTCGCCGTTCTTGAGGACGGCCGGCTCGGTCAGCCGGACATCGTTCAGATAGGTGCCGTTGGTGCTCTTGAGGTCGGTGACCACGAAATCCTTCTGCTGTCTGGTTATCCGCAGGTGACGCCGCGAGGAACTCGGGTCCTCGAGCGGGAGATCGCAATCCTCGGCGCGGCCGACGACGATGCCGTCCTTCTCGATGTCGCGCCGCTTGCCGATGTTGCGCCCGTAGATCTCGAGCAGGATGTAGCGGTCCTTGCGAAAGTCGAGTTCGGTGTTGTCCTGAATGTTCAGGACCTGCGTCGAAGAGTCGCGGTCGAGTTTATCGTTTCCCATGCCACCTCTTGAACAGGAGCGAGACCCATTCCCCGCGGACGCCGGAGGACAACAGGCGGAAACCGGCGGTATCCAGCCGCGGGAGGAGATCGTCCCGTTCGGTGAGCAGAATACCCGATAGCAAAAGATAACTCAAGGTTTTTTTCCGTAATTCCCCGGAAAGCTCCCGCAGTGTTCCCGATATGATGTTGGCGACCACGATGTCGTACGGTCGCCGGAAGCGGGAAAGGGGCGTGAGCGACAGCCGCACCCTGCCGGCAAGACCGTTGCGCGCGAGGTTCTCGGCGGCGTTCTCGACCGCGTCGGGGTCGTTGTCTATCGCGGTGACCGCAAGGTCGGGGCGCATCTTCTTCGCGGCGATGGCGAGTATCCCCGAGCCGGTGCCGACATCGAGCAAACTCTTCAGCGACCGGTCGGCGAGCAGGTCGCGGAGCGTCTCGGCGACGAGGAGCGTCGTTTCGTGGCGGCCGGTGCCGAAGCCGCGGCCGGGATTGATGATGAGATCGCCCTGTCCCTTAAGCCACGGCGGCACGACGGTGAACCCGGCGAACGGGGTCGGCCGGAAATAGTCGCGCCATTTCTCCTCCCAGTCCCCCTCGCTGATGAGGGCGAGGTCGAGTCCTTTGAGGAGCCGCGCCGTCGCGTCGCTCTTCTCGAAATAGAGCATCTGCCTGCCGTCGATCTCGGCGCTTCCGAGGAATCCCGGTATCCGGTAGTAGCGATCGAGCGGATGATCGAGCGGGACGGCGGCTTGGTACCAACAACTATTCTTTTTCATTATCCCCTCCCGACACGAGCCAGATCCCGTTGGTGAGATACGCGGCGGCGCAGGCGGCCATCCGTTCGACCGAGAGCGTGGCGACGATGGACGGCAGGGCGAGATAGTGGTCGCGCGGCAGGCCGAGCGCCCCTTCGAGCGCGAGATTGAGCGCATGGAAATCGTTCCGGGTGATCGACCGGGCGTGGTCGAAGGCGAGCGTATTCTTGGCCTCCGCGAAAAGGTCGGGCGCCAGCGCGCCGGTCCTGAGCGGGGCGAGCGCCGCCGCCATCCGGTCCATCACGCGATCGCGGTGCGCCGGAGAGGTGATGGCGTACAGGGCGAAAAGACCTTCGCGCAGGCCGCCCATCGACCAGATGTCGAGATGATAGACGAGTCCCTGCTCCTCGCGGAGCGCCTGAAAGTAGGGCGACCGCTGGCCGGTGAGCAGTTGCTCGATGAGCCGCATCGTCTCGAATTCGGCGTCGTGGATGCCGGGGGCGCGGAACAACCGGACGATGTGTATCTGGTCCTTTTCGGGGACCGTCACCGTCTCGACGCGGTCGTCGAGCGTCACCGTCGCCGGGCGGCGGTCGCCGGGCGCATCGGTGCGATGGCGCGGGAGCGCGGCGGCGATATCCTCCACGAACGAACGGTCGGCCGCGCCGCTCACTCCGAGGCCCCACCGGCCCGAGGCGAAGCAGAGCCGCCGGGTCGCGCGCAGGTCGGCGAGCGTGAGCGGGGCGACGCTCTCCACAGTCCCTTCGAGCGGGTCGGCGTAGGCGGTCCCGGCGAACATCACCCGGCGGGCATGGTCGCGCAGGAGCGATTCGGGCGATTCCCTCTTGAGCGACAGGTTGGCGAGCGTGTGGGCCTTTTCCTGCGCCAGATCCTCGGCGTGGAGCCGGTTCCGGAGCACCCGGGCGAAGATGTCGGCCGCCTCGCGCAACGATGCGTCGCGCACCTTGAGCCGGATACCGCTCGTGTTGTTGCCGACGATCGGGTCGAGTATGATGCCGTGGCGGTCGAGGAACTCGTCGGTCCCGGTGCGGTCCAGCCCTTCGGCCGACGCGGTGAGCGTTTCCCAGAAGAGGCGGAGCGAACCCGGCTTGTCGGGCAGGCCGCCGCCCGCGCCCCCCTGCTTAAGGGCATAGAGCGACACGAACGGGGCCCGGTCGCTCTCCCGGAAGCGGACGATCGCCTGTGGACGCTCTTTCACGCCCGGATCGGGGCGCGCCGCCTTCACGGCGGTCGGTCGCGGTCCGTCGCTGAACGGGGATCGGCGCCCGGCGGGTAGCGCTGCTCCGGCGACCGCGCGGTCCCACGAAAGGTAGGTCTCCTTGAAGGCGCGCAGTTCGCTCGCCGAAAGGTGAAGCAGGTGCCAGAAGTGATCCCGTTCGAGCCGCGCGGGGTCGCCGTACAGCGCCTGACCGCGCGCCATCGTCTCGGCGGTCGCGCCGACCCCCTCGGCGGCGTAACTTTCGTCGCTCAATATGGTCTCCCGGGCCTTCGCCACCTCTTCTCGGGTTATCTCGACCCGGTCCCACTCGCGCATCCAGCGGGAGACCCGCGCCGGTTCACGCGACGGGTCGCAGGCAAGGCTGTGGAGGAACGAGAGTGCGTCGAAGCCGTTCAGCAGGTGCACCGTCATATTGTCGAAGGTGCCGTGCTCGTAGACCAGTTCGTGGTAGAACCGGCTTCCCTCCATGCCGTGCACGATGAGATGGATGAGCCGCGCCGCGGCGAGCGTTTCGCCGCTCTCGGGCGGGAGCCGCCAGCCGGCCATGAAGTAAGCCTTCTTCTGGCGGTGCGACAGCGTGAAGCGTCGCGCCGTCTCCCACGGGGTGAGGATGACGGGCGGCGCGGCGTCGCGCCACGGCAGAGAGAAAGCGGGCGTGCCGCGGTAACCGCCCGCGACGACGACGAACGGCCGCACCGAAAGTTTTTCGCGCAGGAACCGTTCGAGCGTCTTCTCCGTCGCGGCGCGCAGGGTATCCTCCTCGCCGACGATCTCGCGGCCGTACGGGTGGCCGGGGTAGAGGTTGCGCATCGTCGCGTTGAACAGGTTCTCGGTCGGCTCGTCGCGGTACATCCGCAACTCCTCGATGACGACCGAACGCTCCTCGTCGAGGTCCTTCCGCGCTATCGCGGTGAGCGGCGTCGAGAGCACCGCCGAAAGGTGGGCGAGCACGCGATCGACATCCTCGACGCGGACCGTCGCCTCGACCGCGACGGCGTCCTGCGAGGTGAAGGCGTTGCTACTGCCGCCGAGCGACTCGACGAACTCGGCGATGGTGGCTCCCGCGTGGCGCGGCTTGAAGAGCAGGTGCTCGACCAGATGCGCCCAGCCCAGTTCCTCAGGCGCTTCGACCGAACTGCCCCCGCGGAACCAGACCAGTATCTTGGCGTAGGGGAGGTCGCGGTAGCGGGTCAGCACCGGCAGGGGAGCACTCTGTGTCACAGCGACCTCCGCACCGCATCGCTCATACGGTCGAGTTCTTTTTTAAGGGCGGCCATGTCGACCGTCAGAATTTTTCCCTCCGTGACCGTTTGGCGACCGTTCACCCAGACCGCCGCGACCGCCGAGGGTGAGAAGGCGTAGAGGAGCGCGGCGGCGGGGTCGTGGACCGGTGCGATGCCGACGGTATCAAGATGCACCTGCACGATATCGGCGGCGCCCCCCTCGACAAGACGGCCGAACGAGCGGCCGAGCGCGCGGCCGGGGCTCGCGGTCACCATCTTCAGCACATCGAGCGCCGGAAGTACCGTCGGGTCATGCGCGATGCCTTTCTGCACCTTCGCCGCGAGTTGCGCCTCTTTCAGCACATCGAGATTGTTGTTGCTCGCCGAGCCGTCGGTGGCGACCGCGACATTGACGCCGCGCCGCACCATTTCGGCGACCGGCGCGATGCCGCTCCCGAGTTTCAGATTGCTCGACGGGCAGTGGGCGACCGTCACGCCGCGTCTCGCCATGAGGTCCATTTCCTTCCCGTCCACCCAGACGCAGTGCGCCGCGATGAAGCGGTCCGACAGGAGCCCTAACTCGTCGAACCGTTCGAACTCGCGTTCCCCGTGCTGTTTCCGGTAGGCCTCCTGTTCGTGGCGCGTTTCGGCCATGTGGATGTGGAGCGGGATGCGGTATTTCTTGGATATCTCGGCAAGCGTCAGCAGATATTTCTCGTCGGTGAGATAGGGCGAATGGGGGGCACAGCAGGGGAAGACCCACGGGTCGTCCTTGTATCTCTCGGCGAGTTGCGCTGTGTAGGCGATCGTCTCGTCGGGCCCCATCCCGTTGGGGGCCGGGAAGTTGATGACCCCTTCGCCGATGGCTGCTTTGATGCCGATCTCCTTGGCGGCGGCGGCGATGTCCTCCTCAAAAAAGTACATGTCGGCAAAGGCGGTAACGCCGCTGAGGAGCATCTCGGCCATGCCCCACTGACCGGCGATGCGGCACATCTCGCGCGAGATGAACTTCGCCTCCAGCGGGAATATCCTTTTTTCGAGCCAATCTTTCAGCGGCAGGTCCTCGGCCACCCCTTTGAAGAGCGTCATCGGGACATGGGTGTGGAAGTTCACCATGCCGGGCATGATGAGCACCGCTTCGCCCGTCGCGGTCGGTGTTCCGCCGTCCGGTATCTCGCCGCCGCGAACGATACGGGCGATCCTCGCACCGTCGGTCGTCAGCGACCCGCGGAAGAACTCGGCGCCGTCGAATATCGTCACATTTTTGAAGTAGAGCCGCTGATCCATGAGTTTCTCCTAACTAACAACTCACCCCGTCGCTTCACGCCACCCCTCTCTTGCCAAGAGAGGGGCCGGGGGTGAGTTTTGCCGATTATAGCGGATGCGCGGACAAGTCAACAGAAAGTCACGCGAGCGGTAATTCCTTCGCCGCGACGCCGGTCAGCCGGTCGTGCAGTTCGATGATCTTCCGTATCTCGGGATCGGCGGGCCGGTGCCACCCCTCGTTCACGATGTCGCAACAGCGGTAGCGGGCGCTCTTCTCCAGATATTCGTCGAGCCAGTGCCGGTACTTGCCGCCCTCGCGGTTGTTGAGGAACGGGAAGGCGGCGGGCGGCCGGTCGAGCCCGATGCGCCACGGCTTGGCGGTCAGCCGGGCGCGGAAGCACGACTGGTTCTTCGTGAGTTTCACATACAGCGGGTCGGAGCCGAGTGATTCGAGCACCCGTATCGTCGCGGTGTCCTTCGGGTCGTAGGTGCGACCGGTGAACAGGAGCCGCATCCCGGCGAAGGTGCGGTAGAGCCGGAAGGGGTGGTCGCGGTTCTTCTCGCCCCACGATGAGACGCGGGCGATCTCTTCCCGCCGCTGGGTCTCGGCGAGTTCCTTTTTCTTCCCCGGGTTGAACATGAGCGCGATCGCCTTGAAGAAGCCCCCGGCGGAGAACGGCTTGAAATCGACATCGGCGAACAGCACCTTTTCGGTGTTGAGGACCGCCGCGCCGTAACGGTTGCGCGATATGACGGCGACCGGCCTGCCGTCGTGGGTGACCGTTTCGAGTATCTGCTCGCGGATGGGGAGCGTCGAGTAGTCGTATTCGCCCAGTTTCTTGCCCGACATGACGAGGTCGAACACCTTCTTGGCCCGCTTCTGGGCGTTCTCGAGCGCCTCGGTCGCCGAGCGGTCCGACCAGCCGTTCACGATGACCGAACCCTTATCCTCGCGGTGCTCGTACTTCGCCCAGAAAGGCGGGATGTTTATCGGCATGGGAACCTCCCTTGGTTCAATGATCATTCCCCGAAACCTCTTGATTTTACTTTTGTGTCTCTTCGAAGCAAGATATTTCTTTTTGAAAATTCTTTACCGGTGCCTTGACTTCCCGAAACCCGCCCCTATAAAGTTGTTTGCTGGTAGCAACACGGAGGCGCCGCATGGAAAATCTGACCAAAGAGACCTTCAAGCAGAAGGTGTTCGACTACGAGAAGAACAAGGAATGGAAATTCGCGGGCGAGCGGCCCGCCATCGTCGACTTTTACGCCGACTGGTGCGGTCCCTGCAAGGCGGTCGCCCCGGTGCTCGCCGAACTCGCCGTCCAGTACGACGGTAAGGTGGACATCTACAAGGTGAACACCGATCAGGAGCAGGAACTGGCGCAGGTCTTCGGCATCCGCTCCATCCCCTCGATCCTGTTCATCCCGATGAGCGACAAGCCCCAGATGGCGATGGGGGCGCTTCCCAAGGCGGCCTTCGTGAACACCATCGAGGATCTGTTGCTGAAGAAGTAGGTACCATGCGGAGGACGGCGTACCTGCCGGCGAATAACCGCTCCCGGAACGAAGCGTCGTCAAAAAGGTCCTTGCCGTTGAACAGAAAACGGCAATCGCCTCGCGGAGAGAGGAAAAGAGCGATGGAATAGACGCCTTCGACGAAACGGAACGGCACGAGGTCCCATTGCAGTTCACAGTTCATCTCGCCGTCGTTACGCAAGGCCTCGCTCCGGGGAAGGAGGATCACCGTCTTCGCGGCATGACGATAGGTCAGGCGATACCGGTAGCGGTCACCGAGTGACAGATCATAAGTGCGGGGAGCGGAGAAATACCAGAGGAAAAGAGCGACGATGACGACCGTCGCCGAAAGGACCGCTATCAGTTTCTTTCGTCTGGTGCTCATTTCGGCAGGGTTATTCGATTTGGCATTTCTCGGGATCTTGGGAAGATTTGGTTGTTTCTGAAAAATGGAGATTGGGGTTTCTCTTCTCGATTTCTTCAAGTTGAGAAACATCAATACAGTTTCTGCTGAGCCAAAGCATTGTTAGGGAAGATACCGGATAAAGAGGAGAAATGTCCCCAACATAGTTATCGTCGATTATTAGCGAGCCCAACGCTGTCAACCCCGACAACGGTTCCAAGTCTTTTATCTTGTTGTTACTGAGTTTCAGGAACTCCAATTTCGTCAAGGTGCGGAGCGGCTCCAGCGATTCGATCTCGTTGTCGACGATAGCAAGATCGTCAATATTTGGCATGTTTTCGATACCCTTCAGTCCCGAAACCCCCCCCC